>Ga0080064_1000042_pt1 | contig 392044 bp, 370 predicted proteins | sample Subgrocontami54m_FD_69260 | JGI IMG/M metagenome (GOLD analysis project Ga0080064, IMG submission 69260) | Subsurface groundwater microbial communities from S. Glens Falls, New York, USA - GMW46 contaminated, 5.4 m (SPADES assembly) (version 2) ... | reverse complement strand
CGTAACTTTCGTCTTTTGCTTGTTGGTAACGGTAACGACTTGTAGAGACCCAGCTCCATTATGGCTTGTGTTAACTGTCGTCGCTGCGAAAACAGGTGCTGATGTTGCAGCTAAAAAAACAGCTGCTGCGATCCCTGTTGCTAATTTGATATTCATATTTTGTTTCACCTCCTTTCAGCGAGAGATTCCGATCTACGCTTCGGTAAACGTTTCTGTTATACCTCGCATGCAGTTTCTGACTCTGCAGTGCATGCATCACTTGCTCCTGCTCCGCCATTGGCAGAGTCCATTCCCGCTTCTCCATCAAGCGTGTCGTTCCCTGCTTCTCCTCTCAGAGAATCAGATCCCGCTCCGCCAAGAAGCATATCACCAGCGTTCCCTCCGTTTAGAGAGTCGCTTCCTTCTCCTCCATAGAGGTTGTCAGCTGCATCACCTCCATCGAGGCTGTCGCTTCCGCCTTCTCCGTAGAGATTATCTGAAGCATTATTCCCTTCAATACTGTCACTTGCAGCACCTCCAAGAATAACGTCACTTCCATTTCCTCCGATTAATTTATCACTGCCGTCGCCACCGACGATACAGTCATCACCACCTTTTCCATCGACTCGATCACTTCCACCGAGTGCGAAGATAAGGTCATTGCCGTTTGTTCCATTGATATTGTCGCTACTATTCGTACCGACAATTGGTGCGCCAAGACCGGTGATTCCTGAACATTCAGTAGGTACAGCATATGGGGATGGGGTCGGGGTAGTATCTGCTACAACGGTTATCTTGTAGGCATTGCCGCTTCCATTACTCCAAGCCGACTCAGTCGATGCTGTGTCTCTTGCCCGCACTCTCAGGTAATAGTCACCAGGCGGTGTGCCAGGTGTTGGGATCTCGGAACTGGAAAGCCAACCACTTGAGTAGATCAGAGCAGTGTATGCTGCATCTGAGTAAGCCTCGTACTGATACTCAAATGGTGGATGTGCACCTACAGCATCGGTCCAGTCTACTTTTACCAAAGCTGCTTGGCTTACACTTGCTCCATTTGCAGGAGTATGTATTTCAGGAGTTGATATACCCTCCGTTATACTCCATGTACCGCTACGACTGCCGCCAAAGTTATCGGTCCATGTTCCGGTTACCATTCCATCGGCTGCAATAGTACCGACCATATTCATTGTTGTTCCTACCGCACCCATGGTGTAATCGACGGTAAGATTCATCGTATCCCCAGAAACATTACCAGAGGTAATATCCCATTCATAGGTGTGGGCAGCATTTGCTGGGTATCCTCCTACTCCATCAACAGACATTCCCGTTTGGGTTAAAGCTGCATCATGGACGTAAGGGGTAGGATCACCTGCGAGCATGAAGGTTATGTCATAATCTCCAGTCACATGCCACGGTGCAACTGCGGCCGCTGGCATTATCGCATTACTAAAGAGTAATGCTGCAGATGCTGTAATTGCTAAAATTCTTTTTATTTTATTCATTTCTTTCACCTCCTTTCTTCTGCCAGTCGGCAGAAAGGTTCGATCTTCTAGAAAAGCACTTCACAATTTGCTAGTGAAGTTTCAGTACTACAGGTATCCCGACCTGTCTGTCCATTATTACTATCCGCTCCTGCTTGCCCATCGAGTCTGTCGTTCCCCGAGCCTCCTAGAAGGGTATCCACGCCGTCGCCTCCCTCTATGCTATCGTTCCCTGCTCCTCCGTCAGCTGTATCGTTTCCGGCGTCTCCTGTAATGTGGTCATTCCCCGAGTCGCCGGTAAAGGTGTCGTTGCCTTCGTTGCCGATTAGTTGGTCGTTTCCCGACCCGCCATCGATCTGATCATTCCCCGGTCCACCGACCAGGCAGTCATTGTTACTTACTCCTGAGATACGATCGTTCCCTTCCAGGCCTAGGATAATGTCTGCTTTTGAAGTCCCTTGGAGTACGTCATTACCGCTTGTGCCGAAGATCGGGAATTTACCGTTTAAGTTAATGTTCTTACATGCGCTCGGAAGCGTGAATGCGATGCCGATGACGATAGTAAACGTCGTTGAGGTATTTTGGAACTCATTTCCTGCGCTTTGTTGAAACGTAACAGTGAACGTATATGTTTTATCATCACCTGGTGAGATTGTATTGAGCGCAATGCCTTCGGGATTCATACTGTCGGTGAAGAATGATGCGAGCGAATTACTATAGAGAACTGTTGGGCCATCTTTTATCTGTAACAGAAGCGCTGTCGAGAGATTCCCTGTCTCGTCTGTTTTTACCCCTTTTATGGCAACCGGTCTTCCATTCGCCGAACCGTTATGGATGGTGACTGATCGTGACTGCGAATCCCCTGGTTTCATATTTGAGACAGAAAAAATGGGTCCGACGTTGCCTATTCCCGCTGTTCCCCAATCGACTGTCAGATCACCAACAGCATACGCCTGATTTCTGAAAATTCCCTGACCCCACGGCGTCTGCGTGAAGATCACTGCGATAATGATCAAAAGGACAAAGATCCGAATAACTCTCAATCTCAAAAATTTCATATCAATTTGTAACTCCTATTGACGGTGTCGTATCCAAAATCCAGTCAGCACCTGTGTTAGTATCTACACCGTTTGGATTTCTACTAATTGTTTGTCCAGATCCTGGAGCTGCGGATTGACTGGTAAAAAATGAACTCTCTGTTCCGTAGTTTGTTGTATCGATAATTGTATTGGCAGAGTTTCTCAAAATCACTGAGTCACCAGGATCATTTAATCCACTGCCGATTGTTCCGTTTGGAAGTGTAATCGTTAGTGCCGATCCAGGGACGACGACTGACGAACCTGTTGTTATAACTACTGCAAATCCGCCCGGAGGAATTGGAGTAACAGAGGGAAAGGTGTCGTCATCATCTGCTGGGGTATCAAATGTATTTTGGTCTCCTATTCTCCATCCGCTGACGTTAATGGATGTGCTCGTTGGATTATAAAGTTCAACCCACTCTGTTGACGCTGCTCCATCTGAAGAAACCTCATTGATAACGATTGCTCCTGTTGTCGCTATGGGTGATGCCTCTGGTCCGGTCGGAGTAGGTGTTCCTGTTGGCGTCATGGTCGCAGATGGTGTTGCGAACTCTACTGCTGCAGTGAACGTATTATTCGTCGACGTTGCCGAATCGACAAAGAGTGCCAGTGATGCGTTATAACCAATAGCTGTCATAAAGAATATATAGATTGCTGCGAGGCCGATATACACTTTCTTTTTCATGATCCTTTTTGCATACGTTCAAGTACTCGTTTTTCAACAGATCTTTCAATTTCCTTTTTTATATTCCAGAGCTCGAATAAGACGAATAAGACTGTCGGAACGACGATTAACGCGATAAACCCTGGAACAGTTTTAAAGAACGCTATAATCCTTCCGATGTATGGGACAGAGAGGACTGTTTTTCCGATGACTTTGTCTTGCGTCAGAAGGTCTGAGTCTTCAGATTTATTCGCATCGCCTTTCGTTCTGAAGTATTTGATATCATTTTTTGTTTCTGTTCCTGTGAGCCTGTGGGTGACCGTCTGGCCAGATTTATTCGTAAAGGCGATGATGTCTCCTTTATCATATTGTGGTGCACTCTTAATATACATAACACTTCCTACTGGAATCGTCGGCTCCATACTGCCTGTCAGAATGACAAATGACCGCATACCGAAAAATGATTTACTATTTCCTGTCGACATCGTAAAGACGACGACTGGTAAAACGATAAAAAGCAGAAGCGAGAGTGCTAAATAAAGCATTCTCTTCGTATGCCTGGTGACTTTATGCTCGGCAATTTTCTTTAACATAATGTATACCCCTTTCTAAGCCTGTGGCCGATGGTGGGGTCAGATCCCCCACCACCAGCCTGAAGGACTATTGGCTTGCATCCTGATGCAAGGTTGCCGTGAATACTGTAGAGACAGAGTCTCCAATGTATGTATTGTTCGCTGTACTATGTAATTGAACAGTCATTACAAGTGGGTGATCTGGTCCCGTATCAGTTAATAGCCCAACTTGTGGGCCATCTCCTGGGGCTAGTTCTAAATCATTTAAGTCTTTGATACCATTACTATTTAGATCTACGATCAATGGTAATATGTCTGCTCCATCATAAGTTGCTACTGTAATTTGGAGTAGGCTACTCATCGCACCTAAATTTTCAGCATCTCCAGCATCTGTGACTGTATTAGCAGCTCTTAAATGGACATTATTTCCTGCAACGGTTCCGCTATTTCGAAGTTGCATGGTTGCAGTAACAGGATTTGCTCCTGGTGCCATGGTTGAACTGTTAAATGTGCCACTAATGTTATCAAGAGCTGTTTCGTTGTTATCAGACAGTCTTAAATCAAAAGATCCTGTTGCAAATGAGTTTCCAGTACTCGTGCCAGTATCGCTAAAGAATGCAAAGGCTGCACCTGTTGCGAGTGAAAGAGATGTCATGATAGACATTGCGCTTAATAAAATTCTTCTATTTATCATTATTCATTCACCTCCCATCTTTGTGGGATTAAGAGTGTTGGGCAATAAAAAACCCTCCTAAATTCTCTCCACCAGAATTTAGGAGGGTGTCGAAGTTTATAAAGATAAATTCGGCCGGGCAGGCATTCATAATCTTAAATACTTTTTCGCAAAAAAACAATATAGAATTCAATGAAATGAACATCTCCTAACAGGTCTTTGGGCAGAATGACGCTGTTAGCAGAGCCTCCGTGTGCGGTAAGCTTTCTGTATATAATCTATCAGACTTCAAGGAAGAGCTGTCAATACGGACTAAAATAGTCAATCTACTATATAAACAGATCAGAATTGACACAATTTTTTTTAAACCTATAATTACTGTATGCAAAATCTTGAAAGAAGAGTTCGTATTATGGAAAACAGGTCAGATTTTACGCTGAAAGTTAGTAAAGCAACTTCTTGGGCTGGAACATGGGGAGGCACTGCGATAGCTGTTAGCTCGATTGTATCTGCAATGAGAACAGAATATCCTGTTTTGACAAAGGCATATCTTGTTATTGCCGGAATGGGTGTCGTCGGCGCAGCAATGTCCAGAATAAATGTTGAAAAGATTGAATACCTGCAGCATCGACGGGAGGGAGCCCATATAGTGAAGAGAAAAAAGATTATTTATGAAGCCCCTGCAGTGCAAAAAATTCCTCAGCCAGGGGTCGCTGAAAGTATGTCATCTCCTGTTACACCTATCAGATCTGTGTAATTCCATTTATGCAGCTTTTGCGGTGTAGTTAGCTAAGATATGTGGTGCTATTGTTGCGCGGATATACTCTTTTCTTTGCTGAGGAGTTAAGTCAGTCATTGCCTGAACGTGTTGATTAATTTTATACTTCTCTTCAGTTTCTACCGCATAGCCAGAATCTTTATCTACATCATCGGCATACCCTAAGAGGCAACAGATAGCTTCGATTAGGTACTCCCCTTCCAGTACAAATATCGGACCTAACTGTATATCAGCTTTAATGTGCTCAAGCTCGGGATTCATAGTAAAGAGCGTATCTTGCATAAGAAGCGATAACGCACAATGGCCCTCCTCATGTGCAAGGAATCTTGATAAATCATCTAATTCAGGGTTCTCTACCTGAACCCATTCAGTTGTACCGATTTCCCCAACAAGTACTTGTAACGTTTCTCTTGAAATAACCGAGGCGATTTTTCCGGGAGAAGCCTTAATAGTAGCTGAGATTCCGGCATTTATTCCTTCAAGTGAGTCGTGTATGGTGAGAACTTGTGCAGCTTTTTCGTAATCCTGCTGATAGGTAGAAAGGACACTTTGAAATAAGGCTTGTGTTCCTGAGACAGCATAGACTATCTCTGCGGCAACGGCATAAGAAATATCTAAATCTGTAGCGATTGCTCGTGTAACCTCTCTTTGTTTCACCTCTTGGAATGAGAGATCATCTCTGTCTTCTCGAGGAATTTCAGTGGATCCCAGTGCTTCCAGCGCTCTTTTTATTGAGGCTGCTGCGTTTTCTCTGGCGTCAATTTCACTATCCGGAAAGAATTTAGGCATAAAATAATCAAGAGTGGTGGTCTGTCGTGATTGTTTACTTGTCCTTTGAGCAAAGTTCGTAACTACCTCTAAAATGTTTCCAGACTTTAGTTCATTGTTTGCCGCTTCATGATAGATATGGTCAGGGTTATCAAAAAGATCCTGACGGAGTCCCTCAATTCCCTGAGGGAAAAGATGCTGAAGGATAAACTCTCCTTCGGCTCCTAAAACGTAGTGTGCTTGCACCAAAAATTTCCACGCTTCGCTTTCTTGTACAGAGTATGGAAGAAGAATCGTGCCGCCTCTATCTACTTTTCGACTGAAGTTTGCCTGTGCAAGTACCCCTGTACCACTTTCTCCATGAAGCGCCTTAAAAAAAATAGCTTCTGCGAACTTTCTCGCTTCATGAGGATCTTTCTGTTTCATTTTTAGGTATTTATGAAGGTTGACATCAAAAGGAGACGCAAAGGGTTCTAGATGTTGTCTGAGTTTTTCTCCGTCTGCCCCTCTATAAAGATTATCGACTACTATATTACGTTGTGTCACATGATCCAGAGGAAAATCAGTAGGAAGTGCTGGAATTGCTCTAATTTCTGGTAGTGTATTTGGAAGTAGGTCAGGGAAAAACTCAGTGCTTAAACGATGCCACTGCTCTCGAGCAGTCCTTCGAATCTCTAGCCCACGATGGATGTCCACGAACTGCTCTTTCATGACTGAAGTATACAATTGTTTCTAAGAAAACACAATAACTATAGGTTGAGCACTTAGCCTGCATAGGGTGTTACATTCCGTAGATTATTGATCGCCTCACTTGGAAAGGTAGGGAATATATGATTAGGGACAGCGAGTTTTTTCTTTCGGTAGAATCGAACAAGGTCAACTGCATTATTAAAGTTCTTATAATAAGCCTCTGTAAATACCAGCATCATCCAGACTTTATGGGCGGTTTTCTCATCAATGTCCGGAAAAAATCTCTGTGTTCGTGGTTCAATTAAGAGAGCATGTACATCACCGGTACTTGTTTGTAGAAAAGGTTCGTCTTTCTTTGTATCAGAAGCTTCAAACTGTAAGGTGCCGTTTTTGTAGTAGGTCATACTGAATTGATCTGGGATGTCTAGTTGAATATATGGACTTATCGCTTCGGCGCTTGGCATAGTAGGAAGACCTACCGGGATTTGAGGAAGACCACGAGGGTGGTTTGTCTCCATTCGATCCATAAGCTCAAAATACCGCTGCATGACATTTAGACCTAAACCATAATGTGTGTTTTGAAATTGACTATCTGTTTCAAGAGTAATCACTGATCCTACAGAGCTAAATCGAGTGTCCTCGATAAAAGGAACTGACTGAACAGGTTTCATAGCAGCGAATCGTCTCATTTTTTCCATATCGTTTTTTCTGAAGTTCAGTGGAAGACTACTTCTGGCCTTCTGTCTTGTGGAACCAATACCAGTATACCACTGGAATGAAGAAAAGCATGATGGTACCTGAGAAGGTAAGACCGGCAATAATAGCGCCTCCTAAGCCTCTCCAGAGAGGGTCAGAAAGCGTGATCGGGATAAGACCGATGATGGCACAGACTGATGTCAGAGCGATAGCTTCAAGTCGACTCGCTGAGCCATCGACGAGGGCGTTGGTGAAGTCCATACCTGTGTCGATGTTCTGTTTTATCTTATCGACGAGAAGGATTGAGTTTTTCACTACAATTCCGAAGAGCGCTAGCATACCGATGAGAGCTGGGAATGATAACGGCGTTTGCGATAAAGCAAAGATGATAAAGACACCTGAGACAGAAAGCGGAATAACGAGCATGACGATGAGTGCTTTTCTGAATGATCCGAACTGGAGCACCATGGTGACGATAATCAGTAAGAAAGAAAGCATCATTGCGGTAAGGATAGACTGTACTGATTGATTGTTTTCTTCATTCACTCCCCCAGTTGCCCAGCTATACCCAGTTGGAAGATCAAGTTTTTCATTGGCGAACTTCTCAAGCTCCTTATTTACGTCACCCGTTGAGTACCCTTGGGTGACACCTGCTGCCACTGAGATGGTTCGTTTGCCATTCTCGCGGGTAATGAGGGTCGGATTTGGTTTAAGTGTGAAACTACCCAGTGATACCAAAGGAATTGGTCCTTGCGGCGTTGGCATGGAAAGCGCTGAGAGGTTTTCAGGTGAAACGACGTCGCTACTTAGTCGTAGCGTAATATCTCGCTTTTCATTGAGTTCATTGGTAAGTTTTATACTGTCAGGCGAGAAGCCACTCCCTAAGAAGCGTAACCAGAACCCTGCTGCGTCTTGCGTTAGGTTCGCCTCAGCCATTTTTTGCTTATCTGGGGTAAAGACAAGTTTGCTCGTACCAGGTTTTATGCTTTTGTCGACATTGGTTGTACCCGGTTGTTTTTCTAAAAACTCCTGAACACGATTTGCATAGCTGTCTAAGGTCTGGAGATCGTCTCCAAAGAGTTTTATCTGGACATCAGCCCCAGCTGGTGGGCCACCAGATTGCTCGATAACGCTTAGTTTCCCTTTATCATAGGTAGCATATTTCTCTCGAAGCTGTGCTGCGATGTCAATTGATGATGTGTGCCGTTCTTCACCAGGAAGGAGTTTTATCGTAAAGAGAATATTATTCGATTCGCCACCTGACGATCCACCACTTTGTGTATCGATGCTACGCCCTAGGTCAAGCGTTGTGAACTCTGATTCTTTTGTTTGACGAAGCTCTTCAACAAGCCTGAGACCTTCTTTCTTTGAGACACTAAGATTCGTGCCAGCAGGTAACTCGACGCTGACATAGAGGAAATCACTATCAGAATTTGGGAAGAACTCATTTTTAACAAATCCTAGTGGCAATAAAAGATACGAGAAGACTGAGAAAATAGCTACCATCAGAATTGTCATTCGTCTGCTTTTTTGACTTGCCAAAATTCTACCGATGAGACGTTTGTACCTATTGCTGATTCTCTCAAAACTAATCACTCCGTGATTCATGTACTGAGGGAGCTGTCTGAGAATACTTTGTTTTTTCTTCTGTTTCTGGTAGTAATCCCCTGCTTTTTTTGCTAATCCAACCCTGACGTTATGGGTTACAAGCATAAAGGCGATAAAGGCAATAATTTCGAGAATAAGGATCGGACCCTTCGGTACAATGGCGAAGAAAAGAACGACAAGAAAAAGCACAAAAATGATTTGGACTAGCAGCTTTACCCGGTAAGGGATATTCGGTCTCAGGAGAATAATAATAAACGGCAGGGTGATAAACATCCCGACGATGAATGAAGCCATAAGTGTTGCAGAAACAACGATTGGGATTGATTTTATGAACTCACCGATGAGGCCTGATGATAACAGTAGTGGCAGGAACGCCCAGACCGTCGTGATGGTTGTTGTGAAAATGGCGACAAGGAAGTCTCGCCACACCAGAAGTCCTGTTTCAAGAGGCGTAAACTTACCTGATCGATGGTAGGATGTCATGGCTGAAATGACAACGATTGTGTCATCAACGAGCAACCCTAAGGAAAGGAGCAGCGAAAACATCGACAAGAAGTTCAGTGTAATTCCGGTCAGCTGCATGACCGTGAAAGTAATCAAGAAGGTCATTGGTACGGAGAGCGCAGCGACAAGCGCTTGACGTATACCCAGGAAGATGAAGAGAACAATAACAATAAGTAGGATGGTGATACCGAAGTCACGGAGGAGCTCATCAAACTGTTTGGTGATCTCTTCTCCAGTGTTTGAAACAGTTGAAATGGTGAACTGGTCGTTAAATTTCTTCAGTGACGTATCGGCTGTTTTTTGAGCGTCAGCGACAGCTTTGTCGATATCGGTCGTGCCTGTCTTAAAAACATAAAACGTTACCGATCGTTTCGGATTAGCCTTCTCCGATGCTAAAAATGCTTGTGCTTGACTAGGCTTTGAACGCTGCGATATGGTAGCAATTTGTGAGAGAGCTACTACCTGTCCGTTGACATTCAGCTTTACCTCGCGAAAGTCATTGACGGTATGGACAGAAGGGTCGATGGTGACAGAAAACGATGATGTAGAGGTGTTGACTGATCCAGCAGGAAATGAGCCGACAGCCGCAGAGATAAGGCCAGAAAGGCTTTGTGGGTTTAAGCCATAGGTTGTGATTGCCTCAGGTTTTAAGAGAATCTGAATTTCTTGCTCTTCAAGCCCTGAAGTATCTGCTCTCTCAATACTAGGAAGATCTTTCAATTCGTCTCGTAGACGTCTGGCATAGCGCATCAGACTTGCTGGATCATCACCTTTTCCCGTCAAGTTAAATGTCCAGACAGGCTGATTCTCAAAATCTAGTTTAATGACTCTTGCTGCCTGTGCATCTTTTGGTAAGGTTACTGAATCGACTGCTGACTGGACATCGGTTCTTGCTTTCTCGGGATCCACTCCTGACTCAAATTCGAGGTTAACGACTGATACTGAGTCCCGAGAAGTAGACGTAACAGTCTTTACCCGATCAAGGCCAGAGACAGCATCTTCTATAGGAATAGTAATCAGAGATTCGACATCATCGGGTCCAGCTCCAGGCAAAACATCGGTAATCAGGACGATCGGGATATTAATCTGTGGGTTAAGCGTACGAGGAATCGTTATAAAGCTTGCGATACCCATGACGAGAATCGTCAAAACAAAGAGGATGAGTAGTCGTGGGTTCGTTAAGTACTTCGCGATAAGACTGTTCTTCAGTTTCGGATCAAAGCGTAAGCGGTTGAGATAAGACGTTTTTTGTTCCATACATAGGTTAGTTAGCGATTTTTACTTTTTCATCGCTCACGACAGTTCTATCGATAATCACGGTATCGTTATTCTTTAAGCCACTGACTACTTCGACATAGTCACCGTAGAGTGTTCCGAGTTTGACCTTTCGACTTACGGCTCGGTTCTTCTCTACTACATAGACCACTGAGTCTTCTTGTGTCTGGTAGATACTATCGATTGGGATATATGGAATAGTGTTCCCCGTTTGTGCTGCAGTTACTGGCAGGTCAACAGATATAAATTCGTTGTCGGTAAGTGCTTTTGCATATGATGCAGGAATGGTATAGAGCACTGAGTAAAGATTGCCCTCAGTCGCGTTTTGTGAGACATAGGCTGGGTAAGTCGTGTAGGTCTTGTTACCGATATGTAACGTACTCATATCTATCCGTGATACAGCCTGTGCGACGTCACGGGTGACCTGTGCGACAGCAGTAATGGTCGTGCTATCACCGGTTATCGTGACGAGTGGCGTGCCTGGGTTGACTGACTGGTTGAGTTCTACATGCACTCGGTCAACAACTCCTGATACAGGACTGGTTGGATGCATAAGGGCTGCATTAACATAGGCAAGATTAAGCTGGATTCTCGACACTTCTTTGCTCATCTCCAGAGCTTTTTCTTGAATCTCCAGTTGCTTCAGTGCAATATCTTTCTGAAGGTTTGCGAGTTTTGTTGGTGGGTTATCCGTGTTTGTTTGGAACTCGATTCCTCGAAGAGCACTTCGAAGCTGATTTACCCCAGCCTGCTGTTGTGCTTTTAACTGACGTGCAGCCAAGATCTGTGCAGGGGTGCCAGTCTGCTCTGCTGTCTGTAGTTGGTCATTGAGCGTATTGAGAATGCTTTCATTCAGGCTTAAAAGAGCTCTTGTTTCTCCTTCAGATGAGTCAGTAATCTTTCTCAGCTCTTCAGTATTTGTACTTGTCTTATCTGCTACTTCTCGCTGTTTGGCGATAATTTCCTTCTGAGCGTCAAAGGTAGCTGTAACGTTGTTGTACTGGGTTTGAGCCAGCTGTGCTTGGAGAGCGGCAGCATTTCCCCCTTCATAGTTACTTGAAAGCTGAATAAGGTTCGTTCCGACTACAAGGGGACTTCCCTCTTGTGCATTTATCTGGGTCACGATTCCAGGAGCTTGGGCAACGATTGTCACCACGCCAGATTTTTGGACTTTCGCCTGTACGGCAACCTCAGGAGACTTTCCTAGACGATAGACATGAACGCTTTTTACCAACTCCTGCGTTTGGGTTGGTTTTTTGCCAAGATTACTGATAACTGAGGCTAAGATGATGACAAGCAGTAAAATACCAAGTGAAAGTAAAAAACTACGAAGCGGGTGCCTTCGCATGGCAGTTGTAGCCCTCTTGTAAGGTATTCTGCTTTTAAAAGACTGAAATCGCTTTCTCAAAGCGAGATTCCGTAAAATAGTCATAAAGTGGGAAGCGCTTCAGGCAGAAACGAAGGGGAAACGCATGTTTAGGCAGTGTTGACAGCATTATATAGTATTTTTGAAGCTAGGTCAAGTGTGTTGAGGGTGACTTGCAAGCCCTATAGTAATGTGCTATACTTTCTCCACGTTTATGCGTAAATCTGTGACCATTATAGGATCTGGCCTTGGTGGAAGCTTCCTAGCTATAGCCTTAGCAAAGGAAGGCTATGCAGTCACCGTCTACGAGTCACGCAAAGATCCTCGAAAAAACCTCAAAGATGCTGGAAAATCGTTTAATCTTACCCTTTACTATCGTGGCATTCAAGCGCTCAAAAAACTCAGTATTTGGGAGGATGTGCTTCGTTTTGCTATCAAAGCAGAGGGTAATGTCTGTCATTCACTCGAGTCTGGTCTCTCTTTTGATCCCTTTGATAAAACCGGTAATGAGGTGCTCTACACGATCCACAGAAGTGATCTCAATAGGACGCTAATTGCGCTGGCGGAGTCATGGGGTGTTCGTTTTTCTTTTGAGCACAAATTTGCTGATCTTGATAAAAAGACGAAGCGAGCTACTCTAAAAAATCTGAAAACGGGAATATCCAAAACGGTTTCATTTGACTTCTTAGTGGGTGCTGACGGTGTGCATTCTGCAGTACGACCGGCAATCCAAAAAGGACGAAAAGCTTCATTTCAGAAGGAATACGAAAACTGGGGTTATAAAGAGGTAAATCTCCCCCTTCCTTTAGTAAAAAAACTGAAACTCAGAAAAAACTCAACGCATACCTGGCCGCGACCCGATTCCTTACTCATTGCTTTCCCGAACGCAGATAAAACGTTTACGCTCATGCTCAATCTTCCCTTACAGGGGAAAGATAGCTTTGAGACATTGACGACAGAGCAAGCGATCAAGACATATATCTCAACCGTTTTTCCTGATCTTATGCCAGCCCTGTCAGAGATAACTACCTCAGTTCTTTATAAACCAACGGGTTCATTCATCACTGTCTATACAGAACCGTGGTACTACAAAGATATAGCACTTCTTATTGGAGATGCTGCTCATGGCGTGATTCCCTTCTATGGACAAGGCATGTGCGCTGCCTTTGAGGATGTGCTTGTTCTCATATCGTATCTGAAACAGTACGATAAGAGAGAAGCGGCATTTGCAGCTTTTCAAAAAGAGAGAAAGCGGAATACCGATGTATTAGCTTCCCTATCCAGAGATAATTTTGTTGAGCTTCGGGACAAGTCTCGTTCATCAGTCTATATCATGCGTAATAAGGTAAATACTGCTTTGAATAAAGTTTTCCCGTTCTGGCTACCACCACTCTATAAGCTTATCGCCCATGATGATGAGAACTATGCGGATGCGAAAGAACGATTTGACAAGCAACAGAAGATCGCGAAAATTGTAGGGATCAGTCTTTTAACTGCGGTTCTTGCTTCACCATTTGCACTACGGAGTTCAGTTAAAAAAAGAAGCCTCAGTAAGTAGCTCCAGAAGATGTTATCGTACGACGATCAGCCAGTACACCACGGCTAAAATAATTCGATAGACACCAAACCAGGCAAAGGTATGGTTTCGGATAAACTGTAAAAAGAACTTGACCGTAAAAAGAGCGACAGCAAATGAGGTAATAAACCCGATAAACAGGAGAATTACTTCGTACGTCGTAAACGAGAGACTCGTTTTTGACAGGTCAAGTGCTGTCGCAGCTAGCATGGTCGGAATAGCAAGAAGAAAAGAGAACTCAACAGCAGTTTTCCGTTTTACTCCTAAAAAGAGTCCTCCGATAACCGTTGCTCCAGCTCTTGATACGCCGGGTATGACTGAGACTGCTTGTACAAGGCCAATAAGAAAAGCTTGCTTTAAGGATATATCTTCTATCTCACCTGCATGTTCAGTTTTTTCTTTGTGCATTTTCTCAAGCACAATGAGAAGAATACCACCGACCAGAAGTGCCACAAGGGTCACCATCGTATTTCCGAGGAGTACAGCTTTAATAACCTTATACAAAAAAAACCCGATAACTGCAGTCGGAAGAAACGCCGCTAGGACGCGAAGCCAGACATCTTTTTTCGTTGTTAATGTTTGCCAGTAGAGGAAGACGACTGAGAGAATAGCACCAAGCTGAATAAAAATCTCAAATGATTTCACAAACTCTGATTGAGGGATCTGGAGAAGGTTTGCTGTCAGGACAAGATGTCCCGTACTGGAGATAGGAAGGAATTCGGTAATGCCTTCTATAACAGCTAAGATGAGCGCTGAAAAAATGCTCATACAAGCATTATAACAAATTAACTTTTTCTGTCCTCAGTAGTTTTCCCAAGAGAAAAAGTGAGTTTTAATCCAATGTGGTCTGAGACGTAGTGGTGTTCACCATTCTCAAATTCGAGTCTTTTAGTAAAAAAATGATCTGTTGATGTAATGACATGGTTCCTTTTAAAATCTGTAAAAATATAATCAATTCGTTGTGCAGTTACTCCTTCTTTTAAAAAGTATTGCTGGTATGTAGCTGATTTGAAGGCTTCGAACGGATCAGAAAGTCCCGTTTCTTTTATAAACTGACTGTAATAGATAGAGTCCTTTGCCATATTAAAATCTCCCGAGATAATCATGTCTGCCCCACTTCCCCGAAGAAGATTAATAATTCCAGCAAGCTGTTCAAGCTGCTTCTTCAGTAAAACAATGTACTTATTTTCCTTTTTCCAATCATGCTCTGGGTTTTGAATAAGGTGCGTATTGATTATATATAGGGGGTAATCTTGCATTTTTGCTATTAAAACTCCTATTCTTGTCAACGGCCCTGTAATTGATTTGTTCCACCAAGCACCCTTTTTTTCAAAATCAACATAGCTGTATTGAACAAGCGGAATCTTTGAAAAAATAACGACTCCTCCTCGTGGTCCATAGAGAAATTTTTTATAAAGAACATACTTATAATCAGGAAGCAGTTTTTTTAAGACGCTTAAATGAGGGTAAGTAAATACTTCTTGAAGTGAAATGATATCTATATCTTCTTGTGAAAAAAACTCTGCTATCTTTCGAAAGCGTTTTCGGACATGGTTTTGAAGCATTGAGGTAATGATGCGCTTTGGGTTAAACGGTGCTCCGAAAGCATTTAATGAGACGACAGTTATGTTTTTTTTCAGTTTGTTAGCCATAGCACAAATTTCTATAGGATAGTGCTTATTATAGCAAGTTTTTGAGAAAAGGTAAATTTACGTGAATTTGTTAATATATACTATTGTGAAATATTGGTTGACCTATCTTGTCACTGTTATTCTTCTCTCCGTCGTTTTTTCTCTCCTGCTATGGTTTATTAGCCCTCAGGAACAAAGAGTCAGCACTCGTCCGCTCTCACCTCTCCCAGATTTCTTGACACTGGAAAAAAATAATCAGGTACGTATTCTTGATCTCTGGGAGCCTATCATTAATGCATTTCACCGCGGTTCTCCACCTGCTGTCACAGCGGAATCAGTGTTAATGTATGACCTGGCCACTCAGAAAACACTCTATGAGAAAAACTCGACTATGAAGCTGCCAATGGCCTCTATTACGAAAATTATGACCGCTATTATAGCCTTGGAAAATAAGAAGCAGGATGACTCCTACTATGTGAAAGAGGAGTACCTAGTAGGAGAAAATAGTATGGGACTTACCTCAGGTGAAGTATTAACCCTAAATGAGCTCCTTTATGGTCTCATTCTGCCGTCTGGAAATGATGCTGCAGAAACAATAGCTGGTAACTTCCCGACGGGACGAACGGGGTTTATTAAGGCGATGAATAAGAAAGTTGAGGCATTAGGGCTGAAAGATACGCATTTTACCAATCCATCAGGCCTGCAGGGAGATGGTGATCAGTACACGACTGCCTATGATTTACTTGTCTTGACAGAGTACGCTTTGGAGAATAAAACATTTAAGAAAGTCGCGGAGACCGTTACCTATGAAATACCGGAGACGACAGAACACAAGGCCTATACTATACAGAACGAAACGAATCTCCTGACATCCTACCCTGGAGTAAAAGGTGTCAAAACAGGTTACACGCCTGAGGCGGGTTTATGCCTGGTGACCTATCTTGAATATAGCGAGCACAAGGTTATTGGAGTACTGCTCAATAGTGAGAATAGAAGACAAGAAATGAAGGAATTACTTGACTATTCTCTCTACTCTTTGAATATTAAACCTCCGAAACATGACTAATACTTGTTGAGTAAGAGTAATAGGTTTTACTTCTAGGCAGCGTATCTGTAAAACTCCGCGACATCTCCGCAGCTGACTGGAACTGCTTGAAGTTTATGCCTGTAAATTCCTGCATCACCCATTCCCAGTTTTGATAGAACAAGGCTATCAGCTTGTAATATTCCAAAATGCGTTACCGCCCTTGGGGCTCCGGCTTCTATAAGGCGATAGGCAACAATATCATCTGGCTGAAGATAATCATTTGCTATCTCATAACCGTATGTGCGTAGCGTTTCTGTAGGAATATTCCATAATAGTGTTGTTATAGGGGGATGAGCAATTTTTCCTGCTAGAGAGAGCGCAAACTCAGCGCAATTTTCGTATTCTGTAGGTGAATATTGCTTACTGACTTCCTCAATGATGGTATTTCCTTCAGCGTCTTCTAACTGTCCTGTACCGCCTCTTCGTAAAAATTCAGTTATTTGTCGCCTTGTATCGTTTATGGGGACTCTGATTTGATGAGCGCGGGGTTCTAGTAGAATCCAGTTAGCTTCAATACTTGGAGGGAGTTTATCCTTTATCATGAATGCTTAGGTACTTTGTCGGGGAAAGAGGACTTGAACCTCCGACCTCACGGTCCCAAACCGCGCGCTCTAGCCAACTGAGCTATTCCCCGATGTGCCGCGAGAGCGAGTCGAACGCTCACGTCCGATGAAGGACAAAGGCTCTTAAGGCCCTCGTGTCTGCCATTCCACCACCGCGGCGTATCTGTAATTCTACTTGAAACGAGCGTGATATTCAACTTCGCTGTACCCTTTCTAGGCGAAAGAGAGCTATTAGAGGTGAGGAACACGAAACGAGAGTTCTATATCAGGGAAAGGAATATGTGGTAACCGCACATGGGAGATGAGGTTTACTCCATCTCCAAGGACATTTCGTTCGAGGGAGGTGTTTATGGCTAGAACAAGGAGCATGATTGGGAAAATGATCAAAGGAATCCTGAGAAGCACACCCGATGATAAGAAAAAGTGTGTTTCATTGGTTGTTGAGAAGTAGCGACTATAGCGCTGAGCGTCACCTTGATTAAAGTATCGCTTTTTATGTTTTCGTGAACTTGGTTTCTTCATAAACCTTTCGAAGGCAAGATGGACAGAAGACAGGATTATACAGCAATTGCTGTTTTTTTCAAGTGAAACGCCATTTTGATGTGATGAATGATGCTATTGATGCCTAAATTCTCTCTGCAGCACTATCACCTATCGCGACAAAAACAAACTCTTGTTTTCTCTGGAGTTTTTTCTGAAGTTGCTGAAGAAACTGAGGTCTTTTCATGCATCTATTATACTCCCTCGATGCAATACCTCTTTGCATTTCCCGGAGCTTTTTTATACAATTGAACCTACAATTTAAGAACGTTTGTTTCAAAACGTTTACTCGCGGGTGTAGTTCAATGGCAGAACACAACTTTTCCAAAGTTGATACGAGGGTTCGATTCCCTTCACCCGCTCATAGGAAGATACACTATGTCTTTTAAACAAACAACCGATAATTATCGAAAGCATACGCATTCCAATCCTATCCAACGCCAACTCATCGGTAATTTCTATACAGCGCTCTTGGATTTAGCAAAAGACGCAAAACCTGATTCAGTCCTTGATGTCGGCTGCGGTGAAGGATTTACTCTTGAGAGGTTTCATAATGAGAAAATAGGAAAGAAGCTTGTTGGCATAGACTTTCTCGACACGGCAATAAAAATAGGTAAAAAGGAACGACCATATCTTGATTTACGTCAAGGAAACATTTATGACATTCCTTTTAAAGATAGCTCATTTGATCTGGTTATCTGCAGTGAAGTACTCGAACATGTCGATGATCCGAAGAAAGCGCTCAAAGAGCTTGCACGAGTAACAAAAAAGTACTGTCTTCTCTCCGTTCCCCATGAACCATGGTTTATGGTCTCCAACTTTTTGCGAGGCAAAAACTTGAGTCGTTTAGGAAATGATATTGAGCACATCAATCACTGGAGTAGTCATGCTTTCCAGAAATTTATAGCCAATGAGCTTGCGTTAGATATTGTCCGTCAACCATTTCCCTGGACACTTATTCTTGCAAAGAAAAAATCATGAGGCTTTTTCGGTCGATGTATATCCTCTAAACAGGACAAACAGAAGCGACACAAAAGGAATTGCAAGCAAAGCCCCCATAACCCCCATTAAGTTGCCACCAATCATGATGCTAATAATAACAATCACAGGGTTAAGCCCTACTGCCCGCTGCATAACTTTTGGTACGAGGAAGCTGTTCTCAAACTGCTGAATGATGATAAATGCTATGACGACGGAAAGCGCAAGTGCAGGGCTTATCGTTAAGGCAACGATGACTGCTGGTACTGCTGAAAGCGTGGGACCGAGTGTGGGAAGAATCTCCAAAATACCTGCAATAACTGCAAGCGGCAATGCATATTCCATACCTAAGAGCGTTAATGCTACCCAAGTAGCAAAACCAATGGCAAAACAGAGCACGAGTTGACCTCTGAGCCATGAGCCTAATTTATCATCGATCTCCTGAAGCACTTCTACCACATGATCCTGTGTTGTTTCATGGAATAGTTTGGCAACCCATCTTTTAAACGCATCATGGTACATGAGGAAATAGAAGCTAACGAAGAGAACGGTGAAGGTCGAGAATAAGCCTCCGAATACAACACCAGTAACAGCTAGTGCATTTCGTCCGAAGTTACTAAATTCCCCACTGATATAGTTTTGAATTTGTTTCGGATCGATCTCAACGCCAAAGAGACTTGCAGATTTGTTCAAATAGACGGGAAGGCCTGTGATGAATGACTGTACCTGCGGTATAAACATCTGGAACAATGGTACGATAAGAGCAAAGATTAGTATAAAAATACTAAAGTAAGGAATCGCTACAGCAAGAATTTTGGGGAATCGGTGTCGTTGTAAAAATTTAACTGCAGGAATCAATGCAGCCATGAGAATATAGGAAATGAAGATTGATACAATAATACCTTTGAGTTGAAAGATGAGAAAGCCTAACGCAACAAGAACAAGAGCAAAGATAAACTGATTTTTCAGTAGATAATGATAAAAACGTTGGATCATACTCACATTGTACTATATGGAAGAGATGAAGCTTTGTCAAATCTTTGACAATTCGTATAGGCAATATATGGTAAAATAAGGTGCTATTGGCTGTTAGTCAGATTTCAAGGCTAATTTGCCCCCGTAGCTCAATCGGATAGAGCAAGTCGGTTCTAACGACAAGGTTGGGGGTTCGATTCCCTCCGGGGGTACTAAAAGGTTTTTTTTGCCGCATTCATACATAATTCTTAATTCTTGTGTTTAGACCCTGAGTTCAGCATATGTTTCCTATCTCTGATTCTGTAAAATCGATACGGTTTCCATTTATAAACATTCTTCTTATAGGAGCTACTCTCTATGTTTTCTTTTTACAGTTAACCGCTCCTGATCCTGAAACATTTATCATGCAGTACGCATTAATCCCTGCAAACGTCGACTTCTCTGACCTCTCTACGCTTCTCCCCTTCATCACCTCAATTTTTCTACATGGAGGCTTTCTTCATATAGCATCAAACATGCTTTTTTTATGGGTTTTTGGCGATAATGTCGAAGGACACTTACCTCCTTTTGTGTATTTATTTCTCTACTTTGGAGCTGGATTGATCGGCAGTGTTGCTCAGTTTCTCATCATGCCTGATTCGACTATTCCGATGCTTGGAGCATCAGGGGCTGTAGCAGGAGCGTTAGGGGCCTATTTCGCTCTTTTCCCACACCACAAAATCCGTGTTCTCATCACTATTCCGCCTATTATTACAACGACCCAGATAAGTGCTGGATTTATGCTCGGATACTGGATAATCCTGCAGCTTATTTCAGCCTTTACTGATACTTCACGATTTGGAGATACGGGAGGAGTAGCATTTTTCGCTCATATCGGCGGATTCTTCTTCGGATTTGTCTTCGCGAAGTTTTTTCCGAAGCGAGATCCGGAACTCGCAGAAACAGTTGAGATGTAGTATTCTCTTCTTCGAAAATAGCTTCAACTGTGGTATACTTTCAGCACGCGGTGGCCATAGCTCAGTGGTAGAGCGCCAGCTTGTGGAGCTGGACGTCGCGGGTTCGAATCCCGTTGGCCACCCCAAATTTTTACCTCAAGAGAATATATCAAATTATTACGCCTCAAGCCTGAGTTCCAACCTTTGGTATAATACCTTTATGTCGACAATTCAATTTGAAACTAAGCTGTTTAAAATCAACTCCTGGACAATCCTGCATTTACCTACGGATGCCAGTGCCCAGCTTCCATCACGTGGTATGACAATGGTTTCAGGGACTATGAATGGTGTTCCTTTTAAAACGTTGCTTGAACCGGATGGGATGTATGGACCAGGGAAAAAACCGAGTCACTGGTTCAGCCCCAACAAAAAATTGCTAGATGATGCTCATGCTGCGGCAGGCGATACGGTAAAAATTTCGCTTGAACCGACCAAAGAATGGATCGAACCGGAAGTACCAGTTGATTTAAAAAAAGCGCTTTCTTCTTCGCCCAAAGCAGAGGCTTTATGGAAGGATATTACCCCACTTGCACGTTGGGATTGGATTCGCTGGATACGTGCTGTTAAGACTCAAGAAACGCGCCAAAAGCATATAGAAGTTGCCCTCGACAAACTCAACAAAGGCATGAGAAGACCATGCTGCTTTAACCGTAGCCTTTGTAGCGAGCCTTCTGTATCGCATAATTGGGCCCTTCTTGACCCGAGTTGAGATCGAATCATGTAATAGTAAAAAATGAATAAAGATATTCAGTTATACAACAACTCCCAAGCCGATTCTGATAAAGAAATCTGTGAGCTGCTAAGTAAAGAAATAAACGCCGGTCTCCCCGAAGCAGAAAGCAAAATTTGGCATGCGCATCCAGTTTGGTTTTTGGAAGGTAATCCTATTGTTGGATATCACAAACTGAAAGACAGTGTACGATTACTTTTTTGGAGCGGCCAATCTTTTGATGAGCCTAACTTAAAACCTGAAGGTACGTTTAAAGCAGCGGAAGCGCGATATACAGACAGTAGCAAAATTAACTCAGATGATTTACATCGTTGGTTAAAGAAGGCAAGTAAGATTCAGTGGGATTATAAGAAAATAGTAAAACGTAAAGGCTTGTTAGAAAGATTAAAATAATTTCTGCATCGTTAAATAGGCTACCAATTTTCCCCTTGTGAAACTCTTCCTCTTTTTTGTATACTGCTTATCAAATCAATGAAATCTCAACAAGAGGCTTCATTCCCTGTCCTCCATTATGGCAGCACGAAAGTACTCATCGAATAAAAAAACAAAAACCGTACGAAAAAACGTATCTTCATCTAAACTAGCTTATCCGCACATTTTTCTTATTCTCGGCTTAATCCTTACTATGCACTGGGCGCTATCTCATCTCTCATTTCGTACGCTTTTTGATCATGCAAAGCCAAAACTCACAGCATCAGCTACTGAAAAGAAGAACTTTGCAGTTTCTACGGATAGTGCCACAGTAAGAAATATTTCTCTTACGCCAACTGATACTGAAAAAGAATCTACTGTTAACGGTGCTGAGACAGGTTACTGTGTGACTGTTCCAATCCTTTTTTATCACCACGTCGAACCTATCCAGGAAGCTGCCAAGCAAGGACACGCACAGCTAACTGTCGACAGTGCACTCTTCGATAGCCAGATGGCCTACCTTGTGCAAAGTGGCTACACATCGTTCTCTGCCGAAGAACTCGTTGCTGCCTTACAATCACATACGCCACTTCCACAAAAAAGTGTCGTTATTACTTTTGACGATGGCTATGATGATGCTTACAATTACGCATTTCCTATTCTGAAAAAGCATCACTTGAAAGGAAACTTCATGATTCCAACAGGGCTAGTTGGAAGTTTAGACTATATGACCTGGGAACAGTTACAGGAAATGAAAAAGGACAGTTCCATGTCTCTTTATAACCACACCGTGTCTCATGCATCACTTGGAGGTGAAGGTCGAGAGAAGGTATTATATGAAATTGCGTATGCCAATCAACAGCTTTCTGATCATCTCGGTGTAAAGTCGAATGTCTTTACTTATCCCTATGGCTCTTTCAGCGATGTTGTTATGCAGGTTCTTTCAGAGACAGGTTTTATCGCTGCCTTGACCACACTCCCTGGGGACGTCCAGTGCGACACGATGCTGATGCATCTCCATCGTACAAGAATCGGTAATTCCCCGCTCTCTTTCTACAAATTGTAAGCAGCGTTGACAAACGTACTCAAATCGCCGTATAGTAAGTACAGAGTCTATGGCTGCTGCAAAGAAATCACCCACGAAAAAAGCGACAGAAAAAAAGAAGATAGTCGCAAAGCCGAAGGTAGTGAAAAAAATTACCCCTCCTGAACCTCAAACTAAGGCTGATCGACCCTTGACTGAAAAAGAAAAACTCGAAGAAAAAGAGATACAAGAAATGATAGCAAACGCTGCTAAGGCAGAAGAGCCAGCGGCAGAAAGCGAGCCGACAATTTCCACAAGCACTTCAGGCGAGTCAAAAGAGAAAGCCACAGAGAGTAAGGACGAAGTGGTGCAAGAAGATACGGCCGAATCAGCTGAGGAAAAGACAGAATTACCTTCAACCACAGAAACTCCAGCAGCAATATCTACAGAAGAGCACACGGAATCAGCGCCAACACAAGAGCCAGAAGCTGACAAGCCTAGTGATCAGTCCGTCCCTCTTATTACAGATACTGTTACTGTGGAAAAGCATCGACGTCTTTGGCCTCTCCTTGTACTTTTTTTCCTGATTGGTCTTATTGCTGGTGGTGTTTTCTTCATGACGCAAAAGACGCTTGATATTACGCATCTTCTTTCTTTCACAACACCATCCCCGACGCCATCGCCTTCTCCTATTCCTTCCCCTACGCCTGAGGAAACACTACCATCTGAGTATAAGATTAAGGTCTTAAACGGAAGCGGTACTGGTGGCGAAGCTGCAAAGGTAAAAGAGCTTCTTGAAGCAAGTGACTTTGTCGTCTCAGATATCGGGAATGCAGATAAGGATGACTACACAAAAACAGAAATTCAAGCAAAGAAATACGTGACCGAAGCTTTTATCAAAAAGCTCCGAGAGAAACTTTCCGATACCTATGATGTCTCAACAGACATCGGAACTCCTACCGGTGATGACGGAATCGTTGTTATCATTGGATCTAAGAAAACCCCTTAAATACTTCTGAAGCTAGGAAATAATTTTGGTCGAGATTGTATCTTTTTGTTCTACTTTTATTCTCTTTACTTTCGCGTAATTTTCTAATATATTGAATAAGTTATGATTCTGCTTACTGCTCTCAAAAAAATTATTAAGATGTATGTATTCTGGATACTTTTATAAATGTATAAAGTCATTCTCCACATAGACTTTGACTCCTTCTTCGCCAGTGTCGAGCAACAGTACCATCCGGAATTTCGGGGGAAACCGCTTGGGGTAACTGCAGCAAACGGCAGAACCGCTATTATCGCCGCTAGTCGTGAGGCAAAAAAAGCAGGGGTAAAAAATGTTATGCGTAGTTACGACGCATTTAGAATCTGTCCTGATCTTCAGCTTATCAGGGCCGATTTCAATAAGTACTGGGATGTTAGTAAAAAATTTATCGATATCTGTAAGGACTACTCCCCCTTTATCGAAGTGTTTTCTATGGATGAACTGTTTATGGACATAGCCGCTACTGCGCATCTTTTTGGCGGTGTAGATGCCTTAATCGAAAGAATAAAAACGAGAATTGCTACTGAGATTGGTGAATGTATTACTGTATCTATCGGCATTTCCCATAATAAGCTGCTTGCTAAACTTGCTTCAGGACTCAGAAAACCCAATGGCATCGTGAGGGTTAATCTGGAAAACCTCTCTTCTGTCTACGAAAAAGCACAGCTGACTGATATCTGTGGCATAGGCTCTCGTATCGAAGCACGGCTGCAGAGTATGGGTATCTTTACTCTATCCCAGCTGAGTAAAGTACCGCTGGATTTTCTTATTGCAGAATTTGGTAACGTCGAAGGACATTTCCTAAAGAATGTCGGGCTGGGTATTGATCGCTCTCCTGTCGTTCCCTATACGGAAAAACCAAGTGTTAAATCTGTCGGGAGGAATTACTGCCTTGCTCAGAATGAGTACGATAAACGCATTGTTCTGCAGAATATCTGCGAATTGTCTGAAGAGATAGGGATAAAACTTAGGAGATTGAATAAAAAAGCTCGCACGGTAGGCGTGTATCTTCGTGGTACTCATAACGTTCATGGACGGAAAACCTTTAGTACATATATGGATGATGGTATGGATATCTTTAAGGCAACGATGCTTTCTCTTCAGAACCTTCTTCCGGGAGGATATGTTCGCCAGATCAGTGTCTGGAGCGCTAATTTATCAGATAAAGAGAGCGTGCCAGAGACGCTGTTCGAAGCGTCGCAGCGGCGAGGCAAGTTGGTGACAACGATTGATACCCTCAATGAGAAGTACGGCGATCACACGATAAGAAACGGCTTTCTCCTGTATGCGGCAAAGCTTACCACTGTTCCCAACGGCTTTATGGGAGATACCTACGAACGAACCAAGCTCTTTGAAACAGGAAAATACCTCTAACAAGTCGCTATTATGGTAAAATATAGGGTATGCTTATAATGAAGAAACTTCTCAGAGCACTCTTCATCTGCTTCCTCGTTATCAGTTTTGGATCTCAGACGATACAAGAAGCATTGTCTCATGGGAGTGGGCCGCCATTTGTAAAGATCAATAACACCTATGCGCAGAATAACCCGTTAACGACGTACTTTGCCTATCCCGATATTTTTAAGTCTGGCGCAGACGTTACCGCAAAGACAGGTTATCTCGTCAATGAGCCAATTTCGTTTTCTATAGACGAAGAAGCACTTTCCTACTCCTACTACTTTGATCCAAAATCCAACGACGAGAGAAATTACAAATGGGAGTTTGGCGATAAGACAGAACCGGTCGAAGGCATTTCGGTGTCACATACCTATACCAAGCCAGGAACGTATATCGCAACACTCTTATTCCATACACCATCACTCAGTGAAGACTTCCAGATAATAGATACGATAGAATTCATGATCATTCCGTCTAAGGGTTATCAACCGCCAAAAGCACAGATAAAAGTTAACGGGAAACAAATAAAAAATGCAGATAAAGATATTATTGAGGTAAAACCGAATCAAAAAGTTACCTTTGATGCTAGAGGCGCAACAGGAAAAATAAAGTCATACCACTGGGTCTTAGGAGATGATACGCAGAAAAAGGAAAAATCGTTTTCCCATACCTATAAGGAGGACTACTATCTTCTTTACCCAATGCTAAGAGTTACCGATGTGAACAATATAACGAGTGATACTTTTGTTATCCTTGATTTCTCAGAATCACAGAAGAAACAGTCATTTTTCCAGAAAATCTTCTCATGGTTTAGTAGCCTCTTTAAAAAATAAGGCGGCCATATTGCAGGCCGCCTTTTCTCTTATTCCATAGCGCAAAGATTACTTACTTTTTCTGGTTAACTGCATACCCAGAGCTACTACGGAAAGAGCAAGCGCAATAATACTTACGGAATTATTACTCTTACTTTGTGCACCAGACTGAGTGTCTGTCTTTTCAGAAGATTTCAGGTCATTGACGATAGTTGTTTGTGAGAATGGACCTTTTCCTGTTTTTTCCATATCCTCTTTTTCACTATCTGACATGTCCTTCATCGCAGTCGGATCCTGATCCCAGGAAACGATAGTTCCGTCTTGGTAGGTCTGGTAGGCTTTCCATGCCACTGTTTGCTCGTTTGACGGAACCTGGGCTCGGAATGTGAGCATGCCACGTTGGCCTGGAGGTACAGAGCCACCGCTCCACACTATCTCACTAACAACAGCATCCTCTCTCTCCCCGTCTTTCTTTACCTCAATATTCCAGCCGGGAGTTATATATGGTGCAACATTTGTTACCCCATCAGGAATTACAAGCCTCACAGAGGTCGTTGGAACATCCTTTTCAATCCCAAAGCCGATGGTAAAATCCTGGGATACTCCTATACCCACTTGCTCCGGTCGTACGGTGACGTGAGCTGAAGCAAACGGAACGAAAGCAAGCAGTAGCAAAATACCGCCTACTATACTAACAATTTTTTTATTCATGAAAATCACCTCCTTTCTGTATAAAGTCACTATCAGAGATAGTGCTGAAGCTATGAAATAAGAAATTTTAAAAGAAATCTGGCGGAGATCTGTTCTGAGCAATAAGAACTTTAGTTACTTCATATCGAAAAAACGGTAAAAGAAATAAAATACTGAAGAAAAGAATGCTTATTGATCCGGTATGCACAGCCACATGTGCGTAGGGCGTAAGAACGCAACATGCAAGTGCTGACGAGATTGTTGGTTCAGTCTGTCTGTATGTACAAAAATGAGAAATATGAGAAATTAATATAAAAAGCAGAAATGTAGCGATTAAAACGTTGAGTGGGATACGTCTATATGCATGTAATGAACAGATCTTTACAAGAGCGTAAATAATAAGAGGTACAACTAAAAGAATAATATGTCCAAAGTGTTCGTGCATAATAGCTAGCTTTTCTCAGCCTTTCGTTCTCTAATTATTGCGATAATGACAAATACTGCAATTAGAATCGACCCGACGAGATGTGGTATGTGGCGAAAGATAAAGCCTATTGTCCCATCGCCTGAGGTTTCTTTTGTCCTGGTGGTTTCTTTCTCTCGAGCTACACGAATATCATACGTAAGCGTAAAGGACGAGAATGTATTTTCTGTATTTGGTTTGCCAGTGATAGTCACTGTATAGATATCTTTTTGGGGAAAAGTGAACCGGAAACTTGCGTTTTCAAGTGTCGGATTCGTATTATTCTCAAAGAGTTGCTGAGAAAAAACTTCTTTTCCTGACTGCTTTACCGAAACTACGCAGCTACAATTTTCAGGCCTAAACTTATTTTCTTTATCTTTAAACTGGAGAAAAAAATCACTTTCTTGCCCTACAACTGGGTCATCATCGGGAGAAATATGAAGTACTGCCCCCACAGAGTCACTCGCTTTTAAAACATGAGCTGAGACATTCGATGTTAAAAAAAGGAAAGTAATACTAACGAGAACGCAAATAAAGAATTTCTTCATACTAATTTTTTACTTCTATAAAAAAATCCGTCAGCATAAGTTTGTTATCTGGATTTAATTGTGTAAATACTTTATATATCCCCGGCTTAATAGGTCCATGAATACCTAACGGAAGAAATATTACCTCTGGCCCGCCAGTTGCATCAGGCGTAAGTGTTTGGATAAGAGTAGGATGGACATGAATATACTCATATGTTTTGGTATTAATCATAACCATGTGGCCAAATGATCCGAGATATGGCCTCAGAGTCGTAACAGGTTTTTTTGTTTCAGCATTCCTAATGAAGAAAGTTAATTTTTGGTCACCAACGGAGATGGCATCGCTCTTCAAAGGAGATGTGTATTGCAATGAAACCTCATATTCTCCGAAACGCTTTTCTCTCTGCATAGTGGCCTGTTTTTCATTAAATGCTTCGCTTTTTACGTTCCCCACAGACAGACTGAAAGCGAATTGTTGTTCAATTGCACCGACTGGTTGAAAATCAAGGTACAAATGGTAAACTCCGTTTTGTGGAAATGTAAGATCAATACTTGCTGTAGACCCTAGAGGCGTTGGGTGCAGATGTTGATAATAATCCAAAGAGCTATTAACCACGATTAGGTGAAACGGTTTTGTGTAGAGGACTTTAAAAAAAGATACTTCCTCTCCGTTGGATGCATCAAAAATCTGAAAACGTATTTTTGTTGGCGTATTCTGTTCTACAGATTCATTATGAAGAAAACTTACCGTATAGCGTTTCTTCGGATCTCCCTGAAGGCTAGGATTCTTCGTCGATTGGGAAAATACGGTTGTCGTGCTCTGTGCATCCCGAGCGAGCTGAAGGTGTTGCGAGTGAATATTAAAGGAGACTCCATTACTACTGGATGGGAAGAGAACCATTAGAAGGCTACTAAAAATAACAACCGAAATGACAAAGAGACTTACACCTATTCTCGGAGCTAATGGATAACGAGTCTGGAGGTACCTGTCGACTCGGAGGGCCTCCAATATGAAGAGAAAAGCCAATGCTACCCACAGGATTTGGGGGATAAGCCCTGAAAGATTCTGAAAGTGCGTGCCGAGCATGACAGCATGAATAAGAATAAAGATGCCTGCCACATACACACATCGATGAAGCAATTTCCAGCGTTTATAGGTTAACTTCTTTACCATAAAATCAAAGGACGTGAGTGCCATCAGTGAAAGAATAAGAAGAGCAGTTGCACTGAGAGTGATGGCTAGTAAGTAGGTGTTCGTGAGAAATCCGAGTCCTTCAAACCCACCCAGCTGTTTAAAAAAAGCGAAATACGCATGGAGTGAGGCAAAGTAAAAAGCGGATACGCCAATACCTCTTCGTGCTTTTACGTAGTGTCCGCGAAACGGTAAGGTGGTAAACGTCCGAATGAGTGGTGTTGCCAGAAGTGCAATATAGAGATACGTTACCGCAGTGAGCGCATAAAACTGCGTCAGCTTTATAGTCTGAATTGTTCCCTCAGGAACAGTCAGTTTGACGAAGAGAAAAATACCAAGCGATAGAAAGGCGCTAAAAAGGAGAACATAGAAACGAATATTTTTAAAAAGATTGGTGAAATACATACTTTCTGAGCAATTATAGCAAAGTCTTTACCCACAAAACGCCAACGTAGACTGATGCAACGAGGGCTAGTACGGTAAGACACTGCCAGTAGATTTGATAGACAAACCAGACAGAGTCGTTATGAAAAATTTTCTTTAGACGAAAACGCTCTACTGGATTTCTATTCACGCTCGAAAATTGCTGTAAAAACCAGTAGTGTGCCTCTCCGAGCGCTCTAATAAACCAAAACAACGTAAAGATAAACAGAAAGAGTAAAAAATCTTGGAGAAAAAGAGTAAAAAGCGAAACAGCTGTCCAGAAAAAGCCAAAGACAACCAAGTCTGCGAAAACAAAAGCGCCAAGCGGAAAAAAGAAGTAGGTCTGTCCGAAAGGGTTTTTCCTATACTTGCACTGATAAAAGCTCCAGAAAAAACCGACCAGAGCGATCAGACCAAAAAGACTGAGAAACACATTCTGCCAAAACATCATGATGAGATTATACAAGAAAGCACGTTATATGCTAGACGGAACAGATATAAGCAACTTCTTGTATCACTCGTTTTTTTTCCTCTCCTGAAAGTGAAAGGTGATTTAAGACGCTGTTATCTTTATAAACATCTGTACACATAACAACATGGTTTTGTAAAAGTTGTGCTTTCTGAGCATTGCTGAGCGAAGTAAGCATGGTTATTGGATATAAATGTTTCTTTTCAATAATGTCCCGAAGACTTTCCGTTTCTGGGTAACTCCAGCTGAGAATTTTCATACCCACGCAGTTTGCATAAGCCACAGCATCAGAAGTAACTTTCGTATTCGTAACTAGCCAAGCTTCATCAAAGGTATGCTTCACCTTTACATCGTCAAAACGTGCTTTCGTATAGAGCGCGACCTGAACATCAGACCGTGCACCAAGCGTATTATGAAACTTAGCCTCGACCATTACTTTCGTTTGATTCTTGGTAGCAACTACATCTATCTCATGATTCACGCACTGTCCAAGCAGTATCTGGCGAACGGCAATGGTATATCCTTCCGACTCCAGAACCGAAGCAATATAGTCCTCAAAAGGGTAACCCGTTGGTCCTAGAGCTATAAGACTATTTTTGAGACTATAGCGAGATCTGGCATACGGTTCTTCAGATTTCTCTAAAAACTCTGTGATGTGGTGATAAATTTCATGCGTTGTAATATCATCATAGAGCTTGCTTTTGATATGCTCGAGAACGAGTGGCTGAACCGTTTGGGGAACGCGAGCTCTTTTTATCGAAGAACGTAGTTTTTCCTCATTGAAGACTTCCTTTTCTCCGTTAGCTTTACGAACGTAGATCATATTCCTTGTAATGTTGTTGCCGTTTGTGTGTTCATTTGCCTTTTTTTAAAGACAATAAAATCGCCTTTTTCGTACAACAATATATACTTTTCATTATACCGTAAACTCATCGTCATCATTTTTTGTACACCGAGTGATGGCTGCGCAAATGAATCATTAAGGAGAAAAAGGACATAATCAGCTTCATCAATACCTATGGGTATCGTGTAGAGATCTTTTCTATTTGAGAGCTGAGCCCCCAAGTTATTTGTCGCAGCGACTTTACTCTCTGTCGGCAACCGTTCAATAAATGTATGAATTTTTTCTTTCTCTGGAATTTGTTTAACAAACATGGCTAAATTCGAACGTTTTGCTCCCGGTAATGGGCCATATAAAAATGCTGCATAGAGACAGATCATGCACAAAAAGCATGCCACGATTGTCTCTGGTAACCTTTTGAGTCGGGCCATGAGAAACCGTACTCCGTAGATTGCAGCAATGAGAAAAAACGGTGTAAGAGTCGCTGTATATTGATAATAAATCTGTTGCATATTTCTATTACTACTTAAGAGATTAATGAGTAGATCAGGAGCAGCAAAGACAAGAAAAAGAGGAGATAAAAGAGAAAGGTAGCCTACCGGTAAAAAGAGTTGTTTCAGGTACTCCACTCTATCAGGGCTGGTAAGCGTTTCTAACGTTTTGAGCGGTGAAAGAAAGACATTTTTAACTAAAGAACTTGGACTATCACCAAAGTCTGAATAAAAACTAATGGCGAAGTGCTGGCTACCAAGAGATGTAGGGATAGCATACCAGATAAGAAGAATAAAAATAGCCATACTACCAGCAAAAAGAAGGACACCAAAGCGAACCCGTCGTTGAAAAAAGATAATGTAGAGGCCAAAGAGAGCAATAATTGTCCAAACCTGCTCCTTTGTTATCCCGGCAAGTACAGCAAAGAGAAGGAAAAGGTAGTACCGCTTTTTCAAGAGGTAATAAAACGCGCCCATAAGAAATGTTGTTGCGAGAACAACAGCATGAAAGTCATACAGATTGGCAAACTGGATAGATGGAGTAAGCAAATAGCTTAGTCCGAAGAGAAAGGAAAGCAGTTTTCTTTTCAGGACAATAGTGGCGATGCCATAGGCAAAAAACGCTCCACAGGCAAGAATGACTGTTTGGATCAGTAAAAGAACCTTAGGATGTGGCCAGATACTGTAGAATGGCGCAAAAAGAGCGAGGATAAAGTCTGCATGAAAGGCAAGTCGAGAGACTGATTCCGTACCACCTGGATTCGTTAAGGTAAAAATCCTCCCCTGGGTCGTATTCCAGACTGTCTGGGACATATTACCCAGGTCATACCTACCTGTATAGAAATTATCGTAGCGTAAGAAGCTCGCTGTTGAGAAATACACAATATAGAGAAGTACAGCAAGAATAAGCAGCACCTCGTAGGAATGCTGTGTACAGTAGCGTAAAAAACGATCGACAAAAGAAATGCGTACTCTATGGAACAGATATGCTACGCTTAAAAACACAAGTTCTGAGATGATAAGAATGATACGACCAAATACTGCCGCAACGCCAGCGACACTGATTGGAATACCTGCAGTAGCAAGTCCTCCAGTTATGATGGCCTCTCGTACGCCAAGTCCGGTAGGTGTGATGAACGAAAGATATCCGGTGAGAAGGGCAAACGAGAAAAGCCCAATAAAGCTAAAAAGGTTCTGCGGATGAAGAAAAACAAAGGCACTTATTGCAAAGTAGTAGCCTAGTCCAAAAAAGAAAAAGGACAAAGCACTGGCTCCGAGTAGTTTTAACTGCGTACTTGGGGTAAGCGTTGAGAAAAGATGCTGCAGAAAAGGCCATATCAGGTACTTTTTCAGCTTCTGAAAGATCTTTTGCTGGTAGATATACCCTACTGCTACGGCAACTGTCATGCCGTAAATGAACACGTTCGCTACTGCAGAGAGTTGGAGAAAATTTGAAAGGAAAAATGGAACAGCTAAGAGGGCTATCAGTAAAGCTCCGAGCACAATGAGTTCTGATTCTATAACCAGCGCTGCAGCTATCTCTTTTTTCTTATCATTATTTTTGCTAAAAAGAACGGTTCGACTAACAAACGACCAAATACTTCCTGGAATGTATCGCTGAAGTTCAGAAAGCGCCCATAACCAGTTTGTCTCTCTATACGGCAGGGATATTTTTTGCTCTCGTAAAATATCACGCCAGATAAAACTGCGAAGAAAGTAGTACAGACAGAAAGAAAGTACTGCCCAGAAAATAAGGACTGGTTGTACCTGAGAAAACACGTCGCTCAGTGACGTGAATTTAGGAGCGGTAAATCGGATAAGAAAAACTACTGCGAGAACTGAGAGGGGCCAGCCAACAAAAAACTTAATGAGAGAGAAAGCTTTCTTCCGCATATCTGTATTGTATAGCGCATTTACCCAATTGAAAAGTAAGTGTCTCTATTTTCGCTGAAAAGTACCTGAAAGAAACTTTTTGCAGGCATGTACGGAGACATTATGAGCACGCATTAATTAGCGGAGGGTGTTGCTGTCACAGATTGGCTATTTGTTGGGGTAGGAATCACTTCACCACCTGAATAGATAAAGTTTCGTGTCAATGTCTTTTCATCATCTGAAACAACACTTTTCACCCTGAGATCAAACTTTACATTACCCTTTGGAGGATTAAATAAAGCCGCAGATGTATTCCCATAATCAGACCATCTACCGCCATTTACCCGGTAAGACCACACAACAGAGCAAAAACCACCTTTTGTATACTCAATAGCAACATTTACTGGGTTTTCTGAGACGTTTTCGTCTTCTTCAGGTGAGGTAATACGCACAGTTCCAATGCCTGTTTTACACTCCTCGGTCTGGGTATTTGATTGCTTGGAAGATCCAGTGTTCATCTGAACAGGAATAGTGACTACTTTTTCAGGCGTATCTTTCTGCTCATTCTTTGCACCTTTGAGGCTATTAACGTTGGTAATAATAACCGTCAAAAGAACCGGAATAGTTAGTAATGCAGTAAAGAACTCTATGTACTGCTTTTTATCCGGTAATTGCTTGTAGCTTCGTCTGAGTCGTTCGATAACTTTCTGCATAGATAAAAGAAGGCTACTATAAGCCTTCCATATGCGTATTGTAGCAAAAAAGAAGCGCTAAGGGCAAATTTTCCAATCCCTGAAGACTTCTAGTGAGCCCGAGAGGATTTGAACCTCTAACCAATACCTTAAGAGGGTACTGCTCTACCATTGAGCTACGGGCCCTGTTTATTTTGATAATTGTAGCAAAGTCACTCAAAAAATGCAGCTACTGGGGTTTTAAAGCAGCTGGGAGCAAATATTTCACAAAGTTTGTCAGCCACATCGCTTTTCCTTCATGTGCCCTGATTGCAATGTAATCCCATACCTCAAGTGTTTTTTCGACAATAAGCGTTGGGTAGACAGTTCTGGGGTTAAAGGTAACCATACAGCTATCACACAGAAATGGCTTTACCTGAGGCATCTTCATGCCTTTAGCTTCCCCAAGTTGCCGTTTCTTTACTGCCTCAAAAAGCAGTTCCCTACTCGTCGGACCAGCGCCTGTGCCGTACATCATACAGATAACAGGGCGATATTTATAGATCGTACACTCATTATTATCTCCTAAGAAGGGACAACCCTTACTCAAAGGATCAAATGCTCGCTTCAACGCTCGATCAATGATATGTTTTGGAATCTTACCATCTTTTGCTGCTTGAATGATCACTTCGTGATCTTCAGTGGTGGAAGGCACTTCTGGTTGGTAGCAACAGGCACCATTTCCTCTCGTACATGGTGTTTGAATTGGTGCACTATTGACTACTGCTGCAGCATCTCTAACACGTTGGTATGTTGCTTTCATGAAATACGGAAGTGGAGATATATGTACGCCCGGAGGGAGTCGAACCCCCAACCCTCACGTCCGAAGCGTGATGCTCTATCCATTAAGCTACGGGCGCATATCTGGGCTCAATTGTAACAAACCTATGTTTTTTATTCAATGTAATTGCTATCCAAGCACGGGTATGCCGCCATTTGGATCAGCATATCTTGATGGTTCATATGAAGGATGATCCATGGCATATATGTTCGGCCAGTTGCTAGCAATGAAAGCTGACATGCAGACTGCTCCCAGACCTACAGCCTGATCATCTCTTAGTGCATATCGTGCAATTTGCCGCATATCCTCAAAAAAACCAACATCTCCTGTTTTTGGACCCATCGGGTCAATCATTTTTTGTACTGAAGTCATTCCCCACCATTTATCATCTGGAAAGCTCTGAAATGCTACAGCAGCATCTTCTGGTCCAAACTGAACAAATCCAGGTAAAAGAGAACGGTCACTAGCTATTTGGTATGCTTCAATTGCTAGCGCTACACCATTCACTACAGGAGTTGTATAGTCTTTTCCTGCATGTCGATGTATCGACGCTACTAAGGATTCGGCGAAATTACCATTATACTTAGCGAGGCCCGTTAGTACATGCTCAGTTAGTATGTTCAGGCGTATAATGAGGGGTTGGTACGCTTCCGCAAGAAACCCCTTTCCATCGATTCTTCCTCGACGACTATCCGGAATTCCTAAGTTTTTCCAAAGCCCAGCGGGTACACCTTTAGAAAGATCAGGAGATTGAAGAGCAGCGAAGATTTCTCGTGGTTCTGCTACATCTCTTACTGGCTGATCCGGGTCAACAGCATTAGCCACAGCTGCAGCAGCCTCAAGAATCGATCTTTGATGAGCTTCACGTCCATCACTCATATATGTATATATACTGCACGTCCTATAAAAAGTCAAGATGAATAGGCGTGCATCTTACTCCTGTCTATAGCTCCAATATGCTCTCCTATGAGGCGTTTTGTGTCCTGTAGGAATTTATATGACTCTTCCCTACTTTCATTATATCAGGCTGCCGAAGAGTGACCTCAAGGAGCATGAGATGTTTTTCAGCACGTTTTCAGAAAACTCCTGGTAGAATACGCACATGAGAATTCTCGTCGTCGAAGATGAACACAAGATAGCAAATTCGATCAAGCAAGGCCTGGAACAAGAAAACTACGCCGTTGATGTTGCCTACGACGGTGCAGAGGGCCACGACCTTGGAGCATCTGAGGAGTATGACCTCATCATCTTAGATCGCCTTCTCCCAAATGTCACTGGTATTGAGATAACGACGAGTCTTCGAAAACAAAGCATCCATACGCCGATCATTATGCTGACAGCAAAAGGCCAGATAGAAGATCGTGTTGAAGGCCTGAATACTGGTGCTGATGACTATATGACCAAGCCCTTCGCATTTACTGAACTTCTGGCGCGAGTCAGAGCTATCACAAGACGTCCCAAGAGTACAACAGGATCGTTGCTTCAGATCGATGACTTAACGCTCCATACCGTAACCTTTGACGTAACAAAGACAGGGAAAAAGGTGAGACTCTCAAGTAAAGAATTCTCCTTACTTGAGTATCTTATGAGACACCCTAATCAGATTATTAAGAAAGAGCAAATTATTAACCATGTGTGGAATTATGACGCTGATGTTCTCCCTAACTCTGTAGAAGTATATATAAAGCATTTACGAGATAAGATCGAAAAAAGGAATGTCAGGCTATGGTCTTGGCCTCTCTATAGCAAAAAAATAGTTGATGCACATCAAGGCAGCATCACCGTTACGAGTAAAATAGATAAAGGATCTACCTTCACCGTCAGACTTCCACTTGCGTAATGTCTAAGACGTCTTCATACAGTATGTTACGGCATCGTCGTCGGTGTCATGACTGATTCAGTTGGTGTAGGTGTGGTCGGAAATGATGTTGGTGTTATTAAATCAAGCATTGAAGCTGGCGCACCACCGACACCAGCCTGGCCTCCTGTTGTACTTCCTGGCTGCAAAAGTGCACTCGCAAACCATCCTAGTATGAAAAACAGCGGAAGCAGAAGCAACATAAGAGCTGAGCTAGGTGTACGATGTTCGTATCGTTCGTGTTTACTCGCATATTGGCTCATGTACTATCACCCCACTTTCTGATAGTAGCTTAGTGAATGGATGTAATGTAGGGATCTCAAACCAGTATGAAAATGGTGAGAATGAGTGGCGTATAATAGTGAGAATGGGAAAAGCCCGCATGCTCAATCTTTTACTCTTAGTAGTATCAGCTGTGATACTTTTTCTCACAGCCTCCTCGTTTTTAAAAATAGTCTCTACTATTGCCCCTGACTTTACTGTCTTTTATGGAGCAGGGCAAAACTTAGTTCAGGGAAAAAATATCTATCAGGACAATTCTTTTTTTACTGCATTTAATTATCCTCCCCAGACGGCTGTCCTCTACCTCCCATTTCTCCTTTTCCCATATGGAGTAGCCCAAGGAGTCTTTACCTTTCTTAATTTCTGCCTGGTTCCCCTCAGTGTATTGCTCTCGTTACGGCTAGTAAAAGAGGATTTCTCATGGCAACGCCTGCTCCTTCTTACCAACCTGGCTTTTCTTGCATTCCCGGTCAAATTTACTCTTGGCATGGGACAAAGTAACCTTCTTGCCCTTTTCCTTTTTCTTGTAAGCTTTTTCTTTTATCAGCAAAAACGAAGCACTGCCGCGGGTATTATCTTAGGACTTGCTATCATTGCAAAGCCTGTTCTTCTTTTTGTCGGCTTGCTGTATCTCTTCAGAAGACAGTGGAAAATACTTATCATAAGCGTCGTAACTATCCTGCTTTTCACTCTCATCCCTCTTATTTTTCACGGAGCTTCACTTTATGGATACTACTTCACAACACAACTCCCTGAAATTACAAAACAGTCTGGATTAGCTGTGTACTATAACCAAAGTCTACTGGGGACACTGAATCGCCTTACTCAAAATGTGATGCTTGCCCAAATACTCTATTATGCGGGGTTTATCGGTATACTCTGGGGAACGCTTCGAACACTACTTTCGAAAGAACGAAATGATGTCATTCTTCTCAACCGTCTTTTTATCGCACTTCTCTTACTCAATGTGATATCCTGGCAACATCATTTTGCATTTTTACTCTTTCCTTTTATTGTACTTGGACTGCGTCTCAGGGAGTCAGCCCAGAGCGCAAAACAACTTGTCTTTCTTCTTGCCTTTTTTCTCGTATCGATAAATCTAAAAAATCCTGCCGTCTTTATTAACTTTCCTCAAAGCATTCTGCTTTCCCATGCGTTTTTCGGAGCGCTTCTTTTATGGCTGTTTTTTGTCCCTCTCTCTGAGAAGAAAAAGTACTAGGCAGCTTTTCTGCGACGAAACGCTTCGAGATCAATAGGATGGTCTTTCATCACACGCTGAATCTGTACATCCGTCGGTTTGTGTGCCCGAGAAAAATCGACAATAGTCACAGCAGTCTTATCGTCAAGGGTTTCTCGAAACTGCGTTTCTGCATCCTCTGGAGTGATGTCATCAAGTGTCTCAATTTCTTCTAAGGCTTCTGTCCATGATTTGTCGATAGCCGAGGGAACGACACGTAATGGCTCACTTTGTAACTCAAGTTCGTGCTCTTTACCCTCTAATTCGTCAACAATTTGTTCTGTGGGTATCTGGTTCGGATCTTCTCCGTGTGAAAGTAATGCGTCGTTGATAGGAAATGTATTCATGACAATTGTTGAGTCATCGACTTCCTCGCCTTCTAACTCCTCATCTCTTTTCTCTTTAGCTTTTTGTACTGCTTCTTGCAATGCTTTTGCCCGTGCCGCATTTGTCTCATCGTCTTTTATCCACTGATTTTTCTTCTGTGGATCGTCTTTTTTAAAATCCTGACCTGGGAGCATCTTTTTTTCCGTATCCCCTAACTCTTCAGGAACTGTATCTGCATCTTCTTGTAATTGTGTCTGTGTCTCTTGCGATACTTGTTGAGCAGGGTTTGTTGCTAGATCAGGTTTTGTTTTCGTATCGACTCGCGTATCTTCAACGTCATCAGGATCACTAAGCACTGAGGCTTTGTAGTCCAACGCCTTTCCTGCCTTCGTATTTAGTAAGGTTTTTATACCACCTTGAGGCTGTGCTTCTGGAGCCGCTTCTTCCCCAAGTTGTGAATCTACACGCGCCACTACTCCTTTATCTCCGGTTTTTTCGTTACTTTCGGGTGAGTCAGCGACGACTGCTTCATGGGTTGGCTGTGCGACACCTTCTGGGTGCCCCCATTTAGAAGCTTCCTCTGCGGTTTTGACAGCTGACTTGGATTTTACCGCTGCATCTAAGAAAGGTGCTAGACGTTTTGACTCGACACTGTGTGCGAATGCCCGTCGAGCTATACCGGTCATGACTTCCTGAGAAACACCCTCAATCTGCATCTCCCCAATCTCTCTTGCCAGAGCAAACTCTGTCCGGATTTCCTCAACAGCTCGTTCTACTACCTCATGTGTCTGATCAATTGTTTGGATTGCCCCTTCGATCTGTGCTTCAGCTCTGGATGATTCTTGGGTAGTATCCACCGTTGTTACCTCAGCCGAATGAGGAATTTGTATGATCTTCACGAAAGGTGACTCGGCTTTAGCATCAAGTGGCGAAGCGCTTACAGGTTTATCAAAGTGGATCTCTGACCAGACGTTCGGGCTATTGAGCATTCTTCGATCTTGTGAGGGAAGAGCGTGTACAACAAGAGGGACTGATGGGCCCATGATTTTATCAAACGGGCTTGCTTTTCTGTCATTTGCAGACCAGAGCGTCTGAAATGGACCTGCATTTTCATCTTGCTTGTTGGTATCAAGGGATATACTCTCCCAGGACGCACTCTTTCGAGGTGCGACATTTGGTAAAATTGACTTTGTATCAGCCATAGGTATTCCTCCTTCAGGCATCGGAAAGCTCGGTGCTGCAAACGCATGCTCTGATCGTGAACCCATAAATGTTGGCGCAGTTGCGATACCTCCATCTCCATGAGGCATCCCACCCATACCAGGGCTACCACCTATGCTTCTTGAACTACCTCTACTGCCACCTTCGATACTATTCATAGTTGCCTTCGCATTTTACGTGATGATGAGCGTAAATTCTTGACGGGGAGATTACAAAATCCTTTCAGTCACAACAAAAAACGGACTATCCCGAAGGTTAGCCCGTTTTTTAACTGGTTAGCCCATTAAGCTTTCCTTGACCCTTTGAGTCCCGCGTAAAGACCCCATGCTCCAACAACTAAATGAAGCACAGTGTCCATTGGGTTCTGAAGAGTCGCACCAGCTAACATAACTTCTCCACCAAGGTTATATAATCCCACGAGGAGTGCAAATGCTCCAACCGCTAATACAAGCATTTTCTGCATTGCAGCATCCTTCATCATGGTTACAGCGAGGAGAGCGACAATGCCAAGTACTGTGTGTGCCACATTTTCTGCATTGTCAAACCACCACGCATCTCCAAAGATACTTCTGTCTGGGGTTGGTCCAATAACGCCGATGAAGCCAAGAATTCCTACTGCTAGTAGAACAACGCCTCCGAGGCTGAGAAATCCACGAGGGGTTAAAAAATTTTTAAAATCCATCTTTATCACCTCCCTTCAGTTTATTTTCAGCAACTATTGAGGAAATGATCAGGTACTTATCTCATCTTATGGAGAAACGGAGAACTTTGTCAATACCCGCTCTTACGATACGGTTACTGCGTGGTCACGTATTTCTGAAGGGAAAACGATGTTCGGTGAAGCTTTGAGAGACCAAATGCAGAAATAGCACTCCTATGACTAGCCGTGCCGTAGCCTTTATTCACATCAAACTTGTATGACGGATAGTGCATTGCTAAGTCTTTCATCAGTTTATCTCGATAAACTTTCGCGATGATCGAAGCGGCAGCAATAGAAATGCTTTTTCTGTCCCCTTTTATGATAGCCTGCTGACGCTGTAAGCGAATATCTCCGAGATATTTGATGTGAAACCCATCGATCAATGCATAGAGATTATGCTGAGCGAGATCGACTACAATTCGTCTGACAACCGATCGGAACGCCTGATTGGTCGCTTTCCCTATGCCAACTCTGTTGATAATAGGAACATCAATGGTAGCTATGGCGTATGCTAAGCTTTGTTGCATAATGAGTACCGATAATCGTTCTCGTTCCTGAGGGGAAAGCAATTTTGAATCATGGACTCCATCGATGATTGCGGCCTGAGGTGCGAACACGACCGCACCAACAACAACTGGACCAGCAAATGCACCTCGACCTACTTCGTCCAATCCGACACAGTGATGTCCTTTCGCCCAGTATGCTTCTTCAATACTAAATGTTGGTTTCGGAATCATTGTTTGATACTTTACTACTCATCATTTCCGTCATCGAGGAGTTCTATGCCTTTAATTTGCGGCAGCATGGGACCGACAATGCTTTTGAGATCTCCATGCATACCATAGGTATTATCGACTACCTGACGGATATTCTTTTCGTCTCGTGCCCATTTGTTTTGGAAATACCGCTTCTCTTTCTCTATCTCATCTTGCATATTGGTAAATGCTTCAATAATCGCTTCCACACGATGACGAAACTCGACGCCTGAAAGGTAATCATAGAGCACTTCCATCTTCTGATCTTTCGCTTTCACCGATTTTTTGACGTAATACATTTGAATCAGCTTTGCTCGAAGGGTGTCAGCCAGTGGCACAACAAAGTGTTGTTTGGTAACCCAAATATTCTCATGAAATCCAGCATTTTTTATAGCCGTGGGAAGTACTTCTGAAATAAGGACCGCTTCTTCGGCTGTGATGTCTCGTTGATTTCCTTTCAGCTTGTCAACCCACTCGTCGCTCCAGTTTTTTGTGTTTTTTAACTCCCAAAGAATTTTACCTGCATAGTTCCCTCTCCTATCCCACACTTCCTGCACAATATCTCCTCCTCGCATGCCTTTTCCGACGGGAAGGATCTTATCATTTGGATACTGTTTGGCGAGTAATTCCTCAAACTTTGTCTCAAACACTTCACCTTGGAGTTGTTGCGAACCTTGTTGCAGTTTTCGTCTCATCTCTTCGTTTGACTTCAGTGCATCCTGCAGTTGTTTATCTTTCTCGCCTATCTTTAATCGCTGCTCTTCTTCAGCTTTTTTCGTCGCGTCTTCACGAATTTTTCCTTCCTCTTCTGCCAGTTTTTTCCGCATTGATAACTCCGCTTCGTCTTTTTCTTTTCTTGATAGACGGAGTTGGTCAGTAAGCTTGGTTAGCTCTGAAAGTAGCTCTTTGTTTTGTTTGTCTTTCGCCTCTGCGTCTTCTGTCAGTCTTTTTACCTGTAGTTCAAAACGTTCTTGTGCTTTATGCGTAGACTCTTCAAGAGCCTCTTTTTTCACTGCATCCAGTTCTTTCTGAAACCTCAGCTTCTCACGCTTGACGATATCCTGTTCCATCTGAGCTGATAACGCTTCGCTGATCTCTACTGTTTTACCGCAATGTGGACAAAGAATTGTATTCATATCGTGAAGAAATTTAGTTTCACTATATTACGCTTCAAGGGTATGTTTGGCAAGATGGCTTAAGTATATCATCTGTTTGACCTCATGTATAAAATCTGCTAGCATCAATCGTGCGCTATGAAGACGATTATTAGGAACATTGCGCTGTACGCAGTGGCTTTGTTTCTCTTGCCCCAATTTCTTCCGGGCGTAAACATTACTGGAGGTTTTGGCACCTTTCTTTTTGGTGGCGTTGTCCTCACGCTTATGCTATTACTTTTAAAACCTATTCTGAGTCTTTTAAGTTTCCCTTTAAACCTTGCAACCATGGGACTTTTTTCAGTCTTTATTAATGTTATTATCTTATACTTGCTTACTGTTATTGTCCCGAGCATCACTATTCATCATTTTGTTTTTGAAGGGACTCGGTTCGCAGGATTTGTGATACCAAGACTCAGCGTTAACACATTTTTTGCCTACGTTATTGCAGCAATCCTTATTTGGGGTATAGTACACTGTATACAATGGATAGCAAAATCATGACACAAACAAAACAGCAAAAAACAGTCTGTTTAGGTGGCGGCATTGGAACCGTTAATCTCATTCGCGGATTAAAAGCGCACACACCCGATATCACTGTTGTCGTTTCCATGGCAGATGAAGGTGGGTCATCAGGAAGACTGAGGCGACTGTATAACATAATGCCACCAGGGGATATTATTTCCTGTGTTGCAGCGCTTGTTGATAAAGATCATGAATTGTATAGCAAACTTCTCACCTACCGCTTTCCCGGGGATCGTTATGACACAGACAACGTTCTTTCTGGACATAAATTAGGCAATCTTCTGATGGTAGCGGCTCGTGATATAACGGGAAACTTTCATGATGCCATCTCACTGCTTAAAAATATGTTTGATATAACGGGAAATATTCTTCCCGCCACAAACGAAGATGTCTCGTTGTCTGCAACAACCGTCGATGGCATGAAAGTAGAAGGAGAAGAGGCGATTGACTTAGGAAAATATGCAGGCAATAGAGTCCTTGACCGGGTTTCGATAACGCCTGAAAACCCGAGTGTTCCACCGGGCGTTCTGACGGCGATTAAAGAAGCTGATGTCATTATCGCGGGGCCTGGAGATCTCTATACAACGATCCTTCCTGTGTTGATTATTCCGGATATTAAAAATGCTTTGATAACAGCAACGCAGGCAGCAAAGGTATTTGTCGTTAATGTAGCTAATAAGCCGTTTGAAACGAAAGGCTATGATGTCTCGGACTTTATCAGCGCTGTTCGTAATCATCTCGGCATCTTTCCATTCTCCTCTGTTGTGGTCAATAATAACTTTTCAATCCCCATACCAGAACGGTTTCAGTACACCTATGTTACTATCGACAAGGCATTAAGCGAAGCAACAAGTGACTCATACAAGATCGTTCAGGCTGATTTGGTCGATGAGAAGTTCCCTCTCTACCACGACTCTGAGAAACTTGCAGAACTGCTCTCAAAAACGGTATAATACGCCTAATGATACTAAACATTCTTCAAATTATTGTCGCCGTTCTTTTAATTGTAGCAATTTTGCTTCAAGCTCAGGGTGGAGGACTTTCCCCTGTTTTTGGTGGCGGTGGAGAAATGTATCGCAGTAAGCAAAATGTTGAGAAGTTTCTTATCGCGGCAACGGTCGTTTTATCGGCTCTTCTTGGGATCATATCACTTGCACTACTCTTCCCTCATTAACCCGTTATGATGATATTTAGGCGTCGCCTGCTTTTCTGGCTCTTTAAAGCGTACCTAAAAAAGTGGGGAAAGGTTATCTCGGTTTCCTTTCTCTTAGGGTTAGTCATTTTCTTTATTCTTATCTCTTCCTCAGAATTTTTAGTACAACTCTTACCGTTTGAGAAACGTACGACGGTTGGTATCGTTGGTGCATACAATGCAGATACGCTCCCGCCGACGCTTCAGTCCAAACTCTCCCGCGGGTTAACCAAGATTTCAGACGACGGTAAGGTCGAACCAGATGTATCAGAGAAATGGCGTGTTGAAAATAATGGAAAAACATACGTTTTCACGCTGAAAAAAAACATCTTTTTTAGCGATGGGCGTCGTTTAACCTCTGATCTTATCTCTTACGACTTCAAGGACGTGAGCGTAAAACGAGCGGATAAATATACCATAGCCTTCACCCTGAGAGATCCTTATGCTCCTTTTCTTGTAACAGTCAGCAGGCCTCTTTTCCGAGATGGGCTCACTGGTGTCGGAGCGTTTCGAATCTCAGACATTAAGTTAAATGGCAATTTTGTTGAGACGTTAAGCATCATCTCAAGACAAAATAGATTCCACGTCGAGACGTATAAATTCTACCCTAGTGAAGATGCAGTAAAGATGGCTTTTGCACTCGGTGAGATAACCAAGATGGAAGGATTGTCAGATGATAGTTTTAAGTCGACCTCATTTTCGAAATATCCTGCAGTTCAGACATCAAAAACGATTAACTCCACAAAATTAGTGACACTTTTCTACAATACACAAGACAATTTGTTATCCGATAAAAAAATGCGTAGTGGACTCACCTACGCCTTACCCGACACGTTTCCCGAAGGAGAGCGTGCCTATACGCCGTTTTCAAAAAATTCCTACTTTTACAACGAGGATCTTTTTGTGAGAAAGCAGGACCTTGCTCACGCGAAGCTGCTTGTAGATGCATCGTACTCTGGAACAGAAAGCGCGAAGTTTACGATCCAAACACTTGATAAATATAAAAAGACAGCTGAGATAATCGCTGCTGCCTGGAAAAATGTAGGTATTAACACGAAAATAGAAGTCGTTGATACTCGTCCTGCAGTGTTTCAGCTTTACCTCGGAGACTTTACTACTCCAAGAGACCCCGATCAGTATACCCTCTGGCACTCAGATCAGAATAATAACATTACGAAATATAAGAATCTCAGAATTGATAAGCTACTGGAAGACGGCAGAAAGACTATCGATTTAGACGAAAGGCGGAGTATCTATGAAGATTTCCAAAAATATCTTATTGATGACTCTCCGGCATCATTTCTCTACTTTCCCTACGAATTCTCTGTCGAAAAATCTTAGTGAGTAATGCCCAAGGTCTCATTCGTGAAGGCTTTCGAGCGCAGTTTTCGATGATAGGTAATAGCAAACCGATGCGCCTCATTACGAATTCTCATGAGCAGTTGCAGTCCTGGCGAGCTTTTGGGAAGCGAGACCTCGGTAAAATGTGTTGTATCTGCAGTCTGTGATACTGGATCTTTGGGAATAATAATTGTTTCTTCTCGCTTTGCTAACCCGATTAAGGGGATTGAAACTCCTGCTTTACGAAAAGCTTGCAAAGCGCTTGTAATCTGTCCTTTCCCACCATCAACAATAAGCAGGTCAGGGTACTTCCATTCTTTATGCTTGAGTCTTCTGGTTAAGACTTCTTCCATGCTCGCGAAATCATTTGGCGTCGCTTCTCTTTGTATTTTATATTTTCTATACAATGCCCCCTCTTTTTCACCGTTCACAAAAACTACCATCGATCCTGTCGCGTTGGTTCCTTGGATATTTGAGATGTCATAGCACTCAATTTTCTCTACACTTGCTATCCGTAATCCATTTTCTATTAGCGCTTCTTGCAACGAGGTGAGTTCTCCTGCCCGCACATCAGATCGAAGGTTTGGGTTAAGATCATACTCAAACGGTCGATGAAATGGCTGCGTGATGTATCCTAATGCCTGAATTCTTTGCTGGAGATCTGTTGCTTTTTCAAAATCCTCATCATGACTTGCCTTGTCCCGCTCTTTCTCAAGCTCTTGCATGATTTTTTTCGATTTTCCCTCTAACAGAGCAATTATCCGTTTAATATTTTTCCGGTATGAAAGACGAAGCGACGCTGAGTCAAAAACAGGTGGACAAGGACAGAGCCCGAGATGATGGTAAAGACAAACACGTTTCGGATGGTTTTGTACTGCGACGAAGGGGAAAACACGGCGAATTGTTTTTAAAACCAGCTTTACTGCGCCACTATTTGGGAAAGGTCCAAAATAGACAGATTGAGAATCATCAATGCGTCTGGCAAAGATGACGGCAGGGTATCTGTCCTTCATGGTAATACGAATAAGTGGATAGGACTTATCGTCGGTCATCCGAATGTTATATTTCGGAGAGAATTTCTTAATGTAGAAGCTTTCCAGAAGGAGGGATTCAAGCTCAGAATCAACAATGGTAATCTTTATTTTCTCGATTTGTGACACAAGCAGACGAGTTTTTTCTCCGAGCTGACTGCTATTGGTGAAATAGGATGAGACACGCGCTTTTAAGTCATTCGCTTTCCCAACATAGAGAATATTACTGTTTTGATCGAGAAAACAGTATACGCCTGGTTTTGATGGCAATGATAAGTATGATGATCGTGAATAAACCAACTGCTAGTCCTCCGTAAATGGTAATACTTGAAAAAGCAAAAGGGGTAATATGAATTGATGTATCAAGTTGCTTTTCGTTGTACCTAATTGTAAAAGGATAGCGTTCATTTGTCAAAAACCTAGTCTTATGAAAAGAAACAGGTACTTCTTCGTTGCCAAAAGGCAGGATTGCGTCTGTGGTGAAGAGCTGTGATCCTGGCTTAAGATTTGCTGACTCAACGCTGAGTGCGAGAGGACGACTACTTGTACTTCCGGTGTTCTTCACCACAACCGAACCATGCACAGCGATACCAGAAAGATAGGTCGGCGAGAAGCGTGATGCAACGGTTATCGAGTCTGCATTACTAGGAAATGAATCGGCGAAGCTTACATTGACGTCTTTTGTGTCAGGGTCACCAATGTACTTATAGCCACTTGGTGGAATTGGATACTCACTACTTCTTCCTTTCCGAACGAAGGCAAAGTGATCAAAATCTAAGACATCGAAGTAGTCCACGCCACCTGTCGAATTACCCCATGTCGGATCAACCATGATCCACATCTGGCGAGTGTCGTCATAGTACTCAGGCCAGGCATGCAAGATGTCTTGAACAAGTGAAAGAGGCCGCTGTTTTTGGTTATCGGTAAAGGCAAACCCTTCTACTTCTCGCGCCGGTATACCGGCCGCCCTGGTAATGGCGATAAATAAGTCGGTGAACTCAAGACAGACCGCTGAGGTAGGATTTTGTAGCGTTGCAACCGCTCCTAGACGTGCTTGTTGTTTTTTTACTCGCTCAAAATCGTAGGTTAAGCTTTTCACCACATAGTCATAAATGGCTTTTGGTGTCTTTAGGTCTTTGGCAAGTTTTTGTATTCGTGAGTCAGATACCTGCCAGTATGGTTTTTCCTTCAGGTACTCTGCTCGTGATTCATCTGATAATGCCTCGGGCTTCGGAAAGAGCGAGACCGCTGCTTTTCCACGAACTTCAACCCGAGTCGATGATCGTGGACGCAGAAGGTAGGTAGCAAGCCAGTTACCGTCTTTATCCTTCGTGACATTCTCAGGTGCTGGATCCATACTCTCAAGAGCGATTTCTTGATAGTTCGTGTCTGGTGGAAGAGCGATCTGTGTTTTAATCGGCGTAAGGTTTTTATTCTTCAGTTGATAGAAAAGCTGGAACTGATAGAACTGTTCAGTCCCGAATGATAACGAGATCGCTGATTGCTCTAGTTGCTCTTTGGTAAAGGTCAGAGAATCATTCGGCTGTTTCGGCTTACTGTAGACGGGTTTACCAAATGACGGCGGTACAATAACATGAACAGTGAATGACTCAAAGTCATTTTGATTGGGAATTTTCGGGATATTTAACTCCCATATACTTCCTTGTTTTCGAGCGACATCATCGGTGTCATACGAAACGGTGAATGATAACTTACTCCCTTTCCCGACCACTCGCTTATTAAAGGTAATATCTATGGTTGTCCCATCGAGCACTTTTTTTATATTAGGCGTAATTTTGCCGCCGTTATCAGAGACCGTAACATTTTCAAGGTTCTCAAATCCCAACTGCATAGTATAAGAACCTGCATAGTACTCTTCAGTTGTATTGGTGAGGACAATAGTGGAAACAACGTGTGCCTTGCCGCTATCGGCAATGGTGTAGTTTACCGTGTAGTTCGTGGTAAAAAATTCTGCTGCCTGTACTCGTGTAATAAGACAACAAAAGAGAATTACGGTAAAAAAGAAAGCCTGCAGTAATCGTTTATACATGAAAGGATGAGTAATCCTATTGTAGAACTTTTTTGAGGAATTGTCCCGTGTAGGAACGAGGATTGTCTGCAATCTCTTGTGGCGTACCTGTCGCTACGATCTCGCCACCCTTTTGACCACCCTCTGGGCCGAGGTCGATGATGTGGTCTGCGTTTTTAATGACATCGAGGTTGTGCTCTATGACAATAACTGAGTTACCATTATCCACAAGCTTTCGTAGAACATGGAGGAGTTTCTCAAGATCTGCGAAATGAAGGCCTGTTGTCGGTTCGTCGAGAAGATAGAGTGCATCCCGTCCTTTTTTCGCAAGTTCAGTCGCGAGTTTCACCCGTTGTGCTTCTCCGCCGGAAAGCGTCGTTGCGGGTTGGCCGATACCCATATATGAGAGGCCAACATCAAAAAGCGTCTGCAGTTTATGAGAAAGCCCTGGAACAAAAGAGAAAAAGGTTAAGGCATCAGAAACACTCATATCCAAAACATCGGCGATATTCTTGCCATTAAACTCAATCTCAAGTGCTTCATTATTGTACTGCTTACCCTTACAAACATCGCACATAATATACACGTCTGGCAAAAACTGCATCTCAATTTTTATTTGCCCTTCTCCTTCACAGGCTTCACAACGTCCTCCTCGAACATTAAACGAGAATCGTCCCGGTCCATATCCCCTGACACGCGCTTCTTTTGTCTTTGCAAACAAATCTCTGATGTAGGTAAAGCATCCTGTGTAAGTAGCGGCGTTACTTCGAGGTGTTCTGCCTATTGGGGATTGATCAATGGCAAAGACGTGACGGATGAACTCATGCCCTTGTAAGCCTTTAAAGTTACCTGGTTTCTGTCGATGGAAAGAATTATTCATCTGCATGAGTGCGTGATAAAGAATGTCATTTACTAAGGTTGACTTACCGCTTCCTGAAACGCCGGTTACGACAACTAATTTATGCAAAGGAAAACTTACCGAGACGTTTTTTAAATTGTGCTCTGCAGCTCCTATGAGTCTCAGTTCTTGATTCATCAGATCAGGGTTTGCAGGCCCTTGAACTGTAATCACTTTTTTCCCTGAGAGATACTGCCCGGTAATCGAGTTTTTATCTTTCTTTATCTCTTCAAATGTTCCTTGGGCGATGATATTACCGCCTAACTCTCCGGCTCCCGGACCGAAGTCGACGATCTGATCAGACGCACGCATCGTATCCTCATCATGTTCGACGACGACAACAGAGTTTCCCAAGTCCCGAAGTTTTTTGAGTGTCTCAATCAGCTTGGTGTTATCTCGTTGATGAAGCCCGATTGATGGCTCGTCAAGAACGTAAAGAACGCCAGTCAACCCACTTCCAATCTGCGATGCAAGACGTATTCGCTGTGCTTCACCACCAGCCAGCGTCGCTGCTCCACGAGAAAGGGTGATGTACTCAAGGCCAACATCAATCAGAAAGGTCAGCCGCTGCTTTATCTCTCGAAGAATTAACTTGGCGATTTCTTGCTCACGATCTGATAGTGATTCTTCAAGTTTGTCAAAAAAAGCAAATGCATCGGTGATAGAAAGATCACAGATGGTAACAATCGCTTTTCCTTGTACTGTTACCGACAACGCTTCTTTTTTAAGCCTTGCCCCATGACAGTCAGGACAGACGCTATAACGCATGAACTTTTCAATTTGACCCTTTATATAGGCTGAGTCTGAATCACTGTACCGACGCTTGAGTTCTGTCGCAACTCCGCGGAAGGGTTCTGTAATCGTCGTTTCATTACCCCACCGATTTTCCCCTACCACGTCATATTCCTTCTCACCGGTGCCTTCCAAAAGTAGTTTTTTTTTCTCAGGAGGGATATCTGAGAGTTTTGTATCCAGAGAAATCTTATTTTCCTTGCAAAATGTCTTAAACGTTCGGGAAAACCAGGTATCATTTGCGGTGAGATTAAAAAACGGGAGAATACCTCCCTCGCCAATCGAGAGATTGTTATTAAAAATTAAATCCTGGTCAACGGTTAACACATTGCCGATTCCTGAACAGGTTGGACACGCACCGTGCGGTGTGTTAAACGAAAAGATGCGGGGTTCGACTTCATGAAGTGAGATATTACAGATAGGACAGGCGAACTTTTCTGAGAAGAGCTGATCTTCCATTTCCTTGGGCTTTTCGGGGATATCAAAACTCTTGTCTTTAATAACCGAGACGATCATCTCACCATTACCGAATTTGAGCGCTTGCTCAACGTCGTTTGCGATCCTTGTTCTATCAGCGTCTTTGGTCAGTACTGTTTGATCAATAATAAGGTCGATCGTATGCTTATTTGTTTTAATAAGCACAATGTCTTCATCAAGCGTGTAGACCACGCCATCGATGCGTACTTTTCTGTACCCTCTCTTCTTCAAGTCACTGAAAAGATCGATGTACTCACCCTTTCTGTCTTTTACCAGAGCAGCAAGGATGAGGACTCGAAGTCCTGCTTTTCCGGCAGGATTTGTTTTGTATAGATCTAGAATCGTCTGGGTAACTTGTTCTTTTGACTGCCGAGCGATTTCCCTTCCACAGTTAGGACAGTGAGGATGCCCGACTCGGGCATAGAGAAGACGCAAGTAATCATAAATCTCAGTAACCGTACCGACGGTTGAACGAGGATTATGTGAGGTCGACTTTTGGTCAATTGAGATGGCCGGGGATAATCCTTCAATCAGGTCAACATCAGGTTTCTTCATCGTTCCAAGGAATTGACGAGCATAGGAGGAAAGACTTTCAACGTATCTTCTCTGCCCTTCAGCATAGATTGTGTCAAAAGCCAGGGATGATTTTCCACTACCCGACAAGCCGGTTAAGACAACCAGTTTATTCTTTGGAATATCCAAGTTTATGTTTTTGAGATTGTGCTCTCTGGCACCTTTAATTGTTATGTGGTCCATAGATGAGTGAATAAAAAACGACAGATTATTATACCTAATATTTGGGAAATGAGCAATACAGTAGGAGCAACTGAACGGTTATGCTGTTATATTCTCCAAGTCTTTAGCATCTGGATCGACACCTTCTATGTCGGGGTCTACAAGAAAGCCTTTCAAATCAAGCCGTCCGATAATCATCGGGAACAATAGTGACGCTCGATCGGCAACCGAAGCGATCGTATGAATTTGTTTTCCTGAAAGTTCAAACGTCAGAGAAACAGTCGGACGATGCTTTTCACCACTCGCCGATCTGACGAACACTCGCTTATTCGAAAGCGGCAGACCGAGTTCTTCAACAAGTGCTTCATCGATTGATGATCGATACGCACCCGTGTCTAATTTTGCCTGAATCGTTTTTTCTGTTCCTTTTTGTTTAATCGTTATGTCTTGAATAACTGAGACGACTTTCGGGGTTATCTTTACTTTTTCCAATGACCCTTCGGTAAAAAGTGACGTTGCCACTTCGACTCCTCGCTCCGGAGTCTGGACCTGCATATGTTCTACCCGCTCAAGCCTCGTTCTGAGAGACGACAGATTTGCTAGCTGAATGGAAAGACCTGGACGGGCGTTTATCTCAAGCACCATAGGCCCATGTCGTGCATCATGGACGATATCGACTCCAACATATCCTAAGCCTGAAACAGCCTGTGTTTTTGCTGCAAGAAGAAGTAATTCACTCCACTGTGGGATCTTAATGCCACGTGTTTTTATTTTTGTATTGGGAATGTAGTCAATGTGTGCATTTTTATATAACGCATAGGTCGTAATCCCTGTTCGAAGATCAATACCGATTCCTAGCGCTCCCAGATGCAGATTTGCTTTGCCACCGGACTCTTTGGTAGGTAACCGAAGCATCGCCATGACGGGAATCTTGTTAAACACGATAATACGAATATCGGGAATGCCGACTGGCACAAGTTTTCTAAAAAACGGGTGAGCATAGACACGCTCTTCGATGTAGGCTTTATCAGGAAGATACTGAAGCGAGTATGCACCATCAAGCGTATCGAGGATATGAGACTCAAGCTCCTTTACCGTATATTTATCTCCGACTACGGAGGTGCCTTTTTCGCCATCCCAATCTTTCATCACCAGAATACCACCGCCACCATAGCCACGCGCCGGCTTTATGACGAACCCATCAGCAGGAAGTTTCCAGTCAAACGAGCGGATATCCTTTCGGTCAAAAAACATCGCGAGGATATCTGTCGTCGCGATATTGTGCTCTAAGAAGAGTTTCTTTGCGTCGAGCTTATCATCTGCAAGACGTTTCGCGCCGGGTTTGTTATAACGACGAATATAGAGGAAATTGCGGGCATTCATCCCAAGTGGTTCTCTAGTTACTCCCATGGCGTTTTAATGGTGTGAATCGTACGTACTCGGTTACCCGAAGGCCGAAGTACCGTCCGATTATGATGTTAAGAGGGATCAGTATCAATACGATTTCTGGATACAAAAGGACAAACCGCAGAATCGGCTGGAATGAAAGAAGAAAAAACCCAAGAAGACTCAGAACGAGTGTTATAAACGTAATACGAACCGTCTCCCCCATCGTTCGCTCAAGGAGTAAGGCAACAATTCGGTCACTTAAGAGAATAAAGAGAAGGATAGGAAAAATAGAAAGTGTGCGTACAGCTAATAGCCCCCCAGCGGCACTCGCTGTCAGAGCAACCAGAATAAAGACAGAGACTACTAGCATGGAAAGAGCAAGTTTAGGAAGCTGCATGATGCGAAGTTTCTTCAGCATCAGTCGCGCGACAACAGATCCGAACAGAATCGCAAAAAGAAGCACGCTTCCCGCCCAGACACCTGTCTCAAGAAGGGTAATTGAAAGAGCTATCGGCACCAGCATCCCAAGACTGGGAAGTCCGATGATATGACGAACAGCCGCAACGATACTGGCAAGAAAGGGTAAAAGGAGAATAAGAATAATGGTATTTGCCGGAACGCCGGCCTTGAATGCGTACTGTACACCATAGGCTATGGCATTCAGAATCGAGAGGTGTTCGACAGGACGATTTTTAAAAAGCTCTAAATAGGCTTTTTTTTCCGTTTCCTGCTCCGGACGAGTGACATCTTCTTTCTTTGCTGCTTTTTTCTCCTCGAGCTTTGCAGCAGAGGTTGGGTCACCGATCTCATCACTTACCGGTGCTGCCGTCGGGGCTGAGGTAAAAGGACTACGCTGTGCGTACACTTGAGGCTGAGAGACTGCGAAAAGGAGGGTAAAGGCGAGCAGAATCAACAGGAGATATCGCATAAAGCCTGTTCATTATAGCACGCCATTTCAAGTCCACTCTTGACGAGCATTGAGGAGTAAGCTATAATGCTATAGGACCTACTTATATGTTGATCGCAACGTTATTTCTTGGCATTATTCTCATAAAATTACTCTGGATTTTGACCGATCCTGAACGAGACAGGATCATTCGTGAACGTGACTTTGTGCGATCAAACTTGATAGAACTAGGCATTATTATTCTTCAAGCTGTAGCTGCCGTAGCTATGCCTCTTCCCTTCGGTCCATTTACCGTTTACATTCAAATACTTGGCATAGCCCTCTACCTTCTCGGTGTTTTCTTTACGATTTGGGGACGAATGACCATGAGACGATTCTGGGGTCACCCTGGGAAGGTACATAAAGATCGACAAACTGAACTGGTAACAGGAGGCGCCTTTCGGTACTCTAGAAACCCAATTTATGTTGGTTTTTTACTCATCTACTTCGGTTACGCACTCGCTATTAAATCTGTGCTTATTATTCTTCGTATTCCACTGGCGATCTATTTCTATCGCTCAATACGCAAAGAAGAAGTAAATCTTGAGAAACAATTTGGAAAAACGTATCTTGCTTATAAGAAACGAGTCCCCCGCTTTCTTCTTGTCTAAATACAGCCTGTTTACACCATTTATGCTCTGCAGTATAATTGCGGCATGTTTAAAGTTGAAAAGTTCGATTTGCTCCTCGCAATTTACATTCTTTGCATTGCTGTAGCAGAACTCATGGGTGGTAAAGTCTTCTCGATAACTCAGATAGGAAACTTCAAACTTGGTGCCAGTGTCGCAATCTTTGTCATCCCTGTTATTTTCTCAATCAATGATATTATCGCTGAAGTGTATGGGAAAGAACGTGCCAGAAGCATTGTACGAACAGGCATTTTTATGGTATTCCTGATCTTTCTTTTCTCGGCACTCGCCATCATTCTTCCGCCATCAAAGCGATCTCCAGTTCCTGAAGAGGCGTATGATGCTGTTTTTGGAAAATCGCTTCGTATTTCCGGAGCAAGTCTTATCTCATTCGCTATTGCCGAACTACTCGATGTCCTTGTTTTCGTCAAAATTAAAAAAGCACTCGGTAAATCAAGACTCTGGCTTCGCAATAATCTTTCAAACTTTATCTCTCAGTTTGTCGACACGGTAGTCTTTATGTTCCTCGCTTTTTATGCCTTTAATCGATCCTTCGATGATAACTTCGGCTTTCTTCTTGGTATCATTGTTCCCTACTGGCTTTTGAAATGCGTCTTGTCAGTTATCGAAACGCCTTTTGTCTACGCTGGCGTTAAGTGGCTCAAAAGTGATATAAAGAAAAAGTGAACGTCTACCCTAACCTTACCTTTCCCGAGAAATCAGCACCTTATTTTTACTCAAACTTTGTTTCCACTCTTGATGGGAAAGTGCAGGTTCTCAAAGACACCAGTAAGTACTGGCCACTCGGAAGTAAGCTTGACTATGAAACGCTTATTGATCTTCGAACATATGCCGATGTGTTGATTCACGGCAAAAAAACTGCCGGACATCCAACGGTGAAGTCACTGAGTAAACCTGAGTTTCAGAAAACGAGACTAGAAAGAGGAAAAACACGACCGATACTCTATACCGTCGTTAGTAATCACCCTAATGAGTCACTCATACCAGCTTTTGAGAAGCCCGCTGACTGGGTGAAACCCATGCTCATCACAACAGAAAAAGCTGTCGTTCCGGAAGCGCTCACAAAGGTAGTTGAGGTAAAACAGTTCGGCGAAACAACTGTGGATCTCCAACAACTGCGTTCGTACTTTCAGGAGGAAAAGATGGTAAATATTCTGGTTGAGGGAGGCCCTCATCTCATAGGAACATTTTTTGCAGAAAATATGATTGATGAAATCTTCCTGACGATAACACCTAAGATCGTAGGAAATAAAGATAGCCAAACACTGACAATGGTAGAAGGCGTATTACTTCCTCCAGAAAAGGTACAGAAGTTTTCTCTCGTTTCTACGATACCAATCGAAGACGAACTATATCTACGGTATAGGAAAAAATGAAACTCACTGGGGGTAATGGCCAGGAGGATATTGTTCAGAGATTCTCCCGGCACTAAACTGAAGAAATGAATCTACATTCGGGGCAGTTGAGGTATCTAGTCTTCTTAACCCTACAACTGAATATCTCTCCATAAATTTTTGAAGGTGATCAAAACTTCCTGTTCCGCCTTGGAGATGCGAATGAACGACATGATCGTAGGTCAGTACTCCCATATGAAGGCTCTTTGTTCGTAAGTCATCCCAATGCCCGTTGCGAACAATCGGTTCCCCATCTTTCGTATACAAGAGTTCTGCGAAAACAACATCAAGGTTGTTTCCAAATCGAATGATGTCATGCAGACTCAGCCCACCATGCTCTTGATTTATAATGACAGGTTCTCCTAAACCTGAGAAGGCCTCCATTGAAAGCATTTTTTCTCTTCCCAATGGCATGCCCATCCCGCTAAAGAGAAGCTGGACAACCCTTTGACAATTTGCGGCATCAAGTGACTCTACTTCGCCATTGAGTAAATGATCAACTGGTACTGGCCCTGCTTTTCTGTCGTAAGGTAAGGTAATAACTCTCTCAAATTTCATAGGGTAATAAACAGGAATTATAAATTATTGGAGAACTCTGAACAAGAGGTTATAGAAACCAGTAATTAATCAGTCCGTAGAGAACTACGACTGTGATAATAATCGAGGTAATAAACATTCCTAGCTGACCCGCCTTTTTCCACGCTTTATAACTTGAGTAAACCCAGAACACTTGTGCGACTAAGTTAAACAAAAGTCCTATTCGTGGATTCTTCGAAGCAGTAAGAGTAAAACCGATAATGGTAAGCGTGGGAAGTGCGAACTGAGTAATTGTGTTAAAAGCTTTTTCAAGCTTTGCGTATTTTTTAAAAATTTTCATCTCGTTCGGTACGGTGGGACAATACTATCTGAACGATACAAAGGAGGCAATGTCCCATATTCACCACCAGTGAGTACGTCTGGATAAGTGTCAGGTACTTTATACCACATTCCGAACACAGCAGCATCTTTTTCAAACGGCTCGATAAATTTTCCGGACGGTATACTTTTTATGTGTACTGTTTTTAAAAAATCTATGTCTCCTTCCGGCAGCACAGAAGTTAATAACTTTATCGGCTTCCCAATCGTCTGTACTGATACGTCATGCAGTGGGTTTCTTTGCATACTTATATATTTTTCGGCTTCTTGCGTAGCATGGAGAAGCAGTACATGAACAGTTCTCTCAGATTGAGCGGTTATCTTCGACCGGAGACTATCCCCTATTTGAGCTCCGGAGATAGCAATATCATCGAACATAAAGACATCCAATTCCGATGGATCATTCTCCCATTCAGGTTCTTGTACCTCAACGCTTAAATTATATATTTTTCGTGGTATTGGAGTGCCGCGTTGTAGTAATTGCTGTAGAATCCACATGTTACTACTCTCGCGTCTGGGTATAATAACGTCATAGCCATAGTCAGCAGTCATTGAACTAACACGAGTTGCCATTTTTGTGATCTCGTCTGCAAATACTTCTCTGTCTAGAAACTGATGCGCGTGTGCAAGTCGCAAAAAGAAACCCTCCGGGGGTCCATACTGTCCTATATTTGCTTCAAACGCTGAAGCATCTGTCCCATTGATATGAGGAAATCGAGAGGTAATTGTTCTGACAAATTCTGATGGTTGCGGCAATTCGCCGCGAGGAATTGGATCAGGCATAGTGTTTAAGGATAAGTGACTGTGAGCCACTATTGACAGAGTTGGAACACCTTATTTCTTACGCTTCACGGGTTTATGACGTGTTCTTTGAGTTTCAGTAACCAATCTTTTTGATAAGAAAAACGGGGCTAAAAACATCACAAACATTAATACTATCCAAATAGAGAACACCAAAAAAGGGGAGGAGATAAAGTAATCCCCAACTCCGTCGTGAATAAAAGGAGGAATGAAGTCCATTATTGGGAGCTTATCTGTACAATAATAAAGTCTTCCGTCTACTAAAAAATACCATGCACTTAATATAACTATTGCAATAGGGATAAAAAACAGTAAATACGCTGCAAGTGACCTAAATGATTTATTGTTTCTCATTTTAAATTGGCTAATCGATTAGCCGAGTGTGAGCCAATTGTACCAAGAATGGAACACACTTACTACCTATTTTACACGAGTAAATAGAACATTTGAACAATACAACATTCAGGTTCCAATACATGCTTATGCACAATAATGATTTAGGTAATACCAGTCACGAGGCTAAAACAGGGGGAGTGCCAAATAGAGGCAGTTTATACGCTGTAGTAGCAGCACATTCAAAGGAAGCAATTGAAACGCTTTATGATCTTATGAAAAATTCCAAGAATGATGGGATAAGGCTTGGAGCATCTAAGGCAATTCTTAATAAGGCTTTACCTGATCTAAAACAGTCTGACATGTCTGAAGAAAGTGATTCTTCCTCACCTCAACTTGAAGATATTATAAAGAAATTAAGAAAAGGTTATCTCAGACCTGATCAGGTAATCCATGAAATGTCACCAGAGTATAAGGAAATGGTGATAAGAATGACTAATAGGTATTCAGAGGAAGAATTATTCGAAAAATTTACTCCAGGAATGGTAGAGTGGATATTGGAAAGAAGGAGCAAAGCTAAGGAGGAATAATTTTAACTTTGATTAAAAACTGTAGCTGAATACGTTAAAACAAAGGAAGAAAGACTTGAACTTATGGCATCCAAAGGAATAATAAAATAAAACTGACTGCTATTTGACCAGCAGAGGCTCCGAGGTATTAATTACAATGGCCTTTTGATACCAGTTACCAGATATGCCAGCAGTTTTGGTTTTATCGTTTTTAGTAAAAATGTCACTTTGCTCAAGCTTTTCGTGTGTTTCAAATCGAATCACCTCATTTGCTTCTAATGACAATATTGAACTAGGTTTTTTAAACGTTATCTTAATATTTACATTTGGCATAAATAGTTTTAGCTTTCGATTCAATTATATTATTTCACGCCACCTGGCATTCTGATAGCCACCCTCAATACCAAGCACAGGAGACTGCAGTTGGACTTGTCTTTGAACCTCATTAACTATAGCAGGTTGTAATTGCTGTAAAAGATTTTGAGCCATTTGTTGCACATCTGGTGCAACTGGTTGATTTGGAGCTTGTTGAGGAAGTTGAATATTTAAGTTCAAATTAACATTTACTTGCGGTGGAGATTGTCTTCTTTTCTTTAGTTTTAAATCACCACTAAATACATGAAGCTTAAGTTTTGACTCTATGCAGCCTGATATTAAACTTAATTCTACCTTTTCATCATCAGTCTCTGGAATAAATGTTTTTGGATCTATTGGATCATTTAACTGCATAAGATCTTCGTATTCTGTGTAAAGATTCCATACTAAATCTTCTAATTCATCACTTTCCTTTTCTATTTTTAGTCCTATATCTTTAGCCTCATTTCTTCCAATAGCATGCCCATGTAAGTATATTTTCTCTACTAAAGATTCAACTATAGATACTGCTTTACTTTCCTCAAGCTTTTCATTTCTGGAGCCTAACAGTTTTTTTGCAACCATATTGATATGTGCGTGAGTACGATATATACCGCCAATTATCCAGGGATCTAATTTTTGAGCCAACAAAGAGACTGTACTAGCTAATGCACTCTGATCTGTAATTTTTGCTTTATCAGTCAAGAAGCTAATATAGGAAAGCACATCTTCTACGCTTATCTCTTGTTGCACAACAGTACCGTCGTTATTCCCCTGAGACATCGTAAGTGATGGGTCTATCGGTCCAAGCTCAGCTTTTTTAGTCATGTAGATATTATCTGCTCCGATTGCAATCATAGTAGCTGCACTATGAGCCTTGTATGGGACTATGACATTGAACTCTTTGCAAAAGCCTCTTATTGAAGAAACAATCCTCCATGGAACTTCAACTCTGCCTCCTCTGCTATACAAAATTAAATCGATCTTATTTTTTTTAATCTTTGACTTATCGATTTCAAGAAGATGATTGTATAAAGGTCGTACAGCATCTTCACCAATTTGTGTCTGAAGACCTCCTCTGTCACCAACAAAGTAGACTATAACATGAGAGTCTCTTAATTTTTCAATTCCCTCAATTAATTTTAATCTATCTTTTCTTTTAGTATTTGCATCAGCCATATATTTAATTTATTTTAACAGAACTACTCATGATTGCATCGAAAGTATTGATCCTATCAATTGCGTCATGTGGAATTAGCTTGTAGATCCATTTCTTTTTTGTCGCTTTTGTCGCTACCTCACACCATTCCTCGGCTTTTGTTGCTTTTGAAAAGACTTCAGGATCTTTCTTGTCAATTTTTGATTTATCTTTTACCTCAACAAGATAATATCCATCTTCTCTTTCCACAACAAAATCTGGATTATAATTACTTCCATAAAGATATTTAATTGGTAATTGTCCAAGTCTTAATCGAACCCAGCTTTTAACTGACTTATCGTTATCTAGTGAGTCCGCAAGTAACTTTTCTTGAGCTGAGTCAAATGCATATGTTGAATAAACACTCTTCACATAACCTTCAATTAGGTTCGTCCTTGCTTCTGCTTCGGTTGCTTCATTTTTATTAAGAGTTACTGAAGAAACTTTAACGGCTTTGCTATAAGGTTCATAACCAAGTTCAGTATCTAGCACCTTAAACTCGATCTTTGTATCCTCTGATAACTTTGCCTTTATTTGAGGTAGCATGTCGTTCAAGATAGTCTGCTCGTGTTGTTTAACGAGTTCAGATAGTGTTTTCCTATCTACTCCAAGTTGATCTAGGTAATGCTTAACAATCTTTTGTAAGACTTCCTTAAATGTCACATCGATCTCTGATATTTCCATTATGACCAATCGTACGAATCGATTTACTGGATCGATTTCTTCTTTGATTTCAAGCTCAGCCTCTAATTCCTCTGTCTGTCGAGTAACAATGTCTGCACGAACTATTTTTGCCTTAATCTGCTTAAGTTCTTCCAGTCTCATTTCAATTGGAAAGAATTCCAATTTATTTGAGGAGTGAACTTTTGTTTCAACAACTGGAAGTTTTATCCATAGATCTTTATTTTCTGAAGGATTAATTGTTTCAACTCTCATTTCCTCACGCTGCTTTGCTTCTGTTACTAGGATGCCTTCAGCCACTTCGTGAGCAACGGCAAGGACTCTTGCATAGTTATCATGAGAAACAATATCTAGTGTGTCGAGTTCTGAAATTCCAGTTAATGTACCAAAAGGAAGTCGTAGTCCACGGCCGATTGTTTGTTCGATAAGAGTCTTACTAATTGAGGCTCTGAATGGAATAATGGTGAAAACATTTCGAACATCCCATCCCTCTTTCAGTTTATCTACATGGATAACAATCTCATTCTTATTAAATGGAGGCGGATCTTCTAAGTGTAGTAACTGATTGATCGAGTCCACTTCACTTTCACTTGTTACAACTAAAGCCTTATTTTTGTAATATCCATCAAAGAAGTTGTCATTAGTTACTAATGCTTTTACTTCGTTCGCATGTTCAATTGAACGTGTAGTAATTAAAGTTATTGGAAGTATCATTGGCAGTTTATTGTTCTTGCAGTATTCCTCTATAAGAGCGCGCTTTTCACGATGCAACCTGATCCCATCCTCTAACTTAAGCTGATCTATGTCACCTTCATAAGTAAAGTCATCACGTCTGGTTATAACGCCAGGAATTTTTATGTATCCACTTGATGCGTCACCACCATTATTGAGATTTTCTAGTGCTATTTTAGAATCTTTAATAGCATCGGCAAGCGAATAGGTATATACAATATTTGGACTTGTTGGAGTTGCTGTAAACTCCAGTCCTAATTCAGGTTTAAGGTTATTAATTGCTCTTAGAGACTTTTCACCTCTATAGCGATGGCTCTCATCCATCAGGATAACTAGATCCTTCTTTTGTAATAGCTCTGCAAAACTTGAACCTAATGTTTCTTGATATTTATGAAATTTAAACTCAATATCTTTTCTTTCATTAAAAATCTTCTGGATATTAAAAACATAAATGTTGATCGCATCAAATAACTGATTACCAAAGTCAGAGTAAGAATAGTTTTCACCAGTGATTAAGTTGAACATTGGAAAATCAGTTAATCCCTCAAAAACATATTTTTTACTTCCAGGAGTAAAATTATCAATTGTTTTTGTGTATATGGTTTCACCTGGGGTAAGAATAAAGAAGTCTTTCAAACCTTTATTTAGGTAAAGATATGCAATCATTGCAGCCATGAGTCGTGTTTTGCCAACTCCAGTTGCAAGAGAAAAGGTAAATGACGGAAATTCAGTATCAAACTTTAGGCTGCCAACTAATTTCGCTTCAATATCTTTTGGATCATCGCCAATTTTAAATGATGACATCAGAGCATCGAGCTTTATCAATGATTGCTCTTGAGGTTTCCTTAAGTTTAATTCTTTTGTTATTTTGTCTAATGTTAATTTCATACCGTAAACTTCTTTAATAAGACATCTGGTATTCGTCTTATTTCTGTATTATCTGGCAATTTGATTTTAGATGAAATAGTTTTTGCATATATGACTATAAACTTAGCTTGATCTCCAATTTCATTGAGTAGTGTGTCAACATATTCTTGCGTTAGATACTGCTCTGTTACGTGGGCTGCAGTCGTCCCAGACATGCCATGAAGGCCATTATCAGGCTTTTTAAGCTTAAAGCCTTCTACCTTAAGCACAGCTCGTATTAATGAGCCGTTATACATCTTTGGATTGATTACAGTTAGACGTAGATCGCTATCTCGGACAAATAAACTCTCACCTAATTCAAAGTACTTAAATCCACCTCCACCATCCCATTTTTCTACTCGACTAATTCCTCCTTGATCAACACCAGATATAACCTTCTCTAGTCTTGGTATAGTAAACGCCTGAGTTTGATCACCCAGTTCAACCATTATCCATTTCCTTTTCATCTTATGAGCTACTGCACCTGTAGTTCCTGATCCTGCAAAAGAATCTAAAACGTAATCACCTTCATCTGTACATATTTGCAATATCTTTCTAATAAGTTTTTCTGGTTTTGGTGTAGAAAATAACTCTGAAGTTTGTATATCAGGAAAAAGTTTCTTTAATTCATATTTTGCTTGTCTATTATGTCCTGTCTCCTCTATATCATCCCACATAGTTGAAGGAGAAAGGCCTGATTGATGGCTTAGGTATGTTTTCTTAATGACTCTAGTTCCATCATTTGAAAAAACAATTTCTCCTTCATCCACCATTTCCCAGAATGTTTCCTCTTTCCAGCGCCATCCATTAGCTGGTGAGTCAATTAAAATTCCTTTAGGTGATTTTACTTTATACCTTAGATTTGGCCTAGGCTTAGGCGAAGAAACGTTTCCAGCAAACCAAGACCCATTAGGATCATTATCTGGATTTTTATAATGCTCATTTGCTTCTTCAGTTCTTTGAAGTGATTTAGCCAACCAGCCTGAAGATTTACTGTAAACAAGTATGCTATTGTGATCAATTGAAAAAGTTTTTGCATCGTTATTTGCAGCATCTGAAGAGCGCCACGCAACAGAGGCAATAAAATGTTCCCGGCCAAAGATTTCGTCCATTAACACTTTTAAGTAGTGTCCTTCACTGTCATCTATCACCACCCAGATCGTACCATCTATTGATAGCAACTGCTTGAGAGCCAATAGTCTTCTTTGCATTAAGCTTAACCAGATAGAATGCTCTATTCCATCATCATAATGCTTAAACGCGTTACCTGTATTATATGGAGGATCTATAAAAATAAGTTTTACCTTGCCTTGATAGTCTTGTTGCAGCGCTTTTAAAGCGAGGAGATTGTCACCTTTAATGAGAAGATTATCTGTGTCTTTATCGCCATACGTTTGTTTCTCAACTAATATACGTGGCTCTGTAACACGAGGATCTTTTTTATCTACCCATTCGTAATTACCTGATTCCAAGTCGAAGTATAGTGATTTATCTTTATTCGGCCATTGAAGTTCTAATTTGCTGTTTTTAGTGTTCATATTCATTCCATCTAATCTGATGCAATTATACTAAAAACTGGCCTATTAAGCACTGTGAAAATGAGTATTGCTTAGTGATGCTTAGAAAAATTCACTTATAGGAGATTTGAGGGCTTTTGCTATCTTTTCCAACACTTCCAATGATGGAGCATATCTACCCTGTTCAATATAGCCCATATACGCACGACTAATGCCAACCTTGTCACCAAGCTCTTCCTGAGTAAATCCTAACTCATTCCTACGCTTTTGGATTTTCTTACCTAGTACTTTAGGCAATTTCGCATTTTTCCTCATGTATTTATTGTCAAGAATGCGATATGATTACTCCACTAAGCCACACTAAGCAAATAGCCTTGAAATATGCTATAATTCTTGATTAGTAACACTTAGCACTAAAATTATGGATATGAATAAAAAATGGTATCAGTCTACTCTGGCAATTATTGCCTCACTTGTGATTTTCTTTCCGCTAGGTTTATTCCTAATGTGGAAGTACGCTTCTTGGAATAAAATCGTCAAAATAGTTATCACAGTTGTTTTTGCTATTATTCTTCTTGGATACTACGGCAAATCAGATCAATCAACAAAAACGCCACCTATTGTTAACAATGTTGTTCAAAGCACTCCATCACCAACGCAGGTTGTTCAAAATTATACTTACGATATTCCTAGTTTGGTAAACAAACCTCTTGATGAAATAACTACTGAACTTGAGCCATACAGGCAAAAGACATTAGAACCAAATAAAGCTCAAATTGATGCAGGAGTAAAAGACTGGGAAGTATCTTTTAAAAAAAATGATAAAGAACTACTTATAACTTATGTAATTGCAACTAAACAGATTAAAGATTTCTTTATTAGCAGTGATGATCCGTCTGGTAAAACAAATGACAAGCAACACCTACTGGAATTAGGAAAATTATCTGAAACCGATCCTAACTACAGAATTGAGTACGTAAAGGTACTTCGTGATCCCTCTTTCTTCACAGGAGTTAAAATAATCCCCTCAAAGTAATCCTATCCTGTCACCAGAGTTTCCAGAATGAGCTATAAATCCTTATTATCCTCAAAGTAGTGCGACATGAGGCGCATAGATCCAAGGTTATTTTGGTGGTTTACAACAACGAGGAGATATGTGATATAAGATAAATAACCTCAGTAATTGAGGTCATCAGTACCAAGTCTGCAGGAAGTATTTCCAATTTAGACCATAGCTGAAGAGCCGAACGCAATTCGGAGATAAATATATGTATATGAATATGAATTGCATGGGCTCTTTTTTTGTACATAAATGCTATGGAAAATATGGAAAACACAATAGAAATAAAGGATATTTCGTTAGTTGCTTATCTCTTCGCAACAGGCAAGGTAACACTTGTAAGTAAACGCAAAACTTCTAATCGTGAAATCTACTTCTCATTTTCACCTAAAAAAATTGTTGATGAATTAATCACTCAGTATTGGAACCTCCAAGCTCCCCCTGTTCAACCTAAACAGCTTTTTAGTGCAATGCGAGATGTTAAAGACATGATCTTTGGCACTTAGAGCGCATTAAAGGAGAGGATATGGAAGAAAACAGATTTAAAAACCTGGAATACAGGATAAATTTTATCAAACTTCGCGAGGTATGGCGAAATCCTGATATTTCGAAAGGGGCAAAAGTAATACTTATGGATTTACTACTATATGGAGGGGTACAAGGAGATATTTTCCCATCACAGAATACTCTGGCCAAAAATCATGACTATTCCGTCAAACACATCAGAAACCTATTAAAGGAGTTGAGAGCTAATGGTCTTATAGACTGGGATAAATTTGGATACTCCGCTACAAACTCGTATTTCACCATAGAGGAACTGTATTGCCGCATTGATGAACGAACATTTGTGGCACAGGGGAAATCCACTTCCTCACAAGTAGATACTCAACTTCCTAATCAATTAAGAAGTCCATTGCCCACTAATATTAGTCAAGAAATTAGTCCTCCTAAAGAGAGTCACCCTCTTCCAATTAAATGCGAAAACAATTGTGATAACGGAATAATCTTCGATCCAACCGATAACACTGCGTCCTACTGTGATTGTCCTAAAGGGAAACAGCATATAACGAATAGTTCTTATTAGTATGAAACGGAAAATAAAAACATCACCTATAAAGCAAGAAATTAATTCGGAAGAGTTAGACCGACGTATGCGCATTTTGGCTAATCACCTATTGGATATAATCATTGAAAATCATCAAAAGAGCTTAATGCTAAACAATAATAATTTCGTTAAAATAAAAGGAGATGTTAGATAATATGGATATTAATAACTTTCCAACAGAGTATGGCATTGGCTTTTTAAGAGTATCTTCACCAAAGCAAGGTCTTCAGGGTGATCCTGATACCATGCAAAAGGAACAGATCGAAATGAGGAGAGTTCAACTTTCAAGTCAGTTAGGTAAAAACATTGTTATTGATATTTGGCCTAGTTATTACGAATCCGCGAGCGGAGATATTCTTGACTTACAACCCTTTTATGAGGTACTCGAACTATGCAAAAAAAATCCTAATCACTACAAATATGCATTCTTTAAGAGTATTGATCGAGGAACTCGCGCTGGTGCGATAATGTACGGAAGACTAAAGGCTGAGTTTACAAGATATGGCTTACAGCTTGTAGATGTATATGGTGTTATTGGTACTCAGGAGGTTAATACATTAGCCCACTTAGGAATTGAATATAAGTGGTCTAAATATAGTCCAACTTGGATAACTGAGTTGCTAGAGGCCGAAAGAGCCAAAAGTGAGGTAAGAGATATCTTATCGCGAATGATAGGAGCTGAGATTGATTATACACGCAAAGGATATGCTATTCGACAAGCTCCTTTTGGTTATGTCAATTTTAAAAAGGATACTCCGCATGGAAAAAGAGTTCTAAGAGCGCCTCACCCTGAAGAGTCAAACTGGATCATTAGAATGTTTGAGTTAAGAGCTCAAGGCAACTTAACAGATGATGAGATTGTGGGTAAAATTAATAAAATGGGATATAAATCAAGGATTCAGAATATACATGATCGAAAAGATAAGGACAGAAAAGTTATAGGTACTCGAGGTGGTGTTGAACTTACAGTTGATCAACTTTTGAGATTTATTGAAAGGCCTATATACGCTGGGATTAATGCTGAAAAATGGACAGACGGTAAACCTGTTAAATGTCAATTTGATGGTTTAATTACCATTGATATTTTTAATAAAGCAAATAAAGGCAAGAAGTCTATTATATTTGAAGATAATATATACACTATAGTTAGTGGCACGCCTGAAGAATGGAGACTAAGGAAAGACAAGAATAACCCACTATACCCACACAAGCCGTATGTTACCTGCCCTTGGTGTTTACAGCCTTTAAATGGAAGCGCTAGCACAGGAAAGGGTGGAATAAGACATCCTGCATACCACTGCAATCGAACTTACAAGCATGAGGGTAAGCCTCAAAAGACTTATAGAATACCCCTTAAAAACTTCAATGAGACTATTGAGAAGTTTTGCGAAAACATCCAATTTAGTGACGAGTTTAAGATCAAATTTAGAGCTGTAGTTCTTGAGGAGTGGGAAAAACGTGAATCAAACTTATCATCCGATACGGCTGCATTACATCAAAACTTAAGTAATATTGAACATGAGATTTTAAACCTTAAAGATACAATCAAAAGAGTTAAGGATTCAGAGCTAATACAAGAATATGAACAAGAGTTGCAAGAATTGAAAATGAAAAGATTAAATGGTGGAATGAGATTAAGCAAACAGGAAGACGAACAACTAAAAGTTGAAACTGTAGTTAATCAAATAGAATATTTTATGGAACACCCTCAGGAAATGCTGTTTGGAAGCTCTAATCCTCATCAAAATGCAGCAATGTTTGGTCTTTTATTTGAAGAGTTGCCAACTTATGAAGATATAAAGTATGGAACACCTAAATTAGCTTGTATTGTCAGGCTAAATGACACATACAAGGCTTCTAAAAAACAGTTTGTGACCCGTATGGGAGTCGAACCCATGATTTCGGGGATGAAAGCCCCGCGTCCTAGGCCACTAGACGAACGGGCCTGGATGGTTTTGTAATAAAAAACCTATCCCGCTGTGCGGGACTTACGTATTATAGCAAAAACAGCGCTTATCTTATACTTTCAGCTTTCTTCTGAATGATTCCAGAAGTACTCGAGCTGTATCTTGTCCTCCGAGTCCGAAGGCAATTCCCCCGGCCAGAGCGATCATCGCGACGAATCCAGTGAAAAGAATTCGTATCAGATCCTGTGCAACTCCGAGCTGATTAAGAACAGCTAAGATCACAAAGATAACGATTGCCCAGCGAGCGATCGTCGCTACCGTCTGTGAAACATCCTCAAAGATGCCTTTCATTGAGCCTAAGATAATATCATGCGCGAGTCGGGCGAAAACGAATCCAACGAGCATGATAATTGCTGCAACAAAGACGTTTGGTAAATAAAGAAGGAATGTATTTAAGACCGTGACGATCTGAGGAAGGCCCCAGACGTCAGCTGTTGGGATAAGAAAAAGAATAATCACAAACCAGCGTACGATTTCGGCTAAGATATTTGTCCATGAGAATTCTTTTTTCCCTTCTGGAACGCCGTATTTATTCAGAACAGACTCAACATTCAACGCACGAAACACCTGAATAACCAGGCGTTTTACGAACGATGCTACGATAAATCCAATGAGAAGAAGAACGATACCTGCGATAAGATTAGGAAGGAATGTCGCTGCTGCTAAGAATCCACGATTAAGTGATAGGACGAGTGTTTCTCCAATATTTGTATTCATGTACTCACCTCCTCTCTCTGTATGATTCTAACGTGTGTATTACTGCAGAACTTCTAGGCGTAGTGTATTCATAGAGTCTTGCCTTGTCAAGGGGAAAACAGGTTGTTATAATGCATTGATATCAAGTCTTACTTGATATTATTTTAATGGGCCGGTAGCTCAGCGGTAGAGCAGGAGCCTTTTAAGCTCTTGGTCACAGGTTCGAATCCTGTCCGGCTCACACTTCTACGGTTTCCTCCGTTTTTCTTCGGATTTACTACTATTTATTGTACTATTCATACTCTCTTACTCTTACGATAATCATATATATTAGTGCTAATATGGTTGAAACGACTAAATATGACTAAGTTATCAGAAGGAAATATGCCACAGGAAATGTTGAATGTTCATGAAGCTGCTTCTTTTTTAACAGTCAGTATTACAACAATCCGTAGATGGGCACAATCAGGAAAAATAATAGGTACAAAGTTAGGTGTACGCGGTGACTGGCGATTTACAAAAGAAGATTTGCTTAAAATGATGAAAAAAAATAACGAGTTGAAAGCGTAAAGTTTGTAGTTGAGTCCAATAATGAGTAAGAAGATTTCAAAACGACCATTGGATACTGTAAAAAAAGTAGATGCGTTAAAACATGCTCAAGATATTATTGCAATTGTCCGTGAGCCATTTCTCGTCCTTGATTCATCGCTCCATGTTGTTACCGCAAACACCGCATTTTACAAAGCATTTAAGGTACAGAAAAAAGATACCGAAGGCATGCTTATCTATGAGTTAGGAAATCAACAATGGAACATTCAAAAGCTGAGAAAACTTTTAGAAGACATCTTACCGAAAAAGAAAGAGACAAAAGACTTTAAAGTTGTACATAATTTCCCCTCTATTGGACAAAAAGTAATGTTGCTTCATGCTCGTCAAATCGATAGTGTCAAGTTAATTCTACTAGCAATAGAAGACATTACAACGGAACACAAGTTAGAAGAGTCAAATGTAAAAAACGAAAAACGTTTTCGTGCATTGATTGAAAAAAGTGCGGATGCAGTAGCTCTTGTTAATTCGAAAGGAACAGTGGAGTATAGCAGTCCATCTACAGAAAGCGTAACAGGTTATACACAAAGGGAGTTTCAAAAACTATCCAATCCATTTGAACTTGCACCGCCTGATGATCGGAAAACAGTAACCAAATTGTTTGAAGAACTTCTAGAAAAACCAGGGAGTAGTGTCCATGCAACATATAGGATTAAACACAAAAATAATAAACTTATTTGGATTGAGTCTACTATGACCAATCTGATTGATGACACAAATGTGTCTGCTGTCGTCATAAATTATCGAGATGTTTCTGAACGAAAAGACCATGAACGGCAGAAAGAAGAGTTTATTGGCATCGCCAGTCATGAACTGAAAACGCCAGTTACCAGTATTAAAGGCTATGTTCAAGTATTGCAAAGTAGGTTTACTAAAGAAGGTAACACGAAAACAGTAGAGTTTCTTCAAAAGATGGATGCCCAACTTAATAAACTTACCAGTCTGATTGGTGATTTACTTGACTCCACCAAATTAGAAGGAGGAAGACTTCAGTTCCACGCAGGTTATTATGATTTTAACGAACTTGTTAAGGATATTGTTGATGAGATGCAACAGACTACTACAAAGCATACGCTTGTTAAAAAACTTACCCCTACAAAAACAGTCAATGGAGACCGAGATAGAATAGGACAGGTTATCACCAACCTTATTTCAAATGCAATAAAGTACTCCCCCCATAGCAAAGAGATTATTATTACAACCTTAGCCGAGGAAAATAATATAACACTTTCTGTAAAAGACTTCGGTCATGGTATAGGAAAGGGGAAACAAGAGAAAGTCTTTGACCGCTTCTTCAGGGTAAGTGGCAAGAACCAAGACACCTTTGCTGGACTTGGGCTAGGGTTATACATTTCAGCAGAAATAGTTAAACGGCATGGTGGTCGTATCTGGGTTGAAAGTAAAGAACATGATGGAGCAACTTTTAGCTTCACGCTCCCAATTAAAAAAAGTGGAGTGATAATACAGCAAACGAACTCCCTTGTTGAGGAAGAAATCAAACATGAATAAGCAAAGCTTTTCTACAAATAAAAAGAAAATATTAGTTGCAGATGATGACCCTGCCATTTTAGAAGTCATTACATTAATGCTTGAAGATGCAGGACACGACGTTACAACCTCTGTAAACGGTGAAACAGTCGAAAAGGTGCATGGTGTACTGCCTGACCTTATTCTTCTGGACATATGGATGTCTGGTATGGATGGGAGAGATGTTTGTAAGCATTTAAGGGCTCAGCAAAAAACCAAGCACATACCCATCATTATGATTTCAGCAAATAGAGATGCTAAGGCAATAGCACTCGATGCAGGGGCAAATGATTTTCTTGCAAAGCCGTTTGAGATGAATAGGTTATTGTCTATGGTTGAGAAGTATGCTAAGTAGCTATCCTATAAGTGGCTTCTTGCTTCACATGGTTCAGGAATAAAACTTAATTAAGCATATATTGGCACTTGAACTTGGAATTCTTGGAAAGTTTGATAAACCCTGTTAAAATAGCTTTGAAAAGTGTTCGATTCTAGTCTGAGTCGGCTCACTATTTGTTACCAGTACTTGGGAAAATCGCTGGAACACTCGCAACGGCGTATGTTGGTTCCATTTGACTTTCTGAAGGCACTGGAACCGCAGCTCCAGCAGAAGATGGGAACAAAGGACTACGAGGTAACCATGCTGGCGATCCTGGGATATCAGGTCCTTCTTCCCATGGTTTAAAGTCTTCATTGTTTTGCTCAGGTATTTGAAAAATTGTACACTCTGTACTCCACAGAATTGACGGGGATACGCCTATCTTCTCACGCGTAAGTTCTCCAAGAGGTGTATGCTCATTCGACATGTATCGAAGTTCGTCAAGAACTCCTGTTATTTGATCGGCATCGTACTGTGCAACTTGTTCTTTATTCTGCTCCGGTTCATGCCAGAAATTGCCACCATTTGCACTTGCTCGCAGGTGCGCAATTCTTACGATGTTCTGGAGAGATTGGTGAAGCACAAATTTTGTATTGCTGTCTATTCCACTACTATTTTGAGGGCCATCTGCAAGATCCCGTGTCTCTATCGTTTCGAGAAGCACTCCTGTTACCTTAGATAATCCCATCCTGATCTCTTTCATTGGGGAAAGTATACCATAAGGCTTCCGTTCTTACCCTTAAATTGTCATAGCCTCAAGTCTTTGTTTTAATCCTTGAAAAATTTTCTCATGTCCCTGCGCATTCGCATGAAGACCGTCTTCAAATAGCCAGTTTTTATAATCTCCCGCCATCCACTCAGAAAAGTTGTCGACATATGCTATGTTACTCTGTTTACAAATCTCTTTCGTAGCTGCTTCGTATTCCTTTGCATCATTGAAGAGATAGTAATACTCTTTTTTCCAATACGTAAGAGGTGCAGTTCTTTCCTCATCAATAGGATAAACGCCTATGAAGACAAGATCTGCTATCTCTCTTGCTTCAGATATAAGAGCTTTAATGTTATTTCTAAACGCAGGAAGAGGAGTCGTATTCGGTGCATTTTTCTTACCAATCCTTCTAGTGTCATTCAGACCACTGGAGATAAGAATGAGATTAGGTTTTCGAATACTTACTTCTGAGAATCGTTTTAGCATGCCGGTCGTTGTATCTCCGGGAATACCGAGGTTGTAAACAGAGTTTCTGATATCGATGCCTTCATGCCATTTTTTCAAACGGCCGATAAATCCCCCACCATCGGAATCACCAACTCCGAAAAGTGAACTAGAACCGATTGCTACGACTCTATTTGGAATCATACCTATCCTTGTATCACCCTGACTGGATCCTGTCTATATGCTACGGCAAAATGCATCATCAAACCTTCAAACATTCCTTGTTCCATAACTACAGAGTTTCGAAAATCTAGAGGAAGTTCTACAAGGGACTGAGAACTATGCTCGTTCTGTACATAGTATGACTTTAAGTCCCATCGTAATGGGAGAAAAAATGGAGTAACTATGCCTGGCAACATACCTAACATTAATGCAGGATCAAAATCTTTATATGAAGGGTTTACTCGTGTTCCTTTTTTTGCAACTCTAGCGGGATTTTGTATTCCTAGATCTGTTGCTATAGACTCGCGAACTCTGTCATCAATGTTTCTACCCACACTTGTTACAGTAGTATAACGAGGTGGTGTTCCACTGAACCTCACCGTAACTGTACGTACAGGAAGAACAGGATGCTCCGTGTCGAACTGTTGAGAAACGTGCTCTCGAAATTCATCAGACTCTAAATATGAAGCCTTACTCTCCATATCGAGAAATGGCTCATGAGAGTCATAAAGATATGGTACGCTATTGAGCCGTAAGCCTTCATCAATAAAGGCTATCGCTTTTGCTGGCATCAGACTCTAAATATGAAGCCTTACTCTCCATATCGAGAAATGGCTCATGAGAGTCATAAAGATATGGTACGCTATTGAGCCGTAAGCCTTCATCAATAAAGGCTATCGCTTTTGCTGGCATTTGTGCAGTTTGTAGAATTGTTTCTCTATAAACGAGCAACGAAGGATCCCCTGCTTTGAAGCGATCGAGAGATGCTTGCAAACTAGGTTCCGGATCAGGTTGACCTGGCTGGTGTAAGTTGAACTCCCCTACAGATTTCCATTCCACGCTATCATCTAGCTCTATCTCTGAAAGGTTTCCAAAAATATGTGAGAGAACAGGTCCTACCGCATGAACGAGATCCGGATCAAGTTCTTGTAGGACACCTAAATCGAGAGCTGGTAATTCTCTTGCTGTCATTAGGCCCATATTATAGCAGGTGAGGGGAATTTGCACTTGTGCTTACTCAATTTTGAGAATAGTGTAGGTAGTTTCTCCATTTGGTGTTTTAAAATTTATTACTTCCCCCTCTTTTTTCCGTAAAAGAGCCCTACCAAGGGGTGATACGTTAGATATCCTTCCATTCCTGGGATTAGCTTCATACTCACCAACAATGTCATAGGTAACCTCTTTCTCACCTAAGGAGAGTTTTACCTTACTTCCTAAGCTTATCTGATCACTATGCTCTTTCTGAATAACACTCACGTACTTAAGTTTATACTGAATATCCCGTAATTCTCGGTCGACAGACACGAGCTTCATCTTTGACGCCTTGTAATAGCCATTCTCACTCAAATCTCCCATCTCTCGTGCCTTCTTTAACTCTCCAACAGCATGAACACGCTCTGTCTTCAGCGTATCGAACCTCTTTTTCAGCTCCACTAACCCCTCCTCTGTAAAATAGATTTGTTTCATGAGGCCATTATACAACGTCTTTCTTTCAAATTTATTACAGGTTTTATAACACAATTCTTATCAAGGGAATATAGTATTGTTTTCATGGAAGCATTTATCGTTTTCGGACTGTTTATAGGATTACTCTTTTCAGCGTTAACCAAGATGTTTACGCTCCATGATATCTTAGGCTTTAGTTTACTCGCTGCTATCGGTGCATTTGAAGGAAAGGTTCTGTCTGAGTTTTTTGTTCCCTATAATCTCGAGTACATGCAGTTTATTCAGATAGGACTTGTGATATGGATGAGTATGCTCCTTATCTTCTTTAAGATTCTCTTTTCCCCGAAAGATACTAGACAACAGCTCCACTCTTCTCCGTAAAGCTCTCCCAACGAAGTTTTGTGCCTCCTGCTATAATAGATACTCAATGAAATATCTTCTGCTCATCGTCTTTTTTTGTCTTTTCTCATTGGTAGTAAAACCTGCTCTGGCTGTTGAGAATCCTCTTGCAAAACCGAATAATAAAGTAGGTATCCATATCCTCTTCCAACAAGAGATCCAGGATGCAGCATTACTGGTTAACTCAAGCGGTGGCGAATGGGGCTATGTGGTGATCCCGATACAAGCCGGAGATCGTGATTTAGTGAAGTGGCAGCTCTTCATGGATGATGCGAGAAAGCATCATCTTATCCCTATCGTTCGCTTGGCAACTGAGGGAGATTATTTCAATACGAAAGTCTGGAGGAAGCCACAACCATCAGATCTTCTCGACTTTGCCAATTTTCTCGACTCACTCAACTGGCCAGTAAAAAACCGCTATATCATCGTCTTTAACGAAGTGAATCGTAGTGACGAATGGGGCGGCACAGCAAACCCTGCTGAGTATGCTGACCTACTCAGCTATGCAGTGACCGCATTTAAGTCCGTGAATCAAGACTTCTTTATCATCTCTAGTGGCATGGATAATGCAGCCGCTACAGTTCCTGGACAAGCGTTTAATCAGTACGACTATATGCGGTTGATGAATGAGCACGTTCCGAACATCTTCAGTCAAGTCGATGGGCTCTCTAGTCACTCTTATCCGAATCCGGGCTTTTCATCACCACCAACGAATAGCTCTCCCATGAGTATCTCAAGCTACAAATACGAACAGGCTCTGGCCCAATCACTAAGTAACAAAAAGCTCCCCATCTTTATTACCGAAACAGGCTGGTCGTCGGCTGCCATATCTGATGACCAACGAGCTGAGTATTATAAAACAGCCTTTGAGACTGCGTGGAGTGATGACAGTATTGTCACTGTTGCCCCTTTCCTTCTCAAAGCCGGTGGAGGACCATTTACCGTCTTTTCATTCATCAAAGAAGATGGCACACCATCAAAACAGTATGAGGCTTTGAAAAACCTTCCGAAAGTAAAAGGCACCCCGAGTGTCATCAACGTTGTCTTAGGCACTGAAATTGCAGCAGATAGCATAATGCCGGTAAAGGATTTTCGAACAGTCGAGGACAAAAAAAAAGGACTTTTTCCTATAACACTTGCAGCACAGACTGCTTTTCGATTTATGTTTGGCCTTTAATCTATGGAATTGGAACAAACAGAGGACGTAAAGAATGCGGAAGCCTTGCAAACAAACACTTTAAAGAGTATAAACACAAAACACATCATCACCTATGGTAACCATATTCTATGGCGAAGACACCGCCGCTTCACGACAGGCTTTTTTACAGCTTCTTTCACCTGACACGGTGCAGTTTTCAGGAGACTCGCTCGCTATTACAGATCTTATGCAGGTACTCGAAGGTGGAGGACTATTCAACGACCCCAAAACTGTTGCTATTGAAGATCTATTAAGTAAACGGAAAAAATCACCAGAACTAGATAGCCTGATCGATATCCTAACGAAAGAAAAAACCCACCATATTCTTCTTTGGGAGGGAAAGGATCTCACTGCTTCAGTTCTCGGGAAATTTAAGCAAGCAGAAATACGGAAATTCGCCTTACCACAAACACTTTTTCAGTTCCTGGATAGTTTAAAACCGAATAATGCAGCAATTCTTCTCAGACTCTTTCATGAAACACAGCTGAGTACACCACCAGAAATGATAGTCTTTATGATTACTCGCCATGTGCGTCTCCTTCTTGCGTTAGCATCCTCACCTGTGGCTCAGATAGAAGAAGTAAAACGACTAGCTCCTTGGCAAAAAACGAAGCTAGAGAGGCAAGCAAGGCTTTTTTCAGAAGCAGAGCTGCTCTCTCTTCACGAGAAGCTCTTTCGAATCGATCTAGAAACAAAAACAGGCGCGTCTACCATTCCTTTGCAGACACGGATTGACTTTTTCCTAAGCTCACTTTAAGATGATATCCATGTCAAGCGCTTCAAATGCATCCCCTATCGATTCTGCCATCTTCAAAGCCTACGACATTCGCGGCATCTACCCAACACAAATAAACGAAGAAAATATCGTAACTATTATTCAGTCCATTTATCACTTCTTAACACTCACCAAAGCTAATGACCACTTCACTGTCGCTTTGGGCTGTGATATGAGACTTTCCTCCCCCTCACTCTTTGCGGTCGCGAAAAAAACACTCCTTGCAGCAGGAGCAGCGATTATAGACGTCGGCCTTGTTTCAACACCAACATTTTACTTTGCCGTTACACACAACAACTACGATGCGGGCATTCAGATTACTGCATCCCACAACCCGAAAGAGTATAACGGCGTAAAAATAGTTCGCAATAGTCCGAATGGCCTTATCAAAATAGGTAAATCTACCGGAATGGATGATATTAAGAAGCTTGCTCAGGAGGGGGGTATATCTCTGTCTGGAAAAAGCGGCTCAGAAACGAAGAAAGAGAATATTCTTGAGGAAGAAGTTGAGAACGCCGTTGAACTCTTCGACCGTCCAACACTCGATGCATATAAAATTGTTGCCGACCCTGCAAATGCAATGGGTGCGACTTACATCGAAGCGCTCTTTAAAAAAATCCCAGGAGAACTTATTAAGATGAACTTTGATTTAGATGGCACGTTTCCAGCTCATCAGCCAGATCCACTCGATTTTGATAACTTAAAAGATCTCCAGAAACGAGTCCTCGATGAAGGGGCAGATCTGGGATTGGCACCAGATGGTGATGGTGATCGGCTCTTTTTTATCGATGAGCGTGGTGCAATTGTCCCAGCGACGATTATTACAGCTCTTGTCGCACGTGAACTGTTAAAAAAAGATAAAACAAGACCGGTACTTTTCGATATTCGATATATCTTAACGCCGAAAACCATTATTGAAGAACTTGGCGGAACATATGAAATTACACGAGTTGGTCATGCATATATCACTGAACAGTTAACAGCTACTGGCGGCATCTTTGCGGGCGAATCATCTGCTCACTATTACTACAGAGCTACCGGAAATGCTGAGTCGCAGGTAGCAACAATCATAAGCGTTTTGAAAGTGATGACTGAGGAAAAAAAGAAGCTCTCAGAACTTGTCGAGGAACTGAGACGAGGTTATGAATCCGGCGAAGTAAACTTTACCGTGGCAAATGCAAAAGACATTATCGAAAAACTGAAAGAAAAATACCAAGACGGCGATCTCAATACGATTGATGGTATTGCCATCTCGTATCCCACCTGGCGATTCAGTGTCCGAACCTCAAACACTGAGCCACTATTGCGACTTAATCTTGAGTCAAAATCAAAACCTGAGATGGAAGAAAAAAAGGCTGAACTTATCTCTTTCATTGAAGAAATGAAACGCTAAAGGTATAATAGCGTCATGATTGATCTTTCGAAATTTGATAAAGCCACCTTCACCAATACCCCCTTCGTCAAAAAAGTCGAAAAACCATGGGGTTATGAAATCATCTTTACACCACCTACCCTTCCCTACACAGGAAAAATCCTCCATATTAACGCCGGTAAGCGGATAAGTCTACAAGTTCATGACAGAAAACAAGAAACACAGTATTTACTACATGGCGACTGCGATCTTATTATCGATAACATGGAAGGCGAACTCTCAACAGTCCATATGGAAAAAGGGAAAGGCTATACGATAATGGTCGGTCAACGGCACAGACTTCATGCCCAGACAGACTGTGACGTCATCGAAGCGTCGCTTCCTGAGCAAGGAACGACATTTAGGTTAGAAGACGATTACAGTAGACCAGATGAAACAGAAGAACTCAGAAAAAAAGATCGAGAATAATATGGTACAACTGAACGATACTGAGGCTATTAAGAAGATTGATCCCCAAGGAACACTAGAATCTACGAAGCTCCTTGCTGAACAGTGTGAAAAAGCATGGAATGATGTTACGACACTGTCGGTAAATAGAAACGAGTTCCTCTCTGTCAAAAACATCGTTTTCTGTGGTATGGGTGCTTCTATCTACGGCGCGTTAGTTGCACGATCACTTTTCTCAAAGGAATTAGCTTACCCATCTGAGATCGTCTCTGACTATCACCTCCCAGCCTATGTGAATGACGCAACACTTGTTGTCTTAACGAGCTACTCAGGAACGACTGAGGAAGTACTGTCCTGTGCTCAGGAGGCAAAAACAAAAGGAGCAAAAATACTTATCATCACCAAAGGAGGCCCTCTGGCAGAATTTGCAGAAAAAAATCATATTCCTTCATATGTTTTTGATGCCAAACTCAACCCTGCAGGTGTCCCAAGACTCGGAAATGGTTATACCATCCTCGGCTTACTCGGACTCTTAAGCAAAGCCGGACTCATAACGATCGAGGAGCAGGAAATTACCGACGCAATAGTGAGACTGAAGGAAAAATTTTCAGAGATTCAAACCCGGGCACAGAAGGACTTCGCAGTCTTTGCCAATAAGATACCTGTCATTATCGCCGCTGAGCATATCAGTGGTAATGCGCACATTCTCCGCAATCAGTTTCATGAAACGAGTAAGGCTTTTTCCTGTTACTTCCTTATTCCTGATCTGAATCATCATCTTATGGAAGGGCTGCAATTTCCTAAAAACGCGCCATTACAGTTTCTCCTTTTTGACTCCCCTAATTATGAGGAGAAAGTAAGAACTCGGCTCAAATTAACTGCTGATGTTATCGATAAAAATAACCATCCTGTTCATGCTATTCTCTTAAATGGACAAACTGCGTATGACGACTTTTTAGAAGCGATGGTCTATGGAAGTTTCCTTACTCTCTACCTTGGCCTTCATTATGATCAGAACCCTGCGATTAATCCGTGGGTTGACTACTTCAAAGAACAGTTAAAGTAGCTCTTTCCTAGCTCTCCAGTATTGCTATTTTCACATTGCCTACGCATAATAGATATAATGGCGCGCGATTCACGCTTTATTTTTTGGTTCTCTGAAATTGATAAAAACGATGGTGCTTTCGTCGGTGGAAAAGGCGCAAACTTAGGCGAGATGACAAAGGCTAAATTCCCTGTCCCAAATGGCTTTATTGTTTCGTCGCATGCATATTTCAAGTTCATACTCGAGAATAATCTCACAACAAAGATAAAACATCTTATCGCCACGGTCAATTTTGATAAATCAGACTCGCTCAACCAGGTTTCTCAACACATCAAAAAACTGATCATGCACGCTGACGTACCTGAAGATATGGTTCATGAGATCTTCATAGCCTATAAACGTCTTGGCGGCGTTTTGACAGATCCACTTGTTGCGATTCGATCATCAGCTACTGCAGAAGATCTTCCATCAGCCTCTTTTGCCGGACAGCAAGAAACATACTTGAACATAAAAGGAGAAGCGAACCTTTTGATAAAAGTAAAAGCAGCTTGGGCGTCACTTTTTGAAGCACGAGCTATCTTCTATCGTCATGAGAAAAAGTTTGATCACTTTAAAGTTGGCCTGGCTGCAGTCGTACAGCAGATGGTCGAGTCAGAAAAATCAGGTGTGATGTTCACCATCGATCCAGTGACGAATGATAAATCAAGAGTGGTCATCGAAGCAATCTATGGTTTAGGTGAGATGATCGTACAAGGAAAAGTAACTCCTGATCACTACGAAGTACAAAAAAGTGATCTTTCTATAAAGCTGAAGACTGTCGAGGCACAAGGTCTCATGCTGAAAAAATCCGGCATGGTGAATAAAGAAGTAAAAATCATGTCCGCTCTGGCAAAAAAGCAAAAAATTTCAGATAGTGAGATAAAAGAGCTAGCAAAACTCGGTAAGCAGCTTGAGCATCATTACTACTTCCCTCAAGACATCGAATGGGCGATTGCAAAAAATAAGGTCTACATTGTCCAAACAAGACCTATTACCACTACGCACACAAAAACGACGGCCGACCCTAAATCGACAAAAGACCTCCCTATTATTGTGACTGGAGCCCCAGCTTCACCCGGTATAGCCTCAGGACCGGTAAAAATTCTTAAAAGCTCAAAGGATATTGATAAACTCATTGCAGGAAATGTGTTAGTTGCTGAGCAAACAAACCCAGATTATGTTCCTGCTATGAAGAAAGCTGTTGCCATTGTGACAGAACGAGGCGGGAGAACATCGCATGCAGCAATCGTTTCCCGAGAGCTAGGCATTCCAGCAGTCGTTGGTGCAGCAGATGCGCTTAAGGTACTGAAAGATGGCATGGTCATTACCGTGAACGGATTAAAAGGCGAAGTCTATAAAGGGGGAGGCGTCACACCGGTAGGCCAACAACAGATAACAAGGCCTGTTGAAAAAATAAAAACAGCAACAAAGATCTACGTCAATTTAGCTGAAGCAGAACTTGCGCAGAAGACTTCACAACTTGACGTCGACGGCGTCGGGCTCCTTCGAGCAGAATTCATGATAGCCAATATCGGAACGCACCCGAAGAAAATGCTTCGAGAGAAAAAAGGCCATGTGTTTGTTGAGAAATTGGCAGCACAACTTGAGATGTTCTGCTCAGCCTTTAATCCCCGGCCTGTCGTTTACCGAACGACTGATTTTAAAACGAATGAGTATCGAGGACTTATCGGCGGAAAAGAATTCGAACCACTTGAGTCAAATCCGATGCTAGGTTACCGCGGTGCATTTCGCTATATGCATGACCCAGAAGTCTTTAACCTCGAACTTGAGGCGATAAAGATTGTTCGCAATAAGAAAAACCTAAAGAATCTTTGGGTCATGATACCATTTGTACGAACTGTTGCAGAACTCGAAGCAGTGAAAAAACTACTTGCGAAAGCTGATCTTTATCGATCACCATCATTTAAACTTTGGATGATGGTTGAGATTCCTTCAAATGTGATCCTTCTTGAGAAATTTATTCAGGTCGGTATCGATGGTGTCTCAATCGGCTCAAACGATTTAACTATGCTTATCCTCGGCACTGATCGAGATAATAGTGAGGTTGCACGAGAGTTTAATGAACAGGATGAAGCAGTCCTTTGGGCATTTGAACGTGTTATTACGATAGCGAAAAAGCACGGCGTTACTGCTTCTATCTGTGGCCAAGCCCCTTCTCTTTACCCAGCACTGGTTGAGAAATTCGTCCGCTGGGGTATCACCAGTATCTCAGTCTCACCAGATGCTATCTCAGAAGTTCGAAAAACAGTTGCAACGTATGAAAAGAAAATTCTTTCTTTTCGCTAATAGTGTCCTTTGTCATCCTGAGGAAATATACTGACCGAAGGATCTTACCGAGATTCTTCGATGTAGCAACCAATACCTATGGCTAAAATAAAACAGATCGTCGCACGGGAAATCTTCGATGCAAAAGGAAACCCGACTGTTGAAGCGACAGTCATTCTCCAAGATAATGCAGTCGGCATCGCTTCTTGCCCAAGTGGCACTTCGATGAGTAGTTACGAAGCACTTGAACTACGCGATGGTGATGTAAATCGATTCTTAGGAAGGGGTGTGCAGAAGGCAGTAGGGAATATCATGACCAGCATTACGCCCCGTCTCATCGGTATGGAAGCAAGCAAACAACCAGATATCGATAAGGCGATGATCGAACTTGATGGAACACAGAATAAATCTCGGATGGGGGCTAATGCAATGCTGAGTGTATCAATGGCTGTTGCGAAGGCTGCCGCAAAAAGCTCGGTACTCCCCCTCTATATGTATCTTCGAGAGTTTACAAAGAAAGATCAAGTGATGAAAGTCCCATCACCTATTTTTAACCTTATTAACGGCGGTAAACACGCAGAAGGATCGATAGATCTTCAAGAATTTCAGATTATTCCTGCAAGCTCAAAATCATATGGAGAGTCACTCCATATGGCTTTTATTGTCTATAATTCGCTTAAAGAAATCCTGAGACGAGGCAATTTTTCTACGCTTGTTGGAGATGAAGGTGGCTTTAGTCCGCAAGTAGCGACGAATGAAGACGCATTACTCATGCTTTCCCAGGCAATCGAGTCAGCAAACCTTAGACTTGGCTATGACATTTTTACCGGCCTTGATGCGGCAGCCACATCATTTCATAACGATGGACTATACAAAATTCATGACCGAGCGATGCGGCTTACGGCGAATGATCTTACCTCCTGGTATGAAACAATTATAAAAAAATATAATATTTTGTATCTGGAAGACGCGCTGTCTGAGGATGACTGGGACGGCTGGACGTACCTTGCATCTCGTATGGGACCTGAAACAATTGTCACCGGGGACGATCTCACATCGACAAATCCATACCGACTACAAATGGCGTTGAATAAAAAGACTATCAATGGGATTATTATTAAACCCAACCAGATAGGTACAGTCATAGAAACAATGGCTGTCGTTGAGGTGGCGCGGGCTGCAGGTCTAAAGATTATCGTTTCACACCGTTCGGGTGAAACAAATGATGACTTTGTTGCCGATTTCTCTGTTGCTGTAGCTGCGGACTACTGCAAATTCGGAGCGCCAGTACGTGGTGAGCGAGTAGCCAAATACAATAGACTCCTGCAGATCGAACAACAGATGAAAGTAATTTAGTATGGCAAAGCTTATCCTCATCCGTCACGGCCTCTCATCATATAATGCACAAGGACTCTGGACCGGTTGGGATGATCCGGATATTACTGCTGAAGGAGAAAAGGAAATGCAAAAAGCTGCTGAGTCGCTTACCGATATACCCCTTGATCTGGCCTTCACATCAGAACTGAAACGGATGAAACACTCGCTTCTCGTGTTACTAGAAACATTGCATCGAACTGATGTGGCTGTTCACATGCATCCGTCACTTCGCGAACGAAACTATGGCATCTATACGGCAAAAAATAAGTGGCAGATTCAGAAAGAGCTAGGAGAAGAGGAGTTTACAAAACTTCGTCGAGGATGGGACTATCCGATTCCAGAAGGAGAATCACTCAAACAAGTATATGAACGTGTCGCCCCATACTACCGTGAACATATCTTGCCGGAATTAAAAAACGAGAAGAATATCGTTGTCGTTGGATCCGGTAATGTCCTTCGAGCGTTGGCAAAAGATATCGAACAGATAAGCGATGAAGATATCGTAAGTCTTGAGATTGGCACTGGTGAAGTTCTTGTGTATACTATTGATGAGGAAGGAAAAGTGATCTCAAAAGACAGACGAAATAGCAATCCGAATCATGTCTAATACGAAAGATTATTTATCATCAGAACACTTCAACTGGCTTGAAAAAAAACAAGATGTTGCTTGGCTCGATCCTACTTCATTTAATGCAGCCTACAATGCTATTGATAAACACATCGAGAACGGACAAGCGTCAAAAACAGCCCTTATTTATGAAGGAGACGACGGGAAGGTACAAACATTTTCCTTTTTCCAACTGTTTAAAGAGAGTAACCGCTATGCAAACTACCTCACATCACTTGGTGTCAAAAAGGGAGACCGTGTCTTCCTCTTCCTCCCCCGCCGCCCTGAACTTTTCATCGCTTTTTTGGGCATCTTAAAAACAGGTGCAATTGCAGGCACGATGTTCTCAGCCTTTCAGGAAGCAGCGCTTAAGGATAGACTTGAGAATTCAGGAGCGAATATCGTTATTACCTGTACTGAATTGCTGCCCAGAATTGAAAAAGTAAAAGCTGAGTTACCTAATCTTACACAGGTCATTGTCGTTGATGAAGAAAAAACACAGGCGGATATTAATCTGCAGCCTGAGAACTTCGCAGTAGTTCACACAAAACCTGAAGACTACGCATTCATGCTCTATACCTCCGGAACGACTGGAAAACCAAAAGGAATCGTCCATGCACATATTGCAGCTCTTCAACAGCACGAGAGCGCAAAATTAGTTCTGGATCTGAAACCAGACGATGTTTACTGGTGTACAGCAGACCCTGGATGGGTTACCGGGATTGTCTACAGCATCTTAAGTAACTGGTCTCTTGGCATAACGACATTAGTCCATGGTGGTCGTTTCGATCCAGAGGTCTGGTATGGACTACTCGCGAAACATAAAGTAACCGTCTGGTACAGCGCACCTACTGCTATTCGTATGCTCATGGCTAAAGGAACAGAGTTAGTGAAAAAACACGATCTCTCTCATCTACGCTACCTCGCATCAGTTGGTGAGCCACTCAATCCAGAAGCTGTTATCTGGAGTAAAGAAGCTTTTGGCATGTACTTCCATGACACCTGGTGGCAAACAGAAACAGGCTCTATTGCTATTGCAAATACGCCTGAGCTTGAAGTACACCCAGGTTCTATGGGAAAACCGCTCCCCTGGATGGATGCAGCAATTCTAGACGACGATGGGAAACCAGTTCCTGACGGAGAAGAAGGAAATCTCTGCCTAAAACCACCATGGCCTTCTCTCATGCGAACTGTTTGGGAAAATCAAGAAAAGTATGATAGTTACTTTAAAAACGACTGGTATTTTTCAGGAGATCGGGCGAAGAAAGATAAGGATGGTTACTTCTGGTTTATTGGGCGAGCAGATGATGTCATAAAGACCTCTGGTGAACGCGTAGGACCATTTGAAGTAGAAAGTGCACTAGTCGAGCATCCTGCGGTCGTTGAAGCAGGGGTTATCGGAAAACCTGATGAAGTACGAGGAGAAATCATTAAGGCTTTCGTTGTTTTAAAACCAGGCATTGAACCAACAGAAGAGCTAAAAACAGAGCTTGCAGAACATGTAAAAAAGCATCTTGCAGGTCATGCTTATCCTCGAGAGGTTGAGTTCATTGATAAATTGCCGAAAACAAGAAGTGGTAAGATTATGCGAAGAATCTTAAAAGCAAAAGAACTGGGTCAACCGATCGGTGATACTTCTACCCTTGAGGAGTATTAATACCAGCAACTTTCCTGCCATAAACGAGAACTGGCGGAGTTAAACCATTCCTTCGAAGAAGCGCTCGAAAATCTCCTCTTGCTGCGAAAACTGATCCAACAAGGAGACTGGAACAGTCTATTTCGTCCAACTTAGCAAGTTTTGCTACACGCTGTGCAAAATCAAGAGTATCAAGACCACTTTGTGTCATATAAGCTGTTATCGAGGCTGTAGTAATTATCGGTGGCTGCACGACTTCTTTTGCTGGCAAAATGGTTACTCCACGATATCTCTCTATTTGCAAAAGAAGAGATGAAACATTTTGTTCTCTCTCAACAAGATGTTGATTTGACGAACCTTCACAGAGGGCTCCATAAAATATATTAATATCACCAATTGGCAGAAAAGCCATGGATTGTTTAAGAGAAAATCCATACGCTATCACTCCTTTCGCGCTGTCACTTAACGGAAGAAATCGTGACACAGATTCAATTGGTTGAAGTAATTCAATAAGTGCTTCGGCCATAGAAGTTATTCTTGACTGAGGAGGATGACGAATTCACCTTTGGGTTCTTTCTTTTTATACACTGTAAGCAAATCTGAGATCTTAGCACTTTTTACTTCTTCGTGTACCTTTGTGAGTTCCCGTGCGAGTGTAACGTCAACATCACCGAATACATCTTGTAACTCTTCCAGTGTTACTTTGAGTTTGTGCGGCGCCTCAAAAAGAATCATCGTCGCTTTGATATACTCCTGGCTCTTTTTTGCATTTTCAAAAAATGTCTTTCTGTGACCGGGTTTTCGCGGAGGGTAACCTAAAAAAACAAATTTATCCGGAGGTAAACCTGAGGAAATTAGAGCCGAGATAACCGATGAAGGACCTGGAATAGAAACGACCCGTATTCCTTCCCGGACACATTCGCGGATTACCCGAAAACCGGGGTCAGAGATTGCAGGCGTTCCAGCATCTGAGATAAGAGCTATATCGAGATCATTTTTAAGAGCATTCATTACTTCAGGAACACGTTGCTGCTCGATCTGCTCGTAGTAAGAGAACAGTCGCTGTTGTTCGAAAGACTTCATTCCCTCTATCGATTCTCCGTATCTCTCCCTCAAGGTTTTCAGAAGAAAACTTCCTTTTCGTGTATCCTCACAAGCAACGCCATCGACAGTCAAAAGCGTTTTTATTGCCCTGATAGTAATATCTTCAAGATTTCCAATAGGCGTGGCGACGACAAAAAGCGTTCCCATGGAAGGAATTATATCAGAAGGAGATTAAAACTTGCGAACGAGGCCGACGACTTTTCCCTGGATCCGAAGACTCTGAGGGTAAATAGGTTCCATTTTTGAGTTCGCTGGCTTCAGAACAACTTTTCCGTTTTCTTTGTAGAAACGCTTCAACGTAGCCAGGTTATCATCGACAAGAGCTACGACGATTTCGCCATTACTCGCCTCTTGCACTTTTTCAATAACAACGAAATCTCCATCAAGAATTCCGTCTTCTATCATTGATTCCCCTTTTACCTGAAGGACATAGGCAGTTTTTGCACCTGAGATGATCGAGGCGGAGATTTGAAAGGTAGCGTTAGGATCAGTGTGAGGTTCTAAGGGTCGACCTGCAGCAATAAATCCCATTAAAGGAAGCTCGATCGAAAGACTCGTTCCGAGCATCGATGATGCTACCTTATGATCAACTATCTCAAGAATTCTTGCATTCCCGTCACCTTTTCTGACGTAACCTTTATCGACAAGATTTCGAATAATGGTGTGAATGGTTGAAACACTTCTATGGCCGGTAGCAACTGCCATCTCACGAAGTGTCGGTGAATACCCGTATTGTTTTTGATGTTGGGCGAGAAATTCTAATAATTCTCGTTCTTTTCTGTAAAGTACACCGGCCATATTTTTTAGCTGTTTACCCTTTTCAGCTTATGTGTAAAATATACGATAGTTCGTGTATTTTTGCAATATGTATTTCTGGTGCAAAAGAGGTCAATATTATATTTGGCTCCTAAGTGACAAGTAAATATATGTGTTAGAATAGTGTGCATGGATTTTAAACTAGTCTCCAATTTCAAACCTACCGGAGATCAGCCTCAGGCGATTGAAAAACTCACGAAAAATGTGGAGTCCGGTACAAAAAACCAAGTACTTTTGGGCGTTACTGGTAGTGGAAAAACCTTTACCATGGCGAATGTCATCAAGAACATTCAGCGTCCAACGCTCGTGATCTCGCATAACAAAACGCTTGCTGCCCAACTCTACCAGGAATTCAGAGATTTTTTCCCTCAAAACGCCGTTTCTTATTTCGTCTCGTACTATGACTACTATCAGCCCGAAGCATACGTTCCAACAACAGACACATATATAGAGAAAGAGGCAGAAATTAATGAAGAAATCGATAAGCTCCGCCTCTCCGCTACGACCAATCTTTTAACACGAAATGACGTCATCGTCGTCGCATCAGTTTCATCGATCTATAATTTAGGCTCACCTGTTGAGTACGGAAAGTTCATTCTTGAACTGGCTGTTGGGATAAAGCTTGATCTGAAGGATATCATCACTCGCCTGGCAGATCTCCAGTACGAACGTAATGATTATGAATTTACCCGCGGTTCTTTCCGGGTACGAGGAGGCAGTATCGATCTCTTCCCGGCCTACACAGACTACGGCATGAGGATCGAAATGACTGGTGATAAAATTTCTTCGCTCTATGAATTTAGTCCCCTCACAGGTGAAACAATTCAACATTTAAAAAAGACTGTTATCTATCCAGCAAAACACTACATGACAGATCCTTCTACTTACAAGGATGCATTTGCGCAAATCAGAGCAGATTTAGATAAGCAGTTAATAAAATTAAAGAAGGAAAACAAACTTCTAGAAGCCCAACGTCTCGCACAACGAACGAATTACGACCTTGAGATGATTCAGGAGGTTGGATACGTTAATGGTATTGAAAACTACTCGATATATTTTGATGGTCGTGCCCCGGGTTCGCCACCATACACACTGATTGATTACTTCACCCATGCGAATAAAGACTGGCTTTTGGTAATCGACGAATCGCATATCACCCTTCCTCAACTTCGTGGCATGTACAATGGTGACCAATCTCGAAAAAGCACCCTTATCGACTATGGCTTTCGCCTACCTTCCGCTCTGGATAATAGACCACTCAGGTTTGACGAACTCATGAGAAAGGTAAATCAAGCAGTCTATGTGAGTGCGACACCTGATGAGTATGAAGTCTCCCTTGCTAAAGAGGCAGAAGATGGTATAGCAGAGCAGCTCATCAGACCAACAGGCTTAGTCGATCCAAAAATTACCATTCGCCCCTCAAAAGGCCAGATAGAAGATCTTATAAAAGAAATTCAGGCGAGAACTGAGAAAAAAGAGCGAGTTCTTGTAACGACACTCACCAAACGAATGTCTGAAGAACTGACGTCATATTTGGAAGAACGACGCATAAAAGTAGCCTATCTTCACTCCGACATCATCACCTTAAACCGCCAGGACGTCCTCGATAAGCTGCGTGAAGGAGAGTACGATGTCCTCGTTGGGATTAACCTTCTTCGTGAAGGGCTCGATTTACCTGAAGTATCACTTGTTATTATTCTGGATGCCGATAAAGAGGGATTTTTACGAAGTCGTACATCGCTTATCCAAACGATGGGAAGAGCAGCAAGACACATAAATGCGGAGGTTATTATGTATGCTGATGTCACAACGAAGTCTATGCAAGGGGCTATCGATGAGGTAGATAGACGACGAAAAATTCAGACTGATTACAATAAAAAACATAACATTACACCGGTAGGTATTGAAAAGTCTATCAGGGCAAAACTAATTACAGAAGAAGAAAGACAAGTAGAAGCACAGGAATTTATCGAGCATCTTCAGAAGAAGGAACTGCTTTTACCAGATGAACGAGAGGATTTGATCAAGAGACTAAGAAAAGAAATGAAAAATGCTGCAGAACGACTCGATTTTGAGAGTGCTATGCGTATTCGTGATGAAATCAGAGCTCTACGTGATCAGGAATAATGTATTCTAAAGTCGTGGTTTCGTGAAGAGATTATCGCTTTGGTACTCGAAGATTGTAGAGTTTTGAACGTTTTACGCGCCTTTTTGCTTTTTCTTTTATTTCTACCTTTTCGATATTTGGAGAAAAAACCGGCCAAATTCGCTCTACACCAATATCACCGACCATTTTCTGTACGGTAAAACTTTTATTTTCTCCTCGTCCTTTTATGGCTAAAACGATCCCTTCAAAGACCTGAATTCTTGCCTTCTCGCCTTCTTTGATCTTCTGGTGGACACGAATCGTATCGCCAGGTTGAAATGTAACTCCGGTTAACATGGAAGTTATTATACCTAAATGAGAAGAATTACTCAAGTGGGAAGCTGAATTACTTTGCACTTGCCTTCATGAACTCGATGAAGATAGGATGGGGGGAAAGAGGTCTACTTTTATACTCAGGGTGACCCTGCGTTCCGAGATAGAACGGATGTTCACTCTCTGGCAATTCGATAATTTCGGCTAGGTTCTCAACGACAGATCGTGCACTGATCACGAGTCCTGCTTTCTCGAAATCACTGGTATATTTATCATTGAATTCATATCGATGACGATGGCGCTCACTTGTTAGTCCTTTTTCTGAATCAATTAACCCTCCATACTTCTGGTAGATATCGTATGCTCTGGTTCCTTTCTTGACAACCGCCTGCCAACTTCCAAGCCGCATCGTTCCTCCATACGCCCTGGTTTTCATAAAATCTTCTTGTTTGGGCATAAGTGAGATGACCGGATGCGCAGAATCAGGCTTTACCTCAGTAGTATTCGCATCTTTCCAGCCTAATATATCGCGTGCAAAAGCCACGACTGCAAGTTGCATGCCATAACATAAACCTAGGTATGGAATCTTCTTCTCGCGAGCGTATGATGCTGCTGAAATTTTTCCTTCTACTCCCCGTTCTCCCCAACCGATCGGTACAATAATGCCGTCTGGTTTTCCTATTTCTTTTTCAATCCCTTCTTTCTCTACTTTTTCCGCATTAATCCACCTCGTTTTTACTCCTACTCCGACTTCCCATGCTGCGTGATCGATTGCATCCAGAAGTGCTGCATAGGAATCTCGAAGTTCGTACTCACCTGTTCCGAAATATTTTCCGACAATAGCGATCTCAATCGTTTTTTCTTTTTTCGCTTTTACTTTCTCTATTAACTTCTTCCAATCCGTGAGATCTGGCTGCTTCTCAGGAAGTCCCAGCTTTTGTAAGATTTTTTGATCGAGCTTTTGCTCATGAAGAATGAGAGGTATTTCATAAACTGACTCCATGTCAGGATTTGAGATGATATCCTCAGGTCGCATATTGCAGAACACTGCAAATCGATCTCTTCGTCTTTGGTCTAAGTATTTTTCAGACCGCGTGACAATGAAGTCTGGCTGAATACCTAAAGAATTGAGTGTTCTAACAGATAATTGCGTGGGTTTCGATTTCGGCTCTCCCAGATGTGGAGGGGTAGGAACATAACTAACATGAATATGGATAACATCACCAGGATTACGAAGCGTCATGATGCGCGATGCTTCGTAATAAAATATATTTTGGTATTCGCCAGTCGTTCCGCCAAGCTCAACAATTACAACATCTGCATCTTTTTGTTTGGCTAGGTGGTTGATACGGGCTGTAATTTCATCGGTGATATGAGGTATCGCCTCAACATCCTCACCATTATATTCAAAACGTCGTTCTCTATCGATAACTGTTTTATAGATCTGTCCCATGGTAACGAAGCTATCTCGCCCCATATCTTCATTGAGGAATTTTTCATAGCTTCCTATATCCATATCTGCTTCAGTTCCATCTTCACACAGATACGGATCACCATGTTCTATAGGGTTTATCGTACCTGCGTCGAGATTAAGATAATTTTCAAACTTTATGGGCGCTACTTTGTATCCAGCAGACTTGAGAAGGAAGCCAATTGAGGCGGCGACGATACCTTTCCCGATTCCGGAAATTACTCCCCCAGAAACAAAAATGTACTTCGTCACCTTTTGTTGCGGCACGATTCATATTACCAAATGATTCCTAGTGCGTCAACTAGCATTTACCTACTAAATGGCAATAGTTATATATAGTTGAACAATATCTTTGAGCGGCGGACCGGATTCGAACCGGCGACCTCTTCCTTGGGAAGGAAGCATTCTACCACTGAACTACCACCGCGATATGGTTTAATAATACCAAACTAGCATTGTTTATTCTTCCTGTCTCTCTTTCACGCAAAAAATTCCAGTACGTGGCTGGATCTCCTTTTTTCTGATTTTTGGTAACCTTATGGCAGACGCAGGATATTCCCTGCATGGATGAGACTTGGGTTCTGGAGATTATTTGCTCGTGCGATATCGATCCATCGATATCCATCTCCATACTTCCGAACAGCGATCTCCCAAAGAAAGTCCCCATGTTGCACCGTATATTGTTGAACACTGATTTTATCCGTTGGCTGTGTCTGAGTTTGTTGTGGCTGTTGTGTTGGTGCTCTTGTAGGTGCAGCGCTTATCATAGCAGTCGTCTGGGATTTTTCGATCTTTGGTGTCTTAAGAACGGTTCCTGCATACAACGTACCAGGGTTAGTGATATTGTTTGCTTTCGCGATCGTTGTCCATGCATACCCGTCGTTATAGACTTTCTCTGCAATTTTCCATAAATTATCTCCCGCAGCTACGGTATAGGTATCTCCCTTTTGAGATGTAACAGCTGGATTGACAGTACTTGTTGCAGAAATTTGAGTCTTATTATCTGGTGTTTCCTTCTGTGAAGTCTTATGACGATTGAATGAAAGAAAAATAACTGAGACGATAATAACTGCAATAATTCCTAGCACAAGACTTGTGTACGATTCTCCGAATCGTGAAGGGTTCTTCTGAGATTGTGATGAACGGGTCGACACTTTACGCGTTGTTCCCGATCTTTTTACTGTCTTTTTTTGTGGCATTTTCCTCCTTTCTGGACAGTATTCCTAAAATATTGAGGCTCTGTGTGGGTTCAGAAACCGCTCTGACTCTTGAACATTTTCTGTTCTCAGTCGGAAGGCAGCTTGTGTAAACTTCGTTCCCCGACAAAAAAGTTATCGAGGTGCGGGGCCGACGGGACTCGAACCCGCGACCTCTTCCGTGACAGGGAAGCGCTCTAACCAGCTGAGCTACGACCCCAAAATTTACTCGACGTATAGTAACAAATAATTGATACTTCGTCAATGTTCTGCTAGACTGCTTCTATGTCTAATGCCGAGATTAGCAAACTCCTTCGGAATGTTGCTGCATCCTACGCCACTAAAGACGAGAAGAAATACTACTTCCAAATCATAGCCTACCAGAAAGCTGCCGAAGCCATTGAGCAGTCAACTACAGAGTTAAAAGATGCACATAAAGAAAACGCCTTAGAGAAAATACCTGGAGTAGGCCCCACAATCCGAAAACATCTTGAAGAACTCTTTGAAACTGGGAAAGTAAAACACTTCGAAGAAGTCATGCAAGACGTGCCTAAAGCGATGTTCCCTCTTCTTGACATTCCTTCGTTCGGCCCGAAAAAAGCTTTTAAACTGGTTACATTTTTTGATCTAAAAAATCCTGCCACTGCCATGAATGATCTTGAAAAAATAGCAATGGACAATAAAATTGCTCAACTGGAAGGCTTTGGCGAGAAGTCACAACAAGACATCTTACAGGCCATCTCAGAATATCGACAAGGAACTACCAAGTCTGCTCGCATGGTCTATCCGTTCGCTCACGAAATCGCAGAGAAAATAATCGAATACATGAAAAAGCATAAGGCCGTGAAAGAAATACAACCTCTGGGAAGTCTCCGTCGAAAAGTCTCAACGATTGGAGATGTTGACCTGGCAGTAGCATCAAAAGAACCTGAGAAAGTTATTGAACATTTTGTCTCATATCCCTACAAAGAACGAGTTATCGAACGCGGCCCTGCGACATCCTCCATCCTGATATCCGGTGGCAAACATATCGATCTTATGGTACAACAACCTGAACGATTTGGTTCTCTTCTTCAACATTTTACGGGTAGTAAACATCATAATATTCACCTCCGAGAACTCGCGTTAAAGAAGGGTCTTTCACTTTCTGAGTATGGTATTAAACATAAAAAAGATAAAGATGCCACGTTTAAATCCTATGATACAGAAGAAAAATTTTATAAAGCCCTTGGCATGGAATGGATTCCACCCGAGATACGTGAGGATACCGGAGAGATTGAACTAGCCCAAAAAAATGCGGTTCCGAAGCTTGTCGAACTATCAGATATACGAGGAGATTTTCATATCCACTCAAATTTCCCTTTGAAGCCCAGTCACGACCTTGGTCGCAATACTATAGAAGAGATGGTAAAGAAAGCGCTCTCGCTTGGCTACTCTACTATCGGCTTTTCCGAACATAACCCAAGTGTCTCAAACCAATCGAAAAAACAAATTTATGATCACATCGCCAGACGTAATGAGGAGATAGATAAAGTACAATCGAGGCATAAAAGTATTCGAATATTTAAATTACTCGAAATTGATATATTAGTCGGGGGTTCACTAGCAATTGATGATAATGCTCTTTCATTGCTTGATGGAGCTCTCGTATCGATTCATAGCTCATTCTCTATGGAAAAAAAAGCTATGACGAAGCGAGTCCTCCAAGGACTTTCCCATCCGAAAGCGAAAATACTTTCTCATCCAACAGGAAGATTGATTAATGAACGACCCGGATACGACTTAGAGTGGGATAGTCTTTTTGCATTCGCAAAAGAGCATAACAAGGCACTGGAAATTAATTCATGGCCTGTTCGGCTGGACCTACCAGATGCATTAGTCAAAGAAGCAGTCGAACATGGAGTTAAATTAATCATTGATACCGATAGTCATGCTGCAGACCAGATGGACAACATGCAGTACGGAGTCGCGGTAGCGAGACGAGGTTGGGCAACAAGAGATGCTATTTTGAACACTATGGAGTATAATAAATTCTCTAATTGGTTAAAAGAATAAAGGAGGTGAAATAATATGTCAGTTCCCGTCATCATAGCAATAGTTTTACTACTTATCGTTGTCTTTTACGTTTGGGGTCTTTATAACAAGCTAGCCACAGGTAAAGTTCGTATCAAAGAAGCATTCAGTGGGATCGATGTACAGCTTAAACGCCGTACCGATCTTATCCCTAACCTTGTCGAATCGGTTAAAGGATACGCAAAACACGAAAAAGATATCTTTGAGAATGTTACTAAGGCACGATCAGCACTCATGAAAGCTGATTCCCCACACCAAAAAGCAGAATCAGATAACATGTTAACCGGAGCGCTTAAATCGCTCTTTGCGGTTTCCGAGAACTATCCACAACTTCGTGCAAGTGAGAATTTTAAACAGTTACAGGATGAACTTTCTGATACAGAGAGTAAGATAGCCTACGCACGACAGTTCTATAACACGAATGTTCGTGATTACAACACAACACTCGTCAATTTCCCAGGGAGTGTACTCGGTAACATGTTCGGATTTAAAGAGGAAGAATTTTTCGAAGCACAAGAGGAAGAACGAAAAAACGTTAAAGTGTCCTTTTAATCCGCATGAACATGTACTCAATTATCGCACAAAACACGAGAAAGACATGGATTATCATGTTTCTTTTCGTCATATTTATTACGACAATCGCCTATGTTTTTGGGAAAGCAAATGGTTATGGTCTTTCCTTTGCCGGAATTGCGCTTATTATTTCAGGAGTCATGAGTTTAGGAAGTTACTACTTTTCTGACTCACTCGTTCTCGCAACCACCGGAGCAAAACCAGTAAAGAAAGCAGACTATCCTGAGCTCTATCGGATTGTAGAAAATCTCAGTATAGGAGATGGGTTACCAATGCCGAAAGTGTGCGTGCTTGCTGATCCATCACCTAACGCTTTTGCTACGGGGCGTGACCCAAAACATGGTGTTGTCTGTGTCACCACTGGCCTTCTGGAACGCTTAAATAAGTCCGAGCTCGAAGGAGTTCTTGCACATGAACTATCACATATTAAAAATTTCGATACACGGGTGATGGCAGTAGCTGCAATTCTCGTAGGATTCGTCGCGATCCTTGCAGATTTTTTCATGCGCAGTTTATGGTTCAGAGGCAGTGATGATGACCGAGGTCGTGCAAATGGTATTTTTATCATTATCGGTATCGTCTTTGCCATTATCTCGCCCATCATTGCTACGCTTCTTCAACTAGCTGTTTCACGAAAACGTGAGTTTTTAGCCGACGCGTCAGGAGCTTTACTCACTCGTTACCCAGATGGACTCGCGAGTGCGCTTGAAAAAATAGCGGCTGATCCACGTCCCGTTCGTACTGCATCGAATGCAACAGCGCATCTTTTTATAGCCAATCCCTTCAAAGGAAAAGATACAAAAGCGTGGTTTACTTCGCTCTTTAATACACACCCACCAATGGAAGAACGCATAAAACTCCTTCGCGCAATGTAATCGTCCTCGAGTATAATAAAGATAGGATCTCGTCTATGCTTAACTTCATACTCATTTTTCTTGGAAAATCTATCTCCTTTTTTGCTCATTCTCTAAATCTGGGAAATGGAACAACCTGGCCAGGACATATCGCCCTTTCTCTAAACAACAACTTTATCCACGACTTGCTCAAAAAAGCAAAAATGAAGGTGATCATCATTGCTGGAACGAATGGGAAAACAACGACGGCAAAGATGCTTCGGACCATTCTTGAGAAGAATGGTAAAACAATTATCCAAAATCAGTCAGGAGCGAACTTACGCAATGGCATTGCATCAACACTTCTCCTCAACAGTAGCATTACGGGAACTATTGATGCTGACTACGCAATTTTCGAGGTTGATGAAAATGCACTTCCACTCCTTCTTCATGAACTGACCCCAACTGTTCTTACTCTTCTCAATTTGTTTCGCGACCAACTCGACCGATACGGAGAAGTACGAAACATCGCTCAAAAGTGGAGTACCTCTGTACAAAACCTCACTGCTGAGACAACGGTCATTCTTAACGCAGACGACCCTGAAGTGGCGTACTTAAAAAGAAATCTAAAAACGAACGTTCTGTCTTTCGATGTTGCTGAAAAAAAGCAAACAAATGATCTCTCCGTCGATGCAGTTGACTCCGTCTACTGTCCCAATTGTCAAAAACGACTCACCTATTCGTCTGTGACCTTTTCGCATCTGGGTAACTGGCTCTGTACCAACTGCTCGTTTAAAAAGCCCAAGGCTGACCTTTCCCAGGTGACATCATACCCTCTTTCGGGAACATATAATAAATATAATACGCATGCCGCCCTCCTTACCGCAGAGGCAGTTGGAATAGATCGGGAAAAAGCGCTCTCAGCACTATCTGGATTTCAACCTGCATTCGGAAGACAGGAAAAAATATCGATTGGCAATAAATTCGTACAGATCTTCCTCTCAAAAAATCCCATCGGATTTAATGAGTCTTTACGGACTGTTCGAGAACAAGATCCGAAAACAATCCTCCTTCTCCTCAATGATAGAGTTGCAGACGGTAAGGATGTTTCCTGGATCTGGGATATCGATTTTGAAACGCTCATTCCCAAAGAAACTACTGTCATTATCTCCGGAGACCGGGCATACGATATGGCTGTAAGGCTTAAATATACTCATGCATCGCAAAAAGCTAGTCAAGAACGGGTAGAAGAAAAACTTGAAGACGCAATTCGAAAAGGATTAGAGATGACACGGGAAAGCGAAACACTCTATATTCTGCCAACCTATACTGCAATGCTTGACGCAAGAAAAATCTTAAAAGGAAGAAAAATCTTATAATTATGAACTATAAACTAATCATTGGTTGGCTCTATCCAGAACTGATGAGTACTTATGGCGATAGAGGAAATATCACCAGTCTTACAAAGCGCTGTCAGTGGCGTGATATAGAGGTCGAGGTTCTTCGTATCGACGAAGAGACTGAGACCCAACAACTAACGACAATTGATCTTCTTTTCGGCGGGGGTGCACAAGACTTAGAACAGGAAATCGTCATGCAGGATCTCAAGGGTAAAAAGGGTGACTTGATAAAAAAACGTATTGAAGACGAAATACCAGCGCTTTTCGTCTGTGGAGCCCCACAGTTAATGGGAGAATACTATGAACCATCTATCGGTACGAGGATCGAAGGTCTAGGGATCTTCGATATGGTCTCCAAGCATCCAGGCCCGAGCGCAAAAAGATTAATCGGCAACACCCTATCAGAAGTGATCTGGGATAACTTACAACTAAAATCCGGCAGCCAGCCATCAATAAACAATCGTATTGTTGGCTTTGAAAATCATGGTGGACGGACATATCTGGGTAAAAACGCAAAGCCCTTTGCGAAAGTCATTAAAGGATATGGCAATAATGGTGAGGATGGTACTGAAGGTGTTATCTATAAAAATGCCATTGGCTGTTACTTTCATGGTCCACTGCTACCGAAAAATCCCCACATTGCCGACTTTCTCATTAGGCGTGCTCTTGAAGTAAAGTATGCTAAGGAAATATATTTAGCAGACCTCGATGATACTCTCGAGTGGCAAGCTCATGAAGCGATTGCGAGAAAGATAACGAGTGAGCTATAATGGCCACATGAAAATTGATGTCTCCCATATTGCGAAACTAGCTAATCTCCCCCTTTCCGAGGAAGAGAAGAAGAAATTTGAAAAACAGCTAGAAGAAACGCTTTCCTATATTGAAAACCTCAACGAAGTCGATACGAAAGCTGTTGTTCCGAGTAGTCAGGTAACAGGCCTTGAAAATGTTACCAGAGATGATGCTATTGCAACATCCTTCACACAAGAAGAAGCGTTGAAAAATGCGAAGTCAACCTACAAAGGATATATTAAAGTAAAAGCGATTCTTGAGGAATAATCTATGCATACCCTAACACTAACCCAAGCAAAAGAAGGTTTAAAAAAGAAAACATTCTCCTCTGTCGAACTAACCAAAGCCTATTTGAAACGGATTAAGGAAACTGAACCGAAAATTAATGCCCTGGTCACGGTAACTGAAGAAGAAGCTCTTTCATCAGCTGCAAAAGCAGATGAGTTGTTGCAAAAAGGTGATGAGAAAGCACTTCTCGGTATTCCTTTTATCATAAAAGATAATTTTTGCACCAAAGACATCAGAACGACTGCATCCAGTAAAGTACTTGATGACTTTATCCCTCCTTATGACTCGACTGTTTTTGCAAAATTAAAAGATGCTGGTATTGTGCTTCTGGGAAAAGCAAATATGGATGCCTGGGCACATGGTTCATCGACGGAAACATCAGATTTCGGTCCGAGTAAGAATCCTTGGGATACGAGCAAACTACCGGGAGGATCATCCGGAGGAACAGCTGCGGGCATAGGAGCAGATGAAGCAGTCGCTGGTATAGGATCAGAGACAGCTGGGTCTATCAGACAACCGGCATCATGGTGTGGCATTGTCGGCTTGAAACCAACCTATGGGCGAGTCAGTAGATATGGTGTTATTGCTATGGGATCGTCCCTTGACTCACCCGGTCCAATGACAAAGACAGTTGAAGATAGTGCAATGATTCTTAATGTTCTCGCGGGACATGATCCTCTGGATGCAACGAGCTCCCCTCGATCTACTACAGATTACACAAAATCGTTAAAAAACTCGATTAAGGGAAAACGAATCGGTATCTCGCATAAATATACGGACGGTGTTGATAGTGAGGTACAAAAGGTTTATGAAAAAACATTTGCCGAGTTTGAGAAGCTAGGTGCTGAAATAGTCGATCTGAAAGACGACATCTTCGATCCGAAATACTCTATTGCTGTTTACACGGTGATTCAGCGATCAGAAGTCTCATCAAACCTTGCTCGATATGACGGTATTCGTTATGGTCATGGACGAGAGTTCTTCGGCGATGAAGCAAAGCGACGAGTCATGCTTGGCACCTATACGCTTTCTGCAGGATATTACGATGCGTACTATAAGAAAGCCCAGCAAGTTCGAACACTCATCATCGAGGATTTTGCTCGGGTCTTTCAGAAAGTCGATGTCCTCCTCGCGCCAACAAGTCCATCTACGGCGTTGCCATTGGGATCGAGTAAAAATCATCCAATGTTTGGCGAAATGGCAGATGTACTCGTCGAGCCATCATCAATAGCAGGCATTACGGGAATTAATATCCCGGCGGGTTTCTCACCTGACAAGCTTCCTGTGGGCATTCAGATCATGGGTCCTCAATTTGCAGAAGAAATGATTCTCAATGTCGCGTATCAATTTGAACAGGCTACTCCATTCCATACTGAAAGACCAAATCTATGAAATACACACCAGTTATCGGCCTTGAGGTCCATGTGGAACTAAAAACGAAGTCGAAGATGTTCTGTCGGTGTTCTGCAGATTATTTCGGTAAAGAACCAAATACCCATACCTGTCCCGTCTGTCTTGGTATGCCGGGAGCACTCCCCGTACCGAATAAAAAGGCCATCGAGTGGTGTATAAAAATAGCGCTTGCCTTAAATTGCGAAATCAATACGCTCTCAAAGTTTGATAGAAAAAATTACTACTATCCAGATCTGGCGAAGGGTTATCAAATCAGTCAATATGATCAACCATTTGGTAAAGATGGATCAATTGAGCTGAGCACCGGAAAAACTATCCGTATACGACGTGTACATATGGAGGAAGATACGGGGAAACTCAGTCACCAAATACTCGATACAAATAGAGTTAGCCTTATTGATTTCAACAGATCAGGAGTACCTCTTGTGGAAATCGTTACACAAGCTGACTTCTCAAGCGCTTCTGAGGTTACAGAGTATTTACAAAAATTACAGAAAATTGTTCGGCACCTTGATGTCTCAAATGCCGATATGGAGAAAGGGGACATGCGACTTGAACCGAATATTTCACTGAGTGAAACGTCAGACGGCAAAACATATATCCCTGAAAAAGATCTGCCGAAATATAAAGTGGAAGTAAAAAATATTAATTCGTTTCGATTTGTCGAGAAGGCAATCGAATTTGAAGCAAAGCGTCAGGCAGAAATTTTAGATCGTGGAGAAATACCTGCTCAAGAAACGCGAGGATGGAATGAAACAAAAAACATTACCTTCTCACAGCGCGTAAAAGAAGAAGCGATGGATTATCGCTACTTCCCCGAGCCGGATATTCCACCCATTAGATTCACAGAAGAAGAGATTGGCACTATCCGTGCTTCTCTGCCAGAGCTACAGAATGAAAAAATCGCTCGTTTCACCAAGGAATTTGAGCTCTCAGAATATAATGCTGAGATACTTACACGAGAGAAATCTCTAGCTACTTTTTTTGAAGCTACTGTAAAGATCGGGAAAGCGAAAGATATATCTCCCAAACAAATTGCGAACTATATTATCAATAAAAAAATCACCACATCAGAAACGACTCCAGAAGAGCTAGTTAAAACGCTTGTATCAACTTCCCAAACTGTCCAGGTCGATGAAAAAGAACTGGAAAAGATTATAGAACAAGTACTGAAGGACAACCCGAAAGCAGTCGAAGACTTTAAAAGCGGCAAAGAAACTGTCATAATGTTCTTACTGGGTCAAGTAATGCGCAGTGCAAAACAAAAACTCGATCCAGACCTAGTAAAAGAAACAATAAAAAAACAGCTATGAGCTGAGACGGAGGACCTACAATGGAAGCACAAAAACCACCAATACGGATAAAGAATCCAGATAAACATCCACTGAAAGTAAGTAAGAACCCCGTGATCCAGGAAAAAGTAAATGCTCGAATTGCACTTGAAGAGCAAACGCTTAATCTTGGCGGACTTTCTTTAACAGGAGATACTAATTTTTTCCCTGTCCTCGACCCGATGGCCGTTCAAATCAACAAAAATGCGAGAGACGATGTCGCTGCAGAGCTTAAAGGAGAACGCCGGATAAGAGATGCTAGAAACGAAGCTTACTATAGTAGTCTTACCGGTCTTCCAAATAGAGTACTTTTCGAAAAACTTGTTAGCAAAGCGATGGATCGAATGGATCGCGAAGTTGATAAAGCAGAAAAAGAAGAACGTAAGCCAAGACATGGTGTTGAAATGTGGATGATCGATCTTGATGGCTTTGGAGCTAAAAATCGAAAGCATACCTTTGGAGTAGGTAATAAAATTATAAAAGCATTTGCGGCAGCTATTATCTCTAAAACAAGAAAGAGCGATATCGTTGCTCATATTGGGGGAGAAGAATTTACTATTGCAATACCTTTTGATGAGGATACAGGGCCCATTGATTTTGAGTTTTTTCACAATAGAAAGACAACAAACATGTCAGACCCTGGTGAGAGAGTAAGAGAAGGAGTTATGGAAGTAGATCTTGATACCATACCAGAATTAACAGGTAAAAATGAACATCTAACTGCAAGCGTCGGAAGAGCAAGAAGAGAGCCAGGCGAATCCTACGAAGACTTCCTAAAACGAGCAGACACAGCTACAACTATTGCAAAACTTACCGGAAAAAATAGAACCGTGGCTGCAATAATTGGAAAAAATGGCGAGAACTTTTATCATGATATCACGCATGATATCTGGTACCAGAACTTTATAGAAAATCCTATTGAAATTCCTGTAGAAGAACGGATAGATAACGGACCAACTCAAATACCAGGAAGAAACATTTTAGTGAATATTTCAGACCGACGTAAACCTGTATTTGATGAGATTTATACTGAAACAGATGATAAGGGAGAAGTGAAAAAACCTGTTTTAAGACCTGTACAAGAAGTCCGAGAAATACGAATTCCTGAATCGGCTCATTTTCTGAAAGCAGCATAGCATGGCGAACTTCGTTCATCTCCATAATCACACAGACTACTCGCTTCTGGATGGTCTCTCAAAAATTGAAGAGATGGTGTCGCGTGCAAAAGACCTAGGTATGACATCGGTCGCGATTACCGATCATGGCAGTATGTACGGAGTCATTAAGTTTTATAAAGCCTGTGTCGCTGCTGGGATAAAACCGATAATAGGATGCGAAATCTATGTCGCGAAACGATCGCTGAGTGATAAAGAAGCCGGAGTCGATAAAGAGTATAACCATTTGATACTGCTTGCGAAGAATGACATCGGCTATAAAAATCTCATGAAAATCGTCTCGGTCTCATGGCTTGATGGCTACTACTATAAACCACGTACCGATCTTCAGCTTCTTAATCAGTACCATGAAGGACTCATCTGTTTGAGTGCCTGTGTCAATGGTTATGTAACAGAGCCTCTCGTCAGAGGAGAAGATGAGGAAGCTGAAAAGCGAGCAATCAAATTATCAGAGATCTTTGGTGAGGGGAATTTCTATTTAGAACTCCAGCGCCATCTGAATGTTCCCCCTCAAAAAATTGCCAATGAAAAATTACTGAAGCTTTCAAAAAAACTCGGCCTTCCACTTGTCGCAACGAATGATAATCATTATGTAAAAAAAGAAGATGCAGAGGCGCAAGAAGTGCTTCTCTGCATCCAGACCCAGACCACTCTTCTTGATACTGATCGCAAACTCTCAATGATCGGAAGCCCTGATTTTTACATGAAGACTCCTTCGGAGATGGCTTCTCTTTTTGCAGATACACCTGAAGCAATTGAAAATAGTGTAAAGATAGCAGCGATGTGTGATGTGACGATAGAACTTGGCAAATGGCATATGCCTATTTTCGAAGTTCCAGATAAGAAAAGTGCAGCCGACTACCTGCGTGAGCTGACGATGGAAGGACTCCAAAGACGATACGAAGAAATCACACCGAAGATACAAGAAAGGGTAGACTATGAACTAGGCATTATTACCAAGAAAAAGTATGAAACGTACTTTCTTATCGTTGCCGATTTTGTAAACTGGGCCAAAGACCAAGGCATCGCCGTCGGACCCGGACGTGGAAGTGCTGCTGGATCAGTCGTATCGTACGCACTTCGTATTACCGATGTCGATCCATTTTTCTTCGCTCTCCCCTTCGAACGATTTCTTAATCCGGATCGTCCTTCAGCTCCTGACATTGATCTAGATTTTGCCGATATACGTCGAGAAGAAGTGATTGAATATGTCACGAAAAAATACGGCGTAGATAAAGTAGCCCAGATCATAACCTTCGGTACTATGGAAGCACGTGGCTCAGTTCGTGATGTTGGCCGAGCTCTTGGGATGCCGTATGCTGGTCCAGATAGAATTTCAAAGATGATTCCCCCAGGCTGGCAAGGACACGCTATGACCATTGACGGTGCATTAAAACAAAGTCCAGATCTTCACCATGCCTATCAGGCGGAACAAGAAACAAAACGGTTACTAGATCTAGCGAAAAAGCTTGAAGGTGTTTCGCGTCATGCCTCAGTCCATGCTGCTGGAGTCGTAATAGCAGATAAACCACTGACCGAGTACACACCATTACAACGAGAGACAAACGGAGATAAAATCGTCACCCAGTACGATATGTACACCGTCGGTGAGGACGGTGTCGGGCTTCTGAAAATGGATTTTTTAGGACTTCGTAACTTAACCATCATAGAAGAATCGTTGCGCTTCATTAAAGAAAATCGTGGTATTACTTTTGACTTTGCCACTGCACCACTTGATGATAAAGATACCTATGAACTGCTTGGTCAAGGTGAAACGACTGGTATATTCCAGCTTGAATCGGCTGGGATGCGTCGATACATTAAAGAGCTTAAACCAACGACTATCTTTGATCTCCAAGCAATGGTAGCGCTCTACCGGCCGGGACCGATGGCAAATATTCCTGAATTTGTTCACAGAAAACGAAACCCCGAACTTATTTCTTACCCTCATCCCAAGTTAGAAACAATATTAAAAGAATCATATGGCGTACTCACCTTTCAAGATGACGTCTTACTCACAGCAATAGCACTGGCCGGCTATTCGTGGCTTGAAGCAGATAAATTCCGCAAAGCGATGGGTAAAAAAATCCCGACCGAGATGAAGAAGCAAAGAGAGATGTTTATTAAAGGATGTGTTAAAAATGATATTACTCAGAAGAAAGCGGAAGAAATCTTCGATCTCATTGCTCCTTTTGCCGGCTACGGATTTAACAAAGCCCATGCTGCTTGTTATGCAATGATTGCATTTCGTACTGCTTACTTAAAAGCCCACTTCCCTGTTGAGTTCATGACTGCTGTGCTAACATCTGAGTCTCGATCGACGACAGGACCTATTAAGAATGAAAAGATCTCGCAAGCTGTCGCTGAATGTCGACGACTCAATGTCCCTATTCTTCCGCCAGACTTGAATACTTCTGAGAGTGATTTTAGTATCGAAAAGAATAATTCCATTCGTTTTGGTCTCTCTGCCATAAAAAATGTCGGACAATCAGCGATCGAGACAATCGTTAAGGCTCGAGCAGATGGACTATTTAAAAGCCTGCAGGACTTCTGCAGTCGTGTCAATTTATCGGCAGTCAATAAAAAAACGCTAGAAAGCCTCATAAAAGCGGGTGCTATGGATAGATTTGGCAGCAGGGCTTCTCTGTTGATCTCCTATCCAGATGTCGTGAACAAAGCAAATCATATAAAGAAACAAGCCTCAGATGGACAAAAATCCCTTTTTGGCGATGAAGAATCCAATGAAGAGGTCCTGCATGGAATTGGAGGCGATATTGAAGACTTCAGCGATGAAGAAAAACTATCATTTGAAAAAGAGCTGCTCGGTTTCTATCTCACAGCGCATCCTCACCAGGATACCCTTTTGAAGATTAAGAAGATTATCACCCACGAACTTGAACTCATAGAAGGAGAAAAAGACGGCACAATCGTAAAAGTTGGAGGGATTATTGAAACTTCACGACGCATTTTTACTAAAAAATCAAACGCTGAGATGGCTTTTATCTCAATTAGTAACGAAAACGGTATCTCAGTCGAATGTATAGTATTTCCTCGTGTCTTTGAAGAATTTAAGCAACTACTGATGAATGATAATGTCATTCTCATTGAAGGACGAATCGACTCAAAAAATGACAAGCCGATTATTATTAGCGATAGGATCTACCCAGCAAAACGATTTACCGTATAATGGATTTTTCCTAGCATGTCAATATATTGACTAGTTTGAGGCTATAAAGTAAAATGAAACTATGTCTGCATTTGGGCCAGAAGTAATTACCACGATCGGGTCTTATCCGATTACAAATACATTTTTAAACACCTTGGTAGTCGATGCTGCGATTATAACTGGAGTTGTCTTCCTAAATAAAAAGCTTTCAAAAATTCCCAATTACTTCCAAAACATTCTGGAGATCGTAATTGATGGATTTTATAAACTTACAGAGACAATTGCTGGGAACAATACGAAGAAGATTTTCCCATGGTTTATGACTTTTTTCTTTTTTATTCTTATTGCGAACTGGAGCGGGCTCATTCCTGGAGTTTCAAGTATCGGCTTTTTTGAGGGACATGGAGAAGAACGCCATCTGGTTCCTTTACTTCGTAATGCGACAAGTGAACTAAATGTCACACTTGCGCTCGCACTTATCTCACTGGTTGTTACCCATATCTTAAGTATTCGTACAGTCGGAATAAAAGAGTATCTTTCGCGATATTTCTCTATAAATCCAATCCTCTTATTTGTTGGACTTCTAGAAATTGTTTCTGAATTTACAAAAATAGTCTCGCTTTCTTTCCGACTTTTTGGTAATATATATGCGGGCGAAGTAGTTTTGGGCACTATCTCGTCTATTTTTGCTTTTATTGCTCCTATTCCTTTTCTCTTATTAGAGGTAATAGTGGGACTTGTCCAAGCTCTGGTATTCTCAATGTTGACAATGACATTTATGAGCGTACTCATGACTCCTCATCACGCGGAGGAGCATTAAGGGAGGTGAATTTTAACTTATGGATATAACAGTACACGGAGGATTAGTAGTTGCACTCGGAGGTATGTTACCAGCCCTTGGTATTGGACTTATCGGTGCAAAAGCCATGGAAGCTATTGGCCGAAATCCAGAAGCATCAGGAAGAATTTTGCCAGCGATGTTACTAGGTATGGCGTTTGCCGAAGCTATTGCTATCTACGCATTAATTTTGGCATTCACAAAGTAAGGAGCCTATGGAAGTATTAAAAGAATTTGGTGTTGATTGGCGCCTACTTTTGGCGCAGGTTGTAAACTTTCTTATAATTTTTTATGTGCTAAAACGCTATGCATATAAACCGATCTTAACCCTGCTTAAAAAGCGTGAGCAGACTATTAAAGAAAGTTTAGAGCAGGCTGATGAAGCACGTCGACTGCTTGAACAATCAGAGCAAAAAGAAAAAGAAATACTTCGTAAAGCACAAACCGAAGCAAAAAATCTGCTTGCAGATGCTCAGAAAGAGCGAGACGTCGCTCTTCAAGATGCAAAAGAAGCGACACAGAAGCAAGTAGAGAAGATGCTTAAAGAAGCACGTGAACAGATTACCTTTGAATCGAAAGAAGCTGAAAAACGATTAACTGCACATATTAACAAGTTAGCGATTCACTTTTTACAGAAAGCTTCATCAGACTTGTTCAGCGAACAAGATCAAGAACAAATCATGAAGAAAGCGCTTCGAAAGATTCGCGAGAAAGCAGACTAGATGGATAAAAAACTGATAAAAAAATTGGTCGATGCCAGTTACTCTGAAAATAGACTCGATAAAGAACGAGTAGAGAGAATAGCACCGTACCTGTCACAAAAAGAACTAAAGACGTATATAAAGTTGTTAAAAAATCGAGAGCTTGAGAAAACAGTACAGATCGACTCAGCTCTACCGATAACCGATCGAGAAAAGGATGCGTTTATGAAACGCTTTTCTGAAAAGAATGTACATTTTGATACAGATCAATCACTTTTATTAGGCTTTAGGATTCGAGAAAATGATACTATCTATGATATGAATCTCTCAGACACGTTACATGATATCGAGGAGTATTTAAACGAACAGTATGATTAACAGTGACGAAATAATAAAACAATTAGAAAATCGACTAAAGACGTACTCCCATGATGCGAAAGCACAGAATGTCGGTGCAGTCGAACAGAACCATGATGGTGTTATCACCGCCAATGGTCTTTCTCAAGCTGTCATTGGAGAGCTAGTTACGTTTGAAAAAGGACAATCCGGTGTCGTTCTTAATCTTGATGAGGACTCTGTCTCGATTATTCTTCTGGATCGTGCAGATGACATCGTCGAAGGAGACACCGTAAAAACTACAGGGAAATTGCTGAGTATAACCGCCCATGAAGACCTCTTAGGACGAGTACTTAACCCAATTGGCTTACCTCTTGACGGAAAACCAGCTGTGAAAAAAGGCATGTTAATGCCGCTTGAGAGAATCGCTGCAGGTGTTGTAGAACGCCAGCCTGTCGATACACCTCTTAAAACCGGTATTTTATCAATCGATGCGATGTTCGCTATCGGAAAAGGACAACGTGAGCTTATCATTGGAGATCGGGGCTTAGGAAAAACAGCCGTAGCCATCGATACCATCATTAATCAAAAACCGAAGGATAAAAAACAAAAAAGAGTTATTTGTATCTACGTCGCTATTGGTCAAAAACAAAGCACAGTCGCCAGGATAATTGCAAAGTTAAAAGAAGTTGATGCGATGGAATACTCAATCGTCGTTACTGCTGGAGCATCAGACGCTGCAGCCCTTCAATATCTTGCTCCTTATGCAGGTGTCGCGATAGCAGAGTATTTCATGGAAAAAGGTGAAGATGTGTTAATGGTTTATGACGATTTGACGAAACACGCCTGGGCATATCGACAGATTTCCTTAGTTCTTGGCCGACCAGCAGGACGAGAAGCTTATCCGGGAGATATCTTCTATCTTCATAGTCGACTACTCGAGCGTGCTGTCCGAATGAGTGACAAACTCGGTGGAGGATCAATTACTGCGCTTCCTATTATTGAAACACAGGCTGGAGACTTATCTGCTTATATTCCAACCAATGTAATTTCTATTACTGATGGACAAATCTTTTTAGAAGCAGATCTTTTTAATGCAGGGATACGACCAGCTATTAATATTGGAACCTCCGTCTCCCGTGTCGGTGGAGCAGCTCAGACAGGAGCTATGAAATCTGTCGCCGGGAAAATGAAACTGGAATTGGCGCAATATAGAGAACTTGCTGCTTTTGCCCAGTTCGGATCTGATCTTGATCAAGCAACATTAACGCAACTTGAACGTGGTAAACGGATGACTGAGATACTTAAACAGCCCCAGTATCACCCGCTACCAGAACCATTACAAGTAGTCAGTGTTTACCTGGCAATCAGCGGGCAGCTTGACGATATTCCTGTCGAAAAAATAAAACAATTCGAATCAGAATATCATGAGTTCTTAAAAAGTCGTCATGCAAAAATACTTGATACAATTGGCGCAGGCGCGAAGCTAACCGATGAAGTAAAGAAACAACTCGACAAATCTATTCAAGAATTTAAAAAAATCTTTAAGGCATAATATGGCAACACTTATTTCTTTACGACGAAGAATTAGAGCATCACAAAACGTTTCAAAAACGACACGGGCCATGCAGATGATTGCAGCATCGAAGATGAAACGTGCACAAGAAGCGACACTCGCATCTCGTCCGTATGTTACTTCTCTTTCACACATGGCATCAGAAGTCGCCGGAAAAATTACATCTGAACAAAAACACCCGTATCTCCAACCAGCCTCTATGGTAAATAAATCTCTCGTTATTGCTCTCTCACCTGATAAAGGTCTTTGCGGAGGATTAGTTACCAATTTAGTTCGTGAATTTCTAACGCATCATGACCAGAACAAAAATGCCGAATATATTGTCATCGGGAAAAAACTGCAAGGACAGGCTGTAAAACTCACAAACGAGCTTTTAGCGACATTCAACTTCGGCACAACCCTTCCGGCATTCGATACCGTCTTTCCTCTCATAAAACTGATTAACGACAAGTATCTTTCAGGGGAAGTCGATAGCGTGAAGGTTTTGTACACTGATTTTCAGAGTATCTTTACTCAGAAACCGAAAATTATCTCACTCTTACCTATCACTCTCCACATCGAGACCGAAAAAGAGGAAGAAAAGGAACCCTATACGCTTTTCGAACCAAATCTTAGTAGCTTACTACCTGACTTACTTGCCCACTACATCGAAATGTCTCTTTACCAATTCCTTTTGGAGAGTTTTGTCTCCGAACAAGCAAGCAGAATGATCGCCATGCAAAACGCGACCGATAACGCAAAAGATATTATTTCAGAACTGACCTTAGAGTATAATAAAACACGTCAAGAACGAATTACAAACGAATTACTTGATATCAGCAGTTCGAAAGCTGCTTTTAACCATGGCAGACAATAAAAAAACCGATATGAAAAAAAATGAAGGTGTGATTATCCGAATCGCAGGTCCTATCGTGGATGTACGTTTTGAAAATGGACTCCCCAAGGTGAATGAAGCGCTGACGATCGCTCTACCTGATAAGAAACAACTCACGCTTGAAACACAGTTCCAAACAGGTGATAGCGAAGTAAAAGCGATCGCCTTCGGCCCAACAGAGGGGCTTTCCCGAGGAATGAAAGTAGAAAGAACTGGCAAGCCTATTCAAGTACCAGTCGGTGAAAAAACATTAGGCAGAATTTTTAATGTCTTAGGAGAAGTTATTGATGGCGGTAAATTCTCAACGACTGGAATAGCATTAAAACCCATTCATAGAACTCCACCGGCTTTAATTGATCAGGAAACAAAGCCGCAAATTCTCGAGACTGGCATAAAAGTACTCGATCTTATCGCTCCATTCACCAAAGGAGGAAAGACAGCAGTCTTCGGAGGTGCAGGAACTGGTAAAACAGTTATCGTTAAAGAGCTTATCCGAAATATTGCTTCAGAACACAAAGGCCACTCTGTTTTCGCTGGTGTGGGAGAACGAACACGAGAAGGAACAGATCTTTGGCTCGAAATGAAGGAAGCCAATGTTATGGATAAGACGGTTATGGTATACGGCCAGATGAATGAACCACCGGGAAATAGACTTCGAGTGGCTTTAACAGCACTTACTATGGCTGAGTACTTCCGTGATGATAAGAAAGAAGACGTGCTTCTCTTTATTGACAACGTCTTCCGTTTTGCACAAGCCGGCTCAGAGGTGTCAGCACTGCTCGGGCGTATGCCATCAGCTGTCGGATATCAGCCTACACTCGCCACAGAAATGGGGGGACTGCAGGAACGTATTACGAGTACGAAAAAAGGCTCTATTACCTCAGTCCAAGCTGTATATGTTCCAGCCGATGACTACACAGACCCGGCACCGGTTACTATTTTTGCTCATCTTGACGCTACTATCGCCCTTGAACGCTCGATTGCCGAACAAGGTCTCTATCCGGCTGTCGATCCATTAACATCCTCATCTCGTATTCTTGATCCAAATGTAGTCGGAAAAGATCACTATGAGGTAGCCCGAGGGGTGCAACGTGTACTACAAAGATATAAAGACCTCCAGGATATCATCGCAATTCTGGGTATGGATGAGCTTTCAGATGAAGATAAGTTAACAGTACAGCGCGCGCGTAAGATCCAGCGATTCCTCAGTCAGCCGATGTTCGTCGCAGAAGTCTTTACAGGACAACCGGGTAAATACGTAAAGATAGAAGACAACGTCCGCGGCTTTAAAGAAATTCTCGAAGGAAAACATGATAAACTCCCAGAGCAGGCATTCTACATGGTCGGAGGTATCGAAGAAGTAGTGGAAAAAGCGAAATCCTCAAAATAAGTCTTAGTTTTCGCTTTAAGGTTAACTTTATGCATTTAAATATCCTTACCCCAGTAAAAGCCCTCTACGATGATGAGATAGATGAGCTTATCATCCCTACCGTCGGTGGAGAAATCGCTATTCTCCCTAATCACGTCAATTTATTCACGAAGATAGAACCAGGCGAAATGATAATAAAAGCAAAAGGAAGAGAACAATACTTAGCTATTACCGGCGGCTTTTTACAGATACAAAAAAATGTCATCACCGTTCTTGCCGACTATGCTGTCCGTTCAGAAGAAATAGAGGCAGATAAGGCTTTAGCAGCTCAAAAACGAGCCGAAGAAATACTGAAAAAGAAAGAAGAAGGCGTCAGCGAGCAAGACTATGCTGTCGCTCGATCTGAGATGACGAGAGCGCTTCTAGAACTGAAAATCTCACAAAGACGACGCCACGCGAGAAATGTACAGACAGGCTAAACTGTTCTATGCTATAGTATAAATACCTTATGCAGCCCGGTCTTTATGATGCAACACTGACCTATGAAGAAAATTGTGAAAAAGGTCCTCCTGTCGCCTCTTCATCACTGAAACCCCCTACAAGAGCTATAAAAAAGAAATACTCGCATCTTGGTTTTAAGGTAAATCTTCCCTTTGGTATAGCACCTGGTCCTCTTCCAAATAGCAAATTTATGAAATCTGCATTCGAGTGGGGATTTGATGTTTCAACATATAAAACTGTCAGAGCAGATACCTTTCCCTGCCATCCTTTCCCAAATGTACTCCCTGTCGCTGTTGAAGGACCAGAACTTCACCCTGATAAAACTCCAAATGTTACTGTACAAGAAACCTTCTCATCTGACCCGAAAACATTTAGTATTACCAATTCATTTGGTGTTCCGTCACGAAAACCTGAACTTTGGCAGGACGATGTCAAACAAGCCATGACATATGAAGGAGCTGGTCAACTTCTTATCCTCAGTTTCATGGGAACTGTTCGTGAGAATCAAACGCAAGATGCATTTATCGCTGATTTTACGAAAGCTGCAGAACTTTCCAATAATACAGGTGCAAAAGTGCTGGAAGCAAATCTTTCCTGTCCTAACATCGGTAATGAAGGACTCGTTTGCTATAACTTAGAAGTAACCGAAAGGGTTTGCGCATCAATACGAAATGCTATCGGCAACACGCCACTTATCCTTAAAATAGGCTACTATACAAATGAAGCAGATCTTGAACGATTTGCAGAAATTGCTAACAAGTATGCTCAAGGAATCGCCGCTATCAATACACTCCAAGTAGAAGTCGTCGATGAACAAGGTCATCAAGCACTTCCGGGGAAAAATCGTCTGCGAAGTGGGATCTGTGGAGCTTCAATTAAATGGGCTGGTCTTGAAATGACCTCAAAACTGAACGAGCTTCGAAAAAAGCACAACTACACATATGAAATCACCGGCGTAGGCGGAGTAATGACACCCGATGATTATTTTGAATACCGCAAAGCAGGAGCAGACTGCGTTCAGACTGCTACAGCTGCCATGTGGAACCCTTACCTCGCTCATGAAATCTGGCAAAGTACATCAGAAAAGTAAAAACGGTAGCTCCTCAAAGCATGACATATTTCGTGTTGTGAAAATCGTTGGAGTAAGCGTTCTCTTCCTCTCCTTTCTCTTAATGCTTCTCTCTGTTGGCCTTCTCTTCTTTGTCCAAGCCAAACTTAATATGCCGGTAAAAACAATTGCAGAAAGACAAGAGGAAGCAGTAAAACACGTTTCCATCAACGGCTGGAAGGAATATAAGAATACTTCTGTTCCTATTACATTACTTATCCCTCCCGACTGGAAGGTCAGCGATATTGTGACTACAGATGCAGCAGGTGAGAATATTATTCTGTCAGGAAGAGGAGGAAAAATATCACTCTCATTTGGAAAGGAAATCGACAGTAAAATCGACTGTATATCAAGTACTGTTGCAAAGCTTAGGTTGGATAAGAGGAGTGCACATGTTTGCTACGAGAAAACAAGTTTCTATGCAATTGAGTATATTCTCATTGGAAATACTATAAAACATGACCCAGAGAGTAACGATTATAAAGAGGTTATCATTGATAATCGCTTTACTACCTTCTTACCTTTTGTTATACGTGCAGATGTTGGACTTGAAAAAAATAGTAAAACCCAAGAAGAAAATAGAAAAATAATACTTCGCATACTCTCTACACTTTCTTTTAATTAATATGAAATATAAGATCGGCGCTTTTGGATCTGCAGATGGCGATATTCAAGAAATTTTTAGTAAAGCCCATCAGGTCGGAGAAGCACTTGGAAAGAAGAAAGTCATCGTCATTACGGGAGCTTCGACCGGTCTGCCAAATGAAATCGCTGTAGTAGCGAAACAAAACGGTGCAGAACTCTGGGGATTTTCCCCAGGGGTAAATGAAGAAAAACAAAAAGAACTGCTGCCTGGTGCTGATCTAACTATTTACGACAAGCTTGTTTATATTCCACAAAACTATGAGTTTATCGATGAAAAACAGGTCAGTTTGAAATACCGTAATGTCTCATCTACTGCTTCTTGCGATGCAGGCATTATCATTTCTGGACGATGGGGATCCATGAACGAATTCACGAATCTCTATGATATGGGGAAAGTCATCGGAATTCTCACAGAGTCAGGAGGGATTGCCGACGAACTCGAATCACTCATGAAAAAAATATCAAAACCAACAAAAGCCAAAGTAATCTTTAACAGCTCTCCGAAACAACTAGTTGACGAAGTAATCAATGAGCTTGATAATAGAAGATAAAGATGGAATTTCGAGACAAATTTAATACAATTGTCAAAAAAAATAATTCTCTTCTCTGTGTCGGTCTTGACCCGGATGTAGAGAAGCTTCCACAGCATCTTCTCAGTGATTCTGACCCAATCTTTGCGTTCAATAAGGCTGTCATTGATGCCACACACGATCTTGTTTGTGTCTATAAGCCAAACATCGCATTCTACGAAGCAGAAGGTATCAAAGGCCTCACTTCTTTAAAAAAAACTATGGAGTATATTAAATCCAACCATCCTGATATTCCTATTATCCTCGATGCAAAAAGGGGTGACATCGGAAATACGGCAGACAGGTATGCGAAGGCTGTATTTTCATATTGGGATGCTGATGCGGTAACCATTTTCCCAAATTTAGGCCTTGATGCTTTAAAACCCTTCCTTGCCTACGAAGATAAAATGACGATTGTTCTTATCAAAACCTCAAATCCTGATTCTGGAATGTTTCAAGATCTTCAGGTTAATGGCAAACCATATTACTTACAAATGGCTGAGATAATAAAGGAATGGCAGTATGATAACTTGGGTATTTTTGTAGGAGCAACCTATCCGAAAGAGCTTCAAGAGGTTCGAAAAATCTTTCCTGATCGTATTTTTCTTGTAGCAGGAATTGGAGCACAAGGTGGAAGTATTGAGGCAACGGTGAAAGCAGGAATAGATAAAAATGGTTCGGGAATCATGATCAATGCAAGTCGAAGTGCACTCTATATATCAGATAATGAAGATTTTGCTGAAAAAGCACGTGGAGAAGCTATCAAATTGAGAGACGAAATCAATTCTTTTAGGAACTAGTATGGACTGGAAATTTTACGCGCTACTAGCAATTGTTTTTACTGGATTCTCTGATTTATTTCGAAAATTGGGATCGGACTTGAAAGATCCTTTCTTCGGTAGTCTCATTTTTCAGATCGGAACATTCTCCACTACGCTTATCATGTATCTCTTATTTTCAAGAAAAGTTGTCAATGATCCAAAAGGCATCGGTTTTGCCTTTATTGGTGGTGTACTGATCGCCATCTTCACAACACTTTCATTTAAAGCATTATCCTCTGGCCCAGGGGCATCGGTAGTGCTACCAACACTTCGCATCGGGGGGATTATGTTAGTTGTCATACTCGGAATATTTGTTTTACGAGAAAAGTTGACTATGAGTACTGTATTTGGTTTACTATTATCTGTTGTAGGAATCTGGTTTCTTTTCTCTAGTAAATAATGACTAACGATAGCATACTACAAATATTGAAAACTACCGGTGCGGTTATTACTGACAGCCACTTTGTGTTGACCTCTGGCAGGCACTCAGGAACATACATTAATAAAGACGCTATGTACCCTCACACGATGTATGCATCAGAGGTCGGACGAATGTTCGCTGAGAAGACCAAAGACCTTCCTATTGACGTCGTAGCGGCCCCAGCTATCGGTGGGATTATCCTCTCGCAGTGGACTGCTTATCACCTGAGTAAACTGAAAAACAAAGATATTCTTGGGGTTTATACGGAAAAAACGCTTGAAAAAAGTCAGATATTCACCAGAGGGTATGATAAATTGGTCCGAGGAAAAAACGTCTTAATTGTTGAAGACCTGGCGGCTACCGGAGGTTCTGCAAAGAAAGTCATAGAAAGTGTACGAGAACATGGCGGTAATGTTGTCTCAGTCGGCGTTATGGTGAACCGAGACCCTGAACACATTAACGAACAGAGCATGGGAGCTCCTTTTTTCGCTCTCGGGGATTTGTTCGTTGAGAGTTTTACTCCTGAAGACTGTCCACTTTGTAAAGAAAATGTTCCGATCAATACCGATGTAGGCCACGGAAGAAAATTCCTCGAAGAAAAGCAAAGCTAAAAGCTTGCTCTTTACTACTGAATTCAATAAAATAGAGTCTAATTTCATGCCGAAGTAACTCAGGGGTAGAGTAGCTCTTTCGTAAAGAGCAAGTCGTGGGTCCGAATCCCACCTTCGGCTCAAGTGGTTTTGTGTTTCAAGTCCAATTTCTTTAAGTCTGGCTGTTCTCTCATTAATCCATCCCCCGACCTGTATGTCGCTCATGCGTTGAAGATCAAATACTTTCCCACGCGAAATACCGGGGTTACTTTCCGACTGTTGTACCATACGCACAGTATAAAAGATGAGAACCCACTCCGCAAGCGATAACTTATTTATCTACGAGATTTGCTATAATTGTTTCGTATTTAGAATGACATGGACAAAAAACAAAAAACAGCTGTTCCAGACGAGTTAGATGAACCCGTATTGGACACCGGACAAGTGGGCGTAGTGAAATCAGAAGTATCTACAGGAGGGTCACGATTGAGAAGATCAGTTGAGAGACAAACAAAACGAACACTTTTCTTAACAATTTCCGGCATTATTGTCATTCTTGTGCTTCTTGTTATGTTTGGCATTCCCTTTCTTATCAATTTGAGTCTCGTTTTTGAAAAAACGAAGGATACCGATACTACGCAAGATACCAAGAGTGAAACATATATTCAACCTCCTGTCCTCAATGAGATGTTTTCAGCGACTAATAGTGGAGCGATAAGCGTTGATGGTATTGCAGATGAGGGTGATTCATTAATTCTTTATGTGAACGATGAGAAAAAAGAACAAATTGATAGGCCGAGTAATAAAAAGTTTACCTTTCCCGATGTTCAATTGGATAAAGGAAAAAACACCATAAAAGTAAAAGCACTTTCAGATAAGGATAAAAGCAATTTCTCAAATGAACTTACTGTTTCATTTATTATTGATCCCCCATCACTTTCTATTGATGAACCACCAGATGGAAAAACATTCTCAAAGGATTTTAATACGGCAAATATAAAAGGGAAAACAGACCCGAAGGTAAAGGTAACCGTAAATGGCTTCTGGGCTATCGTTGATAGTGAAGGAAAGTATCAGTACACTCTTCCTTTACAAAATGGGGAGAACCAGATAAAAATTGTTGCGACTGATGAAGCAGGAAATAAAACAGAGAAAGAGATAAAAGTTACCTACTCTCAGTAGATCTCACCAGTATTCCTTATTTCATACTCTTCTCATCTTTCGCCGTGAACCCTATCATCATCCAGATCCAGAAAAGAAGAAATGGATAGAAAAGCGTATTGAGAAAGAAAGAACTCACAAGCAATGCGACACAAGAAATAAAGACAATCTTTGAAAAATACTCCTTTCTCCCTTTTTGAAAGGCTTCTAAAAGAATAGTAACCCACAACCCTAGATAACCAGTCAGCCCAAGTATACCTGTTGTAGCGAAAACGAACAGGAGGCTATTATCAGTCCCTGCATCAGCATTGCTGACTTGCCATTGGGCCGATTCTCGAATTCCATAACGATGTTGTGCGTAGCGATACGCATTAAACCCTACTCCGAATACTGGGTTTTTCTGTATTATCTGAATAGCGTTATTCATGGAGATCAAACGTTCACGTGATGATGCTGTCCGAAACGGATTCATTCCTTCCGTCTTTACGTCGGAAAAGAGCAAAACAAAAAGAAACGCTAGGCCGGAAAGGATAATCAGTATTTTTTTATACGGAGACATGAAGATAAGCATTGCCATTGAAGCAATCAACATGATTAAAGCCGTTCGTGAATAGGTAACAATAATTGCAAAGAGAGAGAGTATGGTAAGTGTGAAAAGTATAGTCCGTCTCTTTGTGGAACTATTTTTTATCTGTGATAGAACGAGAAGAAAATACAAAACGAGAAATACGCCGGTAAAATTAGGGTCTAAGAAGGTTCCGAATAATCGATAGAGATGATCATCCCATTCAAGATACCGTAAATTTCCGAGATTGTTATAAAAGAAGTACTGAAGGATACCGATAATAAGAACTACTCCTCCAGAAAGAAGGCTCGTATCTACGTAAAGCTGCCTTTTAGTCTGAGAAATGTCCTTCACAACAAGGTAGATGCAAAAATAGAGTATCCACCGAAAAAGGTAAAGTGAGGAAATGAAGAGTTCATTCGGCTGAAGAACCTGAATCTGGGTAAGAAGAGATAAAAGACAACAGGCAATAAAAAATGCAGACGCTTTCTCAATCCTTCCTATATTTATTCCCTCGTGCCTCTGAATTTTTATTATGAAAAAGGTTATGACAACAAGGAGAACTCCTATATCAAAAATAGTGAACGAGGCGCTGGTAAAAACTCTGACTCGAGCAACTTGTCCTAACGGATAGAGCAGTAAAGAAACTATAAAAAGCTTTTTTAATACATCCACATTTGGCCCCCCAAAGAATAAACCCTTACATGAGTCGTTTTATTATAGTACAGTTCGTTCCAGTAACTAAAACGCTCAGGAATAACTCCATCTTGCACAGCAATGTAGTTAAATCTTTCTCCTTTTTTTACAAAAGATGAGTCGATAAAAGGAAAATCAATATAGTAGAGATTATGAAACCCATAGAGCAGTACTCTATCTTGTTTCGTCAGTGTCTTTGTAAAATATCCGTCAACATCATAGAAATCGCCAAAAGAAAAATTAAGATGTTTTGTTAAAAATGATGCTTTGGTTTCTTGTCCGAGTATGACAGGGATGTACTTCGCGTTTGCCAGAGCACGATACCCTATCGAACTGACAAGGATAACCAAACTAATCACAAGCAGCAATGATCCCAGATTTCTTTGCAGTCTATCCTTACTACTAGACAACTTTGAGATAACAATTGCACAGGCGATCGAAAACGTTGGCAGGTACGGAATAACAAATCGTCCCCCACCTGTTTTTGGCAAGAGTGACCAAACAACGAGTGCGATAAACGAATAGAAAAAAAAGAGAGCTGCTTGTTTATCAATTCTTTTTCTGACAAGAAAGAAAAGCGGTAAAACCATGATATAAAGAGGATTTATAGGGTCTGCGGATTTAATAAGAAGAATAAATAGGTCTTTTATGATTACTAGTGCTGAAGCAGATATCAAACCTGCTTCAATGGGATAGACATTTGTAAAGAATGGATAGAAAAAATTTCCAGTATTCAAAAAAGAGAATATAAACCAGGGCAATGGGATAAGAAGAGACATCAGGACATACATAGCCACAAGCGACCCAAGTTCTCTTACTGATCTTCTCTTTTTTGAGGCAATAACAATCAGTGGGATAAAAATAAGCAGCGACGAAACCGCTAGCACTTTCGTCGATATCGCAAGCCCGAGCATGACTGCTGATTCGATAAACCATTGCTTTTTATCTGTTTTTACCCAGTTACAAAAAGCATAGAGCGCAAGCACTTCGAAGAAACACCGACCGAGGTCGATATAAGCTGATGTTGACTCCCAGCCGACGACAAGATTTGCATAAAATGCTACGGCAGCAATTAATGCATACTTCTTGCTGACAAACTCACGAGCTAGTTTATAGGTAATAACAGTAGTTAATACTCCGAAAAGATAATGAATCAGTTTTGCGCCTGATTCGTGAAAAAGAGAAAGCCCTCCTACATAGAGCATCTCAACGAGCTTTGGCATGTCAGAATAGTACAGTAAGCCACCTGGGATGTGTTTGATACTACCCCACTGCAGATAGAGCTTAGGAAGGGTGAGATGGTACCACAGTGCGTCAAAACCAATCTCTGGACCGAAAACCCCTATCAAGTTTACAGAGGTCAGCAAAGCGATAAGAAGTAACACGATAGAACTAAAACGATCACCTAGAATACTTGCAATGCCTTTACTTAGTGTTTTCGTACTTACCAAGGAAAGCACTTCTTTTCTCTTCCACATTAAGAGAAAACCCCAGTAGCAAGTAGTTACAAGTAATACTGATACTCGACTCAGTAAGCCTATTATGCCCATACCAAAAAGCACATACGAATAAACACCGATCAGAATTGCCAAGCTAAACATATTACTTAATTTTATATACGTAAACGTCGTCAAATGTCTGTATGTAAGTGACTAAGTCCGATGTATTTAGTGAAGAAATAACACTCTTACCATTTGGAATCTTTTTATTACGAACTTGATAGGAAACATTTGCCAGCTCATCATACTCTTTTTTATATACCAAGAGATACTGAATATGTTTTTGCTTCAGTTTTCTCAGAGATGCTGAAGAAGGAAATTCAGAAACAGTCTCTTCTACGAATTGCTGCCATGGAGGAGGTGAGAAACCGCTCGTTCCAGAAACAGTTTTTCGGAAATGTTGTGTCGAGTAGAACTGCCTCATGCGCTGATTATTAATATAGGGAGCCATATACCAATTATAGACTGGAAGTTCAATAAGAACTGCTTCCTTTGGCGTTTTTGCAACCCAACTATACACGAGAGGAAAATCCTTCAGTTGAGGAGCATTGATAAACTGCATAGGAAATTTAAATTCGGCGATAACTCCTGCAAACAGAGCAAGATATAGTACAATTTTTTTCTTCTGCTGCATACGCTTTGTGACTTCATGCATCAGTATTCCGACGCTGACTGCACAACAGAGCACAAAAAGCATCTCAAACCGAGCAGAGTTCCGAAAACCGTTGAATCCGGGAAGAACATAGTAAAAAAGAGCGTAAGGAAGAATTATTGGGAAAGGATGATGAATAGTTTTACGAAAGAGATGGAGAGCAGGACCAAGACTTGTTATAAGGCCGACGATGCCAGTCATAAAGATAGCACTGAAGTAAAAAGAGTTCTTCTTAAAGTATTTTATGAACCGATAAAAAGCGAAGATAACTAAAAAAGAAAAAACTAATCCTATGTATCCATTTTTAACCTCGACAGGTCTTTTAAAGTCTCTTTGATGCGTCAGACTAATTATTATTGACTGTAAACGAGAGTCATCGTTCGGAACAAGCAAATCTTCAGGTTGCAGTCCATAATGGATAGCATCTCTAATATCTCTCGTATACGAAAACTCTCGAGAGACTTGATAATATGGAATAACAACGGGTATAAGTATCAATACTGCTAAGAAACAAACAAGTATGTGCTTCCTCCGAAGAAGTATTGCCCATGAAATCTTCTTTTTAACAAATGCAAAAAAAGTAATTACGATATAAGAAAAAATGACAAAGTAGCCGGGAAGAAAACTATTTAAAGTCTGTATAACAAAAAAACCGATACTTAATATAAAGTATCGGGATTTCTTCTTTTCAAGAAAAAGAATAAAGAACAACAGAGCAAGTGGAACCCACTGTATTGCCAATACTTGAAGATGAACTCGTTTATCTAAAACTGCAGGTGAAAAAATCAGTAGAAGCCCAGATAAAAAACTAGCTAAGAAATTTTTAGTGAGGTGCATACAGAGAAGATAAGTGAAGAAACCTAGCATAATCAATGAAGAGATAAATGTAAAATTAAATAATACAATTGGCTCTTTCAGTAACCACAAGGCAGGGAGTCCAATGACACTTGAGATAAAAAAAGCATCTGAATACGCCAGCGTGTTGTGGAATGGATAATATGTATTTGCCTGAAATACTTCAAGAGGATTTGTGAAAAGACTATGTACTACCCAATTCTGTATCCATGAAATGACTATTTCATCGCCCCATCCTGTTACGAGTGAATCCATGTGAAAAGGCAAAGGATAGGAAATGTAGATAACAGCAATAGTAAAAAGTATAAATGCTGAACATGTGATTAATAAACTTTGTTTTACCACTTAACAGACTCCCCCTTTGCAAAGAAGAGAGCTGAAATATATAAAAAGAATAACAATAGCAAAGAGACAATATACTAAAAGAAGGGTTTTATGCATCAGTGTTTTCATTTTGTTATCTGCAAATTTAATGGATTCTTGCAGCCTGTTGTTTTAAAAGAGTAAACGGATATGTAAAAAGAATCATATGGGCTTTTAAATACCTCTTTCTTATCAAAAAACTTCCCAAGTATACTTTTCTGATCTTCTCTTGCAACGAAATAAAGTGGCTTTCCGACGGACAGACAGTCATACTTATCGAGATTTATCTGCAAATCTGAACCGTCTATGTACCCTACGGTAAATACTGAGTTTTTATGAGAATACGCTATCAGAGCACTCTCTGGGTTTCCTGTGTTTTTAGCAATACCGATAGCTATTTTCTCTTTTTCACCTTTTTTCTCCAAAAACGAAACGACATCTTTCACTAATACACCTGATGTATATCCACGAATGTATCCTAACTCTGCGTATGGTGTCAATTTCGACATGAAGGAGATGTAGGATACTGGATTAAGAAGCTGTAGGACACTGAGGAGTAGAGCTGGTAGAAGAAGCAAATAGGCAGCCCTATGAGCTATTGGTTTTGTTATGCTGTTAAGCATAAAGGCAGTGAACAGTGCAATCAACGGAAGATAAGATACCAGATAGCGTTGGGAAGTGCTTTTAATAAAAAGCGTTTGGAGCAGAAGAACAGTTATAAACCAAAAAACCATGAGTTCTTCATCTTTCGTTTCTCTACTTCTCTGCTTTATAACTGAAATAAGATACAAGCTACTCAACAACATAACCCCAGGTGTAATAAAGAAAAAGATAATGGAAAGGTTCGCAATTGCTGATGCAATCCATATCTGGATGGGGAAATGAAAAAACTCAGGAATCGTTAAAACATATTTACTATTGAGAGAAAGAGTCCTCCAATACTCAGGCTGCAATAAAAGGAGAATGATCGTAATAAAAAACGTAAATAAGACTAATGCGTGCTTTTTTAGGACAATGCTGGTCTTCTCAGATCGTTTGAAAATAGAAAATGCTCCCAAAATAAATAGAGGAGCAAAAAACAGTAGCGATTGTGACTTAATCATGAATCCAATACCAAGCAGTAACCCAATGAGAATCGGGTATCGGTCCGTCTGTGTCTTTCTCATCAAGAGTAGGTAGTAAAAAATCCATATGCCTATTGACCCTATTGCTGCTTCCATCAAGGCCTGCCTATCATAAAAAGTAAAAATAGGAATTATTAGGTAACAAAACACAGCAATAATGCCCGCTTTTTTATTACGAATTTTTTGTCCTACTTTATACAAGCCAACCGCTGATAATACCCCAAATAAAACAGAGACAAACCTTCCGGCAAAAAGTGGATCGGAGAAAACGGTTTCTGAAATACCAAATAGCCACATGAGAAACGGTTGTTTTGCATCATAAAGAGAGTAAAAAAGATATCCTGGTTCGTGTGTTTCTCTCCAGCCCCAATCGAGATAGATTGCCTCATCATTAAAAATAGGTAGCTTGGTTAACTGAAAAATTCTGAGAAGAAAAAATAAGACAAATAAGATGAGTGCTTTACTACGAATGATGGTTTTATATTTCATATTTGAGGCGCAGAAAGAATACTTCGTAAGAATATATACATGCTTTTAAAAACTGAGTCTTTCTTCTGAGGAACAGGGAGAGATTTTTTTATATTTTGCCCCTGAGCTTTAACATCTTGGTGTTTTAACTTAGTAAGATTGAAAATATACATTTCTGCTTCCCTAATAGTTACTTTTTTGTAATCATAGTGCCGTTTAAGATGAGCAAATTCGACTATATCATCAGTACAAAGCTGCATACACGAATATAAATAGTAACGTCCCTTTCCCCCATCATTAGTCAGTAAATAAGGACTATCAACGCTAAACGGATGTCTGAATGCATAAGCGATAAGATCTGGATCTACCACACCCTCTTTATTGATAATCACTGGCTCATATGATGATAAAGAAGTATTCGCTTTTTCCATAATGTTATATCTCCAAAGATTGCCGTACATTTCTTTGTACTTCCAATTTTCTATTGTCAAGAAAAAAACTAGCGAAAAAACACAACAACTTAACATAAGAAAATAATATTTTCTATGCCATAGTGCGTAAAAGACATACCCACTACTTAAAGCAAAAAAAGGACTCAGATAGTAAATCCAATATGCATGTCCGAATGACCCTTCTGGGTAAAGAAGCACATGCGTAATACCAAAAATCAAAAAAACGAGAATAAGCATACTCCTCGTGTTATAGAGTTTCTTTTTTATCGTTATTACGATATAAAAAGCAGCAAAGAAGAAAAATGTAGGTGTGAAATAAAGAAAAAAGCGAAGACTCAGTATACTTACCCATCGTACTGGCCAAAGATTCTGCTGCAAGAGTAGGCCAGTACTTCTGTTTAAGAAAGCCTGTTGAATATCTTGAAACGATCCGAGAATAAAAAAAATGTAGAGGAAAATAAGTAGTGCAGTTGTTCCAGCAATTATCAAAAACAAAGACCATTCTTTCATTTGTCTTTTTATGAGAAAATAAGGAAGGCTTAAAGATACAAAGTAAACCATTGGCCAGTCACTCAATATTCCTAAAATCACCGCAAGAGAAGCACCAAAAAGGAATAGTCGTTCCCTCCTGTTCTCATAGAGTAAAACGAAATAGACAAAAAACAGAATAAAGAGTAAAACAAATGACTCATGACCAATCATTCGTCCAAAAACAACAGTTGATGGCATGAGCACATAAGAGAGCCCTGAAAATATACCAAATAATCTATTATGTAGCCTTGTACCGATAAATACTATCAAAGTGAATGAAAGTACGGATGCAATAAGAACAGGTAGTCGGGCAGTGAAGAAAGACTCACCGATAAAACGAAACGTTATCCCCATAATAATATACAGCAGCGGAGGGTGATGGAGATAATACTCTGGCTGATCTGGCAATGCTTTCGAAACTGAGATAATCGGGGCGAACTGAACAGCTTTATAGCCATATTGATTGTAGTTATGTGCGATCAGCGAGTAGGTGTTAAAATTCCATGCATTAAAACCAACAAAGGGAAGAGAAGAACCTCTGGAGATGAAAAACAGAAAAAAGAACAGTAAGCTAAGGAAGCTAACAAAGAAGGGAAATCCAGGCTTACCTGCTAGTCTGTTTTTCTTTTGTTTTGCCATAGCATAAAGAGTTTCGCCCGAACAAGATAGGAATGAAAACTCATAAGAAGAGAAATAATAAGTCCCGGCATCCCATCAAGTATTCCCAATCGAAAAATAAAGTTTTGAAAAAATTTGCCAATAGGATAAAGAATAATTTCGATATGATTGGTTCGTTTCTTTTGCTTAAAAAGTTCTTCTGAACGGATAGTTGTATAGAATTGTATTTTCTCAAGAAATGACGATATTGTCGGATGAGGAAAATGAATAATTGCTGATTGCAATGATGCTACTTTGTTGTGTATTCCCCATGTCTCATGAACTGAGCCACTCCATACCCCTGCATCTTTTCTACCCAATCGAATAAACGACTGATTTCCCCACTCTCCATGATTCAGTTTTCTTCCCCACATAGTATCTTTCCTCTTTATCAAATATCCATGTGTGTCCTGAGCTGCAGTCTCGAGAACGGTCAAAATTTCATTTTGCAGTGAAATGCTTACTATCTCATCTGAATCAATAAAAAGAACCCATTCATGTTTTGCTTTCTCAAGACCGAGATTCCGCTGTTTGGAAAAATCCCCATTTACGCTGTTTTTGATGCAACGAGCCTTGTGCATACCTGCAACTTCCTCTATGGGTTCTTCAGACTCATCATCAAGTACAATACGTTCATCACACCACTGTAAGGATTGTAATGCTTTAATCAAACTCTGACTGTTGTTTTTTGCCAAGACTATAGCGGAAACCATGCAGTCTTATGCTATCATATTTCCACGCATGAGCAAACTTCTTATAATCATATGGATCGTTCTGACCGGCATATTTCTCTTTCGTTTCTCGATAACCAAGCAAGCAGTCTTCGGAGATGCGCTCTACTACTGGTCATATGCAAGATCTCTGTACTTTGACCACGATATCAATCTTAAAAATGAGCTGACACACAACTATAGCCCAAAAACAAATAACAGTACTCAAGAACCCGAAGGAAGTAACGTAATGATTCCCGATTATCTTGCCCATCATCTTCCGATAGGCTCAGGCCTTGTTTGGATACTTCCCATGACGCTAGCTGATGGTATAGTAGCTTCTGCAAATACCTTCCACATTCCCCTTGTCCGTAATGGCTACTCTGATGTCTATCAATTAGTTGTGGGTGCCTCAAATATATTGCTTGTCATTGCCGGACTGTACCTTTTGATAAAAATGCTGGCAACCGTATACCCAAAAAAGATTGTTTCTCTTGCAATAATTCTCATTGTTTTCGCCACAAATCTTCTCTATTACTCAAGTATTGACCCAATTAATTCTCATCCACCTTCTTTTTTCCTTAGTAGTCTATTTGTGTATCTCTGGTATACCTCAAGAGAGAATAGATCATTTTCTCGATGGATCATTTTGGGAATTATAGTCGGATTTCTTGCAACAGTAAGAACACAAGACCTTGCATTACTTTCCCTTCCTCTACTTGAAACAATACTACTACTGAGAAGGAAAGCACTATCTCTGACTTCTGCATTTCTCTCTGTGATTTCCTACGTGTCAGGCTTCGTTATCGGATTTCTTCCTCAGCTAACTATTTTATATATCGTCTTCGGGTCTATTATGAGTCGTTATTTAGCATCGAATGATGCATTTTCTTTTGTTCAGACGCATTTTCTAGACCTTATGATAGACCCAAAAATAGGAATTCTCTACTACTCGCCTATTATACTTGTTGCAATAGTTGGACTATATCTACGAAGAAAAAAAGATACTATCATGGCATCGGTAATGTTACTTGGGCTTTTCTTTCAGCTTATTGTTATCTCAAGCTACAATGGATGGCGTCAAGGAGAGGCATATGGCATACGAATGCTCATCAGTACGTTTCCATTATTGCTATTCGGTCTCACTGAAGTACTCGAGTACCTATCAAAAAAAATCTCTTTCTATCCAGTACTTATCATCTGTACCTTATCTATTATCAATAACCTACAGGCGATTCTTTTTTTTGTCCTACTTGTTCATAATAGGATTTAACAACGCTTCTCTCTTACGACTCTTCTTCTCTTTTGTCTCAAAAATGAGTATTTTCCCGAAAGATACAGCAGTTAAGTAGAATGCAATTGGTGCGATATGAAGAAGGAGGCGGTCGAATGATCCCACAATATGCCCTATTGGTTCGCGCGGAGTAAGCAAATAGACTGAAAAGTAAACGATAAGCTGTAAAAAAAAGAGTGCGTAAATAATTTTCTGTTCTGAGAACATCTTTCTCATAAGTAGTCCTAAGAAAAATGCTAACCATAAGAAATTCCATCTTCCTATATTGAAAAACTCTCTTACCATCGAGACGAAAACATCAGGAATACGACTTAGCATAAGCGGTCCCTGTATAAATGGACTTATCGGAAGTTTATAGACAAACACGGAAAGTATCCAGGATAGGCTAATACTCAACCCTACGAGCAGAAAAAGTATTTTCCTGTATTCTCGATTCTTTATCATACTGTATAAAACAATTACTTCAGAGATGATAAAAAACGGAAGACCTTCACTTTTTACCAGAGTGCTAAATCCTAAAAATAGATTAAAAATGAAGAGATATTTCCATGATCTTGTGCGCAGAAACTGCTGTAAAAAGATAACGGAGCAAAACATAAAATATCCTAAAGGTAAATCTGCATGTCCAACATCAAATAAACCAGCATGACGAATTATATTTTGCGTAGTAGCCAGTAAAAGGGTAAAAACCATCGCAGATCGTGCGCCAAGCATATCTCTTAGCGAATAATAAAATACGATCAGAATACAGACGTAGAAAAATGAGAATGTCAGAAGTGTAAGTCGTTGCTCGATTCCTCCATTTATCAGATACGTAAATGAAACAAGAATATTAATAAGAGGAGGATTTGAGTTGTTTACATAATGTATGAAAGATGGGTCAAATGACTTGGCGAGATAAAACGCCTTCCCTGCGATAAACCAATTTGACCATGCGTCCCACGCTGGAACTGGTCTAAGTATCGCTTCAAAAAGCACATACGATATGACTATCCCAATTAATACTACAAGAAACAGAAATACCCTGTCTTTTGGAAAAGTAACATGCAGGCTTCTTTTATAGAGTTTCTTTTTCAGAAAAGAATAAATTCCAAGTAAAAGCCAAGGAAGGAGAATCACCTCTTTGCTCCATGGAATATGCATGAGAGAGTAGATGAGCATCTGAAACGTAATACTTCCTATACCGATACCGTATGAGAAAGCTATTTTTTCAAGGAGAGATCTTTCCTTGAAAACGTCGACAATCTCGATGACAAGAAATCCGATCAGACACAAAAGTATAATGCTTGCGATAATTCCCATACTTATTTTTTTGTATAAAGATATCCCGAAAAAGCTTTATTGCTCTGAAAAGAAAACAGTTGTTTGGTAAAGTGTACATTTTTCTCTATCTCTAGCATATTCTTTCTTGGATAAACAATAATATCTGTGTAACGCAAAGGATTAATAGTTGCTAGCTGATCTGTGGTTACCCAATATACTTTTTTCGGATAAATGAGATAACGCGTAAGGTAATAATAGTAGCCGTTATCGCTTATTATGAGCGTTTTATCAGGGCGTTTTGTGGTGTTATCTACCAACTCTGCTAAGAAATAACCATCCTTATAAAAAGTCTCCATTTTCTGTTTCTCGGACAGACTAAGCCAGACTAAATCCTCAGTAATAGCCCTTCTCATGTGTATCCCCGTCCTAAGGACAGAGACGAGAATCCAAAGAATAATGACAAGTAAGGAAATGTATTGAGAGAAACCAAGTCTTTTAAAGTACATACTGACTAGAGCGGCTTTTTTTCCAAGAATCTCAGGCCATAAGAAAATACTTCATCTTCATGAACTGGAATCACATAGATGAGGCTTCCCCCATCCAAATCATATCGTTTTGCCTTAACGTTCTTTATCGTAAAGACAGTGTCATCATCAAGAAGGATTGCATAGTGGATGCCTTTTGGTATGGTAAAAAGGTGCCTAGACTCCTGATACTCTTTCTTCATCCATTGATAGCCATCACGTCTTGTGTGTATAAAAGCTTTAGTTGTTGTCGCCAAAGCATCTATTTCATATAATTTATACTCCTTCAAATAGTACATATACGGACGCCAGAGAGTTGGTGTAGTCAGAATAATCGTATCTCTTGGAGAAAATTTGTTTTCTACAAAATTAATTTTTGCTTTGAGTCTCATATCATTTGCGCGAATGTCTGTGTAGTGAAAAGAAGTAGGTCGATATGGATTGGTATATTCAGGATCTCGATTATAAAAAAAGAGTGTCAAATTAATCAGTACCGTAATTGTAATGGCTGATATAAGCAAGTATTTGTTGTGTTTAAGCACTTGCCACATTCCATATGAAGTTAAAAGGATCAAAGCAGACAGATAGTTCATCTGATATCCAGCATGAACGGTTACAATGAACACATTGAAGAGAAACGAAGGAACAATCCATATCAAAAAAAATATAGTTTTCTTATTGAAAAGCCGAAAAATATTTTTTTCTCTCTTTAGAATATCCCACGCTTTCTTAGCATAAAAAAGCAGAAACAATGCTCCGACACCAAGACTTAGTAAAAAACCCTTAACGATGAGTTCTATAAACTCCCATCGTAGTTTTGGAACAAAAACTGCTTTCGTCCCATTTTTTACTCCATCCAATAATAAATTAGTGTATTTTCCCAATCCCCCTACAACAACAAGAAAAGGAATAAACCAAAGAAGAAATGCTAGGAAAAAGCCACACAGCATTCTAAGCTTTTCCTTATGGGAGAGGTGTAAAAAACCAAAGAGGACTAAAGGAGAAAGAAATAAAAATTCCTGAGGTCTAATTCCCAATGTTACCGCAAATATAACTCCAAATAAAAAACCCAGTTTACGTTTTTTAAAAGTAGTAAGATAACAAAGAAGCCCTACAAGCGCAGTAGTGATAGGAAGAATCAAATGTGGATAAGGAGTTAGTCCAAAATAATAAAAGGTTGATCCCGAAAGAAAAATACTTGCTGAACTTACGCCGACTACTCTATTAAACATAACTTTACCAACAAGATAGAAAACTGCAGCGCCAATACCACTCCATAGTACATTTACCATAAGCAAAGCTCTGTGCGGATCCCGAGTAAAAAAATGAAAAAAATATCCCATGGCTATATAAAGAGGATAGCCTGGAATTGTCGGTGTGTTTTGCTCCAAGGAATAGCGAACAACTGCGATACTGTAGTCTGGACCGTCCCAGTGGGATTGGAAGTTTTCAACGAGTGGAAATCTTAGTAGAATGCCTATCAAAAAAAACAGTAAAATAAAATAATAATCTTTCTTGTTCAACATAGATTATTTTGTTATACTAACAAAACGTACTTAAGTTAGCAACTTAGATAACACTCTCAAAAATATGCAGGAAATTTCATGTCCTCTCTGTGGAAAACGAAACTATAAAGTTCTCTACACCTCTACTTTAACAAACGAAGATTTTAATCTTGAAGTACTTAGAAATCATCTAAAAAATACACTTGACGACTATACAAAGCATGGACAGATCGTTCGATGCGATACCTGTAGCCTTGTGTATACAAATCCTATGGAGGATCTATCAACCATACTGAAAGGATATGAGGAAGTTGTCGATGAAGAATACTTACAAACAGAACACTATAGAAAGTTACTTTTAAAAAATCACCTGAAAAAGCTCCGTGTATCTAAAAAGAAAGGAACACTATTAGATGTAGGTTGCTTTGCAGGTTTTTTCCTCGAAATAGCAAAAGAGCAAGGGTGGAAAATATACGGGATAGAACCTTCTCAATGGGCAGGTAAGATTGCAAAAAAAAAGGGAGTAACAATGCTGGGTCATGAAATAGAGAAAGCAAAGTTGAAAAATAATTTTTTTGATGCGATTACCTTATTTGATGTTATTGAACACCTAGGCAACCCTCATAAAGTAATGACTGTACTTGAGAAAACTATGAAAAAAAACGGAATTCTCCTAATGGCTACACCAAATATCGACAGTCTCTTTGCTAAGATACTTGGAAAACGTTACCCTTTTCTTATACGTATGCATCTCATACTCTATTCTCCAAAGACGTTAAAAATGTTATTTGAACAACACGGCTTTAAGGTAATCAATACAGGGAATTACATACGAATATTTCCTCTCTACTACATTCTTGGGAAAATTCAGTGGAAGAATAAACCTTTCACTTGGATAAAATCAGCTCTACTTTCCTACCCTAGGATTGCAAATTTTTCCGTCCACCTCAATTTCGGTGATACTTTTTATATGATTGGGAAAAAGTTATAATATTTTATTGCTACGTTTCAATGCTGATGATATAATCATTTCTACATACTGCTCTACACTATGACTTCATCTAAAAAACCTATCGTAACCGTTCTTATTGCTGCTTTGAATGAAGAAAAGAATATTAAAAAAACTGTAGATGAGTGCCTTAAGATAAAAGAGTATGATCTTCAAGTTTTAGTTGTTCTCGATAGCAAGACCACGGATAATACAAAATCTGTCGCAGAAAAAGCTGGAGCAAGAGTGATTCATACGGGAAAGTGGCTCGGGAAAGGAGCCGCCCTTCGAAAAGCAAATAAGTATGTTAAGGGTGATTATGTCGTTCAGATTGATGCTGATTATCAGTTTCTTCCTCGAGACATTCCAAAGCTGGTTGAACCATTACGAAATGGTTACGATGTAACGCTTGGCACACGATATAGGAATGGAGCACATGTGGATAAAGGAGCAGTAACGAAATTTCGCCGTTTCGGCATTATTTTTCTATCATTCGCGACATCTGTGGCATCAAAAAAATGGATTACTGATGTTTTAGCTGGATTTAAAGCATTTCGAACACCAGTGATGAAGGACATTAACATGAAAGTAGATCACTATGGTTATGAAGCTGAAGAAGTAATAAAAGCGGCTAAAAAAGGATATAAAATACTCGATGTTCCCATTCATTACAAAAAGCGAGAAACAGGAGATTCTAATGTTATGCCTTTAAAACATGGGTTTATGTTTCTTGAAACAATTATAAGGACAGGTCTTGGGAAATAATTAGTGTTTATCTAAGTAGTTGAGTCTGTAGACAATTTTATTTGTCCCCCACACATTCCATACATCACAAACCATGCACGTCTTTTTTACTTTTTCCTTGATCTTCTTCATATCCAATGTTTTATATGCTTTATGATTCGTCGCAATAAAGAGAAGATCAGCATTTTCTACAGCCTTATAGACATCTTCTTCGACCTTCTGATTGCTGTATGCTTTAATAAAAGGATCGTGAAGCACAACTTCTGCACTCTCTTTCAAAAGTGCTTTTCTAACTTTAAAACTCAACGATCCACGTAGATCATCTATTTCAGATTTAAAGGCCAGACCAAGAATAACAGCCTTTTTCTTCTTCAGACGCATTCTCTCTTTGATTTTTTTTATAAGAAAAAGCGGTATCGCTTCATTCACTTTCCAGCTAGTCGAAATGAGATCTCCGAAAGGCAAATCAGAGATGAGGAAAAAACCATCTTTAAACAGACAAGGTCCACCAGTCAGTCCAGGTAATTTTAGTCCACCTCTTTTATAGTTATGATTTACTAAGTTAACAATTTCATAGATATCTTTATGATAGTTATCTGCCAGTACCATAAACTCGTTTGCGATCGCGAAATTGATATATCGATACATATTGGTAAATAATTTAGCTAACTCTGCCGAAACATCGTCTGTCTCAAGTGTCTCAACACCGATTCGCTGAAAGAAAGCGGTAGCTTTTATGGTACTTTTTCTATCAACGCCTCCGACTATTTGAGGAATTGTTTTCATTTCATCAAGTGAATTTCCTTCTGTTATTCGCTCAGGAGCAAAAGCTAAAAAGAAGTTTTTCCCAACATGAAGACCATTAATATCTTCAATGAGTGACTGCACATACTGTGTTGTCCGTGGAGAAACAGTACTCCTTAAAATAAGTGTTTGATTCGGACGAAGAAATTTTCTGGCTTCCGCAAGAGATTCATCTATTTGATCATAGACTGGGTTAAGGTTTTCATCAACCGGAGTACCAAGTGTTAAGATGATGTAGCTGCAAACTGAGATAACAGAATAGTCCGTTGTGGCAATAAACTTTTTACCTATATGTTTTCGAAGAACTGCAGTTGCTCCTTGCTCTAAAAAAGGCATTTTCCCACTGTTTATATCTTTTATTTTTTCAGGACTTCTCCCTATTCCGTAGGTAGTAAAGCCTTCATCTGCAAGAACCAATGCAAGAGGTAAGCCTACCCTTCCGATTCCTATTACTGCAACTCGTTCACTATGAGGAATTACTTTCTTTGTTTTTGTGCGTCTTGCCATCTGAAGAATCCTATTAACAAAATTACGATGTTACCCATATTAGACTATCACCGCCGAGAAATCAACTCGACGAGAAACGTTTATGATAATTCGTCAGGAACAACTGCAATCCTTCTGTAACTGGAACAATACACTTGTTGCCGAATAAGCCAAGCGATTTTTCACTATCCAAACAGGCATATTTACTTCTTTTTGCCTTTGCGTCTTTATAAAACTCTGTAAACGAGACTGAGTTTATTACGGCATCCTCAAACCCTCCAAGCCTTGCGAGTAAGGAGACGAATGCAAAATTACTGACACAGTCACTTGCCCCGACATGAAGAACCCCTGTTATATCCCTGTTAATAATCTGAGCAATTGAATATACGGCATGATCAACGTATGTTGGACTCAGATACTGATCAACAACTCCAATAAATGGTTCTTTGTGAATAAACGCATCAAGCGCCCGACGCGCGATATCTTTTTTTCCTGGGAAAAAGTCTGAATAAACAGTAATAAGACGAAGGACACAGTTTCTCTCTGATGCATTCAATACGTGTTCTTCACCTTTTTGTTTTGTATATCCATAATAGTTAACCGGATCTGTTCGATCACCTTCCTTAAAGGGTTTCTCACCATTGCCATTGAATACTGCATCTGTTGAAAGGTAGAGGAGCTTTATCTTTGTTTCTCTAGCAATAGCTCCTACCATACCTGGAGCTTCAGCATTAATCGCAAGTGCGTCTCGTTTCTGTTCTTCTGCTTTGTCAGGATTCGTAATGCCTGCTGCGTAAATAATCACATCTGGATTAATGTCTGTAATCGTCTTCTTCAGAGCTGAATGGTTCGTTACGTCTAATTCGTTATGAGCAGGAGATATAATGTGAAAGGTGGTAGTAAGAAGTTCACGAATCCGCGTACCTACTAATCCTGTCCCCCCAAGTAGTAACACGTTTTTCATCGTTTAAGTTATAACTCTTGAGGATCTATTATAGAGTACTGCAGTAAAATGTAAATAAACGTCGCAGAAGAGTAACAACATCTTATAAGAAGTGTATCTCCTGAAGGATACTGGTATAATACAAACTCATGAAAGAAGATGCAAATTTTCATAAAAGAGATACTTGTCGTTACTGTGGATCAAAACGAATAAAACGCTTCCTGTCTCTCGGTATACATCCACCATCCAACAGCTTTTTACGACCTGATCAAATACAAAAAGAAAAGAAGTATCCACTTGAACTCTATATTTGTCAATCATGTTTCCTCGTACAACTCATCGATGTCGTCTCTGCAGCGAGTATCTTTGATGACTATGTCTACCTTTCATCTAGCTCGAAAGCACTAAAACAGCACTACGCCGATCTAGCCCAGACACTCACGAAAAAATATATGCTTAAAAGAGGAGACCTTGTCGTTGATATTGGCTCTAATGACGGCATCCTCCTTCATGGATATACATTACCAGGAATAGTACGAGTCGGCGTAGAACCATCAAAGGTTGCAGAAATTGCTCGTTCCACAGGTCTTGAGGTGATTAAAGATTTCTTTACTGACTCTACTTCGAAAAAGATTGTAAAGAAATATGGGAAAGCAAAAGTCGTTACTGCGACGAATGTCTTTGCCCATGTCGATGATATCGGCAGTTTCGTTAAAGGACTCCCAACATTACTTGCAGATGATGGCGTGTTCGTTATAGAAGCTCCGTACTTGCTCGACATGGTGGATCAAACGCTTTTTGATATTATTTACCATGAGCATCTTTGTTATTTAAGTCTCATCCCTCTTGTTCCTTTTCTTGCTCGATATAACCTAGAAGTATTTGACGTTAATCGAGTGCCATTTGGTGCATCAGGACCAGCTATACGAATTTTTGTTTCTTTGAAAGGTACCCGCTCTGTCGAAAAAAAAGTAAATACACTACTCGCATATGAAAAAACCTGGGGAGTAAAAAAAATGTCCCGATATACGACATTTGCAAAACAAGTTGCTCAGGTAAAGAGAGATATGCTTAAAAAGATTAAGAAACTTCGTGCATCAGGAGCAAGGCTGGGTGGTTATAGCGCTCCTGCAAAAGGAAATACGCTTCTTAATTACTTTGGAATAACGACTGAAATGCTGGAATGTATAGCAGAAACGAATGAGCTCAAGCAAGGTCTTCTTACACCAGGATCGCATATCCCAATTGTCAGCGAAGAAGCGTTTCTAGAAACCATGCCAGAATACGCACTGTTATTAAGTTGGAACTATGTTGACTTCTTTCTGGCAAAAAGTGAGTATATTCGAAAAGGTGGAAAATTTTTAGTTCCAATTCCTGCTCCTGTGATCGTACCATGAAATCATCCCCTAACGTTTCAATCGTCATACCCGTTTTTAACGAACCAAAAAATATTCCTAAGGTGTTAACCGCTCTTAGACAAGCTATTCCTGTATCACATGAAATACTCGTCGTTTATGACTCAGATAACGATACAACATTGCCTGTCCTCGGACAAATGAAAAAAAGCTACAAAAATCTGCAGGTAGTACAAAACTCTATCGCTAAAGGACCTTCTGGAGCCCTCCGTACAGGCTTCAAGCATGCCAAGGCTCCCCTTATCCTCGTAACTATGGCTGATCTCTGTGATGACCTTGCACAAGTAAGAGAACTCCTCAGTCTGGTTCCTAAAAAAGCGGATATTGCCAGTCCGTCCCGTTACAGTAAAGGTGGTCAACAGCAACTTAAGTCTCCTTTTAAAGTATTTATTCCCAAAGCAGCAGGTTTTTTACTCCGGTTGTTTACTGGTTTACCGACAAATGATCCGACAAATAGTTATAAACTTTACTCGGCAAAGCTTCTCAAGACCCTGAGGCTTCAAAGCACTGAAAGCTTCAGCGTTACACTAGAAATCGTCGCAAAAGCTTATGTCTTAGGGTATAGGATCGTTGAGATACCCACCGTTTGGCGTGATAGACAGCACGGAAAGACCAATTTCAATCTTCAGCGCTCGCTACTCCCCTATTCACAATGGTTTCTACTTGCTCTGTTACGAAATCGCCTCTTTCATACACCGATGCTTTTGATTAAAACCCTTCTCTTTCCAAAAAAGTAACAAATGTCTGGAGTTGTTATAATGTTCGTGTGGAAATAAAAGTTATCTCCTGGAACATCTGGCAAGATTATCATCTGGACGAAGTTATCACCTATTTAAAGCAAGGTAATGCCGATATCATAGGCATACAAGAAGTAATAGAAAAAAATGGGACCAATACTGGGGCTATCATCGCAGGTAGACTAGGTTATGAATGTGCATACTACCGTGCAATTGAGAAAACCCGCCTCGGCTTCCCTCAAGGAAATGCAATTTTGAGCAGATATCCCATTACCAAAAGCACTTCGCATATGCTTAGTACTGTTGATCAATTTACTGGCAACGCTGAATCAGAACCACGAGTAGCTGTGGAAACTCACATAGATATAATGGGGACTCAAGTGACAGTTATTACTACTCATCTCGCCTACTCTTATATGTTTCAAGAATCAGCTATGCGAAATCTCCAAGTTGATAAACTATTGTCAGTACTTCCCAAGGCTAAAACTATCCTTATTGGAGACTTCAACTCGCACCCAGACAGTTCATATATGAAAAAACTGACTGCTATTTTACAAAATACTGATAAGGACCTCATTGCTCCTACATGGACCGTTTATCCATTCGACTACGAAGGCTTTCATGAAACAGAATTGAAGCACCGACTTGACTATATATTTGTCACAAGGGATATTTCTGTTACTGATTTTCGTGTTGAACCTTCAAAAGGATCCGATCATTTACCTATTGCTGCTGTCCTTAAAGTATGAATAAAAGTATTTGCCCCGGATGTGGATTAGAGCTAACTGGAACTGACACAGAAATTGATAAAGAGTTTCATGCTTCTAGCGCGTGTCGAAACCTCGTCTATGAACTGACATATTACACACTCTCATTACAAGATCAATACTTTATTCATCAGTTAGTTGTTGATGCTTATGCTGCGCAGCATGCAAAAAGCACTAATACCCTTATTACGATTTTCTTTCCTGTTTTAGGATTGTATCTTGTCAATGAAAGAGGATTCACTGGAAAACAGGTACAAAATACTCATGTCTCTTTCGCACGAAAATGGAAAGAGTGGCCTTTTTTTGAAGTCCCTACAGAAAAAGCTACCCTAACTGTTGCTGACGTTCTTCACACTCCACTAAATGAACGACAAGAAATGATTATGAAATGGTCCGCCTCTGTCTGGAAAATATGGAAACCTCAAAACAAAAAAATAAAGCACGAGGTTGAAAAACGGTTGAATTCTTCTTGAGTATCTCTTTTCTTATTCGCACATTATTGAAAATATTTACTCAGCTGTACTCCAAGACGCTGTGAATAGAGTGCGGATCCTGAAGCATTAAAAGGAAAGGAGCAATAAAAATTTTGTTACTTTAACAGAAAATGAAATATAGAAAATGATACTTATCACTAATAGAATGTATTTCGAACGCCTTAAAAGATGAAAAAGAATCAACCCACATAAGACAAATCAAAAGAAATATATATTCTCAAAATCTGCTACTTTTAATCTGTTAATCGAAATGACACCGATAATACCATGCAGAAACGAAAAGATAGTTTGCTGAATATCTAAGAGAGTCATTAATGAATTCTTTTATAGATTGTAAAATGATTTATTTGATTTGATTTTATATAATTCTTTTTTATATAACTAAATACCTCGGGCATACGCTTGATATCGCTCACTTCATCAACCGCCCATGCATTTTTATCCTCGATGACATATAGTGGTTTGTTTTTCTCTAATGAAGAGACGATCTCTAGCCGTTTTTCTTTCGAGAATGCGAGAAGAGGAAGATCATATTTCGTCGCATTTTCTCGATCTAAAAGAAAGTAGAGTGCTGGAATATTGTTAAACACATACATTGTGTCCGATGGCTTTGTATTATTGTTCATAAACGCCTGAAGCATAGTGACATCACTACTTTGTTTCTGAGAGATAGCAAGTGGTGCCACTCGATATGTAGAGGTATTCATAAACTGTCGTTGCTGAAAACCTCCTAAAAAATCCTGACGATAAATTGCAGCATGTCTTAACCCATACAGTGAAAAAAGCGTAATAAAGAAAATACTCATCAGCTTCACTCCTCCATTATTACTCTGGGTATCCTTTGATATCATAGAGATGAAATAACTCCCGCAAACAAAAACAATCGGAAAAAGAAGCATGTAATGTCCTGACCTACCGATAATGCTTGCATAGGACAGAAGACCAAATCCAATAAGTAAAAGAAGCATGTCATCTTTATCTGTCACTCTCTTTTCAACGTATCGTATGATCGTTATTGAGAGAAAAATGAGAAGAAGCAGGAGAGACCAGTAGAAAAGCATCTGTCTTGAAAAAAGATACTTCACAAAACCTAGAGGAGAGGAAAAAGAATGAGCAGTCGGTAAAATACTTGGCAATCCTTGTCCGTTGGGAAGATTAACTCCTGAAAGAGAAGTAAGCACTTCCCACGTCGTTTTCAAATAACTTACTAGCCATCCTTGATGGAAGGCAAACACCACAAAAGCAAGTTCTGAAATAATGAGACCTGCGAGTAAAAATGGGATAAGACGTAAGGATGACTTCCTGGTTTTCGTGTATATGAGCTTGCACCCACTATAGAGTAGTATCAGAATACCGGTAAAAACGCCTACTTCAGCACTTTCAAGAGACGTGAGAATAAGAAATACTCCCGTCATAAATGCTAGTTTTTTCCTTTGTGTTGAAAATGAGAGGACAAGTAAAAAAAGTGTGAAAATGCCGATCCAGTGGCGAATATTAATCCCTGGTACAAGTACTAAAAAAATGACTGTAAGAATCAATATTACTGGCTTCACTTTGAGAAAACGTAAAATATATATTGATGCAGCAATTCCAAAAAATGTTCCGAAAACTAAAAGATAGAGACGTATACTAAAAAAAGAAGCACCGAACAAGTTTGTAAAAAACATGATGGGCAATACCTGCAACGGCCCATACTGCAGGAAAAAATCCTTATACAGTACTTTTCCGTGCATCAGGTGATTTACCCAGGCTGCAAACTGCCCCTCGTCCAGCATGTTGATATCGCCATAAAGACCACTTTGTGAACCTAGTTGACCAATAAACAACAACCAGAGAAAAACAAGAGATAAGCTAGCTACTATCTTTTTCGCCATATAAAAATATATCTCCCTAGAATAACGGAACTCGGAATAATCAGTACTAAAAGTATGAATCGTATATAGTCAAGGGTAAGAGAATGCTTATGAAGAACAAGCCAGTTGACAGCTGAAGTTTTTGGGAGCGGTAGTGATTGGGGAATGATGTAAAAAATACTTAACGCATATACTAAACATCCTATTAGTAACGAGACAGAAAAAACTACTAACTGCCAAACAAGGGTATGCTCTTTGTCTTTCTTCTTCACTGTAGGTCCTATTATACAAAACGGCCATTTTATTTACTTACCTTTTTACTTTGACTATAATTGATTGATGAAACGATACCTCGTAACCGGTGGAACAGGATTTATTGGTAGTGCACTCGTCAAAGCTTTGGTTAACAATGGAGATTTCGTCCGTGTCTTTGACAATGATTCAAGAGGGAGTAGTCATCGACTTTCAGAATTAACTACTAATATTGAAATACAGGAAGGTGATATAAGGGATCTTCCATCGGTCACAGCTGCTTGTGAGTCGATAGATAGCATTATCCACCTAGCGTACATAAATGGTACAAAATTTTTTTATGAAAAGCCAGAGCTTGTTTTAGAGATCGCAGTAAAAGGAATTACCAATGTTATAGATGCCGGTATTGCACACAATGTGCCAGAATTATTTCTTGCTTCAAGTTCTGAGGTCTATCAAACTCCACCAGTAATACCCACTCCAGAAAATATTCCATTAACTGTACCCGATGCATACAATCCACGTTACTCATATGGGGGTGGGAAAATAATCAGTGAACTTATGACCATCCATAATGGTAAAAAATATTTTAAGCGAGCTGTTATTTTTCGTCCGCATAATGTCTATGGACCAGACATGGGAGCGGAACATGTCATACCTGAGTTATTAGAGAAAATAAAAACGCAACAAAATAACGACACAGTCTCATTACCGATACAAGGAACTGGAGAGGAAACAAGAGCATTTATTTACATTGATGATTTTACCCGAGGTTTACAGTTACTTCTTGAAAAAGCTGATCACCTAGAAACATATAATATCGGGACTTCGGAAGAAGTATCCATAAATACATTAGTGCAGACCATGGCAAAAGTGTTACGGAAAAAAATTACCACCCTCCCCGAGACACTTAGAAGGGGAAGTACTAAACGCCGTTGTCCGGATATCACGAAATTAAAAACTCTTGGATTTAATCAGCAAGTAAGTCTTGCAGATGGAATAAAGAAAACCACGGAATGGTATTTGTCATAGCAATAATTCGTCTGGAAACATACGTTTTCCCTACCCCATCAATCTCTAGACAAAAGTATGAGAAAACTGTATCATATGCTTCGCGATGAAGAAAAAGATACAATCGACATTTAACACTGGATCAAGTAGCGTCGTGTCTTCCTGTCAAATCTGTAATAATTCGAAACTCGAATCAATTATTTTTTTAGGATATCTACCACCCGTTAACACACTACCGAAAATAGGGACACAACCTCATGAACAACCTAGTTATCCCGCAGAGTTACTCTATTGTTCAAAGTGTCAATTAGTACAACTCGGGCTTGTTGTCGATCCAAAAATACTTTTTCCTGAAAGTTATCCTTATACGAGTAGTACTACAAAAGTACTCCGGGAAAATTTTAAAGAATTATATGAAGAATGTATTAAAAAATTTGAACTAGATAAAAAGGATCTTATTATCGATATCGGATCAAATGATGGAAATCTTCTCAATAATTTCAAAAAGAATCACCGAGTGCTTGGTGTAACACCAGAAAGCATCGGCGAGCTAGCGATAAAAAACGGTATTCCCACTATTCTCTCCTATTTTGATAAAGAAGTAGTAAAGAAGATAAAAAAAGAACATGGTAAAGCAAAAATAATTACTGCAACCAATGTATTCGCTCACATTGAAAATGTTCATGAGGTCGTACGACTCATTTTAGATATTCTGCAAAGTGATGGGGTTTTTGTCTCAGAATCTCACTATCTTGCTCCCCTTATCGAGAAACGCCAGTACGACACCATCTATCATGAACATCTTCGATACTATTCACTGAGAAGTCTTCAGTATCTTCTTAACATGCATGGACTGGAAGTATTTCATGCAAAAGAGATTCCGCCACACGGAGGCTCAATCCGTGTGTATGCAGCCAGAAAAGGAATGTATCCTATTGAGGAATCAGTTAAAAGAATTCTGAAACGAGAAAAAGAAAGCGTTACGAATAAGAAACAATTTACAGCATTTAGTCACGATGTGATGCTTTCAAAGCTATCACTGCATAAGCTTCTTCATTCGATCAAAGCAAAGAATGGAAAAATCTATGGTATCAGTGCTCCTTCAAGAGCAAGCACACTGATCAATTATGTCGGTCTTGACGATCAAATCGTAAACTGTGTTCTGGAAGTAAAAGGTTCTTATAAAACTGGCAAATATATCCCAGGAACTATTATTCCTATTCTTGATGAAGCGAAACTATTTAAAGATCAACCAGAGTACGCTCTCATCTTTTCATGGCATATTGCAAAAGAACTAATGCCTAAATTACGAGAAAAGGGGTTTAAAGGTAAATTTATTATTCCTCTTCCTAAGCCAAAAATAGTGCGTTAACAAAAAGATTACACCCAAAAGTGTTACAAGAGTAATTATTAAACCAATTCGAAATGAGAGAGGTCTATACTCAATAGTAACCACATGATCTCCTTTAGGTACGAACACACCAATAAATGGATGTTGATTGATGATCTGTGTTTTTTTTCCATCAATAGAAGCATACCAACCAGGATAGAATGTTTTCTTTATCTCAACGATACCATCCTTGTTCGCATGTACCTGTAATGTCAATTTCTCAGGAGACTGTCTCTTTTCCGAGTAACTTCCATCGACAACGACTTCTTTACTATTTGGAACAGCCCAGAGACCCACAGTTCCCTCTTTCCATAGCATTTTAAAATTTTTATCTTGTGCATTCTCATAAAAAAGTTCTGTGTATGGAGTACCCTTTTTATCTGTCCACAACGCAACTGCATTTTGTTCTTTTGCTTTTCGAGGTACGACGTTAAGCACGTATTCCTGACCTTGAGCTAGAGTTACTGGCATCGAAACAGTCATAAACATCTTGTCTCGAACATCTCGACAGTCAAGAAGACTGTTAGCTACTTCTTTTTTTGAATGTTTCTCTGAGATAGTAATAACCAATTGACAGACGTTCAATCTATTGAAATTAGCGGTCAGAAATCTAACTTCACGTAGTTGTGTATATTTCGGTTTAAATACAAGTGAGAGTTCTTCTCCGGAAACAAGAGCAGGTGATAACTGAGCAAAAGATGTTTGCAAAGCATCTCTTACTAAATTCGGATCAAAGTCTGACAAAATGTACTGAATCCCGAACTTCTGTAATGACTCCAGTGAAACACTATCTACTTTATTCCAGTGATTTCTGTCAGCAAAAGCCGTATTAAATGCTTCTTCATACTCTTTACTATCGATCGCATCATAATTTTCGGCTTGATTGAGGTTATACATAAGATTAATATTCTCCGGGAGATTAAGATTACCAATTTCAAGATATGTTCCTTTCGGCAATGATTGCATTATTTTTATAAGATCAGTCTTAGGATAGTAATCTTTTTTTTGTGTAACAGGAACATAGTTCCAAAATAACCCTGTCGTTTGAAAAAGAATAGGAATGAGCAGAAGAAAGATGCCTGAAGTCTTAAGTAATCTCTTTCTGATAAGAAACATCAGAAGCAAAAAGTAGACTGAGGTTGTCAAAGAAATATAAACTATATGAATCGACAGAAATTGTATGAAGTATTGAAGTTTATCAACTGGATCATAAACAAAGGACGTAATATACCAAATAACGATGCCGAGGCAGATGCCGGTAGCAAGCATGGCATTAAAAGTGTGTCCGTATTTAGTCACTACTCTTTCCTCTTTTTTCTCAATACCATCTAAGAAGAATGCGAAAAGGACGCATAATCCAATTGACATGAAGCCTATTAGTCTATGGTTCGCGGTAATATTAAAAAGTGGAAGCGATGTAATAAGCCAAAATGGCCAAATCTTATAAACTGCAGCAAGAATAAGAAAACAGACTGCTAGCCAAAAAATGGCTAGTCTATTTTTTCTTTGAGTCAGAATACCAAGAAAAGCCGTTATCATAACCGATGCGCCAATGTATCCTCCAATGCTCTCTTGAAAATTTATTCCCTCTATTGCTTTGTAAAATTGCGTATGTGGTGCTCCATAGAGAAACGGGAAAAAGTATTGGAGAGAAGCTAGCGGAGGAAAAAAAACAGATGATGGTACAGTCATTCTTGCTGAAAATGCAGCACTATGAAAAAGATACTCTAAAAATGGCAACAACTGAACTGCTGCCAAAAGAAATCCTCCAATAATTGCAAGAAAAAAAGGAATCAAGTCTTTTTTGCTTTTCCAGAATCTAAAGAGCAGATATGCAGCATGAAGTACGAAGAGATGAAAAAGTGTCTCAGGATGTCCACCAAATATTGCAGTGGCATACGACACACTCATTCCAATATATAAAACGACCCGCTTATTTTTCTCTCTCATTCGTATTTTCTCAGTAAGATAGAGCATGAGCGGAAAAAGAATAAAAACATTAGTGTGAGGCCAAAGTAACCAAACTATGGGAAATCCAGAAAAAGCAGCTGCTATCCCTCCTATAAGGCTTATTCGTTTTGAGACCTTTATTGCCGTGAGATAAAGAAAGACAAAATAGCCGAGTAAGTACAGTTTCATAAAGGAAATAAAGTACAGAGCTGTATGTAGTGGGAGAAGGTAGTAAAAGATATTTAGTGGATACAGTACCGCAGACTGCATGTTTGCAAAAAAGGGCACACCTTTTCCGTTGAGATCACTCCACAACGGAAATTGGCCAGTCATTAATCGTTGCTTGGTATAATCTCGCCAAGGTTCTGTCTGAAATACAGGATCAGCAAGAAGAGAGTTGTGAGGAGCAATCCAAGAATCCTGACTAAAACTTGGGAAATATGAAAGGATATCGCTTGGAAAGAAAAGACCGGGAAGAATCGATGAAATTAAAAAAAGTATGAGAACACCAAGGGCAAAGAGCCAGAAACTACTTTTCTTGTTTTGTAAGCGTGATAAAGGCATCTTTATAGACAATCTTTTGATTGTTTGCAATTATATCTCCTGATGGATAAATTGTATAGATAAGCTTAGCATTCATGTGCTCCTTTCCCCCACGCCACCAGACAAGATATTTATAGTCATCAATACTCGATGGGAATTTGCTAAAAAATCCTCCCCCCTTTAACTGAAATGTGTTTTTATTGGCATCACTCACTATTCTTCTTACAAGCTCATCCTGAATCTTCCATGTAGTCCCAATACCGTAGTTGCCAAATGGGATAGAATGGATTGCATTCCTGGTTGTTAAAAAATACTCCTGTGATTGTATCGTAATAATATTTCCAATAACTAATACTCCAAGTAATAATAAGAATACTTTCGATTTTTCTACAAAATAGGTGAACGAATATGCTAATAGAATACAAATTGGCGCAAACAACAAAGGAAAATAGGCAGTCCCAGGAGCAGCGTGAACAGCAAAACCTATAAGAGGAATAACTAGCCAGAGAAGGATGATAATCAATCCCGGCATTTTTAGAAGCTGCTTTCTTTTGATAAAAAGAACGAAAGCAATTAGTACCAGCATTCCAATAAAAATAATCCCCGATGAAGGAAAAATAACTCTTGCTACCTGCTCCCAAATAGTCTGAAGCGCTTCTGGAAGATGAGCCGTCGTTGAGTTATTACTGAGCGTCAAGCCGAAAAATAGTCGCACTCGATTAACGATCCACAAGGCAAATTTTGCTGTCTGGACAAATCCATGAGTTAGATCATAGATAAGAAAAGGTGCAATTCCGACAAGAAATGTGATAAATGAATAAATGTATGTCCTTTTCGTGATTTTAGGCTTAAAAATAATCCAAAGTATCCCGATTAGGAATACAAGGACAGCATTTGATAATTCGAATTGTAGAGATAATCCAAGAAAAAATGCGGCAAATGGCAAGTATCTCTCGTGTGTTTTAAATACTTTGTATAGAAAGAGAAAGAGCAATGTTGTAACGAGCGGTATTGGAGATGTATGGTAAGGCATACGTGTATTAACAATAACAAGAGGAGACGTAGCATAGAGCAAACCGGCGATCAAGCCTACATGCTTACTAAAAAACATTTTTCCCAATCTATAGACGAGATAGGTTGATACTACTCCAAGACTGCCATAGAGCACTGCTGGAGCCACAGGATGAAAGTGCCCAATGAGAAAGGCCAAACCAATAAGGTAGACTGAAAGTGGCCCTTGATGAAGCCACACTACAGATGAGGGAATACCGAGAAGTGGTATTGTACCGGTAAGAATCATATCTCGAGCGGCGAGGTAATCTCGGCCAAAATCTCCTATAAACATCATAAGATCTGCAATTTTGTACAGATTCATACCTAGCGAGAGGAGAAGCAGCCCAAATAACAGCAGTGCCTCAGGTTGCAGAAAACGTAGTAGTCCTTCAGCAATAAAGGCAGGAATAAAATCATGGTACTTACGGAAAAATTTTAATCGGCTCGTCTGAAACGCTTTTCGTATGAACTCTTTGTTGCTTGAGCTTTTGCCTATGAGATGCGTAATTCTAGCTTTCGGGAAGTAGATGTTACGATACCCAGCATTTTTCACCTTCATGCAGAGATCTGACTCTTCAAAGTAAAGAAAAAATCTATTATCAAACCCATGAATACTCTTAAATAAGGACTTTCTTATCATCATACAAGCTCCACTCAGCACATCGACCTCTTGTTCTTTTGTACGATTAGCGTCATACATCCAAAACTTTTGGGAGATAGGGTTGTGCTTCCAGAGCTTATCGATGACAGAGTAGACGATAAGTGCTGTCGGAAGAGTTGGAAATTTACTTATGGTTGGCAGTATTTTACCATCTTTATCAATCATTTGTGGACCTATGATTCCAATCTTTTTATTCGACTCCAATTTTTCAACCATTAACCGAAGCGCTTTTTTTTTAAGAATCGTATCGGGATTAAGAATAAGAAGATACTTACCTTTGGCTCTACTCACTGCCTTATTATGTCCCTTTCCAAACCCAATATTTTCTCTATTAGTTATAATATGTACTCCCCGTTTCATACTGACCTGTCTAGGTAAAGGCTTTGGAGAAGCATTATTGACGATAACTACTTCATAAGGAATACCATAAGCTGCCCCACTCAATGAGGTAAGGGAATGAAGAATTTCTTTAGGCGTGTTGTAATAGACGTATAATATAGATACTGTAGGCTTCATTTACTACAAAACCCTCAAAAACACTCGTTCTATCTTTCTTGCTGACTTATCCCACGTCCAATTCTTCTGCATTTCAAGACGAGCATTTTCCCCCATCTGCTCTCTTTCTTTCTCATTTTTTAGCAAATACGATACTCTCTCGGCCAAAGCCTTCTCATTCCTTGATACAAGATATCCCGTTTTACCATCAATAACACTTTCCATATATCCCCCCTCAGCTACGGCAATGACTGGAGTCCCACACGCCATCGCTTCAAGAGGAATCAAACCAAAAGGTTCGTTGATTGCTAGAGCAATAACAATTTTTGATTGGTTGTATATTTTTACAAGCTCGGCATCAGACACTCTCTTTGCAAAACTTTCAATAGTAAGAGTGTTTGTACCAAAAGGAAAGTACTCTCGGGCCTTTTCAAAAAAATTAAATCCATCAACTCGATCCTTCGATCCAACAAATAAAACATCGTTTATTTTCTTGGTATTTATTTTCTTGAAAAAACTACTATCGACACCCAGATAGCAAACAACGCTCCCTTTTCCATATGCCTTCCTAATAGTTCTTGCTGAGAATTGAGAATTGCACAGAATGAGCGAAACTCCAGAAATATTTTTTAGATCTATTAGTTTTCTTATATACCTCGTTACTTTCTCATAACAGAACGAGAAAAATGAAAGTTCTTTTGATAAGGTAAATGTGTCATCATAAACCATACGGAGTGGCTCTTGGCAATAATATGCAGTTTTGCTTTTTAGAAATCTCAACACAAAAGGAGCCTGCGTAAATTTGGAGGGGTGAACAAAAATTATATCGTATTTTCTTTGATCGATGCGATGTGCAATTTTCCTATGAAGAAGATAAAGTTTAACTAGCTCAACAGTGTCCTTGTATAGCCTTACTTTCCAGTTGTCCCCCTTCCAGCTTTTTTCTACAAATTGAAAAAAATAACTTTGGTTAAAGTATTTCTTCTCTATCGTGTCCTGTTTTGCATCGACGAGAAAGAGATCAATCTGGTGCTTTTTTTTGAATTGTCTTGAAAACTCATTTACGGAACGACGAGCACCTCCCTGATGTAATTCGTGAAACACAGCGATACGCATTTGGATGTGGAGATTATATCATTGCTACCAGTATGTCCGCTGTCCGAATCTGCGTAGGTAATAGTCTCGTATACCTAAAAGAGCATATTTATTCATGGGATTTTTGTGATGTGCTAGCTCATAAAGTGTTTTTGGTGTGCGTAAAAACTCTCTCATTTTTACAATAAACGGGGCGTGTTTTTGAACAAATAGCAGATGATTTCTCGTCGTATAGTAGGTATGTAACGGAGAACCAAACGATGTTGTCGCACCACCAATGTGATACATCGTTGACTGAGGTTCAAAAAAACACCTATAGCCTTGTTTCCGTGCGCTAAAGCACAAATCACCGTCTTCATAATAAAGAAATAGCTTTTCATCAAAAAGTCCAACTTTCTCAAAAACTTCTGCCCTAATAAGCATCGCTGCGCCGGTAACGAAATCAACTTCTGTTGGTTTGTCATATTGACCTTTGTCTTGCTCATGCATTCCACGATCATAGCCAAAGTATCGGTGCTTCATAATTACACCACCAGCATTTGCGATACTCCGTTTTTTGTTCATAAAGTATATTTTCGGCCCGACAATGCCAATATTTTTGTTTGCGTAAAGTCTCTTTTCTAGAAAAGTAAGCGTGTCCTGTTTAATGGTTGCGTCGTTTGCAAGGACAAAGATAGCAGATGCTCCGTTTTTGAGCGCATATCGGATGCCGACATTATGTCCTCCCGCCCAGCCACTATTTTCTTTGTTTTCTATGAGTGTGAAGTCTAATTTTTGTTTTTTGAGAAATACAACAGAATCATCAGCGGAGTGATTGTCTACGACAAAAACAGAGATGTCTTTTCTTTTGCTGACAACAGGCTCAAGTGACTTAAGACAGTTAAGCGTTAAATCTTTTCTATTCCAATTAATAATAACTACTCCGAGAGTCTTTTTGTACATGTTAATGAATCGTTTTTTGTATCAATGAAATGATTTCTGGAATATCTTTTCTCATAAAGAAAAAATAAAACGTGCAAAAAACGACCGTGAATAAAAATAGTTTACCCAAGAGACCTATAACAGAGTGACCAAAGAGAATATTAAGCCCAAATGCAAATACCAAAAGAAAGAGGAAAATGAAAAGCTTCGATATAAGCAAACGATAGATTTGTAAATGAATCCCATATTTTTTACAAAGAACTATATATGAGAAAAACATTGCAGCTGTGCCGAAAAATGAGCCAATTGCTATACCAACATAGCCATATCTGAGAAGGAGGAGATAGGATAAAAGCCACTCGCCAGGAATAATAAAAAGTGAGAGCAGCAAAAGAGCCTTTGATTTTCCAAGAGCTAAAATCCCATGGCCTAAAGAAGCAGTTCCATTAAGAAAAAATGTGCCTCCAATATACCAATAAAGAGCAGGGACCGCAGGAAGCCATTTATCTGTTAGCACATATCTTACTAAGTCATTTCCAAAACCCAAAGTAACTAGTATAAAGAAAAATGAAACCACGGTTAAGTAATTAAACGACTTTTCAATTACCCTTGCTATGAGAGGCTTGTCTTCTTGTATTCTAGAAAATGAGGAAAAGGATACTCTCCCGACATTATCTGAAAAAGCCCGTGGAATTGAGGCAATATTAGCGCTCCAATCGAGTAGACCTACATCTCGAGTACTTGCCATTCTTCCAGCAATAACAGGAATTGTTGACTGATGTATAAATCCAAAAATTGAACCCCCTTGAAAATAAACACCAATTTTTGTCATCTCCTTTATAGAAGAGAAAGAAAACGTAATACCTGGAAACCAACGAACGTAATAGAGAGCAACAATTGCCTCAACAACCTCCTTCATGATAAGTGCAAGAATAAAACTCCACGCACCTAAATGAAAAAAAGCAAACAGAATAGCTGCCAAGTAATAAGAGATCATACCGAATATATCAATTGATGATACTTTTTTATACTGTAAATTACGTTCAAGGAGTGCCACGTGAGTCGTTCTCAGAGGTTTTATAAGAAGAATAAGTAAACTAACCTGTAGCATCACAATGTGTTGTGCTGTCAACTGTTGATAAAATAATGGGAGGAATTGTGAGAGGAAAAAAAAGAGAAGAAAAACACCTATCGACAGGAGTAGCTTAAAATAGTATATAGTTGTAATTTGTTTTTTCGTCGGAGTATGTTTACTTTGAATAAGTGCCATTGTCAAACCCAAGTCAGTCAGTATGTCAGCAATATTGATAACAAAAGAAATTATTGCAAATACACCGAAATACTCAGGCAAAAGCAAACGAACTAAAAAAAGCTGACCAACAAGCGCAACGCCTTTCATAAGCACCTCTCGGAATGTGAGTATTGCCATTCCTTTTATCGCCAGTTCTTTTACTATTGGAACATTTAACTTCGTTCTCTCCATACATTACCGCTTCCTTTGTCTTATGTTTCTTGCCGTGAGACGGAGCCTTTTTTTAATTTCAAGATATGGGAAGAGAAGACTGCTGGTATGCTCTTGATTTTTGTCTAAAAGAAATGTAGAAAAAAGATCTGTATTCTCTTGTACGTATTGCGGTAAAATTGTAATCGGAGCTATACGAAATTTATATTTGTTTACCAAAAAATCTTTTTTTTTGTACACAGCCTGCAAGATATGTTCTTCTGTATTGTATTTGTCATTGTTATATTCTTGATGTGTCATATTTGATAGCTTCTCACGGATCCTTTTTATTCCTCCCATGTAAGAAAAATGCCATCCTGCATCAGGGATGGTGAAATCAGGTTTTGAGAACTTAGCAATCCACGTCGATTTGTATGTTTTTAAATGTTGATACGAGGTCATGCGTGTACCAAGCCACGGACCCGTTGCGTAATCAACAAAGTTTAAATAATACTGACTGAGCTTTTGCTTAAATATCTTCAATTTTCCTTTCCTGCTCTTCCACTCTACGACTCTTTCAGCACGAGGGATTTCATCTGCATCTCCAAAAAGGATTACATCTGAATCTTTGCAATTTTTTAGACCTCGTATCATCTGGCAGAACTGATAATCATTAACAATCCACGGAAGACTCACCTCAGGTGTATCTCGTATAATAATATGGATAATTTTATCTTCAAACTTCTTAAACCTCTCTTTATTTTCCTCAAAATATAATCTTTTTGGCTTACATGAATGAGAAACAGTAGACTCAACCAGCACGAATCTATCGACAACTTTTTCTAATTCGTGAAGTCGTATATCGAGCACTTCGAGCTCATTGTTGAAAAGAAAACAGTCATAAATCATAACAATTCCCGTATGATACTATCTTTTACTCTTAAATATAAGTGATACATCAGTTTTACTAATAAGCGAATACTGTTTGCCAATAAGAAAGGCGTATGTTTTTGATCGGTCCACCTTCTCAAGTGAAAAATGTAAATCTTCTACAATTACAATTTTTGGCCTATATCTCTTCCAGTCATTTGACATCAGTATTTCAAGATCCATCCCCTCTACATCAACTGACAGAAAATCTATTTCTTGATCTGAAGGGAGGTTTTCATCCAAAATAGCTTGTAAAGAGTAGGTTGTTAGTTTCTTTTTTGCGATTATTTTAAACTCACTACTTTTTCCTCTACGCTCCGATAGACTTTGAGAAAAACCGTTTATGGCAGGCTGATCAAACATGAAATATGTCAACTTTTTCTTTGTTTTTGCTATTGGCGCTTCTATATTAGTATCTCGTGGACGAAGTTTCCGAAAAGCCTGCATACTACCTGGCATTGCGTCAATATTTATGCCTCGCCATCCTTTTAGATAAAATAGATAGGTGTTTGAGTACAGTTTTGGGTGAAATGCCCCTACGTCGACATAGAAGCCATTTTTTTGATCCTGGAAAATGACATCGAGAACCCTGTCTTCTCCCATTTGAGAAAAAGAAGTTCTGGCATAATCATCAAGCGCATACCCTTTCTTTTTTAAGAGAGCTCGAATCATCTTGAATATGAGTACTTTTACTTTCTTCATCATAGAATACGGGTTATTTTCCCTTTATTCATCATTGATTTCTCGGCGAAGTGAAGGATTTTTACAACATCTAACCCCTCTTCAATACCTGTCTGTGGCATTTTTTTACTTTTTATTGATCGTATAAACTCGTCTAGTTCCTCTTGTAGCGGTTGTGTATTATGGTGAATAGTCGTAGTTGTATTACCTTTATGATCAGTACATACGATTTTCTTCTCTAAATCATTAAAGACAAGCTGACCTTCTGATCCTGTGAGTGTAAACATGCGTTTTTTCTGAGGGAAGCACCATCCTAAGTGTAAAAATGCTTTGACGTCCTTCTGAAAAAACAGGGTTAGAAACACCTGATAGTCAATTCTCTTCCTCATGTATACCCCTTGCGTTGAAACTGCTGTCGGAGTCATGCCAAGAACTTCAAGGCACATTGCAATATCATGTGGCCCCCACTCCCAAAGGGCTGAGCTACGAACCGAAAAACATTCAGACTTTCCTGCAGCTGTTTGGATAAACCTAAGGGTTCCTATCTTATTTCGAAGCCCAAGTAATGCTTGAAAAGCAGGGTTGTAGTTATAGAGATGCCCTACCATAAGAACACTTTTTCTGGTATCTGCCAGTTTTTTTAGCTTTATTGCATCTCTATAGCTTGTTGTCATAGGCTTTTCTATAAGCACATTGTGACCATTTTTTATAAAATCTGATGCGAGAGTAAAGTGCGTTTTTGAAGGCGTTGCGATAATGACACCATCAATCTCTTTATTTGAAAGAAGCTTCCTATAGTCGACTACTTTTATGTATCTCTCTGAGATGTCTGTATCTGAAGTAATTCGTGGACTTGCAATGTAAAGTAACTGACAGTCTTTTCTTGACTCAATCGATCGTATATATTGCTTTCCCCGTTGTCCGTTGCCTATAAGAGCTAAATGTTTCATAAATCATATCTATCTAGATTATTTTTATTCTCACAGTATCATCTTCATATGCTTTATGATTTCTTGTCTTTGCGGTGAATGCAAGTAAGACTGTATCCTCAAGAAACTCTGTCGCATGTCCCATCATGGGTTTACTTAAGACTAAATCTCCTGGAGTTAAAATCGCAAAAGATACTTTTCCATTCTTTCTCATATCCTTTTCGTAATACTTTATTTTACCTTTTAAGCAGTAGATGTAGTGAGCATCTTTCTTATGGTAATGATTCGCGCTGACTGTTCCAGCTTTTCGTTCAATGTACAAAACACTTTTTATGGGAAACTTTGAGTTATTTATTGTTCTACTAATAAAACCTCGCTCGTCGACGAATTCGGGTTTTCTTTTAAATACTTTTATTGCCATATTATGCAGAAATTGAAAGAATATTTTCTTTCTTAACCGGTATCTCTTTTACTTCTGGTACATAAAGTATAGTTGTGTCATTCTTCGATCCTGGACGTAACTGTACTATTTTTCTTAGTATCTCATTAAAAAAGTTCCATGATAATATCACAATTGCGAGAGCAGCTCTCTCTTCAGCCAAAGTACTTGGCGGGCGTATCGGAATATTTCTTCCAGGAGTTAGATAGCCCCATTTTAGTTCATTATCATCTACAATATAGTCTATATGAATCTTAAAAAAGTTCAACATAGTATTCCCTTTTGCAGATGCGCCGTATCCAATAATCTTTTTTTTCTTTTTTAACCTTTTTAAAAGCGTGAGCATATCTTTTTTATTTTTGTGCACCCTTTCAGAAAACGCATAATATGAACCCTCTGATAAGAGTCCTGTTTCTTTCTCATGGTAAACCAGATCAAAAACTTTTTTCGTATGCTCACCTTTCCCAGATTTCACAAAAAAACGTATACTACCACCGTGAATTTTTGTCTGAAGAATATCTACAATGTGAAATTCCATTCTCTCCATTAATGCTTTAAACGAGTTGACAAGAAAATATGACAAATGTTCATGATAAACAGTATCAAACTCATTATGAGCTATCATATTATCTGCGTAAGGAAATTCCAGAATGAGCAGTCCTTCTTTTTTCAATACTATTTTCACAGCGAGCAGAAACTCATCGAGATCATCTACATGTGCAAATACATTGGTACCCGTAATGATATCAAATTTTGTTTTTACCTTTTTTGCAATCGATTGGGTCCAGTATTCAACCAAAACATCAATATTTTTTTGCTCTGTTATACTTCTCAGATTCTCTGCAGGATCGACGCCAAGAATAGAACAACCTAACTCCCTGAAATACTCAAGTTGTGTCCCGTCATTACAAGCAATATCTAATACCTGAAGCCTTCTCTTTGTATTAAACCGATGCACTGCATCTTCTGCAAGATTTTTGCAATGCTTACGAAATGTCTCTGTCGTACCACTAACATACAGATAGTTTTTGAACATAACATCCGGATCTACAACAACAGAGAGCTGACTATGAAAACATTGCTTGCAGAGCATGACTTCCAATGGATACTGAGATAACTTTTCACCTTTGTGATAGCTATTTGCCAATGGTTGTAAGCCCAGATCAAGATAAAGAAGCAAATCTTCCTTTTTACAACAACGACATGTTATTTTCTTCATATTATTCTCTTACTCCTAAATGAGCTTTTGAATAATTCTTTTTTAATGAATTGACGATTGTTTTTACAGTTTCGGAAAAAGTAAAATCATATTCAGACTCAAACTTTTCCGTACTTACAGAAAAATTATACAGGCTTTTTGCATTCTTCAATGTAACTTTTGCATTACCGACAGCTTTCGCAACCTGATCGCTTATTTCAGCAACCGTTGCATTGAAACTGGCAAGATTATAAATACCGCGCTTATCCTTTCCTTTGATTATTGCCAATATTGCCTTGCAAAGATCGTTTATTCCGAGAATCGGACGATTAATTTCTGGATTATAAATCGGAATCTCCTTAGTCTGATGCGCAGCATGATACATCATGTTAATCATTAAGTCGACTCTAAGCTGCGGAGAGTATCCACAAACAGTTCCAAATCGTAGTCCGTAGTATTCCACACTACTGAGTGTTGCATAGTAATCTATCATTTTCTTATTCAGATCGTAGTAGTTTGATGGTGAATATCGGTCATAGTCCTCAGTCACATGCATTTGCCTCGTGTTGCCATAAACAGTAGACGAGCTGGCGTAAATAAATTTTTGGTCCGTTAGTTTATGTAACAAACTAATAAAGTTCTGCACATCATTTTTAAAAGCCTGCCTTGGATTATTGATGCAAAGTTGAACACTTGAAAAACCTGCAAGAAGAATAATAACGTTGTATTTGCTTAAAAACTTTTTAGAAAGAGCTCCATAATTTTTCGTGATATTTTTTTTATTACTGTAATTTCCGTACCACTCAGTATCAACGGTATCAACTTTTATGCTATGGAGCCGAAGGTATGCATACAAAGCGCTTCCTATATATCCACATCCACCAATAATTAGTACGCTCTTCATTATGTAGCTAGAAGCAGTAGGTTGCATTATAACATTTTTTTTAAGCGTACCAGTAATCCAAAACTCATCCCCATAAACACTGCAATATCAGAAACTACCTGCAGTATTGGCAGCCAAAACAAAGCTTTTACATGATGAATATAATGATAATTTTTTTGAATAGCCCAGAGTCCATACAGCACCCCAAGTAGTATCACAGTGAGTAACACAGCGTTTGACCGTTTCCCAATGATGCCTAGAGTCCAGGAAACAACAAACATAGCTCCTAGCACCCGGACAAACAGAAGCGGAGTTTGTGGCCTGAGATAAAGTGCTTGACCGTCTCCCTTTGCATAGGAGAAGAACTGCTGGAATGCCTGAAGAATATTCTTCCTTTGCGGCCAGTAAACAGTTGCATTTCTTATGAAAACAAAATTTGCGCCAGATCGTTTTAACGCTCTTGCAAAAACGAGGTCTTCACACGTATCGAGATATTCAGGATACCCTCCTACACGCTTCCAGGCAGATTTTCGAAATGCTATGGATCGAGAAGATGGAAGGTAATGCTCCTTATTGATTCTATCCGGCATAACACAGGTATATGTTGCAAGACATTTCTCAAAAACTGAATGTGTGACAGGAAGATAGAATCCTGACACGATATCTACCTCTGTTTTTTTATAGGGTTCTGTAATATACTTTATCCAATCCTTATCTAACAAACATCCTGCATCAGAAACTACAACAATCTCACCACTCGCTCGTTTTATCCCCTCATTTCTTCCAACAGCTCGATTCCCTTTCTTTACATACCAGTTAATCTGTTGCCCTTTACGATGTACTTTTCTCAATTTTTCCACTGTTTTATCTGTCGATCCTGCATCAACAAAAATGATCTCATCTGGCTTACGCGTTTGCTGAGAAAGAGAAAAGAGGAGCTGCTCGATAGTATTTTCTTCATTATAGACTGTGGTAACAAAACTGATCTTCATACTTGCTGAACAATTGAGATTCGTACTATTATAGCAGCATGATCGAACCGTATCGAATGGTGCTTCTCAATATCATATGCTTGTTCCTAGTTGGAGTATCATTACTTTTTTATCGCTATATATACCCAAAACGAAAACTAAACTTACTGGTCGTATTACTCATTATCTCCCTCATTGGGATCATGAGCGTTTTACGAAACGGCGTATATGAAAGTGGAGATTTCAATCTCCATATTTACCGAACAATGGCCTTTTATGATGCGATAAAAGACGGGCAGCTTATGCCATCATGGGCAGGGGAACTCAATGGTACCTATGGTTATCCTCTTTTTATTTTTTTGAACCCTCTCCCCTACTATGTAATCAGTTTCCTTCATTTTTTAGGACTCTCATTTATTTGGAGTATGAAGACATATCTCATTATTACTTATGTTAGTTCAGGAATTTTTATGTATTTATTTACAAAGCTGATTTTGAAAAATAACTATGCAGCATTTACTGCTGCTATATTTTATCTCTTCGCACCGTATCATCTTGTAGATCAGCACTTCAGAGTAGCAATTGGGGAAATAACATTTTTTGCTGTCCTCCCACTATTTATGATTACACTTGAAAAAATATTTCTAAACCCTCGATTCTTTTCAGCTATTTTATGTGGCTTTTTGTTTTTTTTTCTATTCGCCTCTCATCAAGCAATTCTTCTCCTCTCCTTGCCACTCATTGCTGGATATATTTTTTTTCGCTTACGCGGGATAAGAAATCGGCAGCGAACAATGCTCTATACCATAGTTGCATTTTTAATCGGTATGACAGCGAGCACGTACATCTGGTTTTCCCAGGTATACTTAACGCAGTATACCCACGCACACCTTATCAGTGGCGGTAGTGTTTCTTTCCAAGTGATTGGAGAGCTTTTATACTCCCCATGGAGATACGGACTTCTTTTCCAAGGACCTACAGGACAACTATCTTTTGTTGTTGGCTATACGCAAATTATCGCAGTTGCCATAGCTTTCTTCCTTCTCATACGAAAGAAAATAAGTAAAAAAAATCGAGAACACCTTCTCTTCTGGTTTTGTCTCATCCTGTTTTATATATTCATGATACTGCCGTACTCAAAAATTATTTGGGATACTATTCCTTTGATAAATACAGCCCGTCTTTCCTATCGTTTACTGCTTTTAGTCTGCTTTACCACCTCAGTTCTTAGTGGCATAGTCGCGCTTCACTATAATAAAAAACGCTTGTTCTTAGTCATAGCAATCGGACTTACTATTTTATATACATCATTAAACTGGGGAAATAGAGGGACAATTTCCACAATTAATGATGACTCCCTTCGAAACGGGCTCCCGATAAGTACCGCTTCAGGAGAAGGTCTTGCCTATCTTGGTACTCCCCGATGGATTAATCCTAAACATATATGGATGAAGGATACACCCAAGAAACATGCTGAGATAATACATGGAAATGGAGAAGTAATTGAGATTGGTAGAAGTACAAATAAACACGAGTATATCGTTAATGCAAATACACAAATGACTATCAGAGAAAATACTGCTTTTTTCCCTGGATGGAAAATCTATGATAACAAGAACGAAATAAAAATTGACTACGAAAACAAGAAAGACCAAGGAATCATGAGATTTTCAGTTAACAAGGGCCTTCACTATGTTTCGGTTGGCTACAAGGATATTCAAGAACTGAGAATAGCAAAAATAGTGAGTAGTCTGACCTTACTATTCTGTATTGTGTATCTCTCATACATAATACTCTTCAGGCGCAGACACATTAAGAGTTAAGGGTCTTTATCATCATGTTAATATCCTTTTTCTTAACTCCAGGATGAATCGGGAGTGAGAGAATTGTCTTCGAAAGCGTTTCTGTTACGGGAAGCGAGTCTTTGTATCCCTGGGATTTATAAAACTCCTGCTGGTGAATAGGAACAGGGTAATAAATTCCTGTTTGTATTCCCTGCTTCTCTAGCTTTTTTATTGCCTCCTCACGCATCCCAGATGAGGTAAAAGTTATGCTAAAGAGATGATTCGCATGTGTATATCGCTTTGGGGTAACTTGTAGTGAAATGTATTTGTTCTTCTGTAACCCTTTTCTTAGTGTCTCCGCATTATCTTTCCGAATTCGTAAAAAATGAGGGAGTTTTTTTAACTGTTCTATACCGATTGCCGCAGCAATATTAGTCATCCGGAAATTAAATCCATAGAGTTGATGGTAGTACTGTTTTTTCATACCATGACTTCTCAGTAGCCTTACTCTCTCAGCTATGAGTTTATTATTTGTTGTAACCATGCCCCCTTCACCAGTCGTTATATTCTTAGTTCCGTAAAAAGAAAAACAGGCAAGATCTCCCAAATTCCCAGCTTTTACTCTGTGTATGGATGCTCCATGTGCCTGACATGCATCTTCAATCACGATAAGTTTATGTTTTTTTGCTATCTTTCGTATCGAGTCCATATTTGCAGGAAGTCCGAAAAGATGAACTGGAAGAATAGCTTTAGTCCTCTTGGTTATTTTTTTCTCGATATCGCGAGAGTCTACCGTAAAGGTCTTTTGATCAACGTCTACGAAAACCGGCTGTGCCCCGACGAATAGGACTGCGTTGGCAGATGCTATAAAGCTAAATGATGGAGTAATGACTTCATCTCCATCTTTTATACCATTTGCAAGTAAAGCTAAGTAGAGCGCAGTCGTTCCATTGGATACAGCCACAGCATATTTCGTGCCGATAAATGCAGCGAATCGTTCTTCAAATTCTTCTACCCATTTTCCCTGTGTTAAGAGACCAGAACGAAGCACACGGATAACCGCGCGCTCTTCTTTACTATCTAATGATGGTCTTGCAATCGGTAGCATATGTTAGTCTAACTTCTTTATCTGCTTTGCTGGCACACCGAGTACCATTGTCTGCGCCTTAACATTCTTTGTCACGACAGCTCCAGCGCCGACGACTGCAGCTCTCCCTATCACGACTCCCGGCAATAAAACTGAACTCGCTCCTATGCGAGCATTCTTTCGTATAATTGGGCCTCTGAATGGGTCTGATGTCTTTCCCATATATTTGTCGTTTGTTGTTACTGCTTCTGGGCCTACAAAAACATCGTCCTCTATTATCATGTCTGCAGTAATGTAACAAGCCGTTTGCAGCTTTACTCGCTTTCCCACTCTTGTGTTATTCTCAACTATGACACCACCTCCGACAATTGTCTCGTCCCCGATTTTTGACCCCTCTCTCACAATAGCGTGATCTCCAATGAGACATCTTTCTCCAATATGAGCTGAGCTGATAATAACGGAAAGAGCACCTATCGTCGTCCCATCTCCGATTTTAGTCTTGCTTCTCGCTTTTACCAGCGATGAACGACTACGGAGAGATCGAATAACAGGTTTTCCGATAATAGCATAGTCTTGTATGGTAACGTTATTTCCAATAATCGTTCCTGAATAAATAACGACACCATTTCCGATAACTACCCCTTTCCCAATTAACGTATTTTTTGCAATGACAACATACTCTCCTAATACCGTGTCAAGGACAGTAGATCGCATCTTTCTTTTTTTCATTGTTTATAGTGAACCTCCACACTTTTTTTTCTTTTGATACTATCCTTTACGATTTCAGAAAGATATACAGCCTTCACGGCGTCACCTGGGTCGAAAAATTTATTTCGTCTTGTTTCCACCGCTGTGATAAATTGCTCTAGCTCTATCCGCAATGGTTCTCCTTTTTTTACTAGTATTTTTTTCTTCCTGGGATTTCCAAATTCGGTAACAAACTCATTAAACTTAAGTCTTTTATTTTTTATTTTCTCTGATGTATATAAAAAGAGCTCTTGGGTAATGAAGTTAAGCTCCGCATATCCTCCTGTTCCTGTAATAGACAGTGTTCTTATTTTTATCGGTGTAACCCAATTTACTTGGATAAATCCCGCAAAAGTACCGTAATCTAAAAAAATTTCCGCATGATCTTCTTTTTTTTCTTTCGTCACGCTTGCTCCTCTTGCTGTAATGGTTTTAGGAAGCGTTTTTAACAAATGAGAAACAATATCCAGGTCGTGCACGGCCAGATCTGCGACGACGCCAACATTATCAGCACGAAGAGATGGCAGTCCAACCCTTTTTATAGCAATCGATATAATTTTCCCAAGTTCCTTTTTTTGAAGTATCTTCTGTAAACTTATAACTGCTGGGTTAAATCTCTCAATGTGTCCCACAAAAAGGATTCTTTTTTGTTTCGTTGCATAACGTGTAATTTCCTTAGCATCTTTTGTATTCAGTGCTAATGGTTTTTCTACCAAAACATGCATACCGAGTTTAATACAATCTATAGCAACAGTCTTGTGTAGCGATGTTGGTACTACAATACTAACGGCCTCTGGCTTTTCTTTTAAAATAAGTTCTCTATAGTTTTTATAAAATCGAGTATTAAATTCCTCTGCAATGGCTCTCCCTCTTTTTTCATCGATATCAGCGACCGCCACAAGCGTAACTGTAGACATTTTAGAGTATGTACGAATATGATTATATCCCATGATACCTGCGCCAATTACAGCAACAGGTATTTTTTTTTGACTACGCATAGCACAAGCATTATACTAGATTCTCTTGATATGTCTAGAAAATCGCGCACACTATCATATTGCATCGGCATCTATAATGAAGATCGAATTCTCCTATCATCTATCAAGAGACTTCAAATAAAATTGACAGAAACCTTCGGACGAAATAATTTCGAGATACTTCTTATCGATAACGGAAGCACTGACAATACAGCACAAATATTTAACACTCTAAAAAAAACTATCGTTAAAACACTAACAATAAAAAAGAAAGGACATGGATTAGCACTTAAAACAGGGATAGAGAACGCTCGATATAACACTGTCCTCCTAACAGCAATCGATCTTCCTTTTGATTTTTCAGATCTTGAGCAATTCATGAAACACTGGGATTCATACGATATGATTTTCGGGTCCAAGGCACATCTCAAATCAAAAACGAATACCCCTTTAGTACGGTCGCTTTCATCATCTCTCTATCGTATATTAATAAGACAAGTACTCCATGTTCCTATAAACGATCCGCAAGGAACTATTTTTTTAAAGAAAAATAAAGTGCTTCCTTTTCTTCAGCTTTGCGACGCACCAACAGCTTTTTTTACGACACAACTTGCACTCTATGCAAGTAGATGCAAACTAAAGATTTGCGAAGTCCCAGTCATAATGAACAGGACTCGGAAGAGGCAATCAAAATATAATGTACTGACGGATGGGACTAGGATTCTTTTTTCGTTACTTCGTGAAACGTTGAAGAAAAAAGATGTGAAGAATATAAACCTCTCAACGACTCGAACTACATAAACGCTCGACGTCTTCCCCAGACCTTTTCATACTGATCGACTAACTCATCCCATGTCTGATTCTCAACCCACTTATATGTCTTTGTTATTTTTTCGACAAGTAAGTGCCTATTTTGTAAATAAAACTGTATTTCTGATGCTAAAGAAAACTCATCTTTTTGAATAGATATTTCATTTGCAAATGGTGCAAGTCTAAGATAGTCTTCCTTAATAGGATTGTTATAGACTGCGAATACAAATCGTTTTTGATTGAAGCTCTCAAGAATCGAAAGATACCGAGAAGCGAAAAGAAAGTCAGCACTGGAAATATACTGTTTTGTTTGATGAAGAAATCCTTTATACACAACATCAATGTTATTTTTACTTGAGAAATCTTCACATACGTCTCGAAGTGATCCATCTCCAAGAACTGTCAGGTGAACTGTAATACCATGTTGTTTGAGTATTCGTACAGCTCGAAGATAAATCATAATGCCTGTTTCTTCCTCGAGTCTTCCAATAAAGGTAGCATGAAAAGTATTTCCTTTCAGATGCCTCATAGTAGCTTTTTTATCAAAAGTTATAGCGCCGTATGTTAAAATTGTAGGCTTCGTATCGTACCATTTCTTCAAATAGTCGCCAACACAGATATTACCAAAAGAGAGTACTTCTGCTGCTTTATGCATAAGTATGGCTTTTCTCTGAGGAATAGTATTCCCTTCATATCCATGAAAAGTCGTATAGACTTTTTTTCTCGGAAAAAGAAACCTGAAGGGAAGATACCAATAGAAGACATCATGGCAGTGAATAATATCTGCATCTCTCAAAAGCTTAAGATGGCGCAAAAACCACCACCAGATTTGAATTTTCTTAAACCAGTTTTGCTTAACGGGGATTCTATATACATCCATTTTTTCGTAAGTTTGATGACGGGCGATCTGACGATCATGATGCTCTGCAATAATCGTGATTTTATATCCCCTATTAATAAGTTCTTTACTAATCTCATAGACATGCTTCTCCACCCCTCCTATGTGGGGATAGAATAACCTTGTTAAAAACAAAACTCTCATACCTTTATGGCTTTAATTATTATATTATTTGGCCGCCATTTATTTTTAAATAAATTAGCAATAATTTTTTTAAGTGTATACATATCTCTGAATGCATATAGAAACTTACTTTCTATTATCTCAAATCCAAAAAGATTAAGCTCAGTCTTAATAATCTCAGGAGTGTAGGTCCTTACATGTCCATTGGGATTTTTTAACATTTTATCTAGCTCCTCGTTTAATGGTACAGAAACAATTAACAATCCACCTTTTTTTATTATTCTGTTTATTCTTTTAATAACTTCAAAAACTCTTGACACAGGTATATGCTCTAGAACTTCTAAAATACAAACAACATCAAAAAAATTATCCTCATATTTCAAATCGTATACTGATTCTATTTTAAAGGTGCCTTTAAATTTTTTCCTCAGAATTCTAATACTTTCACTTGAAAAATCATTTGCATGTAGAGATAGCTTCTTCTTTTCAACTAGCCTCTCTTCTAAGAACCCAAACCCCGCTCCTATATCTAGAATCTTAATATTAGTGTCATGAATGTAGCTAGTTGCTATTCGAATTCTATCTTTGGTCATTCCATCTTGGAAGCGTAGTGAATCTGTATTTTTCCACCTCTTATCCCAAAAAGAACCTGTATTAATGTTTTTAATTTGAGGGAATTTTTTTTTATAAGTGTTTTTAAAAGAAGTAATATCACCATGACTAGCATAATAATCTCTTATTTTCTCAACAAGAAAAGGATCTTGGCTGCAAGAAGAGCAGAGAATCATTCTTTTAGGCTTTTTATGAGTGCATGGCAGCTCAGTCATGTGGTACATTATATCTTATAGACTAATTTAAGATAAGTTACATGAAATCTGAATTTATTTTGACGGTGATGTGCGTACTTCGAAGATACTTATTTATGATAGGAATATTATTCTTACTTCTTGGATTAAGCTGATCTTAAAATATTGGGTGAGATGAAAATACTTTTTATTATTATCCCTCTCCTCTTTTTATTCACAACTACTCCTGTATTTTCACACTCTGGGGGACTTGATTCTAATGGTGGTCATAATTGCAATGTAGGGGCATGTGCTGGTACATATCACTACCACAATGGTGGTAACTCAGGTGGTAACAATGGCGGGTATGGCATCAGTAGTTTTCAATTGCCTGCACCTAAAGCAATAGAAAACGGAAACTACGAATATAAAACTAGTAATCAAGGCTGGTGTACTTATGATGTTGATGTTACATGGGACAAGCCTTCTATGGCAACAAAATACAGTATCGCTGCTAGCAAATATGCTGGTGCAGACCCAGGTCCTCGCATGGATACAACCGACACATCATATACAGTCAAAAGTCTCGAAAAAGGGACATGGTATATCAATGTTAAAGCGGGCAATGATTACGGATGGAGCCCAGTTGTTTATTGGACAGTAACCCTTCCCGAAATGTCAAAAAGCATGAGTTCACAAATCATTGAGCGAGATGGAGAAAAGTATTTGAATTACTCTATATCATGTATGGATAAAGTAGAAGGCCCTCAGGAATTCACTAATTACTTGGAAATCAATAATTATGCACCTACAGGTGAGGTTTTACTGACTTACACTGACCCAACTACTATATCTATGAAGGGTTATGATAAGGCAGGAAAGATGTATGAACAATCTCTCGATTTTACTCCAGTTGTGGCTGGCATCACCGCTACTGATGATAACTCCACGGATAGCCTCATTGGATTCGGGGTTATAGTGGCATTTTGTCTATTCGTATTCAACAAGACTTGGAATTGGATTACAAAAGCCTTGAAGAATTAGTAGCATAGGTCCTCCCCTTTACCCTTTTTTCTTGCCAGAGGGGTGGCTTGTAAATATTACAAAATAATCAACTAGTAGGTTACAATATATCTTGTAGTATTTTTCTTAGCCTCAGTCATACTAATTAGACGTTGTTCTAGCCTCAAAAATACGTCGCATAATAGTGGAAATGCGACATGGATGGTGCCTGAAGCTCCTTTCGAATGGTATAATAGAATATATATGTACCACGATGAAATGAATAAATCATATTATTGGAAGCCTGACTCCTGTGAGCTTTTTCGAAAGGCACTCTCCCGATATATAGATAGACTTAAACCGTTGGCACGGGAGGACAGAACCAAAATTAATAATGAAATTGAGCGTGCGCAGGCTATCTCTGACCTTATTCAAAAACAAGCAAGAGAATCAGCCGATAAAGGAGACGAAATTGCAGTAAGCCTGCTTGGAAAAGACTGGGCACTTGTCCATTCGCTACTAGCTCGATACTCTTCGTGGAAGAGCCAACTACTTCGAGAGAGCACTGAGATACCCGAAGCCCAAGAACCCGACAAAGAAGAACTGGAAGAAGTACGACGCTTGCAACAAGTGTTTGAAAAAATGGAAGTACCCCGAGGCGAAGTAATTGGAGTAGAATTTTACACCTCTCCTGAGAAAAAAGATAACTCAACAGCACAACAAATTATTAATATTGGGACAATGAACGGACAGTTTGTCGGAATCAATCATGGCACGGTAAATCAAGAGAATGAAATTGAAATTACACTTAAAAATCTTTCTGATGAAATCTCAAAAAGCGAGGCACCCCAAGAAGTTAAAAAGGAAGCCTTAGCAGACGTACTCACATTAAATGCTCAAATAGCTGGGGGCAAACCAGACAAGGGGATAATGAAGAACACTCTTGATAAGCTTACAAAAATACTAAAAGGTGGGCTTACTTATGGCGCATCTGCTGCACAAATTTACCAAGTTGCAATCCAACCCCACTTAAGTAGCATCCAAAAGTTTATAGACTCTATACCCCACTCTTAACGATAGCCTCCTGGGTTTAATTCGATATACTTTAGACCTCTTGATAAGCGCTTAGTCGCGCGCTAATATGGGGTGAATATGGAAACTAGAGTTCAATTCTTTTGTCTTAGAAATGCGGGAATTTGTTAATTAAAAAATGGATCACATTTTCCTTCCACCGAAGATGAGGTCGGTGGAAACGCCGTTCACCCCTATTCCCACATGGCTCCACTGAGGATTTAACTGATTATCATTGTGCGGCTGATCGGCAGCATAGACCCACTCAATGATATGGACACCTACAAGCTTGTATCCCCAGCTGGAATTCTCACCCAGAGAGTAAAAACCAGCTTTATGAAATCCATCATTATTCATATAATCCTGAAACCCCGCGTGACCGTCAGTCGAATTGAGTTCGGTGAATCTCGCAGCTCGTGACTGCGCGAGTTCGGCTAGCTTATCATCCCAGGATAGACCTCCTCGTCCATTTTTTGCCCGATAACTGTTAAGTGCCTCCAGAATTTCCCCAGGAGTGGCCATACGATCGTCCATGGCGACTTTCATGGTCCAGGTGTGCTCATCTATCTGTGTAGCCTTCCCCCACTCGCTAGTGCCTGCTACAACGGGCAGAACAGTAGGGGTAGGAGTAGCGATGACTTTTGGAGCGAGAAAAGCATGAGCGCCGAGCACGACGGGAACAGATTTCTCCGAAGACAGCGTTGATGATTCATTTTTAACCGCGTATATCTTCTCTGGGGTGAAAGCGATGCCTTTTCGTGGATGAAGCAGTGTCAGCTGACCAGACACGAGTGCGAAGACAGTAACGAAAGAAATTACGAAAAGATTGACGTAGTGAGTAGTATGCTTGGGCAGTCGCATCCTATATTTTTTATATCAGATACTGAGCAGTTGGTCAAATTACTCGTAAGCGTTTTTTCAGAATTGAACTGTACAATTCTTTTCTACAATGAAAGGAGGTGATATATTTGCTTTCGAAAAGAGAAGTCTTTCCGAAACCTTACACTTCTTTCATTTCGCTCTTACGCTTACTGAATAGTATGTAGTTACATACTTATCGACTATACAGTACGTTAAGTTTTGTATAAGGAGAGAGGTAGATAAAAAATTTCTGAGTTATCGGAAAAAAGGAAAGACCGCTAAAAGCCCTTTCCATCTGCCTCTCTTCTTTCATATTTCTTCCACTTCCCTTCACTCACTACCTGAATGGCACCATCAACTACTTTTATCGCAGTGTCATCATCAATTGCATAAATTGACTCCTGTACTGTCTGTGCTATTTCTCCTACTTTCTCTACTGTAACATTAGGAAAAAATAAAGAGTTAAGATGAGGACGGATGTGAAAATCGACGAAGCCGAGTCCTTCCATACTGTCTACTCCACCAGTATGTTCGGAGTAAAGCATTTTTGAATCACTCAGAACCAAACTCTTCGTCGCCACCATGCTTCCGGCACTGATACCTACATAGACCCGTGTTTTTATGAGTTCAGCTAAGCTATCTTTCAAACCTGATTTTTCTATCCAGTGCATCAGGTGAAAGGTATTCCCACCTCCGAAAACGAAGATATTAGCAGCTGTCAATCTTTTTTGTACAATTTCTTTAGATAATGCTGATATATCAACAATATCAATGCTTAGTAATCCCAGTTTTTTTATGTTCATCATGTCATCGATAAGCCAACCTTTATCGTCCTCCTCGACATTTGCTGCTGTCGGAATAAATGCGAGCTTTAACTCATCAAGAGGTTTTTCAACGAGACTTAAAAGCGCATTAATAATCGCCATGTTCGTGAAGCCCGCTGAGGTGAGGAGGAGTTTCATATTATTACCTACTAATTCGTTGCCTGAATCGATGTGATGATAGCATGAAAGAGAGGATTATCATAGAGGTAATCAGGAGAAATCAAAAGTATTATCAACTCATTCTCATTTAGTGGGACTAGCATGCTGAGATATCCTATGCTTTGATTCGGAATAAGTACTCCCTTCCCCAGCTGTGTCGTAACATCCTTCATTTTGTCTAGTTCATATCCATGATAGTTAGGATATGAACTAGCATCAGTCCCAGGTACTGGTTTTATCGTGCTCGGAAGGGCTTTTACTGCAATTTCTTTTTTTGCAGCGACATCTCTATACCATGCAACCGGATTTGTATAGTACGGATGTCGATAAAGACCATCTGTGAAATTATCAGAGGTAAGAACAGAAAAACGAAACGTGTTCACATCAGAGTAATGAGTAACACCTATTGAAGCATAATTTTTACCATCAGTAGTACAGTCCCAGGGAGGAGGACAGAGGAAAGAAAATCCTAGTTTAGTATCAAACGTTTTCCATGAACTAGTATCTACAGGTGTTTTTACATCCTCAATAAATGTCGTCCCATCAAATGACTTACAGTGTCTTGGATAATAGTTGATTACTTCTTTATTCTTCGAGTGCATGCACTCATCAAAACTAAAAGGATATTCTTGCTCCCCTGTCGATTTCTGAAGCATATAAACGCCAAATATAATGAGGAAGAGTCCTAAGACGACGTGAACTATTCTTTGTTTATAAAAAGGGGTTATAACTTTACGGGGATGTTTTATGGCTCTTCTTTTTTTCTTCACACCTCAAGTATTACAGGATCAGCTAAGGGAGTCAACCTCGAGGAGTTGTGAAATCCATTTTTCCAGATCTATATCTTCCCTAAATATAATGACATTTTCGTTTTCTGAAGGTGCTTCATAAGTATCCAGTGCTTCTTGAAAAAGTTTTTCTGAGATGTCGAAACGCTCTCTCGTTTCTTTATTTCTTCTATATCGCTCTTTAACTATGTCTGCAGGTATATCAAACCATAATACTTTTATAGGAAATCCACTTTCTTTCATGTGTTCGCGAACATCGTCTCTTATGGCTCTTGTGAGATTGGCACTATCATAGAGAACATTCTTCCCAGCATGTAATGCTTCTTTCGACTGCGTGTATGAATCAGTATATATTTCCTGCCAGGTCTTATCAGGAACATCATCGTCGTCGACCCCTTCATATCCATGAGCAAACTTCACGTCATCTATATTTACGGAAACAAATCCTAGTCGATCAACTAGATTTTTTGTTAATGTGGTTTTCCCGGCAAAAGGTAACCCACAAAGTATGAAGAAGGTGTTCATTTTTCTGTGTGTCTAAATAATTTCCAGTAAATAAAGAGATTCACAATTTGAACGACCTGGAGCGTTAAGAGTGCTCTTCCGGGAGATACGGTGTCCGCTACAAATCCGAGAAGAAATGCTACAACTCCAAAAAAAATGCTTCCAGCAAATGAGTTGAGTGATCCCATTGTCGCACGCTGCTCATTACTAAACTCCTTCATCATCAACGAATTCTTTGCGACACTTGTTACACCATGAAACATCGATGTACTCGACATAAAAAGTGGTGAAAGTATTGTTGGAAATGCTAATGAAAGGATATTTACTACACGATTATAGATGTTATCAACGATAACAATTTTTATACCGTTGAATCGTTTTATTAATCTGCCGCTGAAGTGATAACTGATTGCTGCCAACACATTCGAAATGGTCTTCGCGAACCCTATCGCCCAAACTGGCCAGAGGGTATTATAAAACGCTGATTGAAATTGATATGATGCTTCCCCAAATCCGAAACCAAGAATATCTGAAAGGCTAAGAAGTCGGAGTTTTTTGTTTGAAAGAAATTTTTGATACGCATCTTTCAGATGTATAAAGATATTGCCGCTCATAGCCGAATGCACTTTCGGTTCTCGAATCTGAAATCCTAGTATCATACAGATAAGTTGTGGTATGACTGATAACCACATAATAAGAGTAAAAGACCAACTCGCGAGAACTCCGCCTAAGATGGCTGATGCCGCTAATGCCACTTGAAACATAGAACTCGTTTTTCCTAAGAATTCTGCGTATGCATGTTCTTCATGAGTCTCCGCAAGCGTATCATGCAGTAGCGCATCATTATTCCCGCTATAAAACGATCGCGATAACCCTTCAAACACTGCCCCCACTGCCAGAATCCAGAAAGATAATCCTATTGCATAGAAAATAGCACTCAGAACTGCAGCGGAAGCACCAAGTATCATGGTTTTTCTTCTCCCTATTCTATCTGAGAAGACCCCCGTAGGTATCTCAAAAAGAGCAGAAGATATCATCGCCATGGAAAAGACACTCATTCCCAGCGCAAACGAACCCGAAACATGGGAAAAATAGATGATCGCGACAGGCGCATAGAGCTTAAAATCGGTAAAGAAATTAAACCAGGTAAAAATCTTAATATTATGAGACATGCCTAGATTATAGCAGAGGTTGGGGATTAGTCTGATTCTATACCAATTCTATACTTTAACCCTATCGCGTTTCTCGCTTTTTCATTTGGGTACTCCCAAGCATTCACAAATGCTTCGAAGGATACTTTTCTATCCTCCATTGGTGGTAATCCTGGATCATGGAGATAGAAAGAGTCATCATCAAAACCTGTTACCACGACGAAATGACCAACATACCCATTCTTACCATTCAGTACTTTTGCATTCACATTGCAGATCACTAGATATCCCTCCTCAACCATCTTTTTTATGTCCTCCAGCGATGGAAGCCTTTTCTCATCCACGTTATACTGAAGAAATTCTCTATATAGTTCTTGCTCTTGGGGTATGTCACTATGTTTGATCTGTTCATTTGCTACATCTTTGCCATACTCTTTTTCCAAATATTCACCACCATCTTTTACAAACTCTTCAATATCAAAAAGTCCTATATCTTTCACTTCAAAACCCAGTTTATGAAGCGATATAAGGCCTTGTGTCGGCCAAGTCCAAAGACCTTCTTTTTTTGCTGTCATTTCTTCCAGTTCTTGCCATGTATATTCTTTCTCAGGGAGAAAGTATTGTAAAACAGACCGAAGTGCTGCCTGATAACAATGTGTATCATCAGGAGTATTAGGATAAAATGGGACATTGTACTTCATCATCGGGTGGACCCGGATGGGCTCGAACCATCGACCTTTGCAATGTGAATGCAACGCTCTAGCCAACTGAGCTACGGATCCAGGCTTATCTGTATTGACAATACTAGCAAAAACAGCTATCGTTGACAAATTCTATTTACTCACGAATAATAAATACTAGTATGTTTCAAGCAGCTTTAAAGTCATTACACGGTTTTTTCTCAGATACTATTCAGACGCTTATCTTAGCTTTTGCGATCTTCTCAGTCGCCTATTTCCTTCTTATCCGTCCCTTTCAGGTAAGTGGAGAATCAATGTACCCCACATTCAAAAATAAAGAGTTTATTCTCACTAGTCTCATCGGCTTACGCATTACTCCACCAAGAAGAGGAGACATTATCGTCTTTCAGTCACCAAATAATCACGAGCGAGATTTTATCAAGCGCGTTATCGGATTACCCGGTGAGCAAGTTTCTGTAAAGAACGGAAAAGTACTTATTAATGGCCAAGTTCTTGATGAACATACTTACTTAGACCCAAGTGTCCAAACACACCAAGGTGCATTTTTAGCAGAAGGAAAGACACTCACTATACCTCCCAGCTCATATTTTGTGATGGGAGATAATAGAATGGCAAGCTCTGATTCACGAGAATGGGGTTACTTAACACGAAAAGAAGTCATTGGACGAGTGTTTTTGGTGTATTGGCCTGTTACGAAGATGCGCTGGGTCTCAAATCCACTTATTGCTCACTAACGGCTTCAGAAGTTGTCGGCTGTGCTTCAGTTTCGTTTGATTCCTCTGGAGTATTGTCAGTCAAGAGTTTATGAATCTCTTTCATTCGTTGTGTGGTGATATTAACGTCTCCTTTGACAACGATCGTGATTCTCGCTAATTTACTCGTCTGAAGAATCTTCACATCGTCATAACGGTAAAGATCCTGAATTTCTTTTGCCATAGCATCTTGTTCAGGTACCCAGAGCCGTTCTTTCTGATGGGTTGGTTCCTTCTTTTGAATTTCTCCTTTTACTTTTCGTGCAAGTTCTTCAGTCTGTCGGACGGTAGCATTATCACGAAGAATCTTTTTAAAAACTTCAAGCATCAATTTTGGATCGCCAAGAGAAATAAGCGGTCGTACGTGCCCTTCAGTAATCACTCCTGCAACGAGCGCATCTTTTATGGCATCAGGAAGGGTGAGTAATCGAATGGTATTTGAAACAGTTGGTGCACTTTTTCCAACTCGTCGTGCTACTTCATTTGTGCCGAGACCAAACTCATCGATCAATCGCTTATAGGCAAGAGCTCTCTCAATCGGATTAAGATCTTCACGTTGGACATTCTCAACGATAGACATCTCAAGCATCCCTTGTGGTGTCGTTATTTTTACTACGACTGGTACCATCGGGAGTCCCAAGACTTTTGCTGCTCTCCATCGACGTTCTCCTGCGATAATTTGATACCCTGCTGGAGTCTTTGCCACGACGATAGGCTCGAGAATTCCTTGTTCACGAATTGATTCAACGAGATCAGTTAAGGTTTCTTGGAGGATGACACCGCGTGGTTGAAGGGGATTAGATTGTAGTTCATTCGTAGGAAGTTCGAAAATTCTTTCTTCCGGTTTATTATCCATTGATTACCTCGACGTATTTTTTACCTCGAAGATCTTTGTATTTGACTACGCCTTCAACAACAGCAAAGAGCGTATAGTCTTTTCCCATTAAGACACCATCGCCTGGATGAAACTTCGTCCCTTTTTGGCGAATGATAATATTTCCTGGAATAACTTTACCGCCACCATAGACCTTAACGCCGAGGCGTTTCGCTATCGAGTCTCTATTTCCTTTTACTGAACCTTGTGCTTTTGTATGTGCCATAGTAGTTGTGAAAACATTACTATATTACTAACTATTTTCACAGATGTCAACCCCTGTTAGGCTGCTTTTTTTACCGTTCGAGTTTTCTTGACTGCAGGTTTCTCTGGAGTTTCAGCTGACTTTCTTTCAGCTTTTGCGCCCATGGTAATACTATCAATTTTTACCTGTGTTAATGAGTGACGATATCCACGAACTTTTCTGCTACGGGCTTTTGCTTTAAACTTTGCTACGCGGATTTTTTCACCCTTTAACGCTGCCATGATCGTTCCTGAAACGGTGACTGTAGAGACAAATGGAGTACCTACGGTGACAGCGCCATCAGCTGTGTAGAGTAACACTTCAGGAAAGGTCATGATATCGTTCTCTTTGCCTTCAACTCTATCAATGAGAATGACGTCGCCTTCTGAGACACGATACTGTTTTCCACCTGTTTTCACCACTGCGTACTTCATAAGTAGCTATTATAGCAAATACCTCACCTAATTTCCAGAATCTTCATTTTTTTGACGGAGGTACTGATCGAGGAGAGAATCCCCAGAATGATAAAGTTAGACAAAAGCGAGCTTCCTCCGTATGAGACAAAAGGCAGTGTCACACCTACAATCGGTAAAAGTCCGACATTCATACCAATATTGACGAAAAAATGAATAAGAATCACTGCAAAGAGGCACCCCGCGACTATTTTACCGAAAGTATCATCACACTCAGAAAAAATCCGATAAATCCGCCAAAGGAGAAACACAAACGAGGCGATAACTAAGACACCCCCGACGAATCCCAAACCTTCAGAAAGGGTTGCAAAGATAAAATCAGTATGTCGCTCAGGAAGAAATCGCAGCCCTGACTGCGTTCCTTGTCCAAGACCTTTACCAAAAAACATGCCTGAACCGACAGCGATCATAGCTTGAATAACATTGTATGACGTGCCGAGTGGGTCTTGGGTTGGGTAAAGAAATGTCATCACTCGCTGTCTCTGATAATCATGAAGAAATGTCCAGGCTATAGGTGACATGAGAATCATTGGGAGTAATCCGATAAAAAACCACTTATAGGGAAACCCAAAAAGTATCATGGTTACGACTGCGATACCTACATAGATGAGCGCATTCCCCAAGTCTGGCTGAATAAAAATGAGGAAAACTACAGGAAGTAATAATACGGATGTTGTGAGAAAGGTCTTCAGAGATACGGACTCCTGTCGTGAGAGATACGCAGCGAGTGCGAGTGCAAGAAAGGGCTTTAAGACTTCAGAAAGCTGCACACGAACGCCAAAAAGTTCTATCCAGCGTACTGCACCACGACTCTCTATACCCAAAAGAGGAACGATCAATAACAAAATGACAGACAAGATATAGATCGGTACTGCAAGATGAGAAAATGCGCGGTACTGAATCTGCGAAATAAAGAAAAAAACAATTAAGGAAACAATTACGTAGATGAGCTGGCTTTTAAAAAAGTCTGGATTAACTGAAAACAGCGTCGTCAAACTAATGACGATAAGAACGATGACCGGGATAAGCAGTCCCCAATCGATTGCGAACAGTTTATGTTGCATCATGCACGTGTTACCTGAAGCGTGTCGCCTTTAGTCAGAGTCGCTATGAGGGCCTGTTTTTTTATATACGCTTCAAACGCTTTCGGCCAATCCGGAAGGGCCACATTGATCATCTCATCAAGCGTGGTTCCCAGTTGTTTCCGTTGTTCTTGTATCTGGCGTATGATATCTCGTGCTTTTCCTTCTGCTTCAAGCTCCGGAGTTAACTGTAGATTAAGTGAAAACCCATCGTCAGTTTTTTTATCAGCGTAGACTACCTCTTTTACATTAAGTTCTTCTGTCAGTAACTGGGTAAAAGGCTTCAGCTCTGCATCGGCAACGATCAGGGATGCTAACGGTTGTCGCAGTTTTATTCCCGCTTCTTTTCGTTTTGCATGAGCTTTCTCGACAATCTCTCGTACTTGTTTCATTTTTGTCATCAGCTCTTCGTTTATTAACGATGCGTCATGCTCTGGCCAAGAAGTGAGATGGACCGATTCTTCATCAGTGAGATTTTTATACATTTCCTCAGCCAGAAATGGTGTTACGGGGGCTAAGAGTTTTGTTATGGTCGTAAAAACGGTATAAGATGTCTGATAAAAAGCCTCTTTGTCTTTTTTCTCTGGAGCTGTGGCACCGACTCGATCACGACTCCTTCGTATATACCAGGTTGAAAACTCATCGACAAATTTCTGTAGTTTCTCAATTGCCACAACAGTGTCATACCCTTCAAGAGCATCACTGACATCTTTTATCAGTTGATGGAGGAGTGACAAAACCCACTTGTCCAAGATGTTCTCTGAACTTACGTCGCCTTCTGCTTTTTGTTTTGCACCTGCTTCCCACTGATCAACATTTGCGTAGGTAATAAAAAAGTTGTAAGTATTCCAGAGGATAAGCATCATACCTCGTACCTGGTTACGATACTGTTCTTCAGAGATTGCGATATCTTCTCCGTGCATCACAGGACTTCCCATGAGGTATAAACGTAGTGCATCACCGCCATACTTTTGTAACATTTCTTTCGGATCAGGATAGTTCCCAAAGTTCTTACTCATCTTTCGTCCATCCGTACCAAGAAGAACGCCTGTTACGCCAACATTTTTAAAGGCTGGTGATTGATACAATGCGCCACCGATGACGTGAAGCACGTAGAACCAGGCTCGTATTTGTCCTGTGTATTCAACGATAAAATCTGGCGGGAAAAAATCTTCAAGTTTCCATTGTTTATCGAAAGGGAAGTGGCGTTCTGCAAACGACGCTGAGCCAGCCTCTATCCAGCTATCCAAGACTTCTGGCACTCTATGCATTTGCTTGCCACATTTTTGGCATGGGACAGTCACCTGATCGATATCCGGTTTATGAAGATCAGCAATTTTTTGCCCTGATGCTTCTTCTAATTCCTTGATCGATCCCGGAACGAATCGCTCACCGCACTCACATTCCCAAACAGGTACCGGACTTCCCCAGTAACGGCTTCGTGAGATATTCCAATCAGGAGCATTTTCCAAACTTTTCAGGAATCGACCGTATTTAAAATGTTTAGGAAACCAATTGACCAACTCATTTGTCTCTTTTAAAAGCGGTTTGAGTGTTTTAATGTCGACATACCATGCATTTTGCGGCGCATAGTATAACCTGGTATGACAACGCCAACAAAGAGGAACATTATGGGGAAGTTCTTCGTCTTTATATACAAGATTTCGTGAGGATAGATCCTCATTGACAGCTTTATTTGCTTTCAAATAGTACATGCCACCAAACTTCGGTACATCTGACTTTATCGTTCCTTCCTCGTCAAGATGCATCTCAATATGGATCTTATGCTCAAGCATGGCTTTCAAATCTTCTTCACCATAGGCTGCAATCGTCACGACACCTGTTCCCTCTTCAGCAGTAACAAAATCACCAGGAATCACGACGAATGCTTTCTCTCCAGGTTCAAGTCGGTAATAGTCATAGTGGGGAATAAAGGTTTTACCGACCAGGTCAGTACCCATAAACTCGTCGACGATCTCGTATTTCGGAGTTTGATGTAGCGTCTTCAGAGTAGATTTTGCAAGGATGTAATACTCATCGCCTTGCTTCACCTTGACGTATTTGAGTTTTGGATTAACTGCAAGAGCCGGTGTAACAATTTTATTCCATGGTGTAGTAGACCAAGCAAGAATAAAGGTATCTTTTTCATCCTTCAGCTGATACTTATATGTTGTCGCCGCATCCTGAACCTCTTTATGATTATCCGCATCCATCGCTACTTCGAAGTTAGAAATAGGCGTCGCACAATGTGGACAATAGAGTGAAACTCGAAGACCTTTGTAGATATATCCTTTATCATACATCTGTTTAAAAACCCACATCACTGTCTCCATGTAGGAGAGATCCATTGTTCTGTAGGCGTTCTTAAAATCCACCCAACGGCCGACGTGATCAATATACCATTCCCATTCACTTGAGACTTCAGAAACATAGAGCTTACACTCTTCGATAAATTTCTTAATTCCGACTTTCTCCTCTATCTCCCGTTTACTTTTTAAGCCTAGCTTTGTTTCAACTTTATTTTCTGCAGGGAGACCATGACAGTCCCATCCCCAGACACGACGGACTTGATACCCTTTCATCGTCCAATATCGGGGGAATAAATCCTTTGCGATAGTGACCAGCAGTGTTCCATAGTGCGGCATACCCGTGATAAATGGCGGTCCATCAAGAAAAGTCCACTTTTTGTCTGTCGGTCGTGAAGAGACAGATTTTTCAAAAATCTGCTGCTCTTTCCAGAATTTCAGAATCTTTTCTTCAAGTTCTGGAAAACTTACTTTGGGGGATACTGGCTTAAACATATGAAGCTATTGTAGCTTATGGAGGCTAATTCTACAAGGTTAACATAACGTTTTATGGTTTAAATTCCGTTATAAAAGAGAGTATAATAATTTCATGAGTGAACCACCATCCAGAACTCCAGATGACATTGCAGCACTCGTTGATATACCTGCAACAGGAAATGCTGCAGACAGAGTACGAAAAGCTACAATCGCCAGATTTCTCGAACCGCTGCGTAGAGCTCCAGATGGGCTTGGTTTTAGCGATGCAGAGCGGAGCGCTATTCTTAGGTACGCAACAATCGTTGGGGAAGAAGCTTCAAAAGAGGAATACGAACGCCTCAATACGAGCCCATTATTCCAAATTGATCGGGTAATAGAAGGTCTTGCCTCAGAGGTAGAATCAGAAAACGATCCAGATACACCTCGTAGATTACAGCAGTTTCATTTAGCAAGAGCGACATTAAGAACAAAATTTATCGCTGCACACCAAGCTGCTGAACTTGTAGGACTCGTAGGAAATGTGAACTCCCGTGCAGATGGCGTAGAAGAGAGACTAGGGTATGTAAGTAGTCAGCTTAATACTGCCATTATCGAAGGGGAAAGAGACGTACACTTCGTCGAGAGAGTGGTAAGAGCGTTAGGCGTCAACTTTGAAGGAACCTTAGAAGATAGAATGAATAGTATAGAGCCTCATAAACTTAATGAAGGAAGATCATATTCACTCTTTGGAGAACCACATAGTTACTATGCTGGCGCTCCTTCCGATATTCAAGGTGTAACAGTAAATCCATTTTATTCACCCAAGGCCAATGAATATAATTCGAGACTTACGGGAAAAAGTAATGAAGTAGGCTTTTCTGTACTTCTTGGGATTGATACTGGTGCTACAAGACGAGTACTTACTTCTCCGCAACTACCGAAATTACCTAAGCAAGGCTAATTGGAGGATTTACTTACGTTTTCGACCTGCACGCATTGATGCTAGTCTTTTTTTCTCACGATCAGCCTTATCTGCTGCCTGAACCTGGGCTTTCTCTATGCGTTCAGCATTTTTCTTTTCTGTCTCTTTCTGACACTCTTCATTTGAGCAACGATATGTTGTAACGACCGTTTGAGAGTACGATGAATCTGTCTTTTCTGTCTCCACTTTTACGAGAATAAGATCAGCACCGCAGTTGAAACATTTTGGAGTAATGGTATTGGGGGTTATTACTGGCAAAACATGTCTAGTATAGCACAAAACGAGACTAGAAGCAACCGTTTAGTCACCAACTTAGTAGATTATGCTGTACAAATACTGTTTTGCAGAGTGGTAATTGGCTAACATCTTAAAATGTGCTGTATTGCAGTCCATTATTTTCTCTTTTGTACACATCCAGTGTATATCGCCACCCCTTAAAAGCAACTTCGTTATTCGTTCTTTTTGTAAATAGATAAAAAGCCGACGTTTGTCATCTACAAAATAAAAAATGTTTTTATAAGGAAAGTCTGCATAGTACATAGGATAAAAACCATAGGTCGCGACTGTTTCATTACTCTCGATATGCTGAGAAAACTTCTGTTCAAAACATAGTATGTCGTCGCATTTCCGCCAAATGCTCGTGTAAGGTAGGCATCTTTATTCGTTATACCCAAACCATACGGCAAGATCAGTAGCGAGTTCCCAAGATAGTACATAGCAAGGAGACCAAAAAACGCTCCGACTGTGATGCGAACTATCTTATGAATTTCTAAAAAACGGAGAAACCCAACGGAGAGGAGTACTGAGATACACGCGTACCCGGGTAATGAGTATCGTCCACTAAACTCTGATGGAAGGATAAGAAAGAGTAAGAATACTAAGAAAGAAAAAAGAAGAAGTGGATTCTTCTGAATGATATTTTTCGTTTTTCTAAAAAAGAAGAGAAGAAAGGGAAATCCGATATAGGTAAGCGGCACATAATCTGTCAGATACCATTTTTTACCAACAAGAGTAAAGGTCAAACGTTCTTTAAAACGCATGAGAAGTGACGTAGGAACCATCTTATCTATTCCTACGGGAAAATAGAATGGATTTCCAGTTAAGAGGTACGACCTTAAGTACCAGATAAAAGGAACAGCTATGGAAGAGAAGAAAAAAAGAATACCTGTCTGAAGAAATGTTTGTAATCCTTTCTTTCTTAAGAGAATATACAAATACACAAAAAATACAGGAAAAAACACAAGCCCCCAGATCTTCGTCGCCAGTAACCCTCCGAAAAGCACTCCTGATAGTGAAACAATGTTCCTTGCATACTTATTTGTAAATGACAGCACCATTACTGAAAGAAGTAGAAAATAAACACCTTGAAAATCACCATAAGCTGATGGTGCTATATGAATAGCAAGAGGAGACGCTGCCAAAAAAAGAGGGGCGAGTCGAAACATCATACTTTTCTGCTTTGCAAACTGCCAAAGTAGTACTACGCAAAGAACATAAAATGCGAAATGCATATACTTTGATGCATCAGGCAATCTGAAGAACTGGGTTATGACGTATACTGATTCTGCGAGTTGCGGGATAGTCATAAAACTCTCGGTTCCTTTCGGCTCAAGCATCATCGTCTGATGACTGAGATAAAGTCGAGGATAGGTTGTATGGTAATCGAGAGCATCAGCACCGATATCTGGCGGAAGAAGGCGTAAAAATACTGCAAAAACGATAAAAACTATCCCTATTTTTGTCCAGAAATACTTACCTCTGAATGTAATCCGTTTCTTGAGTTTTATAAGAAAAAGAAAGTCAGTACGAACTGATCGAAGAGGAAAAAAAGCGATCACCGAAAGAACGAATAAAGATGTGGTAAGGGCAGCGGTTGTCAGTAACGACAATATACCAAGCAAACAGATATAGGTGCCAAGCAGAATGTGTCCTAGTGCTATATCAATAAAAAAGTTTAATCTGGGATATTCAAATGAAAAAATATATGTCCGTACTTTCTTTCCGAGATAGCGCATGAGAAAAAGAAGAAAAAAAATGACTAGTAGTATCTCAAGAAAGTGGAGCATGGAGACTGCATTAATGTGAAATCCCAGGTAGTCTTTTTGTAGAAACGTTAGCTGCTCTTGTTTTTCTGAAAAGACACGATTGAAAGCTTCCGTAAACACATGAGTATTATAGAGTATCTTTATAGGAGGAGATCATCTCTTGCATTTCTGTGATGTTTTTAGAAAGCACTACCTTCTCACGAAGTGAACCAGCATCTGGAAAATTCTGAATGTATGTCTTGGCAAATTTTTTAAGAGAATCAGGATTCTTCTTTCCTTCCCATGTCTCTTCAAATAATCTGATGTGCCGAAGGTAGAGATCAAGTCGATCAGCGATGGTGATATTCTCAAGGATAATGTTTGCATTAAATAACCACGGATTTGAAAAGATACCACGGCCTATCATAAAGCCTTCACATCCATACTCGTCATATTTCTCTTTTACTTCTTGAAGCGAGCCTACGTCACCATTGCCTATGATAAGCGTTTTCGGAGCTAGTTCTTGTCGAAGCTTCATAATTTCTGGAAGACATTCCCAGTGTGCAGGAACTTTTGAAAGTTCTCGTACGGTACGAAAATGAAGCGTAAGTGCTGCCAAGTCTTGCTTCAGAATAAACCCGATCCACTCAGTAAGGGAAATTGAATCAAAACCTATTCTGGTTTTTACACTGACCGGTAAATCTCCTGCTCCATCTTTCGTCGCATCAATAATCTCTTTTGCCAAGGTATGATTTTTTATCAGAGCCGAGCAAGCACCTTTTTTAATAACTGTATCCACCGGGCAACCCATGTTGATATCGATGCCGGCGAATCCTTTTTCACGACAGTACTGTGCAGTTTTATAAAAATTCTCAGGACGTAGTCCCCATATCTGAGCGACGACGGGCTGTTCATTTTCAGAGAAGAGCAGTGCATCCTCGACTCGTTTTCTTCCTTTTGACATTAACCCATCACAGTTTGTAAATTCTGTGAAGAAGACATCAGGTCTACCGATTTGTGTAATAATCTGACGAAAGACAACATCAGTCACTCCCTCCATAGGAGCAAGAACTGTAAAAGGAGCTGGAAGGCTCTGCCAAAACGACTTCATACAAGCCTATATTGTAACACAGGGAAGGAGAATTTAGGATAAAAATAACTTTCTATATACCTATTTGGAGTTGTAAATAAATATATAAAAGCTATACTTGGGGTATGAATCAACGAGTTTTAGATCATTACCTCGAATTTAGCATATTCACAAATCCCGGTTTATATAAGAACTATCTAAAAACACTGCCTGATGAGGTAAAAGAATTGGGTGAACTTCTCAGAAAGAATTTCGTTCACCGCAGCACTCTTCATGCCGGGAATGTCGGAACAAATGCTGATATGAAGTACGGTGACATGAAAGAAATGCCATGGTGGCGACAGGCTGAAGATGATAATTTAACGACCACAGCAGCAATGATTGCAGAGTTTTTCCGCCGTGACGAGAAAGGACTAACACCAGAGAAAAAAGTGGAAGACAAGCTCGTTTTGACCTGTCGCTATGTTGCGATTCTTATGGTATCGATATTAAAAACGAAAGGCATTCCTGCACGTGTACGTTCTGGCTTTGCCGGCTATTTCGAAAATACGAAGGATTCCTGGGATCACTGGATAACGCAGTACTGGAGTACATCAGAAAATAGATGGATAACGGTGGATGTTGATGGCAGCTGGCATAGAACTGGATTTGATATGTATGACATTCCCGAAGGAAAATTTGATTTCTCAGCACAGACATGGTTAGGAGTAAGAAAAGGAGAAATGAGCGAAAATCATTTTAGGAATGCAGGTGGTTTCGATGGATTAATCGCTATCGTTTGGGCACTATTCTATGACTTTCACTGCTTAATGAATAATGAAATTCTCTATCTTCATCACCCCGAGCTAACCATGTATGGGAATTTCCCGAAGTTGCCGGCGGATAAACTCAAAGAGATGGATGATCTTGCCACTCTCATGACTAATCCAGAAGAAAATTTTGATAAACTGCGTGACATCTGGGAAACGAAAAAAGAATTTCGTCTTCTTAAAGGCGCTCTTCTTTAAAACTTCAATTTTTCTGTCGGAGGAATGCGGGGATGTCCCATTCGTCTTCTTTAGTAGGCTCTTTTTTCTCAGGCTCTTGCTGTGTAGACAAGATGGGTTTTTCTTCATGCACTGTGGTAGGGTGGGTTACGAACTGCTGGAGTTTTTGTTTCGCGTGATCAAATCCAGTAGCGACAACGGTAATTCTTATCTGGTCATGCATCGTATCGTCAATCGTCGCTCCAAAGATAATATTTGCATCAGGATCGGCTGCCGCTGAGATGATCTTTGCTGCTTCATCGACTTCTGTCATCGTCAGATCATGACCGCCGACGATGTTGAAGAGTACTCCTCGTGCTCCATCCATCGAGATCTCAAGAAGAGGACTCGAGATTGCAGAACGTGCTGCTGCTTGTGCTCTATTCTCACCGATTCCTGTTCCGATACCCATCAGAGCCGATCCAGCATTGGACATAATCGTTCGCACATCAGCAAAGTCGACATTGATCAGCCCTGGCATGGTGATGATCTCTGATATGCCTTGTACGCCTTGCGTTAAAACAGAGTCAGCGACCTTAAAGGCTTCAAGAAGAGAAAGTTTTCGGTCAACGACATCCATGATTCGTTGATTTGGAATAGTAATAAGCGTATCCACTTTATCTTTTAATTCTTCAATCGCTTCTTCTGCCGTTACCATTCTTCGCGTTCCCTCAAAAGTAAATGGTTTTGTAACAACAGCAACAGTTAAGGCACCGACTTCTTTTGCAATTGCTGCGACAGTTGAGGTAGCACCAGACCCTGTCCCTCCACCCATACCTGCAGTTAAGAAAACCATATCAGATCCATCAAGCATCTCCTTAATTTTCTGTGCTGATTCTTCTGCCGCTTGTTTTCCTATATCCGGATCGCCACCGGATCCGAGTCCTTTTGTGAGATTATCTCCGATCTGTACTTTTGTTTTTGCTTGATTGAGGAGGAGTGCTTGCGCGTCGGTATTTATGGCAACGAAATCTACACCTTGAATATTACTCGATGTGATCATGGAATTAATTGCGTTTGTGCCGCCGCCGCCGATACCAATAACTCTAATTTTTGCGAAGTTTGTAGATTGAGGACGAATTAGCATGCTGGGTCAATCCTAGCAGATAGATATGCCTATTGCAAGACCTAGGGGATGAAAGATTTGATGATATCTATTATGCGTTTAAAGATTTTTCCCGATGGCATTCCACCGACGCGTGGCATTGAGAAACCAAAGGGTAATGTCTTTGTCGTTTCAGTACCTGATCCGTACATGGTTAACCCTACAGCAGTGGCATAAGCGGGGCTTTGGATTTCATCAATAATGCCCTTCATATTCGTCGGTAGTCCGACACGTACTGGCACCGCCAACATTCGTTTGGCTGCATCCTTCACGCCGACTGTTAACGAACCGCCACCGGTAATAACAAGACCCGCAGGTGTTTGTCCACCGTAACCACTTTTCTTAATCTCAAGACCGATCATCGTAAATATTTCATTTAAACGTGGCCTGATGATGCCATCCACAAGCGTTTTTTGTGACACTTTTCGTAGTTCTTCAGGTAGTCCAAGCGGCGTAAGATCTATCTCATCAGCACTCTTCTCCTTCGTCTTTGTTTCTTTGTCCTCTTCTTCCTCAGGCTTGATAATCTTCTTTTCTGGTCCCTGGGAAAGAAAAAGTTTTATTTTTTCAGCACTTTCAAGAGAGATACGAAGACCGATAGCTAAATCGTTTGTAATATGACGAGCACCGATGGCAAGAACCGATGAGTAGGCGATCGAACCTTCTGTGTAGATTGAGATATCTGTGGTACCTGCACCCATATCGACGAGAATAACACCCAGTTCTTTTTCGGTGTCTGAAAGCACTGATAATGAACTTGCGTAACCGTTAAACACAAAACTGTCGATATCCACACCGACTTCTGAAACTGCTTTATCCATATTACGAACGGAGATACTGTTTGCGGTAATAATATGTGTATCTACTTCCAGCCTTACTCCCGTCATACCAATGGGATCTTTAATCCCCTCTTGCCCATCGACGATGTAATTTCTCGGAAGCACGTGAATAATCTCACGTGTTGATGGAAGAGAAACAGCTTTAGCCGCATCGATAACGCGAAGAAGATCATTGGGGGTGATTTCACCATTTTGATTAGAAACTGCGACAACACCACGCGAGTTCTGACTCTCTATCTGACTTCCCCCTATGGAAACAATAACATGCGAGGCAGAGTACCCTGCCATACGTTCAGCTGCTTCTAACGATGCATTGATGGCACCCACAGCTTCTTCAATATCGACAATTTGGCCTTTTCTGATACCCGCAGATTTCACCTCAGAAACGCCGAGGACATTCACGAACTCATCGACCTTTGCAATAACGGTAACTATCTTATATGTCCCGACATCTATGCCTACTACAACTTTTCCTTCATTCATATTATTTTAACAACACAATAGCCGGCCGATCGAACCGGAGGTCTAATTTGCTAAATCGCTTTCCTTCCATTGTAAGCCGAGAAATGATGACTTGTAAAGAGGAGAGTTGTGAACTGAGATCTTTCGTATCTGATAACAAAACTTCCTCACCCGATGACAAAACCACTTTATGACTTGCATTTGCTGCCTTTTTTACTTCCTTATACGCTATTTTTTGCTCTTTTAATCCTTTTTCTATTTCTCTTGTCGTGTCGTCCGTGCTTCCCAGTACTTGTGAGAAAGAACCTTCTGGGATCGGGCGAATCAAGACGTCACCTTTTCGTAACAGGAGCATGAAGCCTGCAAAAAAGATACCTATACATAAGCACAGGATTCCTAGGATCTTACCGATTCGTTTTCGTCTATTTCGACGATTAGGCAATGCTCTTTTTCTTCGTAACATGATGAATAACCTCAATAATATGTTTACCTGCTGTAAGATGAAGTTCATGGAGTCCTTTTTGATTCAACGTATACAACGAACTATTTTTAGCCATATCCATAATCATTTTCAGTAACTCATCCCCACTGGCAGATTCTTGAAGCAGTATTTCTGCAAGACCAATTTTTTTTAAAAATTGCGCATTTTTTTCTTGTTCACTTCGCTGTGTGTAAGGCAAGGGAATAAGGAGTGCTGGCTTTTCAAAAATAATAAGTTCTGTCACGGTATTTATTCCTGATCGTCCGATAACAAGCGTCGCTTGTTGCATAATTTTACCTGTATCTTTCGGGTCGATAAACTTCGTGAGCGTATACCTACTCTTTTTTTCATCGGAGAATGTGTTCCGCATAGCCTCTAACTCTTCAAAATCGTTATACATTCTTGCATCTCCTGTCTGGTGATAAACCCGATAGGTTTCAAGCAAGGTTTCGATACAGGATTTTACCATCATGTTGATTACATGAGATCCCCCACTTCCCCCAGTAATGTACAAAAGTGGTGGAGACTCAGTATTCTCCGCCTTTCCCGTCATCATACGAATAGGATTACCAGTAAGAACGGTCTTTTCTACAGGGAAAAAGGCTTGACTACTTTCCCAGGAAATACAGATCTTCGTCGCAAATCTCGATAATATCTTATTTGCCAAACCGGCTTCCATCGTCTGCTCATGAAGCACAATAGGAATCTTAAGAAAAGAAGCTGCTACGACCACAGGAACGCTGATATACCCACCAAATCCGATTACGACATCTGGCTTTAGCGGTTTAAGGATACGTGTTGCTTGTATGACAGCGCCCGGAGTTTTCAGGAGCGATGGAAGGGTATAACGAGTAACCTTTCGTTGCAAACGTCCCGTTTTTAACTCCTCAAAAAGAATATTGCGCTTTTGTATCTCTTGGTACTCAAGCGATAGCGATGCATCGCCTTCAAACACATGTTTTCTCCCGAGAAAAAACACGGTATCTGCATCTGTCAATGCATCAATAACGGCAAGTGCCGGAGCAAGATGTCCGCCGATGATAACTATTTTCATATTATTTCCTTAGGTCTGCTTGCTTTGAAATATTTAAAAGAATGCCAATAGATGCCATATCAATGATGAGGGCCGATCCACCGTATGAAATAAACGGTAACGGTACTCCGGTAAGCGGGAAAAGTGCCGTCATCGCACCTAAGTTGATAACCATTTGGATACCTAAGAAAGCTATTATACCGCCTGCAAGTAATTTTCCGAATGTATCTCGGGCTGATCCTGCAATGGCGAGTCCGCGCCAGACTATAACCATGAAAAGCAGTATTAAAATAGTCGCTCCGAAAAAACCTAGTTCCTCACCAATAATAGCAAAAATAGAATCTGTCGTGTTCTCTGGAAGATAGGAGTATTTTTGCAGAGAGTTTCCAACACCCACGCCAAAAAAACCTCCTGATCCAAGCGCAATAAGAATTTGCTTAACATGATAAGATGCGTTTTCAAGTGAATGACCAAGATTGAGAAACGCGGTCAACCGAGCAAGTCGGTAAGGAGCAAGAAAAATAAAAAAAGATCCGACAAGAAAAACAACGGGAGCTGCATAGAAAAAATGCCTAATACTCCCTCCTGAGAGGAAATAAACCACGAGTGCTTCAAACAGAACAATCGATGCTGTTCCCATATCAGGTTGGAGCATGATAAGAAACCAAACGGTTCCAATAAGTAATGCGAAGGCTGCAAGCCTTTCTTTTTCTTTGTGAGAAAACCATGCAGCAAGGTAAATTGCCAGACTTAATTTGACAAACTCGGCAGGTTGCAGAATAAACACTTGCAGATTGATCCATCGATTTGCTCCTAAAGCGTAGACACCTATTCCCGGAATAAAAACGGCAATCAGAAGCAAAATAGCGATGATAAGAAGCGGAAGCGCTAAAGTATAGAGTCTTTTATAATCAAAAAATGAGAAGAAAGTCAGTGCGACTGTGCCCAAGAGCACCCAAAGCAGTTGATCTTTAATGTAGTGATACTTGTCTGAAAAGTCACGAAATGCGATGACTGATGATGCATCATAGATCATAAACAAACCAAATACCGTTAGTGCAAGCACAGTCCCTAGGAGTATGAGATCAATCCGTTTTATCATAGGCTACCTACTATTGTATATCAAAAATGACGGGTGGTTAAGAAGTAGTAGCTGAGCTTAAGTAATGAGGGCAATGTATAAACCGAGAATAGCGAAAAAGAGTCCTATCAACCATGCCCGCATAACGATTTTCGGCTCTTCCCATCCACGCTGTTGTAACAGAAGATGAAATGGTGCAACGGGAAAGATTTTTCTTCCCAGATACTTTTTTCCTAAAAGCTGGATGAGTGAGGATCCCACTTCGATCACAAATACGCCACCGATCACAGCAAGAGCGAGCGTTTTCCCTGTCAAAAGACCGATCACTGCGAGAGCAGCGCCGAGAGACAGAGCACCGACATCCCCTAGCCATAAACGAGCTTTATAAATGTTGAAGTACAAAAATGCCGATATCGAACCGAGAAGCACTGCGATAAACACGCCAAGCGATGGATCGAGTTGCTGTGAGTTAATGGCTAAGAACGCAGTAAGACAAATAAGCAGTAAGCCTGAGGCAAGCCCATCGAGTCCGTCTGCTATATTCACTGCATTGGTAAACGAAACGATAACAAAGGCTGCAAACGGAATGAAGAGAAAACCCAGACTCGCAAGCCCGAATCCATGAATAAAGATAAAGGTATATCCAAGCTTGGTATACATAATCGTAGCAATCAGTAAGGCGAGAACACACTGAATAACGAATTTATGTCTGAATCGAAGTCCAAAGAAGGTTGAAGGATGATCTTTGTCTGTAGTCAACTTCTTCAAATCATCATAGAGCCCCAAAGCACCAAAACTAATAAAGGCAAAAAAGATAACGAACAATTCCCATAGTTTGAAGCCTATCCCGAGAAAGCCATACGTCCAGATAGTAATAAGCGTCACGACTGCAATAATAAGCGTACCTCCCCCAACAGGAGTGCCCACCTTCCATTCATGAAACTTATCAAAAACAAAAGTTCGCTTATTAAATGGGTCCTTTGTTTTTTGATGAACTCGACGAAACTTTAACTTATAGAGAAAATCAATGAAGGGGACGAGCAAAATCCCAGTTATGACAAAGGAAAGAATTGTAAGGCCTAGGATCTGAACCATGGTCTGTATTATACTCTTTTATCGAAGTGAGAGCAAAAACTCATCATTATTTTTCAAGCACCTTATCCATGACGTAGGCTGCCTCTTTTCCTTCAAAAGCGATCACATCGTCTTTTTTCGTGTGATTCTGTAAGTACTCAGCAATCGTATTTGCATTCCCGACTTCGACAATACATTTCCCTTTCCCATCATGGATGCCTCGCATGACTGCTGAGTAAAAATTACCATTTGTCAGAAATAAATGGTCACAGGTCTTTGAGATCTCTTTTGCCACACGATAATGTTCATCCTTTGCCCTTTTACCAAGCTCTATCATCGGCTGAAGAACGAGGATACGTTTTTTGCTATAGATCTTAATATAGGAGAGAGCTGCAACAACTGCTTCCGGATTTGCGTTAAAGGTGTCATCAACGATAGTTACGCCATTACTTAAGACGTATCGAATCATTGTCTTAGGAAGTGACTTCAAACCAGCCACTGCATCTTGAATCTGTTTTGTTTTCATCCCAAGATGTTTTGCTAAATACACTCCAGGCAAAATATTCTCAATGTTGTGCGCACCAAGTAGTGGAGTCCGTAGATGAAGCGTTTCTTCGTCGATATCGACGTCAAAAATAAGCTCATTTTTTTTAACTTCGATATTGTACGCCTTTATAATCTTGCTTTGTTTCTGATCTGTTTTCTGAGAAGCAGTATTTGTGGTATAGAGTACTTTCGGTTTTTTTGTTCGTGTGAACATCGCTTCGGTAATCTGATTATTACCATTGAATAACGCGAGTCCATTTTTTGGAAGTGAGTCAATCAGTTCATATTTTGCTTTTTTTGTATTTTCGATCGTTTTAAACAGTGAGAGATGCTGATCATTAACCGCGGTAAGAATACCTATTTTAGGATGAACAATTTTACACATCGAGCTAATTTCACCACGTTTATATGCACCCATCTCAACGACAAAAATTTTAATGGTTTTATCGAGCTGGTCTAAAATCGTCTTTGCGATACCAATTGGCGTATTATTCGTCCCATGTGTTTTCAGCGTCGGAAACCGAGTTGCCAATATTTGAGCAAGGTAGTCTTTCGTCGAGCTTTTTCCATAGCTTCCGGTAACCCCTATCACTAACAGGTCCTTTCGCTCTTTGAGTTTTTTCACTGCCTTTTCAATCTGTATATCTCGATGAATTTCTGTTGGGAAGGCTAACACAAGAACGACAATTCCGATAATAATAGTCAGAACTTTATCGATAAGAAGAAGCCAGAGATACTTATCAAGAAGTGGAAAAGCAAAAAGAAGAAGCGTTATCAAAAAAGCGGTAATAATAAGAAAGATTGCTTTTGCAGTAAAAACTGGCTTTTTTGCGAGATTTGAAAAATTCTCTCGAAGCACAAGAAGCGCTTGAAAAAGATAGAGCCCGACAATTGCAAATTGATAGGGTACCGTCAGGTCATCATTAAAAACGACGAAGACGTACCCTACTATCAGTACTATTTTAAGGATTGATAACGGGGAAAAAAGAAGTTCACGTCCTTGACCTGTCTCTTTAAGGTGTATGAGCATGCGGTCAAACCGATACTCCTTCAACTGCCACAAAGACACCCAAAAAAGAATATTCCGTGTTATCCATAACAGATAAGCACTCGATGCGATAATAAAAAGAATATCCATAGGAGTAATAACTACTCTTGCTTACTTAACCGTTACGCTTTTCGCCAAATTCCTTGGTTTATCCGGATCATCAAGTCCTTTTGCTAAAGCGAGGTAATACGCCAAGAGTTGTGCCGGTATTACATTCACAATTGATGAGACAATGCCAAGATCCGGTACCTTAATCCACTCATCAAATACTGGCTGTTTTTCAGGAGAGATACCGATGATATGTGCTCCCCTTGCCTTGAACTCCATCGCATTACTGATCATCGCATCTTTGGTCTCATCATTTGGGATGAAAACAATCGTCGGAGTTCCTTTGGAAATAAGTGAGATCTCGCAGTGTTTCGGTTCTCCTCCTGCAAATCCTTCAGCATGGATGTAACTTGCCTCTTTAATTTTATGAGCCGCCTCAAGAGCGATCGGGAAGCTTAAACCTCTTCCCAGTATGTAAATGTCGTGGAAATGGGAGACTTCCTTTGCGATTTTCTCGATCTGCTTTATAAAGTCTTTATCATCAAGAAGCTCCTTTGCTGCTTCAGCACTCTTTAAAAGTAACGCCTTCCCCTCTTGATACTGATCGATAAGAGTAAAGGCGAGTAAGTAAAATATAGCAACCTTGCTGGTAAAGGCTTTTGTTGACAGTACTGCTTTTTCAACCCCTGCCCGAAGTGGTAAAACGAGATCGCTTTCTCGATAGAGAGTAGATCCGATAACATTCACCAGTGCGGTCACTTTGGAACCATGTCGACGAGCAGCTCCAACAGCATCAAGTAAATCTGCTGTCTCACCACTTTGCGAAGCTGCAACTAGAAGCGACTTGTCTGTTAAGAAGTCCTCAAAGTACGAGAATTCTGATCCAACACAAAAGTTGACGTGCTTTTTTGCAATAACGGAGAAGATGTAGGTCGCCATTCTACAAGCGTGTGCAGCAGTTCCACAACCTACCAAATAGGTACCAAAAGATTTCTCAATGAGCTTGGCGAAGGTAAAAAGATCTTTTTCATTCTGCGTTACTGCATCCGCAATTGAGACAGGTTGGTCATAGATCTCCTTGATTAAAAAATGTTTGAAACGACCCTTCTCCGCAGTTTCGAAATCCCAATCAAGCGTTTTTATCTCCGGCTTAATTTCCTCACCGTTTGGTAATTGAAGAAGCTTAAGTCCTTCTCCAAGAATCACCATCTGATTATCTCCAAGAAAAATTGCTTTTTTTGTATGCTTTACGATCCCTATAGCATCTGAGGCAATAAATAATTCATCGTCTCCTATCCCAACAACAAGAGGTGATCCAGTCTTCGCTGCGATGATTTCTTTCGAAGGGGCATATGCAGCAACAAACGCATTAAAGCCCTTCAAGCGATTAAAAGCGTCACGAAATGAGGTGGCAAATCCTTCTTTTTGTAAATTCTCTTCTATTAAATGGGCGACAACTTCAGTATCGGTTTCGGATTTAAAGGTATGTCCTCTCTTCAGAAGCTCCTCTTTTATCTCAAGATAATTCTCTATAATCCCGTTATGTAAAACGGCAACTTCCCCTGTGCAATCCATGTGTGGGTGTGCGTTTTCTCTCGTAACGCCACCATGGGTTGCCCACCTAGTGTGTCCAATTCCTAAATTGCTTTTTGGGAGATGGACTTTTGCATCGCCAATTTTACCCGTATGTTTATCAATGGCAATTTTTTTGTCATCCTTTACGGCAATCCCCCACGAATCATACCCGCGATATTCCAGAAGCTTTAGTCCATCAAGAACCAGCTCTGCTGCGTTTGTTTTATTCCCTATATAACCAAATATGCCACACATAATATTAATACGTATTTGCTATCACCGGAACTGCCTCTGACAAAGAGGTTACCGTTGCATCAGGTTCAAAGCCAGGAATATCCTGCTGGTTTTCTGCAAATGGGCCCCTTTTAATCCAAATGGTTACCACATCTCGAAACTGTCGTTTCGCATCATGCAAAACAGGGAGTTTGTCATCAATGAGAAAGACCAAACTCTTTTCAAATCCTTGCAGCATTTCCGCGTACGAATATTCCTTTTTCTCAACGATGTTTATGTAATCCTCATGAAACTGTGAGTGGATCTGCGTTTTTATTAGTTTAGCGCGCTGAAACTCAGTTTCTCCCTCTGAAAAGATACCAAGCTTTGCGATTTTTTGCAACTGAGCGAGAACTGGTGGCACTTCTTCATAGAGCGCATATTCGACTAAATTTGTCTGCTTAAAACGCGCTGTATCAAAAAGAGTGTAATCAATGTCAAAGAGAACGACTTTTTCTGTTTTTTCTTTCTTCTCGTTGCTAACGGGAGTATCACTCGTTATTTTTTTACTTACTATCCCTTCAAACTTAGCATAGTACTGCATATCTTCTGCAACATTTTGATAAACGGTGGTTGAGGGACCAATGATACTTTTTTCTCCGATGAGTACTCCTGGCATCGTCGAAACACGAATACCCACACTTACGTGATTACCAACAAATGCCCCAAGTGATTTGCGTTTTGAATCCACACCACCCGTAACCGTTTCGACAGTAATGGATTTCCGATCCAATCGTACGTTTCCCGTACAGAAATATGCAGCAAGTTTTGTTCCTTCATCAATAACTGAGTCTCCAATAAAGCCCGAATGCGTCGTCACATTATCCGAAAGCACAGCATTTTTCAACTCCATCTGCGCTCCGACAACGACATTCCGGCCAACCGAAACATAATCTCGCAAGATTGCGTTGTTACCAACCACACTGCCACGACCGATGAAACAGGGACCCTTTATGGTTACATGCTCATGAATTGTGACTCCATCTTCAATAATCGCTTCACTTGAAATCACAGCCGATTCGTGAATGGACGCAGTCGGTGCGATTGAGCCAGCTGCATGTTCCAAGAGATACTTATGCACCTGCAGCAAATCCCAAGCAAACTTCAGTGATACAACTTCGTCCGATGTAATGAGTGCTCTCGCTGTTTGCTTCTTTGAGAAAGCCGCTATGGCTTTTTCAAAATTATAATGCTCATCTTCTGTCTGTTTTAACACATTGATAAACTCACGATTGAGCAGGTAGATTCCGACCACACAAAGTTTTGCCGTATCATTCAGCTCTTCGGGCTTCTCTACAAGATCCGTTACTCTGTCTCCTTCAACAGTAAGCACACCAAATCGTGAAACCTGCTCTGCTTCTTTCGCAAGCAGCACAATCTCCTCTTCACTATTCCGTTTCTTTTTCATCTGACTGAAGAATGCGGTGATATCAACATGATGTGCATGGAGGACAAAAAAAGACCGCTCAAGATGCTCTTCAGCACAGAGGAGTGCATTACCCATTCCTTTTGGTTCTTTTTGAATAACAATCGTTATCTGTGGATATGTTTCCGTGAGTTTCACTATCAGTGGGTAAGATTCATGTTGTGGACTTATGACGAGGATAATACTTGAGACATCAAGATCCTGTAATCGTTTTACCGTGTGTTCAAGGATGGTAAGGCCAAGGAGTGGAAAAAACGACTTATGCTCACCGCGTCCAAGCGGATAAAATCGTGTCGATTGTCCTGCTGCAAGAATAACTGCCTGCATACTATTCCTCCCTCACTTGAATCTCTGCACCAAGTGTTCGTAGTCGGTGATCAAACTCCTCGTACCCTCTCTTGATGTGATGAATGCCATGAACGACCGTTTCTCCCCGAGCTGCGAGCGCAGCAAGAACAAGTGTCGCTCCTGCGCGAAGATCAGTAATTGAAACGATAGCATTATGCAAACTGCTTGGCCCCGTAATCTTCGCAGCGTGGAAGAACTCAGGGTTATCATCTTCCATATTAAAATTATAAAACTTTTTAGGGTTTTCTACAGGGGGATTAAACAGGGTAATTGCGGCTCCCATTTTTCTCAGCTCAGGAATGTAACTAAATCGATTCTCAAAAACTGCCTCATGGATAACTGACTCCCCCTTGGCTTGTGTCATGAGAACAGCCCAAGGAGCTTGCCAATCTGTCATAAAACCTGGATAGGGTTTTGTTATCACGTGTGTGGGAAGAATCTCTCCTTTTGAAAAAAAGCGAATGCCATCGTCTTTTTCTTCTATACCTCCGCCCGCGTCCTCGAGAATATCAAGAAAGTCTGAAAGATACTCCCTTTTTGCGTCGTGGATAAAAATATCCCCTTTGGTCAACACAGCGGCGATAGCAAAAGTCACGATCTCATTCCTATCTGGACCAACAGTAAATTCAGTACCATGAAGTTTTTCAACGCCAGTAATTTCTATGACTCTATCCTCAGTACGCTTAATATCTGCACCCATACTTTTCAACAAGGCAATAAGTTCATCCACTTCAGGTTCTTCAGCAGCATTGGTAAGAACCGTTTTTCCTTTTGCTAACACTGCCGCTATGATCATGGTCTCCGTGCCAGTATGGGTATTCTTATCAAATGCATACGATGTTCCATGAAATGTAGAACCCTTTCCATGGAAAAATCCGTCATCGCTGTCATAGGAGATATCAGCTCCTAGTTGTCGCAGTCCGTCAACCGTTCGATCGATTGGCCGTGCTCCTAAACGACACCCACCGGGATTTGGAATGAGAGCGTTTCCGGTACGAAGTAACAGCGGTGCAAGAAACATTGATGATGTACGAGTATGTGCAGCATCTTCAAGTGAAATATCTGTACGGGAAAACGTATGCATTGTAATTTTCATCGTGTGATCAGAAAGACTCACTTTTCCTCCTAATTTTTGGATGATATGTGACATGGCATTGAGGTCTGAGATAAGTGGAACATTATGAATAATAATCTCTTCATCAGTCAGACATGATGCCACAATAGCCTTTAGCGCAACATTCTTCGCGCCAGATACATGTAATGAACCTGAGAGAGGTTTTCCACCCGTAATTACGTATTTTTCCATAAGTATTAGTTAACGATAGTCATTCCTAACTCTAATTGTATCTTAAAAGTGGTATACACATCACGCTGTATTTTTTTAATGTAGGAGACCAATTGATCGGCAGTAGTCTCGCCTTCTATACTAAGATAATTTGCATCCGTCTCCGATAAACGAACAATTCCCGCCTTAGATGCATGCAAACCCACTTTCTTAATAAGATAGCTTGGTGACGTGTTGTAGTTTGGCGTTGGTATTGTCATCGCATCTGCAATAGAAATATCGGTAAACATTGGCCCAATCACTGTTTCTCTCGGAAAATGTTCTGCTCTGAAGGCTACTGCGCCATCTGCTTGTTCCCAGAGTGTCTTTTTATCTCCGGTATGAATTTTAAATACTACTTGTAAAATACTGCACTTTTTTTTCTGTTCTTTAAAAGTGACACTATCAACTTCTCTAATTTCCCCGTCGTCATCCAGAATCGTTATCGTTTTTACGCTGTCTAACACATGTTTCCCGGTTTTTGGATAATAAGCATCTGTTGCTATAGCGCCACCAACCGTACCTGGTAAGCCTAATGCGTACTCAAGACCTCCGAACGATTGATCAAGCGTATAGCGAACGATTTGATTCATCATAGTCCCTGAATCTGCGTACAAGAGTGCATCGTCGAATGCAATTCGACCATTTTTTATCTGCCCTTTCATGCTCATCATCTCAAAAGTACGACAGTTATTTTTTATGACAACACCAGGTGTTACCTCAGTCGGGAATAGCGTTCTCGTGCTTGCTCCAAGAATGATAAACGGCTGTGACCTTTTTTGCAGAAACCTCACAACTTTTATCAGCTCTTCGATCTGATCAATCTCTAAAAAAAGCTCCGAAGGACCGCCAATGCGAAGCGATGTATGATGACTCATTGGCTCATTTGTTTTCACCTGTTTCAGACCTATCTCAGCTTCGAGCGCCTTAATGAGTGTTGTCATCATGGGTTAATGGTAAGTCTTCGAAAATATTATAGATATCCCCTGCTCCCATAATCACAAGAACAGTATCTTTTTTAAACTTATTTCGCTGTATATATTCTACCACACCAGGCATATTAGCCTTGTATTGAGCATTTTTATTACCCAACATGAGCGAGCGAACGAGATGAGCTGAAGAAACTGACGAGTCAGGAGCTTCTCGCTTGGAAGCGTAGATATCAGTCAGTACTACCTCATCGGCATCGGTAAAGGCTGCTACGAAGCCTTGAAAAAGAATTTTTGTTCGTGAGAAGGTATGGGGCTGAAAAATACAGATGATTCGTTGTTTCGGATAGATCTTTCGTAAGGCACCAAGCGTTTTTTTAATCTCTGTCGGATGATGAGCATAGTCGTCATAAACCTTCGCTCCATAGGGTAAGCTACCCTTATACTCAAGCCGTCGTTTCGACCCTTGATACATATGGAGTGCTGCCTTTATCTTTTCAGGTGAAAAACCTAATTCTAGTGCTACGATAACCGCAGCTGTCGCGTTTAGCACGTTATGATCACCGGGAATTTGTATGCCGAACTCACCAACAGTGACACCGTTTGACTGAAGACGGAAAAACATATTGCTTCCTGAAAATGTACTGTGCGAGATATTATAGGTATTTTTGGGAGAAAAACCATAGGTAATTGTTCGCTTTTTATAGGTTAAAAGCATCTTTTGTATCTGAGGGTCATCACCGCACGCTACTAAAAACCCGTCATGCGGAATTGATTCTGCAAACTGCAAAAATGCGAGACGAACATCATCTACTGAAGAATAGACATCGGGATGATCGAGTTCTACATTCGTCAGTACTCCTATCCATGGATGCTGCCATAAAAATTTGGGTGTTTGATCGATTGATGGATCAGTCGCATATTCATCAGCTTCAGCAACAAAGTACTTCCCTGTTCCGAAATGTCCAGGCAGACTGAGAGAAGGAATAGAGCTTGTTCCAATGACATAGGATGGATCTTGTTTCAGATGAGTCAAGATAGTAACCAAAAGACCAGTCGTCGTGGTTTTTCCATGCGTTCCGGTGACAGAAATCCCTTTATATTTTCTACCAAAAATCTCCCCCTTCATGAACGTTCCGACAGCTTCTCCTTGCGTTAATACAGGGATACCTTGTGCCTTGGCGGTTAAGACCTCTGCATTCTTTGTGCCCCCATGAGCACCGGTGGTAATAACAAGCGTTACTTGTTTCAAATGTTCATCAGAAAATCCAGCAAGAGGTTTTATTTTTGCTTTTCCTAGAGCATAATCGGTAATATATGGCTCATCGACATCACATCCTGAGACAATGAAACCAGCTTCCTTCGCGATAATTGCCAAAGGAGTCATACCGACTCCTTTTACACCGACAAAATGAATGTGTTGTTTCGTCTTTTTCATTGTACCTTCAGTGCCTTCTCCACTGCCTCATAGTCACTCCAGTGTTCTTCTCCTTTACCCATGTTCATGGACTGTTCATGACCTTTCCCAGTAATCATAACAATATCACCTTTTTTCGCAACTGAGATTGCTTTGGTGATTGCTTCTTGTCTATCGGAGACTCGCTCAATCACTACCTGTTTCTCCTTCATTCCCTCTTCTATCTGATCCATAATCTCATCAAGCTGTTCATCTCGTGGATCTTCTGCAGTGAGGAAAATCATATCGCTATATTTTGCCGAAACAGCTCCCATTTTCGGTCGTTTCGTTTTATCTCGTCGCCCGGCACTCCCGAATACATGGATAATTCTTTCCCCCTGCTTTCTTTCTTCACTTACGGTCTTGAGTAGCTGCTCAAGTGCATTTGGGGTATGAGCAAAATCTATCATAATACGAAAGTCTTTATCATACACAGTATCCATCCTTCCAACAGGAGGTTTAAAATCAGCAACTGCCTTTCTGATAGCTTCATCGGGTAATCCTAACTCTTTTGCGACACTAATCGCTGCCAGAATGTTATACCGGTTAAACTCACCTGGGAGTTCTGTCTTAAAAGGGAATACCTTCGGATTTATATCTGCGCTTTCTCCTAAGCCATAGCTCAACCACTTTTTTGCATCTGAAAGTAACGTATAGGACTCATCATCTCTATTAATTATCGCTGTCTTTGCCATTTTTAGTAGCGATAGTTTTGTTTTCGCATACTGCTCATACGTTTTATGGTAATCAATATGTTCATGGGTGACATTTGTTATGACAGCAATAGTAAAGGGAATGCCATATATTCTGTGCTGATCTATTGCGTGTGATGTCACCTCAAGCACGAGATAAGAAACGCCTGCATCTTTCGCCAGTTTTATATATCTCTGGAGAGCAAAAGGCCCAGGAGTACTGACATGAAAACCAGTATCAAACTCTCTGCCATTAATAATCGCCGAAACAGTCGAGATAACTGCGACTGATTTACCAGAAGATTCGAGCATATGGTACAGGAGATTTGCCGTAGTAGTTTTCCCATCAGTCCCAGTCACACCGATGACCGTCATAGATTTTGCTGGACTGTTATATCGTACTGTTGCAACGATCGCCTGAAAAAGGTGATAGGTGTTCTTTATTTGTTGCCACACAGCTTTATTATAGTTTTTTTCTGTGGTATTCTCCAGTTTACTTTATGTGGTGTTTGACAAAATCGAGCACTTTGCTGTAATTCGTGTAAATAAGATAGATATTGATGAGCAGAAGTACAGGAAAAACGAACGACTTTTCAACAACTCCTCCTGTTTTTATACGCAGAAAATGAAGTGGTGGAATCCCCAAGCGAATCGGTATCGGAAATAGCCAGGGAACACCTTCTTTGGTGAAGGTGTCCATAATAAGATGTGATAAAAACCCGATCATAAAAGCCGACCAGACGACCTCCATATCTACAATCAGCACCGAACTCGTCATTGTGAGTAAGACATTTGTGACGTAGCCGAAGATAAAAATACCAACAATCGAGTGAGAGAGATACCGATGACCACCTAGAAGTGGCTGAATGATCTTCCCGATAATGGAACCCGCACGAATACGACGCCATAATGCAGCGGTCGGCTGATCGATATCTGGGGCTAACCCTCCGACCATATTTGCACTGAAAGCGACAAGTGCAGTTGCAAGCGTCATCTCATGAAGTGAGTTCGTCACAAGAACATAGGTGAGTGCAGTGAAAGCAGCTAAATCATGCGTTCTCCCGGTCATACGTCTAGTATAACAAAATCTCGTCCTTTCTATGTTACAATATGCCTATGAAACCAGTCATTAAGTTTGATGAATTTGCAAAAATGGACCTTCGAATCGGTAAGATTACCGATTGCACTGAAAAAGAAGGATCTGAAAAGCTTCTACGACTCACTGTGGATTTTGGTGATGAAGGGACAAAAACCATTTTTACAGGTATCAAACAGTGGTATACTCCTGAGGAATTAAAGGATAAACACTTTCTTTTTATTATTAATCTTGAACCAAGGAAAATGATGGACGAAATATCTGAAGGGATGTTTCTCTGTGCGGAGGGTGAAAAACCTGTTCCTCTTCAGCCCCTAACTGACGTTCCTGCTGGAACAACACTTCGTTAATCCCCTGACTCTGTTGGCGATATGCCGTAGTAAGCTAATAAATGTTTTGCTATTGAGAAAAACGTTGGAGCTGCTGTTTCTGATCCATAGATTGACGATGTCGGACGTGTGAAAACGACAAGCATAATAAATTTAGGATTGTCTGCAGGTGCGTATCCAATAAATGATGCAATCGTCTTCGTCGGATCGTAATGCCCGGCGATCGGAATCTGAGCCGTACCCGTCTTCCCTGCTATTCGGTAACCTTTCGGCTTTGCCCATTTTGCTTCCCCTTCATTTACCGCTTTCACCAGTATCTCAGTCACTATTTTTGCCGTCTTTTCTGAGATGGGATGAGAAAGTTCTTTAGGTGGTATCATGACGGTCTTTCCATCAGCCGTCTCAATACGTGAAACGACATGTGGTTCCATCCGTCGCCCATTATTTGCAATCGCTGAAAAAGCACTCAGAAGCTCAATAGGTGTTATGGAGATTCCTTGTCCGAAGCTGGCCGTCGCTAAGTCTATCGGATACCAGTTATCCCTGGGACGCATGACACCCGCTGTTTCGCCTTGTAAATCGATATTTGTCAACTCCCCTATACCGAATTTTTCAAAGTAGGCAAGGAGTGGATCTAATTTCAGTGCCTGCGCTGCAAAGACCATTCCCGTATTATCTGAGTGAATAATCGTATCGGTCATGGTTATATCCTTCTTATACTCATTATTCCACGTTCGAATTTCGTAGCCGCCAATTGCTACTGGTGCTCCGCAGACTGAACAAGGTGTATCGGGGAGAACCTTACCGGCATCAATTGCAGAGGCCATGACAATTGGTTTAAAAGTAGAACCTGGCTCATACGTATCTGAGATAAAAGGATTTTTATAAAGATCATAGGTGTACTCAGCATACGAACGTACATCAAAACTTGGAAATCCAGCCATCGCTAAGATTGCACCCGTTTTCGGATCCATAATGCCGACCATACCTCCTTGTGCGCCGTATTTCTCCACAGCTTTTTTGAGCTCTGACTCCGCAAGAAACTGGACTGCTCTGTCGACATGCAGGTGTAAAGTCGCACCATCTGTCTGCGCTGTTTTCTCATTCATCTTCGCCAATATAGGACGATTCTGTGCATCATGTACCTGAATAGCGGTTCCTGTTTTTCCTCGCAATAATCGATCATAGTACCCCTCGAGTCCGAAGTACCCTTTATCATCACCATTATCATCTTTGCCGACAAATCCGAGTAACTTCGCTGCAATCGATGCCTCAGGATAGAAACGAATTGACTGTTCTTCAAATCCAACACCAGGCAAGTTAAGCTTCTTCACTTCTTCTTTCTTTGTTTCGTCAACGCCTCTTTTTAACGCAACCCAGTAACGATTTAACGTCAAAAGACTACTAATCGATGCTTGCTCTACTTCAAGCGTTGAGGCAAGACTGCTCGCCGCAAGACTTATTGATTTCACTTCTTTAGGATTGGCAAAGACAAGATAGGATATTTTGTTTGCAGCGATGCTGAAATCATCAGAGGTCTGTATCTCTCCTCGTTTCGGCGTAAGTTTAATAAATCTTCCGTACTGGGATTCTCCCAGCGCAGAGAGAGTGCTTGCTTGAACGACTTGCCACCAGAACAACCGAAGTTCAACGAAGACAAACAAAAGGATAAACAATAGAAATATTATTCTGAATCGCCATGTCATTGTTTCAGTGCCAGTGGTAGCGGGGTCGAAAGATAGACCTGAGACTTCTCAAGTGTATATCCATCTTTTGTTGCAAGTTCTGAAATACGTACAAGAGATGCTTGCGTAAGAATTTTTTCATTTAAGAGTGCGTTTTCTTTCTTATAGTTTTGTATACTGTTTTGAATTTTCTCCAGATCAACTCCCGTCGTTGAAATCCTATTGGCAACAAAAACCTGTACTAAGGAAAGCATAATAATGACAAAGAATATAAAAAATAAGAATAACACTGGTTTTTTCATAGTAGTTTAAATCCCCGAAGCTTCGCGCTTCGTGATCTCACATTTTGTTGTATCTCTTCTGCTGTTGGTGTCATCGGCTTATCAGTAATGATCAGTCCTTTTTTTTCTTTTTCGAATTGTTTAAAGTCTTCTTTCACGATTCGGTCCTCTAATGAATGAAAGGTAATAACGACGAGTCTTCCCCCTGGGCGAAGTACTGTCAGAGACTGAGTAAGTGCGTCTTTCAGTACATTCAGTTCATCGTTAACCGCCATACGTAATGCTTGAAATGTTCGAGTCGCGGGATGCGTTGCCGTTGATTTTGTAAAAACAACGCTTCGTACAATACCTGCTAACTCAGCTGTCGTTTCTATCGGCTTGAATGAACGTGCTTTCACGATCTGATTCGCAATTTTCTTTGCAAACGGCTCCTCGCCTAATTTCATGAAAAGCTCTGCAAGTTCATTCCGTCCTAACCCATTCACTAAGTCTTTAGCACTCACCGTAAGATTTCTATCCATTCGCATATCAAGTTCCGCATCGTGTTGAAAGCTAAATCCCCGCTCTGGTGTGTCAAATTGATGACTCGATACTCCCAAATCAAACAAAATCCCACTGACGTTCTCAAACCCATGCATTTTTGCTATCTTTGGAATGTTGGAAAAATTCCCTTGTGCTAATGTTAATGCTTGCTTCTCAATTCCTATCCCATCAGCCTTCATTCTCTCTTCAACATACTCTAATGCGTCTTGATCAACATCCAATCCTAGTACTCTCCCACCACGCTTCAAAATCTCCATTGTGTGTCCACCGCCGCCAAGCGTGGCGTCAATATACTGCTCGCCTGGTTTTACTTGTAGTAAATCAATACTCTCCTGAAGGAGCACACTCGTGTGGTAGTTATTCATCTTTCTGTGCGGACAGCTTCTCTGCTATAGATGTAATATTCTTGGTCAGTAATTTCTGATACTCTTCCCACTGTATTCTACTCCATACTTCAACATACCTAGATAATCCTATAAACAGAACATCTTCGGTTATACTGGCAAATCGTTTTAAATACTCTGGCAGTATAAATCTTCCTTTATCGTCAAGCTCGATAAACGTCGCATTTCCCAGAAGAAACCGCTGCATTTCTCGAGTCGCACGGGAAGTAAAAGGTTTCCCCTCAGTTCCTTCAAGAAGTGCCTTCCAACCAGCTTCAGATACAACTATCAAAGAGCTCTCAAAGCCTTGGGTAATAATTAATTTGTCACCCAAAACTTCCCGAAATCGTTTCGGGAATGCAATTCGTGATTTCTCTCCAACTTTACCTTCATATTGTCCGAGTACCATAGCTGCCTGAATAATTTTGTCCCACTTTTTCCCACTGTGGACCAATAAATACCATTTTGAATGTTTCAGAAGAGGTTGTCAACAGGTATTTTCACAGAAATCTTTCACAAGGATAAGAAAAACGATAGAAGGATTACGAGAAATTGAGGCTAAAGTTTGAGGGTATCTTCAACTTGATAGACTTTTCCATCACGTTTTGTGACTTTTAAGAGAAGTTTTATTTCTTCGATACCGGTGTAATAAATACATGTTCCACTCGAGCAGCTTCCTAAGTCATGATACTTTGACTCGTACTTTGTATCACCAGACTCAATATCAGCCTCTCCACCTGTCCCACGAGTGACTTTGCTCCCATCACCGCCACCATCATCCGAATTCTGTGGAACATCTGCGTCGTAGGTGATCTCATATTCGATTCGTTTTATATCACTGACATCGTCTATAGCAAACTTCACTCTCCTACCTGAAGAATCAGTCATCATAGTAAGTCCTATCTGATCAGGGGTTAGGGTTGGGATTACTTCTTCTTGTGCAGTGGGTTGTTGTTCGGCTGCTTTCTTAGCTTTATTTGAAGAGAAAACAAAAGCGCCGCCTCCCAGAAGGAGTAAGACAACAACGATAACGACGAGTACTCTTTTATCCTTCATTAGATTTATTGTAACAACTCCTCAGTTCTTGTCAACTTGCTAATTTCTTCGCGAAGTATGAATGAAGTTCTGAAATCTTCACACGCTCTTGTTGCATTGTATCCCGATCTCGAATAGTCACTGAGTCGTCCTCAAGTGTATCGAAATCAACAGTAACACACCAAGGAGTACCAGCCTCATCTTGAGAGAGATATCGTTTACCGATATTTCCTCGTTCGTCCCAAGCGACCATATACTCTTTTCGAAGACTCTCATAAAGCGTTCGTGCTTTTGCTACGAGTTCTTCTTTATTTGCTAACAATGGGAAGACGGCAACTTTGTATGGTGCGATCTTTGGATGAAGTTTCATGACAACTCGTTTCTCTTCTTCCTGATAGGCATCCAGAAGAAGAAACAGTACTGAGCGATCGACACCTGCTGAAGTTTCAATATCCCAAGGAATGAACTCTTCACCAGTGACTGGGTTTTTATAGCTTAACGGAACGCCTGAGTACTTCTGGTGGCGTGAGAGGTCCCAATCACCTCGATGATGAATACCCATAAACTCTGACCAACCGAATGGCGAGTTATACTCGATATCTGTCGCTGCTTTTGCGTAGTGTGCGCGTTCATCAGGAGCATGATCGCGGAAACGAAGGTTTTCTTTCTTCATACCTAAGGAGAGATAAAACTCCATTCTATTCTGTTTCCAGTACTCAAACCACTTCTTTCCCTCTTCATCCTCTGGCTTTATATAATACTGCACTTCCATCTGTTCAAATTCTCGAGATCGGAAGATGAAGTTACCAGGAGTAATTTCGTTTCTGAACGCTTTACCTATCTGAGCGATACCAAATGGGATCTTAATACGTGTTGAGTCAACCACGTTTTTGAAGTTCACCTGGACACCATTGGTAATTTCACCACGAAGATAGAGTTCTGATTGTTTTCCTTCGATGATACCGAGATAAGTCTTAACCAGAAGGTTAAATTTTTGCGGCTCTGTCCATTCAACAGTCTTTCCAGCATGCGTCTTCTCGTGTGCTTTTATTTCTTCTTCTTTATCTGCCCGAAAACGTTGATGACAAATTTTACACTCGACGAGCGGATCAGTAAATGCCTCAACATGTCCTGATGCTTCCCAAGCCTTCGGATTCATCAAAATCGCTGCATCTACTCCCACGATATCATCACGAAGTTGTACCATTTCTTTCCACCACAAATCTTTGAGGTTTTTCTTTAAGAGAGAGCCTAAAGGACCGTAATCCCAGGTACCACCTAAACCTCCATAGATCTCAGATCCAGGATAAATAAAACCCCGGCGTTTACATAGTGAGACTAATTTTTCCATCAGCTGTTCAGTCATAGCCGTATGATAGCAGAAATCTAGGCAGTCTGGAAGACAGGCTCTCCCCTTCGGAAAGAGACAGTTGAAGACACTGAAATAGAGCAAGGGTTACTATCGGCAAAACTTAATTGAAATCTACTTAATTCAGGTAAATCCATTCTATAAAAACCATCAAGTGCATAGGATGGTAGTGTTGCCTGTGGAAGCCCTTTTCCCCACGTAAGCTGAGCATCTCCACAGACATTTGAATCTGCTGGTCCAATAAGAATATACTCCTTTAAATTATTTCTCTCACGAAATTTTGCGGTCCAATCCTTCTCAGGGAGTTTCCAGGAAGCTATCAAAATGTCAGGATCGTACATTTCGATTGCTGCTTGATAGTCAAGTACCTCAACTGCTGAGGCAGTGCGCATTTTTGAAATTCCCCATTCATCTGAATCAGTAGCAATGTATTCAATATTGCGCTCACGCAATCCCCTCGTGAGAAAGTAAGCTAGTTGACCATCTCCTGCTCCTACCTCTAAAATTCTTACAAAACCGTTCTCAGTTGAATATTTTGCTGCCCTCGCTTTTAAATAAGAAGTCAAACCTTCGACATATTCTTTTGTAAGCAATTCATGAGGCATCCTTCCTGAGTCGTATATTTGTGCCCACAATTGCCTCCATGCTCCATCCTCTCCACAGGCATCGAAGGATTTTGCAAAGGCATCAGCAACCCAGTGGTGAGATGGCAAGAATTTCGGGTCTTGGAAAAGGTATTGTAGAATATCTGGCGTATAGCGACCATCTTCTCTGGTTATCATGCATTGGATTATACATCATTTCATTGAGAGACTATAGGTTTATAGTTGCGCTGGAGCTAAGAAGCAGGCTGAACGTTGTAGATAAGACGTGAGCTTGGATCAAGTGTCGCGTTTTTAACAGCGCGTTGTTCGTCACGATAGAGAACACCTTCCTCATACAGTATTCTAAATCCATTTCTAAATGAGTTATCCATGTCGCCTGGGTTGCTTACGGGAGCTCGACCGAACCATAAAAAAATACTATCTGATTGCGCTACACCTTGAAATGCAATTACCTGTGTATTTTTATTGGCATAGTTTACTACATCCGGATGGAATACGACTTCGACCGAAGTAAATAACGCATCCAATGTGTTAAGCGTATCAAAAGGCTGGTGGTGATTTGGAAAATCTATCTGGGCAAACCTAGTATCCAATTTTCCGGCAACAGGTGGTCTTGCTTTATCAAGTTCTCCTGTGACTAAGATAAGCTCTCGAAACCCTTCTTGGTTACTCCTATTAATGTAGTAAAGTGTGTTGTCTTGTGGAGGCATAGTGTACGCCCACCTATATGGTTCTCTCTCAATTTGCTTCAGATAATCTCTATCGTTTGCTATCTCTATAAGTCCCACCTGTCTAGCAGGAGCTCCTTCAAATCGACGATCCAGTTCTTCCGGAGTCTCTTTAAGCGGATCGTAGGTAAGGTCGTTGTAGCCATCATCTGCGTATGGCGCTACAAGAACTGCAAGAGGAACTGCTGCAGCTACTCCTAGAAGTACTCGACGATTGGGTCGCCAGTTCTGCCATCCCCCATCAGGATTATGCGGAGAGGCACCATCTTTCATTGGCAGGAGGATACGAAAAAAACGTTACTATGTCAATACACTAGAGGGGTTTTAATTCTTCTTCGAGCTTCTTTCTATCAGGAGAATCTTTAGGAAGATATTGTAGCGCTTTCATATATGCTTCCTTTGCTTGCTCAAGATTTCCTTGTTTTTTGTATACAAATCCCAAATTGTAGTAATAGTTAGCATGTTGAGGGCGTAAAACTATCGCTTTATTCAGTTCTTGAACCGCATTGTCATATTGCTCCAGTTGAATATATAAAGAAGCAAGCTCAAAAAGATAGAAATCATTCTTCGGATCTATCGATATTGCTTCCTCTAACGTTGTTCTTGCGTACTCATCAGCGCCTTGACCATGACCGATGAATGCCCTATAGATTCTACTTAATGTGTACCACGTACTCGAGTTTCGAGGCTCAAGCTCCACTGCTTTTCTCCCATCTTGAATAGCACCCTGCATGAGGTTAAGTAGCAGCGTTTGATCAGCATTTGATGGTGTTTTCTGTTGGGATAATTTGTTGGCCAACTTCTGGGCATCATCGAGCTGACGGAGTGCATTATTCATATATGTTGTCGTTTGTGGTTGTGCAGTAGGAATCGCTTGCTGGTTTTTTGCATTTGCAGTTGAAGAGGAACTCTCTTTTTTTTTACCGAGAGTAAGTGAAATATATAGCCCAACCAGAAGCAGGCAAATTATCGTGCCAACTAAAAGCATAAGAGGAAGTTTACGAGCAGTTTTCTTTCTTTTTGCCATAGCCCAACTATAACAGATATTTAGCTAAATTTTTCGAAGATTCGGCGGCTTTTGAGACGACGTTCCAGAATATTCTCTATAAAGAAGTGAACATTCGTCTGTTCTTGCTGCATATCACCCGTACCCCAGTATCCAAGCACTGTCAGTAACTCTACTTCGAACCCATGAATAACTTCAACTATCTCTTCTTCCTTCTCGAGTCGCACTAAAACGTTATGAAGGAGTGTAAAGACTGCTCTATTCTCCTGGTTTTCAGGACAGAGTCCATCGATCAACTCACAGATATGATAGGCAAAGCCTACTTTGTTGAGATCATTTTTAATGTCTGAAAATGTGTCCAGAGATGTGGCTTCTGTCAGAACGGGAAACTTACTTCCTTTATAGAGAGAAAGCGATGCAAGGTTGAGAAGTTCTACATGGGCTGATCGACGACTGGGGATCTTTCGAATACCACGGGCTTTGACGATGATCTTTCCATCTGTTTTCGTAAAAACGGTCAATAAACGATCAGCTTCACCGATGTTTCTTCTTTTGATAATAATACCTTCAGTTCTGAGGTGTTTCATCTGGGGTCACTAGAGGAACCAGTGTACTATATTTTAAGCTTTGTATCAAAGTCCGTAAACAGCTGGAATTCTTTACCAACTTGTCGACCATTAACGAAATTTGTATACATATTTCCGAACGTCCCAGGCTGTTTTTGGATAAGAACTGGCAATGGAGATCCCTTTTTCACTTTAAATGGCAGCTCATAACTAATGGTAAAAATTGTCTTGTTTCGAGGAGCAACGGTTGTGAATCCTTCAAAGTAGGTTTTTCCAAGATCTTCTTTTGTACTCATCTTTACTTCTGAACCCTTACTCTCGATTAATTTACTTCCTTTCGGAACATAGATACGAAGCCAGTTTCGAAGAGGCGCATTCAGACACAGTCCTCCACGCTCTAGGTTACAATCAGATGGTGGATAGTCATTGGTGTAGGTAATCTTTAGCGATTTTACAACTGTCCCATCACCTTTCACCTCATACTTATTTTCTACTGCTTCTTTGACAAAGAGATTTGCTTTCCCACCCGCGAAGTTCGTGTCATTAATGTGGAGATAATCTCCTTCAAAATCTTTGATTCTTCCTGCCATATTGAGTGACTCAATACCTTCTTGTGCTTCTTTATCAAAGAAGTAGAAGAGGACATGTTTTTGATTTGCTTCCATGAGGAAATCCTGAAAAAGTGGTCCCCAGTAAATCTTCGGAGATGACGAGAGAGATTTCTGCATAATCGCAAAGAGAAGAGAACCGATAAGTCCCTTTCTGTCTTCTTTAACATAACCTACTGGTCGTGAGATATTATCTTCGAGCTCATAGATAACCTGCGGACAATCACATCTTTTATCTATTTTTGTCGTAAAGGTGAGGCCACCAGCTGATACCTGATCATCAAGAATTCGAATTGTGTTGACGAGCACATTTGTATCGATAGCGATGATACCGTCGACATCTACTTTCTGCGACGATTTGTTATATAACTCTAAGAACTGATCCATCGAGACGATATAATCAGGTGAAAGATTCGAGTCTCGAAGATTGAAGGTGTACACTTTCGGAAGATACTTCAAAATAGCTTCAGGAGCTTTCGGTTTATTTGGAATTGCATCGTCTAGTTTATAGATATCATCAGATCGCTCGACTTTCAAAACACCCTTGTCGACATTAAAAATGGAGTAGGCTGTGATAAACCCTCCTGTTGGGCGAAGCTCTTTATCGTTCTGGAAGAGAACGAGATAGCGCTTTGCCTCTTTCTCTCCTAACAACGATGGTAATGTTTTAATCAACGGTCTCGCCTGAGTAACAAAAACAGCACCTTGATCTGTCAGTGTCTGCACTTGTGTCAGCTGGGTTTTTATCTTTGGACCGAAAATAAACGCTGGATAATGATTTGGATCTACCTGATCAATTTCCTTCTGTACTTCTTCTAGTGATCCCGCGATATTGTCGATCTGAGGCGTTATCTTACCCATGGTGAGGACGGCAGTCTTAATCCTTTCCTCAGCGGATCCACCGACAAAGCTTCCTCCACCTTTAAGACCGAGAACATCTGCATAAGGCTTCAGTGAATTTAAGACAGTCTCTCCGGCGTTCATGCCGTGGGATGCTGCTTTCATCAGATGGTCTCCATCGTTGTAATACCAGTTAGCAATAGGGATAAAACGAAGAAATGACATACGTGAGAACTGCTTTTGTGTTTCTGCGAGCTCTACTTTTGTTTTTGCGAGTTCTTCTGAAGCGAGATTGATGTTTTGCTGTTTAATGGCTGCAGATGCTAATTTGGATTGTCTGTATGCCTTAAGGCCTGCCTTATAGGTATCTTTTGCGGGAAGAACTACCGTAAAGACAGAGAGAATAAACAGTACAACAAGCACACCAAGAACGGTAAGAACTGGTTTGGATAAACGAATGGGTTTTCTCTTTCGTACCATATCTGAAGAAACTTCTTTCTTATTTTCTTTCTTTGAATCTAGATCTATCTTCTCAAAACCGTCCATAATTATACATCATACCCGAGATAAATTCTTATTGTCAATATGACTCTACTACAGGGCACCTTTTCCTGAGATCATCGCCCAGGGCGTACGCATGATAATCAAGAAATCATAGAGTAATGATCTTCGACGGACATACTCAGCATCCATCTGAATACGCTTATCAAAATTTATTTCCGATCTCCCAGAAACTTGCCAGTGTCCTGTTAGCCCAGGTTTTACCGACAACACCACCTTCACCGCATCTTGGGTGAGAGGATACTTTTTCTGTTGATCTCGAAGCTCATCTGGATAGTATGCTCGAGGGCCTACAAGACTCATATCACCGTTTAAGATGTTAACAAGCTGCGGTACTTCATCCAAGGAGTGCTTTCGCAAAAATTTACCTATTCTGGTAATTCTTGGGTCATCCTTTAACTTATAACTTCCTTTTTTATACTGTTCGTAGAGTCTCGTAAATTCAGGATCTTCGCGTAACATCTCATGTGCGTTTTGTATCATAGAGCGAAATTTAAACATCTTAAATGGTCTGCCGTTTTTCCCTACGCGCTCAGGTGTGTCGGCAAGAATTGGTCCTGGAGAATCAAGTTTAATGAGGAGTGCAATAGCCAGAATGATTGGGGAAAAAAGAAGGAGAAGTCCTAACGAAAAAAGCGTATCGAAGAATCGTTTCATGAACTCATAGAAGATGCTTTTTTTTATTTCTTTGTAGGGCATGTTATACGAGATGCTCGTTTGAAGTTCCACGTAAGTTCTCCACTATCTTTTTAATCTTCGGCACCGAATTTTTCGGACAGACTAAGATAACATCCTCTGTCGTTACGACGTGAAGACCATCAAGATCTATGGCGACTACCAGCTGATTTGTATAGTTAAAAACCAAACTATCACGACTATCACTTATCAGTACTTTACCTCTCGTCACATTCTCCTCTTCTTTTTGAACCAAAGCTTCTTTTAATGACTCCCATGCACCTATATCACTCCACCCCAGATCAGCACCGACCACAAGCCCATCTTGTGTCGCTATCTTTTCGAGGATAAGATTATCAAATGAAGTCTTCTCAAGCTTCGGATACACTTCTTTTAAGACGGCATCAAATTCCGGAGTCCCCCATGCTTCCTGTATTTTTTTCAATAATTGATACATCTCTGGGGAAAACTTTTCAAAAAGAGAAAAGAGAAACTTTGGTGTCGTACCGAAGTAACCGGGATTCCAGAAGTGTTTGCCGGTAGCATGAAATTTTTCTGCTGTTTCAATATTTGGCCGGTAATGGAAGCTATTGAAACCAAATATGGCAAAACCTTCAATCGTTTTTACTTTTTCACCATACTCTATCCAACCTAAATTCTGGCTCGCAAAACGTGACTGCTGGCCGATAAAGACGATCTTATTAGGCTGTTCCTTAAGCATCTCATTTGCAACGAGAATAATCTTTCTGAAAATCTTTTCATTTTTTACTAGATGATCGCTCCAAAGAATAATAAATGGCTCATTCTCTGAAATCTTTGCTAGTATGGCCGTTACCATGCCTACCGCTGCGCCGACATCTCGCATCTCAGGCTCGAGAATAAAATTTTCCTTCGGAACTGCTGGAACTTGCTCGAAAATAATCTCTTTGTACCGTTCGCCTGATGAAATATAAATATCTTCCGGTTTAAAAATAGGCAAAACCCGCTCAACAGCAAGCTGTAAGGTGGATTTTTCGCCGACAATTTTTTCAAATTGCTTTGGTTGATCTTTTCTTGATAGAGGCCATAATCGTGACCCTACTCCCCCTGCAAAAACAACTACTTTCATAGTATCCTCTCCATTATCGTGAGAAAATGTTTCTTAAACTTCTCTTTTGTGAACTTGTCTGCTTGCCTTCTACATGCTTTTGCGTCTATTTTCTTCTCTGAGAATGTTTGCAAAGCACGAACCAGAGCCGACTCTGTCTGTGGCGTAAAGAATATGCCTGTTTTCCCATCTATAACTGTTTCTAATGCGCCGCCGCCTTTGTAAGCAACAACTGGCTTACCGAATCGTTGTGCTTCAACGACTGCAATGCCAAAATCTTCAACACCTGGGAAAATAAGAGCTTTACAGCCTTTATAATACTCTACCAGTTCTTGATCAGTCAAGTTCGATCGAAATGTTATCGTTGACCCTGCAATGCTTTGTAGCCTCTTTTTATCATGTCCCTCTCCAATAATGATCAATGATTCTTTCAGCTTATTACAGGCTTTAATCGCCAACTCGATACGCTTATAGGGAACGAGACGTGAAACAGCGAGATAATATTCTCCGTGAGATACCCTCGTTTGTTTTGTTGTCTCGTGCAGATCAACTGGTGGATAAATCACTTCAGCCTCCTGGTCGTAATACTTTTTTATTCGCTTTCTTACCTCCTGTGAAATCGCTACATAGGCATCAGGACGTTTCGCGGCAACTTTCTCCCAACGGCGAAGATAGGAAATAGCAGGCTGAGAAAGTACTTTAAACATGCCATTTTTAAAGTACTCATCGTATCCACTCCAAAGATATCTCGTCGGTGTTAGGCAGTAGCAGATATGTTTTGTTCCAGGGAGCGTAATGATCCCTTTCGCTGCTTCGCTTGTCACAGAGATAACGACGTCATAGGAATCAAAACGAAAACTCTCAAAAGCCAAAGGCATAAGGGTTGCATACAATTCATGTGTACTTTTCGCAGACGGAAATGACTGTAAAAATGATGGGATGACATTAAAAACTTTTGCCCATTGTGCGCGTTCAGGGTTGTAGACTGAGGTAAAAAGAGGAGCTTGAGGAAAAAGTTCGTGAAGCGCCAGAAGTACACGCTCGGCTCCACCCCATTTATTCACACGATCATACACGAGCGCAACTTTCATATATTCGTTTCGTCTGTTCCGCCATATCTTTCCAAGAATACTTCGTTATTTGCTCTCGCCCTTGAGAGCGAAGGGATTGATACGCGTCTTTTGGCAACTCTACCACATCGTTGAGGTATTTTGCCAGTGCATCAACATTTTTTGGATCAAAATATAATGCGTTTGCTCCACATACTTCTTTCAGACTAGGAATATCAGAGGCGATTACCAAACAATCATTCGCCATTGCCTCCACTGCAGGAAGCCCGAAGCCTTCCATAAGCGAAGGTATGACGACAGCCTGTGCCTGCTTATACAGATATCCTAGATACTCATCGCTGACACTACTGAGAAATACTACTCTCTCTGAAAGACCTTCGTGAGAAACCTTCTGCTTGAGCTTTTTTAAGAAAAAATCTTCATGTGCAACAAACATCAGACTCGCTTTTAGGTCTTTTACCTTCTTAAACGCTTGGACTAGTACATCAATATTTTTGTGCGGATAGACATTTCCAACGTGTAAAAAATATTTTTCAGGAAGCGTTATTGATGGCTTTTTATCATCTATGGCTTTATCATAACCCTCATAGATGATGGTGATCTTATCTTCCGAAACGCCGAGATGATCGACAATTTCTATTTTTGTGGCTTCAGAAACTGCGATAATTTTTTCAGCTTTTTGAGCAGCCTGTTTCAGAATATACTTGTACCCAGCTAACTTCCCGTAATAAAAAGGTGAAGGGAGTGTCGAGGCTTCGCCCGTTGAAAAATGATGCAGAATAAGATCATGAATAGTAACGACGAAAGGTCTCTTATATCGGATTGGCACTGAGAAATAAGGAAAGTGAACGAGATCAAGACTTTCCTTCTCTAAAATCTTGGGGAATGATAACTGTTCTCCAATTGTGTGCCAACGAATATCCGCTTCAACAACTTTCCAACTGTTATGTACGAGTTTCGAGCTATTCATTTGATTCGCTTCTCGAACAAAGAGAACATACTCATTTTTTTTATCGATTTGAGAGAGGTTTGAGAGGAGATTTCTGATGTAGCGCCCTACTCCTGTTTCATTAATAAGTCTGGCATCGATGCCGATTTTCATGAGCTAAGTATAGCGTATGAGATTGTTAGGTGAAAGAGGAAAGTGCTTTTTTCTTTTTCATTTCAATTGCTTTCAGGATAGCCCAGGTAATAATCTTTGGGTACTTATTGTGATAATGTTTTTTATAGAAAGTTCTCATCGCTCCGAAGCGTTGTTTCGTCACCCAGCGCTTTGTCTCAAGACTTGCTGTCGTTACTTTCTCTGATTCCTTTTTTATACCCCCTGATGCGCCTTTATAGTGAAGAATCTCCACTTCAGGAACGAAATAAATCTTCCAGCCATTTTCTTTTAACAGATAACAAAAATCAATATCCTCACCATAGAAAAAATAATCTTCATCCCACCATTTTACCTGTTCGCCTGCTTCTCTACGAACGATCATAAATGCTCCGGCAAGAGCATCAATCTCATGCGTCTTATCAAGGTTTTTCCAGGCCATATGATAGCCGTTAAAAAACATGCTGTGAGAAAGTATCTTTGCGACTCCAGAAAAATGCCACAAGGCATTTAAAGGCGTCGGAAACCCCCGATGAGCTGCATCATCAAGCTGTCCATTAGGCATTCGAACGAAACATGTTGCCGCTCCAGCATCCTTATGTTCGTCCATGAATCTGAGCATAGTCTCAAGCGTTTTCTCGGGTACTACTGTATCTGAGTTAAGGAAAAGCACATAACGACCTGATGATTGCTTGATGCCAATATTGTTCGCTCGGGAAAACCCGGAGTTTTCTTTATTAGCAATTACGGTAAGCTGTGGAATTTGAGTTGCAAGATCTGAGATTGCTTTTACACTATCATCTTTTGAGGCATTATCAACAACAATAATTTCATATGAGATGTCCTTCACATGCTCTTTAATTGAGTTAATACAAGCAACAGTGAGTTCACTCGTATTAAAACTGATAATAATGATCGATAGGTCAATGTTTTTCATCGAGCGTTTTTTTCCAAACGTTTGCGAGAGTATCTCCAATTACTTTCCAATTATAGTCCTTCAGTACGAATTCCCGTGCAGACTGTGCTAGTACATGTTGTTGTTTCTTATCTGAAAGGAGGTGTATAACTTTTTCAGCGAATACTTCAGCTGTATCAGCAACGAGTAGTTCTCTCCCATCAGTAAATCCAAAGTCTTTTACTCTCTGAGAAAGCGCAACAACAGGCACACCACAGGCCATAGCTTCAAGCACCTTAAAATTTGTTCCACCACCGACACGCATTGGAGAAATAAAAACATCTACTTGTGCATAAGCATCTTTGATATCCTCAATAAAAGGAAGAACTGTTACTCTCTGATGCTTAAGGATACCCAGGTTCTCAGCACCTTTTCCAACAACGAGAAGAGTAACCGTATCCGGCAGTAACGGAAAAATATCTGTCATAAAGTGATGTATCGCATCCACATTTGGAAAATAACTAAAATTTCCGATAAAAAGGAGTGATTTCCTATCCGACACGACCTTCTTTTGTGAGAAATACTCAGGATCTATGCCGTTTGGGATAACATAACAGGGTTTTTCTGTTATCGTTTCGACATAGTTTGCCTCATGCTTGGTTACCGTTAGCACACTGTCCGCGATTTTATAAAAACGCTGTTCTTCTCTTTTTAGTTTCGCTACTTCTCCTGAGAAAAACTGCTTTTTGATAATCGATGACTCATATGCTGCTTGATCTTCATACAATCGATACTCGATGTTTTCACTTCCGTATACTTGCTTTACTCCTAAACTCCTCAATTGATCACTCATATAAAATCCGGTATAGAACGACTCAAAATGCACGAGATCAATTCTTTTACTCTTCACAACTTCCAAGAGTTTCTCTGCAACTTGTTTATCAAAGTAGAGTGAAGACAACAGCGATTTTTTTGTGAGAAACGATGTAAGATTTCTAACATCAAAGAGACGTTTTCTTGGAAATGTTGCGACGACATCTATACCAAGTTTTTTTATTGCTTCCTGGTGTTCCTGTCTAAATGAATCTCTGAGAAATGAGAAAAGGAAGACATTTGCATTTTTCTTCGCAAACTTCAAAAGATTATATGCTCTTGTTTTTCCACCACTGGTTGTAGGATAAGGAAAATCATATGTTAAAAAAAGGATATTCATACTACTGTAGCTTTAATAAGAGGTACTCAGATGATTGAGCTACAATCGGGTACATCTTACCAAAACCGTCAAAATCCTGCTGTGTGGGATTCACTAAAACGAGATAATCAGCCCCCATGGTTATCATCTCAGGAAGGGGTTTCTCAAAACTTGCCCATCCCTGACGATTTGTTTGATAGAGAAATGACGTGTCTCCATCATAAGGTGCGATTATTGTAGCATCTGTAGGTGTTTTCTCTTGAACTATTTTTCCTGCAGCAACAATGTTTCTATTATTGATATTAAAGAAATCTCTGACAAAATACCAGCCAAAAAAGAAGCTAAAAAGTATTGTAACGGAGAGGATCGTTCGTCCGAAAAGTCTTTGTGCGACATCTTTCGGCGGATTCAGAAGAAATGCACTTCCTATCCCTAAGAAAAGAGCTATGCTTGGAAGTAACGGTAACTGATAATAATCATGCTGCACATTACCTCGTGCTACGACGATAACATAGAGTAAACAAGAAAGAAGAAATGAATAAAAAAAGAATTGTGCTTTTTTCGTATGCACAACAGTATTTGCAGATGCGACAAGTACGCCCATAAGAAAGATACCTATTCCCCAGTATCCTAAGATCAATCGCCCTAAACGGTCCGCAAATATCCAGTAGAAAAAAGCACCTTTAAAACGGATGTTTCCCCCATTAAACAGCCAATCACTTACTGGAATGCCTTCTGGGAACTGCGCCATCCACATCCTCCAGAGAAGCAATGGAGCAACTGCGAGAACGGCGAATACCCATAGTTCCCACCGTTTAAAGATTCCAAATTTAAAATGATCGAAGGCAAGATAGGCCATGGGCAGCATAAAGAACAGAGCAAATGGCTTAAGTAAGAGTGCCGAGGCAGTACACACAACGGCAAGGAGATAGAAAAGCGTACGCTTTGCTGGTGTGCTTTTCTCCAGCCATTTATCAAAAAAGTAGATCCCACCAAGTGTCGCGGTGACCATCATCGGATCAGGTAAAATAACACGACCATAGAAGATACTATACGGGAGAAACGCATAAAAAAATGTCGCAAAAAGAGCAGTCCTCGGCCCTGCATATTTGCGGGTCAAAAGAAAGAGAAAGACAGCTGCTAGAACTGACATGACGATGGTCACTAATCTTCCCGACTGCTCAATCGGCAGAGCAGGAACAAGCACAACTAACGACGCATGTAAGACGTTATAGAGAGGGAATTCGACGAAACGGTACCCTTGTGGATTATCTTTTCCTGATGGAACATTAGAGATATCATCGAAGCGTGGATGAAGCAGATCAAATCCTGACTTTACAAAGTTTCGTGATACAGAGGAGGTATCAGCTTGTCTCCAGCTATGCCAGTCTGCAATTGGGCTTGAAAATCGGTAGAAACGAACAAAAACTGCTCCAATGAGAATAAGAAATAGGAATAAATACTCTCTTCTCATTTGAGTACCATCGGTCGTACCTTTTCGGTCACCGTCCCACTGTCATCAAACTCAAATACTTTTTCGTTTTTCGAATTGTAGGTCACAGCATTAAATGCTTCCCTTCTGGTCGCCCAGGTATGTACACCTATATTAGGATTTTGGAATGTCAGCCAGAGTGCATCCTCAAGTCCGATATGACCTTGAGGAAATACCACAGCGCTTCCTACTTGGCTTGGAACATTGACGAAGTGAAACTCCATTCGCTCTTTAGCCCAGTAATCCTCGTACCCCTGATCAATAGCAAGGAAGAACCGTCTCGTTTTTTCGCCTGCTTCATACCAATCACTGTGAGACTGCTGTATCTGGATCAGATGTAACATGCCAAAAATACAAAGAATGGTTGCAATGCTTCCCATCGCGATATCTCGTCCGTTACTCAAAAGATAACCATAGACTTTCCTTGCAAAGAAAGCTAGAAGGAAAACAACACCAACTGATGCTAAGTAACTATATCGAGAAGCAATGTTTCCTAGTCCTAAAAATGGAAGTAAGGCGATAATAAAGAAGAGTCCTCCAAAAAGAACAATTCGCCTATCCTCCCCGTGGATTCTTTTGAAAATACTACGACAGAGATATCCTAAACCAACTATGAGAAGGAGGGTAAGAGGAGCAACAAGCAGAATATGTGTTCTTGTCATATTTCGAAGTTGTTCATAGAACGGTAAAGAAAGTGGACCAAAAAGAATGAGCATGAGGTATCCGATGCTGTTTCCAAGAATATTAAATGGCAACTTAATCAGATTGTAATTATAATCTCCGTTGAACCAATGACTTTGCGCGGACAACCGAAGCAGTAAGTACCCTAATACCGGAATAAACAATGCCAGATAATGTGCCTTATGACGGACTCTCTTCGCGAAACCCTCTTTGTTGAGCGTGTAACTAATTAAAAGCAAGAAAAGCGGCGTGATGATACCAAGTTCATGAAAGAGCATACCAAGAAAGAGAGAAATAAAGGATGCGAAAAAGTAAATGCTTTTCTTCTTTTCCTCCCATGCAATAAAAAGGAGCATGCTGAGAAGTGCAAAGAAGGCAGTGAACAAAAATCCTGTAGCTGAAATCCAAAAGAGTGCTTCTTGATAACCGCTCATGAACAGAAATAGAACACTTGAAAGGACTGCTAGTTTCGTATTTTGTAGTATCTTCTTACCAAGGAGAAAGACAAAAACTGCAACAAAGAAATGAAGTGATAGTGAAACTATATGGTAAATATTTTGATTGAGCCAAAAGATAGGATACATAAGGAAGAAGTAAAGCTTCGTTCCTGGTCGATAGAAAAATCCATCAGCGTCGGTGAAGTAAGTAAGAGCCCTCGAAAAAGTAGAGGGACAGTTATGGACACCAATCACATTGGTACCACAGTCTGCTGCCCAGCGGAACCAGGTAAAGTCATCCCCAACGAAATAGTTCGATAGCATGGGAGATACAATAACGAAGACGGCAACCAGAAGATAAGCAATAATTGCATAGTCGGATGTTACAGCAATTCGGAGCTCTTTATAAAAGTGGAATGACGTCTTCTGATAAAGCGTAAGAACACCAAGGGATACCCCCATGAGAAGCCAAAGAACGTAGGCGACTTTTGAAGCTTCAAACACATCGATTAACAAGGCGTTAAGAAGTAACCCAACGACACCTGCAAAAAATCCAAGCACAAACGTTTTTGCAACTCGCGAATCGACATCCGGAAGAACACGCTTGATATATATCCCTGCCATGACAAACACCGAAAGGAACGCAACGAATCCGAGTAACCCTACTTCTCCAAGCATTCTCAGGTAATTGTTGTCAACAGCAAGACTAATGGATGAATATCCACTCCCTACTAAGACGTTTCGCTTAAAGGCTGCAATAGCATGTGGCCACTCCCCCTGAAATCGTGTCGTAAAAGAGAGATCATAGGCTGCCGCTCGTTTAATAAGAAAATTTCCATTAATGATGTATACCTCAGGTGACGCCGTTGACGATTCCGCTCGAGGTTCATAGTAAAACGTTCTTAATTTCTTCGTTACAGGTGATAAGGAAAGATTAATGTATCCCGTCCCTTGGGGTAGATTCTCTCCATTTGGTGCATTTGCTGCCTTGAGAAGCACTTCCTCTGGCGGAAGCATTTCGTAGGGTACTTCAAAAGGAATTTTTGCGGGGGATACTATATCAGGATTACCATTTTTATCTGTCAGTGCTGCATTCACATCGACAATGCTTTTGCTAAACTGCTGCTTTACGACTTTGTCTTTGAAGTAGATCGACTGTACTACTTCTGCGTGCCCTATGACATCACCATCGGTAGCGTCTACTAAGACATCTACTTCTTTGACAGTATTACTAAACCGTTGCAAAAGCGCAGGTTTTGAGCCAAGAAAAATGAAAAACAAAATAGCCACAAGAGGAAGTGAGAAAAGCACAAGCTTTTTCTTTTGAAAGAAGACAACAAGCCCGAGTGAAAGAAGCAGTACAAAAAAGGAAACCCGAGATACAGTAAAGAACATTAACACAACGCCGAGAACAATCGTTATAGAGAGAATTACCTTTATAAACCAGTTTCGGATGCCAAACACGAGACTTGCGAGGATAGGAATGACCAGTACGAGATATGCAGCAAGATCATAGTGCCCTGCAAATGTCGAAGGAACTCGTGATAGCGCTGAAAGGTGTATTGGCTCTCCTTTGGCAAACTCCTCGTTCATGGTTAAAAATGCAGGGAATCCAAGATATTTCTGTCCGAAACCATAGGCAGAAACTGCTAGAAGCGTACCGACAACTACAGCAATTACATACGATAAGAATCTTTTATCCTTTATACCCACATAGGCTATAAAGAAAAGACTCATATACTCTATGTGTCGTAAAAAACTTAAGAACGCGACATTCGGGAAAACGTCTGCAACAGTTGGAAAGATAAGTAAAACACCATGAATGGTTGCCACAGCACCCATGACCCAAAAAGCAAGAATTGGTACAGTCAGCGGCGACTTGAGGGATACCTTTTTAAGGACAAGAAATAAACTCCAGATGACAAGAACAAAAACAATAACAAAATCTTCCGCCCGAATATATACCCAGGTATTCTTTATATCAACGAGTGGTAATTTCGGATAAAGCGGAATAAAGGCAAGCAAAAAAACAGTAAAAAGAAACAAAATGTTGTCTTTAATCCACTGAAGTATTTTCATATATTAAGCGTCTGTTTGTATGTTGTAACGAGATACGTATTCCTTTGCAGTAAACCAACAGCAATTGCAATATACGACTTCGTTAGGAGCATACATTTCAGTATAGAGTATTCAAAAGCAGATTTATGTTTCTTGTAAAAATAAAGCAGTCCTTTATAGATATTCACAATCGCGAATGTTCTATTTGAACTTCCTTGTCCGACATGTTTCACGTTCGTATCAGGAAAGTACACAACTTTCAACCCCTTCTTTCGAACACGAAAGCAAAGTTCTATGTCTTCAACGTACATAAAAAAATGCTCATCAAACCCATTAAGCTCATCAAAAAGTTTTTTACTGATCAACATAAATCCACCACTCACCCAATCAACATTCTCCGAACCTTTTGGAATGGTAGTCAATGTGCTAAATTCAGCTCCCTTAAAAAGCGTTAGTGCAATAATATAAAGACTGGGAAATGATCCGAATGACTGTTGAAATGTCCCGTCATTATTCACCATTTTCCCACCGATAATACCTTTCTCAGGTGTGTATGCACTCAGCATCTTTGAAAAGCTTGTATCAAGAAAGTTCGTATCTGAGTTCAGAAAGAGGAGAAGGTCTCCTTTTGCAACTTTTGCGCCTATATTGACGCCTTTTGCAAAACCTACATTCTCGTTATTCTCAAGCATCTGCACTTTTGAGAACTGTTTCTTAATCGCCTCTACGCTGTCATCTTTTGAAGCATTATCGACAACAATTACCTCAAATGCTGTCCCATCTAACTTCTCATATAACGAGCTGAGGCACGAAAGAATGAGCTCTTTGGTGTTATACGAAAGAATAATTATCGAAACCATCGTGCCCTTCCTATTTTATAGGTAAACTCCTCAACTTTTCTTTGGCCAATCACTACTGCTGGAACACCCCCAACAATTTGCTTCTCAGAAACATCCTTTGTAACCACAGCGCCAGCAGCAACAACAGCACCTCGCTTAATTGTGACACCAGGCAGAATAATAGCGCGTGGACCGATAAAGACATAGTCTTCTATCGTAACCGGGGCAGTCATGGGACGAAAATCTGGGGAAGTAATATCATGCTCAGCGTTATAAATCATCACTTCTGATGCGATAGCAACATGATTCCCTATCTTGAGCGCATCTCGGCCATCAAGAACCACGCCTTCTCCTACAACCGAGTCCTGTCCAATAGAAATATTCCCTACATCATAAAAACGCGCTCCCATATGAATAGAAGATCCACGCCCTATACGCATGCCCGAAAGGCGGTAGAAGAATCGTCTCAGGTGATGTGAGGGAAGAGATCCAATAGCATGCAAGAAAAAAATGGTTAATTCAAGCAGGATGTTATATATTCGATTATTAACTTTCATAAATAATACTTTCCCAGTTACTTTGTTCCCAGAGCGATCATGAAACATACTATTTCCCCCCTCCCACTTCTTCAAGCACTCGAAGTGTTTCAGAGGCTGCTTTTTCCCAGCTAAATTTCTTAATCTGCTTATAGCCCTTCTCGACAAGTGTTTCTCTCAATTTCTCATCGGTAATGACTTTTTCCAGAGCGTTTTCGATCTCCACTGTCTTTTCAGGATTGACGAACATCGCTGCGTCACCTGCAGCTTCAGGAAGACTTGACACATTACTGGTTATCACCGGACAGCCATATTTCATTGCCTCAAGTACCGGTAGTCCGAAGCCCTCATACAGGCTTGGCAAGACATAGCACAGTGCATTTTTGTAAAGCGCCGGTAATTCCTCATCAGAAACGAAATCAAGGAATTTAACTCGATCAGAAATGCTAAATTTTTCAGGTGCTGACAAAATCTCTTCAAATAACCATCCTTTTTTACCAACAATAACCAATTGAAGGCCATCTGGCATATTTTTCTTTTTAAGAACTTGTGCGAATGCTTCGATAAGTCTGAGAAGATTTTTCCGTGGCTGTAGAGTTCCGACGAAAAGAATATATTTCTTCGATATTCCGTGGTCTCTTTGCAATCTATCCATAGTAAATAGCTCTGGAGAAAGCGCACGAATGGGCTTTACTCCAGGATAAGTAACGACAACTGATTCTTTTGGAACGTTGTACTCTTTAATTATATCACTCTTAGAAGCCTCACTAATCGTCAAGATCTTTTTCGCTTTCTTAACAGAATATGCGGTCCAGTGTTTGAGCTGATACAAATCCTTCGCTTTGAAAAGCTGGGGATACTGTATGTAGGATACATCCATAATAGCCATTACTCTCGGAGCAGGACTCACTCGTGGAACATAGTGTGTAGGACTAAAAAACACTGACGGCTTCTCATGACTAAGAAAGAGATGAACTGGTAATCCAAACTGAGTCCAGAGTCGAGATGGGCCGAATATTTTATACTGAAACGTATCTGTCTCAGGAGGCATGTGTGCGAGTGGACTTGCTTTCAGATAGACAAGTATTTTATGCTCATGTTTCTGTCGAGCGAACTCGGACAGAAGCTCAAAAGCATACTCACCAATACCGACAAGTCTTTTTGTATTTGCTTCGTTTCCATCAATACCAATAGTCATACTGTTTACACCCCTGGGTATACTACCGAGAGCTTTTCGCCTTCAAGGCCGAGGATATTCTGACAGTCAAGTTTTGTTGATTCTGAGATACAAAGTATCTTCTGGCACTCTTTTTTTACCCACTGTAATCTTCTTTTTTGTACAGCCACTATATTAGGGCTTAATAAAAAGGTGAAAGGACTAAAACTCGTTTTATTATGCGTTTCTTCCGGATACTTATAAACAATAAGATCATAGATGATCGTAACCGGGATTGCACGTCTTGTCGGAGGCTGCGTCCAGTCTGAGGAAATAAAAACATCCACATCTCCTATCAATTGCTCGACAGGCATGATATGAAGACGATTCCAGAGCAGGTCCAAAACTGTTGGCGGTATTTTGGCAGTCTGAACATGTGCACGAGGATTCGTTTTTGCTGCCTCAATAATCTCTTCATCGATTTTCCCACGAAGCGAAGAAAAAAAGAGTACGTAGCTGTTTTCAGTATCCTCCTTAAGTAAATGAACCACCAATTGCTTCAGAAGATTCGCAACACCAGTCCTAGCATAGGCAGTCTGAGAAATATCTATTCCGATCCTCATCTTTTTATCTTACTATACCTTTGACTGTTTGAGGAGAACAAGAAGAAGACTGAGAGAAAAACATATAAATGCATAGAGAACAAATCGCTGTGCTGTAAAGAAAATCCAAAAATTGAAAAGTGGCATTGAAAGAAAAAGAAAAATGACCCCAGAGATGGCGAAAAGTTTTGCATCTTTTCGAAATAGTAAGACGGCGAGTACTATGACAAAAATAATATCCTGTGGTTTCATGTGCTATCGGATGTATATTTCAGAGGGAAATGCACGGTGCGTTTTTGGTTAACACTGATGATTAACTCTGCCAGAAACCCAGTAAAGAAAATCTGAAATCCTACTAACAGAAGTAAAATACCTAAAAGAAGCAATGGCCTTCCCCCAATAGATTCACCTAAAAACTTCAAGACACTTAAATAACTGAGGATAAGAAACCCGAAAGCCATACTAACACCGCCAATTGAGCCGAAAAAGTGAAGTGGTCTTTTGCTATACCGAGCGAGGAAAAGCATAGTAAAAATGTCTGGAAGATCCTTAATCTTGGAGAAACCATACTTTGATTTACCATACTGACGAGGCTGATGAGATACAACCATCTCATCGACAATAAATCCTTGCTGATGGACAAGAAGGGGGATAAACCGATGCATTCCTCCGTATAAACGTAAACTTTCTGCCGCTTCTTTTGTGTAGAGTTTGAATCCACAGTTATAGTCATGGAGTTTCAGGCCAAACAATCGTCCGATTACTTTATTAAATATTCTTGAGATAATAACCATCTGAGATTTATCTCTTCTGTCTTTTCTCCATCCGCATACCACATCAATACCTTCTTTACTTTTTTCGATAAATTTGGGGATTTCACTTGGCTTATCCTGTAAATCAGCATCAAGCGTTATGATCTGGTCTCCCTTGGCCTGTTGAAAACCCATCGTTAAAGCTTCTGATTTACCTTGATTCGTTCGAAATGAAAAAACTCTCACCGATTTATTTTTCTCAGCGAACTGTTTAAGTAGTTTGAGCGAGTCATCTGTTGACCCATCGTCGACAAACACTATTTCGTGTTTTCCTATGGTATCGACAACTGAGGTGAGCTCAGTAAAAAATGAGTTCAGACTCTCTTCTTCATTAAAAACTGGTACTACTATACTAAGCATAGAATTTCTTCCTTTTTGCAACTACATAGAGTAACAAGCTGATAAGCGTTATGCCGCTTATAAGAGTTCCTCTACCCCGCCACTCCTCCGGCTTATACAGCACCTCCACACTCTCTTCAGTATTACCTAATTGAAAACTAACAAAATTTTTGTGGTATTTTTCAGCTGAGTACTCTCTTTCTTTTGTACGAGCCACCCAATTTGAGTCATATCGCTCAGATAAAACAAGCCTGTCAATTGTATCACGTTGAGGCATGACTGCATAGCGATTTATGCCTAGCTCCTTCCAAGAAAGTGGAGTACCGTTCGTACTCCAAAAACGACTGTTTTGTGTATCTATCGTAAAAACCGCTAACCTACTATTGATAAAACGCCGCTTGCGCGTAAGCCAAGGGATTTTCTCTAGGTCACGTACTGTCTCTTTGTACTGTTTTTCATCATACACCCGATCCTTTAAGAATAACTCTCCTTGCGAGTCATCTGGGACAATAACGTACCGAACTGCTGATTCTTCGAGAAGTTGTTGTGCTTGAGAACTCTTCAGAAAGGCTGCTACTCCTGCAGGGGAAGCAACGTGAAAAAAATTCTGGGCGTCTATTGCCGGATGCGTTGTGGAATAGTAACCAAATCGTTGACGTGCTGGAATCCACAACGTACGGGAAAAACTTGTATCTTGCACGAGTACATCTTTTAAAAGGTAGTAATCACTCGGAACATTTTTCTGTAGAAATATACCAGTAAGCTCACCAAGAATCGCCTGTCGAATGGGGAAAAACCAGAAAATTAAAAGAAAAGCAAAGAAGATACCACCCAGAAAAACGCTTCGCTTCTTAGCAAGAAGGTCGTGCATACTTTCAACGGAGAAGGTAATAAGAACAGCATATGATAATGCGATGAGGACGTAAAACTTCGTTGGATCACGAAACATGAAAAAACCGGGGATACTTTCATAAAGGAACACATATATTTGACTAAGTGGTGCATTCGTTCCTTTTGCCAGAAACATCCCAACCAATCCCAAAAAAACAAAGAAAAGTATCGTAAGATCTACTGATCGCTCAGTCTGTTCACCCTTCCGTTTTCGTACAAAAAGTAAGGAAAGAAATGCAAGTATCGGAATGATGAGAAACTCAGACCTCATAAACGAAACTTTCCCGAATAGATTTTCGGGCCAGTTCGGATGTAAAAGTGCCATCGTATTTTCAAGCTTTGCAAAACTGAAAAAGCGTACTGATTCAACTGAGCTGTAACCGATGCCTAACTGTTCAGCAGGGCTTACCTTAAAGAGAATATTTGGCAATAACCAATATGCATGTAGCAAAAAAACGAATACTGTAGGAAGAAAAAATGAAAAAAGAATGGAATGTATAAATAACCTAGGTTTGCGAAAAGAACCATTTATACAGAACGTAAAAAGCCAGTACAAGCCACAACCAATAAGCGTAACGTAACCTATTCTAAAATCAAAAAGAAATTGGAGAGCAACAGATAGAGAAAAAAGAATCGTTTGGAAAAAAGGGAACGTCTTAGAGGCTATTCTCTCTTGGAGTTTTGTAAATGTCAGAAAAACAAGTGGCGCAACAGAATAGGCTAACACAATACCCATTTGCCCTCCTGCATAAATCATCAAAAAGTATGAGTTTAATGTGAAGACTAAGCCTGGTAGTACAGATACCTTTTTTGTAAGCGCTTTATATAATAAAATAGGCGTGATGGCTGAAAACAACAAAGCTGGAAGAAAAAAGCTAAGTACTTGAACAATATTCCACGGTAACCCTAAACCACGTACAAAGACTGCAACACTTATTCCAAGATAACTGTCAATCCATGGACTAATGGTTGAACGACCAAGGTCAAAATGAGAATTCCACAGAGGTGGAATTGTAGGTAAGGCCTGTAGCTGTTCAGGAAAGAAAAATGGCCAGTCGCCTGCAGTAATTCCTTTAAAGGTCAAAATTGGATGGAAAATAAGAAGAAAAACTACAAATAAGAATAAGTAACTACGTTTTTTCATGTGTTTTTCTCATTTGTTTTATATAGTCCCAAAAATACCTAGCGAAACCTATCAGCAATAAGAAATAGATAATATTCCCTGCGACTTCTTGAGACATGTTTCGATTTCGCAATGCGCTAACGATGGCAAAAAAGAGAAAAATTATCGCGACAAAAAAACTTGATTTAGAGGGGAGTTTTAGTATAAACATCACTATTATCCAAAAAATAATTGTCAGATTGGTGAAGGTTAGGAGTAAACTAAAGTAAGGAAGTCGTGACAAAAAATCGAGTAAAACAAAAATAGCAAGTAAAAAAACGAGCCTCCACCTACGTGTATATAAATACTGTGCTACCGTATAAGTATGTTTATATGGATTTTTTTTCATAGCGAAAACGTACTATAAGTATAATACTTAAAAAAGAAAGAAGTGTGAGTAAGGACAGGATCACCCCAAAGTATACAAATCTCTGAGGAGCATACTCTACTGTTATATCGTAATCTCCTGTTTTATCTATATACCATCCATTTGCATAACCATTCACCTGATAATGTGAGTCTGGAGTATTTTTTTGAGAAGTGAATACATCTAAAAAATGCTTATCGAGAAAAGAAGTCTGGGGTGCATATTCAATAATAGTATCGTTAAAAAACGATGCTACTCTTGCTGTAAGAAAATCTTGTTGATTATGAAAAGAAATTTTCCACCCTGGATTATAATTTTCTCCAAAAGAGAGAAAGTAAGGTGTTTTAGCATCACGAATTTTTACAGTGTATTTCGTAGGATTAATTTTTTGATATGCAATCTTAGGAACTACCATTTCCTGTGTTGCACGTTGTTTTAATAAGTACACATGATAATCCGGAACTTCCTCTACCGATATATCTTTAAGATCCATCTGTGTCACATCATCAGAAAAATTTTTCTGAGTCAAAAAGAGGGATACTGATTGAGCAGATGGTTCGGGCGTAAGAAGAAAATAGAGATTATTCCAACTATCGTTGCGTTCGAGTGATTTGTCAATGGTATTGATAATCATGCCGTTTATATTTTTTTGGACAATGAGGAGAGACGGAGCAGTTCTCCCTGTCTGCTTTTTATACTTAAATCGAATGATATACTTTTTATTTGGTGAAAAATCCTTTATTCCATATTCAATCTGATCTTTATATGTTAATGAAACTTCATGTGCCTCTTGTTCATGCTTAAATCTCACCAGATTTCTCTGTTTATCATACTTGAGTTGCACTTTATGGATGCCTTCTTTCAACTGAATCCTACCAGAAAGAGGAAGCGTTATACCATCATCAAAGATTGCTTGCTTGGGTTTCAAAGAGCTATTAGAGAAAAGAATTTGATACTCACCTGATTCTGGGATTTCGAGCAAGTATCGCCTATCTCCCCATGATGGTGTCATCCATATTTTCTTTTTAATGATATTACTTTTTTCTTGGATATAAGCGTTCCAGTCGACGAATGAAGCATCTGAAAAATAATCCCTACTGTTTAAAAGCTCTTGTCTATGGCGAGATAAGTATGCGAACACTTTAATCCAGTAGTAATTTTGTTGAGTTCCGCTAAATTTTCTAGCGTCAGCAAATACCGCTTCTATCTCCTGCTTATAGCCAAGAAAAATCTGATTACTGATTTTGGGAGCATTTTCAGTCTGACGACTGCGGTACAGGAGTAAAAATTCAGCATATCTGTTACTGGCGAGGGTTAAATGAAGATCTATCTGATTTTGCGGATCCTTCGGCGTATCGTGGATAAGACGAGCTTCTTTAATCCTGGTATAGGAATAGAAAAGAGAATCAGGAAGGAGGCGGGCATTCGGTATCGTTGTGCTATCAGAAAGCTGCTGAACACCTTGCTCTTCACAGAGGATACAATCAGCTTGTACGATAACAGCACTCACCTGAGTTGGAATCTGCTGCGTTTGAGGTTGTAAAATTGATGCATAACGAACTGGTGTCTCAATACTTTGAAGAACTTCTCTATGTGAAATGCCACTTTTCACATAATCAACGCGTTCTGGCACATAAAAAAGTGGCAGGTAATATGGACTGCTTATATCATAGACCTCCCAAGCTCCAGCTTTTTTAGCCATGGTCACCCCAGGAAGAGTCTTTATTACATCTTTTACTGGATTAAGATCACTACTAGTAACAACCTTATCACTATAAAGCACGTCACCTCTCCAGAGTAATTTGTTAATTCCAACTGCTCCTAAAAATCGGCTGACATCATCAGGTGATGCGGTATTAAAGGTTTTATACACGTCTTTTGCAATTTCTTGATTTGCGTTACTATCATTTGCAATTATTGACGCATGAGTAACCAGTGTGTCTGGCAACGGCCACAGACTCCAAAAACCGAATTGATAACTATCAGCTTTAAAATATGAATGCAGCTGTGGTAAAAGAAGCGTTCGTGAGAAGGACTTTGAACTGTCTAAGTGAGCAGCAATTTCCTCAGTATAAGACGGCAAAGAAATTAACGTTGTAAAGGGTTTATTCCAAACAAAAAATTTATTAGAAAAGAAAGGGAAATGGTACATTAAGGTCAAAAAAATGACGGCAATTCCTAAAAACTGCAAGAGTTTTTTCTGATGAACAAATTTTTGCAAAAGAAGAGTAAAAAAGTAAGCGCTCAGGAATGAGAATGAAAACCACAAAGCAGGTCCAAATTTATATAGCGACGACCGAAAGATAACGAACCCTGGAACGTTCTTTACTAAGAACAAATAGATGACACCAAATGGTGGATGGGAACCTGCTGTAAAAATAGTCCCTACTAAAAAAATAAAGAGAATAAGGTAGAGTAATCCTTCTTTTTTAACATCGGGATGATATGTCTTGTAGAAATAGAGACCAAGAAGAATAACACCTATAAAGAAGAAGCTGAGTACTATCAAAAATGGATTTTGAAGGTAAAAATTTGCATAAGGATGATAAACATTGTTATACCAATCAGGGATTCCTTGTAATCGAAAGAGATTTATAAAATTCGCGTACTTGCTGATAACACCTTCCCATGCAGTAATACCTTCTATTCCTCCTTGAGAAGATAAACCTGTTGAATAGGTATTTCGAATCAGATAGAGCTGTGGAAGTAACCAAAACGCATTGAGGGGTATTGTGGCTAGTAAAAATGCAAATGCGGTCATAACAGTATGGACAATACCCCTTACACCTTTTGTAACGTATTGGAGAATCCCTAGATAAAAGAATGTAAGCAGGTACACCAGTAACACTCCCCCATAGAGTGACGGAAACCCTCCACCATTGAGGAAAAAGTAAACGAGTGCAAATAGTATTGACCCTTTTAGCAGAGAGTATTCCCGAGTAACAGTTTTATAGATCACAAGAAGTCCCAATGGGAGCGCTGCATAGAGAGAAAATTTGGCTCGTTCTACGATGAACCATCCTTGCAGTAAGAAAAAGTTGTACATATAAAGACTAGAAGACAATAAGCGAATGAGCCAGAATTCTTTTTGTGGAAAAAATGCGCTCACAAAAATATACATCGATAGCCCGATAACAAAAAACCAGAAAATAAACGTAAATAGTTGCCCTGTGTGCAATGATCCAGCGAGAGAAGTAAAAAGCGCTTCAGGGGCTTGGGTTATTAAAAATCCTTTAAATATTGACCAGTCAAAACCATAATTCGGAATTGACCCCCAGGAAAAAAAGAGATTCTTAAGATACTCATAGGAGTCCGTTCGAAATCCTGAGTCATGACCTAACACTACGAGTGAATCCCTCAACCAAAAAAATGGAGTCAATGAAAGTAAGAAGAGTACAAGTAGTTCGATTTTCTTATACTTGTTCATAAATCCTCACCATTCCATTATGACCTGTTACTGAGCTTTCCTAAATAACTACGCATAATAAAATGGACTCCCTTTATATTTACCAAAAATGAGAAAATAATTGTGTCGGTTATGACAAGCGTAACCACAGGTTCCCACATACCAGCTATATCCTTCCATTTTAGGCTCTTATACAGCCCTCTGGCAGTCGAAAAAACAAGCGTGTGAGCATAAAAAATAAGCAGAAGAATTTTCATTACGTCTCGAGAATCTTTTAGATTAAACCAAGTATATTCTCTTTTTGAAATCGTTGGTAAATAGACCTTATTAACATTACGACGTCTTTTTCGAATGAGTTGTAACAAGCTCTTGGCATGATGGTGGTACTTGCCAGGATGGGTAACGTATGCAAATGTATTCATGCCTTTCTTTACCAAAATGGTGAGAATATCCAGCTCCATAAACTTCTCTTCTCCTTTTGTAATCTCTTTAATGAGTGTCATTCTATATAAACAGCGTGCTGCTGGTGGAATCTTCGTAAGCGTATATTTACACAGCTTATAGTCTTTGTTATCAGCAATAATGGTTGATTCAACCGAGGGAGAAAAAAACTCAAAAACAGGATCTCTATGGATAGGATCCATTGCAAAATAGCGTTCTAAAGATGGTGCACTTCTTCGCGCATAGTTTCTCGTAAATGCTCCTGCTATATCTTTCTCTTTTGAGAAAGGAAGCAGCATAGATTGAAACCAATTTGTACCAATGAGCTCCATATCTGCATCGAAATAATAGAAAAAATCACCAGTTGCGCGTTGCAACCCTATCATTTTTCCGACTTCTCCATCGTAAGAACCGTTTTTAAGAATTTTGACGGGGAACTTTTTTGCAAGTGCCAGTGTGTTATCTGTTGAGTAATCATCAACAATTATTACTTCCAAACACTTTGTAGGATACTCTTGTTTGTAGATAGATTCTAGCGCTCTTACTATATTTGCTTCCTCATTAAAGGTTGGAATGACGATGCTGATTTTTGGGAATTCTCTGTTTTTCATATCTTTGTCACTTTTATAACCGGAAATGCAGCGTGACGGGGATCAAAAAATGAAAAAACTGACGCAATCAGTGGAGGAAATGGGAAATAGCCACAACCTTTGTGTACCTCTACTTTAAAACCATGCCTTTGAAAGATATCCCTTAACCCTTGATAAGAAAGAACTCTTGTATGATTCCAGGTGGCATAATCAGGGCCTTCCACTACTCCAAGAGAAAAAGGATTTCCTATAGATCCTTTCGTACTTATGTTTGCTAACGAAAAGGGTTGAAATCCTAAACAAAGAGCAAAGATATTATGCCAACTTGAGAGATTTTCTGTACAAATAATCGCATATCCATCATCTTTCAATACCCGTTTTATCTCACTTACAAACATATCTAGATCCCATACATGCTCAATTACCTGGTTTGCATGAACAACATCGAACTCTTTATCTTTAAAAGGAAATAGATGATTTAAGTCTGATTGTTTTACTGTTATACCCTTTTTAATCGCATGTATGTAACGTTCTTTAATAAGCTCTATTCCGAAAATATTCTTTTTTTTGCATTGCATTTTTTTTGCTAATTGCATGGTCCATATACCATCATCACAGCCCAGATCCAATAACTTTCCCAAAGGATTTTTCTTAAGTAAGGAAAGAATCGTAGATTTGTAGGAACGAGTTGCAGATTCCCAAATAAAGCTGAAGTATTTTTTGAGTAGCATATTCTTTACTTGATAATCAAGTATATATGATTTTTATTGACCAGACAATCTGATGATCAAATAATGCTTGCTACTATTATAATGGTACGATAGAATTACACAATACCCACTATGACAGGAAAAATTCTAATTACGGGTGCAGATGGCTTTATCGGAAGTCACCTTGTAGAATTCCTATTACAAGAAAAAGAACCTCTTGAAAAGCTTCGTCTTTTTGTACTACCGGGAAATGATCTAGATAATCTTCCTGAGAAAAAATTCGACATCTTTTATGGAGATATCCGCGATAAAAAAGCCACGAAGAAAGCTATGGAAGGAGTAAGCACCGTTTATCATTTAGCTGCGATGACAAGCTTTGCATCAAATGACTACAAAGACTATAAAGAAGTGAATGTTGATGGTACCGAAAACCTCCTCCAAGCCTGCAAAGGAAAGCCTATGCAGAAATTTGTTTTTTTCTCCACTATTGCTGTATACGGATTACCTGCTTGGACTGGAGATATTATTAACTGGGACGAGTCTCATCCTAAAAGCTATAGTGATATCTACGGAAAATCTAAATTCGAAGCAGAAAAACGAGTATTACACGCAGCTGACGAATGGAATATTCCCTATGCTATCGTTCGGCCATCAAGCGTTTATGGTCCGAGAGACCGCGGACAACTCTATGGAATGTATAAAGCAATAAAAAATCATTATTTTTTTAGAATTGGTTCAGGCGAAAATAAGATGCACTTTGTATTTGTAAAAGATCTCGTCAAAGGCGCAAGGCAAATGCAACTATTAAAAAGTCGAGCAAGCGATGCAATCCTAGCTGGTGAAAACCCGACAAAGTTCAAGGATGTCGTACGCTATATTGCAGATAGTATTGATCGTCACCCCCCAAATTTTCATATTCCTAAAGCTTTTGGATTACTATTAAGTTATGCTATGGAATCAACGGGAAATATTATTGGCGTTCGGTCGCCTCTCTTTCCTGATCGAGTAAAGGTAATGACAACAAATTACTACTACAAGATCAACAAGGCGAGGAAAGAGTTCAATTACGATCCCAAAACTACATTTCAAGAGGGAGCGCAGATAACCGGTAAATGGTACCTAGACCATAATTGGCTCTAAAATTACGTCTATTTTGAGCATATGTCAAAAAGAAAAAATGAAACGATTATCTATGTAAACTTTTCTCCATATGAAAATGCCGGGAGAATTCTTGATTATCTTCTTGAAACGTTCGAAACAGTTATCCTCTTTTCATTTAATTTTCATAAGTTAGGAAAAAAGCAAAAATCAAGTAAGATTATCACCTATCGAAATAATCAAATTCTCAGTACACATACGCTCTTTCAGTTACCACTCGACATCCCTGGATCCATGGTCTTTATCTTGCTCCCGATACGATCAGCAATCATAGCAGTACAAGTTCTCTGGCACTCGTATTTCCTAAAGAGACGATTTTCTCACATAGAATATTACTTTACTGTCAACGCATTTACTGCATGGCTTGGTATTGTACTGAAAAGGTTAAAAACAGTGAACAAAACCATCTTCTGGGTGTGGGATTACTACCCCCCTCTCCACGGGAGTAAAATAATTAACCTTATGCGGTGGCTCTACTGGCAGTATGACAAAGCGAGTATTGTGTCTGATAAACTTGTTTTTTTAAATCAGAGATTACTTGATTTACGAAAAGATATTGGCATACTACCGCAAAGCGCTACCTACCCTATTATTCCTATAGGGACAAAGCCTCAGAGTGTCAGTCACAAAACGCCACAAACTATTGTTCTTGGTCTTCTCGGTGTTCAGAAAAAGAGTCAAGGTCTTGATCTCCTTTTTGATAATGCAGAGTTATTGACCAAAACCTTCCCTTCCATGCGCTTGGAAGTTATTGGTGCAGGACCAGATGAACAATATTTCCACAAACGAGCAAAAGAAACGGTGCTTCCCACCACATTCTATGGTTTTTTGCCCCAAGATAAAGAGATAGAAAAAATTATTTCAGATTGGAGTATAGGAATAGCACCGTATGTTCCCGAAGAAGGAAACGTTGTCTATTATACAGATCCATCAAAAATAAAATACTATTTCAGTTATGGAGTGCCTGTTATTACAACACGAGTTTTTCGTTTTTCGGAAGAAATTGAAAAAAATGAAGCAGGAATTATTATTAATTATGATATCAATGAATTTATCGACGCGATAAAAAAGATACTCAGTGACTACACAACATACAGCAAAAATGCGAAAGAAGTAGGAAATAAGTATTACTATAAGAAACTCTACCCAGAAATGTTTAACGTGTAATGGTAGAAGAAAGAGATGCTTCAATTTCTTCACGAAGAGAACTGGTTATCGACATGAGTTCTTTTGTCTCCGCCTTATAATAATAGCCTATGACGCTTTCGGGACTGAATTTTTTCAGTTTTATATCCTCAACCATTTTTTCTATTTCCGAATAATAGCCAAATCCTTTATTTCCTTCTTCTTCATATCCCTGAGCGGTAGTATGCCAGAGGAAGTTAGTCGAAAGAAACCTTCCTGGCACAACGCCAGAGTCATAGTAAAGCGTCATAAGAGTGAAACCCATACCTTGAGAAAAAGGAAGCTTATGATTTGGAACAAAATAGTCCTGACTACCTGAAACAAAAAACACAGTCTTATCATGTATCTTAGGGGACATCTTTTTTACACCATCGATAATTACTTTTCGCTCCTGTGCAATTGCAATTTGCTGTTTAATATCTGCCTTTATTATTTTTTTCTGAAAGTTAAAGTAACTCACTACGACTATCGCCAGCAGTATCAAAAGATACGATGCGGCTCGCTTAAATCGAGATGTGATATACGTTTTTCCAAACCAGACAAATAGAGCAAAGATGATTGCAGCTCCCACCTCTCCAGGATAAAAGTAACGAGATTCAAGATAAGCAGTGCTTTTATCTAAAATGACATACGGAAGAAAACTTGTGAGGCAAAAAACCAAAGCAAAAAGAAGCTCTTTTTTATATGGATTGTTTCGTTTATAGACCACAAATATACCTACTAACAAAAAGAGCGAAAACATAAGTGTAATCACCTCAGCTCCGATCGTTTCAACAACAACGATTGCAAACGGCTCTTCAGCGATTCGTGGGTAATTGAGTATATTAAGAAAAGTAGCCAATGGCCAAACCAGTCCTGGATAAATGTAGAATTGTGAGAAGGAAATTATTGGGTACAAGACAATGTGTAACAATAACTTATGAATCGGATAGGCATTTCTTGTTACAAAGCCTGTTGTTAATCCTTGGTTAATGAAAAATAATCCTCCCAAACGAGACACTATTGCGATCAGACCATAAAGTACGATTGGCCAATGAATCTTAATGAGCTCTTTAAAAGAAATTGGTTTTTTTGCATAGAGGAGATATAAAACTGGGAACAGTAAAAAGATAAAAATACTACTTTCCTTGAAAAAATATGCTACCGTCGCTAAAAAAATTGAACCATAAAATGAGAAACGTTTTCTTGATTCTAAAAACTGTAAATAAACTAGTATGGATAACAGGGAGAAAAATACAGAGGGTAATGTCGTAGTGGTCGCAGCCACCCATGAAACCGCCTGATGAGATGTACTGGCAATAGCAAAATAAATAGCCGCAACACTTCCTATAAAGCGATTCTTTGTAAGCGCTAGTGTTACTTTATAAACAAGAAATGTATTGAGGACATGAAAGACTAACGCGAATAAAACAAACGGTGCTATCTGGAATGGGAAGTACGTGTAGAAAAGATAATGTATAGGAAAGGAAAGTGGCCGCCCACCACCACCAAGTATTTCTAGGATTGATTGACCCTTAAAAAAGGCACCAATTCCTTCAGCCTTTATGTAGCCAAGTGTATTCCACTCATCCTGTTGGTAAAACGTAGAGAAAAGATCTCGATAGGTTACATAGACTAGTAAAGTAATAGTCAAGAGTACAAACCATGAACTATATCTATTGAACAAACTTCGAATCCTTTGGGGAATCATTTCAAACATTGATGGTTACTCCTGTCTCTTTTAAAGCTTTCTTAAAAATGGTTCTTGAATCGAACTCAAGTCCGAGTGCGGTTGCGTTCTTACGGTACATTACGTATTTTTCTTTCGCTAAAATAGTTTTAACAGCTCGAACAAATTCACCCCTATCATAGGGTATCATTATGCCAGCTTTCTGCTCATCAATTGTATATGCTATCGCTGGTACGTTGGTAATAACTACAGGCAAACCACAACCAAGGTAATACTTTGGCTTACCCGCTTCTGAATAATAAGTAAAACTGTTTTTGTCTGGAACATAAGGAGCAACTGCCACTGCACTACTCATCAACAATGTTTCTATTTTCCTTTCGTCTGCGATAAAGCCCATAAATTCGACACAATCGAGTTGCATATCCTTCACTTTCTTCTTAAGATCAGCCTCGTAATCTCCTTTTCCAATAAGCATGAATTTTATATCTTTTATACTCTCTTGCAGTTTTGGTAGTGCATCAAGTACCAAATCAATACCTTGTTTTTTATCTAGATGACCTAAGTATACTATTCTTTGCATCTCAATTTTTTTAGTCTTCATCCCATGAATTCTTTCAGACTCATTGCCATCAGGAACGATGACCGTTTTTGCCATTTTTGACGCATTCATCCCTGACTCCACTCGAGCTTTTGTTGTTCTATCCGTCCCGATCCAATTATAATCAACGTTGTTACATGCGAATGCATCAACCTTGTGATAAAGATAATTCATAAGACTATTCTCAAACCGCCTCGGCGTGAAATCAATATTATAGTAAACAACAGATCGAACTTTACCCATTTTTTTTAAGAGCCATCCAACGGCCGCATTGAGCGGGTCTATCCCAAAAAAAACATCGTATGTTCCCTCTAGACGAAAACACCAGATGACCGTATAGAGAAGATCTTTGACAAAAAGGAGCGGTCTTGGAAGCTTCCAATGGAAGGCGAATACTTTATTAATCAATTTTCCATTCTTAAAGTGTTCAAAACGGGAACTTTTTTGATAACTATCTTTAAAATATAGAAGAGGATGAGAGATAAAAAAGAGGTCGCTAATTGAGGCTTCTTGCAAAAAATCCTTAAAAACAAAGCCTGGCCCTACTGGATTCTCTTCATGAATCGCGATGATTACTCGCAAATCCTTAGTTTTTTTTTCGAGCATATATTGTATTTACTAATCTCTATACTTACCAAGACCATAAAAAATGTAATAGTAGTAGCTCAGTCTGACTTTTTTTGTTAAGCGACGCAAAAAATTGTCGTCACTAACTGTACGCAGTTGCTGTACATGTCTTCGTTTTGAAAGAATCTTTGGCAAGTGCACGATATTCCAGAGAATTGATCTCTGGATTGCAAATGCTATGCCAATATTTCCCCTCAGAAGATATCCTATAGATGCCCCTAAGTAGACTAGCAAGGTAAATGGTAACAGTTGAATAAGATACTTCAAAGAAAGGTTTTTTATATACGTTTGTATTCTGTTTTTATATGAATGAAACAATATGTATGTAGGGGCCATTCGTTTTGAAGCTCCTCCACCCGTATGATACACCACAGCATCTGGTGTATAGACAATGGTGTTGCCAGCAAGCCAAATTCTATGACACAAATCGGTTTCTTCAAAGTAGGCAAAATAATCTTTGTCGAAAAGTCCTGTTTTAAGTAACACTGACTTCCTAAATAACAAACATGCCCCTTTTGCAGAAAAAATTTCCATTTTTTTGTTATATTTTGCAAGCGTACCCTCTTTTTCACGTCCGTAGTGATAGAGTAGGCCAGACATAAGAAAAAATGATCCAATTGAATCTATAAGGTTTTTCTGTGGCCACATAAGTAATTTTGGTTGGACTGCTCCAATACGGATATTTGATTGCATCTGGGAGACAAGCTTTGCAATAGCATCTTTCTGAAGAATTGTATCCATACTTAAAAACAGTACTAACTCGCCGTTAGTTTTTCCGAATGCTTCATCATGACCCTCTGCATAACCTAAGTTCTTTTTGTTGAGAATAAAATGGAACTGAGGAAATAGCTTCTTGGTATTTGCAACAGAGTTATCAGAGGAGGCATTGTCAACGAAAAAAACTTCTGTATTTGTATATGTCTGTACTTTTAAAGAGCTCAGACAATCTTTGAGGTATCGTTCCCCGTTCCAGTTGACGATAATAATGGAGACCAGGGGATTATCCATGCTTTTTAAAGAATTCTTCGAACATTGAAACAACATATTCTCTCTGTGGCCCACGAATTCCAGGATAAACCCCGATAAAAAAGGTGTTCAGAAAGATTCTGTCTGAGTTCGTCAACGTACCTACTACCCTATGATCAATACTTTTAAATGCAGGTTGCCGAAGAATATTTCCAGCAAAGAGTGGACGAGTCTGAATCATCTTTTCCTCAAGAAAGGTCGTAATGGTAAAGCGATCGAAAGGTGCTCCTTCTCGAATAGTAAGCGGATAGGCAAACCAACTTGGGTCAGAATTCTCGGTAGCCTTCGGGAGAATAAAATACTTCTCATACTTTTTAAAAGCTTCTTGGAAAAATGCAAAATTCTTCTTGCGAGCTTTAACAAATGTATCAACTCTTTTTAGCTGAATTCTACCCATAGCTGCTTGTATCTCAACGGGCTTAAGGTTATAGCCAATATGAGAAAAAATATATTTGTGGTCGTAGGGTATACCATCAATCTTGAATCGAAATCTAACGCCACATTCTCCATAAGTTCCCCCACCTGCAGCACCGCACCAACAGTCCCTTCCCCACTCTCTAATTGATGAAACAATTCTTAAAAGCCGCATATCATTGATAAAAACAGCTCCACCTTCACCCGCGGTTGTCATGTGGTGTGCTGGATAAAACGATTCTGTTGAAATGATGCCAAACGTTCCTGTCTTTTTCCCATTATAGGTAGAGCCAAGAGAGTCACAGTTATCTTCTACAACGTGCAATTTGTGGGTTTTGGCGAGGCTCATAATTTCTTCCATCTCGTTTGGGTTTCCAAGCATATGAACTAAAAAAATCAGACGAGTTTTCTTTGTTATTGCTTTTGCAATGCTCTCTACTGTCGGATTAAGTGTTTCAGGATCAACATCAACAAATACAGGTTTTAAACCTTTATGTACTAAAGACGAAATAACAGTGGGAAATGTACAGGCAGGCGTTATAACCTCATCGCCCGGATAAAGTCTCTCGGGAAACTTATATGACATAAGAGATGAGATTGCTAATAAATCAGCAGACGATCCTGAATTTGTGAGATATGCTTTTTTAACTCCTAGATACTTTGCCAGCTCTGTCTCAAGCGCTTCACCTTGCATTCCTAAGCCAAACCACCCCTTAAGCATGACATCTACCATTGCAGTTAATTCTTCCTCATCATAAACCGCTCCGGCATATTGAACAGTGCTTTTCCCAGGGATAAATTTCTTTTCTTTTTCGCTCTGGAGAAAATACTCTCCTATGTTTTGATGAATTTTTTTACGAAGTCTTTCCTTTTTATCTACAGTCATAACAGCGCTTTGTGGCAATATATTTATACGATGATAGCATATTTTCTTTCATGATTACCAGTAACAACTTCCTTTGCTATAATACATCAAGTGAAAACCAATGTATCATATCTGATTACTGGTGGATTTGGATTAATAGGATCGGCTCTCGCAAACACACTACAAGGCAGTATAACTATACTCTCTCGATCAGATAACAATAAAGATCGCATTACAAATTCCAATACAAAAATACTGCTCAAGGAACTCTCGCAGATAACCCCCGAAGATGTAAAAAACATTGACGTTATCTACCACTGTGCGAGTACCGTAGACAACTATAATATTCTTTCAGATCCATTCATCGATGTGGAAACAAATATAGATGGGACAATTCGTCTTATGGAAGCATGTAAAGATCTTCCCAATAAGCCGAAAGTTATTTTCCTTTCCACATTTTTCGTCTACGGAAATGTGTATGCAAAAACTCACCAAGCAATTAACGAAGAATCGAAAACTGACCCTTTAGCTCTGTATCCAGCGACGAAGCTCTGTGCCGAGAGTGTTATTAAACTCTACAGTAAACTCTTTGATATCCCTTACATAATCACTCGTCTAACAAATGTCTATGGGAAAGAAGAAAAATTCGACAATAAAAAGAAAGGTGCTTTGAATTATCTTATTATGAAAGCTATAAAGCATGAAGAGATACAGCTTTACAGGGGTGGAAATTTTTTCAGAGATTATATTTACGTCGATGATGTTGTCTCAGCACTTCTTTTTTTAGAAAAACAGGTAAAAAATGACTTATTCTTAATCGGTTACGGATCCCCGGTTAAATTCAAAGATATGATCAATGCAATTTTTGAAGCGTCTGGAAGCACATCTCGCATTACTGAGGTTGAGCCACCCGAATTCCATAAAATTGTCGGCATAGAAGACTTTATTGCGGATACTGAGAAGATACAATCCTTGGGTTGGAAGGCGACTATAGACTATAAAGAAGGAGTCAAAAAAGTTGTTGAAAAATATAAAGCATTCTTAAAAGAATCAGTCTAAGAAATGTTTATATTTTCTTCTCTCCGAAAAAGTTGGTGGCTTCCAGTATCGCTGCTCTCTTTTTTCTTGTTTATTATAGGAAAGCTTACCACTAAGTAATCCTTGAAAAGCTTCCTGTACCGCCTCTGGGACGATCGCTTTCACTTGCTCATAAGCAGCATTTGCATTAGTGTTATTTACTCTCACCTTTTTCATGTGAAGAATATCTCCGCTATCTACTCTATCTGCTACTTTATGTATGGTTACTCCAACATCTTTAAATCCTTCTACCATACGCCAAAATGTTGTGTGTGACCCTGCAAACCCTGGAAGAATCCCATGATGCACATTCAGCGTTCCTTCCTTCGGCAGAGAGAAAACAGCATGCGGGAGTATTCTATGCCCAATGATAAGACCTATATCTGCATCTAAAGATTTAATGTGATTTATAGAGCTTTGTGTTTGAACATTTTTCATTCGATGAATCGGAATCTTTGTATGCTTTAACGCTTCATCAATAGTTACCTGTGTAACGTTTGTATCTTTTTTAACAAATAAACCTACAACATTGTTAACAAACTCTGGTAGGTAGATATGACCACGATAGACTCGTTTCAATGTTCTGAGAAGGAATTTATGCAGCGGCAAATGAATGGCATCCTCAATAAACACTCCCACTATATGGATTGAAGGAATTTTCCATAATCGTAGGATCGCTTCTATTCTCTCTGTGCTCACCGGTTCTTTAGTAAACACAACAACTTTTTTTTCTTCCTTACGCATACGGTAATTTTTTTACAACTCGTGCAGGATTACCAGCCACGACTGTGTCTGGTGGTACATCTTTCGTTATAACTGCATACGTTGCAACTACCGCCCTGTCTCCAACTGTTACGCCTTTTAAAATTGTAGCCCGTCGCCCAACCCATACATCATTTCCTATGATAACAGGAGCATGAAGAATATCTCCACCCATTTTTCGTCGTTCTCTGTAGTCAAGTGACATGCTATTGTGATCTTGAATGTAACACTCACTTCCTATCTCACAGTGACTACCAATCTGTACTGACTCCATCGATCTTACGACTGTCCCCATATTGATGATTGTTTTATCACCGACTTTTATCTTTCCACCATCGCTAATCAACCAACCACTTAACTCCACATCATCACCTATACTTATTGTCTCTCTACTTCCTATTATCCCTGCCGTGACAAACATGGTAAAGTTTTTCCCAGCTATGTAGGTGTTGATGAATAAAAGCTTTTTGAGAACTCCTAAAACTCTCAACAGTCTATAGATGAAGACGATCATTGCTGTTCCTTATACCAAGCTATTGTTTCTGCTAATCCTTTCTCAAGCGAATAATGCGGTGAGAACTGGAGAACTGAATGTGCTCTTTTTGTATCTAAGATGCGCGTTTTTTGTCCAGAAGGTTTACTTGCATCAAAGACCACGTCTCCTGAAAACCCAGTGAGCATGACAATTTTCTCAACCAAATCCTTTATCTGTACTCCATCTCCAGAACCAATATTAACGGGTTCTGGTATCCATGAGCTTTCTCCGGCAGAGACAATAGCATTCGCCAAATCTTTTACGTAAATAAAATCACGAACAGCAGTACCATCTCCCCACACATTTAATGTCTTTTCAGTTAAGCATTTCCTGATAAGAGAAGGGATAACATGTCCGTCTTTCAAGTCGAAACTGTCTCCTGGACCATAAGCGTTCGTACTTAGTAACACCGTTGCCTCGACTCCTTTCTCATCATGGTAGGCTCTAGAAAATGCTGCACTCATACGTTTGGCGATTCCATAGCCATAGCCTCCTTTTGCAGGGAATCCATTAAACAAATCCTCTTCTTTAAGAGGCGAACTTGCGTTCTCAGGGTATGCAACCGCACTTGAGATACAGACGAACTTTTCTGTCTGAGAAAGAGAAACTGCTTCAAAAATATTAAGGTCCATAAGGAGACAGTTTCTTAGCTGTGTAGCCTGGTGAGTACTGCTATATGAGATTCCACCAACATCTGAAGCAAGATGGAGTACTATATCTGCTTGCTTGACGAGTCTTTCGGCATTTGCAAAAACTCGAAGGTCATCTGCTTTACTGCTGGGAATGAGTATTTGTGAAGAATTGACACCTCGTGTTTCTTTGAGAATATGGAGAACGTGACTACCGACAAACCCTCTTCCTCCGGTCACAAGGATATTCTTACCTGACCAGATGTCCTCTTTTGTCTTACTCCGGTTTGCGTTTTTGTTCATGTCACCAATCGACTCTGCCTATCCAACGTTCACGGTTTCCTGCATACCAGGCAATTGTCTCAGCTATTCCCTCTTCCCAGGTATAGGAAGGTTCCCATCCGGTAAATTTATTCAGTTTGCTGTAATCAACACGGAGTTCTTCAACTTCACTTTTTCCCAGTCTGCCGCGCTCTTTATCATAAATGATCTTTTTTTCTCCCCAGAAGCCTCTTTCTTGTCCTACTTTAAGAATAAGATGGAGCCAATCAAGAATCTTTATGGTTTTTCCATAACCAAAACAGTAGACTTCACCAGCTCGACCAAAAAGTGCTGTATGAATATGCCCCACCGCTCCGTCCTTAACGAAAGTAAAATCTCGCTTTGAGCCGACGTATCCTAAGCGTATCGTGTCATTCTCAAGAGCCTGGGTAATAATTGTTGCTGTCACAAAACGAGGGTTTTGCCTAGGTCCGTAGTTATTAAACTTTCTCGCAACAACACAAGGTAAGTCATAAGCACTAAAGTAATTCCTAAACAAGAAGTCTCCACTCATTTTAGAAACGGCATAAATACTTTGTGGATAGAGAGGAGACCTTTCATCAAGAATTAATCCTCCCCCTTTATCAAAACGATACTGGTCTTTTACCTCCGGGTTTACATTGCCATACTCCTCAGAACTACCAGCAAAGCTAATCTTATAAGCATCAAGATTTATATCAACCATTGTTTGGAGGACATTCAGTGTTCCTTGCACATTCGAGTTCATTGTTTCATATGCTCTTCTCCATGATTCACCGACATGCGCTTGTGCCGCCAGATGGAAAATAATTGGCTTTTTTGTTCCTTGCTTTTTCAGCTCTAAAAATGTCTGTCTGACCGCTTCTTTATCAGTAATATCTGCTTTATGAATGGTAATTTTTCTTTGAATGTGTCCAATATTATGAAGCATTCCAGAGGATGTCGGGCGGACTAACACATGAGTATCAGCACCGTACTCGAGCAATCGTTCTGCCAGATGAGACCCGACAAAGCCATCTGCTCCTGTCACTAAAACGGTACGACCTTTCAGTATTTTCTTAATATCGGTATCAGTTCTTTTCATAAAATGTTCTGATTTCTTGACTGACTCTATCTATATCTTCATCCGTCAGGAAACTTGATGATGGTAAAAATAAACCATGTTCTGATGCCCATCGTGAATGAGGAAACGTTTCTTCTCCTTTATACGGTTTCGTCATATGGATAGCCGGATAAAAAAGCCGTGTCCCGATTTTTTTTGTTTTTAAATAACCCTGCAATAATACTGGATTATCAACAATAATGTCAATAAACCAAGGGGAAACACTTTCTAAATCTGTAGGGATAAATTGTAGCTGTGAAATGCCTTGGAGTTTTTCTTGATAGCGCTTAAACATCTGTTTTTTTCTCTCCAGTCTCCAGGGTAATTTCTTCATCTGCGCAATTCCTAATGCAGCAAGAATATCACTAAATTTAAAATTATAGCCGATAGCATCATGATCTTGTGTGTTCCTATCAATTCTCCCGAAATCCTTTAATCGAATAATATTTTCGTAGAGCGTTTTGTCATTCGTGACCAATGCTCCCCCTTGACCAGTCGTAATAACTTTAGGTGTACTAAAAGAAAAACTTCCGATCTGCCCAATCGTCCCTAAGTGTACACCTTTATAATAACTTCCGAGAGCTTGTGCCGCATCTTCAAGAACAAAAAACGAATGTTTTTTTGATAAAGCCATAAGCCGATCCATATCAGGAGCACGACCATTAATAGGAACTGGCATGACTGCTTTTGTCTTCTTAGTCAGTTTCTTTTCAACATCATCAAGATTCAGACAAAGCGTCTCTTTATCAATATCGACAAATACTGGGGTGGCACCTGTCAGATGAACACTATTAGGACTGGCAACCATCGTGTAGTCTGGAACGATGACTTCATCGCCTGCTCCAACGCCAAGCGCTTTAAGTCCTGCAAATAACGAAACCGTGCCGTTTGCTACGACACTCGCATACTTTGTTCCGAAAAACTCAGCCAGCATTTCTTCAAATTTCTTAGTCTCACCCGCCTCAGTTATCCATCCTGATTCAAGTACTCTGAGTATCTCTTGTTTCTCTTCTTCACCTAACCACGGTTCCATTTGATGAATTGGTTTCATAGTGTCGTTCAAGCCTCCTAATTTTTTGTTATTGTATCATCTACCCAAGCATTATATCTCTTCTCGTAAGGATCCTTAAATACTTTTTCTTTTACTGCGTTTACCATACTAACAAACCCCTCTCGTATTGAAATCGTAGAAGACCAACCTGTTGCTTTTCGGAACTTTTCAGATGAAACTGCATAATCTCGCATATCATCAAGCTTCCCTTCTTCAATCGAGAGACGAATACTCGGGTTTACCTCTTTTGCCATCAGCGCTAGTTGTTCTTTTTGTATATTTTCACCCACGATGTTAAAAACTCCATCTAACTCCTCTTTCTGCTCTAAGGAGGTAAGCAGCGCAGAACTCGCATCAAGCACGTGAAGGTAGGGACGCCAGGCTTTTTTACTACGAATTGAAATACTACCGTTCAGTGCAGTTTCACGAGCAAATTCATTTACCAAAAGGTTAAATCGCATACGAGGAGAGAGACCAAAAATTGTTGCTAGTCGAAATACAAGTGGATGAAAATGACTATCCTTACTCTCCAAAACAAATGCTTCTGATTCGATTTTCGTTTCTGCATAGAGAGAAAGCGGATGTAGCGAGGATTCTTCTGTCGCTAATTCGTCAGCTTTCGTGACACCATAGTTACTACATGTTGAGAGAAAGACAAATTGTTTCACCCCAGATGAGCGAGAAGTCTTCACCAAAAGCTTTGTTGCCTCAACGTTTATTTCTCGAGTTACTTTTTCATTTATTTTACATGCCGGATCACCAACTAATGCTGCAAGATGGAAAACAACATCTATATCTTTGAGAGCCTTCTGAACAACATTTTCACTTCTAACATCTCCGACGATAAGCTCGAACTGTGGATTATCGATATTTCCCAAAAGACTTTCACCACCGAAAAGTAATCTATCGAGGACGCGAACCTTATAATTCTTTGCGAGTAATTCTCCAACTACTACTGACCCGATATATCCTGCACCACCTGTTACTAAGATGTTTTTCATAAAGAAATATCTCTCTATTGTACACTATTTTCTTACCTTCATAAGGTATATGTCGGAACAATCCTAATTGATGAAATATCGATCTCTGACGCTGTTCCAGTGGCATCAAGATGTATCTCTGTTATGAAACGCTTGAGAAACTGCCCAGGCGAACTATAGTATTCACTTTCATTAGGTTGAATCGTGTATGTGTGTTCACTGTTATCAGTCTGAACGGGAATAAAAAACGAATTGTTGGAAAGTGTCTCCGCAGGAGCGAAATTATTCGGATCTGTCGCCCATGAGAACCGTAGAGAAGACGCACCATACGTGCGACTATCATCGATGAGTCTTTCAAAATCAGAAGAATAGTAGTCAAGAACATCCATACTTTCTTCATCGAATACCTCAAGTTCATCAAGCATTAACATCCCTCCTAGAGTTGTTCTCTTTGCCGTAAATCGCACAAAACGAGCTTCATGTTCCTCCGGAAATCTATCAATTCGTTGATACTGTATATTTTCATTCACCGTGAGTACCTTTGACCATGTTTTTCCATCTACTGATGTTTCAACAAAATACTCTGCAGGTATATTCGGTCCATTTTGTTCACCTCGAAATGCAATCGCGCCAATGCGCTTCTTGCTGCCAAGGTCTAGCTGCACCCATGCTGGACGACAATCTGCCATCCAAAATGATCGCTTACCGATATTGCCATCTATAATATTTTTCTGTAGTAAATACATCGCGGGCGCTCCTCGTGCACCAAGAGGTGCAGTGTTGCAAACACTCACCTTAGTCTGCTCTAGAAGACTTACTCTCGATGCAGCGTACCGCTCTAACGCATGTATCTGGTCTGCTGGTAACTGCAAGGCTTGTTCAGCTGGCACAACAGGCCTAGCCGTTGCTGTAATGTGAATAGTATATGGAACCTCAACGTGTAGTTTCGGAGAAAGCTTAATACTCATCTGGTGAATACCTGTCGCATCAAGGGCTGCAAGTTGTTGTGCAGGCAGTAGCTTATTAACAGGATAGAGAGATTCTTTTTGTGCTGATAATATTTTTTTGACCTCAGCAGTTTTGTCAACTAACCCACCATTTTTATTCAGATCAAAGAACATAAGGCTGTTTTTGTTTATCTTTTTCAGGGAAAGTCTTTCTAGTATCATTCCCATATGTCCCTCTGTCCAATCTCTACGTTCTGCTATTAAATTTGGATAGTACTCTCTTCGCAAGTAATAAAATTCAGCCAGACGATCATTTAATCCTGGAGCAAATGGATAGTAGTAAAATACGTAGTCATTCGGCATTGTCTTATAGATACTCGTTAGTGCTGTATAAAATTCTTTGGCAGGTTTAAAGCTCGTTTCATAGATATCTTTTTGAATGACGCGTAGAAAGTAAAAATTAATTCCTAAGACAAAAATAACTGTACTCACCGCAACTCTCTTTAAAAGTGTTCTTTTTTTCTTATATTTTTTTACACCAATGTCATAGAATTTCCAGAAAAGACCTACCCAGAAAAGTACCGTTCCAAAAAACGCAAAGTATCTCCATCGTGTGTAATTCCATACAAGAGGTCTCTCTAACTCACTGTCTGTAATGGAAAATGCAAAGCTGAAGAAAATTGTCGGAATGAGAAACCATAGAAAGGCAAATATAAGAATATTTCGTAGTTTTTTATCTTTTCTAAAAATCCAGATGAGAACTATTTGAAATACCGTGTGAGCAATGCCTAAAAAAGGAAAGAAATAGTACTGGACTACAGGTGCGTAGATGTATCTTGAAGCGATCTCTCGTGCAGTGTTAACTAATGGATAGGGAACAGTGTGAGAAGATGCATAACGTCCAAATGATAGTATTCCCCGCCATATATACTCAATGTACTTTCCCTGCCCCAGAAGTGCGATACGCAGTTGTACCATACCGTCGATGAAGTCATGTGGTGCTCCGCCATACCAGTTGCGAAAAAAGAGATATCCGATAGAGACCAAACCAAATGGGATTGTACGTTTCATTAGTTGCAGGAGTCTTTTCCTGTTTATGACAAATCCATTATGGTAAAGTTCAGTTATGATAATAAAAAAAGGAAGAACCAATGCGACCTCTCGAATAAATAGACCAAAAAGAAATAATCCTAAAGATAATCCGTACCAAAGAAATCGCTTTGTTGTTTTTACAGAAACAAATCTGAAATATGAAAAAAGTGAGAGGAGAAACGATACCATAAGTAATGCATATAAACTTTCGAAACTCCCCCAATTAATTACATCGTTGTGAGCAACATTTATGCCGAAAAGAAGCGACACAATAAACGCAAATAGCGTATTTTTTGTCAATTTTTTGGTGAAGATATAAATGAGGAGAACTGAAGAGATATGTAGAAGAATCGCTACCAAATACCATCCTGCTGGATTCCAGCCGAACAGTTTGTAGTTAAGTAACATTAATATCCCATGGCTCTGCATCAAACAAACAAAATCAAAATGATAACCACAAATCCCAATAAGCCATGCCTGCTCCCAACCTCCTAGAAACCAGAATGAAAGTACTGGGTACCACGCAACAATGTTAAAAATGATGAGTATTAATGGTATAAACACAACTGTTGTATTATAATATAACAGATTGTAAACAATACGATATGTACGCTTTAGACTGAACAAACATTATAAAATGCTTGTTACAATTACTTCATGAAACGCAGTATTTCCAGATCCAGTGTACCAATTAAAAGGGACATCCATTTCCTCCTTCTTCTCGTCCTCTCGGCGACAATTCTTATCAGTCATACACTTTATAGCTATAAAACATTCCAACATCCGAAATGGGATGAGCATATCTTCCTGGGACAGGCCATCATGACCTATGACGTGTTACGACATCCATCAGCAGGAATTGTGAGCTCATTATCTGAAATATTTGTCTCAAAACCTCCTGTGTATGGATTATCTCTAGCACTCCCCCTTTTACTCTTTGGAACAAGTGCAACATATAAACTGGCTCTCTGGATAAATGTTCTTTTTTATATACCGACAATTATAGGTGTCTATTTCCTTGCCAAAGAATTTCTTTCGAAAACTTCCAGCCTCTTAGCTGCAATGCTTTTCGCATTTTATGGATTTCCTCTTTTCTATCTCCACTTCGTCTACAGTGAAACTGCAACGACAGCATTTGTTGTGTTGACATTTCTATTTCTCGCAAAATCAAAATATTTTTCAGATAGAAAAAATACCGTCCTTGCAGCGTTATTTTTTTCAGTGGGTTGTATTACTAGATGGGTAACTCCTCTGTTTACTATCGGTGCAATAGGAGTAACTTTTGGAATGTGGGCTTTAACATTTTATAAGACAAAGAAAAGAAAGCCCCTGGTCCTAAACGTATTATTTTTTGCAGGTATTGCAGTAACAATTCCTTTAATCATTTATTACATTCCCAATGCTCTTTACTTCTCAAGCTATGCCACGAACACCGCCAGAAGTGCTCCTGAATGGGTTGAATCATTAAGTTATCTACCTAAGGGATTATCAAATCCCTTCTCTATCCATTCTGTGATGTTTTACTTTAATATTCTCTCTCAACAAACGGTGTATCTCTTCTTTCTCTTCTGTATAGGATTCTCCATAGCGCTTTTGAAATTTAAAAAGTATCTGTTTTTTCTGATATCTTTTATCATTCCCTACGTTTTCTTCACTTTTTTTTCAATCTTAAAAGATGATCGATACATCGTACCGATTTATCCAACTATGGCTATTATTTCGGCTCTTGTATTTGAATATATAAGAAATAAAAAAATAAAAATCCTCCTTATTAGCGTTACTGTTCTTATCAGTGTTTTAAATTTCTTAGGGGCAAGTTGGGGAATAGGACCCCTAGGGAAACAAGGACTGAAAGATATCGTTCTCCCGGAATTTATTAGACATCCAAGGAGAATATATATGACGACGATGGTTTGGCCACCAATTAAAGATGTGACAAAAGCAAGAACAATTGCCCGAATTGTAGCCGAGAATACAGGAGATAATAAGAATCCTTATGTCTTGAACACCTATACAGTAAATCCTCTTGAGCTTGATGTAGCACTGACATCACTTGAACAGTTCGAGCAGCGGGGAGTATTTCGTGCATGGAATTTACGAGTTATAAAGCGGGGAGATTACAACGATCTTTTTGCCCATCTTAACGCTGCAGATTTTCTTGTCGTTAAAACCATAAAGCCAATCGATGAAGCAAAGTACACTACATATGATACTGATCAGATGGTTCGGATTTTTAACCATGCACTTGAGCTACCGGATGGAAAATTACCAAGTGCATTCGTAAAAATTGCTACGGTGTATTATCCTCTTGATATGATAAATCTGAATATCTATAAGAAAAAGCGTGAAGTTAGCCAAGAAGAATGGGCAACTTTCGCAGCACTCTTAAAAAAGATTGACCCACAATATAAAGAAAAAATCGAAGAAGGATTTGAGAAAATAAACAATAAATAAATGAAGATTTCAATTATTATTCCAACATACAACAGTGGCGGTAGGGTCGTTGAACTTATTACACAACTAAAGAGGGTGAAGTTTGAGAAGCTGCAAACAGAAATTATTGTTGTTGACGATGCTTCAAACGACAACACACAGAAACTCCTCAAAAAAATAACAGGCATTGTCCTTATAAGACATAAAACTAATACAGGAAAGGGTGGGGCTGTTCGAACAGGCTTAGCACAAGCGAGCGGAGATATTTTTTTTATTCAAGATGATGATCTTGAGTACACTCCGGCTGAGATACCGAAACTTATCAGGCCAATTATTCTCTCAAAAGCTGACGTTGTCTATGGATCAAGACGTCTTAACAAGAAAAATACCTATTCTTCACCGCTCTATTACTTTGGTGGAGTCTTAGTCGATTCAATAATTAGTTTTCTTTTACAGGTAAAGTTAACAGATGCTATTACTGGCTCCAAGGCATTTACAAAACAAGTCTATGAAAGAATTTCCCCACTGGAAACTAACGGCTTTGATATCGAAGGGGAGTTAACGGCAAAAATTATTAAAGCTGGATTCAAGCCTGTAGAGATACCAATCTCCTATACACCCAGATCTACAAAAGAAGGGAAAAATATTCGCTGGCATCACGCAATCTCACTGATTACAGCTGTGCTGCGATACGCTTATTTTCGCTAAAATAAGACTCATACCACCGGTATGTGTGATTGAGCCCTGTTTCTAGTGAAAAACGAGGTTCCCATTGTAACTCCCGTCTTGCCTTAGCAAATGACACATACTGTGCCTGAATTTCAAAAGGTCTGACTTCTGCAATTTTTTCAATAGCCAGGCCTTTTCCAGAAATAGTAATCAGTTTCTGCATAAGGTCGGCAACTGAAACTGGATTTCCGCTACCAAAGTTATAAATTCTATTTTTCTTACTATCTTTAATCGAATGAACGGCCAAGGAAAGATAAGCATCGACAGCGTCATCAACAAATAAATAATCCCGCGTTGTTCCTCCGCCCCATAGCTTCGGAGCTTTATTTAAGAGAATGTTTCGAATCGTCTGTGGAATCACTCGATTGAAATTAAGATCATATGGTCCGTAGATATTTACAAACCTTGGTATCAGAACGGGAAGACTGTAGGTATCTGCATATGATTGCGCTATTAAGTCTGTACATGCCTTAGAAGTCTCGTATGGACGGGAAGGTCTTGGGATATATCCTTCATAATAAGGAAGCTTATTTTTTCCGTAGACATGTGAGCTTGATGCGATGATGACTCTTTCGAGATTATTCTTCCGTGCCGCTTCAAGAACTCCCAGAGTTCCGAGTATATTAACCTGGAATGTTTTATAAGGTGCTTTCTGCCCGACTTCTACGAGTGACTCGCCAGCAAGATGAAAACAAATTTCAATTTTTTTCTTGCTAATAATCTCATGAATCGTTTCCTGATCGAGAATGTCTACTTTGTAAATATTCCTTTTACTCACAGACCTGGAGACTCCATACACCTTTGCACCCAGAACAAGGAGTTTTTTTGCTAGATGAGATCCAATAAAACCAGTTATACCTGTGATCAGAATTCGTTTATCCTGTAACGATCGTGTGAGTCTCATTGAGGTTAAAACACTGTCTATCGATAAGAATCTATCATCTTTTGTAAACCTAGCTTTAGAGACACTTTTGGCTCCCAGGAAAGATTATGCTTTGCCTTTGAGATATCAAGAAGCCATTCATCTGCTTCAAAAATGCGATCAGGAAACTCACCGAATAAAGGCTGAGAGGTACTCTTGGTAAGCGTAAGTATCTCTGCTACCATCTCTTTTAACGAATACTGTTTTCCCCCTCCAAGGTTATATGTTTCCATCTTCTGTTCAGTCTGAACTGTTAACGGCAGAAGTAATGCATCAATTACATCATCGATAAAAATATAGTCTCTTTTTTTCTTACCAGAATTCAGAGGAATAGATTCATTTTGTAATGCTTTCAGAATAATCTGAGGAATAAAACGGGAAGTTGGTTGATTTGGACCGTATGTCGTACCTATTCGAAACAAAAAAGCTGAAAACCCAAGCTCCTGTGCATGGAGTGAAATCAATTGCTCAGCAGCAATTTTTGAAACGGCATAGGGAGAAGGAGGATTTGGTACCTGAGACTCGTTATATGGTAAATCACTGTCACCGTATACTTCCTCAGTACTTGTATAGATAAATCGATCCAGCGGAACGTCACGCAATGACTCTAAAAGATTTAACGTACCTTTAATGTTAATATCTATGCAACGTAAGGCAGTCTCATAATTTCTTGATAAATCTACTACTGCACCGAGGTGATAGATAACAGAAGGTTTTGATTCATGAACGGCTTGTTTTATATCAGAAAGATTTCGAAGATCTCCTTTGAAAAGAGATACTTGAAAGCCTTGTGATTGTAGTCTTTGCAACAAATGATGTCCTATAAACCCTGTTGAACCGGTAATAAATATATGTTGTTTCATCTTAATTTTTTGGCATGGTTGCCCTTTTCAGAGTTGCTACTCCATACGAGTAAAGATACACCCAACAGATCAGTGGATGCATAAACCACGCAACATCTCGTACTCTTTTATATCCTTGTATACTATCATATAAAGGCTTTATCACTGTAAGTGTATAAAGAGCGAAAAGCAGAAGTTTTATTGTGTCAGTTATTTTTTTGGGATTATAGATCAGGTATCTACGCTGAATTTTCCCTTGTAATAAGTAGCTTGAAAGAAATGCGATCCTTTTTTTAAGCAGCGATACGATATCAACTGCTGTATCATGAAAGATATCATTTTTTACTACTGCAAATCGATTATACCCATTTTCAATAAGATCAGAAAAAACATCAATATGCAAAAAATGTGATGGATCACTTTTCGCATACTTTAAAAGTATATCTCTTTGGTATACAACCCCATTACATCCGACAGTAGGTAACGTGTCGTTTGTGTGCTCGACGACAAAATACTCTTTCTCTTCTTTTATCTTTTTTCCAAGTATCCATCTACTACGATTTTGTGGCAATCGGTCAGGTCTACCGATATAGTAGACGATTGGATCCAAAACGCCAAATAATGCGCAGTACCTATTAAACACCGTCGTGTCCTTTTTATAGGCATAGTGAATGGTATTTGCATGGACGATGGAAGGATCATCGATAAAAGGCTGAACCATCCGCGCAATCCAGTCATGATCCAGAAGATAGTTGTCTGCATCAATGGATACGATCAAGTTATTCTTCGCTTCTCGTAATCCTATCGCACGCTGTGCTTCTGCATTTCGTTTAATCGGACTTTTTATACTCGTGAAACCATGTTTTTTCAATACCTGTAGCGTGCCATCTGTCGAACCACCGTCTACATTAAGATACTCAATTAAGTGTTTTGGATAGGACTGTGACATGATATATTCAACAGTTGTCTCAATAGTGCGTTCATTATTAAGCGTTACGATTATGATGCTAATTTTGGGTAAACTATTCATGTTCACAACTCGCTAGGATCTGAATAGGGTTTCTTTAAAGGTTTGATAGCTTTTTTCCCAGGTAAATTGTTTACTCCATGCTATTGCGCCTTTTCCAAGCTGCTCTCTTAAATACTTATCTTCTACTATCTTTTGCATTGCTATCGCCAACTCAGACGGATCAGGATTTTTTGAAAGAATGAGTCCTGTCTCTCCAGCTTTTACTGAATCTACTAAACCGGTCACACCACTCACAATTGCTGGTGTACCACATGCTGCTGCCTCAGTTACCACCATTCCCCATCCTTCTTTAACTGATGGAAGTAAAAGGGCCCATGCTTCCTGCATCCACTCTACTTTTACGTCAGAAGGGTTCTTATCGACAAAAAAATTGCTTTTGGTAATAAAAAGGATATTCTTTTCAAGATTAAATTCTTTCACCCTTTTTTGTAATCGCTCTTCATCAGGCCCATTACCTATGATTGCTAATCTCGCCTTTGGAATATTCCTAAGAACGATTCTCATTGCTTCTATACAAAGATCTGCCCTCTTCATACGCACTAATCTAGCTACAAAAACAAAAAGTGGATCTTTTGCTTTTTTATCACCTTGTACATATCTTTTATGATCTACTCCCAATGGGAATACTGAGATTTTATTTTTTTCTACTCCAAATGAGACAAGATCTTGCTTTGTACTGTCAGAATAAACAATAAACTTGGTACGTTTATAAGGAAGATACTCAACCCTTTCGAAAAGATACGAAAAAACAGAGAGAAGAAAAGGAAGCTCATAAAAGAGAACCTCCTTAGCTAATTGATTTACATAGGCAATTCGTTTCTCTTCAGGGACATAGAGAGGAGTCTGCCAGCAGATCGTATTTATCATATCAACCACTTTATCCGGCTTTGTAGACAGTGAATGATAGTACAGAAACGCATGAAAATAAACGGAGAATTTGTTCCCTTTTCGAATGACCTTTACTCCATCAATTGTTTCTTCTGGAGATGCGTTTTTAAAACTGCGAGAGAAGAATGTAACTGTATGGCCTTCACTTTTTAGCTTACGTGCCAATTCGAATGCGATTATCTCGGCACCACCTACCTCAGGGTTTTTTATATCTTTCCAGTTTAAAATCAAAATATTCATTATTCATGAAAAAGTTCTCTATTGGTGCTGACCCATTCATAGAGCTTTTTTATTCCTTGCTTTACGTTTATTTTAGGAGACCAGGCGAAATCTTTTTTCGCCTTTCTAATATCAGAAACGAATATTGGTTGATCCCCAGGTCGCCAGTCAGAAAAAACTGAATCTATTTTTTTGTTAAAAAGTGTTTCCAAAAGAGGCTTGAATTCTAGCCAAATTGAAAGTGTGTTTGTCGGACCTCCACCTATGTTGTAAATATTCCCGATCGCTTTTTCTTTATGAATAATTGCTAAATCATATGCTTGTATTAAGTCATCAATATAAAGTAAATCTCTTACTTGCTTCCCATTTCCATACACTGTTATTTTTTTTCCTAGCGTAATGGCAATAATAAACCATGCAACCCACCCCTGATCTTCAATTCCAAACTGACGAGGTCCATAAATACATGACTGACGAAAAACGATGGTGTTTAATCCATATATTCTATGATAATCACGCACATATTGATCAGCCGCTCCCTTACTGCATCCATAGGGTGAATGAAAATCTAATGTGTGAGTCTCAGGTACTCCGAATGGATAATCCTTAAAAGCGTATTTTGACTCCTCTTCTAAAACAATGACGTCTTCAAGCCCTCCATATACTTTGTTTGTCGAACTATAAATAAGCACAGCACTACTACTGGTTTTTCGTAGAGCTTCAAGAACATTAAAGGTCCCAAGAGCATTAGTCTCGAAATCTTCTCTCGGACTTTCAACTGATGTGGTGACAGCTACCTGACCAGCAAAATGAAATACTGCATCTGCACCCATTACTGATTCTTCTATTTTCGTATTATCGGTACGAACGTCTGCTTCTATGACTCTTGGCTTCTCTTTTGCAGCGCTATTGAGCCAATCGAGATTCGATTTAGTTCCCCTTCTTGAAAAGTTATCAAGAATGGTTACGTCATCTCCTCTGTTCAAGTAATAAAATGCAGTATTACTTCCGATAAATCCTGCTCCTCCTGTAATAACAACTTTCATATTATGGTAGATTGATACGGAAATTTAATTCGGGGTCGTACTTCCATTTGCGCTTATTGCCATCGTCGTAGTAACGGAGAATTTTTAACCGGTAGTAGACTGCTGCAGTATCCCAGAGCATATGAGTAATCGTTTGCCAGAAGCCTTTTGAGGCAATAGAAGAAACACCGGTAAAATCTAGCTCAATTGGTGCTTCGTAGATGCGTTTATATCCCAAATAGTAGGCAACCGCAAGAACCTCTATATCTATCGCGTAGGTTTTTACCAAAAGACGGGGTAAAACATCTTCAAGAACTTTCCTTCGAAAAAACTTCATGCCTACCTGCGTATCTTTAATTTGCAGTCCAAACAGAACTCGGACTAGTGATCGGTATCCCCATGACAACACTTTACGTATAAAAGGATAGTTCACTTTGGATACTGGATGAAGTTTACTTCCTACAATAATGTCAGCGTTATACCATTCGAAATGCTCAAGCAGCATTGATAACCCGTTTGGATGCAAATCCATACCTGCGTCAATAAAGCCGACGATGTCCCCTTTCGCCTTTGCCATACCGAAACGTACTGCATGTCCTTTTCCGAAATTGGTTTTGTACCCGGTAACAAATATTTTTGATGATGCTACTTTTTTTGCGTTTCTGAAGGTATTATCAACCATGCCGTCGACAACAACAATTATCTCGTAATCGTATCGTACTTGTTCCAGTACGTCTCGAATACGCATAAGATCTTGAGCAATCGTATTTTCTTGTTTAAATGTCGGGATAATTAATGAAACGAGATGTCTTTTCGAACTCGGCATAGAGATAAAAGAAGAGTTATCGTTTGTTGAGCGAATAAATGTAGTATAGCAAATGAGACATCAGAAGTAAAAACACAACAGTAATTGAAACAGAGATCACTTGAAGCAGGTCTTTATGGAAAAATGCGATTCCTACTATCTGAGATAGAGCTCCGAAGAGTATAAAAATATTGGGGATTATCTTATTGGTCGAGAGAAAATAGTTTGAACTAACCGTCAGAAGTGAATAGAGTCCAATAAAGATACCAAATATTCCTAGAAGTGGAGAGACATGAAGATACGCTTTTCCTGGAAGCAGGCTAATCATAAATCCGGGAAAAACAAAATATAAAAAGACAATTAACGAGGCACCAAGTCCGGTTAACAACACACTATAGAGAAGAAAGTGGCTATGTTTTCCTCCTTTTGCGTGCTGTTCTGAGACCAAGGGAAAAAGGACGAGTGCGATTGGTGCCACAGCAAAATAGATAACTTTTCCCATAACTGAAAGAACGCTATAGTCTCCAGAAAGAGCTCCAGGAAAAAAGTGTCGTACAAGAATAAGATCTGATGTAAAAAGAGACGTTAAAGAAAGTGTTGTTAAGAAAACAGGAATAGCATAGTTTCGTACTGCCTTCTGATCAGTAAACGCTCCCTTTTCTCCTTTATACTTTCGGACCAACCACATCGTTACAAGAAAGCTAAAAATGATACTTATCGTAATGGCACCAAAAGCACCCATAGTCTTAAGTCCAATAGTGACAAGAATAAATGCAAAAATCAGTTTGCTTACTGCCTCAACGGTATTAGAAATGGCATATCCGAAAAAATCCGTTAAACCCTGAAGAAGGCTCCTTCCTAGAAACGTGTAAAGACTCACGAAAAAACTGACCACAACCAAAAGCATGATGAAATGCGATGAAAGGTGAAGAAATGAAGCAATAAAAGGAGAAAGAATAAGCAGAATAACTGATCCGATAACGCCATATATTGAGATAATTCTCATAAAGTATGAGTGAAGTACGCTGATTGCCTTATAGTCTCCTCTCCCTTTATAGCTGGCTGAAAATTTAATAACGACAAGAGCCATCGTATTTAGTGGAACAGAGAAAATGTAAAAAAACGCAACAGCACCTTCGAGTTCTCCCAGCATTGGTCTAGTGAGCATCCTCGCCATGAGCAAGTGATAGAGATAGTTCCCAATACTTATTGACGCAGTTGCGAGGTACATCATCACAGTGGCACCAATAAATTTGTTTGCAAATAATTTTCTTATCATTTGTGAAGATTGTTATAAAGACTCATTGTTTCTTGTGCTGTTTTTTCCCAGGAGAATTTCTTCGATTGTTCGAGTCCATGAAGAGACAATTTCTTTTGAAGAGAGGTATCCGCCAGTATAGTCTCTATACCCTTTCCTATGCTCTGCTCGTCTTCTGCATCGACATAGAAGCAAGCATCCTCAGCAACCTCTGGGAGAGAGCCACGCTTAGTTGTAATCACAGGGCAACCAGAAGACATCGCCTCAAGTACTGGCAAGCCAAATCCTTCGTATAGTGAAGGCATTACTAATACTGATGCTTCTTTGTAGAGTGAAACCAACTCTTCCGTCGAAACGAATCCCAGCTTCTGAATAAATGGAACTCCTTCTGTCTCTAATTGTGCTGTGAGAAGATCTTTATTCCATACATTCCCTAAATCGACTACCTTTTCTGTAAGCGCTTTCCCTACCATAACTAGAGGAATTTCTTTTTTCTTAACTGCACTAATAAGACGTGGAAGATTTTTGTTCCATGTTGCATCGCCAACATAGAGCGCGAATTGTTCTGGAAGATGATACTTTTCTCGCAGAGATTTTCTTGCATGCTCTGTTATGTTTTTTCCATTAAACATGGTACCAGCAGCAAGTGGGATAACATGAACGAATTCTTCAGGAACTCCAACAAGTCGCATAATGTCTTTTTTTGAGGATACAGAGTCAGTAATGATTGCAGCAATATGTTTCAGTTTATTACGTTGAAGAAACCAGATAAGGTTTCCTTTTAAACCAGCTGGAAAATGCTGCGGGAAAACGAGGGGAATAAGATCATGAATCGTTACAACTGTTTTCTTTGAAATCCTTGATCCAAGCGTCGTAAAAAAAGGATCAAAATACGGGATATGGAATATGTCATACTCACTTGGTGTCTCGCTTTTGCCATTGAAAAAAGAATACTTCTCCTGGGGAAAGTGGCTGAGAAGAGCTTCTTGCAAATGGCGAACATAGAACCCTGATCCACGGACACTATGCCCACTACTCAGTGGTGAAATATCTAAGGCAATCTTCATGATTTTTTGATTGATTTTTGCTGTTTGTTAGTGAACAACAACGGCAGTAAAAGGAGAGAAAAAGCTATGATAGTCATATATTTTCCAATGCTTCTTATTATTGTATCAGTAAATTGCAAATGAATGGTATGCTCACCTTTCGGTACCTTAACAGCAAGTATTCCATTTGCATTTTCTAGTGTCACCTGCTTGTTATCGATGCTACCGACCCATCCTGGAAAATAAACGAGGTACATATCTAATACTCCGCTATGTTCCCCTCGCGTCGTGAATGTATAGTTGGTAAAGGTATGTTTCGTTATCCTGACCGTACCTGAAGGAAAATCTGCCCGATTCTGGACTTTTTGTGGTACGGTTGGTAACCATTTCGTGTTAAATAAATTTCCTGGACTATTGGTACCATCGATAAAATTGCTCCTTGTCGTATAGTACGAATCACTTCTATATAAGTAATGATCCGGCTTTGCATACCCAATGCCTAAAATTACAACCAAGAAGATTAATATATACAGCATAAATTTTTCTCTCCAGAGAGTTATTGCTGCTCCTGCAAGAAATGAGCAGATCACTATAACAAGACTTAAAAGACGCCAAGGGAACTGAAAATACTGCAAAAGAGGTAGAGCATTCCACAGTGGTAACGAATAACGGAGCATTAAGAAAACGATGATACAGAGAACAGCTAAAAATGCGAGAAGGATAAATGCTTCGCGGTTTTTCTTTTTTCGAAATCTGAAAAAGAGCGCTATACTGAGAAAAATAACAACTATATTAGCTATTCCTAACTGATATGACATTTGATTCTGTAAATCTCCTGCTGAAAAACCAGATCCCCACGAAGGAATTATCAGTTGATATAGCTCAGGGAAATTTTTACCTATCTCATAAATCTGTAACCCTACGACATACTGCTTCTCCACTAATGCAGGAACCCAAAAAATACTACTCACAAGGAGTCCTGAAATGAGGATAGCAAGACTCTTAAGAAGCATGTTCATAGGCTGCTTCTGATAGAAAAAGAGAACGAGAGCATATACGACTGCAAAGCAGAAAAACATGACTGCAAGAATATTATGAGAAAAAATAACTAGGCTTAAAAAAAGTACTGAAAGAAAAAAGTATCGATAGGTACGTTTTTTATAAAACTCTGTGATCGCCCATAGAAAACAAGGGAAAAATGCCAGCGCCCACACCTCACCCACAGAACCTCTAATGTATGTATCAACGAATCGATAAGGCGCAAACGAATAAAATACTGACGAGACAACCCCTCCTTTTTCTCCCCAGAAAGCTTTACTCCAGAAATACATCCCAACTGCACCAACCACAGTAGCTAGAAAAAGACTCACCTTAAAAGAGTCGATAAAACTTAACCCAACTGAATGAAGCAGTGATGCAACATAGTTAGGCAACGGATAGACAAAATTGAATAGAGGCACACCATATCCATTATTCAGATCAGGTGCCCAGCGCGGGTAGATACTACCCTCGTGGAGCATCTTGTCAAACTGATAAAAACGTATGACATGATACTCACCATCGTGCGTTGGTGGTAAACCTTCATGCAAGAGAGCATACCCTGATAAAAATGAGAAAAGAAGAATGATAACTATCGAGTAGTATTTTTTGACCATACACGTTTTTGTACAAAGAAATACATCCCTACAGCCGCAATCGGTATCAGCGTTACCAGTATTTTAAGAAGAGGAGTTATTCCAAAATGAGTCAGTAAGAACATATATGGCACGTATCTGAGCAATAAACCAAACGAGAGGGCTATAAGAAGAGCTCGAAGCAGTGTATTCCTATACACAAATGGCAGAAAGATCAATAGCCAGACAGCATACCATGGGTAGATTTCTTCACGGAGTGGTGAGAGTATAAAAACTGCTAACATCGCAAAAAGACCAAGGTAATAGCGGCGATTTTCTGACACGTGTTTTCTTTGTATTTCCTCCCACCATATGAGAAGGAAAACTGGAATAAGAAAAACTGTAGCAAACTTTATCAGTATGGATACCAGTAGAGCAAAAGAGGATAAGAGAAGCCTTTTTTTTCTGAGGAGAGCATACGCAAGCACTACAAAAAACATCATTACGATATCGTTATGATTCCCAATGAGTGCTTCAATCACTACTAAAGGATTAAAGACAAAAAGAGCTAAACCCACTATGTCCTTTGTCATCTTTTTTAAGAGAAATACTGTGCCGAGAAAAAAAGTTACGATCAACCCTTTAAACAAAAAAAGGATGAGGATGAAGTTTCCAAAACCTACAAGATACGGAACACCCGTTAACACTATCCATAGTGGTCCGTACAGAGCAGTTTTATTCGCTGCATGCATAAAAAGTAATAACGGATCGCGCAAGAACTCTATGGGCATTATCAAATAAGGGTTTTCATGATAGAAAAAAAGTGTCTTTGCAGTCGCAATATAGTTAAAAATATCATGCGAAAGCATTGCAGAATATGAAAAAAACAAGATGATTACCGTAAGATATATGCCAAAAACCACATCACTGTGTTTTAGAACTCCTTTTTTCAGTAGCGATATCCACCCCCAATAAAAGAGAAAGAAAGTCACAATCATCGTAATATAAAGAACCGTCTTCACAAGTTGAGATGCTACTAAAAAATCAGGTATATAGGGCTTCAGATAAGCAAGGTTAGGATCAGTAAAGAAGTAGGAAAAAATGACAACAAGGAAAAGAAAGACCATATACAATAATAGAAAGATTTTTCTCATAATGAACGCATTCGTATCTTAATCGCCGTTTGTATATCATTTCTAATAGGTAAATCCTGTGGTTGAGATTTTTCTGGCTCCCAGAGAAAGGTCTCGGGCAAAACATTTTCTAAAGACTTCAGCACTTCGATATGCTTCTCTGCTGCTGACTGGAGTATTTTTTCTTTATCTGAAACATCTTTGTTTTCTTTTTTAGCACGATTGAGAAACGTGGGGGTCAATGAAAAATATTCATCAGACTTATGGAGAGCAGATACAGCCAGAAGATACTGATTGTACTCAAATAATGTTTTTGCCTGAACGAGGTATTTGTCTGCTTCTTTAAGATTATACGCAAACTGTCCGAGATTTCCGAAATACCAGTAACGAGAAGCCTTCTCTGAAAGCTTTGAGAGCATATAGAATTTACTTCCTGGCATACTCGATGGATAGGGAAGTACATACGATGATGCAGCAATAGCCTCGTAAGGAAAAAGGAAAGAAAAAAAGAGAAGAAGAGGTAGAAAAAATCTCATGAATTATGTTTTTTATGAAACTCCCAGGCTGTTTTTACAATAGTCTCAAGATCAGATGACTGAGGACTAAATGAAAGCTCCTCTTTTATTCTCGTGGCATCAGCTACCAATACATCAGCATCTCCTGGGCGTCGGGGTTTTTCATTGAGTGTGAGCGGTTGACCTGAGACTTTTTTGACCATATCCACGACTTCTTTATTTGAATAGCCCTTCCCCGTTCCCACGTTGTAGATAAACCTGCCTTTATGATCAACCAGGTGGTTCAGTGCCAGTATATGTGCTTCTGCGAGATCGAGTACATGAATATAATCCCGTACTGCAGTACCATCATCGGTAGCGTAATCTGTACCGTAGAGATCAAATGTGTCCCCCTTTAGTGACGCCTTAATAGCACTAGGAATAATATGCGTTTCTGGAGTATGCACTTCTCCCATACTCCCGTCTACCAATGCTCCTGCAGCATTAAAATAACGAAGAATTACATGACTAATACCGTGTATCTCACCATACCAGCGAAGCATCTGTTCAACGATAAGCTTACTTTCTCCGTATGGATTTGTCGGCTTTGTAACATGCGTCTCTGGAATTGGCACGTGCGTTGGGTTTCCATACACACCAGCTGTTGATGAGAAAATAAAACGAGTCACACTATGTTTCGCCATGGCATCGAGTAAATGCACGGCAGTTTGCACATTATTGCTGAAATACTTACTTGGTAACTGCATTGATTCTCCCATTGATATGTATGCAGCGAAATGCATGACTCCATCAAACTCATGATCATTAAACAGCTTTGATACAAATCCGTCATCTAGAAGATTTCCTACGACTAGTGTTGCTTTTTGCGGAACTGAATCACGATAGCCTTTCTCAAGACTATCAACTACCACCACCTCATACTCTTCATCGAGCAATCGATTGGTCATAATACTTCCGATATATCCTGCGCCACCCGTAACAAGTATTTTTTTCATCTCGTTTTTCTCCTCTTTAGATATTTTACATAAGATACTGGAAAGCGCAATGCAGAGAAGAATGAGAAGACAAATCCTTGCCAGGAGTCCATAAATCCTTTATGTCTCACATAGGTTAGCAAAAACCAGTAACTCGGAAGAAGCAATAGCTGTTTTATGCATTGAGGAATTGTAGCTTTCGTATCGCTTTCACGCAGTTCATCCGCAATAAGATCCGTGTATCTACCAAATCGCAAGAGATATCTGTTGAGTGATGGATCTGCAATATGTGTCAGAGGATGTGTGAGGTAACCTACTTTACCATCAACAATTGCTTGTTCATGAACACTTTTTTGGGGTAATCTCCCCTTTCCTCGGCGATACAATCGAAGTGTATAGTCAGGATACTGCCCACCCTTCATTAAAAATCTCCCAAGAAAGAAATTTTTTCTCGGAATCCAAAATCCGTTTTTTTCTTTTTCCTCTTTAAGAATATTTTGTATTTCTGACGCTAACTCTTTACTTACTCGTTCGTCTGCGTCCAGTTGTAGTATCCAATCTGAGGAAGCCTTATCAATGGCTTTCTGCTTATTAATGTGGAAAATGGGGGGGTTATCTGTATTGATTACCGTTGCGCTGAATTCTTTTGCAATCTCTACTGTTTTATCCGATGATCCACCGTCAACGATAACAACCTCATCTGCAAGAGACTTAACTGAATCTAAACAGTCTCGCAAGTTTTTTTCTTCGTTATATGTAGCAAGGACAACACTTAACGTAGCCATAGTTTTTTTGGTAAGAAAAGGAGTATAAGCACTCCAATAACACTCAGTATACTTACAATATCTGCAAGCCTTCGTAGCTTTGTTTCGCCGAACTGAACATTCACCATATGTTTTCCAGGAGACACATAGTACGTCATCAGACCTCTATGTCGTTCGTCCTGAAAATTGACAGCATCAATCGGTAGGACTTCTCCATCGACGAAGACGTTCCAACCAGGAAAATAGAGAGTATTCTCACGAATTCGAGCTGTCGTTTTCGCATCGATTGAGTATATATGTTGTGTTGATTTACGGAAAGTCCGTGTAATAGTTCCCTCTCCTTCCACAACTTCTGCTTCTTTTTTAAACGGGCGCTCCATAAAACGAATAGACCAAATTGGAGCGCTTTCTCCTGTATCAGTTGTTCCATAGTACGTTCTCTGAAAAAATGAATCAGGAAGAGTTAGAAAATTGTTTGCATGCCAGTAATCTTTTTGCAAGAAGAGGAGAAAAAAGAGCCCGAGAAAAAAGATGTACTTTTGTATCCTTTTCGGCATAAGAAAAAGACTCACTGCTCCAAGTACTGCGGTCGTAAACACAGTTACGCTTAAAAAACGCCAAGGAAACTGAAATTTTTGTAGTGTTGTAATGATTTTCCAGACCGGGGCAGAGAGATTTGACATAATAAAGAGCGAGAAAAGGAAAATGAGAAGAAGAACTATCATGAATATTCGGTAAGGATTCTTTTTGAGGTTCAGCTTCAACGTTAGTATGAATGCCCCAATCACTGCTAGCCACTGTACTATCCCTACTTGTACCGTGAACTGTCCCGTGCCTCCATAGTTCCACGAACCATACAAAAAGTCCTTTACTTGAACAAATCGCTTTGCATACTCACCTGCACTTACCTTATCTCGTAACGTATATTTTCCTTCAAGAAATGCAGGCATCCAGAAAAACGCAGATAAACCCATTCCAAAGATAAATACAATCACAGTTTTATAAAGATATGTCTTGTTAAGTTTTTTTGATCGGAAAAGAAAGAGAATATAAAGAATAAGAAGCGGATAAAACATAAGACTAATCGCATTATGGGAAAGCATGAGTCCAGCAACCGCCAAACTCCCACCGATAATCGAAAAACGACTGTTCCCTTTCTCAGCAATCCTGGTCAGAAAATAGAGAATGAGTGGTGGAAAAATAAAAGCCACATGTTCTCCTATCGCACCACGGACGTACAGATCGATAAAACGATACGGTGCAAAGGCATAAAGAAATGCTGCAGCAAGACCTGGAATATCTCCCCATAGCCTACGCGCCCAAAGAAACATAGTTAGTCCACTCAGAACAAAACTGATTCCAAAAACCGCTTTTGTACTATCAATAAGGCTTAATCCGAAAAAATGGAAAAGCGAAGCAGTATAAGAAGGTAAGGGATATAAAAACATCAAAATTGGATGCCCATATCCCCAGTTTAGATCTGGAGCCCAGCGAGGTATTATATTTCCTTCAGAAAGATTTCTATAAAAATTAGCGATTCTCGCGACATGATCCTTCCCATCATGAGTAATTGGCAAGCCTGGATGGAGCAAATCAAAAAGAGGTAGTAGAAGAGCAAGAAAAAGCAGCAAAAATAGTAAGTTATTTTTTATTTTCATTGAGTGTCCGTTTTTGAACAATGAGTCCGCTTCTTAATTGCTTCGTATACTCTATATTACCAGTTTTCACCACCGTTTCAAGCCAACCTTTATAACTCCACGGTTTTTCAGGGTCAGGTTCTATCAGGAGAAAAAACGTATCACCTTTTTCGTATCTCGGAACAAAACCAAATCGATCCTCTCCATACCACCAAAGTAAGTAGTCATATACATCTGTGTACACTGGTGGTGTGAATATTAATACATTGAACTGCTTTTCACCCGCATCTTGATACAGTGTTTTTACTGCATCTAATTTCCCTTGAAATTTCGCAATACCGCCATAGTCGGGAAATGCATATAGGTTATATAGGCGAATGCTACCATAAAAGAAAAACAGTACTCCTACAAAGATGAGAAATACTTTGCCTATGGGCTTTTCCCATGCCCTACTGAAGAGTAATCCCAAAAGCAAAAGAAAAAATCCCTGGAAACCAGTCAAGAACCAATACCGTATTGGAAATGGATATAACAATGATAAAAGAAACATAATTACAACCATACTTGTTATCATGTGTATAAATGTATGGCTAGAATCCTTATCTTTTTTCTTTTTTCGAAAAAGAGTAATCAGAGAAAAGACAAGATAGGCTAAAATTACCTGCGGAAGATACTGCAAATAGCCATCTCGAGGAAATGTTGTACGGAAATTATAATAAAACAAATCGATATGATTTTTCACTAATGCCAAATACGAATAGTCTTCACCCGTTACCGTCAATCCTTGTGTACTTCCCTCAAATAAACGCATAACAGACTTAGTCATCAAAAACTCGTGGCGGATATCAAAAAGTATTTGAGGAAGAAAGAGACTAGCACCTAAGATAAATCCTAGCAAGAAAAACTTAGTTTTATATACTGCTCTGTGGAAGATAAACAAGAAGATCAGGGTACCTACGAAGAAAAAGACAGCAAGTGCCGTTTCAAAATGGAACATGAGAAAAATAATTGGCCACAAGAAAAGATGATATTTTACCTTCTTTTCTACTACAAAAAAAAGGGTAAAAATATAGAGAATAATAAGTAACCACATCGGATGCGGATTCCAGCTATATGTGGCTGCAGCGATTGCTTCTGGGCTGAAAGTAAAAAGAAAAAGGGTAAAAAGAGCAGCAGTTTTACCAAACAGCTTGTTCATAAAAAATGTCGATATAAGTATGGTGCTCATACTAATAACGAGCATTAATATGACAGCGCCCCACGGATCTCCATGGGCTAGAAACGTAGGAATGACAAGTAAGTAATACCACAATGGTCCTTGGAATACTCCTTGCAAGCTTGTATACGGCCCAATAAGTGTTAGATGATGGTCATAAAGGATACCTTTTACTTCCATCATATCTCTACCCTGATCGACTAAGAATAAAAAATTATGGGAGAGTGTTTCGCTCGCACGAAAGGCAAAGGCGATAACGAAAAAAACGATAGAAAGAATAAGAAAAAGTTTTTTATTCATTTTCCACAACGATGACAGCCTCTTTCCTATCAAGATTCATGAAGCTTTTTTTAGTCACATCTTTGGGAAAGTCTGAAGGATTACCAATAAATACACCTGATTGCTCTTTCTCCCAGGTAATCGGACGAAATGATACGTTGTTAATCGTATGTGACTCAGCATAGCCTCCAGACTTTGTCCCTCCAAGCTTGTGGTACACTTCGGGATCAAAACGAGTATAAAAAAGATAGAACATATAGGATTGATAGAGATTATCTTTATTTGAAACAACAATAGGCGTTTCCTTTTTCAAAGTCTTGGTATACTGCATCGCTTGGGCTAGAGCATACTGAAAGGATGCAGACTGTGTTTTCGGAAATACCGTAAAATATTGAAAAGACATAAATGTAACGCTAGTAACCATAAGAACAAGAAATGCACCTTTCGCTTGCAGTTTTTTTTGATCCTTTATCATACTAAGTAAAAACACACATCCTATACCTGATAAAATCTGCCAGGTAGGTAGAAATGTAAAAGTACGCATAGCATGAGGCGCGTCAGTTGTAATTGCTGCAGGAAATGGAGAAGTGAGAAGCCAGATAAGAAGAAACGCTTTTACTCTCCAAGATAAACTCACTCGTATGAGTATTACTATTCCGATAAGAATAGGCAGTATCTCCCATACATAGAGTAGTCCAATGTGAGGGATTTTATGTCGGTCTTCATGAGCATTAAGAAACAACCACTGAGGATTAAAATGGGAAAGATAATTTTGTAGAAAAATTTTGGGGAAAACTATTTTTTCACTATGTTCCAGAGATCTCAGTCTATCTCCTTTTAGTTTTGCAGCAACGTATTTTTTTTGCTCTTCTTGAAATACTGTGCTATCTCTTGAAAAAGCATTTGTTGCTTTGAAACGGATAAGAGCATCTGGCTTTGAAGATACAACGAAAAGGGGAATAAGTATACCAATAGATATTATGCCACTTATTAACACGACTGCCTTTCTTTTCCATAGATCTTTTACAAACAAAGCACAAAGAATCAGAAGGAGTATCGGTGTAATTATTTTCTGACTCTGATATGCGTACAAGGACACCGTAAAGCTAATAAATGAGAAGAAGAGGAAATACCATTTATCAGAATGAATCCCCTTTAAAAATAAGTAAATTCCCAGTAGTACCGTGAAGAACCCAAGATTAACCTCATGACCTAATCGAGAAATATAGATATGCCAGGGCGAAACAGCGAACAGTGCAAACGCCACAAAGGCAATGTCATCAGTTAAGAGTTCTCTTTTCCCCACAGTAATCTTTTTTGTGTTAAACAACTCTTTAACGAGGAGGTAAACAAGGGGTACAGCCAGAATGGAAAGAAGTACGGATGGTAAACGAACAGATGTGACGCTAAAACCAAGTAACCAGACAAAGGGGACTACTAGATAAACATAAAGCCCAGGTCGCCAGTCATCATATGCTCTCAGAAGCAATGGCGATGTGTAACCATACTCATCCTTCCCTGTTTGTAGAATTGAATAGGCATTATAACCAATCGAGACTTCATCAAGAGATGCAGAAGGAGGAACTGATGCCAAGCGGTATGACCGGAACATCGTCGCAAAAAGAAGAATAATAAGGAATAGCTTTTTTTTATTCATTCGACTCCATAAAATTTACGCTTGTAAAAGTAATATAAATAGGTTTCTGGCGAACCATAGGTAAATTCGTTTCCTTTCCCATCTTTTATATCTTGTAACACCTTCTGTCGATAAAACCCAAGACCCCTCTCCTTAAAGGTAACAAATTCCTGTATATTCTTCAGTACATAAATGCAAAACAGTAGAATAAAGGCACCAACAAAGAGCTTACTTTTACTCTTCAATAGAAGCAGTGCCAAATATGAGACTACTATTATGACCTGAAGGCGTATACTTGAAAAATAATAGTCAGTAAGATCTCCTCTGTAGGTCGAAAAAAGTATCCAGGGAATGAAAATCCACATTATTAAGAGATAGCAAAAAAATGTTTTTTCCCTTGATGGCTTTCTCATGCCATAGAGGAAAAGAAATAATGGCAGAAACAAAAACTTTAATGGATAAAGTACTGGGAAAAGCAAAGGATTCTGGAACTCATAAAACGCGTCGTTTGCGATTTGGAAAAATCGCCGCAGATGGAATCCATGATAATTATTGTGGAGAAATGACGACAAGCTATGCGCTGGTAATGATTCTTTCGCACTCGAGACAAGAAATAATGGTACTAACCAAACAAGAAACAACACTGAAGCAACAAGAGCATGTACAAGTGTGGTCTTATTTCTTGGAAAAAACGGGAGCGCTATCAGAATGAGAGGAAGATAGAAAATTGAGGTAAAGTGGATATGAAAAGAGAACCCAAGAAGAAACATTAAGAGATAAAGATACTTCAACTTCCCAAGCATTATTTGGTAGAGCGCGTAGAAAATACCCAGCGATAGTACAGGGATAAAATTCACCGGCCACTGTACTCGATCAGAGTAGATGGCATAAAAAGAAATAGCATAGAGAAAAGATGCTACAAGCGCTATGGGAGCTGAAAATATTTTTTTCGTTACGAAAAATAAGACGCAAAATGTTATGAGACTGGTCACCCCTGCAGCTAAACCCGAAGCGATTGGATCAAGATTCGTAAGAAAATAAAAAAATGTAATAAAGTAGTAGTAAAAAGGCCCTATAAAGATTCCACTACTCTGTTTTCCCTGCATTCCAAGTAATGGATACTCTTTATTTATCAGCATGTTTTTTGCATGCCAGGCATTATCTACTTGATCCCACGTAAACTGTAATCTATTTTCGAGTTGATAAAATCTGAAAAAAATATGAATCAGTATGATACAGAAGAAAATTACCTTGTATTTATGTTTCTTTAAAAAAGAGGGGATTGATGTAATCATCATCGAACTATCTTAATAGCAGACTCTCCATTCAAAAATTTAACTTCTTTGAGTACGTTAGCATCCTTTGGAAAATCTGATGGTTTTCCAAAGTAAAGAATACGAGAAGATCTCTCTTCTTTAGACCAATCAATTGGGCGAAATGAAAACTTTCCAAATGCGTGATTCTCTTTAAAGCCTCCTGATGCAGATTTTCCTACTTCTTGATAATCACGTGGAGGGTATTGTAAGTAGAAAAGAAAAAACATGTAAGACTGGTCCAGATGGGGTTTATTGTCAACAACAATTTTTTCATACTCATCTTGATGTTCTTTTACATAACTTATTGCTTCTTTGTATCCGTACTGCCAATCAAGAGAATTAAAGTAATTTTGTTGCACAAAATATTGATTAAGAAAATAGGTAAAATTAAAAATGATAAAACAGATATATACATAGCTGAGCGCTTTCATAACTATGGAGTTACGTGCTTTTATAAAGCAGAATGCTTCTAGCAGGCCGAATGCCACAAAAATTTGAAACATAGGGAGAAAATTTAACGTACGCACAGCGTGAGGAACTCCACTGGTAATTGATGCAGGTACAGGAGCTAAGAAAAACCAAAGAAACAAAATAAGCTTTGTCTTTCTTTCAAGTTTGCTGAAAAGAACAATATATATTCCAATAAAGAGGAACGGAACTTCCCACCAGTACAAAAGACCCATTCGGGGAGCATGATGTCTCGCTAAATCTCCCGTAATAAATAACCAGTTGAGATCATAATGAGAGAGATAGCCTGACACAATTGCTCGGGCATAGAGGAACCTTCTGTTATCAAGCACTTGTCCTATGAAATCATTTCTTTCTTTATCTCTTATTACTTTTGCAACATTTTGTTTAAGAAATTGCGTTTTGTCTGAAAAAACTGAAACTCCACGAGCACGAGCAAATGCTTCTTGGTTCGTGACCGAATACATGATGAGTGGCATAATGAGAACCAAACCTGTAACGGCAGCAAGCATAAGAAATTTTTTAGGTATTCGTAGAAGGGATTTATAGAAAAGAAGCAAAAACGTCAAAACCAATAGTGGCACAAATACCTTCTCACTCTGATAGATATACAAACTCATCGTAAAGAAAAAGGCGGAAAGTGTTAACAAAAGCGGTTTCCGTATCCCCTTCAAGAAAAAGAGCGCACCTAATACATTAAGTGCAAGCCCAACATTTGACTCAAAGCCAATACGGGAAAACTGTATGTGCCAAGGAGAGATCGCTAAAAGGGCAGCTGAAAGAAGTGCTATGGATTCGGCCGAAATTATTCTTTTATGTATCTCTACTTCTTTCTTATTAAGAAGCTCTCTGACTAAAAAATAAACAGCCACAACGGTTATCATGCCGAATACAACTGAGGGTAATCGCACCGATACTGTGTTCAAACCAAAAACAGCGACAAAAGGAACCACTAAGTAGGCATAAAGAGCAGGCTTGTAATCATCGTATGAACGAAGAACGATAGGAAGAAACTGTCCATACTCATCTCGGCCCGTCTGTAAAAGTGAGTAGGCGTTGTATCCCAGTGCTACCTCATCCCAATTAGGTGACGGAGGAACGTCACCCAGCTTATAAAATCGCATCACTCCTGCAAGAAGTGTAACTAACAAGAGAAACAATACTATGTATTTTTTCATAGCTCGTATGCAACCATACTCGGATCACCATTTAAAAGAGGAAATGTTTTTTTGACATGAGCCCCTTCAGGTACATTTGCTGGCAAATCTATATATAAATTCTTTTCTCCACTCTTTCCAAGCGTTACTGGAGTTTTACCGAAACGATACTTCCCGAATCCTTCAACGGTAACAAAACCGAATGCATCTCTCTGTATTATTGCAGTCTTTCGGAAAAAGGCTGGATCTGTTTGTGAATAAAACAAATAATACGCATACGGTCTTCCAAGCTCTGAAGTAACGAGTATCTTATCGTAATGATTTTCCATTGAGTTTGCGTAGGCTATGCTTTCTTTATACCCATACTGCCATTCTGCCGAATATTCATACGGATACTGCGCGTAGTAGTCATGCACATAGTAGAGTACTTGAGAAGAGATAATAGCGAGTCCTACACCAAGAAGAAGATATCTTACTTTTATCCCTAGAATGCTAGAATGAATATCCTTTAAAGACTGAACAAGCCACACAACCCCATATCCAGTGAGTATTTGAAAAGTAGGTAGTGTGGTCTCGATTCGAAGAGCATGCGGTGTCTCACGAGCGGTAGCTGCTGGAATGATACCCATAACCAGCCATACGGGAAGTATCCACCAACTTCCTTCTTTTTTCTTAAACAGATACAACAATCCAATGAGAAAAGGCACTACTTCCCAAAGGTATAGCTGCCCTACTTCCTGTATTGAGAATTTAGGATTACCATCTCCTTTAATGAAAAGAAAATTCGGATTAAGATTATCGAAGTAATGTTTTACATACTCTCGCGCGTACCCTACCCTCCTGTTATGGAGAAGGTTTGACCAGATTGCACCATGATCATTGGCAATTTCTTGATTAGAACGTTCTACGACACCTTTATCGGTAAAAATATTTACTTCTTTATACCGTAGACCCGCCTGTGGAGAAAGAAGAAACCCAACTGTCGGTAAAAGAACAAGGATGCCGATAAATCCTGAAAGTAAGGTTATCTTCTTCATAGCAAAAAGCTTTTTTCTAAACCCGATCAAGAGGACTAATACGAGAAGAGGCGCAACAACACGTGTGGTATTAAATGTGTAGATAGTTGCTACAAATGAGAGCACTGAAAAAGGAAGAGCAATCTTTCGTCCTTGCACAGCTATAAGAAAAAGCAGAACTCCCAATAGAAGAAAAAACGTTGCCACATTTGCCTCAAATGCGGCACGAGAAAGATTAATATGCCAAGGGGAAAGCGCAAAAATACTACTAGCAGCAAGTGCATACCATTTTTTGTTGCTGGATGAGGGAAAAATCCTTCTCGTGAGAAAATAGACTAAGATAACACTTAGTGAACCAAAAAATGCTGATGGAAGACGAACTGCGAATTCATTCAAACCCAGTAAGCGAACAGGAAGTACCGTCAAATAGGCGTATACCGGAGGTTTAAAGTCTCCGAAGGACTCAATGTACGTAACAGGAAGAAATTTCCCAAACTCGTCTCTCCCATCAATACCTATGGTGTATGCATTATACCCCCAAGCTACTTCGTCCCACGTTAACGATGGGGGATTTGCTCCTAAACTGAAGAAACGCATGAGAAAACCGAGAAAGAAGATGAGAATTGCAAGCATTTTAGTGTATTATATCGTAAACTGATGAATACATATACATGATAGCATCCTTTGGAAAAAACATAAGTAAGACTGTACTCCTTTTTGTCCTTATTACCACAGTGGCAGCTCTATTTCGTGTCACGTATCTTAATTATATCGAGTTTAAAACAGATGAGGGAATCAACATCTTTCTGGCATCGCGTCCCCTCTTCGGGCATGCTATGCCTCCAGGAGGAACCGTCTCAAGTGTCGGAGTCTTAAATTTCCCCCTTCTCAACTACCTTCTCTTTCCTGCAATCCTTTTATCGACAGATCCACGATTTATTTCTTTATACATAGGTGTCATGAACAGTGTCGCTATCGGGATCTTTTTTATTTTTCTAAAAAAATATTATGGATTAATTACTGCTCTTATTACATCACTCTTGATGGCATCGGCGCCGTGGGCTGTTCTCTATTCTCGAAAGATTTGGGCACAAGATCTTATCGTACCCTTCTTTATATTGCTGTTTATCAGTGTTCATAAAATTCTTATCGATAAAAACAAAAAATACTGGTTCTTATACTGTTTTGCTGGGTTAATGCTGCTTCAGATCCATCAAGCAAATATATTCTTTCTTTTCCCCCTTTCAATTTTTCTTCTTTTTAAAAAACCTATATTCTCGAAAAAAGCTGCCTTCGTGGGATTATTAATAGGTATACTTCCAGTCATCCCTTTTCTTCTCTTTCAAGTACAACAAGGTTGCCCTGACTGTACTGCATTACTCTCTGTCAGTAGTCGACTCAGTGATAAAAACCCACTTGTTCTTTTTCTAAGGCCTCTTCAGATTATTAGTCAAGGGAATTTCCATAGCCTTATGGGCGATGACATGCTACCGTTTTCGACCCAATTTCCTCTCATCTTTTCTCTTCGCCGATTATTATATCTTGAGTACTTTCTTTTGCCCCTCGGATTCTTTTTTTACTGGAGAAAGTATAAAATGATACGTCCTCTGCTCTACGCATCAATAAGTCTTCCGTTTCTGTATCTATTGGGAAGAATTGAGCCATTACTCCACTACTTTATTGTAATTATGCCGCTTCTTTTTTTGTTTTTAGGAATTGTTCTTTCAGAACTGATTCAAAAAAAGAATAAGATAGTACGAACTTCTGCTTTGATTATCTGCATAACCTTTATTACAATCTCCTTTTCATTCGATTTTGCATTTTTTCAATTTCTTGCAGAACGAAAAGGGCTAAAGGGTGATTATGGAACTACCTTTATCGTATCCGAGGAAAATAGAAAAAAACTTTTTTCAAACTTCCGCTCTGACCCTCAGTATGATGAGATGCTCATAGCAAGTTATGTCCCCCTTAATGTACTCTATGGTGATCTACCTATTCCTAAAATGTTATTTGACAGAAATAAGATCAAGGAGCAACTACCAATGCTTGAGACTCGTCTAACACAAGTACCCGTGGACCCTTTGGCACAGCAACAGCTTTTCGCTTATTACACAGACCCTTTGACAAAAGAACAAATAAATCTCCTTCGTGAAAAAAGCAAGAATAACCTCGGCTTCCGCCCTCTTTACTTGCAAGCATATAGTCTTTACCTCTCACAAAACTATAAAAAACTTTTTGTGAGTGGGGTTTTTCAGTTCGCATTCGAATATCCACAGCACTGGAAAGTCAAAGAGAGCTTTCCTGAAAGTATTGTCCTCTCGGGTGATGATGCCATACAGCTTCGGATACAAGAAACGGCGAAAGAACAGCTCCCTGTAACTCCAAAAGCAACCTTTACAACTAGTACACTCTCGGTTTTACAAAAGGGTTCTTCAAAAAAAGAATGTCAGATTGATACGAGCTGGTGCGGCACATATATCTTTCCAGTAACTCTTCAGTCAAGAACCTATGAACTCAGTATCGAGCAAGAAGCAAAAAAACCTATCGATAAAAAGACAAAAACATTTAAGAATCAGGAAAAAACGTACTCTGAAATTATTGAATCAATGAGAAATATCAATGGAGAAGTTCTGCAGTAATCAGCTTTTTTCTAAACGAAAAACTACTGCCATCGAAAAATTAAATGATCTCTGCGTTTTTATTTTTAGTGTACTTTTCTTAAGTAATGTCTCAAGCTTTTTCGCTGTAAAGGCATGAATATGCGAATCTTTCCAAACACCCTTACGCATATTCGTCCACCAATGCCAGATAATTCTAAATAACAAATTGCCAGAATCCATCTCTATAATAGCAATACCATCTTTCTTCAGAATACGTGTGATTTCATCCATAACATTTTTTGGATCGATAACATGCTCGAGGACTTCAGTACAGACAATAAGATCAAATGACTCGTTTTGGTAAGGTAACTTATGGGCATCAGCTGTTGAGAAGGTAATAGCTTCATATCGCTTTTTTGCATATGAAATAGCTGGCTCATAGACATCTACACCATAACACTTCGTATGGGGATACTTTTTTGCCATCTCAGAAATAAACCACCCTCCCGCACAACCAACATCAAGAACTTTTTTAGGTTGGAAAGACCCTATACTTTGTAAGACTGCAGAAAGCTTCCCTGTATGCCATCTTTTCTGTAAAATATTCGATTCTATACTCTTTTGATAGTAATCGGGCGGTACTTGGTGAAGAATATGATCTAATTCTTTTGTAGAGTGATAATGCTGTTTTTCATCCATTATTACTTTATATCATATACGTTCCAAATTTTGTTACCAAAATAGTCTTTAATACTCTTCTTAACTTCCATTTTATATTCATTCCTGCATGAGTCGTGAACAAAAAAGAGCATTGGCTTATATTTTTGTAAAAGAAGGAGGCCTTCTTTGCTATCAATTAAACAACCGGAAGAGAACGTAACATTGTCCAGAGAAAAATCCTCAGTTTCCTTAACATATCTTGATTTCCAAGCTTTCTGCACCCTTGACGGGTCAACTTTTGCGTAAAAAGCGTACTGCATAAAATCGCCAAATGATGACGTACCGACTACAATTTTTTTATAGCTTCCTTTATTTTCGATGATGTCTCTACTCACATCTTTCAAGCTCCCAACCCAAGATTCACGTGCGTAAAACGCATATCTTTCATAATAATCAAACAAGTAACCGGCAAAAAGGTAGCTATATGCAATGAGTAGGACAAAGAACACAATAGATCTCCACTTTTTTAAAAAGGCTAACTTATAGAAAAACAGCACTCCTCCTGCAGTTAAGATTGGTAAAAATGCCGAAACGAAAAAATTTCTGGCCGAGTATGGCATCCCACCAATCATGCCGGGTAAGCCGCCAAATAAAACCATACCTAAAGTTAAATAGAATCCTTGTTTGTTAAGCTTATAAAGAAAAACAAAACCAAAAATGATAAATAGCAGATCAAGACTATATACCCGACCTCGCGACCAGATTGAATAAATTTTACTAGGTTCCGTATATAAAAAAAAGTATTCGGGAGAATAACCTTTTATATAATTCTCTCTCAATGAAAAAAGAAGATACGCAGGTTTATTGAGAAATATCCGCTTTACCAATAAAGGTCCCTGCGCCTCTTTACTCTGTTGATCTATATCTTCCTGCATTTTTCCCCCAATAGAACTTAAGGCTTCAGCATAATATGGTTTTCCATATATACCCGCGACAGTAAATAAGCAAAAAATAACAATCAGAACCCCAACAAGAGAACCCAGTATCTGCTTACGAGTTATCTTAATGACTTTTACAGCATAAACGAGAAGTGAGAAATAAACGGGAATAAATATTGCATTCATACCTCTATAACTAAAGAGGGCAAGAAGAAATATGACTGTCGAGAAGAACGGCAATCGTTTTATCTCCATTTCTTTGAGATACACTACTGCTCCCAGAAGATAGAAAAAAAGAGAATAATTCGGATCATAAGCACTCCTTGAAAAATGAAGATGCCATGGGGAAATAGCTAAAAAAAGTGCGGACAAAAGCGCAAGAAGCTTATTTTTAAACAATTTCTGAACGAGCAGATAAAGTAAAAAAACATCAGCTATTCCCATCAGGGCTGAAGGAAGCCTCCCTATGGTTGTTGATAATCCAAATATCCAAAAAAATGGTGCAGAAAGATAAATAGGAACAGGAAGAAAAGGAAAGCCTCCTATGTTGACCCAGGTTATAAACGGAAGAAACTCGCCGAACACATTTCTTCCTGTTTGAGAAATTGAAAACGCATTGTAGACATAACCCAACTCATCGTGCGTGATACCATCTGGAACAATTCCCAGCTTCCATAGACGTAAGCCAGTAGCCAATGCAAGGATACATAAAATAGCAATTGTCTCTTTTTTCATCTGTTATTCGACCAACCTATATACAAAGTCTGGAATAACTCTACGTAGATCGTTTTATGACTGCTTAATATATTTTTTCTCTAAGAGTTTTTGTATTACTTCATCCACAACATCTTTTCGTATATAGAGCTTCGTTTCGATATCCATTTTTTCTTCACCATGAATCGGCGCGACCGATGAGTAATGAAAGCCGTCTTTTTTATATTTATATAGTGTCACATAATTTTCTTTCAAGAAATCCATAAAAAATTGACTATAAGTACGGGCCGGTGCAAATAAGTAGACAAAGTTTTTATCAAAATAAATTACTTTTGGTTTATGCTGATTTAACTGTGTGAGCATATCCTGTCTGAGTTTTTCTGATTTTCCTATGCCTCCGATTAAGATATGGTATTTTGTCGGAATCTTTGCGTTGGTGTAAAACAGATCTTCAAACTCAAAAGGACCAATCCAAACATAGTCGTCTTTATTCGTAGCTGCATTAATAACAGGAGCAATTTGTGGACGATCGTAGATCAGAGGAGCAGAACCCATGTATTTAGGGTAAAACTTGTGTACAAATTTAAGAACGAAGAAAAAATTTGCAAAAAACGCATAGATACCTACAAGAAGAAGCAACGCAGTATAAATCACCTTCTTACCAAATTTCTGCGTAAGGTTAAGCGAACGATACAACTCTGTTAGGAAAAAGAATAAGACGAAAAACGAAAACATGACATAGACTGCAGACTGATAATCGGTTTCTTTCGATGTCAAAGGATTACTCCGAACATTTGTATACACGAGAACCGCGATAAGGAAAACTGCCATTTTATATCGTTTTCTGACCAGCGTATAGATAAAAAGGGCAGCATTTGAAACAGCCATTGTTGCATTTACCGGAAAGATAAAGTCAAATGATTTGATACCAATTAAAAGCGTGTAGTAATTGTTCACAAAATCATTTGCGATTACTACGGCATAACGAAATGGATTAATATGCGTTGAGCCTTCAGGCCGGGGGTAATTATAGATATAATAACTCGTGTTAAAGGTAAAATTTTGATAGAGATAATCTTGTAAACTTCCTGTAACGATCAGGTAAAGAAAAAAGAGGAGGTGAGGTGCAAGATACAACACGAGAGGGTAGAGAAGATATTTTATCGAAAATACTTTACGGTCATAGGTATGTCTATAATAAAGATAGAGTGTAGCAGCACCTACTATCAGATAGAGATAGGTATATGTTAACGACGAATACAAACCAACTGCTGATAAGATGCTAATAATCCCTACATCTTCAAGCTGTATTTTCCTCTTATAGAAGGTCTTTAAAAGGAGTAATCCAAGGACTGGCAAGAAGCTAAATGCTGCGACATTGTCAGCTAAGAGCATATGCGCCCAGTAGTATGTCGACTCAAAACCGAGAAAGACCATAAAGAGAAGGAAAAAACGGGTTTCTCTTATACCTACTCTTCTTCTCAAAAGAAAATAGGTGCCAAATACTACACCTAATAGAAATATCGCATAAAAGACTCTGAAGTGTACGAAGGACTGGCCGCTGAACAGCGTTATTAATGCTCCAATCATGTATGGTATCGGCCCGTGATGAGTAAAGTAGCCGGAGTAGAATAACTTACCATGGAGAAAGTACCATCCCCCTAGGATATTATCAAATTCATCTGGATACGTTTCATGAAAAGCATTGACAATAAAAAGGACCGCTGTAAAAACGAATAGAAGTGTGGACCAACGAAAAATCCAAGAAGGATTACGTGCCGCGTGAAAAATAGCCGTGGTAACCCTACCATGCCGATTATGTAATAGCTTCATGAAATCTGAATAATTGCTGAGTCAATTATTCATGAAGATTATTGCTGAGTCAAGCGGTTAAATTTATCGTATTTCAAGAGGGCAACGACAAAGACGTCTTTTGCATATCGTCCATTAATCGTTGAGAGCTTGATAAACTGTCTTTTATGTATTTCATATTCATTTGCACCCAAAACAAAGAGAGTTTTTCTCGTATCCTCAACCTGCAATTTCTTAAAGTCAAACGAAGGATCGCCAAATGAAAATTTTTCCTTGTCCCAGCTAGCGTTTCCGAAGCGATATTTGGCAAACCCTGAAATGCTACCTTTCTGTTGATAGAGAGCAGGGTCGTATTTTCCCCAAAAAAGTACAAAAATATATGGACGCCAATATTGTCCTGAGATATAGATTTTGTCATATTTATCTTCTTCTTTTTGTACGGTCATGACCATTTGCTTATAACCATCGCCGAAATGAAGCGCCTCAAGTTTTGGATAATAGTCAAAATATAAAAACAGAAACCGAACAAAAGATATCATAAAAAGTGCAATGATCCCTAGAAAAATGAGAGATCTCTGCTGATCTTTTCTAAATAGATTCATTATGCCGATAAAACCAATACCTGAGATAAAAGAAAAAAGAACTACATTAGGCAATGTTCTGAGGTAATTCGGTTGATTGGTCGAGAAAGCTCCAGCAAGAGGAGTACATAAAAACCAGGCAAGGAGAATCCATTTGCCTTTATGCTGCAGTCGAAATAGTTGCAAGATACCAAAAAAGAAAAATGGCGCCTCAAGAAGATAGAGTAAGCCAGCAGACCCAGTCCCACTGATAAAAATAGCCTGTAATGAGAAATTTTTTAAATAATTTTCGAAAGCCGTCTCTATCAATGCAATACGCCTGTTATAGACGATCTTTTTTATAGGTGTTGGATCTACTGCAATGATTGATGAAAAATTATCTTTTCTTAAGAGGTATGATTGATCATTTGCGACACTGACTGTCGATATTCTCGTTAGCCCACCTTTTGAAAGAAGACTGGGCATAAGAGGTATAAGCAACAGAAAGCCTACGAAAAAAGAAATAAAAAGATATTTTTTTTGTTTTAAAAACTCTTTTCTATAAATAATGAGCGCAGTTAAAAGAAGAAAAGGAATTATTGTTCGAACTGAGTAGTAAAAGTAGAGAGAAACAGCATAGCTTATGGCTGTATAGATAAGAGCTGATGGATGTCTCGAAAACCGTAAGAGAAAAAATGTTCCTAGGAGAAGAAAAAAAACAGCACCATTAGACTCAAATGATTGTCGAGAGAAATTAATATGCCATATTGACAGTGCAAAAAATAGTGTGATTATGGGAACAACATGTATGCTTCTCTTAAAAAAAGTGATTGTTTCTTTTTTCCCCAATAACTCACGAACAAGAAAATAGAAAAGAATTATTGAAAGTGATCCAAAAAATGCCGACGGGAACCGTATACCAAACTCGTTTAATCCGAAAATCGCAACACTGGGAACTGTTGCATATACCATGCCTGGGAGTTTGTAGTCATCAAATGATCTGAAAAGCATCGGGAAAGGAGTACCATATTCGTCCTTCCCTGTCTTAAGAATGGAATACGCGTTGTAGCCGATAGCAACCTCATCATGGGAAAGAGATGGTGGAACGCTAGATAGTTGCCAAAATCGAAGAAAGAACCCTATCACGATAATACAAAAAACAGGAATAAATGTTTTCATCTTTTTCTTTCTTTTTGGATACTCTCATCATCGGGCCAAAAATAGGCTGTAATAATAACCATAGAGATATAAGAAAGGTGACTATTATGAAAATATCGAGAGAAGTACCAATAGACCATTAAGAAGAGTGCATAAAAAAGAATCATTATCTTTGTGGTAGGATTTTTTCTATATAGTCGGAGTAGTATACCTAAGAAGGGTAACCCTACTCCCAGCTGCCACCACTGAAATGGATAGAAGCCATGAAGATCCTTAATGACGTTTAGTTCATTGAGTACTCTCCCAAATCCATAACCAGAAATAGGATAACTATGTACAGTTGAACCTGATAAATAATTGATTGTGCTATCAATAAATGCTTTCTGATCCCAGAAAAAGAACGGGAGAACGACAACAGCAAATAGGCCAATGAATATAAGAAGTGACTGTGCAACCTGCTTCCAGCTCTTTGTCTGGAAATAAAGATAAGCAATATAAAATGGCATCAATGGCCAGGCTGATTGCTTGACTGCAAAAGCAAGAGCAAGAGGAATACCGGCAAGAAGCAATTTCTTTTTGTAGAGGAGAAAAAATCCTAAGAAAAGAAAAGGATACATGAAAAGATCTGATCTTCCTTCAAGTGTGTATGGCAGTACTGCAGGATTAAAGGCAAGTAATACAAGGAATAAACGTTTTTTGTCCTGATCTTTTACTAAAAAATGTGCCGAAAGTAGAAGACCTAAGAAAAGAAACACTAACGGTATCCTTCCATCAAAGTAACCAAGAGTATGATTACTCAAGAAGTAAAACGGAAGAGCAAAAAGAAGGTAAAACGGCTCCATGACAAAATGATAAAGCGCTGGATTTATTTCTGTATCTGAGTACTGCCAGTCTACTAAAGGTGTACTGAAATATGTTGTAGCATAAGGATTTTTTCCATCCAGAAAAAAGCGAATGGCAGACTCTTGCTGGAGAACAATATCATGCACATTATAGATAGGGGCAGTAATATGACGCTTCACTATCGCAGCACTGAAGGCACTTCCAATAACAGTCAGAATAATTACCCATAGAAGTACTATTTTTGTTTTCTCATAAAGACTCTTTCTGAGGCTAAAAATGTCTAGAGATACATAGACAAGCATGCATAAAAAAATAAGAGCAAATAGCCCATATGGTGTTTCACCTGAGCCTATGCTTACGCCCATGATGAAAGGAATGACCAAAGCGAAGAGTATAGCGGAATCGAGTTTTATTGACTTCATAAATCTCTACCTGTAGTTATTTTACTCTTGCATTGTGCATTATGCCAGATTTCTCTTCTCATTCTTTATGCGATATTTGAGAAGTGTCCAAACAGCTTTAAATCCTTCAGGAATAGTTTGCAGTTTTTTTCCTTCTTCATACCCCCGGGGGGTTGTGGAAATCGGCACTTCGATAATACGATATCCATGCCGTATTAATTTTGCAGTTATTTCCGGCTCGAACTCAAATCCGTTTCCTGAAAGAGTAAATTTTTGTAATGCCTTCTTTGGGAAAATTTTATAGCACGTCTCCATATCAGTAATCCATTGTCCATAAAGAATGCTTGTGAGAAGACTTAAGAATCTATTACCAAAGTAATGCATAAGAAATCTCATCCTACGCTCCTCCTTTGAAAGATGAGGTAAGCGCTTTAAACGGGTTCCATAAACTACTTCTGTCTTTCCATCAATAATGGGCTTGAGAAGTTTAAGTAGATCTTCAGGACTGTACTCAAGATCAGCATCTTGAATAACGAGATAATCGCCTTTCGCCTGTAGAAATCCGGTTCGTACAGCAGCTCCCTTCCCTTTATTTTTCTCGTGCGTAATGATTCGAAGATTTTTTATTGAGCCTTTCAGTTTCTGAAGTATCTGGGAAGTTCCGTCTGAAGAGCAATCATCGACAATCACGATCTCTTTTTCTACCTTACCAAAATCAACTTTATCTACTTTTTGGAGAAGTTGAGAGATAGTTTTCTCTTCATTAAAAATAGGAATGATAATAGATAATTTCATGAAACAAATTCTCTCAGAATGTCCCTATCTGTGCGCCGGAATGTCTTTTTATACGTATTTCGTAACTGTATAATTTTAGGCAACTGAACGAAAGCGCGCAAGAGCCCAAAAACAAACGATCTATCTCCCTTCATAAGCGTTTTAACAATATAATAGGGGAGCCACAGTATATGACTTAGCAAGAACTGCGCATCTGTTATGTTCAACCAAACAAACAAAATCTGATTACGATAGGCTATCACACGAACGTGAAACGGCTTTTGTGTTTTCAAAATCGCTCCCTCCTCATGAGCATGAACAACCGTACTTTTCGGCTCAAAATGAATAACAAAACTAGATTTAAGTGCCCTATATGAAAGATCTATATCTTCCCAATAATATGGCGCGTATACCTCATTAAATCCCTGCAACGTATTCCAGATAGATTTTCTAAACGCACTACTTCCCCCACTCGCCCATAATGTATTTATTTTATTAATTTCTCCTTTTCCGTGTTGCATAAATCCTCTTTTCCAACTCCCCACTCCTCTCCCTCGCAAAACCTCTTTTCCCTCTTCTCTACTTTTATCAAGGCATGCAACGGCAAAAACATTCTCGACAGTGAAATGAGGGAGGATATGACTCAAAAATCCTTTTTCTGGAACAATATCCGAATTATGCAGAAATACTATCTCACCTTTCGTTGCTTTAACGCCTCTATTGACGGTAGGAGAAAACCCAAGATTCTTGTCGTTAATTAATAGAGTAACAGATAACTTACCTTTGTAGTCATGTATCTTCTCTTCTAGTAATTGAAGACTACTATCAGTTGATGCATCATCAACAATCACCAGATCTATAGTAGCTTTTGCTTCTTTTTCAGCGTCGATTAAAGCTTGGAATACCGCATCAAAATGTTTTTTGATGAGAGACTCACCATTATAATTTGGAATAACAACACTTACCTTCATAGAATTAGAACAATGTATTATAAAATTCTACCATGTGTGTACCTGGTGGAATAAAAACACCCCGAAAATTGAAATCAGTTCTATAAATCGGTAAACTCTGTAAATCAATTTTTTCCTCACCCACTAGTCTGACACGCCATGTAGGATAAAACGTATCAGTAAGAACAAGAAGTCCCTCTCCTCTATTATTCGTTTTAATAAGGACTCTGTTTTCTCCGTAAGAAATAATAGTTGCCTCTCCAACCGAACTCGTTTTTGGTAGTGTATCAAGATTACTTTCCACGATAGCTTCTTTTCTAAAATCAATGGTATCACGAAACATATCTGTTATTACTTGCTGCTTATTATCATCTTTATACTGTGTGATGTTCGAAACAAAAAATACTCGTGGAAGCACTTCCGTATTTTCATAAACCCTTGTCTCGCCTTCTTGGTAGACTTTTTTGAATCGCTTCGACTCAACATCTTCAAGGCTTAAGATATACTTCACACCCAAGAGATCTACAATTTTTGAATTAATATTGTGAGGAGTAATGATTCTATCAAAGCCGAACGGAGGTGATATATTAGGCTCACTTCTCTCTGATGCTGCGATGAGTTCTGCGTACCTTTCTAGATAGAGTGGATCATAACCATCAACGCTTTGCAGTTTATGCATGACTGAAAAGTTCGGCGGAAGAATACGTGAATCAATCGGCATGATTCGGTGTAGTCCAATATTTTTTTGTAAGAAGGTGATCGTGTTTGTTGTCGGATAAAGGAACTGAGGATCGCTGAACGAAACGAATTTCATTCCAAAACGAAGAAGATCAACAGCAGCAATGATAATAAGAAGATAGGAAACCAGAGAAACGTATTGCCTCTTAACGAGACCTCCAGCAGCAAATACTAATCCCGCAAGGAGAAAAATACTCGTAGAATAGATAAGATTTCTTTTGGCTACTGCTGTATTTTCTAACGAAACATTGAAGATTGTGTGAAAAAAGAGCACCCATATCCAGAAGAGTAAGAAAAACACTCCTACTGTTGTATATACCCATACAAGTCCCTTCTTTTTTCTTAATAAATTGTCTAATCCTAATGCGACAAGAACAGAAAGAGCAAAATCAGCCACAAAGAGAAGGCGTGTCGGTTGAGAAGAAGATAAAAACGGTATCGCTAGTTTAAAAGGTAACTCTGCAAAAAATGTGGGTAGGGCAAAAATGAGGGAAAGAAAAAAAAGTGTGCCGAAAAAAAGTGTCTTTCGATCATGACGAAAGAACATTGCAAAGAATGCGAGAATCAATGGGATTATTCCCACATACCCGACGAACTCGCCATAATTCCAAACCCCCCAATAATTCCCTGTGGCAGGGTTTCCGAAAAAATCGGGTACTAAAAACTGGATGAGATGCTGCCACGGGATAAACCATCCCGCTTTCATCCAATTGGCTTGGTCAATCTCCCTTCCAGACAATTCGATAAATCGAATAGTCGGAAGAAACTGAAACACGATAATTGCAGCAATGACCAAACAAGGAATTACAAAAGGAAGAATGGAGCCAATAAAACCTCTGATCCACTTTTTTTTATCTGTATTGTATGCAGAGAGTAGCGTTCTCGCTATGATATACGCAATGCTGACAAGTACTGCATAAAATGCTACCTGAAGATGACCGCCTAAGAGCAAAGAAAGAGAGGAAAATATAAATAATCCTATCCAAAGAAAGCTTCTCTTACGTAAGAGATGCTCAAGTGATAAAAGAATCAGGGGAAGCCATAAACCAGTATGTATAATTGTATTTGATTCTAACCATGCAATAGAGAATCCACAAAACGCAAACGAAATTGCTCCCAGAGTCGATGCCAATTGAGAAAGCCTCATAACACGCAGATAAAGATATAAAAAGATACCTGCTAAGAGGGGCTGGAGAAATATCAAAACTGCCCATGCTGTCGTAAATGGAAGTAAAAAATAGAGAATATTTAAAGGATAGAACGAACTTGACTGGAAGTTTGCCAGGAGTGGCGTACCTGCAAAAGAATAGGGATTCCACAGCGGTAGGGAGAATCTCTTTTCTGCTTCAACGACAAGTTTTTTCCAAGGATACTGTTGTCTAACTGGATCTGTAATGAGAGAGTTCTTAAATGGTACTCCCCTGGGATACTGCTTATCATAGAAATCACGATATGGGTGATAGAGTCCAACGATAGCATCAGCAGGTATGGGCAGGTGATGAGAAAGCATGCTCGGTAAAGAAAAAAACAAAACTGAGAGTAATAACAGCACCAAAGGGGTCAAACGAAGTTGTTTCATTGTATTATTTCTGCAAGTTCTTTAGAAAAACGCTCGAAACTATAGCTGTTGCTTCTCTGAAGAGCTAACTCTGAAAATCGAGAAAATACTGTCGAATCTTTTATTATTGTAGCTGTTTTCTCTACAAGTTCATCTATACTTTTCCAGGTAAGCTCTTGCAATTCGTCATCCATTATCTCCGTTTGTCCTCCTGCACCAAAGACTATAGGAACTACACCTGCACTCATTGCTTCAATCGTTGTTATGCCGAAATGCTCTGCGCGCTCTGGGTGTTTTTCTAAGTCTTCTTCAAACCCAGCCGCATGCCAGTATATTTTTGCTTTCTGATAGTATTCGACTACACTCTCCCTGTTCAAGTTATGAAGTATTTCGATAGCTGCACCCTTTGCTTGCTCTCGTAACTCGTGAATTAATCCTTCGTCCTGAGGTAGCACAGCACCGATAAGAACTAACTTCCAACCTTGAAATTGCTCCTTATGCTTTATAAAGGCATCTATGAGTCGATTTTGCTTCTTTGTGTTCATACCAGTCGTGAAACGACCAACACTGAGAATAATATTTTCTTTTCCTCGTTTTCCGTTGGGAATTGGATCAACTGCAGGAGCAAGCACAGTAGCAGGAAGCTTAAACGTTCTATCTATATACTTTTTAACAAAAGACGAGTAGCACAAAATTGCAGAAATATTTCTCATCTTTACGTTGTCTAGTGAAGACAATTTTACCCATGGTATAGGAAACTGAACGATAAGGATATTTTTCTTTGCATTCAAAAACGGAATACTTCCATCGCTCACGAAGAAAAACACATCGTAGCCACGAGAAATCTTGAGTTTATCAAGGAAGGATGCTTTTTGAAAGATATTCTTTTTGCAGATAAGATTCGTAAAGGTAAAACCGAACCTATCTGCTATTCCTTCTTGTATCCTCTCATCATCCCAAAAAAGATCGATACTGTCATGCTTTGCAAAGGAGCGTGCAATATCAAGAACGTATTTTTCTCCCCCACCAAGCGTATCAAGATATGGGTCGTATAATCCTATCCTCATAGAGTAATTCTAGCAAGTTTTACTTCTCATGCATACTTATGTTAATATATGAGTATGCAACCTCCCTCAATAGGCTTTATTGTATTACTCTATGCGCTCTTGATTTGGACGCTTTTTTGGAAGGGCGTTGCTCTCTGGAGAGCGAGTAAAGTCGAACAACGAAACTGGTTTATCATTCTTCTCGTATTCAGTACTATCGTCAATACTGCGGGGTTATTGGAAATCGCGTATCTCTTCTATTTTTGCAAAAAGAAGTTAACAATTTCTGAAATAAAATTGTGGAGAAATACACTTAGTTTTAAAAAGAGTTCATAAAGATAACTTCTGCTTCTCCTTGGGGTACCTCAACTGCTCTATACGCATGATCTGCAATATATATTTTCTTTTGTTGCCCATTTACTGATACCTTCCACGTAGGATAAAACGTGTCTGAAAGAAATAGTAAGGCGGGCTTTGAAGTTGTTGTTTGAATAACTATTTTATTGGGTTTATAAAGAGTAATGACCGCTTTTCCTCTTCCTAAGCTCATCTGGGACTCACTCAAGCTCGGTTTCTCTTCAAGAAGCATTATATGCCTAAAATCAAATGACTCTGTATACAAGCGTTCAATAGTCTTTTTCGCATCAGGAATTATCTCGTAGCTATAAAATAACGATGCACGAGGTAAAACAGTATTGTTCCGATATAACTCAAACTTATCATCCTTATATATGCGAGAATATTTTTTAGGTTTATCCCATACGTTATACGCCCATGTCTGATTTGTATCGGCAATAGGGTGAAAAATTAACGACACCCCTAAAAGATCAAGAACTCTATCAACATACACTCCATTTCTATTCAACTGTACTACTGAACGCTCTGCTTGCCGAAACGTCCCATCAAATGCTGAAGTCACAACTTCTCCATGTCTACGTATGTAAAGCGGATCATATCCTTCTACAGAGGGGAGGTCATAATACGTCTCCACCTGTGCTCCTAAGTTTCCATACACTCGTCCATAGCCAATATTTTTTTTCATTGCTTGAACAACATTTGTATCTGCAAAGACGAATGCTTTCGGATCAAAAGGCATCCATTTCGTAACAAAGCGAAGGCTATCAAATGATGTAAGAACTAACACAACAGCGCTAATTATCAAAAGTTTATAACGAATCTTAAGAAACAAGAGTCCGAGGATACTTGAAGCAAATAATCCAAACATTGCTGTCGGAAGAATAAGATTCCTTTTTGCTATTGCTAGTTTATCAACCGGAAGTACTTTTCCAAACATAATAAGTATCCAAACGATCATAAGAATGCCACCGATAAGGATAAACCGTGTAAAAATACTTTTTTTCTTTTTTTCCGAAATGAATGACATCAAACGATCAAATCCAAATCCAGAAAGAACAGCAAGAGAAAAACTCCAGAGAACTATCGCACGAGAAGGATAACTCGTAGACAGTACTGGAATTTTTAATTGCCCGATGAACCCCTGAAACGCTGTATCCAGAGCAAATAGTAACGATACAACGGCTGCAACAATAAAAAAGCTCGCATTTTTTGGCTTCTTTCGTGAAACAAAAAGAGCAAGGGTTAAAGGAAGAATTCCGACAAAGCTTGCCCATTCAGCATAAAATCCTGCCCAGTCATTTCGCGTAACAGGATTACCGAAAAAATCTGGTACGATGGCTGTTATCAGATACCAAAACGGTATTCCACCTCCCGTATTAAAACTCTCACTCCTTTGTGAGTAGGTATACAACTGCATCGATGGAAGAAGTTGCACCAAAGAAATCCCAACTCCTACGAAAAAGGCGAATAGTAAACGGAGTCCCGACTTTGACCCAAGAGAAAAACATTTATACAAAGTGTATAAAAACGAAAACAGCATGACGTAGAGGCTCGTTTGAAAATGCCCTGAGAACAACGAAGCAGCTACAGAAAAACTCAATAGCGGAAGGTATCGGAATTTTTTTGTGTTAGAGAATTTCTCAACCGCGTAGAGAGCCAGTGGGAGAAACGCGACCGCAAATCCGAGAGTTCCATACCCCATCCAAACAACCATAAAACCACAGAACATAAAACTAATCGCGCCTATGCAGGCAGCAGACATACTTACTTTTGTTTCGCGTAAAAATAGGTACAACCATACACCAGCAAATAATGACTGCAGGAGTATAGCGATACTCCAGGCATCTACAAACGGAAGTATAAAGAACAGTGCATTAATGGGAGAAAAAGCAGCTGACTGAAAATTAGCCACATGCGGATTGCCAGCAAAATTATTTGGATTCCAAAGTGGAATCTCACCTTTCATCCAAGAACCAATAGCGAAATGGCGCCAGGGATATATCTGATCGATAATATCAGGCATCGCTCCATTTTTTACCGGTCCCCAGTATTTTTCATACATACTCCATGGCTTAAAATGATTAACCTGATACGTCGATGGATACGGAACTTTCCCTTGGAAAAAGTATGGATACGAAAATGCTATCCAAATAATAAAAATGAAAAAAACACCCCAGTGTTTCTGAAAGAAGCGAATAAGATTATTTTTTCCTATCATGTTGTTGTAACTCCCATAATCTTGCATAGGTAAAAAAGATGCTAAATACTTGATAAACACTTTCTATAACACCAACAGTACCGACTCGCCATCCTCCCTGACGAATATAAAACTCATAAAATGTTCCTAGCATAGGTCTAATAAATCGCCACCATGTCATCTTCGGATGATTAATATCAAATCGAAGTTTTGCCTCAACAGCTGACCACATAATGGTTTTCTCAAGCATCTCGGTTAGCGTTCGATGTGTGTAATGAAGCATGAAGCCCGGAATGTCGCCTACCTCGCCTTTCACTCTTGGAGATTCATGTAACGACCCGTACCATTCCTGTAATCTTTCGCGTCGAAATAATCGTTCCAATTTTTCGATATAAGGCCAGGCATTATTACCGAGATAATAGTTCTTCCGTTTTATCCTATATGCTGCATAGCTTTCTTCATTCGTTTCAACTATCTTTTTAATTTCTTGTGCCAACTCTTGTGTAGTTCGTTCATCAACATCAATATAGAAGACCCAGTCAGCATCTGACTTCTTCAGTCCGAAATTTCTCATCTCTGAGAAATCTTGTACTTTATGTTCAAAAACGGCGGCTCCATGTTTTTTCGCTATCTCAACTGTGTTATCACTTGATCCACCATCGATAAGAACAATCTTTGTACAAAAAGAGAGAGACTCTAAACAATCTTGTAGCAAGTTTTCAGCGTTTTTCGCAATGATGATGGCGTCAATCGTATTCATTAAATTTTATAACTACCTCTGCCAAAGCGCTGTAGATAGAAATCCATGATACCCCTTTTTTGCCAAGGTCTACCACTAAAAAGTTGTCTGAAACTTTCACGAATAAGAGCAATTTTTGAACGAAGTGGTGCATAACGCATACCAAAGAGTAAGCGGTTTCTTGAAATATAGTAATCTTGAAGAACTGACCCTGCTCCTCCAGCGGACTTGGCGTTCTTATGCCAGAGAATTGCCTTTGGTTCAAACATGATTCTGAATCCTTCGCGTTTTATCCTTTGACTCATGTCATTATCTTCATAGTAAAGAAAGTATTTGTCATCCAGTAACCCAACAAGCTCAAGGACTTCACGTTTTAATAATAAGCAACATCCTGTTGCAAATCCTACCTCATGTGCAGCAGCAAACTGTCCAGTATCGACTTCATCTACGCCAACATGAAACCCAAACACATTACTCCAATCTGTTTCTCCACCCGCATACCAGATAACGTGCCCCAAATCTTTCTCCTTATATCGATCCTTATGAAACTCAGTTCCTTTATAAAAATAAATTTTTGGTACTACTCCACCAACTTTTGGATCTGAATCTGCCTGTTCAATAAGCTTGATAAGTAAATCACGATCTAGAATCGTATCATTATTAAGAATAATGAGATAATCTGTTCCGTTGTCTAGCAAAAAACGCATGCCAGTGTTCATACCACCAGTAAATCCGAGGTTCTTTGTGTTTGTTAGCACAACAACTTCCCCTAGACTGCATCGAGGCGTATTCTTGGGGAAAGGTTCTTCAGAAGCATTATCTACGACAACAATCTGTACCTGAGAGTCATTGGGTAGTTTTATGCTACATAATGAGTCTAAGCAGTCTTTCGTTACCGATACGCTTCGGAAATGGAGAATCACAATACCTATTTTTTTCATACTTAATTTGCAATAATATGCACACGCGATTGTAGTAAATTTGTTGGAGACTGCAGTTGTGTCTTCATCTGGACCTGATAGAGTTTATTCCCTGCATCAAGTGATATTGGGTCAGAGATTAAAAGAGTCGGCTGTCCACCTTCGAGAGACACCTCAGAGAACCAAACAGGGTGCTTGTCAGTGACGTTGTAGAGTCGGGCATAGGCTTTTTGATTACCGTTAACAATAAATAGCGATGCCTCAAAACGCGCTGATTCGATACCATTATATTTAGTAGTATCGATATACGCCTGAAGACCGGGAACGTCTGCCCAGTCCTCCGTCGCATTACTTCCTGAGCCAAATGATAAGTAATACTCTTTTTCTCCACCCCCAGTACTCGTCGTGTTTGTTTTTGACTGAACGACTGACGAAGATGCCGTCGCGTTTTTAATCGCCTGATATAACGTATTGACACAGTCTGAGTCACATCCATCTTTTGATGGTTGAGCCTTCTGTGCAGGTGCTTTTGTGGCGTTACTTACAAAAAAAGGTGATACAGGGTTTTTATTACTAAAAAGACCGATATCTAAGATTGCTAAATTAATGACCAAGATAGCAAACAGAAGATAACTTGTATAGCGAATATAGGAATGCCAGTTTCTTTGCATACTTTATTTCGGTAATGATTTCCTGAGGACTCTATAAAAAAATTTCCTAGAACTTGATTTTGTCTCTTGCATGAAAACACTTAAAAACCAATAACGAAACTCCGAGAGAATTTTTCGACACTCTTTATAAAAATCCTGTAAAAAAGTTTTGCTGTTTTCTTCCTGGAACCCTTGTCTTTCCCAGACTTTAGCAAACACTACCTCCATGTAAAATGCTTGAAGCATACTGAGTACCAATCCATGTAACCCATTCTTATAACCTTTCTGAAGAAAAAAGGTTTTTAAGAAATCATTAACCGGAAAACGTAGCGCATCAACCCAACCGAGCTTCTTCCCACTGGCAATAATTTGTTCTGCTTCATTTTCGGTGTAGATCTTATCCAGTTTGTATAAATATGATGATACTGAGTTATAGCTTTCATGAATGAGTGGGTCCTGTAGCTTTTCTACTGTCCCATCGACAGAAATCAATTCATGAACATGCTTTTCTGGGAATTTCCCCGATCCCCTCTGGAATAAGCGAAGTTGAAAATCGGGCCACCACATTTCACTTTCAATCCACTTCCCGAAAATAATATTCTTTCTCGGAATGAGATATCCGTTTACTTCTTTGTCTGTGTATGAGATTACTTCTTGTATTTCTTTTGCAAGCTCCGGAGTCACCCTCTCATCAGCATCCAGATTGAGGATCCATTTTCCGCTCGCTTTTGAAAATCCAAAATTCTTATTAATATTGAGCATTGGGTTATTCGGGCGAGATAAGACTATTGCACCATACTTTTTCGCTATACTCTCTGTTTTATCTGTTGATTCGTTGTCGACTACAATTATCTCCTGTGCGAACTGCACGGTCTCCAAGCACGCACCAATTCGCTGCTCTTCGTTATAAGCTGAGATAACTACTGAGAGTTGTATGTCTTTGTTCATACTTTTACCTTCATTGTTTGCACCGCAGCATGAAACTCTTTCTTCGCAAACATATAGATACATATTAAGTATACAACTCCACCAAGGAGTATCATACTAATGAGCGTAAAGAGGTCTTTTATAACCAGTGGCGAAAGAGTCAAAAGAACACCAACCATCACGACTGAACAAATGAGTGGTTTATAGATACTGCCAAAAAAGCTGAACGTCACAATCTGTCGTACAAAGTAGATAGTTATGAATATAGTAAGCGTAATTAAAAATGATGCTATCGCCACACCATTATAGCCATATAACATAATGAAAAGTGGTGTTAAGACCCACGTGAGTACTGTCCAGATGATCATAAGGAAAAGCGTTACTTTCACTCGGCCATTTGCATCAAGGACATTGACTAAGATACTAGAAAGAGAAGAAACAAGCGCATTTAAAGAGAAAAAGATAATGCTAATCAATGCCGGTTCCCACTTCTGATGAAACCCTGGAAAGTAACGAAGGAAATAAGGTGCTATAACTATTAATCCCGTAAGAATAGGAAACATTGCACAGCTGACAAAGAAAAGAGACTTTTCTATGGCCTTTCGCAGGAGATCAAGATTATCTTGCATTCGGGAATATGTGGCAAATGTAACCTTTGTTACATTGTCGACAACATAGCGAAAAGCGAGAAATGCAATTCTTTGACCAAACCCGATATAGCCTAACTGCGTGAAACTCAGTGTCTTTGCAAGAAAAATGGTCAATGCGTCATCTTTCAGAGATGCTAAGACATTTTTTGCTTGAAACTGTGCACCAAATTTCAGATGATGCAAAGATTTTCTGTCGATACCAAGTCGTATCTTCCAGGGAGAAACATAGTAATAAAAGGGTATACCAATAAGACTTGAAACAAGAAACGCTATTGTATAACTATCGATTCGAAAACCTTTCAAAACAAACACAATTAACAGAATATTAAAGGTTAGTTGCTCAACAATTTGAGGGATCACTAATTTTTCAAATCGTATCTTCCTTTCAAGTAAAATAGATGGTATTGTCTTAAACGACGAGAGAAATATACAAAAAGCGAGCGCAATAAGTAAACGTTCTGCAGGAGCACTGAGGTGGAGATATGAACTAATATGTTCATGAAATAGTAAAACCATGATGAAGATAAAAAATGTTATCGATGCCTGTATGGTAAAACTCGTCATTATATCCGTGTCTTCCAACTCTTCTTTTTTTTGAATGAGTGCTGCTCCAAGGCCAAAATCAGTAAAAAAACCTATGATTCGTTGTATAGCAATTACTGCTGTATAGAGACCAATATCTTCAGGAATTAGAACAGCAGCAATGAGAAAAAAGGAGATAGTTGAAACGATATTGAGAAAAAAGTTGCGAGAAATAAGTGCTGCGATGCTACGTACTGAGCGTTTTGTAAGTAATACGATATCAACTTCGTCCATTGTGTTAAAACCTTTTGTTTTTTATATCCTGGTAAAGTAAGAGACTCTCAAGCATAGCTCGAATAATAACAAATACATTTCCTCCACTTTGATCTCCATATTTCCTTGGAAGATGTGTTACACCGACCTCTTCTATTTTTAAACCTCTCGCCTTTGCCTTTGCAAGAATTTCTGTTGATATCATTGCTCCTTCTGAACGTAGAGATCCGATACTCTCTAATGCAGTTCTCTTAAAAAGTTTAAATCCACAATCAATATCACGAAAATAAAAGTGGAAGAAGGCAAGGTCCCATACTTTCAAGAGCATCATCAGCACGTGACGAAATGGATGGTCATGACGTTTCTTTCTATAACCTATGACAATATCAGCGTTTTTGATTTTCTCGAGAAAAAACGAGATTTCTGAAAAATCAAATTGAGCATCTCCATCATTAAAAACAACAAGCTCATATCGAGCATTCCGAAATCCTTCACTCAATGCAGCACCATACCCTCTATTGGGAATGTGACTAATGACACGAAGATGTTTATTCTCAGCAGCCAACTTTTCTGCAATTTCCTTGGTTTTGTCTGTCGAACCATCATCAATCATCAGAATTTCCCAATTCTCGGCCACTTCCTTTGCTATCTTACTTGCCTTTGCAACTACCTGTTCAATGTTGTGTTGTTCGTTCCAGAACGGAAAAAAGATAGAGAGTTCTTTAACTTTTGGCATAGTTTTTTGTCTTCCTGTAATAAATTATACCAGTAGCAAGCGTAATGATACCAATTACTGACATAACGGTCGAAAGTAATTCGATTGGCGTTTGTCTCGAGTGAATCTGAATGGTATGTTCTCCAGGTGGTAAGACAATGAGAAGTCCATCATTTCTTTTTTGAAACGAGGAAACTACTCCATCAATCAAAACCTCCCAAGAGGGAAAATAGGCCACTTTAACTAAGACATTTGTCCTGTCTTGTGCTTGAACAGTAGCTCGAATATCCCCTGTTCGTTCTGAAACATCTGAGACACGTATACCCTGCCCGATAAATCGATCTGTCACGATCTCTGAAGCCGACTGTGGCTTTGTAAAATGCATCGGCAAATATTCATCTGACAACTTTGACGTGGTAAAACGTAGCATCGTATTGTTAGTATAGTGCCCATCCTGACGATCCTCTATGTACTGCGGAATAAAAAGCTTAAAGTATAACAAACCAATACCGACCGAGAAAAGCGCGATAACGAAAAGGGGTTGCATATATGCTCTCTGCTTTAGAATAAGTGTTGGCAGTAAAGAAACAAGAGAGCCTATGACAATCGATGAGAAAAATGACACCATGATCAAAAAACGCCATGGGTACTGGAAAAAGGACATGAATGGAATAGTACTCCACAGGGATTCAGAGATCGGCAGAAGAAGAAAAATGGAAAAAAGAAATGAGAAAAAGAAAAAGAGAGAAAGAGTCGTTTGCTCGTGACCCTTTCTCTTTACGAAAAGAAAAAGAAGCAGCGTAACCAGTACACCAAGAAGATGCAGCTTCCCTACTCGATAAGACATCCCATCCAAACAACCCCTTACTGATCCCCCATACCCCCATTGACTCTCCCATAACTGCGAAGGACAAACAAAATGATCAATAAAATGTGCACCTCCACCAATCTGGGAAAGTACATTTGTATATTTCATCTCTGCTAAAGCTGGTAACCAATAGAATGAAGAGATAACGATACCAAAAACGAGTGGTAAGAAGAAAAGCAGTACATTCTTCCTCTTTTTTGACACTTGGGCTAAAGTTATCAGCACGGTAAATAGAAAAAGAAACGGTGTTACCATAAGTGCTGTTAAGTTATGGGAAAGAATAATGCCTGCATAGCCAATGGAACCGATAATGACATACCACCAGTGTTGTGTTCTATAAAGCTTTAGCAATCCATAAAATGCCAATGGGATAAAACTATATGCCCAACTCTCTGAAATATCACCACGTACATAAATATCTAGAGCATGATATGGAGCATAGACATAGAGAAGCGCTGAAAGTATCCCCCCAAAACGTCCCCAGAGCTCTTTTCCTAGGAGATACATGGTGATCCCTGATACTACGACGCCTATGATAATCATAAGCTTTGCTCCAATAAGACTTGAGGCCCCAAGTACCGTGAAAAATCCACCTAGGTAATAGGCTAAGGGTGCGTAAAAGTTGAAGATAGGGTATGTATAGCCATATCCGAGATTAGTAACAATCCGTACCGGAAATACACCATCTTTTAACGCCTGCCCCATCTCATAGACCCGGGCAACCTGTGTGTCATCATGCATGGGGAAAAATCCGGGTTGAAAAAGCGGAATAACCGCTGGAATTGAGAACAAAACAATAAGGCAGAAAAAAAGTACAGTCTTCATGATGCTTACTCAGACTTCTTGTAAAGAAACAGCCACCTCACTAAGAGTAAAAGTATGATCCCCCATCCCACAAGTGAGATCATATTGGAGAAGAAACGCAAGGGTGTTTCCGTAAACTTTGCTGAAACAGTATGTATACCTGGATTAAGAGGGAACTCCATCACACCCTTATCGTTTGCAAATGAAAACGGCGTTTGCTGCTCATCTACAGAGATACTCCACCCAGGATAGTAGATAGTATTTATTCGAAGTCGGGACGATGCGAGTACGTCAGCAGTAAAGGAAACATTCTTGGAAGAAATCATAAGATTTTCTATGTTCGCTTTACCACTTACTACTTGCACTTTATCTGTTACTCGACTGATTGGCTGTTCTTTAACCCAAAGAGGCATTAACTCATTTGAAGAAGTCGTCGTTGCATCGTTTGAGAGATAATATGTATCTCCTTTATCAAAATACGTTTGTGGTTTTGCGAGGGGAAGAAATTCTACCACTGCGATAATCACCAGAAAAAATCCGAGATTCTTTACATACGTTCCTTTCGTCAAGAGATAACCACAGAGTAAACTTACTAAAAAACCAATTGGTGCTAGCAGTGTCCAAGGATAATTTATCTCAGATAAAAGAGGTAGCCCCCAAAGAAAAGAAGAAGCCTTAAACATAAGGAATGTGAAAAGAAGAATGATAACAAGCAGAACAGTCTGTATGGTAAGGCTGAAATGTCGAGACTTAAATTTCTTTAGCCACTCATAGCAAAGAAGAATATAGGTAATAAGGAGTAATAAAAGATGTGGCCATCCAATTTGATAACTGAATCCATTTTTTGCTGTCGGTGGCTCAAAACCCCACTTAGGAAAAATCAATTGGTCCAGATGGACGAAGTAAAGATTTCTATCAGCAATAGGTATTTTAGAGAGAAGAATATTGTGTTTTTCAGCTAATGCAGGCAGCCAGAAGAAGAGAGATAGTACGAGTGCAATCAAAAAACTGAAAAGAAAGGGCTTGAGAATCCTTTTTTGTTCAATAAGAAATGCTCCAATAAGAAAGAAAACGAAAGCACCGGTAAATAAAATTGCCATAATATTATGCGTCATTATGAGAGCTGCATAAGATATACCAATGAAGACAGGTAACATCTTTGATTCGGGCTTTCGAATAAGACGCCCAGCAAGGTAAAAGATAAGTGGAAAAAGAGCAAACGAAAGAGACTCACCAAGAGATCCCCTGACATATAAGTCGACAAATCGATATGGAAGATACGTATATAAAATGGCACTTGCTGCACCAGATAAATTGTCTTTCCAAAGTTCACGGCCTAGCAAAAACATAAAGAAACAGGAGAAAGGAACACTCAAGACGAATAGAAGTTTCACACTATCCACAACACCGAAACCTACAGCAAGTGGGACGAGACCAAGATAATAAGGAAATGGATAGGCAAAGTTAAATAACGGATATCCATAGCCGAAATTCAGATGTCCGCTGTAACGAGCCGGGATCTGAACATCCATAACCGTGCGATACATATCACCAAGCCGTACAACCGCCCATTCTCCATCATGGGTCGGGAAATATCCCTTATGAAAGTAAGGAAGTATAACAGGAAGTGAAATAATGCAAGCGAATACAAAATATTTTATATGTCTGAGGAGTATATTCTTCATGTTTTGATAATTCTAAATGCAACTGTTCCATCGGGAAAAAGGATCTCTTTTACAATTCCCGGTGTATCCTTACCTATTTGATTTGGACTTCCGATAAGCAATGTGTTTCTTTCGTCTGCTTCATCTCCATAAGAAAAGTTTTTAAATTCATACTTTCCAACGACTCGTCTCATCCGTTCTACAGTACCATTTCCTAAATAATCCCAGTTTTTCTGATACCATACAGGATCTATCTGATTATAAAAAAGATAGTAGATATACGGCTGGTCATAGGTATAGGTAACGATAATTTTTCGGACATTTTTTTCTTCTCCTTTTGCATACGCAAATGCTTCTTTATATCCATACTGCCAAAAATCCCCATACTCGATTGGCGTATGAACATAGTACTGATGCAGGTAGTACGAGAAGTTGAAGAGAAATAACGTAAGGCCAAAAGCTAACAGAACAACGTTGAGACGTATTTTTGCCAGTCTATATTTCACCTTTGCTAAAGAAACAATACCAATATAAACTCCTGCAGCGGTAAAGACATGCAGAGGAAACAGCATAATGATCGCCCGTACTGGATGTGGAGTACCAGATGTTATCGACGCAGCAAGGGGTGATAGAAAAAGAATAAAGAAAAGGAGTAGTGTTCCTTTATCTATTTTTCTACTTAGCCACAGTATACCAAGCATGATAAAAGGCAGCTCCCAGAGATACAGCATTCCCATATCGACAGCATGATGCTGTCGACCACCATCACCATGGAGGAAGAGAAAATCAGGATTAAAATGATCTAAATATCCTTTTGTGATCTGAAGACCGTACACGACTCTTCTATTATGGAACAGTAACCCCAAGAGATCGTTTTGTTCCTGGTCATGCTCCAATTCTTTGATTGATCTTGTTAATTGATCTGAGGAACCAATGCCACTTACCATAGAAAGCCTTGATGAAGCAGCCCCTGCATTAAAAAAGCTTTGCCAAATAGGAAGAGACAAGAGTAAGAAAAGCCCTAACGAGACGAAAACCATTTTTTTCTTTACCACAAGCTCTTTATAAAAGAGCATCAACACGCCAACAAGAAAGAGAGGAACGATAAGTCGAAAACTATGATACGAATAGAGGCTGAGTACTAGAGAGAGCGTCGAAAAAAGAAGATACTTTTGCTGTTTAACTCCTTTGAATAATAAGAGTGCACCGAGGAGAAAAAAGAATAAACCGACATTTCCTTCAAAGGCCGCACGAGAGAACTGAAGATGCCATGGTGAAATACTGACAAAAAATGCTGCAAGAAGTGAGATTCCTTCACGTACCTTTTTCTCTCTCGCACCGAGAAGCTCTAAAACCAAGTAGTACGTCACCGGTATGGTAAGAATTCCAAGTACAGCACTCGGCAATCGGACAGCAAATTCTGTCAGACCGAAATGTGCCACAGTGGGTACAGCAAGATACATATAAGCAGGCGGTTTATAATCATCAAAAGAACGTATACTCAGCGGTAACACATTACCATATTCGTCTGCTCCTGTTTTTAGGATGCTATAGGCGTTATAGCCCAAACTTGCCTCATCCCAATCAAGACTTGGTGGATTAACGCCCAGAAGAAAGAATCGCAAAACTACTCCTAGGAGAATTATTGAAAGAAAAATGATTTGTTTATATTTTTCAAACATAGTTACTCTGATTTCACCAAAACATATGATACGTCTTCAACTGGATACTGCAGTATTTCCTCGTTGACAGAAAGGGCGACCGGGCGCTTCGGGTAGTAAAACGAAACAAGTGATGGTATATCTTTCGGTTTTCTATCAGCAGTCGTTAGTATGAGCTCATTCTTTTTTTGATAATCCATTGACCAATCCATCGTTTTATAGGTAAATTTACCAAACGATACGACCTTACTAAAACCCTCTCGGTCATCTGGTAAACGCCTGACTGTTTTTTGGAACTGTTCCGGCGGATATTTACTATAAAAAAGATAGGATGTATACAAAAATCCTGAGTCAGAATCAATAACAATTTGGTTATACTCGCTTCCATGCGATACCAAGTAATCCGTCGTTACTTTGTCAGTAGCACGCCATGATTTGGCATAAAAAATGGGGAATCGAACATAGTAAGATGAAAAGTAATAAACAATATTATACAGAACAAAAATAGCGATAAAGTTACAGAGAAAAATACGTAGATAATTCCGTCGAATATTCTTTAAATGCATCAGCACATGATAAATACCCAAAGCTGAGAAAAAGGAAAGAGGGATGGTTAGATAAAAACTCCGTGTTGCTTGTGGCGCTTCTCGGGTTAGACTCGCAATCAGAACACTTACGATAGCCCAGAAGAAAAACAAGAAATATTTTTTATGCTTTGTGAATGCGTAAAACATACCTAAAAGCATTGTCGGCAGTTCAAAAAGATAAAACATCCCCACATTACCTATCCCATGATTTCCATGAGATGACCCTGAAAGAAAGAAGAAATCAGCCGAAAGGTAGGAAAAAATGTTCTTTATATATTGAAGACCAGTCAGGGCAAAAAAATTGAAGAGTATTTTTGTCATCAACACTGGTTCGTCTATGAAGTAACTTCTATATTCAAGAAGTGGTGCTTTAACTGCCGCGCTTGAGAAAATAAGCGTGCCGGAGCTTGCTGAGAAACCACCTCTTGAGAACAACGTTAAGAAAAACGGGAGTAAAAGAAGCACAGTTGTAATAAGAAAGAGAAACAACGCTTTTCTTTGTTCCACCTTAATATTTTTTCTGTAGAGGTAGATCAGTAGAAGAATAAGGCATGGAACAAAGAGACGTGAGATGGTATACGTATAGACAGAAAACGCAAAACAGAACCCACTCAACAATGCGTATAAAAGATTTTTTCTCAGAGCTACGATGAAACTGAATGTTCCCAGTGTTAAAAAGAAAAGTGCCACTGTTACCTCAAAAGCCCCACGAGAAAAATGGATATGCCAAGGATTCATTGCAAGAAGAAGCGCACCAACTAGTGCAATCTCCTTCTGTTCACGGTCAAGTATCTGACGAAGCAAGAAATAAAATGCCATGATAGTCAAACTACCAAAGAGAGCAGATGGGAACCTCACTGCATACTCGGTCAAACCAAAAAATGAAATAGGGATCACTGAAAGATAAACGTACCCCGGTAATTTATACTCGCCAAAAGCCTTAAAGTAGAGCGGATAGCTCGTACCATACTCATCTTTTCCTGTTTTTAAGATGCTGTAGGCGTTATACCCTATCGATGTCTCATCTTGCTGGAGGCCACGAGGAATACTCCCAAGTTCATAAAAACGAAGTATAAAAGCCAAGAAAAAAATAAGGACGAGTGTTAATAAATACAGTCTATCTCGCATAGCGCTTAAGCTTTTCGAATAAAAATACTGAGAAACTAAGCAGTACCAAACTTATTATAGTGAGTTTTGTACCCCATGAGAAGGATGAAGGTAGGAAGTGAAAGACGACCGAATGTTTTCCAGCAGGAACTTCAACCGCTTGAAACGTGTAATTAGCCTTAAGAATCGGGGTTTCCTGCCCATCAATGAAGGCCCTCCACCCTGGATAGAAGGTGTCTGAGAGGAACAGCAGGCCGCTTCCTCTGACCGCTACATTGAAACTTTTCATATTCTCTGACATGTTTGAAGAAAGAATCTCCCCTTTTTGTCCTGAAATAGATATATCTTTTTCAAGAAGAACCGTCGTAGCAGGAGTAAAGTCTAGGGCAAAAAAAGTCTTCTCAAATGGTTCTTTGGATGAAACTTGCTTTGTCTCCTGAGCGAAGAACACACGAGGAAGTACTTCTTTATTCTCAAGAATCATCCAGTTGTCTTTCTTATACACTTTCTTATACTTTGTTTCAGAAAACGAATGATCCCCAAGAGTCAAAATGTACTTAACTCCACCAATATTAAGCATTCTTTGTGTTGTTTCTGGGATAAACACATCATATCCTGTACCATCGATCGCGATCACCGCATCTGATCGAGTAGCATTAATAAATGTTCTGGCTAGTTTGCCATCTTTAGCAGCTTGTACCCATTCTCCATACTGACGTGGATATAAAGGATCATAGCCATTCGCCGAGTAGATTTTATACTGGGTCTGCACATTAGCATCAACAGACCCGCTTCCATAACCGACAAATCTATTCGATCCAGCATTCTGTTGTAACCAGGAAAAAACTGCACTTTCCGGAAAAACAAGATTTGCCGGGACAAAAGGATTAAATTTTTGAAAGTAATAGAATAAATCAAACGCCACAAGAGCTATGAGAAGAATCGGCAATCCCATCTCCTTCTTTATCGCCTTTGTAAAAAGGTATGTGATACACCCAATTACAAAAATACCCCCAGGTATTGCAAGACTCTTCAGTTGCATCTTGGGTCCGACGAAATAGGCAAAAGAGAATGTAACAAAAAAGATGCCTAAAAAGATGAGAACGTATTTGAAAATCTTTGTTTTCTCCTTCTGAAAAGTCATAAACCCAAAACCACCCAGTATGGAAAGACAAAAACTCAGAAGAAATATGCCATTTGAAGGTGAACTACCATTAAGAACAGGCAAGGTATAGAGAAGTTCTGTTAGCGGTGAACGAAGCAGAAGAAGAAGTGAGGCTACTGCTAAAGAAAGAAAACACTTTATGACAATGTTTTTTTGCCGAGAAAGAACTGTTACCAAAACAAAAAAGAGAGGGATGATACCGATAAAGACAGCCTTTGTTGGGTAGGAAGCATCAAGGATGTAATTCCGATAAGCAGGATTCCCATAGATATCCGGAGCAAAAAACATTATCAGTTGATATGGCTGAAGTAAGAGTTGGTTTAGTAAAAACGACCGATCATGCGCAGTGCGAGCTGAGAGTGAGGAGAGCTCAAAGGTAGGAAGTAATTGTATCCCAGCGATACCTATTCCTAAAATAATAAGCAATAAGAAATGCATTGTTTTTAGTACAGTCTGTTTTGTAAAAAGTATTCTCAGTAATCCGTAAACGAGGATAAAACCAAGGCATAAACCAGCCACTTGAAGATGTCCTGCAAGGAAAAGCAGACCACAAGAAAGAGTCATAAGAGGACCATCCAAGCGATTCTTTCCATCAAGGAAACGCTCAAAGAAAAATAATGCTAGAGGAAGCCACATCACGACTTGCCCAATGGTGTTGTACTCAAGGAATACAGAAAGGAAGAGCGAAAAGCTAAAAGAAACTGCGCTAAAGAACGCAGCAACACTACTCATACCTATCTTTCTACAGAAAAGATAGGTGAAGATTCCTGATAAAAACGGCTGCAGAAAAACCAAGAGAGACCAAGCAATGACTTGGGGGAGAAAGAGGTAAAAGATGGTAAGAGGATAGAACACTGCGGACTGAACATTAGCCAGAAGCGGGCTTCCTGAAAAATTGTAAGGATTCCAAAGTGGTATTTGTCCTTGTTTGAGAAGATCGGTACTGAGTGTTCGCCAAGGATAGATCTGTCTAATCGTATCGAAATACTGTGCTTTATTGGGAACACCACCTGCTCCATACCCATTATACGACTCTGTTTTCCAGGGGTTATATTCAGAAACGAGTAGGTCACCCGGGAAAGGGACATGTCCTAATGATAGTGTTTTAAAGAAAAACCCACAGGTTATGAGGAAAAAAAGACCAACAACAAAAAAAAGCTCTCGTGCTTTCATAACAGTTTTTTCTTACGAAAAACAAAGAGTCCTCCTATGATCCCGATAAACGTAATCACGGTAAGCCAGTTTCCAAGACGTTGATAAAAACTCTGGGTAAAAACGATATCGACGTCGTGCTCACCTTTTGGTACTCGAAAGGTAATAAGGCCTCTCCAATTCTGGTCTTGGAAATCAACTTGGGTATTCTTGCCATCGACATAGACTTTCCATCCAGGAAAAAACTGTGTTCTGCTGACAATCTGAGCATCAGTCTCTGCGCGTAGTGTGAAATGTTGTTGTGCAGCTTGTTTCTGAAAGTTCTGAATTGTTGCTTTTCCTCCAATGACATCAACACGCTTTTTCGGATATGATCCTGCTGGACCTGCAGCCCAGATAGTATCGACTTCTCCGTAATAATTTGTACTGAGAGGATAGTTCCAGTATTCTGCCTCATTGATAGATACGAATCCCTGAGGTGGTTTCCAATAGTACAGAGTTGCTATGATCATCAAAAGAAGAATAAGTCCTTGTATGGTTCTGTTTTTTATAAACACTAAATAACTCACCGACAAAAGTGAAGTTGCAAATGTTACTGCAGCGAGAATACGCCATGGATACTGAAATGATCGCAAGAGAGGGAGATGCTCCCAGAGAGGTTTTGAGAATGGAGTCATAAGAAAAACGGAAACCAAGATGATCAGTAGGGAGAAGAGAAAAAGTGTTTTGTGCTTTTTATTTTTTATTTTTCGGATAAGATAAATTACTGCAAGGAGAAGTCCTATCGTGTGAAATAATCCGAACTGAACTGAAACCTCAGCGACACGTAGTTTCTGGTCATCAAAAAAGTTTGGTACAAAAAATTTATAGAGATCAACAAAATGATTACGAAATAAATCTTTGGTGAACAAGTAACCGTAGGTATAGCGATACTCCAAAAGTACCGGAAGAAGAAATGTTGCTGATAGTAACACACCTGCGCCCAATAAAAAAAAACTCATCAGTTTCATTCTCATTGATTTAGCAAAAAAGAGAACAAACAGACCGCTTAGAGTGCAAAAAAGGAATCCAAGCATGTTATGCGAAAAAATTAGTAGTGCTGTAGAAAGAATAGTGATAAAAGCATATCGATATCGTTTTGTTTTGTTAAACATAACGATCCCGTAGAGAACTAATGGGAAAAAGGAATAGCTAAAGGCACTTCCCGCTCCTCCCCTAACGATAATCTCAACCAGACGGTATGGAGCGAACTGATAAAAAATCGTTACGAAAAAAGCAGTAAACTCATCTTCAAAGAAAGCCTTTGCGAACAGATACATAAAAATCCCTGAGAGAATAAAACTGAGAAGAAAAAGTATTTTAAGCGTCCCAACAAGGCCAAAACCGAGCGCAACAAAAGGAAGAGAAAACACATACGGTAGTGGATGAAAAAAATTGAAAAGGGGAGTACCATAGCCGTAGTTAAGATCACTTGCCCATCGAACAGGAAACTGTCCTGAAGTGATTTCTTTATAGTAGGCTCCTATTCTCACCAAATGCATCGCACCATCACTGGTGTGTGGAGAATCATTGGTAAAAAAGAGACTGGCTAAGGGAATTATCGATAGAATCAGAACAAGCAGCAAATACTTATGACTACGTATACGTTCTTTCATTGAGGGAGTACTTGATAGAGTCTCGTGTACGATTTTCCTACACCTTTTCGAATCTCAAGTATTTTTTTCAGCGGCCATAACTTTGTCTGGGCATCAAACTCATCTTGATTTGATGAAAGGACATACGTCGGCATTATTGCAGCATGCTCCAGAAGATCTTCCGGAATAGCATCGGGAACCGGGTAGACACCTGGGTCTCTTCTGATTACATTTTTATTATCGCCGAGATATATTTCAACTGCGTATTTCGGTAATGAACCAAAATCACCAAGTGAGGCAACATAGATAGTTCTTCTTTTGGATTGGTTATTCAGAAACTCTATGGCTTCATGAATACCGCCTCCCGCTGGCCAAGCGTTGACGTACTGTTCCCTATCAGAAAGCGGAATTGGCGATCTAGCTATATCAGTGATAACTCCATAGGAAATATAAACAGGCCATAAAAGCAGTAAAACGAGAAATCCAGCATATAGCTTTGTGTCTTTGAGGTACTGCCTCAGTGAAACGAGCGTATAAGCGGCAAGTATCAACAGAGGCAAGGTCATAAAGAAAATAAACCGAGGATAGATAGTCCGTCCAAATGTCGCAAGGTAAACAAACGGCATAGCAAATGAAACGATAAGGAGTAGCTTTTCACCAAAGCGTTCTTTGTATGTCATGAATGCCCGAAGCATGACAATACCTAAGAAAAGCAGTGAAACGAAGGGTAGCTTTTCATAAAAGAAATCTTTCTGATGAGTAACACTGCCATAGACAAACAGAGCCAATGTTCCTGCTGCAAAAGGCAGAAGGTAGTATGCTACAGATTTAAGATAGGATCTTACTGACTTCTCTGGTCGGAAAAACGCCAGCACAATTAGGACAAGCCATGGTATCGTCATATAGTGACGTAACCAATCAAAGAGACCCCGAAGATTACTGGTAAGATATTGGCCTGGGTCCTTTATCCATTCATTTAGTGGGAAAACGAAAATAGCGTTCTTATCATTAATAATATGGTAAAAAGGAGACAGGCGAAGGATTGTGTACATACCAAGTGCTAAAACGACTGCAATACCAGCAAAGCAGGCCCATCGAATGAGACGAACGACTGCATCTTTTTGCTTAAAATCAAAAAGTGCTAGTGAGAAAACAAGAAGAGGGATGCTGAAAAATGCGTTCGTCTTTGTGAGCATACCAGCACCCATTACCATTCCTAAGAGTAACGCTATATCCAGACGCACTCGGCGAACTAAGAGTACTTCCAGATATAATGCCCAGATAAAAAACATACCCACTAAGCTGTCGTACAGAGCCATTCTGTCATAGACTAACCCCATCGGATAGACTAAGTAGAGAAGACTGGCAACAAGACCCACCCATCTATTTTTAAAGAGCTCTCGACCTAAGAAAAATAAACCAATTGCTGTACCTACTCCTGCACCGACAGAAACCAACCGAGAGGCGAGAAGTGGATCAGAGACAAAGCGCATCACTACCATGGCCAACCATATAAATGACGGCTGCTTCCCATCGGTAAGTGAGATAAATCGCCAGTTCGGATCATACCTAGCAATTTGTGCCCAACGGACGTAGATCGCTTCATCGGTGAAAAGTGGAAGCGACATGATATGAAAGAGTCGCGAGATGAGTAAGAGGAGAAGGATACCTCCGAAGGCAAGAATAAGAAACCTATGCCTTTTTACAAATGCTGAGAAGGTTGCGATACGATGGCTAAGCTCTTTCATTATGTTTTAACAACGCGCTTTTTCAGATACCATCCCCCAGTAACAAGAAGCGAGAGAAAGATACCTGTATACATTATCATATCAAGAATTGACGGGATTGGCTTATCCCAGTTTCCTGTATAGAGAAAAGGAATATATAAAAGCAGCGCAGCAAGTGAGAGAATTACAGTCGGAATAAATATGTATGGCTTTCTAGCATTAAGGGCGGCAAATGGTAACATGTTTATTAAGTACCATGGTTGAAAATTTGTCCGATATGTCGCACCGATGACGCCAAGGGACATAAGCACAGTCATGACAAGAAATACCTTTTCCCACTGTATGGTTTTCTTTCTTCTTTGTTGTGCCCAAACATAACCATATACCGGTAACAAAAACGCTGTCGCATACTTAATACCTATTGAGAGAATATAAAAGATTGTTGCTTTTATGTTTCGCTGTTGTATCAAGTAATAGAGAGCAGTTACAGCAAAAAACATCATCACGATGTCATTATGTGCTGAAACCAGGCACTCAATAATAACGAGGGGATTGAGCCCCAAGAAAACCAGGGAAAATGCTTCGTCTGCAGGAGCAACTTTCTGGATAATTTTTCGCAGCATATAGAGAGTGCCAATAAAACAACTTGTAATCATAATTTTAAAGAGGAAGAAAGTCACCAGAAACACTTGTGACCCTATAACTGAAAGTGGTACGGTAACCAAAAGCCACGATGGTCCATATGGAAGGGTTCGCTGCGTCCAGTGCATGAAACCTAGCATCGGGTCTCCTGGATAATCTAACGCTTTATGCTCATAAGGATTCTGGTGATAGTGGGTTATGATCTTTGCGTCAAAAACATAATTAAAAAGATCGTATGAAAAAGCGTTATAGGAAAACGTGAGGATAACTGTAGTCAAAAGAAGTAGTCTCCAAACAGTTTTTGCATCGAGTTTTTTCTCTCTCGTAAGTTTCAAAAAGAGAAAATAGAAAAGAAAAAGAAGCGTTATCAGCCCTGCGTAGAGATAGGTCGAGAGGTGACGATCGAAGTAACCGATGTGCTGAAACCAAGTCTGTATTCCCTGCCAGACTGATACGCGGGTCAAGGTCAATCCCAGATCTACTTGGGTGAACGAGTAGAAGAATAAAGCAATGATCGTTGTGAGAAACCCAGCGATAATGATTTTTTTGAGTAGCATGTGTACCTAGGTACGTTTTTGTGAATAGAATCCTTGTGAGTCTCGCTGTTTTATCCTAAAAAGATCCTGCAGACCTTCGATCGAATCTTTTAATGGATTTACCCGTCTTGTTTCAACATACAGCCATTTCACTGGCACTTCTTTTATGGTGTAGCCTTTTTTCTGGGCAATGTACAGAAGCTCTACATCAAAGCCTGCAGTGACACTCGATCCATCGACAGGTGTGAATCCGTTATGAATCGTTTTTATAGCTGAAAATATTTCTTTTCCTGCGTCTTTTGTGAACATCTTAAAGCCGCACTGCGTATCAGTAATTCCTCTAAGTCCTACCAGATACGTTCGAAGCATTATCCAAACACGCGACATGATACGCCGAGTCCAGGGAGAGTTTTTTCTTTCTGTATTTCGAGAACCGATCACGACATCAGAACCTTTCTTAAATTCAACTAATAGCTTCTCCACCTCTTCAATTGGTGTTGCCTGATCCATGTCGGTAAAGAGAGCATACTCACCTTTCGCTTCCAAAACGCCAGCCGTCACGGCACCAGCTTTTCCCAAATGCTTATTTTCTATAAACCGAAACGTTTTCGCGCTATCTTTTACGAAATGCCTTATGAACTCCACGCTGCCATCTTTTGAGCCATCATCAACGATAATGACCTCATACGCGTAGCTTTGTCTCTCAAGGTAACTTTTTACATGATCGAGTACACCCTTTTGCAGGTTCGCCATTTCATCAAAGCAGGGTATGACCAGGGAAAGGAAGATCTTCTCCACGCTCAAATTATACACCAAAGAGCTTCTTCGAACAAATAATTAAAACAATTATACGAGGCTAGAAATTTGTTTTATCACTTCAAATAAGATAAAATATGCAGACGCGGCCCCATCGTCTAGTGGCCTAGGACGGCAGATTCTCATTCTGCAGACCGGGATTCGACTTCCCGTGGGGTCACCGAAGGGGACTATCCCTTTATCGCATTCACGAATAGCTTGATAAAACGGGCTAATCTCGCGGTTCAGTTAGTTAAACAATTCAATCTCTCAACAACCTCAGATTTATACAACCCGACTGGGACTTCGAACCGATACTACACAACAATCTAGATAGACTAATCTTGTTTTTTCTTATTTTTTCACTATAATCTCCATTAATGATAGAGGGAGGAGTACCTAGAACATACGAGGAGCAATCAGAAGTCATGTTTGTTCTTGCAGATCTCTATGGACCTCGTCTTGAAGAAGTAAGAACAGCTCAACTGCATGACGAAATCCTGAGTGTTTTACAGGAGAATGCTGTTTCATTAGTTACCTCATCATATCGAACAAAAGACAGGGTGAGTATAAAGAAAAAAGTATCTAGGCCAGGCCGTCCCAATATCCCTCTTGGAGATGTATACGGAGTGAAGCTGGTATTGCAAGAAGAAGATATACCTCAAGCCATAGTTGCCGTAAGGGAGCATTGGCCATCACCAGAAGATATACTAGGAATAAGCACAAACCGAGCTGGGCCAAATCAAATAGGTCCACAAGAGTATGACTCAGTCAGAGTAAATATTGTTTTTGATAGAAACAAGCTTGCAGAATTGCAACTCGTTACACCAAAGCAAGAAGAAGAGAATCAAAGAATCCGAAAGACTTATGAAGAAAGGCGAGGATACTAATAACTATGGCCTAAGAGCTTTGTCCTCGTAAGTTAGCAATCGACCGCTGTAAATTTACAATAGCTTGTCTTTCATATCTTTCTCGAAATGCTGGTGTTAGATAGACAGATGGTCTTTGTGACTCTTCATCTGTATGAGGAAGAAATCTCGTCAGAATCTCAGCTCTCCTTTGAACAAAGAAATCCTCCGGTACCCAAAGATACTCTTGTCTTATTTGTTCTTCGTAACTATCAAATAATCGAGATGACCTTCCAAAAATAGCAAGATCAATATCAACCATCAGTTGCTCATCTTGTGTTCTTGGAGTTTCGGTATGCTTTGTAGCAAGAACAAGTGCAGCAACTTTATCAGCAAAGTCTTTTGATAATCCCATATCCTGAGTAACGATCTTTGCAGCATATTCTGCACTTTTCCCTTCATTGTCGATCTCTTCTCCTGGTGTTTTCGGTTGTGTCTCGTAAAAGAGATCATGGGTGTCTATGGCTAATTGCAGCGCATCTGGGTCTTCTGCTTGATCCCGAACAAGGTCAAGCTCATTGTGGCACATTTTTCGATGGTTATTATTATGGTATGCTCGATCTGACTCCGCATGCATTTGAAAAATGAAGTCAGCTACTGGTACTGGATCTCCTTTGGCGTCGAGTCTCTGCCACAATTCACTAAATCTTTTCTCAAGAAATGCTCGATCTCTTTCTTGCTGTTTAAGATGAAGCCTATCAAACACAGGTCTTGGAACCATTCGCGCTACTATAGACTCCCATCCCTCAAATCCAATGAGCTCCATGACAGCTGTGGAACTAATAGAATTAAGTTCATGTGGCGGAGCTAAAAATACAGTATCAATGGAAGGATTTATTGTTCTGTTAATCGCTTTCGCTCTATTTTCTGCTTCAAAATCTCCGCTGTCTCTTGTACCACGAATAATTGTTCTAACTCTAAGCATTTCAGCAAAATCTGCTTGACACAATCCCACAAAAGAAGTTGCTTCTAAATTTCCTAAATCGGGAGAATCCGCGATAATCTCACTTAGCATTTCGACACTTTCCGTTATTGTAAACCTATCAGGAGGTCTTCTAGGATTAAATCCAACAGCAACAATTCCTTTATCGTAATCACTTGAGACTTTTCCCATTACCCATTTATGACCATTTGTTGGGGGATCAAAGGAACCTGGGTATAGTGCACGTCTTTCAATGTCAGCCATAGATTTCTACTACATCTATACATCGCTAATATATGGAAGTCAAGTATTTTTGCTCTTTAAGATTGATACTTTGAAATATGATTATTGTTTCTCATACACTCTTCTTAAATGTTCTAACCATGCTAATGTTGGTTCAAATAGTGATGCCTTCGGGTCACACGAAGCTAGTTTTTATTCTCTATACAATTCCTCCTTTTTTTGAAGCTAAAATGGATCGAATTCCTTTTGCTTATTCAACAGTTTTCAATAGATTCATAGATTTTCTTTTCAAGCTTTACTTTACTCTTAATAAGAGTATACTAGCGGGGGGGAATTAAATTAGGCAGTAAATGGCTACAAAAACACATCAGCTCAAGTCAGAACATAACTATGCTGAAGCTATCGTTGAAACAGTAAGAGAACCCCTTGTGGTCCTTGATGCTAAACTCCGTGTACTCACTGCAAATAGGTCGTTTTATAAAATTTTTCATGAAAATAAAAAAGATACAGAGCATAGACTAATCTATAAATTAGGAAATGGCCAATGGAACAATCCAAAACTTCGGTATTTATTAACTAATATCCTTCAGCAAAAGTCATTTTTTCAAGATTATGAACTAGAACACGAATTCCCTGTTATCGGTAAAAGAGTTGTGCTTTTAAATGGGCGGAAAATTGTCCAGAAAAATCATAATGAGCCAATGATACTTTTAGCTATCGAAGACATAACGGAAAAGAAACAGATTGAAAGACAGAAAGATGATTTTATATCAATTGCCTCTCATGAATTAAAAACACCTGTAACTAGCATGAAAATGTATGCACAAATTCTTAAAAAACACCCTCTTCTGACCAATGACAAAAATGCCTCTAGTATGCTCTCACAAATGAACGTACAAATGAACAGGCTAACTGAACTTGTAGCGTCATTCATGAATGTGTATAAGCTAGGAACTGGTAAGTTAAGGCTTCATAAGAAACATTTCGAGCTAGCAAAGTTAATCGCAGAAGTTGTGGCAAATTTCCAGTACACGATACCATCACATACTGTTGAACAAAAAGGTATTTTAAAATCAAACGTGTTTGCTGATAACGCCAGGATTAATCAAGTGCTCGTGAACCTTATTTCTAACGCAATAAAGTACTCACCAGATGCAGATAAAGTAACCGTAAACCTGACCAAAACAAATCGGGAAGTAACTGTTTCAATACAAGATTTTGGTATGGGTATACCAAAAAGTGAGCAAAGCAGAATTTATGAGAGATTCTTTAGAGCCAAAGGTAAAAAAGAAGGGAAAATTCCCGGACTAGGACTTGGTCTTTTTATCTCGACAGAAATAATAAAACAGCACGGTGGGAAGCTATGGATGGACAGTACGGAAGGAACAGGCTCCACATTTTACTTCACTCTGCCGGTTGGTAAATAAAAAAACTAATAGCAATTCCAATATCCAGTGGTAGTAATAAACGAAGAATGGCTAGCCTCAGGCTCAATAATAAATTTCCACGCATGAAGTAAACCCAGAACCTGGTTTCAATACAAAAACATTTGGGTCACTATCTTTCGCTAAAGCTCAGATTCAAGCTAATTTTGAAACATTTAGGTGATAGAGTCTGGATCTATATTAACGTATCATGAACGCTTGCTTGCTACCACGACCCACCGCCTCCACCACCGCCACCCCCGCCTGAGGATCCGCCAGAGAACCCTGATGAGGACGAGGGAGCAGATGTCGTGACATTTGAGCTGGCAGTCGAGTGAAAAAGCGGATACATCGCATAGAAATTTCCATTTCCTCGATACCATGACGGCTGATATTCTGGTTTAAGAATCTTTAGCTCTTTCATATACTTCTCTATCACACCAAGCGCCATTGCGTAAGGAATCATGCTTTCCAAAAAAATAAAATTCTTCGTATGCCAGACATCATAGCGTTTGGTCGCTTTCAGAAAAATCCTCAACCCGTCCAAATTCCAATCCATCTCATCCCCTTCAGACGTCCTGCCATTTAGCTTTCGAGAAAGATAGAAAAGAACACCGGATAAAATAAATGAGCCAGTAAAAAACGACATTATGCCAAATACCAGACAAACGGCTTTTTGGGATTTAGGATTTTTTAGAAAAAACTTTCGACGTATTAAGCTCTCAAAGTTCTTCGTCTCAAGGTCGGTAAAGGTAGCATAGGTCAGCTTGGCAGCTTTCAAGGCCGTTGAACTCTCACTTTTGAAAAGCGCACTCATCAATTTATCCTCAAAAAGATTGAGACCTACAGAGTCTTTTAACTTGGTCAGGCTAAACTCCTGCGTCTTCCCTAAACCCAATTTCGTCTTTTTCTCTGATCCTTCAATCTTTATGTATTTTTTGATTGCTAAGTCAAAAAGAGTTGCAACAACATCATCTTTATCCAGCTTTGTATTATCAATAGTCCCTGCCTCAGCCGGACTAATGCGAACACCATCAACAGACTTCGGGAGATCGAAGTTAACGACAGGTGGACCAAATCTTTTTTTGTTTCTTTTTTTCATATACCAGTTCAGCAAAAGCGGTGCGAGGATGAAATTTAACCCGACAAAAATCATGCCTAAGACGATCAAAAATATCTTAAGATCGGGATCAATAGGAAGAGACTTTTGCAGCGTACTTTTAGGAAATGTCCCGAGAGGAAACATCGAAACGATCGTCAATCCCTCAGCTATCGGCAAGAAGCTTCTCGTGGTTACCCTCATTTGACCATCAGCGAGTGAAACAGCGCAGTTACTAGCTTTTGATCCTGATACGCCGGTAAAACAAATTGTCTCACCTACCGGTGTCCCAAAATCTGTCCTCAGCAGATAAGAGGCAGATGCTATCGGAATTTCCCATTGATCCCCTGTCACATTCCAGTAAATCTCATCGTGGTCCTCATAATTACTCCCGATACCATTCTTTACAACATAGTTAATCTCATAGAGGTGCTCGCCTGATATGGTCTTCTTAGCATTGCCAATTTTAATCTTTATTTCCTGCCCTGTACTATTTAAAGAATATGGCTCCTTCTTACCGTCCCGCAGTACTCCTGTAATGTTAATATCGATTACTCGATATAGATCACCAACGCGTGAGACGAGTGGAATAAAACGGTAAATGCCATGTCTGTACGAACTACCAAAACTGTATGCGATCTTTTCCTGAACCTGAAGATCACCATTTTTTTCGGCAGTCATTTGAACGTCAAAAGAGTTAATCGTCTCCTGAGCAGACGCCTTCAAAGGAGAGACAAAGAGAAAAGCAAAAACTATCAGAAGGCCAAAAGATAGAAGAAATCTTTTCTGCGGCACCCTAAAGAAATCCCAATCTCTTTCTCGACTCATATTCATGGGATTATAACTGATTCTAATACTCTGTGGTAGTAACGAATGATGATGGGTTAGTCTCAGGCTGAATAATACTCTTCCTTTGCTCCAATGAGCTTCTAATCTGAGTCACATGCAAAAACCTGCGGACATTATAGTCTTATAGTTTACAATGGTAATTCTTCGTGATAGAATCCCTCTATGATAGTAGAGTCGAGGCAAGATTTAACGTATCATGAAAGCTTGCTTGAACGAGTAGGTCGACCTCTTATTTTGGACTGCCCTCAAGTATATACTCCAGACACAGCCCTTATTGATGCTGCAAATGCAGGAGTCCTGGTACCCGAAACACAAGCGTTATCTTCGTATTTTGAAAGACAGAGAAGTGGGGATCCAGGTTACATGCGAGAAATAGATAAAATCATTTCGTCAAGAGAACAGCAATTCCCAGATGCATCACAAAGTATGTCTGAAAGAAGGCTGCAATTTATTGTCCCTGCTTACCGGGAAGGCGAAAATATTTCTCATTTGCTAGGAAACCTCAAACGACAGTTTGATCAAACAGGATTAGGTGCATGGGGAGTAACTTTTGTTTTTGATCATGCTATCCCTTATAAAAACACTTATGAAAGAACTGCTCGAAAAAAAATGGAAGGAGAAATGGAGGCCTTCCTAACTGAGAATCCTGACCTTCGACCATATATTGATACCGTTTTTTTCACGAGGCGAGCTGCTACAAACGTACCTGTCCTTCCCGTTGGTCTTGCTCGTAAGGTTGGCGAGGATGTCGTTATGAGTGAGAGATTACGGGGCATGGGTAGTGAAGGAAAACCATTTTATCTCGGTCTTATGGACTGTGATCTTGGTAGTATTTCAGATGGTACTATACAAGAGATTCTTGAGAAACTACCTGAAAAGGAGGAAGATACACCTAAAATTGTACGGGTACGCGGATCATTTGATAGAGCTGCATTGACAGCTAATCCAGAACTTCATCCTCTTGAGATGATGTGGGAAGGCATGACGTCAGAAGTAGCAAGGAATACTCGACATAATCCATTCACTGTAGGAAGAATGAGTGTTGTACCTGCACGGGAACTTGCTATGACAGGAGGAGCATTTGCAAAGAAATTATCGTTCCCTGATGAAGATATTCGGCATGGTATTCAAATTGCTTGGCAGCTCGATAACGTGGATGTTGCTGAAGTTAACGGAAAATACTCAACCAGTCCGCGTCGAGAAATAGATACGGTTCGTAGTCTTATCGCGATGCTTCATGAGAGCGGTGGAAAATTTACTATGGAAACACTTGAGTATGCTTCTCTTATTCGAATGTATGGTGGATGGTCAGACAGTACTTTTCGAGAAGAGTTTGGGAATGTAGGTTTACAAGAAGATGCTTTATGGGATCCACTTGAAAACCTAGAACAATTTAACCAGATAGTACCACCAGAGCTTATTGAAGCATCCGCAAATGCACGTTACCGATTTGGTCTTTTTTCTAAGTTTGTTGTTGATGAACTAGCTGATGATCCAGATGCACCAGAAATTAGAGGATTGAAAGAAGGATTCTTAAAAGGTGAGATCCCCTCTTTCATGGTTGAATTTCATGCAGTTGACCTGATAAGAAGCATTAGTCTACAAGATCCAGAGCGTTTTGAAAGGCTTCAACCAGCTCTTGCGCGAGCGGATGCTAAGGCAAGACTGTCCATAGGAAATATCTTACGTAATAACAATATTGATTTTGAGATAGAAAACGAAACACCCATTTATGTTCTTGAAGAGAATATGCTTGGACGTAAAAACAAAGAGGGTGACAACACGCCTCTTCGTGCACCAATCCACATTTCACCGGATCTATCAGGATATATGGCCAAAATCAGAAGTGATATAGCAAAGGGTTAACAGATCAAAATGTAAGCTCTTTTATATCCCAAGGATGCTTGTTCAAGTCAGAATATCTTATCCAACGCGGACTTACTAAAAAATAGTTTATTCCCTCTTTGTTTGCCCATTTTTTCGCCTCAGGATTTTTAAGAAAGTAGATATCCTTACATTTCTCTAATTCATCACCCCTGACCTCCCGAGCTGTTCCTTCGTACTGAATAGTAATACTATCATCCCAACCAATTACAAAGGAGACATTCGGATTTCGTTGTAAGTTCTTATACTTACGAGATGTATTTAATGTGTCGAAAACAAGTTCTAATGTATCTGTTTGCCCAAATTCCAGTACTGCGGATTCTGGAGAAACCTCCCCTACAGTAGATATAACAGCCAATTTTGTTTTCAGAAGTAGCTCTCTTATGAGATCACCAGTATCCATGGCTTGATTATAGCACCGATTCTCTAAACCATTACTCTCTTGCTTCTTTTTCTAATACTTGAAAGAATAAAAGTATGGAGAACTCGCAAGCAGTTTTAGATAATCTTCAAAGAGGAAATCCTAAAAAAAATTATTACTGGTTTTTAGGGGCTGTCATTTTATTTGGAGCTGGTAGCCTCCTAGGTTTTTCCCTTGCCAATCAAACAAGAACGCAATCATCAGTGCCATCATCGATATCACAGACTCAACCAACGCCAATAAAACCCTTTATTCCGACAAATCCTTTCTGGTCTACCTATGCAGATCTCCGCTACTCATTTTTCTATCAATATCCCGCGGAACTATATGAATACAGAGGTGATCTGTTTACTACACCACAGAAAGAGATTAATCCCTGGTCGGAAAGTAAGATATTCGGAGTAACTATAGAAACAAAAACTTATTACAATGAAGTAAAAGATTTTGATTTCACCGATCAGATAGGAACCAAAAAGGAAATTGCAGATAAAACTTTTGGTACAATCACTAAGGTTTTCGAGCTTGACTCTCGACCCGCTCTTCAAATCACCATAGAGGTTCTGCCGGAAAGTCAGACAGATCTTCGAAGTGGCTCATTCGTCATCGTCGATATGGGTAAAAATGTTTTAACAATAAGCTATCCATTAAATGCAAATCAATTACTAAAACCATATAACGTTACTTTTGAAGATATCCTTTCCACTTTCAAGTTCATTAATTAATTTTCGAACTATATCGAATCAAAAATCTCTGCGCATCTGATAAAAAACTTCCATGTATCTTCTTTCTCATTCTCTGATACACACCAACATGCAGATAAAACCGCTTGTGAATAAGCCCATCCTACAACTCTTTCCCGGTTCATTCCTAGTAAGTCAGTGAATATAGCAACTCTTTTTCTAAACATCTCTTTTTGATTACTGCGTTCTAATAGTTCTGGAATTGGGTTGCGAAGATACGAACCTGTTTCGTAAGCCGGTTCACCAATGAGTCCTTTTGGATCAATTGCTAACCATGCTTCTCGCTTTGCTGAAAGAATATTATAATGATGAAGATCACCATGAAGTAAGACCGTTTTCTCCTGCGAGGCAACAAGGTTTTTATAGAGATCTTCCGCTTTGTTAAATATCTCTTTCGGCAAAGGCCCACTCGTACCTCCGAAACGATCCCTAATACGTGCGAATTCCAATCCCCAATCTCCTACTGAAGGAAACGAATAATTGCTTGGTACCTCCTGCCACAGCTCTTTCATTACCTTCGCTGCTATTTCTGTCGCTTCCTCATCATCTTCTATAAGAGATAACATCTTGCCGGGCTCAAGTTTCTCAAGCAGCATTGCGGGCTCTGCATCGCTATACTCCAATACTCGGGCAATGCCATGACCATCAAATATTTTCAGCGAATCATACTCAAACTTAAATTCTTTATCTGTTTTCCACCCAACTTTTAACACAGCAGTTGACCCATCGGCATTTTCTACATTAACAACAAAGTTATATGACAGGTTCGAAAATGTATCTCTAATCTTTAGATTCCATTTTACTGCCAGTCTACCTACCACATCAGTTAGTGAGTCTAACCACTGCTGGCCTTCTCTACCTTTTCTGCTTACAGTTTTATCAATAAAATCTTGAGGAATGATGATCATGCGGTAATTGTACTAGATCCCCAACAGGAATTTTCTTCGATTAATAAATATCGAACTTTTCGAGAAGCTTTTTATTTCCTTCAATCTGATAATGAAGTAAGTCTGAATAAATACCTTTTTTCTTTCCGAGATCTTGCGGGGTACCACTCTCGACAATGTTGCCGTCATCTATGACGAGTATCTTATCGACGTTTTGAATCGTTGAGAATCTGTGAGCGATAATGATAACCAGCTTCTGTTTCATAAGGTTTTCCAAAGCATTTTGGACTTCTTTTTCTGATTTCGCATCCAGAGACGATGTTGCTTCATCCAGAATAAGAATCGGCGCATTTTTCAAAAGAGCGCGGGCGATCTGTATACGCTGCTTTTGGCCTCCTGAGAGTTTGACACCTCGCTCACCCACTTCACTATCGAGACCTTTGGGTAACTTCATCACGAAATCATAGGCATTTGCGAGTTTCAGGGCTTTTATGACTTCTTCTTCGCTCGCTTCAGGTTTTCCGTAGGCGACATTTTCTCTGACTGATGTTGAGAAAAGTTCATTCTCCTGGAAAACAAGTGAGATGTTATTTCTGACAAATGCATGATCAAGTTTTGAATAACTCTTCTCTTTCATTAATATTTCTCCACTCGTCGGATCGTAGAATTTCAGAATCAAATTAATTACTGTCGACTTTCCTGCACCGCTGTGCCCGACCAATGCAACTGATTGATTTTTTCCTATCGTAAAGGAAACATCATGTAAGACATTTTTTGACTCTTCATAGCTAAACTCAACATCTTTAAAGGTGATTGTAGGATCGCTCATTTTTTCTGAGCTCTGCTTTTTTGTGAAGTCCTCTTTTGATTCAAGAGACAGAATCTCAAGATACTCTTTCGATCCCGCTTCTGCCATCTGTAATTGCGTCAGAATAAATGACATGGCGAAAAGTGGAAGTCTCGCTTGATTCACGAGCTGAAGTATCAAGACCATTTCTCCGATCGTTAATTTACCGATGAAGGTGTTATAGAAAACGATAATATTGATGGCAAACAGTATAAGGTGCAGAGAAAGTCCTCGGAAAAAATCGAAGATATGAAATGTTCTGCTCTGTTTGGCATAAATTTTATTGATCTCAGATAAACTTTTTGCTATGGTACCGAACTCGACTTTCTCACTGGTAAAACTCTTGACCAAACTGATATTTGAGATCACCTCTTGCATCCTGCCCCTCGATTTATCTTCGATAGCATTTTTCTTCTGTTCTTCTTGCCCCCACTTCACTGTCGAATAATGAGAGAGCGTTAAGTAGATAGGGAAAAGAATAAACGTGAAAAAGGCTATTGGGATGTTATAGTAGGCAAGAACGACGATAGTGAAAATACTTTGTAAAAATGTCGGTAGAATGAAGTTCGTCGCTGTATTTAAAAAGCCTTGAGTGGAGACAATGCCACGACTTAACTGGTTTACAATTTTACCTGAGACTTCCGAATCAAAGTACGATTGCGGAAGAGTGAGGACCTTATGATAAAACTTTTCCGTTAAGTATTTTCTTAATCTTCCTGCGAAATGATCTCCAATTCGCTCAGACAGCGTCGTCATGATCAAACCCAGGATATTCATTCCAAGCGCTATAAAGATAAGCAGGATGAGCCTATCAATATCGCCTCCCTTTCCGGAGACTTTCTGCACAATCTCATCAACGATAAATTTAGAAAGGATGGGAGCCACAAGCTGCAATATCGCCGACACGAAAATAAGCAGCGCAATAATTAGCACAAGATGATGCAGAGGTTTTGAAAGCCGAATAATCTTTATCAAATTCTTCACAGACTTCTATTTTACACCAGAATGGATAGAAAGTACGGAGAGAATACCTTTTTTAGAATGTGTAGATACTAGAAGACTTCGACTCTTGTACCCACATCTGCGAAGTTGTAGAGCCACTCAGCTGCAGCGAGAGGCAAATTGACACAACCATGCGATGCAGTTCTCCCGAAATTGTTATGCCAGTATGCTCCATGGAATGCATATCCCTGATAAAAATACATCACATGCGGCACATTCTTTATATAGTATTTACCGCTGGGATAAGACTTTTTGTATGGTGATGGGCCTTTCATATCCTGAAGAGGAAGTTTTGTTCGAATTTTAAAGCTTCCTTTAACGGTAGGTGTTAAAGACATACCAGTTGACGCTTTTGTTTGGTACTGCACTTGTCCGTCCTTCCAGGCCGTCACGGTTTGAGAGCCTATATCAACTGTAATCAACTTATCGCTTGTATAAATCCCTTCAGCAAATATCTCAGAAGGAATGAAAAAGAATACAAGGCTAATAATCAAAAATAATAATCTCTTCATATGACTATGATACCAATATAACTCACCTATTGTCTATAAAGGCCACATGATCGGCACCTGGAAACGAACGCTTAAAAAAGAATCGGTAGTAATAGAAACAAAGATTTTTAGTAAGCTCACTTCTGTAGAGATAAAAAAGTCAAAGAAGCAGCTGAGAAATATGCAGCATTCCTCCATGTGTCAGTGACCGTAAGGTAAGATAGCTACTTATGTTATTTCAGAAGCTTTTCCAGAGAGGCTTTTAACGCATCGATACTTTCAGGATCGTAGATCGAGCAGAGTAAAACATCTTTTTTCATTTTTTTAAACATAGTGACTGCCTTTTTCAGCAGTTTTTCATCGGTAAGATCAGTCTTCGTCAGTAGGATTATTTCCTGTTTTTCAAGAAGCTCTAGGTTATACTGTTGGAACTCTTTTCGTACTGCTTCATAGGCTTTCTTCGGCTCACTGGTCGTAGCGTCAATGCAATGAAGAAGCATCTTCGTTTTTTCTATGTGTCGTAGAAACCCTGTCCCTAGTCCCTTCCCTCGAGATGCTCCTTCGATAAGTCCTGGAATATCTGCTATCGGATGCTTCCCGAACATTCCTATATTGGGTTCCAGTGTTGTAAAAGGATAGTTACCGATCTTAGGCGTTGCGTTTGTGAGAACAGTAAGTAAACTACTCTTCCCAGCGTTTGGCAATCCTACGAGGCCAATGTCTGCGATCATTCGAAGCGAAATATGGAGCTCTTTCTCCTCACCCATCGTTCCTTTTTCTGCATACATCGGAGTCTGATTGGTGGCTGTTTTAAATTCATTATTTCCCCGCCCACCTTTTCCACCTTTTGCCAGAAGTACTGGTGTAGTCGTATCGGTAATTTCTACTGTCTTACCTGATGAGACATCAGTAATCTCTACTCCTAATGGCACAAAAATGGTCGTGTGCTCTGCATTCGCGCCGTATAAATTCTGTTTTTTTCCTGGTATACCGCTTTGGGCAACAATTTTCTTTTTATAACGGAACTCTGAGAGGTCAGATATATTATGAGAGCCTTGAAAGTAAATATCTCCCCCATGGCCACCATTTCCTCCATCCGGTCCACCTTTTGACGTCTGGCCGTTTCGAAGCAGCGTCGCAGCCCCGTCTCCACCATTTCCGGCTTTAATTATGAGCGTGACATTATCAACGAGCATGCACGTATTGTACCATGCATCGATGTTTGGATTCAGTCGAGGGTTCTTTTTGTCTTTGTAAGATACTTTTTGAAGTCTTCAAGACTCTTTGCACTATCTTCAATAACAGCTTTATAAATATCTATACTAAAGATCTCATGTTTATATTTCGTGGTTGATGCAATCTGTTCTTTTATCCGTAAGATAGGTAACCTGTGTTCTTCTTTGAGGTTTTCTTGTAACCATTTGTGGAAGTTTTCTTCACCCGGCTTTCTGGGATTAAGAAACCAGATATCAATCTTCCAACTCCCTTCGCCGCGCAGGTAATAATCAGACAGAGAGAGATAAAGACCTTTGGCAGAATTCGGATTTACGCTCTTTCGAAAATCGACAACACTGAGAAACTTATATTTTGGAGTGTGAAAGAGCTTTTTGACTACTTGCCAATACTTCTCCTCGTCTATGCCTTCTGTAATCTCGATATCAATGTCCTTCCATGTCATAAGACCGGTAGCTAAGCTGCCAACGATCGTCGGTTTTCCGTAGAAAGAAAGAATACTGAGAAGATCAAGCTCCTCTAAAACCCAGTACGCCTCTCTTTGAAACTCTTCTTGTCTTTTAAACAAATCGTCAGTATTCATACTGCCAGTATAGCTCAAGAAATTGGCTTTGCAACTAATGGAAGACTTGAGGGGGTGAGTGATGTCATCTCATAAAGAGGAGTAAATAATGGGGTTTCTTCGTAGAAATCGCCTCTCAGGATCTGCGATGTAAGGGTTATCGTTTTTTGCAATGACGGTGGGAAAAAAATTATTTCTGTCGGATCTATATCGATCGTTATATGATAGGTACCTACTGTTTCTTTAATCCAATTCCAGTCAGTCCAGCCAGTGAATTCTGCTTCTTCGCAACCTGTCGCCATTTTTGCATTACAGAGATACTCGAGTAAAATATGTTCGAAAAGATGTCCCACTTCCGTATTTCGCACTTCGACGGCAAAAGGAATATTTTGATCGTTAAAACAGGTAGAGGCGAGAACTAATGGAAGATTTTTTTGGAGAATACTTTCAGTGTGTGACAGCAGATCTGTTCGCACTATATTGTTAAGCATCTTCATCTCAATCTTTGTTTGATTAAGCGTATGGCTTATCTGTAAACTGAATAAATCCTTAATAAGAAATAGTGACGGATACGTAAGAAAGGCAGGCATAAGGTCTCTTACAGCTCTGTTATCAGAATCTTACTGAAATCTTACACAGAGTAACCTTTTTTTTAAACTTAGTCAAGCTGAACAGTCTAATGAGAGAAGTTAGTCCCGATGAAATCGGGATTAGTCTGCAGGATATGGTTGATTTGGGTGGATGACCGGACGCTGCTCACGAATATGTTCTTCTTTATGCTTTACTTGTGGAATTGGTTTTGCAAGTGCTATCGGTAAGACTTCATCTAAGTGCTCGACAAAGAGAAACTTGAGATCTTTTAATACTTCCTTCGGCACGTCTTCCAAGTCCTTTTTATTATCCTTTGGCAAAATAATCGTCTTAAGCCCTGATCTATGTGCAGCAATGACTTTTTCTTTTACGCCACCTATTTCTAAAACTCGGCCTCGAAGCGTCGCTTCTCCAGTCATTCCCACTGTTCGCTTTACCGGTATCTTCGTCAGTGCAGAAACGATAGCAGTTGTGATCGCAGATCCTGCTGATGGCCCGTCTTTCGGAACTGCTCCTTCTGGTACGTGGATATGAACATCAAGTTTCTGATAGAACTTTTCTGCCAAACCAAGTTCATCTGCTCGAGATCTTACATAAGACATCGCGGCTTGAGCAGATTCCTTCATGACGTCACCTAATTGACCTGTGAGAATTAAGTTACCTCGTCCAGGCATAAGTGCTACTTCGATAAAGAGAATATCGCCACCGGCTTCTGTCCAAGCAAGACCAGTTGACATACCAACTTCATCTTTCCTCTCAACCATTGTTCCTCGAAACTTAATTGGTCCTAAGTACTTCGGAATATCTTTATCGGAAACGACTATCTTCTCTTTTGCCCCTTCGGCTACTTTTCGGGCAACTTTTCTAAAGATTGCAGCCATTTTTCGCTCAAGATTTCGAACGCCTGCTTCTCGTGTATAGTGATGAATCATATAGTTGACTGCTGGATCTTTAATCTCAACGTCTTCTGTTTTTAAACCATGGCTTTCAAGCTGTTTCTTCAGAAGGAACTTCTCTGCGATATGGAACTTCTCATCGTGTGTGTAGCCTGAAAAATTAATAATTTCTAAACGATCACGAAGCGCCGGTGGAATAGTATCGAGTACATTTGCTGTAGTGACGAACATCACATCTGAGAGATCAAATGGTACTTCCAGATAATGATCTGAGAACTCACTGTTTTGTTCAGGATCGAGTGCCTCAAGAAGGGCTGAAGATGGATCTCCTCTGAAGTCTGCTCCAACTTTATCAATTTCATCAAGCATGAAGACGGGGTTTTTTGTTCCTGCATCTTTTATCCCCTGAATGATTCGACCAGGTAATGCGCCAACATAGGTTCGTCTATGGCCTCGAATTTCTGCCTCATCGCGAATACCTCCTAAGGATACTCTGACGAATTTTCTTCCTAATGCTCTCGCGATAGATTTTCCAAGTGAGGTTTTTCCGACACCAGGTGGTCCGACGAAACAGAGAATCGGTCCTTTCATCTTTCCTGAAAGCTTGTGGACAGCCAGATACTCAATAATTCGCTCTTTTACCTTATCGAGTCCATAATGGTCCTCATTCAGAATTTTTTCTGCTGTTTTTATATCGACAGTACTCTTACTGGTGACACTCCATGGAAGACTGACTAGCCAGTCAACATAATTTCGAATGTATCCCGCTTCAGGATTGAACTGATTCATCCCTGCGAGCTTTTTTACCTCTTTTTTCGCTTTTTCATCGACATCCTCAGGCATCTTTGCTTCTTTTACTTTATTCATCAGGTCTCGGATCTCACTTCCTTCCTCTTCTCCGAGTTCTTTTTCAATCGTCTTCAGTCTTTCTCGAAGCATCGCCTCGCGTGCACCTTTTTCGAATCGTTCCTGTGTCTTTGTCGCGATACGCTTCTCAAGTTCTAAGACTTTTATTTCTTTTGCCAGAAGTTCCGTTAATTTTTGAAGTCTCTGTCTAACATCAACCATTTCCAAAAGTTCTTGTCGTTCCTGCGGTTTTAAGTCGAGGGCTGACGCTATAAGATCTGACAACTCTGAGGGAGAGTTTTCCGACATGATATTCATAAAGACGAGGAAGTCAGCTGATTTTCCATAATTCATTGCTCGACGGAATTCATTCGTGAGGTGATTACACAGCGCTTCTATTTCAGGACTTGTTTCTGACTCATCTGGTACTTCAACAACTCTTGCCATAAAGAAGCTGTCATGTTTTTCAAAGGAGAGTATTTTTACCCGAGCGATACCTCGAACCTGTGCATTAATCTCACCATCAGCTCGAATCATTCTTTCGATTCGTGATAATGTACCAATAGAATAGAGGTCTTCAACTGTCGGATCGTTGAGTCGAGCATTTTTCTGAAGAACGAAACAAACTATTCTTTCATGTTGGAAAGAAGACTCAAGTGCTGCCAAACTTTTTGGCCGACCGAAGGTCAAGACAGAGTCAGTATTAGGAAATATAATGCCATCTCGGATTGGGATGACTGGGACGATTTTTTCTGTTGGAGTCATTTCTGTAGTATCCATAAATGTATTAGCACTCTATCACACCAGGTGCTAGTTGTCAAGACATCAAAACACTTTTACTAGTGTACTGTAGTCCTTTTTTCGCACAAGTTCAATAACGTAGATTACATTCTTTTCTTTTCCTGGGTTGACAAATCGAATTCACAACCTACAATTTAAAGGTATGAGTAATAAGCCACCATCGACACAACAACCGCTTCATCCGGAACAGCTAATCCGTAATTTACACTCTGCTGAAGGGCGAATTGCAGATTTGATTACCGCATTTGCTGGTAGTATGGCCTTTGTCTACTTCCATGTTATCTGGTTTGGATTTTGGATAGCCGCGAACTTCGGACTGCTTGCCCCCTTTATTCAGCCGTTTGATCCATTCCCTTATGGATTATTAACAATGGTAGTATCGCTTGAAGCCATTTTTCTCTCAACCCTCATCATGATTTCTCAAAATAGACAAGCATTAGTAGATACTTATCGAGAACTTGAAGAAGAACAAGAACAGCACCAAGAAAATATCCAACAAGAAGAATTGGAAGAAGAATTCGAAGATATTCAAAAAGACTTAGACGATATCAAAAATGCTATGGCTTATATTCAGCAAAAACTCTCAACCGTCGAGAAAGCGCATAATCCACAGACGCAAACGACTAAAAAAGCTAGCACTTAATTGACCCGACTACTTGTATCTATCATCCGTATTCTCCCGCCAGAGTATAACGCCTGCATCTTAATAGCATTCATAAGAATAGTCTTCAGAGTTGCTCCATTTTCGTACTGTCTGTCTTTTTTTTGTATTCTTTTTGTTTTTTCTCCATAAACTCATGATGAGGCTTAGAAATAAGAGTTGGTCTAAAAAATCGTAAGAATCTGGGAAGAAGGTTACTGTGAGATGTAGCGAGAAACCATGCCGACAAGCTCGTCTATATCAAATGGTTTAGCCAGAAAGGCATCTGCTCCCGAGGCTTTTGCTATTGCCTCTGTTTGCGTATTCGCTGAGATAATAATGATAGGAAGCAACTTTGTTGCCGCAGTATTTTTCAACTCACGAGCAATAATTTCTCCGTTCTCGCCAGACAACCAAATATCTAGAAGCAGGAGATGTGGATTATGAAGTGTAATACTCTCGAGAATTTTTTTCTTTGTCTCTGCGGTAATAACTGTATATCCAGCATCTTGAAGCACGATGGACATCACTTCAATAATTCCAGGGTCATCCTCCGCAATAAGCACTATTTTTTTAACCGCTTTCTTCATCGCTCTGGGATGGAGTATACCATTTTTATGAGAGCAGAAGCCAACTATCGAGAGTCAGCTTCTGCTCGTCTCAACTTCCTCTAAAGATGTTTATGTAATCTCGAGCGGTCATGTCTATATGAACGGTCGAAATCGATGGTACGAACTTGGTCTGCACCAAATTCATCAAGCGCATCAGCTACTTCATCCTCTCGTCCACGACGAGTAGGAACAGCAAGGAGAATACCTCCTTCTTTAATTCTATCTTCATAGAATCGTGCATCTTCTTCGGGCACTCCGAGGCCTATTAAACCTCCAAGTAATCCACCCGCTAAAGCCCCTGTCAGTGCTCCTGATACGGTAGAAGCAGCTGCTCCAGAAAAGCCTAAGGCAGCAGCTAACGGGCCTCCCATGAGAAGAGGTCCAACACCAGGAATAGCAATCGCGCCAATTCCGAAGAGAAGACCAGCTAGTCCACCAATGACACTTCCTGCTGCAGCTCCTGAAGCGGCACCTTCAATAACACTGCTACCAGTATTTGTGGCGACGCGTTCTGCACCTTCACGATCACGCATAACGATCGACAGATCTTTTGCGTCGTATCCGAGTGCTTTTAGTTCATCTATTGCGTCTTCGGCATTTTCTTCTGAAGAAAAAACTCCTAAGACAAGTCTTTCATCTGTCATATGTTCACCTCCTTTCTGTCGGTCTAATGAATTTCTCTACAGTAATCCTAAAGCGTATGCATAAGATTTTATCTAAAAGCACGTAAGAGTTAGGAAAGATCTAGCCGGAGAGTTCTGCGTAGACGACGGTCCTGTGGGAGTAGTTTTTTGCAGTTTGATCAAATGATCCTTCACAGGTAATAAGATTGAGCCTTTTCTTGGAGCTTACTCCGAAGACTTCTTGTAAAGGAAAGTTATCATAGGGATAGTTTTCCTTGCTCACAACTGTGTAGGTATAGGAGTTATTATCAGCATCAGTCACCATGATCGTATCTCCAGCCTCGAGGGTTGAGAGTTTAAAAAAAACTGCCGGTTTCCCGGTTACGGTATCCAGATGGCCAGCAATTACCGCATTCCCTCGTTCTCCAGGCTTGGCTCCCAGGTTATACCAGGCAACATTCATGACTTGTTTTGGTACGTCCATATTCCCTTTTTCATCCATAGCTACCGATTCTATCTCAGCATTGACACCGAGCTTCTGAATCGTTAGTGTCTGTGGCTGAGAAGGGCTTGTTTCAGCTGGAAGAGAAGCAGAGACTGTCGTATCAGTCGTCGCTTTCTGTGAAAGGGATGCTTTCTGTGGAAAAAAATGAGCCCCTATGTAGAGCCCGCCGAATACTGTTAGGAGAAAGATGAAAATTAAGCCGAGTTTTTTCATAATGCATAAAGGATAAGACACTTCTTACATATAAGAAGCGCCTTATCCTACTAACCTAACGTATGCTAGATTTAACCTCGTCCTGTTGCAGGAGCGCCACTAGGAACAACAGATGAACCTTGAACGCTTCCTGTAGGCGTTGGCGACGCTGTCGGTGCAACTGTGGTTGTCGGACTTGGTGTCGTCGTTTGTGCAAATGTCATCGCTGTTCCAGCGAGTAACGACAGCCCAAATGCGACGGTTCCGATAATACCTACTTTTTTCTTCATATAATCACCACCTTTCTGGTATGAGTACGAATACTACCGCAGGAGTATATAAATTGCGTAGTAAAAGTATTAAAACTATGTAAGAATTGTTGAGCAATCTTTGGGAGTTAGTTATAGTAAGCCTTAACCCGTGCGTAGGCTGGCTTGCGTGGACGTAAAATTTCTATAAGTCGTCGAACAAATTCCTTAATATGTCGTCACCTCCTCACTTTCTTATAAATAGTATGGCATCAGGAATATTTCTTCCTGGTCCATCAATATATCGACCGTTATACCAGAGTGCTGTAGAACCACCGCTATCAAGGTTCAGTGCTCCTTCTAGTCCTAATGCTTTCAGCACGTGCGCCACTTCGGCAACCGTAGCATTGTGAACAACACCTATATACACTATACTCCCTTTTGAACCAATAAAGCTACGAGCACCTTTACTCCCTTGCTTGGGATCATCATTCCCGCCAAAAGCAATCTCACCTCCTGAGAGAAGGAGTGGCTGATTTGCGATAACACCATCTACTCCTGTATCACGTCCCCACTCAAGTGACTGACCGACATATCGAATCGATCCACCCAAAAAAATTGCAGCTGGTACTGTGCTATAGACATTATTATCTGAATTAAAGTAGTGTTTATTCTTGTTCATCAGAAGCGTATCGAACGAGTTTGTTTTCCCAGCACAACTTGGGTACGATGCAGGACAGAAGTATGCTCCGTTTATGGCCGCGTATGCACCACTCCGTGTGGCGTAGTCACCGACTGAAAGCACAGGGCAGTCATTACTGCAGTCATTCTCAGACGCTGTATCTACGACGACTCTAGTCGATCCTAAATCCCCAGAGATGATATCGACAAGGTAGGTCCCTATATCCGTCTTTACTTGTTGCGTATTATATCCCCCACTCGGAGGCGAATTGTTAACGGGAACATTTTTGGGAGCCGAAAATGTGGTCGCTATTTTCTGCTTTTCTTTGTCGAAGGACGTCTGGAGCTTTGTCAAAGTTGCATCTGCTGAGGCATACTTTCTGTCCGACAAGTAGGTAAGTGACTCTGCAAGCAGTTTTTCATAATCGGTTGTTTTATTCCCTTCATCAGAAAACCCAACAAGCGCCTCATAGAGGCTCACTGCTCTTTTATACGTTTTATTAATCTGTGCTACCTCTTCTCGTAGCTCTCTATTTACTTTTACTTGATCTTCGTTTTGCAGTGCCTGCAACTTTTTCTCTGTAGCGCTTAATTTTTGTGTTAATGTCATATTCGTCCCTTGTAGCCCTGAAACGCGATTCTGCATAAAGAAAAAAACGATGAAACTAACGATGAAACTAAGCCCGAGAAAACTAGCGATGAGTAAACGTGAATTGCTTTTAAGAGAAGAGATAATGTCTGTAAGAGGTTTTAATGTTTGAACCATTAGTTCCAGTATTGCCAAGTATCATATTTAGCATAGAGCTGTTCTTTTGTGATTGCAACTGGTGGGAGGTTACTCACTTTTTCAAATCCAGCATCGAGTAGTTGTGCTGTCCACATGTCACGTTCTAACACTCCAGGAGCGCCGAGCATAACGGCTATGAGTTTTTTACCACTTCTCTCTGAAATAACGACTGTTGTCATCTTTGCATCATCAGTGTTGCCGATCTTTATCCCGCTAATCCCCGGATAGACGCCTAATAATCCATTCCAATTGTAGAGATTAAACTGCTTATGATTTACGCTATGTTCAAGTATGGTGAAATCTTTATTCACAATCTCTGTGATAAGCGGATAATTAGTCATGGCATAATGTGCGAGAATAGCCATATCTTCAGCAGTACTGTAGTTATCTGAAGCATCAAACCCTTGTGGATTATTAAAATGCGTGTGCTTCAAGCCTATATACTGTGCTTTCACATTCATTGCTTTAATGAAGATTTTGTCGTCATACTTTTGATCAACTCCTTCACGAATGACTTCGACGGCGTCATTTGCAGATGTCATGAGTGCTGCGTGCAGTAACTCATTAAGGGTCATTTTCTGTCCCGGTACAACGACTATCTTTGTCGGGATAGTATCCGCAGCTTTTTTTGTAACGGTAAACTCATCACTTTGATTCGCCAGATCAAGTGAAACAACTGCTGTCATCATCTTTGTGAGTGATGCTATCGGTACTTGCTGGTCAAGACCTTTTGAGAGGATGACCTCACCGCTATCGTAATCTATAAGTGCGTAAGAGTTCGCTTTATCATAATCAGAAGCTGCGTATGTTTGTTCTATGAGTGACGTATCTTGTTTTATCCTGTAGGTGTTTGGTATCACAACCAGTTTCTTTCGAACGACAGAGATAATATCGACTTTTTGCTCTTTTGTGAAATGAAACTGGGGAACCCGCAGGCCAAGACGCTGCAACATCACAAGGATGAAGACTGCAAAAAACGTCAACCAGAATGTTCTCCAGGGTAAATTGCTACAATGTTTTTTTATAAATTGCTCCATATGTTTAGACAAATACTGCAAGGTATCTCCATGCTAAGTAGGCAATCATTGTTCCTTGTCCATCAGGATTAATCGGTATACGTGCTGTGACAAAATCACCTTGCGTAGCCCAGTAAGCAACATTCGTCTTCTTAAAGTATGCTGCGAGAACTGCTGCGGCAACCTCAGGATCTGAAGCAAGCTCCGGTTGCTCAGCAAGCTTATTTCCTAATCCAACTCTTTTACCATACTCCTCGTAGTTACGAAGATGCGTGAGCTGAATATATCCACGACCATAATAATTAGTACCACCCTCATAACCTAACCGTCGAGCACTCTTCTTTCCCTTGAACTCTTCAATTGGTTCGAATGTTCCCGCAGTTTCATGCTCGATTGTTGCTAAAGCATATGAGAGTACATTTGGATTCAAGATACCTTCTTTCTCAAGTGCCTTTGCAATAGAGGGAAGATTTTTTTGTGCAGCTTGCCGGGATACATACGGAAGATCTTGAACAAGTTCTCTAATAACAGCAGGTGAAAGTGGTGTTTTTAAGGTGTTATTGTTTCCAGAGTCACCTAAAGGCTGTGCTTTATCCGACTGATAGAGAGGATAATTCTCTCCACTTCCATACCAAGCTCTTTCAATAACCAGTTTCTCTGAAGGAATATCTTTCGCGAGAGCGGCGATATTATTTTCCATATTTTTCATGTACCCCTCACTCCTCTGAACATGCTGTGGTGCTACGAGTTGCTTTCCGCTTACCTCAGGTACAGCGAATGTGTAGGCCATTACCATTACTTTATCTACTGCTTCGGAAAGTTTAGGAATATCATAGAGTGCATCATGAGGTAACTTATCCGCTACAGCAACACTTACCTGAGAGTGAGGTACTTGCTCGTGCATTTGCTTCGTTAAGTTCGCAACAAATTGGGTAAACAGTGCTCGATAATGAGATCCAGCGCTGCCATTGAACTCGAAATCGACGGTAACTCCATCTGCATTTGCCCCTTTTACCTCACGAATAGTCTCCTCAATAAGGGTCTGCTGATAGGAAGGATTATCCAAGATACCTTTAATGTCGTTATTGTAGGTTTGGGTGATTGTGAGAACAACTGCTACTCCCTTTGCGTGAGCAGTAGAAAAAAGCTCTTGTGTGTCTTCACTGGCAAGCAGTTCATACCCAGGAGTATCATAGACAAACGTTCCATCAGTATCCACGGGAAGATCGTAGTAAGCAAGTGTCTTCAGACCACTATAGTCAATTCTTTGCAACTTTGTTGACGATGCACCACTTGGTACAAATGTGAATGTCTCATACTGAGCGTTCTTGTGATTTGTCCATGCTCTAAAGACTTCAAGTGGAGAGAGAATAGGAGATATGAGTTTTTGAGTTGGTTGATAGTGCGCTAAAAAAATGACAGTAAGACAAAAAAAAGAAAGTGTTATGGTAGTAAGAGACCAAACTTTTTTTAGCGGATGGGGCTCATATACTTCTGCAGTCGCTTTTTTATAAACTGTTACCGCTTGGCGTTTCTTGGGCAGGTGAAATGTCATAACGTTTGGGCATTATAACAAAACCCTTTATTGTGTCAAGCTCAGCGTAAGAATTCAAGCATAAAGGTGTAAGAAATGGGAAAGAATATCCCAAATAGTACACTCTAAGAGAGATTATTGCTTTGAGAAAACAATGAAATTATTTTCGGGAGAAACTCATGAGCTAAGAGGAAATTACTCAGTCTCCAGGAGCTATCAGAGAGACATATCCATGTAAAGCGTGACGGCTGTGGCAAAAAAAAGCATGTACACAAGATTTGTTTCCATGCTACCTACTTTAGCTTGACTAGATAAGAGAAACTCGAGAATAGTGTAAGAGAAGTGCTAGAAGAGTTACGATTCAGCCTCCTTACTAAACGAGGAGATCAAGAGTCGCTGCGGCTGACCATGCTTGTTGCCGACAGCTTACCTGACCAGTTGGGCCTTCAAAAAGAGAGTAAGTTCCATTACTTTCTTTCATATAGAGTTCGATCGGGCTATTAAAAAAAAGAATAGGTTTTAGGGTAGCTTCTTTTAAGAGCTTGGCCTTTTTATCAAATCCCCAGTTAATCAATCCTTCATGAGACATGCCATTCAGCTTTGGCCAAAAACTTCCGTTGTGATAGGAATCTTTCTTCGGATTAAAAATAAGCGCGTCTGAGCTCATTGTGCGTATCCCTGCATCGATATCAAACATATCAGACATAAAGCTTCGCTCTACAAGATCTGGAATGTAGGAATCATCGATAATTGTTTCTTTTGAACCGTTTTCTTTATACGTAGCCCAAAGAAGAAGCAGAGGATTACCAGTTACTGTCTTTATTTGATTCTTAAGTCCATCGAGTGCTTGTGCAGTAAAGGTCACCCCTCGATCTTTTATAAGAAATGTTTCATTGAACCTTTTCTTCATGCCATTGGCAAACGAGCGAAGCTTTTGCGCGAACTGCTCTGTGTTCGCGAACTGATTCGGGTTACTATAGAAATCTGCCCAGAGTTTTAAAGCCAGCCATGTATAACCCTGTACTTCAACTGGTGCGATTGGATACTCAGGCATCGTACCATCTTTTTTCATCAATGTTTCATGAGAATCAGTCCACGACTGTACAGGAAGACCTCCAAATTTTCTCGTCTTTGGAAGCTCGTACTCAACGAGCATATCTTTATCACGATCGCCATAGGTAATAATCCAGTTGAGGCCTGCCTCAACTGAAGGAAGAACGGTCAGAAGAAACTCATTATCTTGTGTTAGCTTCCAGTAGTTATAGAGAGCAATAAGAGCAAGGGGGGTCGAATCAAGCGAGTCAAAGTTACGAAGAATACCATCTGGATAGACATACCATGGTTTTTCTAACTTCAGTAAATGCTCATACATGTACTTGTGTTTCCTGTACTCATGAATAAATTTACCAGGCTCTTCTCCACTCTCGAAATTTGATTCTTTTCCTTGTAGTTGTGTGAGTTTTATAAGCGCGTGACGACACAATTCCTGTAATCGATATGTTTCAAAGTGGGAGGACGCTTGATCGTTTTGTAACACTTTTAAAATCTTCAAGATGGTGATCGCACTATCGCGACCAAAAATGCAGCCATAAATCTCTTCTTTTCCGGAGGCGTTAATACCGTCTTCTGAAGCGAGGTTTAAGATAAGTTCGTAAATTGATGTTCGTAATGGTGCGTAATTCATGGGCAGGATTGTAATAATTTCGTAAGAAATACCGTACCATAGGAGTATGAGACTGTCAAGCACAGCAGGAGGGAGAAGATACTACTCTACATATCGACAGGTGGAAGTGTTTTAAATCGTGATTTTCCGTTATCGAAATTTTCTCGTGAGAACTTCATCTGGTTCAGGGTGATTACTTTTTCATAAATGCTTTCATACCCGTCTACCATTCTTTCGGCACTAAATCTGTCAAGTGCAGAGGTTCTACAATATGTTCTATCAATCTTTTCTATCTGTTTTAATTTGTTAATAGCTTCAATGCTGCTTCGTACAACAAAACCAGTTTTATCATCTTCAATGAGCTCAGGTATTGACCCTTTATCAAAGGCGATAACAGGACAACCACACCCAAGCGCCTCGATGAGCGTTAAACCGAAAGGCTCTGGGAAGTTGATAGGATGAAGCAGACAGTACGCGCGACTCATGAGTCTATTTCGCGTCTTTTCATCAACTTCACCCATCCAGCGAATTTTCTCTGAAAACTTTGGTTTTATCACTGTTTTAAAATACTCTACGTCTTCTGGAATACTGGTATCCAATTTTGCAGCAATAATCAGCGGCATACCGGTCATCTGTGCGATTTCGATGGCATGATGTAGTCCTTTTTCTTCAACGCCGTTCTCAATATGAATTCTTCCCACAAAGAGCAAATACCCATCATGCTCCTGTGAATGAGGATACTTTTCCATCTGTAGTCCGTGGTAGACATTGCCAATGTAGTTAAGATCTGGCGCTGGTTCTGCTTGTCGTTTAGAAATAGTAACAAGATAAGGTTTTCTGTAGAACTCAAAGGCCTTATTATAACCATTATAAAGCGGTCCATGCAGCGTCATAACGACCGGAATCTTGGCTAGGTTAGCCAGAGGAAGACTCACCGGATTATTCTGACTATTGTGATCGTGGATCACATCAAATTCGTCCTGTCTCTGATATGCCATTCCGACATTTAACAGTGACCAGACGTTTGGTCCGTAGATATTTTCGACGTTTGCTTTCCTCAGATGTATAGGATACACGGCAGATAATAATGCAGCAGTTTTTGAGTCTCCACTCGCAAAAAGGGTCACTTCATGCCCTCTTTTTACCAACTCTTCTGTCAAAACGGAGATGATTTTCTCAGTTCCACCGTATTTTACTGGAGGTACTTGTTCAATAATCGGAGCAATTTGTGCAATTTTCATAGACTCATCATAATCCACTTCATTAAGAGAAAAGAGAAAATTGCGTAAGAGATCAGATAGAACGATTTTTAAATGCTGTAAGCTGGATGGTTGTAGTAAGTAAGGATAGTTGCTATAATCACCACGTTATGGTACAGACTGTGCTCGTTGTCGAAGATGATAAAGGCCTCCAGAAGTACTTAAAAGAACTTCTTTTAGATAATGGTTACTCTGTTCAGGTAGCTTCAGATGGTATCCAAGCACTCGAGGCTGTAAAAAAGATGCAACCGGATATCATTGTTCTGGATCTTGGCCTTCCGAATATGTCTGGCGAGGCGGTCTGTCTAGAGCTTCGTAAAAAGTACCCCGAACTTCCTGTTATCATCTTAACGGCAAAAGATAGCATTACTGATATTGTCCAAGGACTCAATTTAGGCGCAGATGATTACATTACAAAACCATTCGTTGCTGATGAATTTTTAGCACGAATAAAAGCGAGACTTCGAAGAACAGACGCTGCAGACAGTGTTCTTAGTGTTTCAGACCTTGAACTTGACAGTAAAACACTCCAGGTAAAACGAAAGGGAGAACTCATTCAGTTAACACCTCAGGAATTTAAACTACTCCAATACCTAATGAGTAACAAAGGAAGAATTCTCACTCGTGAGATGATCCTCAACAGAATCTGGCTTTACTCAACCGATGTGGAAACACGAGTAGTTGACGTCTATATGGGATACCTTCGGAAAAAAATTGATTCGGGGCATCCGAAACAACTGCTTCATTCTGTTCGGGGATTTGGCTACGTCATAAAAGAGTAAAACTCCTATAACTCTGACTCTCGCAGGCGGATGAATACTTTTGCTCCGCCTTTTTCGTTTTTCTCAATATTTATTGATCCCTGATGTGACTCAATGATATGTCGTGCAAGGAGAAGTCCTAGGCCAAATCCTTCTTGCATGTTATCAATTCCTTTATAGAATCCTTCGAAAATTTGTTGTATTTCTTTTTCATGAATACCTTTTCCTTCATCTTCTATGGAGATGATAAAATGAGGCCTTTTAAAGGCTAGCTGTAGCTTAACCGATGAAGCAGCAGGTGAAAATTTTATCGCGTTACTTAAAACTGCACTGAACACTTGTAAAAGTTTATCGGGATCACCTATGACGCTGTCTTTATCTGTCGTAAGAGTAGATGTATACAAAATCGTTCTATCAGGATACCTGTGCTTTAGTCGCTCTACTGAAGTCTTAAGAATCTTATCCAGATGAGACTCTTGGAAGGTAAAATGAAGCTGTCCTGTCTTGACTCTATTGATCTCAAGTAATTCTTTGACTAAATTTGTAAGCCTTATGCTCTCGGCATGCAATTCTTTTATCCATTTTGCATCGACCGTATCTTTATCCTTCACGCGACTAAGTAAAAGCTGAATATACCCATTAATCGAGGTGAGCGGAGTACGAAGCTCGTGTGACGCTAACGAGATAAACCGATCACGAATTTCCAGCGCCTGCTTTGTTTCCTGATAGAGCTCTGTTTTTCGAATAGCAAGACTTGCCATGGAACCGAAAAGGCGGAGGATTTGTAACTCTTTATTGGTGAAATGAGCATCCTTAACAGAGTAGATCGTTAAAACACCTAATGTCTCCTCTTTATATGATAAGGGCATCAGAATAACTGAGTTGAGATGAAGTGAAGCAATCTCAGGAGAGATGCGTTCCAGGTTCTTTGCGGTACCAACAATTGGTTTTTTTGATTGGTAGGTTTTATAGACATAGCCGTCTTTCTTAATCTTCACTCCATGGAACAGTGGAGAAGAAGCATAGACTCGCTGTAGTATGCCGTTTCGTTCCAGGAAAATGGAGCCGTATTCGGCATCAATAAGTTTTCTCCCTTCTTCAACGATCGTCTTATACATTTCTTCTTCACTCAGTGGAATAAGAAACTTTAATGCCGCCTTGTTTATTTTTTCTAAGATGTATTCCATACGCTGACAGTACTAGATTATACTGCTATTTCGACATTTTTATAACATTCTTATTGATTTCTTACACTTTCCTTATTTTCCTATCATTCGCCGTCTATACCATAGACTCAATATGAATGACCAAATTGAGTCATTTTTTAGCTCATATTTACACCAATTTTTTAAAAAAAGAGAACTTGTTTTGCGATCAGATGATATCAAAAAACATATCTACTACATAAAGAATGGTTTTCTGAGAGCCTACCGTATTTCTGAAGACGGAGAAGAGTTAACGCTGATCATTCTCAAGCCAGGGGATTTTTTTCCGATGACCTATGGATTAAATAATCTTCCTAGTATCTACTATCTAGAAGCGCTAACGCCGCTTGAAGTGTATAAAGCTCCAGCAGAAAAGTTCATTGAGTACATTAAAGGTCAACCTGAAATCTTCTTTACCCTCTCAACAAGAATCATGGATCGGTATGACGGTTTACTTGCTCGTATGGAGTATATGATATGGAGTAAAGCATATACAAAAGTCGCTGCAACGCTTCTTATTTGTGCACGAAGGTTCGGTGAGGACCGCGGTGGAAAAGTAATAATATCAGTCCCCCTTACCCATAAAGACATAGCCACTTTAATCGGTATTACTCGGGAAACGACTTCTATTGAGATGAAAAAACTAGAAAATAAAGGAATTATCGCAAAAAATGGTAAACATATTATTATTAATGACTTCGATAGACTAAAACAAGAATCGCTTCTCAACAACCAAGAAGAACTTCTCCAGAATAACTTTATTTAACTCTCACTCCATCTTCAAGCCTTCATCTCGTGTTCACCACCAAAAATAAGTGGACAGTGCAACTGCCCACCTATTTTTATTATGGATAAGACTATCGTTGTGTTGCACGTGCAACATGTTTTTTAGTGTCTTCCTTTGCATCCATGACTTTATCGACTGTTTCAGAAACGTCTTTCCCGGTCGTTTCTGCTGTTTTCCGCCAGTCTTTCATGGTCTTATTACTCCACTGCTTCAGCTCGGCTGCACTTTTTTTCAATTTCTTTCGATTTTTTTCATTTGTTAACGCTATCGCTGCTGCTGCTCCTACTGCTCCTGCGATGCCGCCAGCGATACCTGCTGCAACTGGACTTATTGTTTTTTTATTATCTGCCATATATGTTCACCCCCTTTCTTTATGTTAGTTATTAGTATGCTACTCAACAGTAAGAGATTATCTAAAGGCGAGTAAGAGATTTGATAGAAGATATTTTTCCTTCAATCTCACAGAAAAATACCCATTACGGGTATTTTCCCTGCGCTTTACATAGGAAGGTCGTACGCAACTATTTTTTATTATGTCGCGCTCTTCCTCCTTTTCTTCCTGCTTCACGCGCTTCTTCTGATGTCCATTGATGAGCAGTCCCTCGCTGATGTGCTACTTTTCCACCTTTACTTGCAATACTTCGTTGTTTTGCTTCATCCATTGATGCAAAACCTCTCGCACTAGTACCTTTTGCCATATCATTCACCTCCCTCCGAAATAATATACACATCGTACATCTCAACATTTAAGATACCACTAAGAAATGGTAAGGATTCCGAAAGAAGATTACTTAGATACAGACCTCATGGGTATGTGCGTAATGTTTCATGATTTTATTAAAGAGAGAAAGGATAAGAAGAACCCTAAGGGGTAGTAAGGATCGTGAACGAGCTTACTTTGTAGATTTTCGACGTTCTTTTGTGAGACGTAGTGTTTTAATTCGTTTGCGGTCAAGTTTCTCAACTCGGAAAACAATGTTCCCTAGCTGAACTTCATCACCAACATTTGGCTCTCGTCCTAAGAGACCGAAAACAAGACCACCGATAGTCGTGTATCCTTGTCCTCGTAAAGCAAGATTAAACTTTGACTGAACTTTCTCAATAGGAACCAATCCTTCGACAAGAAAGCTTCCATCAGACTCTTTTCGCATCTCTTTCAGTGGTTTATCAAACTCATCTCCTATTTCTCCGACGACACTCTCGACAATATCCTCAAGCGTAATTAATCCTGCAGTCCCACCGTACTCATCGTTCACGACTGCTAAATGAATTCGCTTATTACGCATATCAATGAGCACATCATCAGCACGCTTGGTCTCAGGCACATGGATAATATCCCGAATAATACCTAACTCTGAAAGCTTAGGGTCTTTTTTTGATTTGCCTACTTCGGGATACACATCTTTTACATGAATAAAACCGATAATATTATCAATAGAGTTTTCATACACAGGATATCGACTGTGACCATATCGCTTTATTCGTTTAATCACTTCTTTTAATGTAAGCGCAACGTTAAAAGCTATAATATCGGTTCGCGGAATCATAATCTGTTTTACCGGTATATCCCCGAGCTTAAAGACGTTATAAACCATCTCAATCTCTGCTTTCTCAAGCACTCCTTCTTCACCACTTTGTGCAAGGATCATCTTTATTTCTTCTTCTGAATGGGCAGCTTGGTTGCCTACCTGTGCCTCAATACCGAAAAGACGCAGTACCAAATCTCCTGCAGTGTGTAAAAACCAGATAAATGGCTTGAAAAGCTTGGTAAATGCGATCAGTGGCGGAGTAACAAAAAGAGCAGTCCGCTCTGAACGCCTCAGAGCAAGGCTTTTTGGAGCCACTTCTCCGAAGACAATATGAAGCACGGTAATGATAAGAAAGGCTATGGTAAATGCTAAGACATGCGAGGTGATAAGCGAGCCTTCCTTAGGAAGAAAGGAAAGGAAAGGTTCGATTAGATGTGCTAGGACTGGCTCACCCACCCATCCTAAGGCGAGGCTAGCAATCGTGATCCCAAGCTGGGTAGCAGAGATATAAGTGTCCATTTCTTGTATGGCCAACTGCACGAGCTTGGCTGCTCTATTTTTCTTTCGTACGAGCTCATCAATTCGGGTTTTTCTAACCGCGACCAATGAGAACTCTGAGGCTACAAAGTAGCCATTTAGCAAAACGAGCACAACGATAAGTAATAGCTGGGGGAGTATATCCATGCTGCGAGGTATTATACCATAAATTCCATACTCTAGGCTTCAGGTAACTGAGGGGTAGGTGTAGGAGATGGTATTTGAAGAAATTTAGACTGGAAGTTGGTAAAAAGTTGTACACAATCATAGCCGACACAAGTACCGCAGCTATAGGTGTAATTCCCTTCAATTGCTGCTCTGTGAACAGGCGAGTTAAGCCACCATTGCATGGCCTGCGCTTCTGTTTGCTGATGAATCATATTTTCTGTAATCCAGTACGGAAGATTTCTGTTGTGTAGCCCTACGTGCATCGTATGAGTGACAAAGATCTCACTATAGAGCTGTGGCCCTCGTGAGGAGGCTAGCGAACAAAGCTCATCGTGTTTTACATATGCCGGAAGGCCAAGTTTTGCTCGGTGCTCATTTATCATGGTAAATAGCACATCAGCGCTTAAACCTGCTCCATTAGGCTCAGTTTGTGGGGAAATTTGTGGGACCGATACTGGCTGTTGTGGTACAGCTGCAAAAACAGCAATAGGCTGTATTTCGTCCTTCTTTTCCTTCACTTCTTTGACTTTAACACTTGTAAGGAACGCTTTTGAGGTGACCATTTTCTCAATTGAGGAGGTGTACAAGACCTTGTTTATCTGTACTGCAGCCTTGGAAAGAGGATTTTTAGTAACGACTTTTGGGGTTAGAATCGTGCTTGCTGAGGCGGTATGGACGATCCCGCTACAAAAAAAGACGGCTAGGCTGAGAATAAGTACACGCGCAATCTGTTTGGATCTTTGCATGAATGGGAAAGTATAGCAAAAAAGCTGGAGAATTGCAACTCTATAGGATATAGCAGAGCTTCATTTTTCAGGCTTTTTAGCCTGAATTTCCTGAAGTGTTTTCTTTGATCTGACAGAAGTCTCTTCTTTATGCGCATCATAGCCTTTTACGACAAACGCGTCATTATGTTTTATAAAGAGCCAGGCGTTTTTCCGACCGAAGTTCTTTGTCTTAACTAAGGCAAATGACCCCTTCAGTCTCTTGCCATGAAGGATGAATTTTATCTCGCCTTTTTTCATACCTTCCTTCATCGCGCGCTCTCCCTCTCCCCGATCCTCAATTGCCTTACGAACACCCTTCTCAACTTCTATTTCAGGCGTATACGTCCCCTCATCCCAGATAATGACAGGCCCTGCCCCGTATGATCCTTCAGGCAGCATGCCTTCAAAGTTTCTATACTCCATTGCATGATCTGTCGTCAGCATCGCAAGCCTCTTCACTGTGTTATCTAGACTTGGCCCTTTCGGCACAGCCCAAGAAGGCATAACGCCACCAATCTCGAGACGAAAATCATAGTGGAGTGAGGTAGCATCGTGCTTATGGATCACAAACACTAGTCGTTCTGTTTTCTGTTTTTTCATCGCTTACCCTCTTTGGGAATGCAGTTTATAGTAACTGGTTTTTGTTTTTCCGAATTTTTCAAGCAATCCTTTTCGAACGAGCGATGCGACAAGAGCATGCGCTTGCTGTCTGGTTACTTGCAGTGCATCCTGAATATCTGACGTTTTTATGGCTTTTTTATCAAGCACAATATGCAGTACTTCTTCCTCTCTATTTGTCACCATAACACGCTTCTCACCCGTTACATCATCAAGATTGCTCTTTTTAAGATCGGTAATACGAGCAAGTGCAGCCTGAAGAGAATAGGCTAATCCTTCTAAGAAATACTCCAGCCAGTCTGTTTTTTCTCCTGCATCAGCAGTATGAAGTGTATCAGAGTAGAGATGTCTATCAACATCGTAATAGTCATCGATAATGAAAAACTTCACAATCTCATACTGCTTCAGAAGCAGATAGTAGGCTGTTAGGATACGAGCGAGCCTTCCGTTTCCGTCAAAAAACGGATGGATATAGGCGAATTGATGATGAAAAATCCCGGCTTTAATCAAAGGATGCAGTTCATCTTCTGCCATAAGCCAGGCATAGAGATCCGTGAGTGCAGTTTTTATCTCCTTCGCTGTGTGATAGGGCGGATTATGCTTTACAACAATTTCGGTCTGTGTTCTATGCCCGACAAAAACCGGACCGTCTCGAACAGTCCCGAGGTCTTTTTTCTCGATATCTTTCATCAACTCGTGGTGAAGTTTCTCGGTAAGTTCTACTGTAATCGATTCTCTCTTTTTCGCTAAGATAAAGATCATATTTAAAACAGAAAAGTAGTTTCGCACCTCTTTTTCTGATTTGGTAACGGGTATCTGATCACCAAGGATGATATTGGTCACATCCATGGGAGAAAGCGGATTCCCTTCAATACTGGTTGAGTGATGGGTTGCAAGTATTTGGTTCTCTTGAGCGAGCTTAACAGAGAGGGATGGGATGAGGCGCTCGGTGGTAATCTGACCGTATAACCGCTCTATCAGCGAGAGCTGATTCACGATCTTTAGGGTAAAGTTGAATTTAGGCTCGAACACAGGCATAGTATACTCTCTTTAGCCTCGATTGTCAATATATTTGTAAATATATTAGTAAATACGCTTCTATTTCGATTGTAAATCTTTATGTAAAGGGTATTGTAAACTGTTCCCATCTATATTTTTACTACATATTCAAAGGATTAGCAAGATTCTCGGTAAGAAGTACTAAAGAAGTCTTCGAAAGAGCGCTTTTATAAGCCTGATCCAGAAACTCGCGAAATAGACAGCGTTAATTAAAAATACGCTTATGATAAGAACTGCGTCATAGGACTGTCGAACCCAGTAATCATCTGTCAAACGAAGCCACATACCGAATTCATCAAACGCTAAGGCAAGGCCGATTCCATAGAAAATAGCGATGTACGGACGGTAGCGATGATTTGTTATGTTCTGTGCCAGATAGCCTGCAATGGCAAGAATAATGATGCCGAAAGCGAGATGATGAATATGTGTCCCACGAATATTAATGAACAGCTCAGGAAAATTGTGGACCAGTAACCGCGAAATAATGAATGTCGGGAGAAACGAGAGCAGAATCCAAAAATCGGCGTCGTGTTTCCGCTCGACGACAAGCTCACGATAAAGAATCTTAATAACCCGCAGTAAACCTTCCATATACTCTCACGTTTATCTTACCATAGAATGTTGACTGTAAAATCTCGATCAATTATCATCTATTAGATTATGGTTAAAACCATTTTGCGTCTTGAGAATCTCGGTATTCTCCTCACCTCACTCTATTTTTACCAACAGCTTCATGGTAACTGGCTACTTTTCATTCTGATTCTTCTTTCTCTTGATGTATCGATGATAGGCTATCTGAAAAATAAAAAAATCGGTTCACTCCTATACAATCTGGTCCACAACTATCTTCTAGCCCTCTTACTCATAGCAATAGGTATTTATTTGCAAAGACAGGAAGTAACAGCACTAGGCCTCATCGTCTCAGCCCATGTCGGAATAGACAGATTTGTGGGCTATGGTCTCAAATATCCAACCAGTTTTAAAGAAACGCACCTCAAAAGAATATAATCATGGCAGAACTTACCCCGACAGAACAACCAATACAAGCTGAACAAACCCGTGGGTGGATAGAAGTACCTGGAGGAAAGGTATGGTATCGCGGCTATGGTACAGACAAACCTGGAATTCCTGTTCTTATAGCTCATGGCGGGCCTGGGTACTCTGGCTATGATTTTGAAAACCTGAAGGCCCTTGCCGACGAACGACCAGTCTACGTCTGGGATCAACTCGATAGTGGAGAATCAGAGAGACCTAATGATCCAGCGAACTGGACTGTAGAACGATATGTACAAGAATTTGCAGATGTTCGAAAGGGACTAGGGCTAGAAAAGGTACACCTAATAGGACACTCCTGGGGTGGCATCATGCTAAGCGAGTACTTGCTTACCCACAAACCTGAGGGCGTTGTCAGCGCGACCTTTGCAAGCCCTATGCTAAGCATGAGACTTCTCCAAGAAGATATCGCTGATCTTATTCCACGAATTCAAGAAGATGCCTTGGAGATATTGCTTCGCTATGACAGCCTTCTTTCTTCCCCAACAACAAATTGGAAAAGTGAAGAAAATAAGAAGCTTAAAGATGATTTTAAAAGAATTCATGAAACCATCGAGAATCGTTACATTCTCGGAGATACATTCTTCAATTTCATGACACCTGCTATGCAACGCTCTTTTGATTTGTACAATCCTGCTCTAGAACAATATTTCATTGGAAATTCACCTGTAACACCAAAAGGCGTATTAAAGGATTACGATAGGCTTAACGACTTACATCAGATACAAGTCCCTACTCTCTTCACCGGTGGACGGAATGATCTAATGTCACCCAGAACCCTTGAGCTTTTAAGACAAGAAATTCCCGATGCTGAAATTGAGATATTTGAAAACAGCGCGCACATGCCTCATACCACTGAAGAAGCACTCTATCTAGCAAGAATGAGAAGATTCTTTCAAAATTCCGAGCAACGCATGGCAGCATAAATATGACCTACTTCACCTATATTATCCAGTGTAGTGACACGACCTATTACACCGGCGTTACCAATGATCTGGAAAAACGCATCAAGGCACACAACGGCGTACTTCGAAACGGAGCCAAGTATACAAAGACCAGACGTCCGGTAAAACTCATGTACTATGAGGAGTTCGAAACAAAAAGTGATGCTATGAAGAAAGAATACATACTACGACATCGCTCTCATCAGGAAAAAGAAGTTTTGGTAAATGGATTTAAGGGTTTGTAACTGTTTTTTCTCTAGTGTCTGCAACAAGACGAGCTGCAATGCTTTCTCTTAAAGTATCTATCCCTTCCCCAGTCTTGACTGAGATAAAAAGAGGTGAGTACTGTCCATAGATTCTTTCCATCACGTCTTTATCGACGTTTTCTACCTGGTCTATTTTATTAAAGACGTAGACTGAATCCTCTACAGTTCTTCCTAGCTCACGGAGAATATCGTTAACGACATTTATTTTTATCTGATACTCAGCATCTGACATGTCAATCACATGAATCAGAATATCTGCATGAATAGATTCTATAAGTGTCGATTTAAACGCACTAATAAGTCTAGGTGGTAAATTACGAATAAACCCTATCGTATCTGTTACCAGAGCTTCTTGTTGTATTTGAGGAATATACATTTTTCCAACCGTGCTATCGAGTGTTGCGAAAAGAACATTTTCTACGAGCGTTTTTTTTCCAGTCAAGAGATTAAAAAGCGAGCTCTTTCCCGCATTCGTGTAACCGACTATTGATATGGTTTTAAAACCTGAGCGTTTTCTTTGTTCTAACTGCTGCTCTCTATTTTTACTAATTTTTTCCAATTGGTCTGCAACTTTTTTTATCTCATTCCGCCAGTGTCGTCTCATCAGTTCAGTATTTGTCTCTCCCGCTCCGAGTGTTCCGATACCTCCCCCTTGTTGCGACATGACATAGCCCATGCCGTAAATACGAGGACCCATGTAGCGCATACGAGCCAGTTCTATCTGGAGTTTTGCTTCTGATGTAACGGCATGTTTATCGAAGATATGTAAAATAAGATCTATTCTATCCCAGACATCAATCTGAGGATTTACTGTTTGAAACGCTGTTTTCAGTGCATGAACTTGACGGGGTTTTACCGCAGCATTTAAGACCACGACATCAATATCTTTTTCTTTTATTCTTTCAGTCACTTCCAGTACTTTCCCTTTTCCTATATATGTTCCGTTATCCGGGCTATCCAGTTTCTGGACAATACGATCGACGACCTCTCCACCGAGTGTTTTAATCAGTGACTCAAGCTCCTCACCCACGTTAATAGACCGCTCTTTATCAGCTCTCGGATTTATGAGGTGAATCGGTAACATACGTAGTGATTTTTTAGTATCTAACATAGCTTTTATATGTTGAAAGTATGTGAAGGATTGGGTCGTGCAACAGCTCTAGTTCTGTACGCTTTCCAGGAAGTCTCTGTGCTGTGATACGAATGCTTTTGTATCAGATGTTAATGAAAGTTTTTCTAACTCACGTATCGTGAAGAATTGCAGTGTCTGTCCTTCATCTCGTCGTATATTATTCACATCTGCATCGGTTAACTCAGAGTGGAAAAAATGCTTCTTCATATTCTCAGACATTGAACTTGAAATGAGTGCAACTCTCTTGAGAATGATATTAATTTCCTTCTCAACAGTTCGAGAAATTGAGTCCTCAAACGACTTGTTTTTCTCTTTTTTCCCTTCTATCAAGCACCAATCAGTTTGGACTATAGCACTCATATCCCGATGCATTAAAAGCACCTTACCTTTATAAGTAAGCAGAATGGAACTCATGCTAATCATCCTCATGTGATCATTATACCAGTTATCGTAGAAAGAGGTGTTTTCAGTCTTATTGGAGCTGTTTTTCCCAATCCCTAATTTGTTCACTAATTTCTTGATCAAAATCTGAAATGTAGACGAGTGCTATCTGTCTATTGTTTTCTTTATTGAGCGTTTCGGTGTTAGTGGTGCCTTCATAAAACTCTTTTGAAACCATTTCCAGATTTTTCTTGCAACCAAAGACGATACGAGATATCCCTGCCCAATATGCTGCAGAAAAACACATGACGCAGGATTGTAATGAGGCATAGATTGTCGCTCCTCTTAGATATGTTGTTTGAAGTTTTTTACACGCTTCTCTGATACAGGCTATTTCAGCGTGACTTGTCGGATCAAGAAGCGTAGAGCCGATACTTATTCCTTCTGCAGTCACTTGACCATCACTCACAATCACAGCACCTGCTTGGAACCCGCCTTTATCAACTGACTTTTTTGCTTGGTTTACTGCTAGTCGTAGAAACTGTTTATCGTTCATCACTTAAGTACTTTATAGTGTAATTGGAGAATGCCAGATTTTAATTGTTTTGTATCAAGCAGCTCTAGTCTGAATAAAAAATCTTCTGCTTTGAATAGAGGAATACCCTTTCCTAGAAGAGCTGGCTCAACATCTACAATAACTTCATCGATTAACCCTGCTTTTGCAAAGGCACTATTATTTGTCGAGCCACCAGTGAGAATGGCTTCTTTAAATCCCTCTTTTGTGAGTATTTCGAGCGCTTCTTGTGGAGATGTGGCTAAGTGAAATCCTTCTCGTAATTTCAGTGATGTATCATGCGAAAGAATAACCTTCTTTACTGTAGACATAACATCCAAGTATGATTTATCCCAGGTAATAACGCTTTCATACGTTTTTCTACCCCAAATTAAACAACCTATTTTATTAGAAAATGCAGAGAATTCTATCCAGTTATCATGAGAAAGAAAATCTTCATTGCCGTCTTCTCCAGCTATTATGCCGTTTAAAGAAATCGCCATCCAGAGTATTACTTTCATAATGTATTCTCCCAATTTTTCGCTGTAATGATATCTATTGTTTGAAAATTTTTAAATGGCAACGGCTCAAATGTGACTTCTAGTGTTTCTTTGTTTTCCTTTATTTTTTCATACTGTTCTTTTGAAACAATACGTGGCATGAATGAATCATCCCGCTCTTCCAGTATGCCTCTTCCTATCCAGTAATCAACAGACGATGCATAAGTCGATCCCAACGTTATCCAGTGATCAACATTATCTGGAGAAAGTCCGAATGAGAAACAAATCCCAATATGGTTATCGACAGAAAAGTAATTCCCCAGAAACTCAGGCTTCGCTTCCACATCGTAATACGCCAGTTCGATCAGACGAGACTCAATCATACGTTTTTCCTTTTCTGAATCTGAGAGCCCAGTCAGATCCTCTCTTCCTTTCCACATTACCGATCGTCTACTCCTCTTAAGCTCTATCTCTTTCTGTTCATGTGTATATGTATCCCAGTTCTCCCAACTTTTCGGCAGTGCTCTTTCTACTTCTTGAACCATCTTTTCTTTATCATATTTTTCACCTACACGAAAATAGCGAATCTCTAGATTTTTTGGTACGTTTTTTCTGTAGGTCTCTAAAAGATGCGAGAAACCTTTTGCGTACTGCTCGAGTACCTCATCAGGATAATTATTCATTCGAGGTAAAATCATATCTTCAGAAATGAATTCGAAAATAACACCTGGCTTATAGACAGAAAGAACCGGTGCTACCCATTCTGTTAAAAACCGTAAGGTAAATACCTCAGCCCAGTCTGGCTCAGGATGCGAAGGGTTCCAAAAATGTTTATAACCTCCCCACGGAATAGTGAAATGAAACGGCTTATGATCTGCATAACTTGCAGCTATCTTTTTGGTGATTTCCTCAATGGTGCTTGGATGGAGCTTTTGTTTCCGATATTTCTTACGGAAAAGTTTTTGTATGGTAAATGATTGCACATCACGAGATATAAGTTTTTTCTCATCATCACTGGGGAGATATTCCTGAAGCTCTGCAAAAAAAGAGGTCAGATATTCGGTGACACGAAGCTGTTTGTTACTCGTGCTCATATAGACGATCCTTGAACGTATTCTACTCTTTGAGCCAGAGGTAAGCAATGAACTTACGTTTCTCGAATACAATTCGATGGTTTTACTATTAAACTACTCTGGCAAAACTTCTCGCATTATATCACTCTTGCTATTCTGTTTTACTCATGACAATATAGGGTATGGATAAGCCTGCCTTTCCACTACAAAATGCAGTTATTTTCTCTCAACAATAAAGGAACTCTTCTTGTCCTCGCAATTGTGACGATCTATCTCATAAGCCGTCTTCTTTTCCTTACGACTCCTCCGCTACTTGGTGATGAAGGAGACTATATATACACTGCCCTTCTGGGATATCAAAATGGCTCTTTATTATTTGAATCACTCGCATTTGGAAAACAGCCCTTGTTCTTTTGGACAATGAACTTATCGTTTCATATTCTTAATGACCCTGTAGTTGCCAGGAGGATTGTGTCGATAGTTGCTGGAGGTTTTACGATGCTCATTTTATCTTTACTGGCATACGAATTATTTCATAAAAAAAGCATCTCTTAAAAGCATGGTACATCGTCTGCGCTGCTATTCTTTTTTATCCAAGTTTCACATCTTTGGCAATCGTTATCAATCCAAAAATTGCTCCTATCCCTACAGCAGAACAGTATCAAATAGCTCGATGTCAAGCCTTTGGGATCCGAGATAGTGCATCATATCTCAAGGAAAAAGCAAAAAATGAGAAAGTATTTGTCGGAACAATAGGAGTGCTAGGGAATGTTAATATTTTGCACAGCTATCTTTGGGGAGAGAAAAATATAGAGATAAAGGGGTATACTACAGATCCTTCTCTACTACCAAAGGAAGTACTACAGAAATCACAAACCGTATCAACGTACTACTTTACTATTCAACCAAAAACGGCAAAACTTACGTCAACAGCTCCTTTATCAGTTATCAGAGAAAAAACATATGATAAGCTTGATGAATGTGTCTTCAGACTCTACAAAGTAGGGCAAAATCTAACACGCAAATAGCATTTTTGAGCGTTTTTAGGTACAATTACCATACTTTCCAGCCATTGCCGGATCATCTAATGGTAGGATAGAGGACTCTGAATCCTTTCATCATGGTTCGAATCCATGTCCGGCAGCCAATATATACATACTTAAAACAAAGAATGCTAAATCATGTAAAATACCGATACCATGAGTCAAAATGTCAGTAATTATGTACAGGACTATCGTAATAAAAACAAGGTCACACAAGAAGAACTAGGTAAAGCCGTTGGGGTGACTCGCCAAACAATTATTGCAGTTGAAAAGGGTAATTATACACCCTCAGTTTTACTTTCCTTAAAGATTGCAAAGTATTTCAACACGACGGTTGAGAAATTGTTTACAATAGAAGAGTAATTATGATTATTGAAACTATCAGTGCAATCGCAATACTTGGAATAGCAATACTATTTCTAAATCCTGGGCATCTGACTATGCCAGAAAGCATGCAATCGATGCTCATTGTTGGACTTATTATCTCTTTTCTTACATTTGCTGCATATCTTTTTCGCGAAAAGTCATCTGATGAAAGAGAATCGGTACATATTCTTACAGCCGGAAGAATCTCGTACCTTGTTGGTGTTGGAACATTAATAGTTGGAATTATTCTCCAAGCCTTAAAGCATGAAATTGACCCGTGGCTTGTCATTGCACTTTGCGCAATGGTATTCTCAAAGCTTCTCTCCAGAATATACTCTCATTTCAGAATGTAAAGTCTACTTGACATTTCTATGTTGATTTACTACGATAAATATATAAAGATCGGAGGTGAATTAAATATATGAAAAATCCAATAATAATCCTCGTCATAGTCGCAGTTGTTGCCATTCTTGGTGTAGGTGCGTATACGCTTTCTCAAAATTCATCCCAATCTGACTCCATGATGCAAAAAGATGATGCAACAATGGAAAAAAGCGAATCACCCGAGCAAGAGGCTATGGAGAAAAAAGAGGGTGAAGCTATGATGGAAAAAACTGATGACAAGATGATGAGAGCTGACTCATCACGCTATGTTGAGTATTCAAAAGCTGTTTTGGATCAGTCGGCAGACAAGCGTCGAGTATTGTATTTCTATGCAACATGGTGTCCATCATGTAAACAGGCTAATGAGGACTTTACAGCTAATCCAAGTAAAATACCGGAGGACGTTGTTGTCATACGAACCAATTACAACGATCCGAATACAGATCAAGAAGAAAAAGATCTTGCCAGAAAATATGGCATTACCTATCAACATACCTTTGTACAAGTGGATAGTGCTGGCAAAGAACTTACCAAGTGGAACGGTGGAGATACAGATGAGCTAGTAACGAATACTAAGTAGTTTGTGGTGCTAGTTTTTGTCCTATTTAGGCAAACAAAAACTAGTATCAGAGGTTAATTAAAAATATGATAATACTAATCGCATTCGCATTTTTAGCAGGAGTAGTTACTATTCTATCTCCATGTATTTTACCAATCTTGCCAATTATTCTATCCTCAACTATCGGAGGTCAGAATACCGGAAAATCACGTCCTCTGGGAGTAATCATCGGATTTATCCTAAGCTTTACCTTCTTTACTCTTTTCCTCTCAACACTTGTCAAGCTAAGTGGTATATCGGCAGATTCACTTAGGCTGATCTCAGTATTGGTAATAGCGGGTTTTGGCGCGTCACTTTTGATTCCGCAGTTTCAAGTACTTGTTGAGCGAATGTTTTCCAAGCTGGCAGCATTCATGCCAAGCAGCCAAGGTAGAACAGGCTTTGGTGGCGGAGTATTAATAGGTCTTTCTGTTGGACTTCTCTGGACGCCGTGTGTTGGTCCTATACTTGCATCCGTCATATCACTCGCAATCACCGGTACTGTCACCTTTGACGCTTTTCTTATAACTCTTGCCTATTCGCTGGGTACTGCAATTCCTATGTTTCTTATTATAATGGGTGGGCAAAACGCACTCCGAAGAGTGCCATGGCTGTTGGCAAATACTGGGAAAATTCAAAAGGTGTTTGGGGTCTTAATGATTCTGACAGCCATAGGTATTTACAACAATGTTGATAGAAAGTTTCAGACCTATGTATTAAATACATTTCCTCAGTATGGTATGGGGCTAACGAAATTTGAAGATAACGAAAACATAAAAAAGCAAATTGAAAAATTGAATGGAAAAGAAACAAGTAGTGAAGACATAGGTAAACCCATGTATGATTTATCAAATCAAAAAGGCCCAATAGCACCAGAAATTATTCCTGGTGGAGTCTGGTTTAATAGTGATCCGTTAACGCTAGAACAATTAAAAGGTAAGGTTGTTATTATCGATTTCTGGACATATTCTTGTATCAACTGCCAAAGAACTATGCCGTATCTAAGAAAATGGTGGGAAACATACAAAGATAAAGGGTTAGTTATTATTGGTGTTCATTCGCCTGAGTTTGAGTTTGAGAAAAGTGAGAAAAATGTTGCTCAAGCTATCAAAGACTTCAAGCTTACATATCCAATTGTTCAGGATAACGATTTTACCACCTGGAGAGCTTACAATAACCGCTACTGGCCAGCTAAATACATTATTGATAAAGAAGGATATATCCGTTATACCCACTTTGGTGAAGGGGCCTATGATGAAACTGAGAAGGTAATTCAGGATTTATTAAAAGAAACCGGAGCCAAAGATGTTTCAAATGAAATAAATAATCCGACCTATCAAATCGAGGCGAAAACGCCTGAAATATATTTAGGTTATGGTCGGATTGATCACTTTGGATCTCCTGAAAAAATTAAACAAAATGCACTTGGTACATATACATCTCCTACCAATCTAGGAGCTAACCAAGTTGCATATGAGGGTAATTGGAATGTTATGGATGAATATGCCAATCCCCAAAAAGGTGCAAAACTACATCTCAATTTTGAATCCAAAGAAGTATTTTTAGTCATGAGAACGAAAGGATCACCTGCAAAAGTAAAGGTCTATCTTGATGGTAAGCTCCAAAACTTCGGAGAGCATAATATTAATGGGACAGTTACAGTTGATAAAGACACATTGTATAAACTTATTAAATTACCAACTCCTGGAAAGCATAATCTGCGATTGGAGTTTGAGGACAGTAATGCAGAACTATTCGCCTTCACTTTTGGTTGAAAAACCTTGCGCTTATAAAACCTCGTAAATATACAAAATTACTTTTGCTCATCCCCTTTTTAGTAGTGATATTTGGAGCAGTAATTCTTTTAAATACCCCGAATAAAAATGACTCAATCGGACTCTCCAATGTTCAAGAGAAATCAGGCGAAATTCTGTCTGGAAAATTTGATGAAACGTTGTTGAAGTCAGAGGATGAATGGAAAAGTATTTTAACGCCCGAGCAGTACCATATATTGCGTGAAGCAGGCACAGAGATACCATTCACGGGAAAGTTAAACAATGAAAAACGAAAAGGCACTTACTATAGCGTGGGCTGTGATAAGCCATTGTTTCGCTCAGAGCAAAAATATGACTCAGGAACGGGTTGGCCCAGCTTCTGGGCTCCGATTGATGATAACGTGCTCGTTTTACGAAAAGAAACTGGTTTAGGGGACGATCGGATAGAAGTTCTTGACACCTGTGGTGGTCATTTAGGGCACGTATTTGGTGATGGGCCAGAACCAACTGGTAAAAGATATTGTATGAACTCTGCGGCTCTCCGATTCGTTCCTGATGAAAAGTAACCGCTCGATCATATCCGAAATAGGATATTATTAAGATATGAATAAAATTATTGGTATAGTTGCAATAATTATCCTACTATTTCTTTTTGGATTCATCTTTCTTTCGAATAAGCAAACGGCACCTGAGTCTTCTTCATCAAAAAATAATTCGCCAATGGCAACCACAGAGACTTCAACAACTCAGATTACTGACACCAAAGCTTCTTTTGCTATTTTCACCAATGGCACTTTTAGAGTCTTTACAGCTTCTATGTATCACAACCTCTCTGAGGATGCATATATTGATTCAAGCAATCCCAATATTGTTCATGTCAAAAAAGCAGGAACAACATGGAATGACTTCTTTTCAACGCTACCATTCAAATTAACTTCAGAATGTTTAACTACTGGCACCAAGGAAATATTTTGTACTGGAAACCGTGGAACCTTAAAATTTTACATTAATGGAGAACAAAAAAACAATCCATTGACTCAAGAAATCGAGGAGAGCGACAAGCTGCTTGTTACATTTGGCACAGAATCAGAAGAAGCAATCAAGCAACAACTTAATAAAATCCCTTAACCTATACGAAACATATGTATGAAATATAATCAATATAAATTCAAATCTAGTATTTTTCTTTATCCAGGAATGGCAGGATGGCATTTTGCTTCAATACCTCAGGATGTATCCGATGATATAAAGCAGCATTTCGGTGATATGAAACGAGGTTGGGGTTCTCTACCTGTGATTGCTACAGTTGGTAAAACAAGCTGGAAGACATCAATTTTTCCAGACAAAAAAGCTGGTGGTTATCTTCTCCCGCTTAAAGCTGACGTTCGGAAGAAAGAAGGGATACTCGCGGAGGATACTATATCCCTACTTCTTGAAATCCGAATATGAAGAGGTAACTCCTTGTGAAGGTACCTCTCCATAAACGAATATCTTTACATTGGCATTGCTTCATAGACACGAACAGCTCCTTCGCTATCATCAACAAGAGCTGGACATCCTTTAGCAATTTTTGTTGCTTCATCCATGTCTTTTGCATTAATGATCGTGTAGCCTTTTGCAGGCCACATATCTGCAGGAATCGTTTCAACTCCTTTTGCTGTTACAGATTTTGCACCAGCAGCAAATGGATTGCCTCCGTCGACCATCTGGTCTTTAAATGTACCAAACCACGTCATCCATTTGTCCATGGTATTTTTCATTTCTTCCTTACTGATATCTTCCGGCCTGACTTTTCCATAGAAAATAAGTACAAATTTTTTCATCTTTTCTCACCTCCTCTCGTTGGTTTTTTATTTAAGTATTGAGCGTAGTTTTCTAAAGTTTCCTCATTGTTCCCCCAATAGGCTTGATACTGCATAAGCCAATCTTGAAGACTAAGCAGCGACTGTCTGTTGAGCGCAAGAAAGTGAGTTCGACCGATCTTCTTTGTCTTTACCAATCCCGAATCTTCAAGTATTTTTATGTGCTTATGAATGGCAGGTAAGGAGAGATTCCTCATAGAGGCCAGTTGGCTAACTGAGCAAGGTTGTAAACCTAATACATAAACCATCTCTCGCCTATGCTTACTGGCGAGAGCTTCAAAAATAATATCTAAATCTGGAGAATTGTGTGTGGTCGCCATATTACTTAACTTATAAGTTAAGTATACTTGGGAGTTAATTATTTTTCAAGTGCTTTTTTATAGTGTCTCATTTGTCTCGTTTAGCCTTGATGTGAGACAATCGTTATAAGGATAAGAAGGTTCTAGACCGGACCGCTCAGCTTTAATAGGTCAGACTATATCATCTTTTTAAATCTTAAATCTTGTAAATACTGCCTTATTTCTTCTATTTCGCCAGGTGTTGTTTTCTATTACATAGTGAATCTTTTCTTTTTTAAGAATTGGTTGAAAGTATTTCCTAAAAAAAGTCAGTGGTTTTTTTGTATAATCAACTCCTATAAACAGAAAATGAATAGTGTTATCAAAATGCAATTCACAAAATGTTTGTTTTCCATCAGCTATAAATAATATATGATATCTTCCGTGCGGTGAACTACTTACTGCTGAGCAATACCCATTCTTTTCAATGACAGATAGTCTATTACTTCTAATCAGTTTTTTAAATTTATTAACGTCACAAAAAATTTGTATATCCATAAAGTGACTACACTTTCAAGGAATTACTAATATCTCTGGTTAATACCCTGTCGATTTGAGACACTAGTTGTGGATCTTGAGAAACAATGTTAGCTTCAGCAACTCGCCCCGCAGTCAGCTCGTTGAAATTAGAAGAACCAAAGGATACTGTATCATCGGCAATAAGTGCTTTGGTATGTGTCATACCCGCATTTTCTTGATATCTATAGACATTTACACCATTCTTGGTGAGTGATCTTACTATTCTATCGGTTGGAATGAAAATCCGCTTGTTGTTATGCGTAGGTATAACAACCGACACATCAACATCTCTTAATGCTGCTTGAGATAATACAGTGTATATTCCTTTACCCCAGACATATGGGGATTCCAGTATTACTTTGTCAGTAGCATTTGCTATTAATTGTTTTGCATCTGGGGTAATAAGAGAATCTCCATTTGCATCAGTTAACAGATATCCACCTTCGTAATCTCTTCGTTTGCCTTCACTTGTACCATTCCATGAATCATTGAATTCATCTTGTAGCAGTCCAACCATTTCTCCACGCATTTTCACCATAAAGGTATTCCATGGATATTCATGATCACATATATTAAAACCCCCTAAATAAGCGACTGCATTCTGTGGATCGTTTCCATCGATGACAGCCATTTTTTTGTGATCACGAAAAAGTGCCCGATGGAAAAGAAGTCCAAAAGGTTTTAACATCTTAACTTGTGCACCTTCTCTCCTCAATGATTGGAACAGTTCTTGAGTCATTTTAAGTTCTTCATGAATGCCTCTTTGTAGATCTCTATCTAATCTGGGAGCGCGAATATAATGATCACTATGTGAAAGGTCTATAAAATGATCGACGGCAAGCCTAGCCGGAAGACCTCTTTGAGAAGCGTTTCTTATTGCATTCCCGACTCGGTGTCCAACCGTATCTCCTTCAAATACATAAAACTGTAGATCTACTGAAGACTGAGCTCCTTTTATTTCAGTTTCCAGATCAGTTAAAAAATTTTCAGCACCCGAGAGCACTTCATATGAAGGTGGAGGTTGTAGATGCTCATGTGATTCAATTAACGGATGTAGAATTATTCTTGATTCTTTTACAGCTAATTCAGGTGTCATATTTTGATATAGCTATTCTACTACATGAGCTATAAAGAGCTATAGTAGCTTTCCCTATAAAAAGTTCCTACATAGTCAACCAGTGCCAGCAATTTTCTTAGCCTCAATTTTCTATATCAAAAATATCATCACACTTTGGATTCTGACTGCATACCTTACTCTGTTTATAAGCCACTGAATATGCTAAAATTGCATATATTCCTTCGGGGTATGGTGTAAATCCTAATCGGTGGTAAAACCCACGAGTCCAATATGTGGACATGATCTGGTTAGATTCCAGAGTCGACCGTATAGTCGGGATGAAAGAAGGGAAAAGCCGCATATTGTTTATGTGGTATTTTACGTACCCTGAGAAATCGGGGTTTTTTATTGCCATGTTTACCGGAATTATTACTCATTTGGGGAGGGTTAAAGAGAAGACGGAAAACAGTTTAGTAATTGAAACCGATAGTGAACTCATAGGCAAATTAACTGAGGGGATGAGTGTTGCTGTAAATGGTATATGTCTTACTGTCGTTTCTCATGATATGAGTTCCTTTACGATTGATTTTATGCCGGAGACGGCAAAAAGGTCAAATATACAGTATTTACAAAGAGAAAACTTGGTCAACTTAGAATTACCTGCAACAAGCGAGACATTTCTTGCTGGACATATTGTACAAGGACATGTAGATGCTGTTGGGAAAATAAAAAGTATTGAAGAGAAAGGAAATAGCCATATTTTTACTTTTTCTATCCCCGCAGAGATTAGTAAGTATATTGTTGAAAAAGGTTCTACAACTATAAATGGCATTTCTCTTACAGTCATAGATGTCTCTGATGATTACTTTACTGTTGGCATTATCCCGCATACATGGGGAAAAACAATGCTGCATCAAACAAAAATAGGAGACTATGTAAATATAGAAGTAGATGTACTCGCAAAGTATATAGAAAAGTTATTACGAAAGGGGTGATATTTTTGAAAAAAAAGAATGATATAAAGATTGCTATTGTCAGTAGTTCTTTCAGAAAGGAAGTAACTCATAATCTCGAGAAAAACTGCATACAAACATTTGAAACACATGGAGTAATAAAACAACAAATTGACGTATTTCGCGTTCCCGGATCTCTTGAAATACCATTGGTAGCAAAAAAATTGGCAAAAAAAGAAGAATATGATGCGATTATTACCTTTGGTGCTATTGTAAAAGGAAAAACATATCACTTTGAACAAATCGCGAATGAGTGCGCAAGAGCATGTATGGATATTTCAATGCAATATGAAATTCCAATCATCTTTGAAGTTCTGGCAGTCTATAATTTACAGGATGCAATAGATCGTGCAACGAGAAAAGAAGAAAATAAAGGAGTGGAAGCAGCAGAGACAGCGCTCGAAATGATCAAAATACTAAAGTCATTATGAACTACTTTTGCTCTATTCCTAAAGCGTTACAACATATACAGCAAGGCAAGATCCTTATAGTGGTAGATCATGAAGGACGAGAAAATGAAGGTGATTTTTTTCTTCCAGCGGAAATGATTACACCAGAAAAAGTTAATTTCATGATTACCCATGGAAAAGGACTTTTGTGTGTTGCAATTACAAAGTCGCAAGCAGAGCGACTTCATCTTCCCTATATGGTTACCCCGCAAGATAATACAGAAAAAACAGGCGTTAATTTTGCTATTTCTGTGAATGCTACACATGATATTACTTCAGGGATATCTGCGTATGATCGAGCAATAACAATTCAACGCTTAGCAAGTGATACTACAAAACCTTCTGATTTTACTCGACCAGGGCATGTTTTTCCTCTGATTGCAAAAGATGGTGGTGTGTTTACTCGTGATGGTCATACGGAAGCAGCGGTAGATCTTGCTCGTTTAGCTGGTTTTTCACCTGCTGGAGTGCTTTGTGAGATTATTCATTCCGATGGCAAAATGGCAAAACTCCCAGAACTACAGAAATTGTGTAAGACATTTGATCTAAAGATGATTTCGATCACAGATTTAACTGAGTATAGGAAAAAAGTATCAGATGTAGTAAAGGTATCATCCTCATCGTTACCTACAGATTTTGGCCTGTTTACTATTTCGATTTACAAGTCGCTTACTGATAATATGGAACATGCTGTACTTAGGGCAGGAAATACATTTAAAGAACCAGTACTGACCAGAATTCATTCCCAATGCTTGACTGGGGATACATTTTTTTCTCTCCGCTGTGATTGTCACGAACAATTACACAAAAGCATGAAAATGATGCAAGTTGCTGGGAAAGGTATGATTTTATACCTTAACCAGGAAGGGCGCGGTATCGGAATAGCAAATAAAATCAATGCGTATGCTCTGCAAGAGAAAGGGCATGATACCGTTGAAGCAAATAATGCATTAGGATTACCCATAGATGCGAGGTCATATAAAATAGCAGCAGATATATTAAAAGATTTCGGTATTACAAAAATTCAACTTTTGACAAATAATCCAGACAAAGAACAACAATTATCAACATATGGAATAGAAATTGTAAAACGGATTCCTCTAGAAATCACGCCAAATACCTATAATAAAAAGTACCTGATAACGAAAAAAGAGCGATTAGGGCATCACCTTTCTCACGTAAAACTCCATGAATAAACAGGTAATTAAAACCGATGAAGTAATGATGAAAGAAGTACTTCGGTTGGCAAAAAAGGGATTAAGCTGGACGACCCCGAACCCAATGGTAGGTGCAATGGTTGTTAAAAATGGAAAAGTAATTGCGAAAGGATACCATAAAAAAGTTGGTTTACCGCATGCTGAAGCCGAAGCATTCAATTCAGCAATAGAGGATGTTAGGGGTGGCACTTTGTATGTTAATCTCGAGCCTTGTTCACACTATGGCAGAACCCCGCCGTGTGTTGATGCCGTTATAAGTGCCGGAATAAAACGTGTGGTCTGTGCAAGCCTTGATCCTAATCCAAAAGTATGCGGGAACGGAATCGCCAAGTTACAGCAAGCAGGAATTGATGTCTCTTTTGGTGTGTTAGGAAAAGAGGCACAAAAACTAAATGAAACATTTATTACATTTCATGAAAAGAAACGTCCGTTTATTGCGATAAAATTTGCAGCAAGTTTAGATGGGAAAATAGCAACGAGAACTGGAGATTCAAAATGGATTACGAGCGAGAAAGCTCGTCAATATGCTAGGACGTTACGATATAATTATCAAGCAATTGTCGTTGGTGTCAACACGGTTATAAAAGATGACCCTCATTTAGGTGCGCGAGTACGAGGAAAGAAAGATCCACTTCGAATAATTCTTGATTCTACGCTTGCTATTCCACTTGCCAGTCAAGCTTTACGTGATGGGAATGTATTGATAGCAACGACAACAAGAGCTAATGAAGATAAAAAGCAAATATTGCTTCAACGAAACACACAATTACTTGTTTTTGAAGATGAAAAAGTTCCTCTTCATCAATTGATTGCAGAAATGACAAAAAGAGAAATAATTAGCATGTTTATAGAGGGTGGATCTACAGTCCTTGGAAGTTTTGTGGACGAAGGGCTCGTTGATAAAGCTTATGCGTTTCATGAACCTATATTAGTAGGAGGGAGAAAAGCTATTTCGGCTATTGAGGGGAAAGGAGCTAATAGTATTAAAAATTCGATACACCTTACAAATGTATCTTACGAACATTTTCAAAATACCTTGCTCACTGTTGGCTATGTGTAGAAAGAGGTATTACATAGCATAGCTAGCTCGATAAGTAGTTCGAACATAGTCCAAGATGGCCAGCTTAAATAGGTCGAACTATATCATCTCGTTCTTCTTGGATTTCTTGTAGTGCTCCTCTTTCTTACACTATTCTCATTAAGATAGGTGTAGTCTGAATTAATATGAATAGGATACAGCAAGAGCAGTCTAGTGGACAACTACTCAATGTTCAAAAAGCAGCGTCTTTTCTCGATGTTAGTGTCAATACAATTCGCAGATGGGCACAACTTAATAAATTAAAAGGGGTAAAAATTGGCAGCCGAGGAGATTGGCGGTTTACAAAAGAGGATTTATTACAGATGGTTAGAAAGGTAGAAGAATGAAAAAGAGGTCAGAAAAAAATATTCCAACTGCTGTTTTACAAAGTGGTGATAAGAAGTTTAACTGGTTACAGGATATTAAGAGTATGAGTATTGGGGAGATGGTTGAAATCTATGCATATGCAGAAGCAATTATAGAGACAGTAAGGGACCCCCTGGTGGTCTTAGACAAGAAACTTCATGTGAAGACAGTGAATAAAGCGTTTATAGACTTTTTCCAAGTGACACAAGAAGAAACGCTAGGAAAATACATTTATGACCTAAACGGTGGTGAATGGAATATTCCAGAACTAAAAAAACTGCTTGAAGATATTTTACCTCGAAATTCCTTTTTTAATGATTACGAAGTAAGACATAATTTTCCTAAATTAGGAGCAAAGATAATGCTTCTCAATGCCAGACGAGTTGTACTCGAAGAGAATAAAACCCAGCTAATTTTACTTGCTATTGAAGACATTACAGAACTGAAAGAACAGGAAAAGCAAAAAGACGATTTTATTTCACTTGTAAGCCACGAGTTAAAAAATCCCTTAACGAGCATAAAAGCGTATACTCAAATATTGCAAAATAAATTAAAAAACCATGAAGATAAAACTTTACTCAAGATTTTTACTTCTATTGAAACACAAACGACAAAGGTAACAGATTTAATCTCAGACCTCCTTTCTGAAGCCAAAACACGGGCAAAGGGATTCCGCTATCACGATAAGGAATTTGAGGTCAATAGTTTGGTCGAAGAAATAATTGAAAATGCAACACGCAGAGCAGACTCATACGCCATTATTCAAAAAAATAAAGTTAACAAAATGATTGTTGCTGATAGGGCACGTATTGGACAAGTTTTAGATAACTTAATTTCTAATGCCATAAAGTATTCTTCAAATGCTAATAAAATCATAGTAAATGTATCGGTCACTAAAGATAACATACAGTTAAGTGTTCAAGATTTCGGTGAGGGTATTTCAAAAGACAACATGATAAAAGTCTTCGAGCCATTTTTTAGAGAGACCGAAATGCAAAAAGAGACATTTCCAAGTATAGGGTTAGGACTATATATTTCGGCAGAAATTGTAAAACACTATGGTGGAAAACTTTGGGTAAAAAGCATAGTAGGTAAAGGGTCAACTTTTTTCTTTACATTCCCATTGAAATAGCTGTGTATTCTTGCCAATAAAAAGTTCCTACGTAGGGAACCAGTGCCAGCTCTTTCCGGCTATGCTCAATGTACTATGTAAGAGCTCTCCTGATATACTCCTCATATGGATTACAAACCCTTAATTGGGTTAACCGCAACAGTTATAGCCTTCGTAAGTTATATTCCCTACTTTAGAGATATTTTTGCAAATAAAATAAGCCTCATGCATTTTCTTGGCTAATTTGGGGAGTACTAACAGCGATAGGATTTGCAGGTCAGGTATCCGATGGGGTTGGACCAGGAGCTTGGGTTACAGGATTTACAGCAATCGTATGTTTTTATATTCATAGCAGGTTTAGTAAAAGGTAGGAATAACTAGGAATAACATTGTACTTGTAGATTGGCTAAGTCTAGCAGGGGCCGGATTAGCGCTTGCGTTATGGCCCTTAACTCAAAGCCCTTTACTTTCTGTGATACTAATTACCGTTATAGATGCGTTAGGCATTTTCACTAACTTGGGCAGTTGATTTGAGTTAGTATATACTCAGGGGCTTGTCGTCTAGACCTCAGATTTTTATCTTTTCCATAAGAATGAGGACCTTTTGAGTTGTATTGTAGTTTCTGATTGTCATATCCTGGTATATTTTTTTCCCTACGAGCTTGTTGAATGCACTTTTTGTCCTCTCTTTCATCACAGTTGTCATATAGAGAACTCCGGGACCTGCTTTTAAAGAATCCACCCCTTCTTTTACTTCAATTTCTTTTACTGCATCAGCAGCTGTAATTGAATCTTTAAGAAAGGCTACATAGCATCGTAAATCGTTATTTGTTTTCCAAAGACTTGGAGCATCCGCCACTATTTGCTTTACTTGTTTATACGATTTTAGGATAAGACGAGCCTTATACTTAAAGGTTCTTGTGAGCATGCTTTCAAGCTCTGTCATAAGCATTTCATCATTTGTTTCAGTTGTTTCAAAAACCACATTGCCACTATTTATGTACGTAAGAACATTCTTCAGTTCGACTTTTTCAAATGCTTCTTTCAGTGCAAACATCTTAATAGGATTATTTCCTCCTACATTTATTCCTCGAAGTAATGCAACATATTTCATATGCGTAGTTTATCATGTATTTTTAGGTGCAGAAAGATCCCGGTATCCAAGTATTCCTTCTATCTCTCTTGCCTCTCATTGTCAATGATTTGTATACTAGAGACAGATTATATGTTCTTTATCAATTTCCTTCTCTATGTTATTTCTTTTGTAGCATTATGGTATGGTGCCGGCTTAATCGTATCTGCAGCGAGTAAATTTTCTAAAAAACTACGACTTGCTCCTTTCACTTTTTCATTTATTTTTCTTGGAATTCTGACATCAACTCCAGAATTCTCTGTGGGATTACAGGCGGTTGCAAATCACGACGCTGAAATATTTGTTGGAAACTTGTTAGGTGGAATTGCTGTAATATTCTTAGTTGTTATTCCAGTTCTTGCTATTTTTGGAAAAAACATCAATCTTAAACACGAGTTGAGCAATAGAATGCTATTAGCAACTATCGGGGTCATTCTCTTACCATCGATTTTTATACTAGACAAGAGTGTGACAAACTTTGAAGGAGCTATCATGATTTTATCTTACCTGGGCTTGCTTTATTTAGTACAGAGGAAAAACGGTATTTTTGACAAAGAAAATGAACAACTACTTAATATGAAAGCCTACTCATATACGGATCTTCTTAAAATTCTCTTAGGTTTAGGCATAGCCTTTGTTTCCAGTAACATTGTTGTTAGTAAGACAATGTACTTTGCAGATATCTTTAATATTTCAGCTTTCTACATAGGTCTTATTGTTATTGCTTTAGGAACAGACTTACCAGAACTAACGTTAGCTATACGTTCAGTAATTTCTGGCAAAAAAGAGTTAGCAATGGGAGATTATATGGGTGCGGCCGCTGTAAGCACATTTCTTTTTGGGCTATTTACTATTTTACATAATGGAGAAGTCATTACAGTAAGCAACTTTGGAGTTACTTTTATTTTTATTGCTGCAGCTCTAGGAATATTTTACTTTTTTTCTCGCACCAAAAATTCTATTTCAAGAAATAATGGCTTGTGCTTACTAGGGATTTATATCCTATTTGTAGTTCTTGAACTGATAAGGTAATTTTATCGACTAGTGAAACTTAGCTATAGGGTCGCGTGTTTTTTAAGAAGCGTCGTAGTTGCATATTCATCCCTATTAAGTCCTCTTATTTTTGATCTTGCATAGCTCTCGTAATGAGGTACAAGAATTCTTTTCTCATAGCTTTTTACAATCACCGGATGGACATAATATCCTCGACACACTTTCGGTGTATTCCCTAACACTTTTGCGACACTACAGACAGCTTCTGTTATATTTTTTTTAAAGTCTTTTTTATTTATATAATCTCCTATTTTTCTTAAGGTCGTTCCTGCTAAAACGGTCCCCCCCCAGGTTCTGAACTCTTTTGCAGTAATATTATCTTTTACAATTTCTTTTATATATTCATTCACATCCTGTGAATCAATAGTATGCTTCTCTCCTTTCTCATCAAGATACTTAAACAATTCATATCCAGGAAGCTCTTCTAATTTTTTAATCGTCTTAATTACCTTTGCATGAGACACGGCGATTTGATGATCCTTGCCACTTTTTCCTGTAAATACCAGAGTCACTGTTTGTCCCCGAATATCTACATGTTTAGACCTTAGGGTAGTGAGGCCATAGTGACTGTTATCTTTCGCATACTCTTCATTGCCGATTCGGATGTAGGTATTATCCAAAAGCCATACAACTGTTGCTAGAATCCTTTCTTGTTTTAAACCTGTCACATTCATGTCGCGATTCACCCGTTCGCGGATCTGAGGAAGAGCTTCGGAGAAATACAACATCTTATCAAATTTTGTTTGGCTCGCTATTTCAGACCATCTTGTGTGGTAGATATATTGCTTCTTTCTCTTCTCATCCCTTCCTGTTGCCTGCAAATGCCCAAACGTTAAAGGACATATCCATACGTCTTCCCAGGCAGGCGGAATTTTAAGATCATCTATTCTCTGGATAACTTTGGGATCGGAAATTCTTTCTCCCGCCAGATCATAATAAATAAATGATTTTCTATTTTTTTGTCGGAAAAATCCAGCCTGTGAGTCAGAGACGTACCGTAAATTTACTTCTTTTGCTAGTACCTCGGGACTTGAATCGGCAGATACATTCATTACTCTAATGATATACCTCTCAGATACTAAAAGAAATGTTTGTTATGTATGTAAACTTTCTTTCACCTCTACCATTTTTCTAACAAAGTCTGAAAGATTATTCATGGCAAGAGTAAAGTTTCCTAAAAAGTCATCTGAAGATGTCGCCTCGTCTGCGTCACTCGTAACAGCATCAGTAATTACTTTAATAACATAACAAGGAGTAGCATCATTAAGAATCTCTAAAGCTTGGAGAACGCCAGCTGCTTCCATATCTTTTGCGATTGCTCCATTCTTAGAGATGACTTCCCACTCCTCAGAAAGAGGTGTAAATGATTCAGCGCTTGAGACTGTTCCCACTTTATAGGGAAGTTTTATCGATGCGATTTTATGAACATTTTTCAGTAGTGTCTTTCTCTTTGCCCACTCTGCATAACCCGGAAAAGGAAAACGCATATCATGATTCGTGACCGCATCAGCTACGACAATATCTCCCACCGTTGTACTTCTACCTATCCCACCAGCCGTCCCACAGTTAATTATCATTCTCGGATGATATTCATTTATAAGAATCGTTGTGATAATCCCTGCCGACACTTTTCCGACACGACTGAGTGGCTGTCCGTTAAAATTAAATTTTTCGTCATTTCCTGGTGTGAGCATAACTAACGTTCTTTTAGCATCTGTATACGTGTTGTATGCTGCTGCTTGCGACGGTTGCAGTATCAACCCCAAGTTTTTTGCAAGAATGTCTGCTTCCTCTTTCATGGCAACAATAAAACCGATACTTACCTGTGGTGAACTCATATTTGTTTCGTTTTTTGTTTGATAATTTCTTCAATACCTTCAGGAAGCGACGTTTTTGCTTCGAAGGAAAGTAATTTTTTTGCTTTTTCAATCGATGGAACTCGACGATCTATTTCAAGGTCTACGCTTCTAACACCATCCGCTCCATACTCCATAAACTCAATTTCAGAGATAGATTGTGGTAAAGCATCTTTTATCGTTTCAGCTAACGCTTTTATTGTGTACTCTTCTTTACTCCCTACGTTAATAATTTCATAAGGCGTTTTATCATAGTCATATAGTTTAACTATACTTTCTGCAACATCCTCAACATAGGTAAACGTTCGTGTTTGCATACCGTTTCCGAATATTTGTATTGGCTTATTATGCATTGCTCGGTCGATGAAGGCTGGCACTACAAAATCAGCACGTTGTCCAGGTCCGTAGACATTGAAAGGACGGACTATCCCGACTGTTGTAGAACATTTTTTTTGAATCTCCCATAAATATTCCTCAACCTCTGCTTTCGTTTCACCATAGAGTGAAACAGGTGTCACTTTACTCTCTTCACTATAAGGAATATCTTTTGAGTTTCCATAGACTTCAGAAGATGAGGTAAACAGTATTCGCTTCACCTGCATCGCTGTACTCATGTTAATGAGTTTCTTTGTGTCAATTAAATTTACTTGTGTGACAAGTTCTGGGTGATCTCTACAGTTATCCACTCCCACAATGGCAGCAAGATGAACAAGCGCACCGCACTTTTTTAAGAGATGGGGCATTATGCTCTCGTCTGCAAAATCACCGTATACATACTCTACCTCTTCTATAGATGGCTTTCTTTTGTCTAAAACAATTATCTTGGAAAAACCATTTTTTATAAGTTTTTGTATGAGGTGCGTACCGAGGAATCCTGCTCCACCTGTTATGAGTAGCGTATCATTTCGCATATCTAGTTCGTCAGATCGTATATCGTCTTACAGATATATTTTATTTGCTCATCAGTAAGATCTTCATAAAAAGGTAAGGAAAGAATTGTTTCAAATACTTTCTCTGTATTTGGTAGTGATATGTGGCCAAATCGATTCTTATAGTAGCTCTGTATATGGTTGGGGATGAAGTGAACGCTCGTACCGATTCCAGCATCTTTTAACGCTGTAATTAATGCATCTCTTGAAATTTTTGCGGGCTTTCTTAAACGTATTGCATAGAGATGCCAAGCATGTTGACTATTAGGATATGGTACATCTGATGGCAAAACAAGCGCAGGATTAGTCGTAAGAAGCTCTGTATATGTTTTTGCTAGGTACTGTCGTCTTTTAACTGAATCCTGTACTCTTTTGAGTTGTTCTAATCCTATTACAGCATCAATATCTGTCATGTTGTATTTGTAACCAGGGGCGATAACATCATAAACCCAACTTCCTTCTTTGCTATATCTATTCCAAGCGTTCTTTGAGATACCATGCATCCGCATGATCTGTGCATATGATGCGATATCTTCATCCTGTGTTGTAATCATCCCTCCCTCTGAAGTAGTAAGATTCTTTGTTGCGTAGAAACTGAAACACGTAGTATTTTCTCCAGTTCCTATATATGCACCTTTGTACTTTGTCATAAAGGCATGTGCCGCATCTTCAATGACGATTAATTTGTTTTTTTTTGCTAGCGAATTAATAGTATCCATATCTGCTGGCATACCTCCATAATGAACAACGACGATAGCTTTTGTTTTCTTCGTTATTTTTCTTTTAATGTCTTCTGGATCTGCGCATAAAGTTTTTTCGTCTATGTCACAGAAAACAGGAGTTGCACCGACGTGGATGATTGTATTTATTGCTGAACAAAACGTAAAACTTGGCACAATAACTTCATCCCCTGGGCCTATTTTATGAGCCAAGTATGCAAGATGAAGCGCTGCAGTGCATGAAGAAACAGCTATATGTAGTTTTGTACCAAGCACCTGGCCAAATTTTTCTTCAAAAACTTTCACTTTAGGACCAGTTGTTAACCATCCAGAATCAATAACTTCTTTAATAACACTATAAGTTTCTTCTGGAATGTGTGGAACATGAAAAGGTATATACTTCATAAGATGAGGTGTAAGAGAATTCTACCATAAATTTCTACCTAATTCTATGATAGAATGATGAGATCAGGCTTAGCGTAATTGACGAAATATGAAAAAGTATAAAGTTGCTGTTATAGGACTTGGATACGTCGGGTTGCCACTCGCTCTTCTTATCAGTAAGAAAGGGCATGATGTTATTGGAATTGCGAAAAACAAAGAAAGGCTAGCACAGATTAGAAACGGGATTTCTCCTATCACTGATAAAAGAGTTTCTTCGGATTTGAAAGCAGCCAAACTTACCGTTACTGATCAATTCGATGTCTTAAGCAAAGTAGAAATCATTATTGTCTGTGTCCCCACACCCATAAATGAGGATAATTCCCCAGATTACACATTTATTATTTCTGCATGTGAAAGTATAGGCGCATTTCTTAAAAAAGGTCAGCTTGTTATTATTGAGTCTACGGTAAACCCAGGAACAATTGAAGAAATTATCATTCCTGTTCTTGAAAAAACGTCTGATCTAAAAGCAGGATCAGAATTCTTTATTTCGCATGTTCCCGAAAGACTCAACCCAGGTGATGAGGTTTGGCACGTAGGTAATATTTCACGCGTTGCTGGAGCAATTAATACTGATAGCCTTAACAAAACACTTTCCTTTTACCGCTCTATTCTCGATGCAGATGTGTTACCTTTAGCAACCCTAAAAGAAACAGAAGCAGTGAAAGTGGTTGAAAATTGTTTTAGAGATATAAATATTGCCTTTGTAAATGAACTTGCTATGTCATTCTCACATTTGGGTATTAATTTAATGAATGTAATTAAAGGCGCTTCTACCAAGCCATTCTCGTTTTTAGCTCACTACCCAGGCTGTGGAGTTGGTGGTCACTGCATTCCAGTAGATCCGTACTATTTAATAAATTATGGTGGCAAAAATGGTTTTAATTACGAATTTCTCCTAGCAGCAAGAAAAATAAATAATGAGATGCCAAAATTTACCGTAGATCAATTAATCAAATCGATAAATGCAATCGGTGTCAAGAAAAAGGAAATAAAGGTATGTGTACTCGGACTTACCTATAAACCTAATATAAATGATACTCGAGAAAGCCCTAGTTTTAAAATACTCAATGTCCTGAAAAAGGAAGGCATTGAGGCGTCCACCTATGATCCTTTTATTACCAAAGATCCTCTTGACGTTGTTCTTGATGGCGTTCATGCAGTTATTATTGCAACTGCGCACAAAGAATTTATATCTATAAAACCAGACTATTTTATCAATAAAGGTATCAAAGTAATTGTCGATGGACGAAACTGTTTAGATTTTGAGGCTTACACACAATCCAGTCTTGTCTATAAAGGAATAGGCTGTTAATCTAGAAAGGAATAATATGAATAACATTCTTGCAGTAGTAGCACATCCGGATGACGAAATTATCGGGGTAGGAGGCACACTAAGAAAACATGTGAAACAAGGTGATGATGTTTCCGTATTAATTCTAGGTGACGGGAAATCATCAAGAAATCGTGGCTATCATCCTCTTGAAGATGATGCAAGGGATGCTTCAATCGCAGAAACAAAAAAAGCATTAGCAGTGTTAGGCATCACAACATTTTACAAAGAGTACTTACCAGATAATAGATTCGACAGTGTCATACTGCTTGATGTCGTAAAAGTTGTCTCTGAGTATATTGATAAGGTCAATCCAAAAGTTATCTATACTCACCATACCGGTGATCTTAATATTGATCATCAAATAACTGCAGAGTCAGTGATTATTGCTACTAGACCGATCCAAAATGCAGCACTTGAAGAATTACGGATGTTTGAGACTCTCTCTGCAACAGAAATGGCTGGCCCAAGACAGACGCATGTCTTTATGCCAAATCTCTATATTAATATTGAGCAAGAACTTGAGGATAAAATGAAAGCAATGAAATGTTATGAATCAGAACTTAGAGAGTTTCCTCATCCTCGATCGCTTAAGGCAGTTGCATATAATGCACACGTATGGGGAGCAAAAAATAACAGCACTGCTGTAGAACCTTTTTATCTATTCAGAAAATACATAAAATAATCTTCATTTCTGATTGGATATTTTTGTTAGGCACTTTCTTCTATATTCTATTGTCTCATTATTCGCTTGATCTGAAATAAGAGAAGCTTCAAAGCATTTTAAAGAGACATCATAGAATGATTGATTATAATACCTTACTCCCTGTCTAAAATTAGCTTGTGGATCACGATGCAACCAATAAGCCAGTTCTGGAAAGGTAGGATTTGTCTCATCTATTTTCTCTAGTAGTTCTTTCGCTTTCTGATACTTTTCTGTTGAGTCATAAGCTAACGCGAGCTGAAACAACAAATTTTCAGGTAAGTGACCTCTCTCCTGAAGTTTGCTTTCTAATAAATGGATACATTCCTCAAAACGTTTTAAACCCAGTAAAGCTCGACTGAGATTGAGAAGGTATTGATCATCGTTACCTTTTTCTTTTGAAAGTAATTCGTAGGCTTTCGTATATTTCCCTAAACAGAGTAGCTGTTCAGCATTCATTGGTAGAACTCTCTTGTCCTTTTTATGATCTATGGGAGAAATCTTACTCGGATCGAATGTTTTTTTAACGACACTCTTTATTCTCTTTTTTGCTTTTGCAATCCCATCTGGATGGCCATCGTAGTTCGTTGCATTAATAAAATCTGTGAAGAATTTTCTATTAAATATCCACTCTGCAGGTTTATCTTCTGTACGAGATGGATGCGAAATATGAAGTCCAGTTGCTGGATAGACGGGGATTATAAATACTCCTTCAGAAATTGCTTTCGCTCCGACGTAGCCATCATCACATCCCCAACCTCTAAAACGATCATCGAATCCTCCGATGGTATTAAAAATGCTTCTCGGCAAACTAAAAAGCATGCCGAATACCATATCAGGCAAAATCCATGCAGGATTTTCATTGTCATCTTTTGGCATCCAAAGTCCTTTTGAGTTACCAATATTTTTATAATGATTACTTGCAAGACACATGTTGCTAGGCCACCCGGCATCCCAAAAACGAATTCTTTCATCTTTCGTAAAGTCAAAGTATTCATCTGGTCCTTCCTCTTTGAGCGTACTGAGACTCACTCGATTATCAGTTTCTGCTGTATCTGATCGAAATCCCGTGTATAAAGCGTCTCTATAAAACTGATGACGACTCACGAGATTCTCAATAGCAAAATAATTGAGTATTGTATCTCCATCAACCTCGATAATAATGTCACCCTCTGCAGCACTGATGCCTGCATTCATTGTTTGTCCTTGCCAATGATGATCCTGATGAATGATAGTAAGGTTCATATTATGTGTCGTGTTGTGAAGAAGCTTTAACGTATCATCAGATGATCCATCATCGGTAACGATAACTTGTAATTTACTTGGATACTTTTGATTGAAACTACTTTGTTCTATGGCAGCTAGGCAGGGAAGAATTGTCTTTTCTACATTCCAAGCAGGAATTACTACAGAAGCAGAAAGTGTTTTTTGATTCTGGTCTTGATCCTCAATAAGATATGAATCGAAAAGAAATGATTTTTTAGTGGCACTAAAGAAATCCTCCTCAATTACTGAGTAATCGTTGCTTTTATCTCGTAATATTTGCATTATATTTCTAGACATAATCGTAGAGACAAGATACCATATTAGATAATCCACCTGCAAGGCTACTTTATAGTATTCTTGTAAAGAGCCTTTTAGAAGAGTACTATTGCCAGATGGAAAGAAAAAATCTAGAGGCGTATCTACAAAAAGTACCAAAAGCGGAACTCCATCTACACTTTGAAGGAGCTATGCAACCTGAAACTCTTTTCTACTTAGCTCAGAAAAATCATTTTGATTTACCAGCAAAAAACATAGATGATCTTCAAAAATGGTTCGTCTTTGATGGGTTTTCTCATTTTGTAACTGTCTATCATGCGATTACGAACTGCCTACAAACTGTTGAAGACTATGCATATGCAACATTTGAACTCGGCAAATTTCTTTCAAGTCAAAATATTCGATATGCAGAAGTGACATTTACTCCAAGCAATCATTATAGACGAGGTGTCAATTTTGAGACTTTTTTCACTGGATTAACAAACGGAAAGAAAAAAGTACAAAATGAACTACAAATAGAGCTAAATTGGGTCTTTGATATTGAAAGGAATTCAGATGAGAGAGAAAAATATGCAAATTATGTGGTGGATGTTGCTATCGAAGGTAGAAAAAACGGTGTTGTCGCACTAGGATTGGGTGGAAAAGAAGAAGGATATCCAGCAAAATTATTTACTCATTTCTTTACACGAGCAAGAAAAGCAGGTTTACATAGCGTTCCTCACGCCGGAGAATTCACTGACTCAAGAAATATCTGGGATGCAATAGAATTACTAGGCGCAGATAGAATAGGACATGGAGTTAAGGCAGCAACAGATGAAATGTTACTAAAGGTATTAGTAGAAAAGCAAATACCTCTTGAAATAAATCCTACAAGCAATCTTAAACTAGGCATTTACAAAAATATGGAAGATCACCCATTACAACTACTACAAGAAAAGGGTGTCATTATAGTACTAGGATCTGATGACCCATCTCTTTTCACAAATAGTCTGATCGGAGATTTACGATTAATAAGCATGATTCCTTTTTTTACCTTAACTATATTGCACACATTTATTATAAATAGTTTTACATACAGTTTTATGGATGAAAAACGAAAACAAAAAATGCTTTCAGAAGTTACTAATACGATGAAGTCATGTATCACTGAATACTAGGGAGAATTGTATGCAATCGTATTCTCAGTCACCTGTATAACCTCCTCCGCAAGTTTCTCTCCGAATTTTTTTAACGCTGGCAATGACGTTTTGAGTCCAAAACTGATTCGAGGTAACTCCTGTTCAAAAAGATCTCCTTGATAAGAAAAATTTCCCGGGATGAAGGTAAGTCGCGTTGTATTTAATCCGAAACCACTTCCCTTTTCAAATCCCGCTGTTGACTGAAAGAGAGGTACTAGTGAGAAAACAATATCATCAAAAAATTGTTTATAAGATGTATCAATTCCTCTTAGACCATATTCTGAGATGTTACTGAGATAAAATGTATGAGTAGCATATTTTCTTTTGGCTGCTGTAAGCACCGCATCCATAGGTGGGATGAGAAAAATATACTGTGGAGAATCAATGTGGCTCTCGACCCTCCATTGTAGGTCTTTAGGAAGCTGTTTTATTACATGAGAAAAAGCATCTGAAAACATATCAGATTTTCTCCGATACTCTTTAAAACCCTCTTCTACTTCTCTTTTCGTCATCGATTGAAAAAAGAATGTATCTCTCGTACTTATTGTTCCATGAGCATATTCTAGTCCTCTACCAATATACTTCTTTATTTTCTCCTTGCCGGTATAGATTACAATTCCTGAAAAATGATTTTTATCCCCTCTTCTATACTTTGTTAAGCTCGCTGTTTCAAAAAGACTCAAATTCTGAGGTACGGTCGTATGAGAGGGTGGCGTCTTATAAAGAAGATTCGTCGTAATATCCATAATAAGAAAATAATCATTGTCGGGATCTGTTCTGGCTTTTTGAACAATATGAGCAATAAGTTCATCTCTTTTTAGTTCGTAATCGGGATTGTTCTTATTGGATATGTAAGGGGGATTTGGACTCACATTAATGCAGTACACTCGAATATTACTGTCGTTAGGATCATTTGCAATGATAAATTCTTTTCTTACCACTTCTTCAGATTCATAATAAAATCCAGGATAAACATACCCTAATGGCCGTGTACTTTTTGTTCCTCCAAAATATTCAGCAGCGGTATAGATCCCCACTGTTGTGGCGCTTAAGCCTGTTCGCGTTAAGAATATTTGAAACAAATTGGCTGACGAAAATGCATCTTCAGGGGTTTCTATGAAAATCTTTTTGTACTGTTCAATAAGCATACTTCCTAAGTCTTCACTAATAGAAACTGTTTCTTCTGTAGAAGATAATGCATATAGTTTCCCCTGTTTGAGGGTAATTCGTTGAGCAGGATCAGTAAGAGAAGCCTGCGCTATAAGCGCATTCCAAATATTTTGTAGTTGTGCACTCGCTTCTTTTTTTGTGAGGACTCCATTTTGTAAAGAAATACTATCTGACTGATCTGTTTTTATAACGGGGACTCCACTCTCAAGTATTGCTTCTAGTATTTCTTGCAAGGCAGGCTCCGATTGAGGGAGAAAAAAACGGTTTTCTATCTCTACTGCTTTTTCTCCTGCTAGTGCGTATCCTCCTAATAATGCATTCATGTGAAAAGGCATAAGTACGGTTACATTGTTTGCTAGAACAGCCATAACTTGGGACATCTCTTCAGCAGGTAAAGGAAAAGTGAAATAGTAGATTCCAGATCGATTCCTCTCCATTTGTAGGAATGCATGCAGTGTCGGTAAAGGCTGTAATGAAACATCTTTCTTAAAATTATCAAAGTCAGCATACATTTCTTGACGCCTCGTATAGTGCGTACGACTTACTTCTAGAGGCAAGGTCACCAAAGGCTGATCAGGGAAATCAAACGCAGATGCAGGGCTTACATTTTCTTCTAGCAACCACCCAAATCTTCCATACATTCTCTCTCCTATCCTTTTCTCTTTTGATCTATGCATCTCATCAATAACAAACGTATTTAATATTCCATTTACTGTAGTCTTCACTATTTTATTAGCCAAATCTTTGTCATTGTTACATGCTGAACTCTGTAGACATGCTGTAATAAAAAAAACAGTTTGTTCTATACTTCTTTTTTGTTCACTTGAGAAGCGTTGAGATTCTACAATAAGAAGACTACTTAGTGTATTTCTACATGCTGCCATCTGAGAAACAGGGTTGGCTTTCGGTAATAACTCTCGTGTCAACATGATTTAATTGTTTTTCTCATAATAAGTTCCTGTTAGCCTTGTTTAACGGACTATAGTATAATCTATCTTATCTTAAAAACGCAAAAAAAGGAGAAAAGAAAATATGTCGAAAATTATTCTTACAGCGGAGAATTTTGCCTTTGGGCCAATTAGTAAGTTACTGTTTATTGCAGACTTACTCCATAAGCGAAATCATAGTTTACATTTTGTCGGTTATGGAACCTCACTGCAACTCGCAAAAAGGTTCCCTTTTGATGAAATCCATGAGCTAGATACTGACTCAGAATCCTCTCAAGAAGCTCTTGATAGATTCATTTCATCGGCAGATATCCTCGTTAGCTCCATGGACATCCGTTCTATAGCTGCAGCACAAAAACTCCAGAAACCAGCCATTTGGATCGATTGTCTTTTTTGGTTTTGGGAGAATATTCCAGAAGTGACACACAATGTTGACGCATATATTCGAGAACTAACCGTTAACGATAGTAAAAATGAACATAAGTTCCGAGAAAAAATTAGTAATTTTTATACTGTCGGCCCCATTATCGGTCAACCGAAAGTATCAACAAGGAGAAAACAAGCGCTCATATCTTTTGGCGGTGGAGAAGCATCATATTGGTATAAAGTAGGAAAAGACACGAATTACCCTTTTGTCATGACCTCTCTATTAGATACGTATGTCGAATGGAGTTATTTTGAAAAAGTTCTGCTTGCTTCAAATGAAAATATAATTAAACAACTTAGAGAGAAGCTCCCCAACACTGCGTTTACATTTACCACCCTTTCGCAAGATGATTTTGTTGAAGAATTATCTCGATCAGAAGTACTTCTTACCACTGCAGGGCTCGTCACAACACAATCTGCTTTTCAACAACGAACACCGACGCTTTTCCTACCATCCTCAAACAACAGCCATTATCTCTTACTTGAAGAGTTCAGACGACTTCAATTGGCGCCAGCGTCTATTCAACTCTCAGACTTTACGAACAATGAAATAACTATAGAGGGAATCCCTCCACATGAAAGCATGAAGGCTGTAATGCAGTCATTAAGAGAGCTTGAGAACTCTGAAGATTTACAAAAAAAAGTTGGTGAGAAGATAAATACTCTTCTTAAAAATCGTGGTGAATGGGCAGATAAACAGATCTTAGGTGGGGGAAATTATCTAACCTCACTCGGAGGAAATGGTGCTGAAACAGCAGTAGATATCATAGAGACTGTACTTGAAAAGAAAACTGTGTATAAATAAGAGATATGAATATTATTGACCCGTATTATAAAAAAACCATTAGCTATAAATTGGATAAATATGTAGTGCAATTTAAGCTCTCACAGGACTTATTCAGTTCACAAGAAGTTGATCACGGAACGCAGCGATTGCTAAGAACCTTGCTCTTTGAACATGTCGATTCTTTCAATAAAGCTCTTGATTTAGGTAGTGGCTATGGACCTATTGGCATTATGTTAAAAAAGATTTGTCCTAAAGCTGATGTGCACATGGTAGACAGAGATGCGTTAGCTCTTGAGTATTCGAAAGCTAATGCAGAGCTTAATAACATATCTGATCCTCTTGCAGTATATGGAAGCCTAGGCTATGACGGAGTGAAGGACACAGATTTTGATCTTATCGTTTCAAATATCCCAGGTAAGGTAGGAAACCAAGTATTAACTCACATGATCAAAGATGCTCGTTTCCATTTGGTTAAAAATGGACGGGTAGTAATAGTAGTCATCGACGCCATTGCTGATTACATTCATCAAGAACTCACAAGCGATGAAAGTATTGAAATTCTTTTTCATCGAGCATGGCCCGGTCACCATGTATATCACTATAAATTCACCGAAGAATCATATAAAGAAAAGGCTGTACCAACTAAAGCATTCGAACGTGGAGAGTATAAGCGACAAAAAAATACATTTCATTTTCAAAATAAAGATTTGACAATCGACACGACATTTCACTTACCTGAATTTGATAATTTAAGTTACGATTCTCAACTGCTGCTAGCAAATCTACAAAAAGTAAATGGCGGTATGCAAAATGCTCTAATTTTTAATCCGGGACAAGGCTATATTCCCTTGGCTATAGTGACGAAACATCAACCGGAGGAGTTATTTCTCGTTGATAGAGACTTGCAAGCACTTACCATCTCAAAAAAAAATCTGATAACGAATGGCTATTCAGAAAATCAAATCACTATCTCTCATCAGGTAGGTATATACAAAGAAAACCTGATAGTAGATTCCATAACAGGAATCTTACCGGAGCAACAGAGTCTAGATGTGTACAAACTTATCATTGAGCAATCGCTCCAGCTACTCAACACGAATGGACAACTCATCCTCAGCTCTAGCTCAACGGTTATCACAAGAATTGAAGAATTAATATCGAAAGAAACAAATTTTACCGTATTGGATAGAGATAGAAATAAGGGGCGAAGTGTTATTTTGCTTCAAAAAAAATAGCCTTTATAACCACGTGAGAAGAAGCGATAACGCACTTCGAGCTTCATTCGTTAACCATCCACCCTCGTCTAAGAAATACTTTACTTGTTTTAAGGATAACCATGTCCACTCATCAGGAACTGAATAGGCATTCCCTGCATCAATTATCCGATAAAGACTTTTATCATGATAGAACCGTCCTCCCTCATCAGACTGCCAACTTTGAATCAAAATTTTCCCTTTTATTCGTTCTTCTTTTTTATTATGCAAGTCTTCTCCTGGCTCTATCGCTTCACTCGTACTTAATTCTACTTTATGGAGTAATCCTGGCTCGGTAATGGGCTTGAATAAAAAATGCAATACGCCATCTATCCTTGCGCAGGTAAGATCTATTTTACCTGTACCTGCGCTTTCAATAATTGGCTGATTCCATCTTTTAACCTCTCTATACGCAGTCTGAACATCTATGTACTTTACAGCAAACGGTTTCTTATTCTTCGGATAAATACCGTAGTTAGTTATGCTGTATTCAGGCAGTTCTCTAAGAGAGATCACTGTAGGAGGAGCAATCTTTTTTCTTAGTTGTGTTATTCTTTTTTTTACCTTTTTTACTGATTCAAATAAGCCTTCGTGAGAAAATGAGGTAGCAAGTTCTCTGGATAAGAGAGAATTATCTGAAGTGAATGGCTTTCTAGCCACAAGCTTTTCCCAATCACTGCAAACTAACACTGATCTGGCATCAGTATTTAGCAGATATTCATCGGTTAACATTTTTAATAGTTCATCTACAGGCACCCATTTATGAATAGGGCTATTGAGAGGAAGGTCAGTTTTCAATGAAGCCAATACATTACGATTTAATTTCCCAAGAAAACGAGATCCTTGTTCGCTCTGTAACGTGCTTGAGATAACATCAACTTCGTTTGTATCGAAAAGCTCTGAGAACGGAGGAATTTCTCCGCCATGCACTCTATCTGCATTACTCTCTGTTGCTTGACATGATGGTGCAATCTGTACAACTCCAGTATTACCTGGTTCAATTTTTGCGTGAACTAATAACTCTGGTATTCCGTTGCTACTCCTCCAAAGAAATCCAAGGGTGCCAATCTCTCTTTGTTCTATTAAAGGTTGGTACCTTACATGATTGTCAAAATCGTTATGTTTTATACCTATAATGTTGAAAAATCTGTGTGAGGAATGATGAATCATGCCATTCTCAAATAACCAATCTGTTGCTTGTTCTAGTGTAATCTCCTTTACGGAAAATGCTGCATTTCTCCTAATAGAATTTATCCAACTGATAATATCGGTTTGTACACCAGAGAGTGGATGAGATACTGATGCGCTCATATTAAATGCTTAAAAAGTCTTTCAAGGGTTGAATTATAGTAATTAATAACAGCAATTATACCAAATAAGCTTGTCTGACAGCTTTTATCTCCTTCTAAGTATCTGATATACTACCTGTTGATATAGCTAATATATTATGAAACCTCTCGTATCCATCGCATTTATGCTCAAATATTGGGGACCAACGCTTGACGAATTTTTTAAAAAATTAAAATCACAGAAATTAGAATATCCATATGAAATTGTTGTGGCCTATTATGGTAAAGATGATGAGTTATATGAGAAATTAAAATCCTTAGGTGCGAAAGTTACAAAAATAAAACCAGAAGAATACAATTGCGGAACCACAAGGGACCTAGCCTGTCGAACATCGTCAGGAAAATATATTGTAACGCTTTCTGTCGACTCAATTCCTCTTAATAATAATTGGTTAAAAAATATGGTTGAGCCTTTAATTACTAATGACGCAGACGTAGTGCAAGGAAAAATCCAGTGTCCGGAAGAAGGTGACCCTAACTATCGCGACTTTTTTTACTGGGAACGGGATTTTGGATTTTATTTCACGAGCGAAGGTGAAAAATTTTATAAGAAACATGGAGACTTTGGACCTTATGGACATTTTGGTTTTGCTGCACCGAACTTATCTTTTAAGAAAAGTATCTGGGAAAAAACAGGATTTAGTGGTGTGCGATATAACGGCGATACCGTCTTTCAGAAACGTGTGTCAGAAAATCATTTTAAAGCAGTATATAAAAAAGATGCAGTAGTGCTCCACGCACATTCATATAAAACAATAAAGTCTCTTTTCAACAGATGTTCTAATGAGGGCATAGGATGGAAAGATATCAAAGAAGAATATGGATTTTTAACGATGGTAAAAGACCTCTGTAGAATTGACATGCATATTAAAGCGGTTCGGGCCTTTATCAAAAATGACTTGAAATTTAAATCAGAGGTTTTCTTTATTTTTATAAGGCCTATTGCCCTCTACTGGGGAAATCATTATGCAAAGTCTTTATATAATGACTCGCGTAAATAATTATTTCTCAATGCGTTTCTAAAATGTAGAGTAGAATGCAGCATTGATATTCGTACTTTACCTAAGGCTTCTCTACTAATAACGATGACTATTGTTATATGAAAGGAATACTACTCATTACCATTCTTCTTTTGATCGGTGGAGGTTGGCTGCTGTTATCAAATAACGCAGGGAACAAACTGCCTCTTTCTTCCAAACCAACTGCTCAAACTCCTCCTTTATCACAAACCAAAACGAAGAACGATAATCCTCAAACGACAGTCATTGCTTCCAACCTTGATACACCCTGGGCAATTGCCTTTCTCCCGGATAAAAGTATGCTTGTTACCGAACGACCAGGACGAGTTCGATTTATCGATGCTAACGGAACCCTTGATTCATCACCCGCCGGAACTATCAGTAAAGTGAAAGAGATCGGTGAAGGTGGACTCTTAGGAATAAGCATTCATCCGGACTTCGAAAAAAATCACTATGTCTATCTCTACTACACATATAGTGGTAATGGAAGTAATACCTTAAATCGCGTAGCAAGAATGACCTATACCGATAAGAAGCTATCTGATGAAAAAATTATCGTCGATCAGATCCCCGGCTCTTCAAATCATAATGGTGGACGAATTAAATTCGGACCAGATAAGTATTTATATATCACCACCGGTGATGCTGAGAATCCCTCTCAAGCGCAAGATAAAAATACGCTAGGTGGAAAAATTTTACGGGTCACTGATGCTGGAGATGCAGCCCCAGGAAATCCTTTCGGCAATCTGACTTACTCATATGGACATAGAAACCCTCAAGGCTTAGCCTGGGATAGTACTGGCACGCTCTGGGAAACAGAACATGGCCCATCAGGTGGCCAGTTTGGAGTTGCACATGATGAGGTAAATAAGGTTGAGTTAGGGAAAAATTATGGCTGGCCTGTTATCATAGGAGATGCAAAGAAAGCAGGTATGGAAACGCCTTTTCTTCATAGTGGTACCAGTACCTGGGCACCTGCTGGCACAACAATTGCCGATAATACCCTCTTTTTCGGAGGCCTTCGTGGACAAGCGCTCTATTACCTTGATCTCTCCCCAACACAAGGACAAATACAGTCTACATTTGACGGAGAGTTAGGACGGATACGTGAGGTCATTCTCGGACCAGATGACATGCTGTATATAACAACGAGTAATAACGATGGGAGAGGAAATCCGAACGATGATGACGATAAGGTTATCCGTGTTAATCCGCAAAAATTATAGCTTTCTACCAGAAGAGTCTAAGTATATAGGGCAGGAAGATCAAAACACCCACGATAACAGATCCGACCGCTGAGACAAAGACCATCCCTGAGGAGACATCTTTTGCGATTTTGGCCTCAACTCTATGCTCTTTCGTAATCAAATCGACCATTCTCTCAATAGCTGTATTGATCATCTCTGTCGTAATGACAAGAATAATCATGACGCCAAGAAGCCCCATCTCAAGAGCAGAAACACCAAGAACAACGCAGAAAATGATGACGACAATCGCAACCAAGAAATGAATTCGCAGATTTTGGTCGTAAGTAAAGGCATGCTGTAACCCTTCAAACGCATACCCAAATGATTTTACAAGACGTGTTAGCTGAATCATATTACATGTTTATTTGTAACACAAACTTGAACACTAAGTACATACTAAGCGTTATGAGAACTCCGAAGATACCACCGACAGTTGCTTCTGAAAGACTGTGCCTTTTTAACTTTACTCGTGACCAGGCAATAACAGGGATTAATAACAATAGTAGCAAAAAGTTTCCTCCGTAGAGAATACTCAAGATAAAAATGAGAGCAGAACTACTCGCCACGTGAAGGCTTGCCTTTATCCGCAGGTTAATAATGCTGAAGATAATGACACCGACAAGAATACCGGTAATTGCAAAAAAGAGAATTGGTGGTCCTTGGAGAAAAAAGAGTCCTGAGAGATACACCATAGCGATAACGCTTACAAAAAGAAAAAGAAGTGGACGTTGTTCTCTTTTTGAAACATCGATATCAGTAAAGATTTTTCTCTTTACTGCAATCATTACAAAAAGGCAGGTAACGAGAAGAAATATCGATGAAAAGAAAAACCACTTCAAAGAAAGCCCATCGTCATTACTTACTTTAAAAACAAGAAGGTAAGGAAGAGGAAAAAGAAGCACAACCGGATTAAAAACTGTTGAGATTATTTCTGCTAGGATCTTCATTCGTTGGCCGAAAGAGTACGTAATCGTTTGAGTACTTCTTCTTTCCCTAGTATCTCAAGCGATGCTGGTAAAGGCAATCCTTTTTCTTTACCAGTAAACAAGAAATAGAGTACAGGCATCCGAGTGACATGTTTTTCAAGAACTGTTTTCATGCCTAAAAGAATCTCTTGCTCAGTCCAATGACTCATCTCTGAGAAATATGCTAGCAAATCTAAAATAATTTCCTTCTCTTTTGTGTTTCGAAAAACAATCGCAGGTAGCGTGAAAAAAAAGTCGGTCAGATGCTCAAAATCTTTCAATGTCTCCATCCGGGTTTTCAGTAAAGGAAGCAATTTCTTAACCAGCATCGTATCAAGTTTCTTATCTTCATAAAATGAGAGTATTCTTCTTAACAGCTCTTCATCATTCATACTCTGTATGTACTGCTGATTCATCCAAGTAAGTTTTTTAAGGTCAAACGCTGGGCCGACAGGTTTCAGGTCCTTCAAAGTAAAGACGCTGATAAACTCAGCAAGGATAAATATTTCTTTCTGTTCTGGATGACTCCATCCCATCAAAGCGAGATAATTAAGGACCGCTTCAGGCAAATATCCTTCTTCCAGATACCACGATGCCCACACAGGATTTCGTCTTTTTGACAGCTTACTCTTATCAGGATTACGTAGGATTGGGCCATGCGCAAAAACAGGCAATGGCCAACCGAATGACTCATAGAGGAGAACATGCTTCGGAGTGCTTGAGATCCACTCCTCTGCTCGTATAATATGGGTTATACCCATGAGATGATCATCGACAACTACCCCCAGATGATACGTCGGATAACCATCAGATTTTAAAAGCACCTGATCATCGATTTCATTTGAACTAATGCTGATCTCACCACGAATCAAATCTTTAAACCACATCTTTTTATCAGCTATGACATTCAAACGAATGACATACGGGGTATTACCTTCCTCTACTTGCTTCTTCACCGTTTCCTGATTTTTCAAGCAGTGTTTGTCGTATTTCGTCTGCCTTTTTTCTTTCAACTGCTCTTCTCGTAACGACTCTAACCGTTCTCGCGTACAGATACAGTAATAGGCGACACCTTTTTCGATAAGTTCTAAAGCATATTTCTTATAAATATCAAGGCGTTCTGACTGCCGATAGGGAGCATGTGGGCCACCGATGTCTGGTCCTTCATCATACGAAAGCCCGAAAGCCTTCAGTGATGAAAGAATTTTCTGTTCTGCTCCTTCTTGATACCGAGTCCTATCGGTATCTTCAATACGGATAATAAATTGTCCATTATCTTTCTTCGCTACTGCATAGTTTATAAGAGCCGTGTAGAGATTCCCAATATGAAGATCCTGACCGGTCGGCGATGGTGCAATTCGTGTGCGTATCATGTCACCTTGCATTCTACAGCATGCATTACCTATACTCAAGATACGCCTCTTTTTTGAGGATTTATCTGTATGGCAACGCTGCATGGCATAACCGAACTTACCAAACAAATAATAAAATGGATAGGCATTTTACTCGCTTTCTTTCTCGTACTTTTTATTCTCCTTCAGATGGTATTATTTTTGAAAAATATCCTTTTTCCGAAAGCTCCTCCACCTCCGACAGTAGAATTTGGGGTATTACCTCCAATCGTTTTTCCTGAATCTGTCAAAACACCAAAACTCACGTATACTCTCGAAACTGTTTCTGGTAATCTCCCAGTCATTCCCTCTACGGGAAAGGTACATACGATTTCGCTTGATTCGCCAAACTTGTTGGCACTTGAAAGAGCAAAATCCAAGGTAGGAAGCGTTGGGTTTAATGATCTAGAAAAAAAACTGAGCGATACAGAGTATGCGTGGGAATCTTCAACAGAGGTGCTTCACAAAGACATCGTTATGAGTACTCTGACCTTTAATTTTCGTTTAACATCAAACTATACGACATACCCACCATTACAAGTGTTAGGTGATATTACCAGTGAAGAATCTGCAAAAGACAGCGCAAATAGATTTTTCGAATCTATTGAAGCGTTTCCAACGGATATTGATGACACCCAAACACGTACGGAACTCTTAACGCTCAAGCAGGGTACGTTTTTCCCAGCAACAAGCCTGAGTAACGCAAACGTTGTTCGAGTAGACTTCTACCAAAAAAACTGGGACTCTTTACCAATCTACTATATTAATCCTCCAGGATCGACAATCAACGCGTTAGTAGCACCAGATGGTGAAATACTTGAGGCAAATTTTTTCCACCAAACAATTGCTGAAAAAGGAGCGACATATCCTCTAAAAACAGTTTCTGAAGCGCTCGAAGAATTAAAAAAAGGAGAGGCATATATCGGACGGTACACTGCAGATACAGATGCGGTTAAAATTACCGATGCATTTTTAACATACTACCTTGGAGACACTCAGCAAGAATACATGATGCCTATCATCGTCTTTAAATCTACTGGGGACAGTTTCTATGCCTATGTCTCTGCAATCCGCTCAGAATGGATACAAAAACCTAAAACGACGGAACAAAGTAAGTAATGTTTCCTGTTATATACTGCAGCAAAGACTCGGTATCTGCAAACCGATTGTCGCTTTTCATAACCACGATGATATAACTATGCCCATTATCAGTCATTGAGGTTGTCAGTACTTCACCAGCTCCATGTGTAGAACCAGTTTTCAGACCGGTCACGCCTCGTGTTCCGAGAAGTTTATTTAAGTTTGAAATGTCATACTCTTTGTCTCCTTCAACATTTGCGATAACACGTCTTTTTGTACTCGTTACGCGTGCTATCACGTCGTTATGCTTAACATAGGATGAGAGAAATGCTAAATCATGCGCAGTCGTATAGTTTCCATCATCATCTAATCCAGCTGGGTCAGCAAAATGCGTGTCATAAAAATTAAGTGCTGCTGCTTTCTCATTCATCTTTTGAACAAATGCTCCCCTTCCTCCCGGGTAATTATCAGCAATCATAAAGGCAGCATCATTTCCTGATGGAAGGAGCATTGCGTAGAGTAAGTCATCAAAATATAATCGTTCCCCTTGAACGAATCCGACAACCGTCCCCTCTGTATTACTTTCTTTCCTGACCAGAATGTCATTTGGTTTGTAGTAATCAAGTGCCACAATTGCTGTCATCAATTTTGTTGTAGATGCCATAGAAAACCGAACACCAGCACTTTTGGAAAAGAGTGCAACTTTTGACGAATCATCAAGCACATAAGCACCTTGTGCAGTCAAATAGGGATCATACTGCGTCTCAAGAGATGGAAAAGGAGCAACAGGTGATGCTTTCACCGTTGACAAAAGGGTACTCAGTTCTACTTGTTTTATAAGTTGTTTATTTAGCAAACGAAGTGACAAATACATCCCAATCAGAAGAAGGGGAATAAAGAGAAGAATAATTTCAGCCTTGAAGCTACTATTTTTTCTTAGATACTTCTTGAGAAGAGAGTGAAAGTCTTTCATCAACGCGCTCCATATCTCGGGGGAAGAGTGATGCTTCCCGTACATTTGATAACTCGAGTAATTTCATTGTAAGTCTTTCCAGACCAAAAGAGAATCCTCCTTCTGGGGGCATACCGTACTTAAAGGCCATTAAATACATACCAAAACTCTTCGGATCGATATTTTTCTCCTTCATCTTCTCAACAAGTTTTTCATAATCATCGATACGTTGACTTCCGCTGAGTATTTCAAGACCGCGGAAGAGTAAATCATACGAAAGACTATACTCAGGATTTTTGGGATCGGGCATTGTATAGAATGCACGCTTTTTCGTCGGGAAATGGGTTATGGTTACAAAGTCAGAATCATGTTCTTCTTTCGCCCATACACAGATCTCTTTTTCATCCTCTGGATTAAGATCGAGTTCTGATGAAAGATCTCGTCCAGTTCGTTTGGTAACGATCTCCTGTGCTTCCCGAAGGGACAAACGCGGCACTTTACTTGAAATACGAGGCTTCTCTACACCAAAAAGTGACAGAATCTCAGGATACATCTCAGATACTTCTTTAATCATCCCTGTACCGACGTACTCTAGTGCGTCAAGAAGCTCTGAAAAATCTTCGATAAATCCTATCTCAATATCCATCTGTGTGGCTTCGGCTAAATGCCTGGTAGTAACCGATGGCTCGGCTCTGTATGCTTTTGCGATGGTGAAAACGCGTTCAAGTACACCGACCATAATCTGTTTATAAAGCTGAGGACTCTGCGTCATGAAGGCTTTATGACCGTAGTAATCGAGTTCAAACACCTCTGCTCCTCCCTCTGTTGCACCAGCGGCAATTGTTGGCACAAAGATCTCAACACAGCCGAGATTTTTTGCGTATACACGAAAAGCGTCCGCTAACGCTGCCTGAATGGTAAAAATACTGTAGACCTTCTCATGTTTCAACGTCAGGGATCGGTAATCAAGGAGTGTCGGGAGTTCAAGATGCAGTTCTTTTCCCCCCATATCAAAGGGCATCTCTTGGGACTCTTTTATAACCTCTATCTCCTGTGCCTCAAGTTCTATCGTGCCAAGAGGATTGTCTTTATTGATATATTTCTCTTCCCGTTTTTTTGCTAACCCCATAACAGAAACGACATCCTGTGGATGAAGAGACGCTACTTTTTTCGCCAGATCTGGGGTGAAAACGCCAATCTGCAAAAGTCCAGTTCTATCCCGAAGATCGAAAAAACCGATCTTTCCATGACTGCGAACAGTATGGACCCACCCAGTTACCTTCACTGTCTCACCAATTTTTTCTAACACTTCTTTAACGAGTATTCGTTTCATTGTATTATTATTCCTTAGCAAGCTCCCTATACCATAGAGATTTAGCCTCCGTATCATACTAGGAAATGCCCCGCTTGACAAGGCTCAGATGGCTTCCCTATAATGGAGCTATAGAGTCAATCCTATAATATGTTTTTGCGCAATCAGCACTTTTTAAATCAATACTATAATCTCCTTCAGTAAAGGGGGTTGGTATATATTATGACCAATCTCCCGAAAGGGAGATTTTTTGTTTTATAAGGAAAATATGGCAAAACCAGCAACACAAGAAACACCAGGAGTTACTTTTTCACCTCGAGATAGAGGTATGATGGGCCCACCTTTAGCTGTTCAAGGATTTGATGTCATCTCTAGGACCACTGCCATGGTGAAATTAGCCCAAACGATTACACGAACAGCACCTGGTGTGGCAGTGACTGATGTTGCTCCCGATGGTTTTCATGCTGTTGTTGGCCCTACATCTACAACGAGTTCACGCGAGTTGATGTTCATTAATGATTCTCCGCTATCCGTGGGCGATAAACCTGGTCAAATTACATCAGATATTCACTCTGCTTTATTTATGGGTCAACAACATGATAGAGGTGTTATTATTACAATCGAACCACACAATGGGAGTACCAGCTATGAATTCGTCCAGTCAAATGGAAATGGCGAACATCTCGGAAGTAATGGGATAGCATTTGATAATGACGCGCATGCTGAAGCGGTAGCCGCCGAAAAAATACAGGCAAGAGAACAAAAAAGACAAAAGAATCTGCGTCACCAAGCGAATGCGAATAGGATTACAGATGGAACCAGGTGGAAAAAATTGACACCTAAGCGTTCTGGAGGAGTATATAAAGGAAAAAAGTGATTGTGTCTAAACAGACACTATATCCTTAACCTTTAACTGCAACGTCTCTCTCCCATTCCAGGAATTCATATCCACAGTATAAGCTACATCGATCTTGTCTTGTTTTTTCAGTTTCTTGATCCACTCACCCATTCCGAACGCGACAGCTTCGATCGGTACATCGCCATCTGAGAGAAGGAGTTTTAGGTGTGTATTTTCTTTCCCCATAGTTCTCAAGTCATGAATAGTTACGTTTCTGGTCGCAAAAACTGGCTCAGGATTTCCCATACCAAAAGGTGCTAGTGCTTGCAGACTCTTATGAAGGGTTTTCTCTACCTTGGATAAAGGCAGTTCACAGTCGATACGAAGACTCCTTATCAATGTTTCATCAGTAATTACTGAGTCTGCTAGCTCTTCTAATTTTTCCTGGAATGACTCAATTTTTTTTGTCTCTATGGTAAATCCTGCTGCCATAGGATGACCTCCAACATTTACCAAATACTCAGATAAGCTTCTTAAAAACTCGATAATATTAAATCCATTTACCGAACGAACCGACCCTTTACTTACTTTTTCACCTCGTGAAATAACAATTGATGGACGATAGTATTCTTCTACCAATCTTCCAGCGACAAGACCTATGACGCCTTCTTGGTAGCTCTCGTGAGACACTACAAGCAGTTTTTTTAGCTCTCTTTTTGCTTTTACAGATAACGTTGCATGTTCTGCAGCATGTTGCATAACGAGTTGACGTTCCCTATTTACACTGCCCAGTTGTGATGCTAAAAAAGTCGCCCTCTTTCTATCTTTAGTACAGATTAAGCGAAGGGCATCCATAGCACTAGCCAGTCTTCCTGATGCATTAAGTCTCGGTGCAATAATATGCCCCACCTGATAGACACCTATTGTTTTCGGATCACAGGCTGCATCCAAGAAAAGAGCGAGCAATCCTTCTCGCTTTGTATGAGCAAGTCTTCTGAGTCCGAAGCTTACGAGCACACGATTTGCCCCTGTTAACGGCACCAAATCAGCAATGGTCGCTAATGCGACAAGTTCAAGATGCACATCGTCCTTATAAGAATAGGTTGTTTTTGCAATTTGCTCTTTGATCTGTTGTGATAACAACCATGCGACGCCGGCCCCACAGAGCTTTGTTGTGTGGAAGAATGAATAAGCGCTCGGAAGTTTCTCAGACGGTACATGATGATCGGTAATGATGACATCAATATCTAATGTCTTTGCAAAATCGACCGCGTCATTTGCGACGATCCCGTTATCGACGGTTATGATAAGTCTGGTATCGGGCAACTGCTCTTTTGCATTGGCAATACCTTTTAATGAAAGCCCATACCCTTCATCGACCCGATGAGGAATATACGGCATCACGTTCGCACCCAAATCATGGAGCGTCTCCCAAAGAATCGCTGTGCCAGTAATTCCGTCTACATCATAATCGCCGAAAACAACAATCTGTTCTTTCGTTTTCAGCGCTTTTTCTATTCGACCAAGTGTTTTCAGTAACTGCTTTTTATCAATTTCTACGGACTCTATCGTAACTGTTTCCAGTTTCGGCTCCAGAAACGCATCAAGTTCTTTTCTACTTATTCCTCTATTTTTCAAAAGAACGTCAAGTAGCTCCTGCGTCTTTAACTTTTCATTTTTAATTTTTACCTTGCTTTGTATATCCCACTTTTTCATAGCTTTCTTCTCCTGGCATCTCCTCTTTTCTTAGAAGAGAAAAGTATAACAATTTTTATTTGGTATACTATAGCAAAGATACTAAACAATTGACATGACGCAAAGCATACCGCAGGAAATACAAGACATAGCCAAACAATTCGAACAACACGACTATCAAATCTATCTTGTTGGTGGATGCGTTCGAGACCTTCTTCTCAAAAAACAATTAAAGGACTGGGACTTTACTACAAATGCAACTCCAGAACAGATTACTTCTCTCTTTCCAGACAGTTTCTACGATAATACCTTTGGTACTGTCGGTATCCCTCTTGAAGTCGGAGGAGAAAAGCATGTCATCGAGATAACAACATTTCGTACCGAAAAGGAATATAAAGATCATCGTCATCCAGAAAGTGTCGAATGGGGAAAAACAATTGAGGAAGATTTAAGTAGACGAGACTTTACCGTGAATGCAATGGCGCTTCGACTTTCTTCGCTAGCGCAAAATAAACAAGATATTATTGATCCGTACAATGGTCAGGAAGATTTGGAGAAAAAACTCATTCGTGCTGTTGGAGATCCGGCAAAACGATTTAAGGAAGATGCGCTGCGCCTTATGCGGGCAATTCGTCTTGCAACACAGCTTACCTTTTCCATAGAACCATCCACGTTACAAGAAATTATTCATGATGCATCCCTCCTCACCGAAATTGCAAAAGAACGAGTTCGTGATGAACTAATGAAAATACTCGCAAGTGATTTTCCTTATGACGGCATCATGCTTCTGAAAAATACTGAGCTTCTCAAGCATATTCTCCCAGAGTTACTTGAAGGAATCGGTGTATCACAAGAAAGACCGGGAAGACATCATAAAGAAGATGTCTTTACCCATAATGTTCTTTCTCTCAAATTCTGCTCTTCACCAGATCCGATCGTCCGCTTTGCGACACTCATTCATGATATCGGTAAACCCCGCGTTGCCTCCTCTGATGAAAGTGGTCTTGTTATTTTCCACAACCACGAAATCGTCGGAGCACGAATGGCATCTGAGATTGCAGACCGTCTTCGTTTTTCAAAAAAAGAAAAACAAAAAATCGTCACGCTTATCAGGTGGCATATGTTCACCGTGGATGAAAACATTACCGATTCCGCAGTTCGAAGATTTATCAGACGTGTAGGAGTAGAAACCGTTCAGGATATGATGGATCTTCGTATCGGTGATCGCCTTGGAGGAGGAACACAAACAGCTGAAAGCTGGAGATTGAAACTATTTAAGAAACGAGTTGAAGAACAACTCGCGCCAGCTCCTTTTTCTGTTAATGATCTTGCAATCGATGGAAACGATATTATGAAAGAACTCAGTATCAAACCCGGACCAAAAATCGGAGAGATATTGCAACAACTATTTACTGAAGTCGATGAAGATTTAACAAAAAATACGAAAGAGTATCTCCTAACGCGTTTACAAGAACTCAAATAAGATTACTATTTCTTCGTATATCCCGCTCTTATACTATCTACTATGCGAGAACCATCTCTAGCAGGAGCTATAAAGACCATTATAGTAGTAGTTGGTACTACTTCCATCCTATCTAACTCGGCGATGGGTTCCATCGTAAATCCGACGCTGTCTTCTACTTCTGCTGTTCGTAAACGATCTGGTAGAATCCCTTCATCAACTCTTTTATTTCTTATAAGACTGCTCGTAATGTACGACGACCGAACACGTAAGGCAATTTTTACCAAGGCTGCAGGTGTAATTTCTGTTGTGGCATGCAAACAAAGTTTCCGCTCAGGTGGCACCCCGTTTTCTAAACTCATGTGAGGATTATAGCAAGTCAAAAAAAAGTCTTCAAATAGGAACAAATTGGATATCTTGCTGACTCAAAAGAATGAAAGGAGTCGCTCCTTCGCCCACTGGTAGTCTGTCTCGTTTCCTGATTTTGCAAAATGATCAAACGCACCTATTCCTTGATGAAGCATATAACAAAGTATACGCTCATCAAAATGTGCAATATTCTTGTTAGTCGATCGATAATGCTCTAAAAATAACCTTTTATAAGGAATCTCTTCCGTCCAGAGAGCAAGCCAGGCAACATCATAGAGAAAATCGCCGTATTTTGAGAGGCCCCAATCGATCACACCAGTCACGTTTCTTTCCGTAGCTAACACATTACTGTATCCAAAATCGCCATGAACAAGATACCGCCCTTCCGGGCAAAGTGCTACTGTTTCTTTGAGTTTTCCATACAATCTCTCAACTACATCCTTTTCTAAAAATGTTGTTTTAAAAAGATTTGACCAGTTAAAGTACTCTTCATCATCAATTGAAAGAATAAAATCCTTCCAGCTAGTAAACTTTGCATTACCGTTCTTATCCCAATCACCAAAGTTATTCGTATTACTAATATCTACTGCATGAATTATGTCAAGAATCCTCATAAGCTCTGGCAAAAACTTTTCTGTTACTGATTTATCCATCGTATCCAAATTTTTCCCTTCAGCTTTTTTTGCTATTGCATAGAAATAGGTCGTATCAACCTTACCTATCGAAGTAACTTCTGGGATTGGTATTGCAGTCGATCGAAAATGATCAGATGCATATTTATCTTTTTCAAAATCTTTAAAGTCTTTGTGGATACGAATTACATATTCTTCTCCATTAATCGTGAACGAAAACGCTTGTGAAAATTCTCCCCCATGAATTGCCAAAAGATCCTCTGCTTCTTGGTGATAGAATTGCTTGAGAAACGAATGGACGATTCTTTCATCTACTTGAGTTTTCAATGTCATACTCAGCATTATAGCAAAGCCATTTACCTCGGGTTTTAAGTATGCTACACTCCTAACAATGACTCAGAAGGAACAATTACAACAGGATTTAA